>JAABUR0100000006.1_pt1 | contig 577507 bp, 532 predicted proteins | sample 5560091 | NCBI WGS metagenome assembly JAABUR01 (sample SAMN10711879, study PRJNA513375) | rock metagenome | isolation source: Antarctica rocks | place: Antarctica: Victoria Land, University Valley sud | reverse complement strand
ACGGCAAGGACCTCGGCGACATCCGGGCGCTGGAGAAGCTGCTGCCGCAGCTTGCCGCGGTGCCGGGCATCGTCCGGGTGCGCCCGGTCTACCTGCAGCCGGCCGAGGTGCGTCCCGGCCTGCTGGAAGCGCTGCTCACCACGCCGGGGGTCGCGCCCTACCTCGACCTGTCCTTCCAGCACGCGAGTGGCCGGGTGCTGCGCCGGATGCGCAGGTTCGGCGACCGCGAGCGCTTCCTCGACCTGCTCGCCCGGGCGCGCGAGCTTGGTCCGCTGCTCGGGGCGCGCAGCAACGTCATCGTCGGCTTCCCGGGGGAGACGCGCGCCGACGTCGCGGTCCTGGAGCGCTTTCTGTCCGAAGCCCGGCTGGATGCCGTCGGCGTGTTCGGCTACTCCGACGAGGACGGCACCGAGGCGGTCGGGCTCGATGCCCACGTACCGCCGCGCACCATCGACCGCCGGGTTCGCCGGCTGACCGACCTTGTCGAGCACCTGACCTCCGCTCGCGCCGAGGAGCGGGTGGGCGAGCTGGTCGAGGTCCTGGTGGAGGAGGCGGGCGGCGGCCGCGCCGAGGGGCGTGCCGCACACCAGGCCCCCGAGGTCGACGGCTCCTGCGTCGTGCGGGGTGTCTGCGCGGTGGGCGACCTGGTGCGGGCGAGGGTTGTGGCGAGTTCCGGCGTCGACCTCGTGACCGAGCTGGTCGAGGTGGTCAGCCCTGCTCGCGGCACCGTGCCGGCCGTGTCGGCAGCGTCGGCCGTGTCGGCAGCGTCGGCCGTGTCGGCAGCGTCGGCAGCGTCGGCAGCGTCGGCAGTGGCGTGACCCCCGAGCACCGGCGGGCTGTCCGCCCCGTCGCACCGGCGGTTGCCGACCCCGCTGGCGTGCCGGCGAGCGGCGTCAGCAACTGGAACCTCGCCAACGGGCTCACAGGCCTGCGGGTGGCGCTCGTCCCCGTCTTCGCCGTCCTGTTCAGCATCGGTGACGGCGACCGGCCCGGCTGGCGGGTCGCGGCGTGGGGCGTGTTCGCCCTGGCGGCGCTGACCGACCGGCTCGACGGGCACGTGGCACGCAGCCGCGGCCTGGTCACCGAGTTCGGCAAGCTTGCCGACCCCATCGCCGACAAGGCGCTGACCGGCACGGCGATGATCGGCCTGTCGCTCATGCACGAGCTGTCGTGGACGGTCACGGTGGTCGTCCTGGCGCGCGAGCTCGGGGTGACGCTGCTGCGCTTCGCGGTCCTGCGCTCGGGCGTGCTGCCGGCCAGCCGTGGCGGGAAGCTGAAGACGCTGCTGCTCAATGTCGCCATCGGGCTGTACGTGCTGCCGCTGTCCGGCTGGCCGCACACCGCAAGCGCCGTTCTGATGGGGGCCGCCGTCGTCGTCTCGACGGTGACCGGGATCGACTACGTCGGGCGGGCGCTGCGGATGCGACGCACCCGCCACCCGCTAGGCGGCGGGCGCGTGAGCGGGCCGAAGGTCGCCAAGGCCCCGGCTGTTGCACCGGTCGTCGAGATCCCCGTCCGCGAGCCGGTGGGGGACACGCGTGCGAGCTGAGCTGCTGGCCGTCGGCGACGAGCTGCTGTACGGCGACATCGTCAACGGCAACGCCGCCTATCTCGGCCGGGAACTGGCCGATGTCGGCATCCGGCTTGCCCGGTCCGTGGTCGTCGGCGACGACGTCGACACCATCTCCTCGGCCGTGCTCGAGGCGCTCGGCCGCGCCGACGCGGTGATCCTGACCGGCGGGATCGGCCCGACCCAGGACGACCTGACCCGCGAGGGGCTCGCCGCCGCCGCTGGGGTAGGACTGCGCCGCGATGGGGAGCTCGAGCGCCAGCTGCGGCAGCGCTTCGCCGAGCTGGGCCGGACGATGCCCGACATGAACTTCCGGCAGGCCGACGTCCCCGAGAACGGCTCGTCGCTGCCCAACAGTCGCGGCACGGCTCCCGGCGTCCGGCTCGAGCTGGCGGGCGGCGTCGCTTACGCGATGCCGGGGGTGCCGCACGAGATGGAGGCCATGTTCACCGGGCACGTGCTGCCCGACCTGCTGATCCGCGCGGGTACTCCGGCGGTCGTGGTGCACCGCGTGCTGCGCACCGCCGGCATGTACGAGTCAGCGGTCGCGCAGGCGATGGGCCCGGAGGTCGACCGGCTGGCAGCTGTCGGCAACCCGACCATCGCCTTTCTCGCCAGCGGAGGCCAGACCCGCGTGCGGGTCAGCGCGACGGCGCCCGACCGGCCCGCGGCGCTGGCACTCATCGAGCCGAGCGAGCAGTTCGCCCGGACGGCACTCGGCATCGGGTTGTACGGGATCGACGACGACACCCTCGAAGGCGTCCTGCACGCCCTGCTGGCCGAGCGCGGCGCCACGCTCGCCGTCGCCGAGAGCCTGACCGGGGGTCTGCTCGCCGGTCGCCTCACCGACATTCCGGGAGCGAGCCGGACCTTCCGCGGCGGGGTTGTCACGTACTCGACCGACGTGAAGGACACCCTGCTCGGCACCGAGGCCGTCGCAGGGGGAGCGGTGACGCCGGAGACGGCTGCCGCCATGGCGCGCGGGGTCCGGGAGCGGCTCGGCGCCACCTGGGGCCTGTCGACCACGGGGGTGGCGGGCCCGGACGAGCAGGAGGGCCAGCCGGTCGGCACCCTGCACATCGGCATGTCCGGGCCCACGGGCACGAGCACGCGCTCGCTGCGCCTGCCTGTCGCGGGGCGCGGGAACCTGCGCACCCTCGCCTGCGTGCAGGCACTTGACCTGCTGCGGCGGGCGCTGCTGCGGGGCTGACGACTCGCCCGGGTGGCTGGAACGGACCGGCATAGCCCTGCAACCGGTAGCGTTCTACTTCCACGAGGGAGGTGAGTCGATGGCACTGCTCCGTCGGCTCCTGGGTGACGCGCTCCGCCGCGAGCGTCTGGCCCAGCACCGCACGCTGCGCGAGGTCTCGTCGGCGGCTCGGGTCTCGCTCGGCTACCTGTCCGAGGTCGAGCGCGGCCACAAGGAGGCGAGCAGCGAGCTGCTGGCTTCCATCTGCGACGCGCTCGACGTCCGGCTCTCGGAGGTACTGCGCGAGGTCAGCGACGACCTCGAGATCGTCGAAGAGCTGCCTAGCGTGGTCAGCCAGGCCGCCTGAGCGCCGTAGCTTCGTCCACGTGGGGTTGCCCCGGATAGCCGGGTGCCCGCCCGTGCCTCCGGCGCCGGTCCATGGCAGCATCGCGGTATGGCCAACTTCTTCTCCCGGTTCTTCCGCTACGCCAACGCGTCCGCGAACCAGAAGTTCGACGCGCGCGCCGACCCGGCCGTGCAGATCGAGCAGGCCATCCAGGACGCCCAGCGCCAGCACGCGGCGCTGACCCAGCAGGCAGCCACCGTCCTGGGCAACCGCCGCCAGCTCGAGATGCGCCTCTCGCGCCAGCTGGGCGAGGTCGAGAACATGCAGCAGTCGGCGCGGCAGTCCCTCGTGCTCGCCGATCAGGCCCGTGCCTCCGGTGACACCGCCAAGGCTGCGCAGTACGAGTCGGCGGCGCAGTCGTTCGCCACGCAGCTGGTCTCGGCGGAGTCATCGGTCGAGGACCTGAAGGCGCTGCACGACCAGGCGCTGCAGGCCGCCGAGCAGGCCAAGGAGGCCGTGGCCGACAACGAGATGCGGCTGCGTAACACGCTCGCCGAGCGGACCAAGCTGATGACCCAGCTCGAGAGCGCCAAGATGCAGGAGCAGATGAGCAAGGCGCTCACCTCGATGTCGGAGCTGGCGCCCAAGGGTGACACCCCCACGCTGGGCGAGGTCCGCGACAAGATCGAGAAGCGGTACGCGACCGCGCTCGGGCAGCAGGAGCTCGCCTCCGGCGGGGTCGAGGCCCGGATGCTCGAAGTCCGCAAGGCCACCATCGACGCGTCGGCCAACGCCCGGCTCGACTCCATCCGCGCCTCGCTCGGCACCGGCGCGCCGGCAGCACTCACCTCGCCGGCGAGCGCCGACCAGCAGGCCATCGCCGGCGGTGCCGCCGGTGCCGGCACGCCGGTCGACACCACCAAGGCGGCGCGTCCGGCGGAGTGATGCGAGCGGGCTCAGGGCGGTCGGCTGCTCGCTCAGGACCGCGGCTCGGGCTGGCAGCGTGAGCACCAGTACGTCTCCCGCGCGACCAGCGGCGGCCCCTGCATCGCCTTGCTGATCGGCGTTCGGCACCGCCGGCACGGCTTCCCGGCACGGGCGTAGACGTAGTTCGACTCGCCGCGTCGCAGCGAGCCGGTGACGGCCTGCTCGCCGCGGCCCTTGTTCGCCTGCAGCACCCGGTAGGACACGTCCACCATGCGGTCGAGGTCGCCCGCCGCGGTGACCGGCGCCCAGGGCGAGACGCCGCGCAGGAACAGCACCTCGCAGCGCCACATGTTGCCCAGGCCGGCGAGGACGCGCTGGTCGAGCAGTGCCTCGCCGACCGCGCGCTGCGGGTCGGCCTGCAGGTTGGCGACGGCCCGCTGCGCGTCCCAGTCCTCGCCGAGCAGGTCGGGGCCTAGGTGGCCGACAACGAGGTGCTCGTCAGTGGTCGCGACGAGCTCGACCACGGGCATGCGGTAGCCGACCGCCACAGAGCGGGGCGTTGACAGGGCGACTCGCACCTGCCAGTCCGGACCCCGCCAGCGTTGCCCGGGGCGGTACACGTGCCAGGTGCCATCCATCCGGAAGTGGGTGTGCAGCGTCAGGTCCCCGCTCATGCGGGTGAGCATGTGCTTGCCGCGGCTGACGACCTCCAGCACCTCCCGGCCGCGCAGGTCGGTCGTGGCGAGCGACGGAACCCGAAAGTCGCTGCCCGTCAGCACTTGACCGGCCAGGGCGCCGTGCATCCTTCGTGCCGCCAGCCAGACGGTGTCACCTTCGGGCATGTCGGTGTGGTGCCCGGCAAGCGGGGGGACACGCGCTGCGCGGTGGCGGCGTTGCGCACCCGCACAGAGTTCGCGTAGCCCTTCCACTCAGCGCCGGCATGACGCTGCGCCGTTCAGGCACGCAGCCGCAGCCCTCGCGGGGTCGGGCGAAACCCAGCCGTCTCCAGCGCGTGTCCGAGGTCGCTGGCGAGCACATGCTCGCCGTCGGCACGCTCGACAGCCAGCCGTCCGAGTGCTCCCTCGCGCACGGCGACGGCCAGCGCGTCGGCAGCGGACTGGACGACGGTTGCCTGCTCGGTCCAGCTCAGCAGCGACCTCCCGCCCTTCTCGACGTAGAGGACGAGGTTGCCGTCGACGACCACGACGACAGCGCCTGCCTTACGGCCCGGTCGGTGCCCGCCCTGCTCCTGCGGGCGGTCGGGCCACGCCAGCGCGGCGCCGAACGGATTGGCGGGGTCGGTTGCGGCGAGCACGACGGCCGTGGGGGTGTCGTCCGGACGGGCGGGAGGCCCGAGCTGGGGGCCGGGCGCGGTCCACATCGGCTCCTCGGCGCGGCGCTCGTCGGCGGCCGCCAGCGCGCGCATCCGGTCGACCGCACCCGGGACGGCGAACTGCGCCGCTCCCAGCGTCTCGACGTAGTAGCCCCTTCGGGACCGGCCCGCGTCCTCGAACGCCCGAAGCACCGGGTAGACGCCCGAGAAGCCGCCGGGCACGTCCTCGGCTCCGACCGCCCCGCGGGTGAGGATGCCGTGCCGGTCCAGCAGTGCCTCGGTCAGCGCGTGGGACCGCCGGGTCGCGTCGGTCTCGCGCTCGGGCAGCCGCCACCAACGTCCCGCCGCGGTCGGGGGACCGGTCCGCGTCGGCATCGCCGGGCGCCCGTACCGGGGCCTGCTGTACCGGCCCGGCCGTGCGGTGCGGGCAGCCGGAGGACGGGACCCGCGCGCTGTGGACGCCGTTCGTGCGCGCAGCGGGGTGAGAGTGTCGTTGGTCAGGTGCCCCGCCCACACCAGGTCCCACACCACCTCGATGAGGGCCGCGTCGTCGGTCGACCCCACCCGGTCGGACAGCCCGCGGAAGAACAGCGCAGCCCCGTCGGTGAGCGCCTCGAGGACCGCGTCATGCACCGGGGTCAGCGCGAGGGCCTCGTCCGGTGCGGGCAGCAGCAGGGGCGCTGCATCGGCGGGGACGAGCCGCAGCCAGCCGTCGTGCCCCGGCAGCGCCCCGGCCCCCGCCCACACGATCTCACCGGCGGCGCACAGCTCGTCGAGCAGGGCCGGGGTGTACCCACGGACCCGGGAGGGCAGCACGAGCGTCTCCAACGTCGAGGCCACGAGCGCGGCTCCCGCCAGCTGCTCGACGGCGCGCAGCACGCCGTCGTAACCCCGAAGCGCCCCGGTGCCGATGCCCTGCCAGTCCGGTAGAAATCGGGCGAGGGCGCTGACCGGGACGGGCTCGACCTCCTTGCGCAGCCGCGCGAGGCTGCGGCGTCGTAGGCTGCGCAGCACCTCGGCGTCGCACCACTCGGTACCGGCGCCACCGGGACGGAACTCTCCGGCGTGCACCCGGCCGACCGCCGCCAGGCGCTGCAGCGCTCCCTCGACGACCGCGACGCCGAGGCCGTAGCGCTGGGCGATGTCGGTCTCGTGCAGCGGACCGTGCGTGCGGGCGTAGCGCGAGACGAGGTCGCCGAGCGGGTCGCGGACGGGCTCCAGGAAGGCCTGCGGCAGGCCGACGGGAAGCGCGACCCCGAGCGCGTCACGCAGCCGTGCCGCGTCCTCGACGCTCGCCCAGCGCTGCTCTCCGGCGATGCGGACCTGCATCACCCTCCGGCGGTCGGCGAGCTCTGCCAGCCAGGCGTCGTCGACCCCGCGTGCCCGAGCCTCGTCGGCGGACAGGTCGCCAACCACGCGCAGCAGGTCGGCGGTCTCCTCGGCAGAACGGGGGCGGCGGTCATCGGCCAGGCGCTGCAGCTCAGCCTCGATCTCAGCGAGCGCGTCTGGGTCGAGCAGCTCGCGCAACTCGGCGGTGCCCAGCAGCTCGGCGAGCAGCCCGCTGTCGAGGGACAGCGCCTGCGCGCGGCGTTCGGCCAGCGGCGTGTCGCCCTCGTACATGAACGCGCCGACGTAGCCGAACAGCAGCGCCCGCGCGAACGGGGACGGGGTCGCCGTCTCGACCTCGACCAGGCGGACGGCCCGCCCGGCGAGGTCGCGCATCAGCCCGACCAGGCCCGGCACGTCGAACACGTCCTGCAGGCACTCGCGCATCGTCTCGAGCACCACCGGGAAGTCCGGGTGCACGCTGGCGACGCTGAGCAGCTGCGCGGAGCGCTGGCGCTGCTGCCACAGCGGCGTGCGGCGTCGCGGGTCGCGGCGGGGCAGCAGCAGCGAGCGGGCGGCGCACTCCCGGAAGCGGCTCGCGAATAGCGGGCTCCCGCCGACCTCGGCCTGGACGAGCTGCTCGACCTCGTCGGGGTCGAGCAGCACCAGGTCGGCGTTCGGCGCCTCGTCGCCCTCGGGCATGCGCAGCACCAGCCCGTCGTCGGAGTGCAGCACCTGGGCGTCGACGCCCAGGCGCTCGCGGACCCGCGCGGCAACGGCAAGGGCCCAGGGAGCGTGCACCTGCGCACCGAAGGGGGAGTGCACCGTGAGCCGCCAGTCGCCCAGCTCGTCCCGGAAGCGCTCGACGACGATCGTGCGGTCGTCGGGCAGCGCCGAGGTGGCTGCCCGCTGCTCCTCGAGGTAGGCGAGCGTGTTGTCGATCGCCCACTCGTCGAGCCCCGCCTGCGCCAGCCGGGTGCGGGCAGCTTCCGGAGCCAGCGCGGCCAGGGTGCGCACGAACGCGCCCAGCGCGCGGCCGAGCTCCACGGGCCGGCCGGGGGCGTCGCCGTGCCAGAACGGCAGCTTGCCCGGCTGGCCCGGAGCGGGCACGACGAGGACGCGGTCGTGGGTGATCTCCTCGATCCGCCACGAGGACGAGCCGAGCAGGATCACGTCGCCCTGGCGCGACTCGTAGACCATCTCCTCGTCGAGCTCGCCGACCCGCCGCCCGCTGCCGTCGCCGCTCGCGAGGAAAACCGTGAACAGGCCGCGGTCGGGGATGGTGCCTCCGCTGGTCACGGCCAGGCGCTGCGCCCCGGGCCGGGCCGAGAGCTCACCCTTGATGCGGTCCCACACCACGCGCGGGCGCAGCTCGGCGAACGCGTCGGAGGGGTACCGGCCCGCCAGCATGTCGAGCGTCGCCTCCAGCGCGGACTGCGGCAGGCCGGCGAACGGGGCCGCACGCCGCACCAGGGCGGCAAGATCATCGACGCTCCAGGGTTCCATGGCCAGCATGGCGACGATCTGCTGCGCGAGGACGTCGAGCGGGTTGCGCGGGTAGTGCAGCGCTTCGATGCCGCCCTGTCGCATCCGCTCGGCGACCACGGCAGAGGGCAGCAGGTCACCCCGGTGCTTGGGCAGCAGGACGCCCCGGCTCGGGGCACCGACCTGGTGTCCGGCGCGGCCCACCCGCTGCAGCCCGCTGGCCACGCTGGGTGGCGACTCGACCTGCACGACGAGGTCGACCGCCCCCATGTCGATGCCGAGTTCGAGGCTGCTCGTCGCCACGACGCACGGGAGCTGCCCGGACTTCAGCGCATCCTCGACGAGCGTGCGCTGCTCGCGGCTCATCGAACCGTGGTGAGGGCGAGCGATCTCCATGGGGCCGGCGGCATCACCCTGAGCGGTCCCCACTGCCAAATCGCCGGCACCGTGCGCCGCGCCTGCCGCGCCGCCCGACTCCGCCGGACCCCTGGGTTCAGGCGGTTCCAGCCCAGGTGGTCCCAGCCCAGGTGGTCCCAGCCCTGTAGGCCCCGCTCCCGCGGGTGCGCTCGCCTCCGCCTCCGCTCTGTCCTGCTCGGCCAGTTCGTTGAGCCGGGCGCACAGCCGCTCGGCGAGCCGCCGCGAGTTGGCGAACACGATGGTCGACCGGTGCTGCCCGACGAGGTCGAGCACCCGCCGCTCCAGCGAGGGCCAGATCGAGCTGCGGGCGCTCGAGGCGGCCGCGGAAGCGCCGTCAGCCGGGGCGCCGCTGTCATCGCCCAGCGCGGTCAGGTCGGCCACGGGTACCTGCACCGACAGCTCGATCGTCTTCGTCGTGGGCGGCTGGACGACGTCGACGGGGTGCTGGCCGCCGAGGAAGCGCGCCACCTCGTCAAGCGGACGCACGGTGGCCGACAGCCCGATCCGCTGCGCCGGAGCGTCGAGCAGGGCGTCGAGCCGCTCCAGCGACAGCGCCAGGTGTGCCCCGCGTTTGGTGGCGGCGACGGCGTGCACCTCGTCGACGATGACGGTCCGCACGCCCCGAAGCGACTCCCGGCTGCGGCTGGTCAGCAACAGGAACAGCGACTCGGGCGTGGTGATCAGGATGTCGGCCGGGGCGGTCAGGAACTTGCGGCGCTCCTCGGCGGAGGTGTCTCCGGAGCGGACCGCCACCCGCACGTCGGGCTCGGGCAGCCCGAGCCGGACCGCTGCCCCGCGGATGCCGGCCAGGGGGGTCCGCAGGTTGCGCTCGACGTCGACAGCGAGGGCCTTGAGGGGACTGACATACAGCACCCGGCAGCGCCGTGCCTTCTCCGGCGCCGGCTCGGCGGCGAGCCGGTCGAGGGCCCAGAGGAAGGCCGCCAGCGTCTTGCCCGACCCCGTGGGGGCGACGACCAGGGCGCTGCGGCCGGCACTCACCGCCCGCCACGCCCCCTCCTGCGCCGGCGTCGGCGCCGCGAAGGCGGCGACGAACCACGCCCGCGTGGCGGGCGAGAACGCCTCGAGTGGTGTCACTGGACCAGTCTGCCGGGGTGGTACGACAGAATCGGCACTCGCCTGCGTCCCAGTCCTGGGATAGACAGCAGGCGTGCGGCTGTCGGACTTCTGGGACAGGATGGGCCGGGTGTTCGGCCCTGGCTACGCCGACTCGCTCGCCCGCGACCACGTGCTCTCGGGCCTCGGCAGCCGGACCGTCGAGCAGGCGCTTGCCGACGGCGACGACGCCAAGGACGTCTGGCGGGCGGTGTGCGCGGAGTTCGCGGTGCCGGCCGGCGAGCGGTAGGAGGCGGCGTGTCGTACCCGAGGATCGAACGGGTGTTCGCCTACCGTGGTCGAACGGCGGCTGTCCACAGATTGCGCGGCAGCGGCAAACTTGTCGGACCCGCCGCCTAGCGTCGCCAGCGACACCGATCGACGACACCGAGGGGCACATCATGGCTGGACCCGACCGCGACAAAGCTCTGGCAACTGCCATGGCGCAGATTGAGAAGAATTTCGGCAAGGGCTCGGTCATGCGCCTCGGAGACGACGTGCGCCCGCCGATCCAGGTCATCCCCACCGGCTCCATCGCGCTCGACATCGCGCTGGGTATCGGCGGCCTGCCCCGGGGGCGCGTCGTCGAGATCTACGGGCCGGAGAGCAGCGGAAAGACCAGCCTCGCGCTGCATGCCGTCGCGTCGGCGCAAGCGGCAGGTGGCATCGCGGCGTTCATCGACGCCGAGCACGCGCTCGACCCCGACTACGCCCGCAAGCTCGGTGTCGACACCGATGCGCTGCTGGTGTCCCAGCCCGACACGGGGGAGCAGGCACTCGAGATCACCGACATGCTGGTGCGCTCCGGTGCCCTCGACGTGGTGGTCATCGACTCGGTGGCCGCGCTGGTGCCCCGCGCCGAGATCGAGGGCGAGATGGGCGACAGCCACGTCGGCCTGCAGGCGCGGTTGATGAGCCAGGCACTGAGGAAGATCACAGGTGCGCTGAGCGTCTCCGGCACCACCGCGATCTTCATCAACCAGCTGCGCGAGAAGATCGGCGTGATGTTCGGCTCGCCCGAGACGACGACGGGCGGCAAGGCGCTCAAGTTCTACTCCTCGGTCCGGCTCGACGTCCGCCGGATCGAGACGCTGAAGGACGGCACCGAGGCTGTGGGAACCCGGGTGCGCGTCAAGGTGGTCAAGAACAAGGTCAGCCCTCCGTTCCGCACCGCGGAGTTCGACATGATCTTCGGCTCGGGGATCAGCCGGGAGGGCGGCCTGATCGACCTCGGCGTCGAGCACGGCTTCGTGCGCAAGGCAGGTGCTTGGTACACCTACGAGAGCGACCAGCTCGGTCAGGGCAAGGAGAACGCGCGCGCCTTCCTGCGCGACAACCCCGACCTCGCCGACGAGATCGAAAAGCGCATCAAGGAGAAGCTGGGGGTGGGTCCGGTGCTCGATGCCGACGCACCCGCTCCCATGCCAGCCGACTTCTGAGCCGGCCGGCTGACTGAGGCGAGCGGTTCGGAGCCACGCCCATGCCCTTCCCCGTTCGCCGTCGGGAGCCCGATGCCGCCCCGCTGACGACAGACGAGGCACGCGAGCTGTGCCTGCGACTGCTCGCCGCCCGGGCACGGAGTCGCTCTGAGCTGGCCGAGCGGCTCGCTGCCGCCGGTGCCGAGGCAGTGACGGCCGAGCAGGTCCTCGACCGGCTCACCGAGGTCGGGCTGGTCGACGACGCGGCCTACGCGTCGGGGTTGGCCCGCAGCAGACGTGCCGAGCGGGGCCTGTCCCGGCGCGCCCTTACCGGCGAGCTCCGCAGGCGCGGGCTCGCGGAGGAGGTGGTGGCCGGCGCCGTGGATGGGGCGACCACCGAGCCAGACGCGGCGGTCGCGCTGCAGCTGGCTCAACGCCGCGCCCGCACGCTCACCCACCTGCCGCCCGACGCGCAGCGGCGCCGGCTAGGCGGCTACCTGGCGCGCCGCGGCTACGGCTTCGACGTCGTCGGCCCGGTCTGTGCCGAGGTCCTGGCCGGTCTTGGCGGCGGCGACGAGCTCGACCTGGCCGTGCAGCACATGGCCGAGCACGGACCCGAGCCTGCCTGAGCAGGCGCTGCCGGCGCCACGAGCCACCAGGCTGCCCTATTTGACCAAGCGTTGGGCCACCCTTAACTTCGCTAAGGGGGGCGGTGTGACCTGCCGCTGCGGAGTTCGCGGCGGGTAGCCGCGCATCGCAGCTGCCAGCGACCGCGTCGGCCGCGTCGATGCGAAGGAGTTCGGTGGAGGTCCTGCTCGGCATCGCTTTGGTGCTCGTGCTCGTCGGCATACTCGGCCTGGCCGTGCTGCTGGTCCGCCAACAGCGTCAGCTTGCTGCGGCAGGAGCGCGATTGCGTCCCGGCGCACCCGCAGCGGCGCCGCGGCCCGATTCGAGGCCTGCCGAGCGGCTACCGGCCGAGGCACTGGAGCAGGTGCGTACCCGGGCACTGGAGCAGGCGCGAACCGAAGTACTGGAGCAGGCCCGGATCGAGGCACGTGAGCAGGTCCGGCACGAGCTTGCTCGGGAAGCCGAGGAGGCGGCCGCCCAGGCCCGCATGGCAGGTGAGCGCCACGCGTCGGCGGTGCGCGAGCGGGCCGAGGCAGACGCCGAACAGAGCCTCGCCACCGCCCGGGCGCGCGCCGCGGCCGAGCGGGACGAGCTGTTGCAGCACGCGACCAGCCGCGAGCGCCAGCTTGCCCAGCGCGAGAGCACGCTGGAACAGCAGCACGCCCGCCTCGACGACGAGGTGGCCCAGGTGGCCGCGCGCGAGCACCAGCTGGCACGCACCGAGGCCGAGATCGCCCGTCGGAAGGCCGAGCTGGCCGACCTCGAGGCCGAACGCCACCAGGTACTCGAGCGTGTCGCCGGACTGACGTCGGTCCAGGCACGGGCCGAGCTGGTCCGCGAGGGCGAGCAGCAGGCCAAGCGCGAGGCCGCCAAGACCGTGCGGGAGATCGAGCAGTCCGCCAAGGACGAGGGCGAGGAGCGGGCGCGACGCATCGTCACGCTCGCCATCCAGCGAGTCGCGAGTGAGCAGACCGCCGAGTCCGTGGTCAGCGTCCTGCACCTGCCGCACGACGACATGAAGGGGCGGATCATCGGCCGGGAAGGCCGCAACATCCGCGCCTACGAGTCGATCACCGGCGTCAACGTCATCATCGACGACACCCCCGAGGCGGTGTTGCTCTCTTGCTTCGACCCGGTCCGGCGCGAGGTCGGTCGGCTGACGCTCGAGGCGCTCGTGCTCGATGGCCGCATCCACCCGCAGCGCATCGAGGAGCAGTTCGAGCGGGCCACCCGCGAGGTCGACGCCCTATGTGTTCGCGCCGGCGAGGACGCGGTCGTCGACGTGGGCATCGCTGACATGCACCCGGAGCTGATCGCGCTGCTCGGGCGGCTGCGCTACCGCACCAGCTACGGGCAGAACGTGCTCAAGCACCTCATCGAGTCGGCGCACCTCGCCGGGGTGATGGCCTATGAGCTGCGGCTCCCGGCCGAGCTGGCCAAGCGCGGCACGCTGCTGCACGACCTGGGCAAGGCCCTCACCCACGAGGTCGAGGGCAGCCATGCGCTGGTCGGGGCCGAGGTCGCCCGCCGCTACGGCGAGCACGAGGACGTCGTGCACGCGATCGAGGCGCACCACAACGAGGTCGAGCCCCGCACCATAGGAGCCGTGCTGACCCAGGCGGCAGACCAGATCTCCGGCGGCCGACCCGGAGCCCGCCGCGAGAGCCTCGAGTCCTACGTCCAGCGCCTCGAGCGCATCGAGCAGATCGCGTCGGACAAGCCGGGGGTCGAGCGGGTGTTCGCCATGCAGGCGGGGCGCGAGGTGCGGGTCATGGTCGTCCCCGACCAGGTCGATGACATAGGTGCGCAGGTGCTCGCGCGCGACGTCGCGCGGCAGATCGAGGACGAGCTGACCTACCCGGGCCAGATCCGCGTCACCGTGGTTCGCGAGACGCGGGCCAGCGACATCGCCCGCTGAGCCGGCCAACGCGTCCGGCCGGCAGGCCCGGCGAGCCGCCGTAGGCTCGAACCGTGGCAGCGCGGACGTACGAGGTGCGCACCTACGGGTGCCAGATGAACGTCCACGACTCCGAACGCATCGCCGGGACCCTGGAGCATTCGGGCTACACCCGCGTTGCCGCCGGCGCCGCCCCCGACCTCGTCGTGTTCAACACCTGCGCCGTGCGTGAGAACGCCGACAACAAGCTCTACGGCAACCTGGGCCGGCTCCGGCCCGACAAGCTCGCTCGCCCCGAAATGCAGATCGCCGTCGGCGGCTGTCTGGCCCAGAAGGACCGCGGCACCATCGTGCGCCGCGCGCCCTGGGTCGACGTCGTGTTCGGCACGCACAACCTCGGCAGCCTTCCGGCGCTGCTCGAGCGGGCGCGGCACAACCACGAGGCGCAGGTCGAGATCCGCGAGGCGCTCGAGACCTTCCCCTCCACGCTCCCCGCCCGCCGCGAGTCGGCGTACTCGGCGTGGGTAAGCATCAGCGTCGGGTGCGACAACACCTGCACCTTCTGCATCGTCCCGAGCCTGCGCGGCCGGGAGCGCGACCGGCGTCCCGGCGACGTGCTCACCGAGGTCGAAGCCCTCGCCGGCGAAGGCGTCCTCGAGGTCACCCTGCTGGGGCAGAACGTCAACTCGTACGGGCGCGAGTTCGGTGACCGCGCCGCTTTCGGCACGTTGCTGCGTGCCTGTGGTGCGCTCGACGCCGCCGGGCTGGAGCGCCTGCGTTTCACCAGCCCGCATCCCCGCGACTTCACCGACGACGTCATCGCGGCGATGGCCGAGACACCGGTCGTGTGCCCGTCGCTGCATATGCCGCTGCAGTCGGGCTCCGACGACGTGCTGCGGCGGATGCGCCGCTCCTACCGCTCCGTGCGCTTCCTCGACATCCTCTCCCGCGTCCGTGACGCCATCCCTCACGCCGCGATCACGACGGACGTCATCGTCGGCTTCCCGGGGGAGACCGAGCAGGACTTCGCTGCCACGCTCGACGTCGTGCGCGAGGCGCGTTTCGCCGGCGCGTTCACCTTCCAGTACTCCCCGCGCCCCGGTACCCCGGCCGCACAGATGGACGCGCAGGTCCCTGCCGAGGTGGTGGCCGAGCGCTACGCCCGGCTCGTCGAGCTGCAGGAGCAGGTCTCCTGGGACGAGAACCTGGCCGTCGTCGGGCGGCAGGTCGAGGTGCTCGTGGCCAGCGGGGAGGGGCGCAAGGACGCCGGGACCGGTCGCATCTCGGGGCGCGCTCGTGACGGCCGGCTGGTGCACCTGCGGGCCGACGCGCGCCCCGGCGACGTCGTCACCACCACAGTCACCGCTGCCGCGCCCCATCACCTATTGGCCGACGGCACCGACGCCCTCGTCCGGCGGACCCGCGCGGGCGACCGCGGCGCCGAGCGCGCCCTGGCCTCTGCCGGGTCGCCGGCGCCCGTTGGCCCCACGGGTGTGGGGCTCGGGATGCCGCAGCTGCGCCCCACCAGTGGTGCTCGATCCTGAGAGCGGCGCCGGGTCCACGGCGGGCGGCGCCGGGCTCGACCTGCTGGCCGTCGTCGGGCCGACCGCGGCCGGCAAGTCCGCGCTCGCCATCGAGCTGGCCAGCCGCCTCGGCGGGGAGATCGTCAACGCCGACTCGATGCAGCTCTACCGCGGCATGGACATCGGGACGGCCAAGGTGCCGCCGGTCGAGCGGCACGGGGTTCCGCACCACCTGCTCGACATCTGGGACGTGGACGAGCCCGCCGACGTCGCCCGCTTCGCCGACCTGTCCCGCTGCGCGATAGCCGGGATCCGCGCGCGGGGGAACCTGCCGCTGCTCGTCGGCGGCTCCGGGCTGTACCTGTCAGCCGTGCTCGACGGCTTCCAGTTCCCGGGTACCGACCCGATGGTGCGGGCCCGGCTGGAAACCGAGCTCGCCGCACACGGGCCGCGGGCGCTGCACGACCGGCTAGCAGCGGTCGCACCCGAGGCGGCAGCGAGCATCCTCGCCTCGAACGGGCGCCGGCTCGTCCGTGCACTGGAGGTCGTCGAGCTGACCGGCGGCGTGCAGGCCGTGCTGCCCCGGCCGCAGGCGCGCGACGGTCTCGTCGTGCTCGGGATCGACACGTCGGAGCCGGCCGAGCTCGACGCCCGCATCGAGCAGCGGGTCATCGCCATGTTCGATGGCGGGCTACCGGGCGAGGTACGGGCCCTGGTCGACGCGGGACTGCGCCGAGGACGCACCGCGTCGCGTGCGCTGGGCTACCGCCAGGTGCTGCAGTGGTGGGACGGGTTGCTGGCCGACGAGTCGGAGTGCCGGGCTCTGACCGTCCGGGCGACCCGCCGCTTCGCCCGCCGCCAGCGCTCGTGGTTCCGCCGGGACCCGAGGGTGCGTTGGCTGCGGTTCACGGATCTGGCCGGGTCCGACGCGGCCGCCGTACCGGCACTGCTGAAGGCCGCGCTGGCTGAGTTGGCCGCCGGGCACAAACCGGTCGCCGCCGCGATCACGGGTGAGTAGCGTCGCAGCCGTGCGCTTCCTGAAGGGTCACGGCACCGGCAACGACTTCGTCGTGCTGCCCGACCCCGACGGCCAGATCACCCTGACACCGCAGCTGGTCCGCCGGTTGTGCGACCGCCGGTTCGGCATCGGCGCCGACGGCATGCTGCGCGTGGTGCGGACGGCGTGCGCCGACACCGGCCTTCGCGCGGAGGAGGCGGCGCAGACCGAGTGGTTCATGGACCACCACAACGCCGACGGCAGCACGGCCGAGATGTGCGGAAACGGCATCCGTCTTTACGCGTCCTACCTGGCCGAGGCCGGGCTCATCACCCCCGGGCACCACCAGGTTGCCACCCGCGGCGGGATCCGGACCGTCGAGGTGCCGGCTGGCGGGGGCGACGTCATCGTCGACATGGGCCCACCCGTCCTGGTGCCCCCCACGGCCGGGGCAGGAGCCACGCAGAGCGCGGTGGTCCAAGGCCGGCAGTTCAGCGGGGTCCCGGTCTCGATGGGCAACCCCCACCTGGTCTGTGCAGCGAGCGACGTCGCCGCACTCGATCTGAGCGGACCGGTCGCTGTGTCAGAGCTCGCCTTCCCCGACGGCGTCAACGTCGAGTTCTTCGAGTGGGTCACCCACGAGGAGTCCGGCGCGCAGCAACCCGTCGTGGCAGATGGTCCATTGCGGGCCCTGCCCGTGGCGGGCCGGGTGCGGATGCGGGTGATCGAGCGCGGCGTGGGCGAGACGCTGTCCTGCGGCACCGGCGCCTGCGCGGTCGCGGTCGCGGCACTCGGCTGTCCCGGGCGCGCGGTCGAGGTCGACGTTCCCGGCGGCCGCCTGCTCGTTGGGTGGACCGAGCAGACCCTGCTGCTCAGCGGTCCGGCGGTCATCGTTGCCGAAGGCACGTGGCGAGACCCCGTTGCCGAAGGCGCGTGGCGAGACCCCGCCGGCGGGCTGGGCTGGATGCGGGATGACCCGGACTTGCCAGAGCGTTGACAGGACACAATGACCTCACCTGCGCACAGCCACCCCGGCGCCTCTGATCCCTTTCCGCCGGTGGACGAGTTCGTCCCGCGCTGGCGTGAGACGGCCTTCCAGGACGAGTACGACGACGACTCGCTGGAGCGTGACGAGCGCCGTGCCCTACGGCGGGTGCCCGGGCTCGCGACCGAGCTCGAGGACGTCACCGAGGTCGAGTACCGCCAGCTACGCCTCGAGCGAGTCGTGCTCGTCGGCGTGTGGACCGGGGGCACGCAGGCCGATGCCGACAACTCCATGGCCGAGCTCGCCGCGCTCGCCGAGACGGCCGGCTCGCTCGTGCTCGAAGGCCTGGTGCAGCGGCGCGACAAGCCCGACGCGGCGACCTACATCGGCTCGGGCAAGGCGCGTGAGCTGCGGGAGGTGGTGTCGGCCACCGGCGCTGACACTGTCGTGTGCGACGGCGAGCTCACCCCAGGTCAGCTGCGACAGCTCGAGGAGATCGTCAAAGTCAAGGTGATCGACCGGACGGCGCTGATCCTCGACATCTTCGCGCAGCACGCGACCTCCCGGGAGGGCAAGGCGCAGGTCGAGCTCGCCCAGCTGTCCTACCTGCTGCCGCGGTTGCGCGGCTGGGGCGAGTCGCTGTCGCGTACCGGTGGCGGCATCGGGACGCGCGGACCCGGTGAGACCAAGATCGAGACCGATCGCCGCCGGATCCGGGCGAGGATGTCACGGTTGCGCCGCGACCTGACGGAGATGTCGACGGTGCGCGACACGAAGCGCGCGGGCCGGCGCCGGGCTGCCGTCCCCTCGGTCGCCATCGCCGGCTACACCAATGCCGGCAAGTCCTCATTGCTCAACCGGCTGTCCGACGCCGACGTGCTTGTCGAGAACGCGCTGTTCGCCACGCTCGACCCCACCGTGCGCCGCGCCGACCTGCCCGACGGCCGCGCCGTTACCCTGACCGACACGGTCGGCTTCGTCCGCCACCTGCCGCACCAGTTGATCGATGCCTTCCGCTCCACTTTGGAAGAGGTGGCGCAGGCCGACCTGCTGCTGCACGTCGTCGACGGCGCGCACCCGGATCCGGAGAGCCAGCTCGACGCGGTACGCCGCGTGCTGGCCGATGTCGGGGCGAGTGACGTCCCCGAGCTGATCGTCGTGAACAAGGTCGACGCCGCCGACCCGGTCGGTCTTGCGCAGCTGCGCCGGCGGCACCCGGGCGCCGTCTTCGTCTCGGCCCGCACGGGCGAGGGGCTCGACGAGCTGCGGGCGGCGCTGGCCGAGCACGTGCCCCACCCGGAGGTGGAGCTGGTGGCCCTGGTTCCGTACTCCCGCGGAGACCTGGTGGCGCGCATCTACCGGCGCGGCGAGGTACTCGAGGAGGAGCACGTCGCCGAGGGGACCCGGCTGCACGCCCGCGTCGGGGCCGGACTCGCGCGCGAGCTCGACGATTACCGGCTGGCGCCTGCCGGCCTGCCGTCGGGGGACGACGCCTGACAGGTGGCGCTCAGACCCGCCGCATAACGGCAGCGACCCGCCCAAGGATGACCGCCTCGTCACCGTTGATCGGCTCGAACGCGGGGTTGTGAGGGAGCAGCCAGACATGCCCGTCGCGTCGACGGTAGGTCTTCACTGTCGCCTCCCCGTCGATCATCGCGGCGACGATGTCACCATTCTCAGCGACCGGCTGCTGCCGGACGACGACCCAGTCACCGTCGCAGATCGCCGCCTCGATCATCGACTCGCCGACGACCCGGAGCATGAACAGCGTGCCCTCGCCGACCAGCTCACGTGGAAGGGGAAATACCTCCTCGACGCGCTCCTCGGCGAGCACCGGCCCACCGGCCGCGATACGTCCCACCATCGGGACGTAGGCGGGAACCGGCCGTGGGTTGATGCCGCCCTCGTCGACCTCGGTGCCGGGCTGTTCCTCGGCGGGCAGCAGCACCTCGACCGCCCGCGGCCGGTTGGGGTCGCGGCGCAGGAAGCCCTTGGTCTGCAGCACCTTCAGCTGGTGCGCCACGCTGCTGGTGCTGGTGAGCCCGACGGCCTCACCGATCTCTCGCACGCTCGGCGGGTAGCCCCGGCGCTCAACCGCCTCGCGGATGACCTCGAGCACCTTGCGCTGGCGCGCCGTCAGGCCGGCCGCGTCGGGCGGCGTGTCCGGAAAGTCCCGCAGCGTCGCGCCCGCAGCGCCGGTCTTGGGGCCGCGCCCAACCGCGTCGGCCGCCCCGGCGTCTTCCTCGCTGCCAACCATGTGGTCTGTCCCTTCCTTGTCGTGAGCCCACTTCGGCGCGGCGCGGCGCGCCCGAACCGAACTGCCAGGACCGTATGACGATCAGTCGGGTTCTTCAAACACCTGTTCGAGCGTGTCTGGATTTTGTCAGAGCCCAGAGGTACAACAGCGGTATCGAACATCCGTTCGATATCGGAGGTAGTGACATGTCCACGACAACTGCACCAGCCGGGGCTTTGCGGCGCGAGGAGCAGGCCCCACGGCATAACCGCCCCCCCGCGGAGGGGCACCTCGGGCTGGCCCCTGAGCGACGGATCATGAGTCGGCATAGCACGGGGCTCCGGCTGACCCGTCGGGGCCGGGTCGTCCTGCTCGTGCTGCTGCTGCTGGCCGTGCTGGCGGCCTTCTCGATGGGCCGAGCAACCGGCTCGGCCGATGCGGCCAGTTCCTCACCCCCGCCGGCGTCGGTCGTCGTCCGGCCCGGAGACACGCTCTGGAGCATCGCGCAGCAGGTCGCGCCGGACGCCGACCCTCGCCAGGTGATCCCACGGCTGAAGGCCGCGAACGGCCTGACGTCCTCCAGTCTCGACGTGGGGCAGCGGCTGCGGGTTCCTGGTGCCCGCTGAATGATGCCCACTACTGGTGCGCGGTGACACGCGGCTCGACACGCCGCAGCGGCCGTTGCAGCTCCGCCGTCCGTGGGCTTACTGTCCAACCACAACATGTAGTAGTTACACGGATGTAAGTCGTCTACAGGTAGTTGCACAGGTTGCCCACAGTTCGAGACCGGTCGTCCACACCGGCATCCACAGGGCCACCATCCGAGCCGGCAGAAGGGGCGTTCCGTGCGGTGTCCGTTCTGTCTCGACGGCGACAACCGGGTGATCGACAGCCGGGAAACCGACGGCGGAGCCGCCATCCGCCGCCGCCGCGCATGCAGCGCGTGCGGCCGTCGCTTCACGACGGTCGAGGAAGCAACCCTGATCGTCGTCAAGCGCAGCGGCGCCTCCGAGTCGTTCTCCCGGGACAAGGTCATCAGCGGGGTCCGCAAGGCCTGCCAGGGTCGGCCCGTCGACGAGGACGCCCTCGCCCTGCTCGCCCAGCAGGTCGAGGAGACCGTCCGCGCCGCGGGCCGGGCCGAGGCCCGCTCCGAGGACGTCGGCCGGGCCATCCTCGTCCCGCTGCGCTCCCTCGACGAGGTCGCCTACCTGCGGTTCGCCTCTGTCTACCGAGGCTTCGAGTCGCTCGAGGACTTCGAGGCGGCGATCGCTGACCTTCGCCGGGAGGCTGCCCCCGGCGGCCTCACCACGAGTGCGCTCGTCACAGGTGCGGCCGGCCCTTCGCTTGCCGCGGCCGCAGCGCCCTAGCGCCTGCGGCCGCGGCAAACCATGTCGGCATTCTGGCTCGCTCCGGAGTGTTGTCTCACTATGAGAGAAAGGTCTTCATGACAGAGATCCTGCGCACCTCCACCGACAGGAGCCAGACGGTCGACGCGTCAGAGCAGGACGACTCGCAGCAGAACGGCCGGGCGGCCCACCGCGCCCCTGGCCAGGGGCTGCGGATCGAGCACGTCTTCTCCACTGCCGGCGTGCACCCCTACGACGAGGTCGTCTGGGAGCGCCGCGACGTCGTCATGACCAACTGGCGCGACGGCTCGGTCAACTTTGAGCAGCGCGGCGTCGAGTTCCCCGACTTCTGGTCGGTCAACGCCACGAACATCGTGACCAGCAAGTACTTCCGTGGAGCCGCTGGGTCGGCTGAGCGGGAGTCCTCGCTGCGGCAGATCATCGACCGCGTGGTCGGCGCGTACCTTTCGGCGGGCCGGGAGTACGGCTACTTCGCGAGCGACGCCGACGCCGAGGTGTTCGGCCACGAGCTCACGTGGATGCTGCTGCACCAGGTGTTCAGCTTCAACTCCCCGGTGTGGTTCAACGTCGGTACCACTGCGCCGCAGCAGGTATCGGCCTGCTTCATCCTCGCCGTCGACGACGAGATGGAGTCGATCCTCAACTGGTACCGGGAGGAGGGCCTGATCTTTAAGGGTGGCTCCGGCTCCGGGGTCAACCTCTCCCGCATCCGGTCCTCCAAGGAGCTGCTGTCCTCGGGCGGTACGGCGTCGGGCCCGGTCTCGTTCATGCGCGGGGCCGACGCGTCGGCGGGGACCATCAAGTCCGGCGGCGCAACCCGCCGGGCCGCGAAGATGGTCGTCCTCGACATCGACCACCCCGACATCGAGGAGTTCGTCGAGACCAAGGCGCGCGAGGAGAACAAGATCCGCGCGCTGCGCGACGCCGGTTTCGACATGGACCTCGGCGGCCGCGACATCGTCTCGGTGCAGTACCAGAACGCCAACAACTCGGTGCGCGTCAGCGACGAGTTCATGCGGGCGTACGAGCAGGACAAGCAGCATGCTCTGCGGGCGCGCCTCGACGGCTCGGTCATCGAGTCGGTGTCGGCACGCGCGCTGTTCCGCAAGGTGGCGCAGGCGGCGTGGGCCTGCGCCGACCCCGGCATCCAGTACGACGACACCATCAACGACTGGCACACCTGCCCGGAGTCCGGCCGCATCTCGGCGAGCAATCCGTGCAGCGAGTACGTCCACCTCGATAACTCCTCGTGCAACCTCGCCTCGCTCAACCTGCTCTCGTTCCTGCGAGATGACGGCACCTTCGATGCGCAACTGTTCGTCAAGGGCGTCGAGACCGTGATCACCGCGATGGACATCTCGATCTCTTTCGCCGACTTCCCGACCGAGGTCATCGCTGAGACGAGCCGGGCGTTCCGCCAGCTCGGAATCGGCTTCGCCAACCTCGGGGCGCTGCTGATGGCGACCGGCCACGCCTACGACTCTGCGGGCGGCAGGACCCTCGCCGCGGGCATCACCTCCCTGATGACGGGCACCGCCTACCGTCGCTCGGCCGAGCTGGCCGGGGTCGTGGGCCCGTACGCGGGCTACGCGCGCAACGCCGCCGCTCACACCCGGGTGATGCGCAAGCACGCTGCCGCTAACGACGCGGTTCGCCCAGCAGGTGCCGACGACGCCGGGATCCTGTCGCTGGCGACCAAGCAGTGGCAGCAGGGACTGCGCGTCGGCGAAGCAAACGGCTGGCGCAACGCGCAGGCCAGCGTGCTGGCGCCCACCGGCACCATCGGGTTGATGATGGACTGCGACACCACCGGCATCGAGCCCGACCTCGCGCTGGTCAAGGTCAAGAAGCTCGTGGGCGGCGCCAGCATGCAGATCGTCAACCACACCGTGCCACGCGCGCTGCGCTCCCTCGGCTACGCCGAGGAGACCGTCGAAGCGATCATCGAGCACGTCAAGCAGCACGGCCACGTCATCGACGCACCGGGCCTCAAGCGCGAGCACTACGAGGTGTTCGACTGCGCGCTGGGGGAGCGGGCCATCGGACCCATGGGGCACGTACGGATGATGGCGGCCGTCCAGCCCTTCCTGTCCGGAGCCATCTCCAAGACCGTCAACATGCCGGAGACCGCGACAGTGGAAGACGTCGAGGGCATCTACTTCGAGGGCTGGCGCCTGGGCCTGAAGGCCCTTGCCATCTACCGCGACAACTGCAAGGTCGGTCAGCCGCTCAGCGACCTCGCGGGCAGTCGCAAGGGGGCCCCCGCGGAGGCGGTTGTCATCGAGGCGAAGCCGGTCCGCAAGCGGCTGCCCAAGAAGCGTCCGTCGCAGACCGTCTCGTTCGCGGTCGGCGGCGCGGAGGGCTACCTCACCGGCGGGTCCTACCCCGACAACGGGCTGGGCGAGGTCTTCATCAAGATGTCCAAGCAGGGCTCCACCCTCGCCGGCGTGATGGACGCCTTCTCGGTGGCCGTCTCCATCGCTCTGCAGTACGGCGTGCCACTGGAGGCGTACGTATCGAAGTTCATCAACATGCGCTTCGACCCTGCGGGCATGACCGACGACCCCGACATCCGGCTGGCGCAGTCGGTCATGGACTACCTGTTCCGGCGCCTCGCTCTCGACTACCTTGACTACGAAACGAGGGCCGAGTTCGGCATCTTCACCGCCGAGGAGCGCGCAGCGAGCACGGCAGCGCAGTACGGAGTGGCGCCGGCTCCGCCGTCCGACGAGATCGACCTGGCGGCCGTTGACGACGTCGACGCCCTGCGGACATCCGCCCCGGTCGAGTCACCCCCGGTCGAGTCCGCGGCGGGGGGTCCGGTAGGCAAGACGCGCCCGGCGGCGGAACTGGCCAGCTCCGCTCCGGCTCACCGGGGGCCGGTCGAGCGCCAGACGACAGTCGATGCCCCGATGTGCTTCGCCTGCGGCATCACCATGCGCTCCGCAGGTAGCTGCTACGTCTGTGAGCAGTGCGGCAGCACCAGCGGCTGCAGCTGACCGACTGGGTACGGCGCCTCGATACGGCGTATCCGGCTGCCGCGGCCAGAGGACCGTCTGGCCGCGGCAGCGGAGGGCTCGTGGCAGCAGAGGACCTGGGCTGACCGCACTGACCTGTATTGCCCGGACTGACTTGAGCTGACCCCTCGGCAGGTTCCGCTCGACATCGTGGTGCCCCTTGCTACCCCTTGCTACCCCTTGCTACCCCTTGGGCGCGAACAGCTCCAGGGCGATGTTGTCGGGGTCGCGGAACTCCAGGATGTAGCCCGCGCCCACGTCCTTGACCCCCCCGTGGCCGATGCCCTGCTCATCGAGCAGGGCAGCCGCGGCATCGAGGTCAGAGCGGGCACCCACGGCGAAGCTGAGGTGGTCGAGCCCCACCCGGTCCTCGTCAAAGGTGTCGGTTGCAACGGGGCGGAGCCCGAACAGTGAGGTGCCCAGCTGGTAGATCACCCCGCCGAACAGGAACCCCAGCTGCTCGCGGGTCGCCTCGTCCGCTCCGTCGGGCACCTCGAAGGCCACGGGCAGGCCGAAGACGGCGTCGTAGAACGCTCGGGACCGGGCGATGTCGGTGACGGTCAATCGGACGTGGGCATAGGCGTTGGTAGTGATGGGCACGGGCAATGCTCTCATGCGCCCGGCACAACAAGGAGTCTCCGTGCTAGGAGGCCAGCCGGTGCTCGTCGAGGAAGTCGGTAACGACGCGCAGCAGGTCGTCGGTTCGTTCCAGGTGCAGGCAGTGGCTCGACCCGCGGCCGGTCAGCAGCTCGTACCGCGCGCCCGGGATGCGGTCGGCGACGACCTTGGCCTGCCACGGCGGGGTCAGCAGATCCTGCTCGCCGACGACGACGAGCGTCGGTGCGTTGATGCCGCCTAGGCGCTCGAGCGTGTCGTGCTCGAGGTCGGCGTCCCACTGCTCGACGGTCACCGCCACCTGCGCCTCGTTCTGGGGGAAGGCCGGCAGCAGCGGCTCGAGCAGCTCCGCGAAGTCGGCGCGGTCGAGAATCTGTGGTGAGAAGGCGAGCCCGCTCGTCACCATCGCCGTCTCGACGTCGCCGGTGGCGTAGGGGTGCCGCAGCGCGGCGAGCACCGAGCGCTGGAAGCCGTCGCATCGCGCCCACGTGCTGTAGAGCACGGCGCTGCCCACCAGCTCCGGGTGCTCGAGAGCCAGCTCCTGCACGATGGCCGAACCGAGCGACCAGCCGAGGGCGTGCGCCTTGGGCACGTCCAGCGCCTCCAGCAGCGCGGCGGTGTCCTCGGCCATCGACGCGACGGTCAAGCGACCCTCACCGCGCTCGCTGCCGCCGAGGCCGCGGTTGTCGAAGGCGATGACCCGGTAGCGCTCGGCGAGTCGCGAGATCGTGTCCGACCACAGGCCGATGGCTCCGGAGGTGCCCATGACCAGTAGGAGAGGCTCGCCCTCACCACTGACCTCGTAGTTCAGGGTGACCCCGGTGCGTACTGCGATCTGCGGCATGGCTCTCCTCGGTGGCGACGTGGGAGCACGATCACACAGGGGCGGGGTGTGGTACGCGTCGGGGGGTGCCGACTGCTGCGCCTACCCGACACCCGCAGATGCCGCGACGCGCCGCACGGTCGGCTGCTGCTCGGCAGCCGGCGCCACGGTCACGGGCGTGCGCTCAGTTTCGGGCCCCGCCTCGTCGTCGGCCACGTAGGAGAAGCGCGGCAGCCCGACCAGCGCGAGGACGACGACGACCACCATCGCGAACCCTCCGACCAGGAAGGCCGCGACGTAGGCGGACTCGGCGGGCACACCGGAGGGCAACACGTCGCTCGCGAGCAGCGTCACGACGAGGGCGCTGGCGAGCGAGCTGCCCACCGACCGGGCGATCGAGTTCACGCTGTTGGCGACACCGGTCTGCGAGGGCGCGACCTCGGCCACGATCAGCGCGGGCATCGCCGCGAACGCCAGGCTCACCGCGCTGTTGACGAGAACGGAGCCCACAACGATCTGCCAGCTGTCGGTGTGCAGCGCCGCCATGAGCGCGAAGCCGGCGGCGCCGACCGCTCCGGCGAGCGCTAGCGTCACCGGCGCCCCGAACCGCATCACCAGCCGCCCACCCGCCGGGGCGACGAGGATGCCGAGCAGCGCACCGGGGAGCAGGTACAGGCTGCTGGCGGCGAGCACGCTGGCGGTGAAGCCGTACCCCGCCGTCGTCGGCGTCTGCACGAAGCCGGACACGCCGAGGAACGAGACGAACATGCCGATGCCGACGAACAGGCCGGCCGCGTTCGTGACCACCAGCGGACGGTTCGACAGCATCGCGGGGGCAACGAGCGGGGAGGGGACTCGCCGCTCGACGCGGAACCAGACGACGAAGGCGGCGGCGCTGGCAACCAGCAGCCCGATGGTGCGCACCGAGGCCCATCCCCAGGCGTGGCCCTGCGACAGCGGCAGTAGCAGGAGGACCAGGGCGAGGCCGAGCAGGGCGGCTCCCGGCCAGTCCACCGCACCGGTGGTGCTCGGGCGCCGGTCGGGGACCACCGCGAGGGTCAGGACGAAGGCGGCGACGCCGACGCCGAGTGCCAGCCAGAAGATCCGGTGGTAGTCGGCGCCTCCGTTGGTCAGCAGGCCGGTCAGGACGAGCCCGACACCGCCGCCGACGCCGAGGGTGCCACTGATGATCGCCATGGCGCCGGTGACCCGCTGCGCCGGCAGCTCGTCGCGCACCACCCCGATCGACAGCGGGAACAGTCCGAAGCAGGCACCTTGCAGCACCCGGCCGACGATCAGCAGAGCGAGAGAGGAGGTCGTGGCCGCAAGCAGGGAACCTGCGCAGACGAGCAGCAGGATGGCAAGGATGACTCGCTTGCGCCCGTGCAGGTCGCCCAGCCGCCCGAGCAGCGGCGTCAGCACGGCGGCGGCCAACAGGTTGGCGGTGACGACCCACCCGACCGATGACGGCGAGGAGTGCAACTGCTGCGCCAGCGTCCCGAGAACGGGTACCACCAGCGTCTGCAGCACGGCGGTAACGGTCACGGTGGCGGCGAGCGCGGGAACGAGAACGCGGCGGACGTCAGGCACACCTCGAGAATAGTCCTGAGTCGACACCCTGTCGACTATTGCCGACGTGCCGTCGAGCACCTATCCTCGGGGTGTGGCGACAGCGGTCCGGCGGCGCGGCGCGAGCAAGGGCGACCAGCGTGAGCACGCCATCCTCACCGCTGCGCGCACCATGCTCGAGCACAAGCGGCTGGCGGCGGTCACGACCGACGAGCTGGCGGCCGGCGCGGGCCTGTCGCGCTCGAGCTTCTACTTCTACTTCGACTCCAAGACCGCGGTCCTCACCGCACTGCTCGACGAGCTGAGCACGGAGCTGCGGGAGGAGAACGGGCCGTGGCTCGACGCCGTGGGCCCGGCGCGCGAGGCGCTGCGATCAGCGACAGCGCACACGGTCGCGCTCTGGCGGACCTCCGGCGGGTTGCTCCGGCAGGCGTACGGGGGCGACGACGAGCAGCTCGCGCAGTGGCGCGACGCGATCGTCGGGCGCGGCGTGCGCCGGATGGCAGAGAAGGTGGAGCGCGACCGGGCCGCCGGCCTCGCCCCGCTCGGGCCGCCCTCAGCCGCGGGCATCGCCTGGATGCTGCACGGCGCCAAGACCACGCTGCTGCTGCACCGCGACCCAGCCACGTCAGACGAGCGCCTGGTCGAGGACATCGTGTCCGGGACGCTGCGGCTCGTCTACGGGGCCGAAAGCACTCTCGTCAGCGCTTGAGGCGGCACCAAGCGCATGACGGGCGCCGCGGTAAGCCTCAGGCCCGCAGCTCGCGGCGCAGGATCTTGCCGGTCACCGTCTTGGGCAGCTCGTCGAGCAGCACGACGCTGCGCGGGTACTTGTAGGCGGCCATCCGCTCCTTGCAGTGGGCGATGAGCTCCTCCGGAGTGACGGTCGTCCCGGGCTTGAGGCTGACGAACGCCTTGACCGTCTCGCCCCGCTTCTCATCCGGCACACCGACGACGGCCGACTCGCGCACTGCCGCGTGCTCGGCGAGCACGTCCTCGACCTCCCGCGGCCAGACCTTGTAGCCCGAGGCGTTGATCATGTCCTTCTTGCGGTCGACGATGAACACCCATCCCTCGGGGTTCATGAACCCGACGTCGCCGCTCTTCAGCGCACCGCCGGGCAGGTTCGCCGCCGTCTCCTCCGGCTTGCCCCAGTAGCCGGCGACGACCTGGGGGCCGTCGGCGACGATCTCGCCGATCTCGCCGAGCGGCAGGTCCTTGCCGTCGTCGTCGGTGATCCGCACGATCGTGTTGGGAACGGGCACGCCCACCGACAGCGCCCCCGAGGTCTCGTCGACCGGCGACGGCGCGCCGAAGGGCGTGGCCGTCATGGGTGAGGTCGTCTCGGTCAGCCCGTACGCGTTGTGCACCTGCTTGCCCGTCGCGGCCTTGAACGCCCGCTCCGCGGTGGGGGAGATGGCCGCGCCCCCGGAGTAGATCGAGGTGAACGAGGAGAAGTCGTCGCCGCTGAAGCTCGGGGCCGCGAGCAGCGCGGTGAGGGCGGAGATGGCGCCGATGGTGAAGGTCGGGCGGTGCTCGCGCAGCGCGTCGAGGACGACGTTGGGCTCGAAGCGGTACGCCAGCACCAGCGGCATGGGGGTGAGCAGGCTGACCGCGATGTGGCCGATCAGCCCGGTGATGTGGAACAGCGGCGCCACGCCGAAGACCGACCCCTGGGCGGACAGCCCCATCCAGTCCCGGTACACCTGCGCGGTGAACATGACGTTGCGGTGCGTGTTCATGGCGCCCTTCGGCACGCCGGTCGTCCCCGAGGTGTAGGTCAGGAACGCGACGTCGTCCGGCCCCAGCGTCACCGCGGGTGGCACCTGCCCCCGGTAGCGCTCGAGGAGCTCGAGGAAGTCGGTCGTGCCCTCGTGGCGCTCCCGCTCGATGCCCTTGAACAGCCGCTCGTCGGTCCGGGTCTGGTAGTCCAGCTCGCTGGTGGTGAGCACGAGCCGCACGTCGGTCTCGGGCACGACGTCACGGGCAACCTGGTCGTACAGCGACTCGAGTGCCAGCAGGACGCTGGCTCCCGAGTCCTTGAGCAGGTAGGACAGCTCGCGCGTGCGGCTCATGGGGTTGATGGAGACCATCACCCCGCCCGCCTTCCACGTGCCCACCATCGCGATGACGAACTGCGGGACGTTCTGCAGATAGACCGCGAGGCGGTCGCCCGAGCTGAAGCCGTTGTCGAGCAGGGCGCTGGCCAGGGCGTCGCTCTGCTCGTCGAGCTCCTGGCGGCTGATCGTGCCGTCGAAGTAGGCGAGGGCCAGAGCAGAGGGGTCGCGGGCGACGCCGTCGCGGAACATCTCGAGCGCGCTGTCGTGCTCCAACGTGTAGTCGCTGGCCTGCCCCTGGTAGAGCGACAGCCAGGGCCGCTCGTCGTAGGCGCTCATCGCAGAGGGCTCTCGGACACGGTGACCTCCATGTGCTGGCCTGCCTCCCTGTACTGGCCGCCCGAACCGGCGCCCGGGGACTCATCACGCTTCCGGACTATCCGGCCGCTCCCGCCGCAGTGTCAATCGTCGGACGCCGGGTGGCGGTGGCGACCAGCCCCTCGACTCCTGCGATGGTTCCGCCTGGTCACGCGGCGCCCGCCTTGACACAGCGGCCGGCCGCAGGCCAATCTTGGGCTATGAAGCTCCTGCTGGCCATGCTGTTGGGAGTCTTAGTCTTCGGCGCGATCCTGTTCGGCATCGTTCGGATCACGACGGAGTCGGCGACAGGCAGCAACTCGCCCAACGGCGTGACGGGCGGCATCCCGCTCCCCGCCAGCGTGGTCGTCCCGCTCTTGCACTCCTGACGCCTGGCGGTTACCCCCCGCTCCGGCAGTGCCCACGCCTCAACTCCCCGCGCGGCTGCACTGGGACCACAATGCTCACTACCACCGGTGGATGCTGCGCCAGCTGCCGGCCGCACCCGCTCGAGCGCTCGACGCCGGATGCGGTGCCGGCCGCCTCGCCGGGCTGCTCGCGGAGCTGGCTGACGACGTCGACGCGGTGGACCGCTCACCGGTCATGATCGCCAAGGCCTCGGCCACTGTGCCTCACCGGAACGTCCGCCATCTTCTCGGGGATGTGCTGGGCCCGGACCTGCCGCTCGCTCCCGGCGGGTACGACGCCGTCACTGCCGTCTCCAGCCTGCACCACATGCCGCTGCGTCCGGCCCTTAGCCGGCTGGTGGGACTGGTCCGGCCCGCCGGGGTCCTGGTGGTGATCGGCCACTACCGCCCAGACACCGTGCCCGACCAGCTCGCAGGCCTGCTGGCTCTGCCGGCCAACCTGGTCGTGGGCGCTCTGCTCGCCCTGCGCGGCCGCTCCGGCAAGCCGGATGACGCTCACATGCCGGTGCAGCCCCCGCAAGCCACCCTCAGCGAGATCCGCGCTGCCGCCGACGAGCTCATCCCCGGCGCCCGCGTTCGCCGCCGGCTGTTCTGGCGCTACTCACTGGTGTGGCATCGCCCATCCGCGTCAGCCCGCGTGGGAGAGCGTTGGACGCCCTGAGGTGCACCCGCTCTCCGGCGGGGAACACTCGGGGAAGCACCACTCACTACGTCTTCCGGGAGCCCGGCATGCAGATCGACAAGAACCAGATCCTCGAGCTCCTGCGCTCCCAGGGAGAGCACGGCAAGGCCGACCAGGCCGATCAGGACCTGCCGGACCAGGTCGACACCGATGAGCACGGCGGCCTGCTCGGTAACCTCGGCATCGACCCGATGGCCCTGCTGGGCAGCCTCGGTGGCGGTAGCGGCGGCGGCGGAGGGCTCGGCGACCTCGGAGGCCTCGGCGGCAAGCTCGGGCTCTAGCCGGGCGCTCTGGCCGCGCAGGTACGGTCAGCCGATGCAGCGGTTGGAGATCGAGCAGAACTTCGCGCTCCCGGTCGAGCGGGTCTACGCCTACCTGTCCGAGCACGAGAACCTCGGTCCGCTGTTCGGCGCGAAGATCACCCGGGTCAGCGACGGCGACACCAGCCGCAACGGGACGGGGTCCGTGCGCCGGCTGCGGGTCGGGCTGCTGCCTGCGTTCGAGGAGACCGTGACCAGCGCCATCCCGAACGAGCAGATCGACTACCGGATCACACGCGGGAGCCCGCTGCGGGACCACCACGGCTCCATGTCGTTCTCCCGCCGAGCCGCCGGCTCGCACCTGCGCTACGTGCTCGAGTTCGGAGCCGTCGTGCCGGGGCTCGACCGGCTGGTGAGGCGCACGCTGCAGCGCAGCATCACCCGCGGGCTGGCGAGCGTCGACAACTTGGCCTGACCAGGCCCCCTGACCGGCCCAGTAGGACGGCTGGACAACCCCCGCGGCAGCGGGGCGCTCTCACCAGCCCGCGCACGCCGTGTACGCGTGCCGGCGGGCGTGGCGGACCGCAGTCGCGACCTGGCGCAGGGCAACCGAGCGCCGCGCGTCAGCCGCAGCGGACAGCGGCTCGTTGCTGACAGCCAGCTCGACGACGGCGGCAAGCTTCTCAGCGGTCGTCAGGACCCGCACGGCGTCGGCGGGGGAGCCGGGCGGCAGCCCGAGCGGCATGGCTTGACGCTCGCGCAGGGAGCGGATCGCCGCCTGCGCCTCTGGCCCGAGCCGGCTGACCTGGCCCACGTCGACGAGCACGGTGACTGCATCGGTGACCGCAGCGGCAAGCGCGCGCTCGGCGTCGCGCAGCCCGGTGGGGGCGCCCGGGCTGAGTCCGGACCGCGCGTGCCAACTCCCAACCTGCCAGGTCACCTGCACCAGCGGCTCGAGCTCGCTGCCGCGAACGTCGTGCCGGGGGAGCAGGACCAGCCCGGCCCGGCGAGCGTCGACCGGCTCGACCAGCACCGCCTCGCCCGCGGTCAGCGCGCCGACGAGGGCCGGACCGTGCAGCCCGTCGACGTCGCCCGCAACAGGTAGGCGCAGCTGCACCGCGGCCGGTGCAAGCCGCCGGATGGTCGGCAGGATCCCGGCGAGAGGTGCCGGGGCGTTTGCCGGCCCGAGATCGGCAGATGCCTCATGACCGTCCACCGTGACGTAGCGGTGCGGCTCGCCGCCGACCTGAACCGCATCGAGCAGGTCGTCGCTGCTCACCCGCCCGGCGAGCCAGGAGCCGAGCCACGCGGTCAGCAGTCCGCCGGGCGAGCCGTGCAGCCCGGCCAGCCGCCGGCGCGCAGCGTCGGTACCGGGGCGGCTCATCGCAGCAACGCTACCGGCAGACCTGTGGTGGTCGAGCCCCCCGGGAAGGTGCAGGATGCGGGCAGAACCCACTGTTACAGGAGGCCGCCCGTGCAGCCAGCGTCGATCAGCTACGCCTCCGGGACGTCGTCGGTGCCACTGCTCGGCGACACCATCGGCGTCAACCTGGCCCGCACGGTGGCGCAGCACGGCGACCGCGAGGCTCTCGTCGACTGCGCGAGCGGCCGGCGCTGGACCTACGCCGAGTTCGGGGCCGACGTCGACGCCGTCGCCCTCGGGCTGCTCAGCCGCGGCATCGCCCAGGGTGACCGGATCGGCATCTGGGCGCCGAACTGCCCGGAGTGGACGCTGCTGCAGTACGCGGCGGCGCGGATCGGCGCCATCCTCGTCACGATCAACCCGGCTTACCGCTCGCACGAGCTGGCCTACGTGCTGGGCCAGGCCGGCATCCGAACCGTCGTCGCGATGGCGTCCTTCCGCTCGTCGGACTACGCGACGATGATCGAGCAGGCCCGACCGCAGTGCCCGCAGTTGACCGACGTGGTGCTGATCGGCACCGCGTCGTGGGACGAGCTCGTCGCGCAGGGCCGTGGTGCCGACCCCGGCGTGCTCCACCGGCTGGTCGAGGAGCTCTCGGCCGACGACCCGATCAACATCCAGTACACCTCGGGCACGACGGGCTTCCCCAAGGGCGCCACGCTCTCGCACCACAACATCCTCAACAACGGCTACTTCGTCGGGGAGCTGTGCCACTACACGCATGAGGACCGGGTCGCCATCCCGGTACCCTTCTACCACTGCTTCGGGATGGTGATGGGCAACCTCGCGTGCAGCTCGCACGGCGCCTGCATGGTCATTCCGGCGCCGGCCTTCGACCCGGCCGCGACCCTGGCGGCCGTGGAGCAGGAGCGTTGCACCTCGCTCTACGGGGTGCCGACGATGTTCATCGCCGAGCTGGGGCTGCCCGACGTCGGCACCCGCGACCTGTCCAGCCTGCGCACAGGCATCATGGCCGGCTCGCCCTGTCCGGTGGAAGTGATGAAGCAGGTGATCGACACCATGGGCATGGCCGAGGTGTCGATCTGCTACGGGATGACCGAGACCTCCCCGGTGTCGACCCAGACCCGGGCTGACGACAGCCTCGAGCGCCGGGTCGCGACGGTGGGCCGGGTCGGGCCTCACCTGGAGGTCAAGGTCGTCGACCCGGCGACCGGTCGGACGGTGCCGACCGGGGAGACCGGAGAGCTGTGCACCCGCGGCTACTCGGTGATGTTGGGGTACTGGGAGGAGCCGGACAAGACGGCGGGGGTGATCGACAGCGCCCGCTGGATGCACACCGGTGACCTCGCGGTGATGGACGAGGACGGCTACCTGATGATCACGGGGCGGATCAAGGATGTGGTCATCCGCGGAGGCGAGAACATCTACCCTCGCGAGATCGAGGAGTTCCTCTACACCCACCCGGACATCGTCGATGCCCAGGTGATCGGCGTGCCGGACGAACGCTACGGCGAGGAGGTCATGGCCTGGGTCCGGCTGCGTGAGGGGCGCAAGCTGACCGCCGATCAGCTGCGCGAGTTCTGCCAGGGCAAACTGGCGCACTACAAGATCCCGCGCTACCTGCACGTCGTCGACGAGTTCCCCATGACGGTGACCGGCAAGGTCCGCAAGGTCGAGATGCGCGAGCGCTCGGCCGACCTGCTGACCGGCCGGGCCCGGCAGGACACCGGCTAGCAACCTCTAGGTTGACTAGCGGCGGCGCTCAGAAACAACGGCTGCCGCTTGCGAGCACGACAACGCCCGGCTCCCCACAACAGGGGATTGTCGGCAGCGGCAAGGTGCGACGATGCTGCAACGCAAGGGCAGCTGACGCGCCGCGGGTGCTACCCGTGCAGGACGACACGAACGAGGAGGCCCGGTGAGGTGCGTCTGCGGGCACCCGCGCGAACCACATCTGCACGACCGCGCCGGGACGGACTGCTCGCGCTGCCCGTGCCCCCGCTACCGGCGCCGGTGGCCCTGGACCCGCATGCTGACCGCCACCCGCTGACGGGCCGGTGGAAGGCGTCCCCACCGGCCCGCGGGCGGTGACTCAGGGCTTGAAGACGACCTTGATGACGCCGTCCTGCTTCTTCTGGAACTTCTTGTACGCCTGGGGGGCCTCCGACAGGGGCAGGCGGTGCGTGGCAAACGTGTCGACACCGAGCGGGTCGTCGTCGGTGAGCAGCGGCATGATCTGCGGTACCCAGCGCTGGACGTTGGCCTGACCCATCCGCAGCTGAATCTGCTTGTCGAACAGCACCAGCATGTTCATCGGGTCGGCGGTCCCGCCGTACACGCCGCTGAGCGAGATCGTGCCGCCGCGGCGGACGATGTCGATGGCCGAGTTGACAGCGGCGAGGCGGTCGATCCCCGCCGTCTTCATGAGGCGGCTGCCGATCGCGTCGGGTAGCAGCCCAACGGTTTGGTGAGCGGCCTTGGCGGCGGGGGAGCCGTGCGCCTCCATGCCAACGGCGTCGATGACCGAGTCCGGTCCACGACCGTCGGTCAGGTCGCGGATGGCGTCACCGAGGTCCTTGCTGTGCGCGTTCAGGTCGACCGTCTCGATGCCGCGTTGCTGCACCCGGCTGAGGCGGTCGGGGACGAGGTCGACGCCGATGACCCGGTGGCCGCGGTGATTGGCGATCCGGCAGGCCATGTCGCCGATCGGGCCGAGGCCGAGGACGACGACGGTCCCGCCCTCGGGAATGTCGGCGTACTCGACCGCCTGCCACGCAGTGGGCAGCACGTCGGACAGGTACGCGAACCTGTCGTCGGGCGGCCCCTCGGGCAGCTTGACCGTGGTGTTCTGCGCCTGCGGCACCCGCAAGTACTCGGCCTGGGCACCGGGGACCGAGCCGTAGAGGCTGCTGTAGCCGAACAGGGCAGCCCCGGAGTGCTGGCTGCGGACCTGAGTGGTCTCGCACTGGGTCATCAGGCCGTGATTGCACATGAAGCAGTGACCGCAGGAGATCTGGAAGGGAATGGAAACCCGGTCGCCGGGCTTGACGGCGGTGACGTTGCTGCCGACGGCCTCGACGATGCCCATCGGCTCGTGGCCGATGATGTCGCCGACCTGCATGAACGGGCCGAGCACCTCGTACAGGTGCAGGTCGGAGCCGCACAGGTTCGTCGTGGTCATCCGGACGATCGCGTCGTCGGGCTCCTGGATCGTCGGGTCGGGCACCTCATCGACCCGGACGTCGCGCTTGCCGTGCCAGACAACTGCCTTCATGCGGGTGCCTCCACTCGAGTCTGCCCTTGCGGGCGCTTGTGGGTTGTGCCCCGTGGACACCGGGGGCACCACGAACCGTCCCCGGACCCCCGGGCGGGAAACGCTACGAGCCTGCACCTGAGCCTGCACCGTGCCAAAGCGGGGCAGAACGGTGCCGCACGCGCCTCTGGGAGGCCGAACACGCACGCGGGGAGGGCCACCCATGGGTGACCCTCCCCGTTTACGGCAGGTGGTGCTCAGACGCCGACGGCGTCCTTGGCCACTTGGGCGAGCTGCGCCTGGGCAGCCGACACGACGCTGCTGCGGGCGTTGTGCGCCTCCTCGTAGGCAATCACGGTGCGCAGGTCCTGTGGCTTGTCCAGACTTTTCACGGCATCGATCGCCCGCTGGCCACCGAGTGACTCGTAGCCCTTGATGGGCAGTTCGGCCTCGGTCAGCGAACCGGACTCGCGACGCGTCTCGTGCACCGCGCTCGCCACGTTCGGCTCGCCGTCGCGCTTGGCGACCTTCTCGGCCCGGGCCAGGCCGGCGTCGCGGGTCGCGCCCACGACCTCGACCACGGCAGAGCGCAGCTGCCCAGCCTTGCCGGCCACCTGCTCAGCCTTGCTGCGCGCCTCGCCGGCGGTGCGCTGAACGGACTCGAAGGTGCGGCTGACCTGCTCGCTCGTCCAGCGGGTCGGCAGGTTGGCCAGGCGAGCGGCGTTGCCCGCCATGACCTGCAGCGGAGTCGCCCGCAGCGCGGCCGGGCCGCCGAGGGCGTCCTCGGCCAGCACGACGGTCAGCCACTCGACGGTGGCGCGGTGTGCGGTCTCGAGCCGCTCGGCCAGCCGCTTGACGGACGACAGGTCGGCCGCCTCGGCCAGGACCTTGAGGTAGCGCGCGCGGTCGAGCAGCTGGTGCTCCAGGGCAAGGTCGCCGAGGATGGCCTCGGGCAGCGGCTGGGCCTGCTCCACGCCGGACTTGGCGATCGCGACGAAGCGACCCAGCACGGGGGTCACGACGTCGGGGATGCCGCCCAGCGCCCGCAGCTGCTCGATGATCTCGCGGGTCCGCTGCTCTGCGTTGTCGCCGTTCTCGGACAGCTCGCGACGGACCGCGTCGGTGCGGGACTGGGCCATCCGCACGCGGACCACCTGGACCTCGCTCTGGGTCAGCTGCAGCAGGGCGCGGAGCTGACCGATGATCCGGCTCTGGATAACGGTGGTGTCAGTGGTGGTGGAGATAGGTCATCGCCCTTTCGGTCGTCGACGGTTGGAGTAGTCGAGTGAGTCGACGGTTAAAGCTGTTAATGGGTCCGCTTCGGTATGCCCCGGGGAGCACACGGTAAACAGTAGCAAGCGTTTCTGGTTCGTCAGCAAGCGGCCATGCCGCGGCTGAGTGGGGGGCGGCACGGCTTACGATCACCGGATGACGGACAACGAGCCGACAGGCGACGACCTCCCGGAGACCGACCCGGCCCACATCGACAAGAGCCAGGTCGAACCGCCCTCCGACGTTCCCGAGGCGCTCGGGCTCGCCATGGAGCCGCTGATCTCGCGGGCGGTCGAGCAGGCGGCCTTCGCGCCAACGTCCTCCGGCCGGTCCAGCATGCACCGCCGGTGGTGGGGCCGGCACCTGTCCGAGGTGCGTTGGCAGGCAGAGGTCGCCCGGCTGAGTGTGGACCCGGTCTACTACGGCTTCGGCGTGCCCCACGGCGACGGCCGACCTGTCGTGCTGGTGCCGGGCTTCCTCGCCGCGGACGCCAGTCTGAGCGTGATGGGCAACTGGTTGTGGCGGCTGGGGTACCGCGCTCACGGCAGCGGCATCCGGCTGGCCAACGTCGACTGCTCCGACCGCGCCGTCGACCGGATCGAGCGCCGCGTGGAGGCCATCGCCGAGCGCGCGGGGCGCAAGGTCTCGCTGATCGGGCACAGCCGGGGCGGCCTGTTCGTCAAGGCGCTGAGCCACCGCCGGCCCGACCTGGTGCACTCGGCGGTGTCGATGGGCGCCGCACTCGACCAGCCGTACGACATCTCGGTCCCGACCAAGGCGATGGTCGCCGCCACCCGGCGGGTACTGGTGACGACGAGCACCAAGGCACGCGAGCACGGCTGCCTGACCCGCCGCTGCGCCTGCCCCTTCACCCGCGACTTCGACGCCGAGTTCCCCTCGTCGATCACGCTGACGTCGATCTACTCGCGCGGAGACGGTGTCGTGTGGTGGCCCTCGTGCATCGTCCCGTGGGCCACGAACGTCGAGGTCTCCGGGAGCCACGTCGGGCTCGCGTTCAACCGCAAGGCCTACCGCGCCATCGCCACGGCGCTGGCAGCCCCTGGCAACAGCTAGCGCGGCGGTCCTCGACCCGCAAGCCGTAAAGCCCGCTAGCAGGGCCCCCCAGCAGGGCCCCCTACCGGGGTCCGCTACCAGGGCCTCCTACCGGGGTCCGCTACCAGGGCCTCCTACCGGGGTCCGCTACCAGGGCCTCCTACCAGGGCCTCCTACCAGGGCCTCCTACCAGGGCATCGCGCTGCGAGCGGTCCGCGCCATCCCGACCGGCAGGCCGAGCACCCGGGTCAGCGGCTCGGTGAGCGAACGCGTCGGCTGGCCGGCGACCGGGCGTCGCCGGCGCAGGAACTCGAGCAGCAGCTGCGCGGAGACCTCCGGCTGCTCGAGCAGGTAGGCATGCCCCGCCCCCTCGACGACGCCCAGCTCGGCACCTGGGATGCTGCTGGCCAGGATGCGCGCGTTGGACAGCGGCGACATGGTGTCTGCCGACCCGTGCAGCACGAGCGTCGGGGCCTGGATGCGCGGCAGCCGCGCCCACGTGTCGTGGTAGAAGCTGGCGACGAAGTGGGCGAACACGCCATCGGGGGGCGCGCGGTGGACTCGCATCCCGCGGGCCAGCGCCCGGGCCCGCTCGGGGTCGGCGCGCCGGAACGCGGGCGAGAACACCGCGCCGGCCAGGCCCTGGCCGATGCCGGGAGCCGCCACGTCGCGCGCGAGCGCAGTCAGCTCCGCCACCGTCGGGCGCACCGCGCGCGGCCCGCCGGGAGTCGTGGCTCCGAGGAACAGCCCGCGGACCCGCTTCGGGAAGCGGATGGCCATCTCCTGGGCCACCATCCCGCCGTACGACACGCCGTAGACGTGGGCGCTGGGCAGCCCGAGCGCGTCGAGCAGGCCCACCGCGTCGCCGGCCAGCTGCGGGATCGACACCAACCCCGGCAGGCCGAGGGCCGCGCGTGACCGACCGGTGCGCCGGTGGTCGAACGTGATGCTCTGCAGCCCGGTGTAGAGCGGCAGCACTGCCTCGAAGGCCGCGCCGGACAGAGCGAACCCTGGGAGCCACAGCAGCGGCTCCCCCTCGCCGACCGTGTCGTACCAGAGCCGGGTCGACCCACTACCGACGCGGACGTAGGCCACTCAGGTCTCGAGCACGTACGTGCCAGGCGCCGCGACCCCGGGCGGGAAGTCCGCCGAGCCCAGCTCGGCCGGCGCGTCACGCTCTCCGCCGGAGCGCTCGGCCACCCACGCGGTCCAGTCCGTCCACCAGCTGCCGGGGTGGCTGGTGGCGCCCTCCAGCCAGGCGTCGGGGTCCTCGGGCAGGGCGTCGTTGACGCGGAAGCTGGCCTTGGGGTTGCCGGGAGGGTTGACGAGCGCAGCGATGTGGCCGCTGGTCGAGAGCACGAACCGCGGTCGGGAGCCCACCAGGGCCGTCGTGCGGTAGCAGTTGTGCCAGGGGGTGATGTGGTCGGCGATGCCCGCGACGAGGTAGCTGTCGACCGTGATCGCCGACAGGTCGATCGGCGTGTCGAGCACGACGGTCGCGCCCGGGGTGACCAGCGTGTTGTGCACGGCCATCTGGATGAAGTCGCGGTGCAGCCCCGCCGGCATCCGGGTGACGTCGTTGTTCCAGAACAGCACGTCGAAGGCCGGCGGGCGCTTGCCCAGCAGGTAGTTGTTGACCCAGTAGTTCCAGATGAGGTCGTTGGGGCGCAGCCAGGCGAACACACCGGCCAGGCTGCGGCCGTCGAGGTAGCCGGCGCGCTGCGACGTGGCTATTGCTGCCTGCGCGCTCTGCTCGTCGACGAAGGAGCCCACGGTCCCCGCGTGGTGCTGGTCGAGCACGGTCACGCCCAGGGTCAGGCTCGCCACCTCGTCCTGCCGCCCGTGGGCGGCGAGGTAGGCCAGGGCGTTGGTCGCGGTGATGCCACCGGCGCACAGGCCCAAGATGTGGGCGGCGTCGCTTCCGAAGATCGTCCGAGTGGCATCGAGCGCGTCGATCACTGCCTGGACGTAGCTGTCAAAGTTCCAGTCGCGCTGCTCCGCGCCCGGGTTGCGCCAGGAGATGGCGAACACCTGCTGGCCCGAGTCGAGGAAGTGCTGGATCATGCTGCGGTCGGTCGCGAGGTCGGCGACGTAGAACTTGTTGATCATCGGAGGAACGAGCAGCAGCGGCGTGGCGTGCATCTGCTCCGTGCGGGGGCGGTACTGGATCAGCTCGATCACGGGGGTGGTCAGCACGACCGCTCCAGGGGTGACCGCGATGTTCTTGCCGACCTCGAACGGCTCGGTGTCGACCATCGCCGGGATGTGCGGTCGCCGGCTGAGGTCGTGCGCGGCGTTGCGCAGCCCGCGCACCAGGCTCATGCCGCCGGTGTCGAGCGCTGCCTTGAGGGCGGCGGGGTTGAGCAGGGTGTTGCTGGGGGCTGCCGCATCGATCAGGTTGTCGAGCAGGAAGCGGGCGCGCTTGCGGGTCTTCCAGTCGAGGTCGAGCTCGCCGATCATCTCTTCCAGCGCCGCGGAGGTGGCCAGGTAGGTCCTGCACACCCGGGAGTAGAGCGGGTTGCCCGACCACGCCGGGTCCTTGAAGCGGTTGTCCTTCTTGCCCGGCGCCACCTCGGAGCGCCCGACGGCGATGCGGGCCACCTCCTTGGTCAGGCCCACGCTGGAGCGCAGCGGCACGTCGGGATGCCGCGCCAGCTGCGCCACCACCTGCAGCGTTTCCAGGCCCGGCCGCATCCGGCCACCTGGGCCGGCCGCGGCGTCTGTCAGCATCGCGTCAAGGCCCGAACGGGCGGCCGCCGCATCAGCCGAGTCGGTGGCGGAAGAGTCCCCGTTCGTGGCGCGGTCGCTCGTGGGTCGGTTGCTGGTGGTCGTCATGTGGCTCCTTGGCGGCGTGCTCGACAGCGGTGGTCCTCGACAGCGGTGGTTCTCGAAAGCGATGGTCCTCGACAGCGGTGGCTCCAGTCGGCGGCGGCGTCTCCGGCGTCTACGGCGACCCTGCTTCATACGACCCTTGCCCACTGTGCGCCAAGCCACAACCCCGCTGGCTCGAGTCGGTCGTGCGCAACGAGGGCAGCTCGGGCAAGTCAACCGATGAGCCGGCCTTCGCGCCCGGTCCAGAACGGCTCGCGTAGCACCTTTTTCAGCAGCTTGCCGGTGGGGTTGCGCGGCAGGACGTCAATGAAGTCGACCGAGCGGGGCCGCTTGAAGCCGGCGAGGCGCTCCCGCGCGAAACTCAGCAGCTCGTCCTCGGTGACCTCGGCGCCGGGATGGCGCACCACGATGGCCTTGACCGTCTCGCCCCAGCGCTCGTCCGGCACGCCGATGACCGCGACGTCGGCTACGGCCGGGTGCGCGGCGAGCGCATCCTCGACCTCGATGGGGTACACGTTCTCACCCCCAGTGACGATCATGTCCTTGATCCGGTCGGTCAGGAACAGGAAGCCCTCCTCGTCGAGGTAGCCGGCGTCCCCGCTGCGGAACCAGCCTTCGCCCGGCAGCACCGCGGCCGACTCCGCTGGCTTGTTCCAGTAGCCGCCGGTCACCTGGTCCGAGCGCACCCACACCTCGCCGACCTCGCCGGGGCGGGCGGGCTCGCCGGTCGAGGGCTCGACCGTCATGAGCTCCACCCACGGGTAGGGCCGGCCGGCTGAGCGCAGCAGGTGCGCCCGTGGCCCACCGGGGTCGTGGTCGGACGGGTCGAGCTGGGTGATCGCTCCGGTGGTCTCGGTCAGCCCGTACACCTGGTAGTGGGGGGCGCGCAGGGTCGCCATGGAGCGCTCGAGGACGGCGCCGGTGATCGGGGATGCGCCGTAGACCACGCAGCGCAGCGCCGACAGGTCACGCTCGGCGGCCCCGGGCACGGCCGCGAGCATCGCCAGCACCGCCGGGACGAGGAAGGTGTGGGTCACCCGCTGCTGCTCGAGCGTGTCGAGCAGCCGGCGGGGCTCGATCTCGGCCACGATGACGCTCGCAGCCTCGCGGATCATCCCGGCGAGGGCCCAGCCGGCGCCGCCGATGTGGAACAGCGGCATCGCCACGAGCGAGACCGACTCGGGCCCCGTGTCCCACCCGGTGTCGTTGGTCGTCAGCGTCGCGAAGTTGCGCTGGCTCAGCAGGACGCCCTTGGGCAGCCCGGTCGTGCCCGAGGTGTAGAGCTGCAGCACGATCGCCGCATCGGACGCCTCGGCACCGGCGTCATCGGCCGCTCTCGCCCCGGCCGCGTCGTCCCCCTGACGTGCTGGTGCCGTCGCGAGCCACTGCTCGTACCCCTGGTTGGTGCCGTCTGCTTCCGACCCCTCGGACGCCTCCTCGGCGCTCGCCCCCGCGCTCCCCTTCGTGCCGATGACGGCGACTCGCTGCAGCCGCGGCGCCGCGCCCCGGATGGCGTCGAGCGCGGGGACGAAGCGCTCGCCGACCACGAGCACCCGAGCGCCGGCGTCGGCCACGATCAGGCCCAGCTCGGCGGGAGTGAGCCGCCAGTTCAGCGGCGCCAGCACCGCGCCCACCCGCAGGCAGCCGAACAGGAGCTCGAAGAACTCGAGCCGGTTGAGGTCGAGGTAGGTCACGCGGTCGCCGGGGCCGACCCCGTCTGCCGCCAACGCATCCGCGACGCGGTCGGCACGCTCATCGAGCTCGCGCCAGGTCAGGCGCCGCTCACCGGTGTCACTGACGAGCGCGAGCGAGTCCGGGCGCTCGCGCGCTGCGTCGTCGAGGATGTTCTGCACGCGGAACGCCATCGGCCCACCTCTCGCCGCGGGCCGCGGACGCAGCCCGGGGCTGGACCGTAGCAGCCCCCGAGCGGCGCCCTGCGGCACAGGCAGACAGTCCGCCACAAGCAGCGCAGCCGGACTCAGGCCAGGTCGAACTCCTCCGGGTCCGGCCCGACTCGCTCGCCGGAGCCGAGGCTCGTCAACTGCCCCATGTCGGCCTCGTCGAGCTCGAAGTCGAACACGTCGATGTTGTCCTTGATCCTCGAGGGGGTCACGGACTTGGGGATCACGACGTTGCCGAGCTGGATGTGCCAGCGCAGCACCACCTGCGCCGGGCTCTTGCCCTTGGCCTCGGCGAGCGCCGTGATCGTCGGGTCCTCGAGCAGGCCCTTGCCCTGCCCGATCGGGCTCCACGCCTCGGTCACGATGTGGTGCTCGGCGTGGAAGTCGCGCAGCTCCTCCTGCGGCAGCCGCGGGTGCAGCTCGACCTGGTTGAGCGCGGGCACGACCTGCGTCTCGCCGAGCAGCCGGTTGAGGTGGCGGGGGGTGAAGTTCGAGACCCCGATAGCGCGGGCGCGCCCGTCGGCGTAGATCTTCTCGAGGGCCTTCCACGTCTCCAGGTAGGTGTCACGCTTGGGCAGCGGCCAGTGGATGAGGTACAGGTCGACCTGCTCCATGCCCAGGCGATCGAGGCTCTTGTCGAATGCGCGCAGGGCCTTGTCATAGCCCTGGTCGGAGTTCCACAGCTTGGTGGTGACGAACAGCTCCTCGCGCGGCACGCCGGCCTCGGCGATCGCCTTGCCGACGCCGGCCTCGTTGCGGTAGGCCGCGGCCGTGTCGATGAGCCGGTAGCCCGATTCGATCGCCGTGCGGACCGGCTCGACGACCTCGTCGGGCGCGACCTGGAAGACGCCGTAGCCGAGCTGCGGGATCTCGACGCCGTTGTTGAGCGTGACTGTGGGAACGTTCGCCATGCGGATGCCTTTCGTCGGGTAGCTCATGACGACGTGTCCGGCGCGCGCTGCCCCTAATCCCGCGGACGGCTCGGGGTGACGCAGCGATCAGGCCACGACTGAGGTCGGGGGCTCTGGTCCGGCCCAGACCACCGCGATCAGGCAGCGTCGAGTGCCCGCAGGACGCGCTTCTCCGACACCGGCACGCGGGTGCCGAGCGCTTGGGCGAACAGGCTGACCCGCAGCTCCTCGATCATCCAGCGAACGTCCTCGAGGGCGGGCGGCAGCGGCCGGCCGGAGTCGAGAGCCGCGAGCCTGGCCTGGTACTGCTCGCGCACGTAGCTCACCTCGGCCATGCGGGCGCGGTCGCGGGCCGGGTCCAGGCTCGCCTGCTCCAGCCGCCGGGCGGCTGCGGCGAGGTAGCGCGTCAGGTCGGCCAGCCGGGCCGCGCCTGTCTCGGTCACGAAGCCGGGGTGGACGAGGTCGGCCAGCTGTGCGCGGACGTCGGCTGCGGCCGGCAGGGCCGCGGGTGGCGCCGGCCGGGCCAGGGCGGCATCGACGTCCCGGGCCGCGGCCAGCACCCGCACCACGTGCTCGACGACGGCGCTGAGCGCGGCGTCGTAGCCCCGCCGCACCCCGGCGAGCAGCCGGCCGAACGCCGCCTCGTCCCACGCGGGGCCGCCGTGCTCGGCCATCAACGCCTCGACGGCGCACCCCGCGCAGTCGTCCAGCAGCGCCGCCAGACTGGGATGGGGAGCGCGGGCGAGCGCGAGCCGGGCCCGGTTGTCGAGCCCACGGTCGGCGGTGCGCCGGGGCGAGGGCAGATTCAGCAGCAGCAGCCGGCGGGTGCCGCGCCACATCGCCTCCTGCTGGACAGGCTCGCTGTCGAGGACGCGGACGGCGACGCTGCTGCCGGCGTCGACCAGGGCCGGCCAGCCGCGGACGGCACCGCCGGGTCGCTGCCGCTCGACGGCGCGCGGCAGCTGGCCCAGATCCCAGGTGGTCAGGCCCTCGTGCTCGATGCCGCCCGCGACCGCCGCGATGGACGCTCGCAGCTGAGGCCGCAGCTGCGAGCGCAGCGCGTCGACGTCGTCGCCCGTCGCGACCGGCTGCCCGGCCTCGTCGACCACCCGGACGTGCGGCCGCAGGTGCGGCGGCAGCCGCTCGGGGTGCCAGGCGTCGCGCGGGACCACCACCCCGGTGAGGCGCCGCAGCTCGCGCTCGAGCGCGTCGAGCAGCGGCTCCTCGGCCGGCACCACCCGCTCCAGCACCTGCCGCGCGGTGCTGGTCGCGGGCACGAAGCTGCGACGCAGCGCCTTGGGCAGTGTCTTGATCAGCCCGGCGACGAGCTCCTCGCGCAAACCGGGCACCAGCCACTGCAGCTGCGCCGACGGCACCCGGTTGAGCACTGCGAGCGGGACCTCGACGGTCACGCCGTCGGCCTCGGAGCCGGGCTCGTAGCGGTAGGACACCGGCAGGGCGATGTCGCCGGAGCTCCACGACTGCGGGAACTCCTGCTCGACCTGCTCGAGGTCGACGCCGGCGGGCGCGAGCACGTCCGGCGTCAGCGTCAGCAGCTCGGGGTTGCTGCGCCGCTCGGCCTTCCACCAGCTGTCGAAGTGGCGGGCGGAGACGACCTCGGGCGGGATGCGGGCGTCGTAGAAGGCGACCAGGGCCTCGTCGTCGACGACGAGGTCGCGGCGCCGCACGCGGTGCTCGATCTCACCGGCCTGCTCGAGCAGCCGCCGGTTGGCGGCGAGGAAGCCGTGGTGGGTGCGCCAGTCGCCCTCGACGAGCGCCCGGCGGATGAACTCGTCCCGCGACAGCTCGGGGTCGATCGCGCCGTACGCGGCCTTGCGCCGGGTGACCAGCGGCAGCCCGTACAGCGTGACCCGCTCGTAGGCGACGACCGAGCCGCGCCGCGCCTCCCAGTGCGGCTCGCTGTAGGTGCGCACGACGAGCGGTCCGGCGAGCGGCTCGACCCACTCGGGGTCGATCCGCGCGACCGTGCGGGCCCACAGCCTGGAGGTCTCGACGAGCTCTGCCGCCACCACCCAGCGCGGCTGCGTCCGGGTCAGCGAGGACCCGGGCGCGATGGCGAAGCGCGTCCCGCGCGCGCCGAGGTACTCGCGCTTGTCGCCCTCCTTGATGCCGATGTGCGACAGCAGGCCGGTCAGCAGCGCAGTGTGCAGCTGCTGGCTGCTCGCGGGCACGTCGTTGGGCGTCATTCCGGCGTCCTTGGTGACCCGGACCAGCTGGCCGTGCAGGTCCTGCCACTCGCGCACCCGCAGGTAGTGCAGGAACTCGGCGCGGCACATCCGGCGAAAGGCGCTGGAGGACAGCTCGCGCTGCTGGTCCTGCAGGTAGCGCCACAGGTTCAGCCAAACCAGGAAGTCCGACGTTGGGTCGGCGAAGCGGGCGTGCTGCTCGTCGGCCGCCTGCCGGTTGTCGGAGGGGCGCTCCCGAGGGTCCTGGATCGACAGCGCCGCGACGATGACGATCGCCTCGCGCAGGGCGCCGTTGACGTCTGCCTCGACGAGCATCCGGCCCAGCTGCGGGTCGACGGGCAGGCGGGCCAGCATCCGCCCGGTGGTGGTGATGCGCCGGTCGGCATCGCGCTCGGCTGGGTCGAACGCGCCGAGCTCGTGCAGCAGCGCGACGCCGGCCCGCACGCTGCGGGCATCGGGCGGGTCGACGAAACCGAACTGCTCGACGTCGCCGAGCCCGAGCGAGGCCATCCGCAGCAGGACGGCCGCGAGGCTGGTCCGCAGGATCTCGGGCTCGGTGTAGGCCGGGCGCGACTCGTAGTCCTGCTGGCTGTAGAGGCGGATGCAGACGCCGTCGGCGAGCCGGCCGCACCGTCCGGCCCGCTGGTTGGCCGAGGCTTGCGAGACCGGCTCGATGGGCAGGCGCTGCACCTTGGTGCGCAGGCTGTAGCGCGAGATGCGGGCGAGCCCCGAGTCGACGACGTAGCGGATGCCCGGCACCGTCAACGACGTCTCGGCGACGTTGGTGGAGAGAATCACCCGCGAGCCGGTGTGCGGCGCGAACACGCGGTGCTGCTCGGCCGAGGAGAGCCGGGCGTAGAGCGGGAGGATCTCCGTCGTGGCCGGTAGCAGGTCGCCGAGGGCCTCTGCCGCGTCACGGATCTCGCGCTCGCCGGGCAGGAAGACGAGGACGTCACCGGGCCCGTCGTGCCACAGCTCCTGCACCGCGCTGCCGATGGCGGCGATCGGGTCGTCGTCTGCCTGCGCGGCCTCGTCGGGGTCGGGGTCGTCGTCGGCCGTGCTCGTTGCGGTGGTGTCCCCGGGCGGCCGGTAGCGAACCTCGACCGGGTAGGTCCGGCCGGTCACCTCGATGACGGGGGCATCGTCGAAGTGGCGGGAGAACAGCTGGTGGTCGATCGTCGCCGAGGTGACGATGACCTTCAGGTCCGGCCGGCGGGGGAGCAGCCGCTTGAGGTAGCCGAGCAGGAAGTCGATCGTCAGGCTGCGCTCGTGTGCCTCGTCGACGATGATCGTGTCGTAGCGGCGCAGCAGCCGGTCGTGCTGGATCTCGGCCAGCAGCACACCGTCGGTCATCACCTTGACGAGCGTGTCGTCGCTGACCCGGTCGGTGAAGCGGACGGTGTAGCCCACCGTCTCGCCGACCTCCGAGCCCAGCTCCTCGGCGACGCGCTCGGCGGTTGCCCGTGCGGCGATGCGCCTCGGTTGGGTGTGGCCGATCATCCCGCGGACCCCGCGGCCGAGCTCGAGGCAGATCTTCGGCAGCTGGGTCGTCTTGCCCGAGCCGGTCTCGCCGGCGACGACGACGACCTGGTGCTCGCGCAGGGCGCCGGCGATGTCGTTGCGCCGCTGGCTGACCGGCAGGTCCTGGGGGTAGTTGACGGCGGGTACCGACCCGAGACGCCGGGCGGCGCGGTGCTCGGCCTCGACGATGTCGCGGGCAAGGCGCTGCAGCGCATCCGCGCGGCGATCGGGGTCGCGCTGGCGCGACGCGTCGTCAAGGCGGCGGCCGAGGCGGTGCGCGTCGCGCAGCCCGACGGACGCGAGCCGGGCGTGCAGTTCGGCGCTCGAGGCGGGGACCACGTCGCTCATCCCCGGCTCGGGAACTGCCTCTGCTGGCGGCGTCATCGTGCACCCAGGGTAGGCAGTTGCGGCCGTGGGGCGTGTGCTGCGGAGAAGGCGTGTGAGGCGATGCCTACGCAGCTGCCCCAGGTGACCGGATGGTCACGTATTTTGCGAGGATGGGCGACGACGATCTCGTGTTCAAGGCCCTCGCCGACCCCACCCGGCGGAGCCTGCTCGACCGGCTGTTCGAGCGCGACGGCCGCACGCTCACCGAGCTCGAGTCCGAGCTGGCGATGACCCGGTTCGGCGTCGCCAAGCACCTGCGGCTGCTGGAGGAGGCCGGTCTCGTCGTGACGCGCCGCTCGGGCCGGGAGAAGCTGCACTTCCTCAATGCCGTCCCGATCCGGCTGATCCACGACCGGTGGATCGACAAGTACACCGAGCCCCGCCTGTTGGCACTCATGGACCTCAAGGCCGAGCTGGAGCGCTCGCCGTAGGGCAGCAGGTCGTACGGCCCTCGTCACGTGGCGCCACTTCGCGCTCGAACCGCAGCTGCGGGCACGGGGCGGCCCGCTGTGGTCGACGCCTCACTCGGCGGCACCGTAGGCGCTGCACACCCTTCGCCTCGTGCCGTACGATCTGAATCGTTTAAGCCCCTAACTCAAGAGGAGACACCATGCGCGTCACGAACCTCCGCTCACTGCTTCGCCGCCTCGACAGCTTCACCCTGCGGGCCTTCAACCCGGAGATCTTCGTCATCCGCGGACGCTGACAACCTTCGGCCGGGCGGGCGCCAGCACCACCGGTCAGGCGCCGTCCGGGACCGGTCCCGAGCTCGCCCGCGCCACCAGTCGCACCGGTGCCGCGGGGGGCGAGGGGGCCGGCGCCCCAGCTAGCAGGGCAAGCACGAGCGTTCCCACGGCTCGGCCTCGGTCGAGCAGTGGCTGCGCCACCGTCGTCAGCGCGGGAGTTGTGTGCTGCGCCGCCGGCGCGTCGTCGAACCCGACCACCGACAGGTGCTCGGGCACCAGCACGCCGGCCCGGTCGGCCGCCCGCAGCGCGCCGATGGCGAGCTGGTCGCTCAGGGCCAGCACGGCAGTGGGCGCGGAACGGGCGAGCAGGAGCTCGCTCATCCCGCGCATTCCGGCTCCTGGGTCGTTGGCTGCGCACTCGAACACCGGCACCTCGGACCAGGGCACTCCTGCGGCTGCTGCCGACGAGGCCGCTCCCGCGAGGCGTTCTCGGACGGTGCGGTAGCGGGCTGTGTGCTGCCTGTCCAGGTCGGCGAGCCCGACCGAGCCGTCCCCCGACAACGGGGTCGACAAAACGGCGATCCTGCGATGGCCCAGGTCCAGCAGGTGCTGGAACGCGATCGCGCCGCCGTGCTCGTCGGCGATCCCCACCACCGGCACCCCGGGCAGCAGTGGCTGGTCGAGCACCACGAGCGGCCGTCCGCGGGCTTGAACCGCGGCCACGGCCGGATGGTCCTGCGGCAGCGACTGGATCACCCAGGCGTCGACGGCGGCGTCACTGATCCGTCGGACGTCGGCTCCTTCGACCGGGCGTGCCGCCGCTTCCCCCACGAAACCCGAGTGCAGGAGCAGCCCGTAGCCATCGGACTGCAGCTCGAGCGCGAGCCCGTCCAGGAAGAGCACGGCGACCGGGTCAGAGAAGGCGTACGACAGGCTCTGGTCGACCAGGACACCCACGGCCCCGACGCGGCCGCGTCGCAGGCCACGTGCCATGGGGTCGGGGCCGGCGAAGCCCAGCGCGGCGGCACGCGCCATAATGCGCGTGCGCAGGGCCTCCGACAGCTGGTCGGGGCGATTGTAGGCATTGGAGACGGTCGCAGCGGAGACGCCCAGTTCCTTGGCCAGTGCGCTCAACGTCACACGTCGGGAAGCGCTGATCCCGACCTCCTCAGGGTCATATGCTGAAACGTTTTAGTAGAATCGAGGTAAGCCCGCGATCGGGCCCGATCTCAAGAGAACGGAACCAACCATGCACGTCCCGCCCTTCAGGACATTTCTACCCAAGCGGTTCGCGACGGCGCACGGCTTGCCAGCCGGAGACACCGCGACCGGAGACACCGAGACCGGAGACAGCGCGACCGCCAGCCGGCTGCGCAAGGCCGACCAGGGCGAGCTGCACGACGCGTACGTCTACTCGATCAACGCCGCTGTCAGCGACGGCCGCGAGGACCTCGCCGACGAGCTGGCGCGCAGCTACGCCCGAGAGGCGCGGCACACCGCCCGTGACAAGGCAGCAGCTACGCAGATGCTGCTGCTTGCCAACCGCTGACACTGACCACTGACCGCTGGCCGAGCGGTTGTTCAGTCGGCCGGGCCGTCGACGTTGACCGTCGGAAGCCCGCTGCCGGCTCGGGCGATCACTACCGTGCTGCGGGTTCCGCCCGGGTTCGACTCCCGGTGCACCACGCCCGCCGGGACGTGGAGGAAGTCACCGGGACCGGCCTCGACCGTCGCCGCCCCGCCGGCACCTGACTCCAGCCGCATCTGCCCGGTCACGACGTAGAGGCTCGTCTCGTGCTGCCCGTGGTGGTGCCAGCCCGAGCTGGCTCCGGGCTCGGTGTGCACCACCCCCGCCCAGAGCCCCGGTGCCGCGAAGGCCTGCTCGCGCTGCATGCCGGGCGTGGGGTCGGCGGGCACCCTGTCGTTCTCGCGGACGACGCGGACGAGCGGTTCGGCAGGCGGGTTCACGCAGCCACTATCCGCCCAGCCGCCATGCGCTCCGCCGCTGGTGTGTGCTGGGATATGGGTGTGCGACAGCTCACCAGCCTTGATGCCCAGTTCCTTGCGATCGAGAACAACCGCCAGACGGGCCACGTCGGCGGCGTCGCTGTCCTCGACCCGACCACCGTGCCGGGCGGCGCCACGCTCGACTACGAGCGCATCCACCGCCTGCTGGTCAGCCGGCTGCCGCTGCTACCGCCCCTGAAGTGGCGCCTCGCCGAGGTTCCGCTGGGGCTGGACTACCCGTACTGGGTCGACGACACCGACTTCGATCTCGAGTACCACCTGCGTGAGCTCGCGCTGCCCGCGCCGGGCGACGACCAGCAGCTCGCCGAGCAGGTCGCCCGCATCATGTCCCGACCGCTCGACCGCAGCCGTCCGCTGTGGGAGATGTACGTGATCTCCGGTTTGGAGTCGGGAAACGTCGCTCTGCTGACGAAGATCCACCACGCGCTGATCGACGGGCTGTCGGGAGCCGAGATCCTCGGGATCCTGCTCGACCTCGATCAGAACGGCCGCGAGGTCGAACAGAAGCGCGAGGACCCGATGCGTGCCCCGGGGACGCTCGAGATGCTCGGCCGTGCCGCGCTCAGCCTGCCGCGCTACCCGTGGCGGGTCATCAGCTCGGCGCCCGCCGTGCTGCGCAACCTGCCCGACACCCAGTACCGGCCGCTGCCCGCCGTCAAGCAGCTCGACCAGCTCATCGGCTTCGTGGGTGACGCCGTCGGGGGCTTGCTCGGCCGGCCGCGGCCGCGGGTAGTGCGCACAGAGCTCAAGGCGCCGACGACCTCCTTCAACGGCCGGCTGTCGCCGCACCGGCGCTTCGCCTTCAGCGACCTGCCGCTCGACCGGGTCAAGGCGCTGAAAAACACCTACGGCTGCACGGTCAACGACGTGGTCGTCACCCTGTGCGCCTCAGCCATCCGCCGCTGGCTCACCGAGCACGACCAGCTGCCTGCCGACCCGCTGGTCGCCCAGATCCCGGTGTCGGTGCGGACCTCATCGCAGATGGGGACGTACGGCAACCGCATCCTGCTGCTCGGCGCGCCGCTGTTCAGCAACGAGGCCGACCCGGTCCGCCGGCTCGAGCGCACGATGCACGCCCTGCGCGACCTTAAGACGCGGCACCAGGCGCTGCCCGCGACCCTGCTGCAGGACGCCAACAACTTCGTGCCGCCCTCGCTGTTCTCCCGGGCCGCCGGATCGATCTTCTCGCTGGCGGCATCCGGCGCGGTGCGCCCGGTGTGGAACCTGGTGATCTCCAACGTGCCGGGGCCGCAGTTCCCGATCTACTGCGCCGGGGCCCGGCTGGTCGCCCAGTACCCGGTGTCGGTCATCACCGACGCGATGGGGCTGAACATCACCGTCATGAGCTACTACGGCAAGCTGTGCGTCGGGATCATCGCCGACCGCGACCAGGTCAAGGACATCTGGTGCCTGACCGAGTGGCTTGCCGACGCGCTCGACGAGCTCGAGGAGCACGCCCACCAGAAGGCGGCGTTGAGCGCCTGACCCCGATCGGGTTGGTCCCCAGCACCCACGGCCGCAGTGCTCAGTTGCGGCGGGCCGCAGTGCTCAGTTGCGGCGGGCCGCAGCCGCCGCGCGCTTCTCCTCCTGGCGCCGGGCCAGGCTGTCTACCGCGCTGAGGTAGCCGCTGACGTTGGTGCGGGCCTGCTCGGCCTCGGCGTCGAGCCCCTCGAGCTCGAAGAAGTTCCACTTGCGCAGCAGCGGCCAGACGACCTCGTCGTGGTGGATCCGAAGGTCGTAGATGCCGGCCTTGGCGATCTGGCGCGCCTTGCGGTCGAAGTCCTGGATGCCGGTGCCGGGCATCTGGAAGGTCATGACCTCGGTGGCGATGGCCTTCACCATGTCCGACGGCGACACCTCGAGCGCCGCGGTCACCAGGTCGCGGTAGAAGATCATGTGCAGGTTCTCGTCGGCCGCGACGCGGGCCAGCAGCTTCTCGGCCACCGGGTCCTGCGTGTAGCTGCCGGTGTTGCGATGGCTGATCCTGGTGGCGAGCTCCTGCAGCGAGACGTAGGCGACGACGCGCAGCGGCCCCTTGCCCTCGGCGCTGTAGCCCTGCTCCATCTGCATCATCCGGCCGCGCTCGAGAGCGACCGGGTCGACCCCGCGGGTGACGAGCAGGTAGTCGCGCATGACGATGGCGTGCCGGCCTTCCTCGGCTGTCCATCGGTGGACCCAGGTGCCCCATGCGCCGTCGCGGCCGAACGCCTGCTCGATCTCGCGGTGGTAGCTCGGCAGGTTGTCCTCGGTGAGGAGGTTGACCTCGAAGGCGACCTGGGCGACGTCGGACAGGCTTGACTGGCCCAGCTCCCACGGGAACTCGTCGAAGTCGCGCCCGCGGCTCCACGGCACGTACTCGTGCGGCATCCACTCCTTGGCGACCGTCAGGTGGCGGTTGAGGTTCTGCTCGGCCACCGGCTCGAGCTCGCGAAGGATGTCCAGATCAGATACGGCAGCGGTGGTCATGGCTTCATGCTGGGGGACAGTTGCCAGTGGTGGCTAGACCCGTCGAGCCAGAGTTGCGCGGAACCGACTGTTCCGGCAGAACAAAGCGCGGCGGTCGAGGGCTCCGGCACCATGGGCAGGTGACACTGCGCAGCGCCGGGCTGCTCGTCTGGCGACGCGACGTGACCGGGCCGGCCGGACCTTCCATCGATGGGCTCGGCGCCGTCAGGGTGCTGCTCGCGCACCCTGGTGGCCCGCTGTTCGGCCGCAAGGACGACGGGGTCTGGTCGGTGCCCAAGGGGGAGTACCCGGTCGACGAGGACCCCCTCTCGGCGGCACGTCGGGAGTTCGCCGAGGAGGTGGGCGTCCCCGCGCCGGACGGGCTTCTGCACCCGCTCGGCGAGGCACGCGGCCGCGGCGGAAAGGTCAATACGGTCTGGGCGGTCGAGGTTGCGGACGCCTCCGGACTGCCGGACGGCCCCGTCGAGAGCAACCTTTTCCCGATGGTGTGGCCACCGCGCTCGGGCCGGGTGCAGCACTTCCCCGAGGTCGACCGGGTGGAGTGGTTCGACCTCGCCACCGCCCGGCGCAAGGTCTTCCCCGCCCAGGCGCCTTTCCTCGACCGGCTGGCCGAGCTGGCAGGGGGGTAGCAGTCCGGCAGCCTCAGGCCATCGTGTCGAGAATGGCGTCGATGTCGGCCTCGGTGGTGCGCGGATTGACGACGCAGAACCGCGTGACGGTCTCGCCCTCGTGCATGGTCGGCAGCACGAAGGCGAAGTTCGCGGCCAGCAACCGGTCGGACCAGCGGCGGTACTGCTGGGCTGTCCATCCCGTGCGACGAAACAGCACCACGGACAGGTCCGGCTCGCGCAGCAGCTCGACGTAGGTCCGCCGCCGCACCTGGCCGGCCGCGTGCCGGGCGACCTCCAGCGTCCGCTCGACCGCAGCGGTATAGGCATCCGAGCCGTGGGTGGCCAGCGAGAACCAGAACGGCAGCCCGCGGGCGCGGCGGGAGAGCCCGATCGCGTAGTCCGACGGGTTCCACTCGCCGGACTCGGTCAGGACGTCGAGGTAGCCGGCGCGCTGGGTGTGGGCCGCGCGGGCGAGCGTCGGATCGCGGTAGACCAGCGCGCAGCAGTCGAACGGCGCGAACAGCCACTTGTGCGGGTCGACGATGAAAGAGTCGGCCCGCTCGATGCCGTCGAACAAAGCACGCGCACTCGGAGCAGCTAGGGCTGCGCCCCCGTACGCGCCGTCGACGTGCAGCCAGACGCCGTGCTCGGAGCAGAAGCTCGCGACCGAGGCAAGGTCGTCGACGATCCCGACGTTGGTGGTGCCCGCGGTAGCCACGACGGCGAACAACCCCTCGCGTGACGCCGGGTCGGGGAAGGCAGCGGCCAGGGCATCGCCGGTGAGCCGTCCTTCGTCGTCGGTGGTGACGCCGACGACGCCGCAGTCCATGACGTCGCACGACGCCGACACCGAGCTGTGGCTGCTGGCGGCCGCGGCGACCACCCAGCGAGGCCGGGGGACCGCGCGCCCCGCGGCGGCCGCCTCGTGCTCGATGCGCGCCCGCATGGTGTGGCGGGCGGTGACCAACGCCGACAGGTTGCCGACCGTGCCCCCCTGGACGAACACGCCGCCGGCCTCGGCGGGAAGGCCCGCGAGGTCAGCGACCCAGCGCAGCGCCTGGTTCTCGGCGTAGACAGCGCCCGCGCCCTCGAGCCACGAGCCCCCGTAGAGGGACGAGGCGCCGACGACGAGGTCGAACAGCGTCGCTGCCTCCGTCGGCGCCGCCGGGATGAACGACAGGTAGCGGGGATGGTCGACCGACAGGCAGGCGTTGGAGAGCACCTGGTCGAACAGGCGGAGCGCCGCGCTCCCGCCGATCCCACCTGCAGTGATCGTCTGCCCGGCGCCCTCGTCCAGCTCCTGCCTGGTCCACGGGCCGTCGAGCGGCACGGGGTCCATGCTCATCCGGTTGCGGGCGTAGTCGAGGACCTCGGCGGACAGCCGCTCCATCGCCTCGTCGTAGCGGTGCATCCTCGAAGGGTAGGAGCGCGAGGGCGAAGCCCTCAGAACAGCGACGGCTGGGCGGGTTGGACGAGCGGGGTGAGCTGGGCAACCGGCGCAGGCTCGGCCGGCACCAGAGGTATGGGTCGGACGAGCTCGGGCTCCTGCCGCCGCACATCACCCACGGCCGGGTCGACCGGGTGAGTGTGCAGCGGCGGGTCCTCGGCATGCATCAGAAGGTCGAGCAGCGGCGCCGGTTCGATGCACTGCTGGTCGAGCCAGTCGTCGACGGCCGCGTCCGGCACCAGCAGCGGTGCGCGGTCGTGCAGCCAGGCCAGCGTCGGCGGCGCGGGCCGGGTCACGATGGCGGCACTGTGCAGCAGATTGCAGTTGTGGGGCAGGTTGCAGTTGTGGGGCGAATTGCAGTTGTGGGGCAGTTTGCTGTCGTGGGGCAGGGCGCGGTCCTCATGGGGGACGCGCCAGGTCGTCCAGAGGCCGGCCATGAGCACCGGCTGCCCGTCCTCGCGGTGGGTGAGCCACGGCTGGCGGCTACCGCGCCGGGATGGGCCGGGCGTGCCTGCGACGCCCGCATCGGTCCATCCGTACCAACCCGTCGCTGGTACCAGGCACCGTCGCCGGCGCAACGGCTCACGAAAGGCCGACTTGTCCGCCACGGTCTCGACCCGCGCGTTGATCATGCGGGCGCCCACGGCAGGCGAGGGCGCCCAGTGCGGCACCAGCCCCCAACGCATCGCCCGCAGCACGCGCGTTCTGGCGCGCTGCGCTCCAGCGTCACGCAGGCCAGAGTCATGGAGCAGCACCGGCACTGTTGTGGTGGGCGCGACGTTGGAAGACGCGGGCAGCCCGCCGGTGTCGTCGCGCGCACCGGTCATCTGCGCGAGGTCATCCGAGCGGGCAGCCGATGCGTAGCGCCCGCACATGCTCTCATCGTGCCTGGGGCACGGTCGGGGTACCAGTCGGCGACGAGCAGGAGCAGGGCATGACGGAGCACACCCCAGCGGGCGGGGTCATCGAGCGGGCGGTATTCAGGATCAAAGCGGGGCACGAGGACGCCTTCGAGGCGGCCTACGCCCAGGCCTCGGGGCTCCTGCTGGCGTCGAGCGGCTGCCACGGCGTGCGGATGCACCGCGGCATCGAGAGCCCGGCCACCTACCTGCTGCTGGTGCACTGGGCAGCGCTCGAGGACCATACGGTCGGCTTCCGGGAGTCCGTCGCGTTCGGGCAGTGGCGCGCGCTGCTGCAGGAGCACTTCGACGGGCCGCCCGAGGTGGAGCACTACACGCCGCTCGTGCCTGCTGCTGCCGAAGGCTGACCTCTCGGGGCCTGCCGGCAGCGTCAGGAGGTGCGCGGCAGCGCTGCCCAGGTGCGCGGGTCGGTCTTCGCAGTGGCCGGCAGGCCCTTGCTGGCCTGGAAGGCACGCAGGTTGGCAGCCGTCTGAGCGCCGAAGACGCCGTCTGCCGCGCTGGCGTTGAACCCCGCCGCTCGAAGCGCCCGCTGCAGGCGAGCCACGTCGGGTCCGCTCGAGCCCTGTTCGAGCAGCGGCTCGTTGGGCGGCGCGGTGACGGGCGAGGGGGAAGGCGAGGGCGCGGGTGAGGTCGCGGGCGGACTCGACGTCCGGCTGTTTGATCCCCCCCTGGCGAAGGCGAAGCCCGCAACGACCGCCGCCGCCAGCAGGGCGAGCGCGCCGACGACGATCATGAACCACCCGAGCCGACTCAGCCGCCGCCGCCGCAGCCGGCGTGGCTCGCGCCGCACGCTGCGGGCGTCGACGGCCTCGGGTGGTTCGACGTCCTCCAGCTGCGCCTCCGGGGCCTCGAGCGCTCGGGTGCGGTCGGGCTCGGTCCTGGTCCCGGCTGTCACGACCTCGTCCAGGCCCGCCTCGTCCGGCCTGATCGGCCCGGCTGCCGACAGCGCCGTCGGCTGGGTCTCCTCTGGGTCGTCGCTGGTGGAGAAGGGAGGTGGGCTCGTCCGCGCGGACTCGGCCTGGTCGGGTGCCGGTGCCCGCACCGCGCCGACGGGTTCGGCCGGTGCCGGCGCGGCGGCAGCACCGGTCTGGACAGGCCGAAGCGGCGCACCGCAGGCGCAGACCGTCCGCCTGTCGTCAAAGACGGGGTGACCGTATGGGCAGCGCCGCATCGCCCTGTCCTATCCCATCGAGAGCCTCGGGCGTGCCAAGGGGACCGTTGCGCCCCGCGGCTGATGCCGCCGGACCTACTACCCGTTCACCGCGATCGGTCTCGAAACCTGTCGGACCCCTTCGCTAGCCTCAGTGCATGATCGACCACGTTGGTGTTCAGGTGAGCGACGTCGAGGCGTCGCTGGCCTTCTACCTAGGGGCTTTCGGGCCGATCGGGATGCGCGAGGCGATGCGCTTCCCGGTCGGCGACTCCTTCGTCGTGGGCCTGTCCGGGCCCAGCGGCATACCCGACTTCTGGCTCAGTCCTGCCTTCGGGGCCGAAGCGCGAGAGCTGCACATCGGCTTCCAGGCGCCTGGCCGCGAAGCTGTCGAGGCCGTTCACCAGGCTGCCGTCGCACGGGGAGCGGAGGTACTGCACGCGCCGCGGGAGTGGCCCGAGTACCACCCGGGCTACTACGCAGTGTTCCTGCGGGACCTCGACGGCCACAACGTGGAGGCTGTGCACCATGGGTTCTGAGGCCGGTTCTAAGGCCGTTGCAGCATTCGCGGCCAGCCACAAGCCTGTGGTGCCGGGTCAGGCACCATTCAGAGCATGCTGATCGGTCTGCGGCGCCTCTCGCTCGCCCAGCACACGACCGCGCTGCTGGTGCTGCTGCTGGGCGGTGTGCTGCTGCTCACCGGGCTGGCGGGCCGAGCCGGTGCCGCCGGGGTCCTGGACGCCGCGAGGAGCGCGTTGCATCAGGACTCGGTCTACGTCGCACCCGACGCCGAGGCGAAGAACCTCGTCGACGCCGGCCAGGTGCGCAGCGCCACCAGGGGCAGCTCGGTGGAGGTTGCGGTCCTGCCGAGGTCCGTGCTGAGCGAAGCCGGCAACTGCCAATCGGTTCCGCGGCTGCTCGGTGGACGCCACACGTACGCCGTCCTGTGTGGCACGCTTTTTCAGGCCGACTCCTCGGTGATTGGCACGGCGGCTTCCCAACGCCTGTCACGACAGGCCTTTCTCAATCACCAGGGTAAAGACCGCTCCAGCGTGACGTCCGCGCTCGTCGAGTTCGTCAACGCTGCCAAGAGGGCGCCCACCGTCAACTCCTCCAGCGGTTCAAACTCCGGCTCGTCTACTCGGTCGTCGTCCAGCTCCGGTGGGGGTGGCGGCGCAATCATCCTGGGGGTGCTCGTTTTGCTCGGAGGTGGCGGCCTCGCCGCATTTCTCTTCGGCCGGCGGCGGCGCAAGGCGAAGCAGGCTTCGAACGATCTGACCGAGGCGCGCGCGGAGGTGCAGAGCCTGTACCAGCGGCTCGGCAACGACGTCGCCACCATCGACCCCGGCACCGACAATGCGGCCCGGCAGTCGATGGCCGACGCGAGCGAGCGGTACACCGCGGCCGGCGGCATGCTGTCAACGGGGACGAGCATCGGTGAGCTGACCGCCGCTCGGCACGCGGTGGTCGAGGGTTTGTACGCCACTCGATCCGTCCGGGAGCGCCTGGGGCTCGATCCTGGGCCGCCCGTGCCCGAGACGAGCAGCCGCGAGCAGCAGCTGCAGCGCCAGCAGCAGATCGAGGTGCAGGGGCAGCGGTACGCGGGCTATCCCCAGTACACCCCTGGGGCGCCCTACTACTACCCCGGCGGGATGCTCGGCGGCGGCTTCGTCCCCGGCGGCTGGTACGGCAACCCCTTCTGGGAAGGCATGCTCATCGGCGGCCTCGCAGGCGGCGGCATGGGCATGGGGATGGGCTGGGGCTTCGGCGGCTGGGGGTACGGCGGCGGGTACGGCGGCGGCTACGGAATGGGTTATGGCAGCGGTTACGGCAGCGGTTACGAGGAAGGCTTCGAGGAGGGGCGCGAGCGCGACGGTGACTACGGCGGTGGCGGTGGCGGTGGCGATTGGGGTGGCGGTTCCGGTGGCGGCGGCGACTGGGGTGGCGACTCCGGTGGCGGCGGCGACTGGGGTGGCGACTCCGGCGGCGGTGGCGGTGGCGACTTCGGTGGCGGTGGTGATTTCGGCGGTGGCGGTGGAGACGGCGGCGGGGGTAGCTGGTGACGGCGACCCCGGGACATCCCGACGAGCCGGCGGCCGGTGCTGACAGCGAGGCGGCGGTCGTCGTCCGTCCCGCCGAACCCGAGGAGATTCCGGCAGTTGGCCGGCTGACCACCGAGGTGTACCGGGCTGCCGAGCTAGGCGACGAGGAGTACCTCGAGCACGTCGGCCGCGCAGACGATCGCGCGTTGAGAGCCTGCCTCCTGGTCGCCCAGGGAGACGATTCCGGCTCACTGCTCGGAACGATCACGCTCGCCGTCGCGGGCGGCGACTACGCCGACATCGCGCAGCCGGATGAGGCCGAGCTGCGCATGCTGGCCGTGGCGCCGGCCGCGGGGGGGCGGGGGATCGGCCGCCGCCTTGTCGAGGCGTGCCATGAGCGGGCTGCGGCAGCAGGCGCGCGGCAGATGGTCTGCTCGGTCGAGGAGCAGAACGCCCGAGCCCTGCGCTTCTACGGCCGGCTCGGCTACCTTCGGTCGCCCGACCGCGACTGGTGGCCCATCCCCACCGTGAAGCTGCTCGCCTTGACGCGTGGACTGGACGGCGCCTTCGCGCCGAACGAGACGGGCGCCGAAGCACGGATGTAACACGGCGCAACGTGGACGACACACCTCCCTCCTACGGTCAGGCCATGGCCACCGGCGTCAGCACCGCACCGCTGACGCTGGGTGTCGAAGAGGAGTTCCACGTCGTCGACGTCGAGTCGCGGCAGGTGGTTCCGCGCGCCTCGGTCCTACTCGATGCCCTCCCCGGTGAGGGCTTTGCCGCCGAGATGCAGCGCTCCGTCGTCGAGACCAACACCCCCGTCGTCACCAGCCTCGCCGACCTGCGGCAGGGCATCGGGGCGCTGCGCGGCCGGCTCGTCGCGGCCGCCAGGGCCGAGGGACTCGGCGTCGTCGCCGCCGGCACGATGCCGCTCGCCGACACGCGCGACCTGTCGGTGACGGCCGACGCCCGCTACGCCCGCATGCTCGCCGACTACCAGCTCCTCGCCCGGGAGCAGATCATCTGCGGGGCTCAGGTCCACGTCGGCATCGAGGACCCGGACCTGCGGGTGCAGGTCGCCGCCCGCGTCTCGCCCGACCTGTCGATCCTGCTTGCGCTGTCGGCGTCGTCCCCCTTCTGGCTCGGTGTCGACACCGGCTACGCGAGCTACCGCACCTTCGTCTGGTCGCGGTGGCCGACGGCGGGGTCGTTCGGCGGCGCTCACACGGCCGGCGAGTACGCCGAGCTGGTGCGGCGCCTCATCGCCACGGGGGTCGTGGGCGACGCCGGGATGATGTACTTCGATGTCAGGCCCTCCGCCCACGTCCCCACCCTCGAGCTGCGGCTGTGCGACGCCTGCCCGCGGGTCGACGATGTCGTGCTCATCGCCGGGCTGTTCCGGGCGCTGGTCCGGCGCGCCTGGTCAGACATCGAAGCCGGCCGTCCCCGCGACGTGCTGCCGGTCGAGCTGCTGCGCGCCGCGGTGTGGCGGGCCGCGCGCTCGGGCCTGGAGGGTGACCTCGTCGACCTGCGCGACGGGCTGCCGCTGCCCGCGCAGGAGGTGGTGCGCAGCCTGCTGCACGACCTGCGCCCGCACCTGGAGGCCGAGGGGGACTGGGAGACGGTCTCGGGGCTGGCCGCCGACGCGCTGCTGCGCGGCACCTCCAGCACGCGCCAGCGCGGCGCGTACCAGAAGCGCGCCGATCTCCGCGACGTCGTCGACCTGCTGCTGTTCGAGACCGGAACTGTCGACGCCGTCGCCGAGCCGGCAACGGCGACTGCCACGGTGGGCGACCCCTCCGGACCGGCGGCCGCCCGGCAGCTCCTGTCCGACTACGCGCCGGGCGAGGGGGACGAGGCCGTCACCCCTGCCGGAGTCCCGCGTCCGGCCTCCCGCCAGATGATCGCGCTGCTCGACGGGCTCGGTCCCCAGCGGCTGCTGCAGCTCGAGAGCGCACGCGACCGGCACCAGACCGAGCGCGACGTCACGTTCGTCGTCGACGGCGAGACCCGGCCGTTCCCGATCGACCTGGTGCCGCGGATCGTCGCCCGCACCGACTGGGACCGGCTGCAGGCCGGCCTGCGGCAGCGGGCCCAGGCACTCGAGATGTTCCTCGCCGACGTGTACGGCCCCCGGCGGGTAGTGCAGGAGGGCGTCGTGCCGGCGGAGGCCATCGAGCGGGCGCCCGGCCTGCGTCCGCGCGGCGCGCTCGTGCCTGACGGGGTCGTGCGCGCGGTCGTCGTCGGTGTCGACGTCGTCCGCGACGCCACCGGCGACTGGGTCGTGCTCGAGGACAACCTGCGGGTGCCCTCCGGGCTGGCCTACGCGATGCAGGCACGCCGCCTCATCGGTGCCGTCGTCCCCGGCATGGACCCGCCGGCGGGCACGCTCGAGGTCACCGGCGCCGTCGAAGCGCTGGGTCGGGCGCTGCGTGACGCGGCACCCGAGGCGGTCGGCAGCGTGGCGAGGGTCGCCCTGCTCACGTCAGGCCCGGCGGACTCGGCGTGGTGGGAGCACCGCGAGCTGGCCGAACGGATGGGCGTCGACATCGTCCAGCCCAAGGACCTGATGGTGCTGGCCGACGGTGTCTACCGCCAGTCCGTGGGCCGCCAGATCCGGATCGACGTCCTGTACCGCCGGTTCGACGAGGACCTGCTCGACCACGTGGCCGGGGCCGACGGCCGGCCGCTGGGCCGCCGGCTGCTCACGGCCGTCGCCCGCGGGCAGGTGACCCTCGCGAACGCGCCGGGCAACGGGGTCGCCGACGACAAGGCCGTCTATGCCTACGTGCCGGCACTCATCGACTTCTACCTCGGTGAGAAGCCGCTGCTGCGCGACGTCAGGACCCTGCTGTGCGCCGACCCTGCCCAGCGGGCGGAGGTGCTCGACCGGATGACCGAGCTGGTGCTCAAGCCGGTCGACGGCTACGGCGGGTCGGGGGTCACGATCGGGCCGGCAGCGAGCGGGCCCGAGCTCGACGACGTCCGCCGCGAGGTGCTGCTCGCGCCGACCCGCTGGGTAGCGCAGGAACTGGTCAGCCTCTCGACGCACCCCACGCTGCGCCACGGACGGCTCGAGGCCCGCCACGTCGACCTGCGGGCCTTCGTCGTCCTGTCGCCCGGGCCGGCGTCGTCGTGGACCGGGGCGCTGCCGCCGCCGCCGCAGGCACAGGTGCTCGCCGCCCCCCTGACCCGGATGGCACCCGAGGGGAGCCTCGTGGTCAACTCGTCACGGGGCGGCGGCGCCAAGGACACCTGGATCGTGCCGTGAGCTCGGGCGGCAACCTGTGACGACGACCACGTGGGGGAGACTGCTGTGTGCGGCCTGAGCGGGGAGCTGCGCTGGGACGGCTCGAACGCCGATGTCGAGGCCGTCGCGAAGATGACCGCGCGGATGAGTGATCGCGGCCCCGACGGGGTCGGCGTGTGGGCGCAGGGGCCGGTCGCGATCGGCCACCGCCGCCTGGCGATCATCGACCTGACCCCGACCGGCGCGCAGCCGATGAGCGACGCGGCGCTCGGCCTTACCGTCGCGTTCAACGGCTGCATCTACAACTACCCCCAGCTGCGTCGGGAGCTCGAGGCCGCAGGCCAACGCTTCGTGTCCACCTCCGACACCGAGGTGGTGCTGCGGGCATACGCCGAGTGGGGCATCCGCTGCACGGAGCGGTTCGCCGGGATGTTCGCCTTCGTCATCGCCGAGCGCGACACCGGCCGCCTGGTGCTGGCCCGCGACCGGCTGGGCATCAAGCCGCTCTACCTCGCCGAGAGCTGCGGGCGGCTGCGGTTCGCCTCGACCCTGCCGGCCCTGGTGGCAGCCGGCGATGTTGACACCGACATCGATCCGGTGGCCCTGCACCACTACCTGAGCTTCCACTCCGTCGTCCCCGCCCCCCGCACGATCCTCGCCGGGGTGCGAAAGCTGCCTCCGGCGACCGTTCGGGTCGTGGAGCGCGACGGCACCAGCACCGACACCGTCTACTGGTCGGCCCCAGCGGAGCGTGACCCGGCGCAGGCGTCCTGGTCAGCCGGCGACTGGGAGGACGCCGTCCTCGATCGGCTGCGGGTCGCGGTCGAGCGGCGGATGGTGTCCGACGTCCCCGTCGGCGTGCTGCTGTCGGGTGGGCTCGACTCGAGCCTCGTCGTGGCGCTGCTCGCGGAGGCCGGCCAGCACGGCCTCGCGACCTTCAGCATCGGCTTCGAGGCGGCCGGCGGGGAGTCAGGCGACGAGTTCTCCTACTCCGACCTGATCGCCGAGCACTTCGGCACCGACCACCATCAGATCCGGATCGACACCGCCGACGTGCTGCCCGCGCTCGACGGGACGCTCGCGGCGATGAGCGAGCCGATGGTCAGTCACGACTGCATCGCCTTCTACCTGCTGTCCAAGGAAGTCTCCAAGCACGTGAAGGTGGTGCAGTCCGGACAGGGCGCCGACGAGGTGTTCGCCGGCTACGACTGGTACCCGCCGCTCGAGGGCGTCGCGCGGGACTCGGCGGCGGGCGCCTACCGCAGCGTGTTCGTCGACCGGCCGAGCTCTGCCGTCGAGGACCTGCTGGTGCCCGCGCGCCGGCTCGGCCGCGACGCGAGCGCCGCCTTCGTCGCCGAGCATTTCGGTGCGCCGGGAGCGCAGGACGCGCTCGACGCCGCGCTGCGCATCGACTCGCAGGTGATGCTGGTCGACGACCCGGTCAAGCGCGTCGACAACATGACGATGGCCTGGGGGCTGGAGGCTCGGGTCCCCTTCCTCGACCACGAGCTCGTCGAGCTGGCCGGCAGGTGCCCGCCCGAGCTGAAGCTGGCCAGCGGCGGCAAGGGCGTGTTGAAGAACGCCGCCCGCCGGGTGGTGCCGGCGGAGGTCATCGACCGGCCCAAGGGCTACTTCCCGGTGCCCGCCGTGCGGCACCTGTCCGGTGCGCTGCTCGAGCGGGTGACCGACGCGGTGACCGAACAGGCCGCCCGCGACCGGGGGCTGTTCGACCAGTCGGCGGTTCATGCGCTGCTGGAGAAGCCGAACGAGACCCGGACGACACTTGGCTCCAACGCGCTGTGGCAGGTCGCGCTGCTGGAGATGTGGCTGCAGTCGATGAAAATCACGTGAGGAGTCCTGGTCCGGTCCGCCGAGTGATGAGCTCGACTGACGACGGGACTCCCGCGTGGCGGTCCTGGGCACTGGCCCGCGGCGCGTGGGCACCCGACCTCAACTGCCATGGCACCCAGGTGGGCTACGTCAGCGACCGCAGCGGGCTGCCCCGGGCGTGGGTGCAGCCGGTGAGCCCGAACGGCGGTCCGCCGCGCCAGCTGCCGACGGGCGACGACCACGTCTATGACCTGTCGTTCTCGCCCGACGGCCAGTGGGTGGCGGTGCTGACCGCCCCAGGCGGAACGGCCACGAGGACCCGAGTCTGGCTGGCCCGCGCCGACGGTTCGGGCTCGCGGCGGGTCTCCGGCGTGCGCCAGGGCACGGCGTCGTTCGGGCCGTGGCTGCGCACCGGCAACGTCCTCGCCCTCGCTACCTCTGGGCGGCGTCCGGACGAGACCACGTCGAACCTGCTCGACGTCGAGTCCGGGCACGTTGCCCCGATCGCCTACGGCACGCCCTTCACGGTCGTCGACCTCAGCCACGACGGGACGACGGCGCTGGTCCGCTCGGGCTCGCGGGGCCAGCGCCACCTCGTCGTCGTCCCGCTCGACGGCGGCCGGCACATCCCGCTGCTGCGGCCCGAGCAGCCCGGCGACGGAGGCGCCGAGGCGGGCGTCTTCGCCCCCGACGGCACCGTGTATGCCCGCAGCGACCGCGGCCGCGACCGCATGGCTCTCGTCGCCGTCCGGCCCCACAACGGCAAGCTGTGGGAGGTCGCGGCTCGGCCGGACGCCGACCTCGACCTGTTCTCGCTCAGCGACGACGGCTGCACCGCACTGCTCGCGTGGAACGTCGAGGGCTACTCGCAGGTCGAGCTGCTCGATGTGGCGAGCGGACAGCTCGAACCGGTGCCGCTGCCGGTTAGCGTCGTCGACCGCGTACGGTTCAGCCGCGACGGCCGCAGCATCGTCATCGCCGGGCAGAGCCCTGACGTGCCGCACGCGATCTGGTCGGCCGAGCTCGGGGAGCAGGCCCATACAACCGCGGCCCCTGACGCCGCCACCCGTGCTGTCGTCGGCCCCCTCGCCAGGCTCGACCGGCCCGTGCGCCCCCTGGCAGCCGGCGACCGGATCGTCGCTCCCCGGCTCGAGCGGGTGCGCACGGATGACGGTCTCGAGCTCAGCGGCTGGCTGTTCACCCCGCCCGACCGCATGGGTCCCGGGCCGGCGACGCTCTGGCTGCACGGTGGCCCCGAGGCCCAGGAGCGGCCCGTCTTCCAGCCGCTGTTCCAGGCCCTGGTCGCGGCCGGCATCAGCGTCTTCGCTCCCAACGTGCGCGGCTCGACCGGTTACGGGCGAGCGTTCGAGCACTGTGACGACGTCGAGCGGCGACCGGAGGCCATCCGCGACGTCGCTGCCTGCGCCCTGCACCTCGTGGACACGGGGGTGGCGGAGCCGGGGCGCCTGGGCGTCGCCGGCCGCTCCTACGGCGGTTATCTCACCCTCGCTGCCCTGACCTTCTTCCCGGAGCTGTTCGGCGCCGGGGTCGACGTGTGCGGGATGTCGGACCTCAGCACCTTCTTCGCGCACACCGAGCCCTGGATCGCGGCCGTCTCGGCGAGCAAGTACGGCGACCCGGTGCTCGACCGCGCGCTGCTCGAGCAGGTGTCGCCGCTGAACCGGGTCGACCGGCTGAGCGCCCCGCTGCTCGTGGTGCACGGCCGCAACGACCGCAACGTGCCGGTGGCCGAGTCCGACCAGATCGTGTCGGCGCTGCGAGCCCGGCACGGTGTCGTCGACTACCTGCTGATCGATGACGAGGGGCACGAGATCGGGCGGCCGGCCAACCGGCTGCGCTTCATCGAGCGCGCCGCCGAGTGGCTGTCGCAACACCTGCAGGTGCGGGTCACCGAGGCCGCCTGAGGACCTGACGCAGACTGGGCCACGACCCTCGCCGGCGCGGTGGCGGCGGGAGAGGGGAGGACGGCGTGCCTGCCTACGCCGGGTTGCTGCGCGGCATCAACGTCGGGAAGGCCAAGCGGGTCGCGATGGCCGACCTGCGCGCGGTCTTCACCAGCTGCGGCTTCTCGGGCGTGGCGACGCTGCTGCAGAGCGGCAGCGTCGTGTGCACCGCGCCGGAGCCGGTGCCGGCGAGCGCAGCGGACGAGCTGGAGGCCGAGCTGGTGCGGCGCACCGGTGTGAGCGCATCGATCCTGCTGCTGCCTGCAGGTGAGGTCCGCGCGATCGCCGCCGAGAACCGGCTGGTGGAGCTGGCGAGCGACGACTCCCGGCTCATGGTCAGCTTCCTGTCGGCCGCGCCTGACCGGGCGGTTGAGCTGCCGGACGTCGACCGGCTCGCTCCGGAAGCGCTGGTCGTCGGAACCCGCGCGGTCTACCAGTGGTGCCCCGACGGCGTGCTGCAGAGCAAGGTGCCGCCGGCGTTCTGGCGGCAGTTCGCGCCTGCCGTCATCACGGCCCGCAACTGGCGGACGGTCACGAAGCTGCTGGCCCTGCTCGAACCACTCGAACCGCTCGAGCCCGCCGGCGAGGGCTGACCCGGGGCGGCTCGGTCACAGGGCCCCGCTCCTGCGGGACTGGTCACAGCGCCGTCTGCCGCACCATCAGCCGCGTCAGCCAGTCGGGCGACACGCTGCACGCCACAGCCATCACGCGGGTCTGCCCGCCGACGCTGCGGTGCGGCGAACGCAGCGGCACCTGCCGGCCGTGCACGGTCCGCCACGCGGCGGCAGCGACGTCATCAGCCGTCAGGTGCACCCCGAGCCGGCGGACGCTCGCTGCGTTCCGGGCGGCATTGGCCATGTCGGTGGCGACGAACAGCGGGATGAGGCTGCGGACCCCCACCCCGGCTTCCCGCCACTCCAGGTCGAGCGCTTCGGTCAGTGACTTGACGGCGGCCTTGGTCGCGCCGTAGGTCGCGAGCCCCGGCTGCCCGTAGAGCGCGGAGGCCGAGCACAGGTTGACGACCTGCCCGTGCGCCCGCGCGAGGTACGGGAAGCTCGCGTGGCAGCCGTTGACCATCCCCAGCAGGTTGATCTCGACCTGGCGGTGGTGGGCCGGCAGGTCGATGTCGACGAACCGTCCCGAGCTCAGCACCCCGGCGTTGTTGATGAGGACGTCGAGTCCGCGCTCCCCGCAGAACGCCTCGAGAACGCGCGCCCACTGCTCGGCGTCGCGCACGTCGAGGGTGCCGTGCTCCGCGAGTGGCTGACCGCCCGCCTCAGCCGCCACCGCCGCGGCGTCGACGTCGTACATGCCGACGCGCCAGCCCCGCGACAGGAACAGCCGCGCGATGGCTCGCCCGATGCCGTGGCCGGCGCCGGTGACCAGGATGCTGCGCGGCTGTGTGGCCGCAGGCACTGGCGGCACTGGCGGCACTGGCGGCGCTGGCGGCGCTGGTGGCGCTGGCGGCGCTGGCGGCGCTGGCGGCGCTGGTGGCGCTGGTGGCACCGTCACGCGGCGTCCAGCCGTGCCAGCTCGTCCGCTCCGAGGATGAGCTGCGCGGCCTCGGCGGACGACCGGATCGTCTCCGGCCGGCTGGACCCGGGGATGGGGATGACGTGCTCGCCCTTGGCGAGCATCCACATGAGCGTCACCTGCTGCGGGCTGACCCCGTGCTCCTGGGCGATCTCGGCGAACGCAGCGTGCCTGCTGCCGAGCTCGGCTGCGCTGCTGATGCCACCGAGCGGGCTCCACGGCAGGAACGCGACCCCGATGGAGCCGCAGTGCCGCAGCTCGTCCTCGCTGCTGCGGAAGGCAGAGGAGTACTGGTTCTGCACGCTTGCAAGACCGCCCTCGCCGAGGATGGCGACGGACTCGGCGATCTGGGGGATGCTCGCGTTGCTGATGCCGGCCATGCGGATGGTGCCGGCCTCGAGCAGCTCCTTCAGCGCGCCGACGGACTCGGCGTAGGGCACGTCAGGGTCGGGCCGGTGGAACTGGTAGAGCCCGATGGCCTCCACCCCGAGCGCTCGAGCGGAGTCCTCTGCCGCCTGCTTGAGGTAGTCCGGGCGCCCGTTGACGATCCAGGTCCCGTCCGCCAGCCGCCGGTGCCCACCTTTGGTCGCGACGAGCACCCCGCTGGTGTCGCCGGCGTAGTCGGCGAGCGCCTTGGCGACGATCCGCTCCCCGTGTCCGTGCTCGTCCTCGCGCAGGCAGTAGGCGTCGGCGGTGTCGATCAGGGTGACACCGGCGTCGAGGGCTGCATGGATCGTGCGCATCGCCCGCGCCTCGTCCGGCCGGTTCTCGATCGACAGGGGCATCTCGCCGAGGCCGATGGCCCCGACGCGGGTGGTGCCGGCACGCGCCGTGCCGATGCTGCGCTGCTGCATGATTCTCCGTGTGGTCGCTGGTGCATTCTGGCCCGGGTCCAGGCTCAGGTTCTGCCTTGAGTCCTGGCTTGAGTTCTGGTGGAGCCCTACCCGGATGTCTGCGGCATGAGCACGCCCGAGCTGCCGGTCCTCGCCTGTCCGTGGTGCGGGTACGGCATCGGGCTGGCCGCGTTCGCTCCCGCAGACGAGGAGCCGGGGGCAGGCCGTCGTGGCACGATCGCCCGGTGGCGCGGGTGACGATGGGGCTGATGTTCTGGCCCCGCGGCGGCTCCGCGCAGGTCGTGCGCTACCTGGTGCCCGCGCTCGCGCGAGCGGGCTGGCCGACGCGGTTGGTCTGCGGCTCGCTGGGCGTGCCAGGGACGCCTGCCTCCGCGTCAGGATTCTTTGGCGGCCTCGACCTCGTGCCCGTGGACTTCTCCGCGGCCCTCTCGGCACACGAGGCCGGCGGTGACCCCCTGGACCAGCCGGTGCCGCTGCACCCCTCCTTCGAGGACCGGGCCGGTGCCCCGGACCGCGTTTTCGCCACCCTCGACGAGCGCCTGCTCGCGCGCCAGGTGGCCGCGTGGAGCCGCGCTCTGGGCGCCGCCGGGGCGCCGGGCAGCGAAGTCATCGCGCTGCACCACCTGACCCCGATGAACGCCGCGGCAGCTCTCGTCGCTCCGCAGCGGCCGGTCGTCGCGCACCTGCACGGCACCGAGATGCTGATGCTCGAAGCCATCGAACGGGGCGCGCCGCCCGGATGGCCCCACGCGGACGCCTGGGCGGCCCGGCTGCGCGCGTGGGCGGGCCAGGCGGCCCGGCTGGTCGTCGCCTCGCCGCGCGACCGGGAGCGCGCCATCGCCCTGTTCGGGCCGCGCAGCACGATCAGCGTGGTCCCGCACGGCGTCGACACCGACGTCTTCGACCGGGAGGACTTGTCACCGGCGCAGCGGCTCGTGCGGTGGCGCGGCTGGCTGGTCCACGACCCGCTCGGCTGGGACGAGACGAGCCTGCCGGGCTCCGTCCGCTACTCCGAGGCGGACCTGGCGCCCCTCGCCGACCCTCACCTGCCCGTCCTGCTGTTCGTCGGCCGCTTCACCGAGCCCAAGCGGCTGCCGCTGCTGCTGCGCGCCTACGCCCGTGCCCGCCGCGGGCACGGGCTGCGTGCTCCCCTCGTCATCTGGGGCGGTCATCCAGGGGAGTGGGAGGGCGAGCACCCGGTGAGCGTGGTCCGCGAGGCGCGGATCGAGGGGGTGTTCTTCACCGGGTGGCACGGCCACGACGAGCTGCCCGGCGGCCTGGCCTGCGCCGACGTGTTCGTCTCGCCGTCGGTGGGCGAGGCGTTTGGCCAGGTGTTCCTCGAGGCGATGGCGTGCGGGGTGCCGGTGATCGCGGCACGCGACGGCGGTCCGGTCTCGTTCGTCAACCGATGGACGGGCGAGCCCAACGGGTGGCTGGCCGAGCCCGACGACGAGGACAGCCTCGTCGAAGCGCTGGTCGCGAGCACCACCGACGCCGGGGAGCGGCGTGCCCGCGGCGCCGCTGGGTACCGCCAAGTGCGCGAGCACTACTCGTGGGCGGCGGCCGCTGCCGCCGTCGGCCAGGTCTATGCGGAGGTGAGCGATGCCGCTCCCGCCCTCGGGTGAGCAGCGCGAGCTGCGCTGGGGCGACCAGCGCGCCATCGTCGTCGAGGTCGGTGGCGGCCTGCGCAGCTACGACGTCGGCCCGCACGCCGTGCTCGACGGCTATGCCGAGCACGAGATGGCGAGCGCCGGCCGCGGCCAGCTGCTGCTGCCCTGGCCCAACCGGCTGCAGGCGGGTCGCTGGACGTGGGGCGGCGCCGAGCGGCAGCTGGCTATCAACGAACCGGGCAGGGGAGCGCACGGCAACGCCATCCACGGTCTGGTCCGGTGGGCTGCCTGGCAGCTGGAGCAGCCCGAGCCGCAGCGGGTCGTGGCCCGCCACGCCCTGGTACCGCACCCCGGCTACCCGTTCCGGCTCGCCTGCGCCGTCGAGTACGAGCTCAGCGACGCCGGCCTGCACGTCGCCCTGTCCGTGACGAACGAGAGCGACGCCCCAGCGCCCTTCGGTGCGGGCTTCCACCCCTACCTGGCAGCGGCGGCTCTCGCGGGGGGCGGCGACAAGGATGCGAGCGGCGCGGCTGCGACCACCGTCGACGAGCTGACGCTGACCGTCCCCGCGCGCACCCGGCTGCTGGTCGGCGACGACGGGATCCCCACCGGGCGCGAGCCCGCGACCGGTCCATCGGACCCTCGCGGCGGACGGGTCGTGGGCGACGAGCGCCTCGACACCGCGTGGACCGACCTCGAGCGCGATGCCGACGGGTGGGCGCACGCCGTGCTCGAAGGGCCCCGGGGGCGGGCGACGCTGTCGGTCGATGCGGCGTGGCGCTGGCTGCAGGTGTTCACCGGCGACACGCTCCCGCAACCCGAGCGGCGGCGGCAGGGCGTCGCCGTCGAGCCGATGACGTGCCCGCCGAACGCGCTGGCCACCGGCGACGACCTCGTCGTGGTGGGCCCGGGCGAGGTCAGCATCGCGACGTGGCGGCTGAGCCTGGAGAGGTGAACCTGCGAAAAGGTGAACCTGCGGAGCTGTGAACCTGCACGTTGTGAGCCCGGCAGGACGAGAGCAGGAGCTGCGTCACGCCGGAAGTTAGTTAGCCTAGACAACGTTAGGGCACACAAGGTTCAGTGTGCCCAAGCGAGCGTCCGGGGGAGTACGTGGCCGTCATCAGCGAGCCAGTCGGCAGAGCCGAGCAGTCGACAGCGCAGCCGTCGGCGCAGCCGTCGGCGCTCACGGGAAGCGATGAGCCGCCGCCGGCCGGTCACGGCGAGCGCTACAAATGGATCGCCCTGTCGAACACCACCCTCGGCATCCTCATGGTCACGATCAATTCGTCGATCCTGCTGATCGCGCTGCCCGACATCTTCCGCGGCATCGGCCTGAACCCGCTGGAGCCCGGCAACACCAGCTACCTGCTCTGGCTGATCATGGGCTTCCTGGTCGTGACGGCCGTGCTGGTCGTGAGCTTCGGGCGGATCGGCGACGTCTACGGCCGCGTCCGGATGTACAACCTGGGCTTCGCCGTCTTCACCGTGTTCTCCGTCCTGCTGTCCGTCACGTGGATGCGGGGGACCGACGCGGCGCTGTGGCTGATCGTCATGCGCGTGCTGCAGGGTGTGGGCGGCGCCCTGCTGTTCGCCAACTCCTCCGCGATCCTCACCGACGCCTTCCCCGAGCACCAGCGCGGGCTCGCTCTCGGCATCAACGCCGTCGCGGCCATCTCGGGATCGTTCATCGGGCTCGTCGTTGGCGGCCTGCTCGCGCCGATCAACTGGCACCTGGTGTTCCTGGTCTCCGTGCCGTTCGGGTTGTTCGGCACGGTCTGGGCCTACCTCAAGCTGCACGACACCGGCGTGCGCCAGCAGGCGCGCCTCGACTGGTGGGGCAACATCACCTTCGCCGCCGGGCTCATCGCGGTGCTCGTCGGCATCACGTACGGCATCCAGCCCTACGGCGGCCACACCATGGGATGGACCAGCCCGTTCGTCCTGTCCTGCATCATCGGGGGCCTCCTCGTCCTGGTCGCGTTCGTGCTGATCGAACAGCGCGCCCCGGATCCGATGTTCCACCTCGACCTGTTCCGCATCCGCGCGTTCTCGGCCGGCAACGCCGCGAGCCTGCTGTCCTCGCTCGGCCGGGGCGGCCTGCAGTTCATCCTCATCATCTGGCTGCAGGGCATCTGGCTGCCGCTGCACGGCTACTCGTTCGAGCAGACGCCCCTGTGGGCCGGCATCTACATGCTTCCGCTGACGGTCGGCTTCCTGCTCGCCGCGCCGGTCTCGGGAGCGCTGTCCGACCGGTTCGGTGCCCGGCCCTTCGCCACCGGCGGGATGCTGCTGGCAGCGCTGAGCTTCGGGCTGCTGCTGCTGCTCCCCGTCAACTTCAGCTACCCCGCGTTCGCCCTGGTGCTGGTGCTCAACGGCATCGGGATGGGGCTGTTCGCCTCACCCAACCGCGCCGGCATCATGAACAGCCTGCCGGGCAACCAGCGCGGCGTCGGCGCCGGCATGGCGGCCACGTTCCAGAACTCGGCGACCGTCCTGTCCATCGGGGTGTTCTTCTCGCTGATGATCCTTGGGCTCGCCTCGTCGTTGTCCGGTGCGCTGCAGACCGGGCTGACCGCGCAGGGCGTGCCAATCGCCGTCGCCGACCGCGCCTCATCGCTGCCGCCGGTCGCGACCCTGTTCGCCTCCCTGCTGGGCTACAACCCGGTGGGCACGCTGCTCGGTCCGGATGCTGCGCACCTCAGCCCCGCGCACCTGCAGGTGGTGACCGGCCGGTCGTTCTTCCCGCACCTGATCTCCGGGCCATTCCATGCAGGGCTGACGGTGGCGTTCTGGTTTGCGATCATCGCCTGCCTCGTCGCGGCGCTCGCATCCTGGTTGCGCGGCGGCAAGTACCACCACCGCGACACCCCGTCTCCCATGGCCGAGGCCGCCAGCAGCTGAGGCCCCGACGGCCTGTGGTGGGCGCTGAGCGCCCCCTGCGCGACGCCGGCCGCAGGCTCACGACAGGATGAGTGGGTGAGCGTCCTCCAGCTGCTGCGGGCCCCCTCGTGACCGGGCGGTCCGTCGTGGTCTGGGACGACGCCCTGCTGGCATACGACCCGGGCCCCGGCCACCCGCTGCGGGCCGTGCGGCTCGAGCTGACGATGGCGCTCGCCCGGATGCTGGGCCTGCTCGAGCGCCCCGACGTCGAGCTGCGGGCACCCGAGCCGGCTCTGGATGCGACGCTGCTGCTCGTGCACGACGAGGAGTACCTCGCAGCCGTCCGGGCGGGGCGCCCGGCGCTCGAGCACGGGCTGGGTGACACCGACAACCCCACGTTCCCGGGGCTGCACGCCGCCGCCGCCCTGGTCACCGGAGCGAGCGTGGCGGCCGCGCAGGCGGTGTGGTCCGGTGAGGCGCAGCACGGCGTCAGCATCGCCGGGGGGCTGCACCATGCCCACCACGACCGGGCCGCCGGGTTCTGCGTCTACTGTGACCCCGCGGTCGCCATCGCCTGGCTGCTGCAGGCCGGCGCCCGGCGGGTCGCCTACGTCGACGTCGACGCCCACAACGGGGACGGCGTTTCCGAGGCGTTCGCCGCCGACCCCCGCGTAATGACCATCTCGCTGCACCAGGAGGGCACGACGGCCTTCCCGGGCAACGGGTTCCCCGAGGAGATCGGCACCGGCGACGCGGAGGGCGACATGGTCAACGTGGCGCTGCCGCCCTTCACCGACGACGCCGGCTGGCTGCGAGCGTTCAGCGGCGTCGTCCCGGTGCTGCTGCGCTCGTTCGAGCCCGAGGTGCTCGTGACCCAGGGCGGCTGCGACGGGCACCGTGACGATCACATGGCGGATCTCTCGCTCACCGTCGACGGGCTGACAGCCGCCTACTCGGCGCTGCACGAGCTGGCGCACGAGCTGTGCGACGGCCGGTGGCTCGTCCTCGGCGGGGGCGGCTACGACCTCGCGGGAGTCGTCCCGCGTGCGTGGACAGCGATGCTGGCGATCGCCACCGGCGACCCGTTGCCGCCGGACACCGCGCTGCCGCAGCAGTGGCGCGAGCTGGTCGCCGAGCGGTGCGGGAGCATCGGCCCGGCGCAGCTGGGAGACGGCGCATCCGCGCGCTTCGCGGCCTGGGATGCCGGCACCGGCGACGTCGAGGACGCCCTGGACCGGTCGGTGGCCGCCACCCGCAACGCCGTGCTGCCGCTGCACGGCCTCGGCCCGATGCGGGACCGATGAGCGCGGGGCCGTCGAACACCGGGGTGCCGAACACCGGGGTGCCGAACACCGTGCCGCCGAACACCGGGCCGCCGAACACCGTGCCGCCGAACACCGGGCCGCCGAACACCGGGCCGCCGAACACCGAGGGCACAGCCGGCACCGACGGCGCGGCCAACACGGGTGGTGCGGCCAGCACGGGTGGCGCCGACCCGGGGTACCCGCTGGCGTGGGAGGCCGACGTCGTGCTCGCCGACGGCGGCACCGCCCACCTTCGCCCGATCCGGCCGGACGACGCCGACCGGCTGGTCGAGATGCACAGCCGGCTGTCGGCACAGACCATCTACTACCGGTTCTTCGGCCCCTACCCGCGGATCTCCCCGGTTGACCTGGAGCGCTTCACCGTCGTCGACCACCACTGGCGCGTGGCGTTCGTCGCCCTGCTCGGCGAGCGCCTGGTCGCGGTCGGGCGCTACGAGGGGCGTGAGGGTGACGACACGGCGGAGGTCGCGTTTGTCGTCGAGGACTCCCAGCAGGGCCGCGGCTTCGGGTCGGTCCTGCTCGAGCACCTGGCGGCGGCCGCCCGCGAGCGGGGGATCAGCCGCTTCGATGCCGAGGTGCTCTCGCAGAACCGCGGCATGCTGCGCATCTTTCTCGAGGCGGGGTACTCGGTGTCCCGCTCGTACGACAGCGGGACGGTGCATGTGGAGTTCGACGTCGCGCCCACCGACACCTCGGACGAGGTGATGCGCAGCCGAGAGCACCGGGCCGAGGCCCGCTCCATCGGCCGGCTGCTGCATCCGCGTGTGATCGCCGTGGCCGGCGCCTCGCGAGAGCCTGAGGCGATCGGCGGTGTGGTGTTCCGGACCGCGCTGGCGAGTGGGTTCGCCGGGCCGATCCATCCGGTCAATCCCGCCGCGGTGGCCGTTGCCTCCGTCGCCGCGTACCCCACCGTGCAGGACATCCCCGGCCCGGTCGACCTCGTCGTCGCCTGCGTGCCCCCCGGCGCCCTGCTGGCTGTCACCGACGACTGCGCGGCCAAGGGGGTGCACGCCCTCGTCGTCGTGACCGACCCGGGTGACGCCGCGCTCGAGCAGGAGCTCGTCCGGCGGGCCAGGGCCGGGGGAATGCGCGTGATCGGGCCCGCCTGCCTCGGTGTGCTCGACACCGCCACCCGCCTCGACGCCTCGCTCGTTCCGAGGATGCCGCTGCCGGGGCGGGTCGGGTTCTTCGCCCAGTCCGGCGCCCTCGGCATCGCGTTGCTGCAGGAGGTCGACCGCCGGGGCCTCGGCCTGTCGTCGTTCGTCTCCGCTGGGCACCGCGTCGACGTCAGCGGCAACGACCTGCTGCAGTACTGGGAGGACGACGAGGGCACGGACGTCGTGCTGCTCTATCTCGAGTCCTTCGGCAACCCTCGCAAGTTCGCCCGCCTCGCCCAGCGGGTCGGCCGGACCAAGCCCGTCGTCGCCCTGACCGCCGGCAGGCACAGCTTCGAGCAGACGCTGCTGGCATCGGCCGGGGTGGTGCAGGCGGCGACGGTTCCCGAGCTGCTGGATGTGGCCACGCTGCTCTCGACCCAGCCGCTGCCCGCCGGTGACCGGGTGGGTGTGGTCGCCAACGACACCGCTCTCGCCCGGCTTGCCACGGACGCCTGCCGAGGCCACGACCTCGACCCGGTCGAGGTGCTGACCCTCGCCGTCGACAGCGGGTCCGAGCAGTACCGCGAGGCCCTCGACCAGGTGTGCGCGAGCTGCGACGCAGTGGTCGCGGTGTTCGTCCCGCCGGTGCGGGCGCTGACCGCCGACGTGGGCCGGGCGGTCGCCGCTGCCGGTGCGGCGGGGCAGCGGCCGGTGCTCGCCACCTTCACCGGGGTGGAGGGGCTCGTGCCCGAACTCGGTGCGGTGCCCGCCTTCGCCTCACCGGAGGCTGCGGTGGCGGCGCTGGCGCGGGCCAGGAGGCTCGCCCGCTGGCGGGCTCGGCCGCGCGGCACGCCGCCGGTGCTCGCCGGGATCGACCCGGCCGCGGCACGCGCCGTGTTCAGCGAGGCGGCGGAGGCTGCCGAGGCTGCGGGGAGCGGCGACGACGGTGCGCACTCGCTCGATGAGCGCAGCGTGGTCGCCCTGCTGACCGCGTACGGCATCGAGCTGGTCACTGCCGTCGCTGTCGCGGACGCGGACGCAGCCGTGTCCGAGGCGCAGCGGCTGGGCTGGCCGGTCGTGCTGAAGACGACCTCCCTGGCCTACCGCCACCGTCAGGACCTCGGCGGCGTGCGGTTGGACCTCACGGAGGAGGCCCAGCTGCGGGCCGCGTGGACGGCGATGACCGAGCAGCTCGGCGACTCAGCCGAGCTGGTGGTGCAGAAGATGGCGCCGCCGGGGGTCGCCGTCGTCGTCGGCGCCGTCGAGGACGCCCGGGTCGGCCCGGCGGTGAGCTTTGCCCTGGGCGGGATCGCCAGCGACCTGCTCGACGACCGCGCGGTGCGCCTGCTGCCGCTGACCGACGTCGACGCCCATGAGCTCGTCAGCGCACCGCGGGCCGCGTCGCTGCTGTCGGGCTACCGGGGCGCCGCGCCGGTCGACGTCGCAGCTGTCGAGGACCTCGTCCTTCGGGTGGCTCGGCTCAAGGACGACCTGCCCGAGATCGCCTCGCTGTCCCTGAACCCTGTGGTGGTCTCGCGCGAGGGGCTGGCCGTGCTGGCGGCACAGGTCGAGGTCGGGCCGCCCGTCGCCCGGCCGGACACCGGGCCCCGGCGAATGTCCGGCTCGGCCCCGTGAGCCCGTTGTTCGGGGTCGTTGGCTCAGCCGTCGACGAGCAGGTGCCCGGCCTCGACCAGAGCCCGGACGGCCGGTACGAGACGGTCGGCGGCCTGCAGCTCGCCGGTCGCGGCGACCACGAGCTCGGCCAGCACGGCCAGCGGGAGACCGGCGTCGACGGCGCTGACGACCTGGGCGAGCACGTCGTCGACGGCGACGTCCTGCGGCAGGCCGTCCGGCACCGACAGCCGGACTGACTGCTGGCGCCAGCCGTCCTCGCCTCCCGGGACGAGTGCCTGGTGCATCACCAGACCGGGTGCGCGGCGCAGCCGGGCGTGCTCGAAGCCGGCGCCGTCACCGCCGCGCAGCTGGTCGACCCGGGCGAGCCAGCCGTGGACGCGGGCTTCGGTCATGGGGTCTGCCCAGTCCCGCGCGTCGACCATCCGCACCGTAGGGGAGCCGCCGGTCCGGCGGAGCACGACCATCCCGAAGCCGATGGCCTCCGCCCGCTGCGCGGCCAGGTCCTCCAGCCAGGCGGCGTACCGCTGCTCGTAGCCCTCGCGACGCTCGGCCAGTGTCTGCCGGTCGACCGGGCGCCCGTCGGTGTCCAGGCCCTCGTCGTCCAGCTCCTGCTCGTCCAGCTCCTGCTCGTCCAGCCCCTCGTCGACGAGCCCCTCGTCGTCGAGCCACAGGGCCACGTGAGCGGGCGGGTCGAGCACCTCGCGCTGCAGCACGAGCGCGTCGCAGCCGGGCGGCAGCCAGGCCGCGACCCGGTCCTGCCAGTCCTCACCCGGCCGGTGCAGCCAGCTGGTGAGCACCTGGGCTAGCCCGCCGTCGTTGAGGTGGTCCGCGGCATCGGCCACCGCCCGGCGCGACACCTCATCGCCGGGCAGCCCGCTGTCGCGGTAGGTGAGGCGCGCCGGCCCGACCACGAACGGCGGGTTCGACACCACCAGGTCGAAGCGCCGTCCTGCGACGGGCTCCCACAGGTCACCGGCCAGCAGCTCGACGCAGGCCTCCGACAGGGCGAAGCTCAGCGCGGCAAGGGCCAGGGCGCGCCGGTTGGTGTCGGTCGCGGTGACCCGCTCGCTGTGCGCGGCGAGGTGAAGCGCCTGGACCCCGCACCCGGTACCCAGATCGAGGGCCGACTCGACTTGCCCGCGCAGTGTCGCTGCGACCAGGGTCAGCGATGCGCTCCCGACCCCGACCACGTGGTCGGGATGCATCGGGCGGCGGACCGGGCGATGGTCGCTGACGACGTACCACCCCTGCGCGTACGGGCAGACCCCGACGCTTGCCCGGACGCGGTCGGCACCCGCGGGCAGCAGCAGGCCCGGCACCGCGGGAAGCACTCGCCGCGCCTCGGTCGTCGGCACGGCGCGTCCGAGCAGGAACAGGCGGATGAGGGTGTCGAGGGCATCGCCCGACCGGGTGGCGAGCAGCGCCGGCACGTGCTCGCCGCGCTCGAGCGCCGCGGCCGCTGCGAGGCCCAGCCGCTGCTGCACGCCGGCGGCGTCATAGCTGGCGCCGAGCAGCGCCTGGCGCAGGGCGGTCGCCTGCTCGGGGGAGGCTGCCGGTGGCCGGCCCGCAGACGACCGGGCGGGCGCGGCAGGCGCGGCGGGCGACGGCATCACGCCCATCCTGCCCGACCTGAACGGGAGCGGGGGGCTGTTCCCAGCCTCGCTCGGGGTCGCCCCCTCGATGCGGTAGGAGTGCGTAACCGGGGGTAGTGCCCGTGCGTGGACGAAACCCGCCGGTGGCCGGCCGCGCTGTGGATCGCCCGGCACGGGGAGAGCTCGGGCAACGTTGCCCGTGACCGAGCTGAGGAGCAAGGAGCGGCGCGGCTCGAGCTCACCGAGCGCGACATGGACGTCCCGCTGTCCGAGCTCGGCGAGCGGCAGGCGGCTGCCCTCGGGGCGTGGATCGCCGGGATGGCCGAGGACGACCGCCCGACGGCGGTGCTCTGCTCGCCCTACATCCGCGCCCGGCAGACCGCTCAGCTGCTGCTCGACGCAGCCGAACTCTCCGGCCTTCCGCTTGCCGCCGACGAGCGACTGCGCGAGCGGGAGTTCGGCGCCCTGGACGGTCTGACCAGCAAGGGCATCGCCGCACAGTTCCCTGAGGAGGCCGAGCGCCGCCGCGTGCTCGGGAAGTTCTACCACCGACCTCCGGGCGGCGAGTCGTGGGCCGACGTGCTGCAGCGGCTGCGGACCCTGCTGCACGAGGTGCGGCGCGACTACGACGGCCAGCGCGTGCTGATCGTCGCCCACCAGGTCGTCGTCCTGCTCATCCGTTACCTGCTCGAGCACATGGACGAGCAGTCGATCCTCGCCGTCGACGCCGAGGGCGACATCGCCAACTGCTCCCTCACGCAGTACTCCTACGACGAGAACGAGGGCAGCCTGGTGCGGGTCAGCTGGAACGAGACGGCGCCGGTCGAGGCGGAGGGCGAGCAGGTGACTGCAGAGCCGGAGGTAGCCTCCGGTGCCCACTGAGCCCGGCGCGGAGGCAGCAGGCACGCCTGCCCTGCGCGTCATCACCCCAGCTGCGCTGCGCGCCTGGCCGCTGCCCCAGCCGAGTGGGGGCGGCAAGGAGGGGCGCGGTCGGGTCCTGGTCGTCGGCGGCTCGCGCAGCACGCCGGGCGCGGTGCTGCTGGCTGCGGAGGCCGCGCTGCGGGCAGGCGCGGGCAAGCTCAGCGTGGCGACACCGACCGACATCGCCGTCCCGCTCGCGGTCGCCCTGCCCGAGGCGGGCGTCGAGGGGCTCCCGTCCGACCCGGACGGTTCGTTCGCGGCCGCGGCAGCCGATGCGGTGTCCGAGCGCGTCGACGGGATGCGGGGGGTGCTCATCGGGCCGGGGATGTCAGACCCGGAGGCCACTCGGGCCATCGTCGAGGCCGCCCTGGGCGTGCTCGCGGACGACGCGGTCGTGGTGCTCGACGCGATGGCCGTCACCTGCGGTGCGGTCACACCTGAGGCCTTGCGCCCGCTCGGTCAGCGGGTGGTTCTGACCCCCAACCCAGCCGAGATGGCAATGCTGCTGGGCTGCGACGACTCCGACGATCGCGACCCCGTTGCCCTCGCTCGTGACGCGAGCGAGCGCTTCGGTGCCGTTGTCGCCTTCAGCGGGGTCGTCGCCGGCCCCAACGGCGCGACGTGGGACGACGAGACGGGTGCGGCCGGCCTCGGCACGTCGGGCTCGGGCGACGTGCTGTCGGGCGTCGTCGCCGGGCTGGCCGCTCGCGGTGCCTCCGCCGAGCAGGCCGCCGTCTTCGCCGTGCACCTGCACGCCCAGGCGGGGGACCGCCCGGCGGAGCGCGTGGGACGTCTCGGTTACCTCGCCCGCGAGCTCGCCGACCAGGTCCCGCGGGTGCTGGCAGCACTCGAGCTGTAGCTGGGGGGCAGCCGCGGGTTGCTGTCGGGCGGGGCCTGGGTCCAGTCAGGCGAGTTCTCGACCCGACGCGAGCTTGCGCAGGTGCGCGAGCTGGCTGGCAGAGCCGATCGCGATCAGGACGTGGCCCTCGGTCAGCCGCGTCTGCGGGTCGGGGTTGCTGACGAACGCGCCCTCCGGGGTACGGATGGCCAGCAGCAGCGCGCCCGTCACGCCCTGCACGTTGGTCTCGGCGACGTTGCGGCCGGTCAGCTCGCCCGGCGTGCAGACCAGCGCCTCCTCCATCCGCAACTCGACCGAGCCGTCGTGCATCACGACATCGAGGAAGTCCATCACGTGCGGCTGGATGGCGAAGGCTGCCATCCGGTCGCCTCCTAGCCGTTGGGGATTCACGACGTGGTCGGCGCCGGCCCGCACGAGCTTGGGCTCGGAGGTATCGGTCCGCGCACGAGCGATGATCACCAGGTCGGGCCGCAGCGCCCGTCCGGACAGCGTTACGAATGTGTTGTCCGCGTCGGTCTCCAGGGCGGTCACCAACGTTCTCGCCCGCCGGATGCCGGCTTTCTCGAGGACGGCGTCGTCGGTCACGTCACCGACGACGGTCAGGAAGGGCAGGTCGGCGATGCGCTCGGCGACACGGTCGATCACGACGACGTCGGTCCCGGCCCGCACGACGGCGTCGGCCACGGCTCGCCCGACCCGCCCCCAGCCGCAGACGATCACGTGCCCGCGGAGCGCGTTGAGCTCTCGGTTCATCCGGCGTACCTCCAGGTGCGCGCGCAGGTGCCCTTCGATCAGCGACTCGAGCGCGACGCCGAAGGTGTAGAAGGCGGTGCCGACACCTGCCAGAACCAGCACGATCGTGTAGATCTTGCGTAGAGCCGTGTCCATCGGCTCGACCTCGCGGAAGCCGACCGTGGTGATCGTGGTGACGGTCTGGTACACCGCGTCGAGCGGGTGAAAGCCCAGCGCGACATAGCCCAGGCTGCCCAGGACTAGGACCAGGGCGAGCGCGAACAGCCCGGCTCGAATGCGCGCCAGCGGAGCCATCGCAGCGATTGTGCGTCACGGCCGGCCCGGCGTGTGCACGCCTCGCGGCGGCGCCGCTGGTGGGCCCGCTTGGCCCGGCCGGGGTGCGGCGCGTCGAGCTAGCCTTGCCCGGGATGGAGCGTCTGCGGCTCAGCCAGGCCCGGCGCATGGCGCTCGCGGCTCAGGGCTTCGGCCCCCGCCCGCCGGCCGCTGGCCCCCGGCGGCTCTTGTCACTCGTCGAGCGGCTCCAGCTGTTGCAGATCGACTCGGTGAACATCCTCGTCCGCAGTCACTACCTGCCCGCCTTCTCCCGACTCGGTCCCTACGACAGGACCGCCCTCGACCAGCTCGCTTACGACCGGCACCTGCTGTTCGAGGCCTGGGCGCACGAGGCGTCGCTGCTGCCCGTCGCCACGGAGCCGCTGCTGCGCTGGCGCAAGGAGATGGACCGCCGGCGCCGTCCCGAACCTCCGCAGCTCGTCGACGAGGTGCGGCGACGGATCGCCGAGGAGGGCGCGCTGGCCGCCTCCGAGCTCGGCGGTCCCGGTACCGGCAGCTGGTGGGGCTGGTCGGAGGCCAAGCGGGCAGTGGAGTGGCTGTTCGCCGGGGGAGAGCTCATGGTCGCCGGCCGGCGGCGCTCCTTCGAGCGCGTGTACGACCTCCCCGAACGAGTGCTTTCGGTGGAGGTGCTCGCCACACCCACACCCCCCGAGGACGAAGCGAGACGCGCCCTGCTGACGGCGGCAGCGACCGCGCTCGGACCCGCGACGGCGAGCGACCTCGCCGACTACTTCCGGATGAGGATGCCGGCCGCCCGGCCCCGCATCGCCGAACTCGTCGAGGACGGGGCGCTCCTACCGGTCGACGTGGAGGGCTGGTCGGCCCCTGCGTACGTCCGGCCGCAGGCGCTGGTGCCGCACCGCATCCGAGCGCGGGCCCTGCTCAGCCCATTCGACCCGATCGTCTGGGAACGCAGCCGCGCCGAACGGCTCTTCGGCTTCCGGTACCGCATCGAGATCTACACGCCCCGCTCGAGGAGGGTGCACGGCTACTACGTCCTGCCCTTCCTGCTGGGCGAACGGCTGGTGGCCCGGGTCGACCTCAAGGCCGACCGGGCGAGGGGGCGCCTGCTGGTTCCGGGTGTGACCCTGGAGCCCGCCGCGCGTGGCGGCCCGTCACCGGATGAGGTGCAGGATGCTCTGGCACGCGAGCTCGAGCTCCTCGCTGCATGGCTCGGGTTGCACGAGGTCGACCACGTGCCTGTCCGTGCCGACGACGCTGGCTAACTCTCCGACGCTGGCTAACTCCGATGCTGGCGCGTCGGAAGGACACGCGGGCCCCGGAGTCGTAGCGTCAGCCCGTGCCCGTCCCCGACGAATCCCCTCGCGTCGAGGCCCCAGGCGCGGCTGACGTCGTGCTGGCCCTGCGTGGCGTGGCGGTCGTGCGCGACGGTGCGACGCTGCTCGGCGGCGTCGACTGGACGGTGCACGAAGGTCAGCGGTGGGCGGTGCTCGGTCCGAACGGCGCGGGCAAGACGACCCTGCTGGCGCTCGCCTCGACTCGGATGCAGCCCTCTCGAGGAACCGTCGACGTGCTCGGCGAGCGGCTAGGACGCACGGATGTCTTTGAGCTTCGGCCCCGCATCGGGCTCGCGAGCGCCTCGCTGGCCGACCGGCTCCCGTCGCGTGAACGAGTGCTCGACGTCGTTCTCACGGCTGGCTATGCGGTAGTCGGCCGGGGACATGAGGCCTACGACTCCAGCGACGAGACCAGAGCCGTCACTCTGCTGTCACAGGTCGGCTGCCGAACGTTGCTCAACCGGACGTATGGCACCCTCAGCGAGGGGGAACGCAAGCGCGTCCAGATCGCCCGTGCCCTCATGACCGACCCCGAGTTGCTGCTGCTCGACGAACCGGCAGCAGGTCTGGACCTCGGGGCCCGCGAGGCCCTGCTCCGCCGCCTCGCTCGGTTGATTGCCGACCCGTCGGGTCCCGCGATGGTTCTGGTGAGTCACCACGTCGAGGAGATCCCGTCGGGAATCACCCACGTCCTGCTGCTGCGCCGAGGCGAAGTCGTGGCTGCCGGCCCGGCGCACTCGGTGCTCAACGGCTCCAACCTGTCGGCCTGTTTCGGCCTTCCGCTGGAGGTCGAGTCACCCGCTGCGGGGCGGTACACCGCCCACCTGGCCGCGCTCACGGGCTAAGCGCAGCAGGAGCCATCCGGTCCCCACCGACGGGTGGCGGTGCTCAGCCCCGGTGCTGCGCGGGGTCGCTGAGTTCTGCAGTGTCGCTGGGTTGTGCAATGTCGCTCAGCTCTGCCGTATCGCCCGACCCGGTCTCGCGCAGCTCGACGGCGTCACCGCCCGCCCCCGCAGCACCGGCACGCACAGCACCGGACGGATGGGTGTCATCGGCCGGCGCGGCATGCGCCCGGCCGGCGTGCCCGCTGCGAAGGTCGATCGTCTCGGGCGACCGCAGCTCGATCGTCTCGGGCTCTTGGCTCTGCTCGCGGGGGCCCCTGTCGACCGCATCTGCTCGCACGGTCCCGGCCGGCACTGCCCCTGCCGGCACCGTCCCGGTGCTGCTCGTCCCGGCTCCGGCCCGTTCGACCAGCGGAATGGCTTGGGTCTGCTGCAGATGTACCGACTTGTCCTCGTCTGACACCGGAGCACCCTGGTCGGCCACCTGGTAGCTCTCGGTCTGCCCCCCCACATCCTGCAGCTGAGCAGGCTGCGTGCTGCTTGCCGTGGCCACTGCCGCAGGACGAGGGTCACGAAGCGGACGCGGGCGGCGCAGCAGGCCTCGACAGTGATCGGCAACCTCCGCGGCCTGCGCCTCGAGCCGTTCCACGTCGTCCGGGTCGGCTGCCTCGTCCAGCTCTTGCTGAATGGTCCCGAGGCGTTTGAGCCCAGCCGCGAACGAGAGACCGTCGAGAGCCATCTGACTACTCCTTCTGCGCGGCCGCAGCCGCTCCGCGAACAGGGCCAGCAGCACAGGAATGACCAGGAGCGCAGCGAGCCACGGTTTGACGACAATGGCAAGCACGACGACCACCAGGGCCAGGACTGCAGCCATCGCGCGTGTCAGGCGGATCCGGCGAGCCTTCGCCCGTTCGGCCCGTTGCCGCGCGCGCCGGGCGTGCTCGCTCACCTCCGAACGCGTCTGCTCGAGCCGGCGGGCCGCGCGCCGCAACGCATCGTCCCCCGTCTCGGCCAAGGCGACGACAGCCCGCTCGACCAGTTCGTCGGCCCGCCGGAGGCGGGACAGCACGGCCTGCGCTGCCTCCTCGGCCGTGGTGCACATCTGGTGGGCCACCTCGTCGACCGCGGTCGGCTCGCCGCCGCTGCCCAGCCCGGTGATGACCGGAACAGGTGCGTCTGCGACCGCTCGGACGACCTGCTCCGCGTCCAAGGGCGCGAGCGCGAGCGGCCGGCCCCCGTCGCGGACCAGCAGCACCACGTCGTGCTGCGCCGCGCAAGCCTGCCGCACCGCCATCGCCAGGGCGTCGGACCTGTCGGCGCCGACCGCCGTGACCGGGTACTCGACGACCTCCAAGGTGAAGTCCTCGGCGGCCAGGGCGCGGCTCGCCTGCGCAAGACCGGCGTCGTCGCAGCCGCCCACGATGCCGACACTGGCCGGGGCCAGCGGCACCCGCACGTCGCGCTGCCGCTCGCCCAGACGAGCGGCCTGCGCCGCCCCGCGCAAGCTGTCGCGCCTGTCATTCAGCCACGCTCGCGTGGGTTCCGGGTCAAGTGCTGTGACGGAGAAGACGACCGTGTGGAGCTCGCTGTCGTAGCTCAGCAAGCCGCCCATCCGCACGAGGTGACCCTCGACCAGGAGGTCCTCGACGGCGACGTCGTGCAGGCGGCGCAGCGTGCTGTCGATGCCGGCGGCGGCGGCATCGCTGAGCTCGGCGGGCAGCGTGCGTCGAGGTCCGCCTTCCACGCCTTCCGTCAGCAGAAACTCGACCGGAGCTTCGCCCTGGAGCCCGCGGACGACACCTAGCACCCAGATGCGACGGGGAAAGGCGATCCGGAACTGGTCCTCGATGGAGCGCAGGAGGTCACCTACGAGCAGGACACGACGGTCCTCCCCGCTGCGACTCTTCCTGCTGTCAGGGCCCACGAGCGCTAACTTAAGCCACGGCGCGCCCGGTGCCCCGGCAGCGCGCCGACGTTGTGGACGCCACCGCGGGCCGCTGTCGTGGCCGCCGCGGTGCCCTGCTCAACTGGGGGCCGCGTCCCAGACCCAGCCCGGGCCGCGCACCGGAAGCCCCAGGCGAGCACGAAGGCCACGGTCGGCCGTCACCACCAGCGCAGCGTCGGGGTCGCACGCAGCCGCCTGGTGCACCACCTCGTCGTCGCCGGATCCCTGCGCATGCACCGTCCGAACGCTCCCGCAGGTTCCGGGTGACACCCCGGCACGGGCGGCGCCTTCGAGCACCAGCACGACCCGCAGCCCGCGCTCGTTGGCACAGCGGCGCACGAGTTCGGCGTGCAGCCGGCGCGCCGCGGCAGGCCGGTCGCGCCACCAGCCGTCGGGCCGCGCGCCGATGGTGTTCGCGCCATCGACGACGGCGGTGAGCCGGACCGGGCCCGTGGTGCCGGTCACCCCGGGTCTTACAACCCCTGCGGCGCCGGAGGGAGGTCGGCGAAGGCCGGCGGCCGCTTCTCGCCCCGGGCGGCGAAGGCCTCCATCATCTCGGCGGACTGCAGGCCGCCCATCTGCCACATGGCGATGTGCTCCAGACCGTCAGCGACGCTGTGGTCGCGGGCATGCACCAGAGACTCCTTGCAGCCCCAGATCGCGAGGGGGCTCTTGTCGGCGATCTCGCGCGCCACGGCGAGGGTTCCCTCGAGCAGCGAGGTGTGGTCGGGGAAGACCTCGTTGACCAGCCCAACCTCCCGGGCGCGGGCGGCGGGCATGCGGCGGCCGGTGTAGACCAGCTCGCGCGCCACCCCATCCGGAATGATCTTGGGCAGGCGCTGCAGGGTCCCCACATCAGCGGTCATCCCGATGTTGGTCTCCTGCACGACGAAGAACGCATCTGCGCTGGCGAACCGCATGTCGCACGCGGTGATCAGGTCCATGGCACCGCCGATGCAGCCGCCCTGCACCGCCGCCAGCACCGGCATCCGTGCACGCTCGAGCACCGTGAACGTCTCCTGCAGCCGGCGCACGAGCAGCATCACGTTGCCCGAGCGGCGCCCTGGCTCGCCGCCGGCCTGCCCGTCACCGTTCGAGAAAGCCCCCGCCCCGAACACGGCGAGGTCCATGCCGGCGCTGAAGTGGGGCCCCGTCGACGACAGCACCATGGCGCGGGCCTGTCCGCCGTCGCTGAGCTCTGTCACCAGCTCTGGCAGCTCCCGCCAGAACTCACGGATCATGCTGTTGTACTCGTCGGGCCTGCTCATCCGCACATGAGCGACCCCCTCGCTCAGATCGACGTCGAAGCAGCGGTAGCTCATCTCGTGCACTCCTCGTGTGGGGGCCGCCGCGCAAGGCTGTGGATGACGGCGCGTCATCCACAGACTGCCACCGCCCGCCCCACCTCCCGACGAAGGCGAGGCACGCTCGCCGGCATGACAGCAACACCCGTCCGCGCAGACGCACGGCGCCCGTTCCCAACGGTGCGTTCGTCGGCCCTGACGCCGAACGGGCCGGCGCGTGTCGACGCGCCGGATGGCGGTCCGCCGGCCGCCGGCCGACGTCCGTCAGGCCCGAGCGAGGACGTCGTCGTCCTAAGGGCGGCGCGTGCAGCCGAGGACGCCGGAGACCTCGCAGGTGCCGCGCGTCTGGTGTCGGTGCTGCCTCCAGACGAGATGTCGAGCCGGTGGTCGGGGCAGCTGGCCGCCCGGTGCGCTCTCGCGGCCGACGCGGCTCCATACGTGCGTGGGGTCTGCCTGCTCGGGCCCGCGCAGCGTTGGGCTGCGGAGGGGCCGGGGCGGCAAGCCATGCTGCAGCTAGCAGGGGCGACGCTGAGAACCGGGCCGGGATCGGCCGCCGAGCGGGAGGCCCGGTCGAGCCTGCTTGCCTCGTTCGACCCGCTGGTGGCCGACATCGCCCTGTTCGACGACGACATGCTCAACGCCTACCTACAGCATGCCCTGAGCCCAGCCGTGCTCTCCCGCTGCGGACCCGTCGCGGAGTGGGGACAGGTGCCGGGCACGGTGTTCGAGGTACTGGCGACCGGAAACGGCAGCTCGTCACTGGTGCGGCCTGTCCTCACGCCCGCCCACCCGGACGGGGAGGCAAGCGCGAGCCCGGTCCGAGTGCTCGGCCCCGCCGGTGCGCCGGGCGAGCTCCTGTACGGCCGGGCAGTCGGGGCAGGCACCGGCGAACTGGTCTTCGCCCTGCCGCCCGTGCCGCTGACCCCGGTGCACGCCGGCCGGGTGCAGCGCTGCCTGCTGCGCCGCTCGCCCGCCATGGAGCGCATTCGCCTGCTTGCCAGGGCTGCCGGATGAGACTCCCGTCAGCCCTGCAGCTGCTGCACCCAGCGCTCCAGGTCCTCAGCATCGCGCGGCAGCGCCTCGGAGAGGTTCTCGCTGCCGCCATGGGTCACGAGGACGTCGTCCTCGATGCGGACGCCGATGCCCCGCAGCTCCTCGGGGACGGTGAGGTCGTCAACTTGGAAGTACAGGCCCGGCTCGATGGTCAGCACCATTCCAGCCGCCAGCTGGCCGTCGCGGTAGCTCTGGTCGCGCGCCTGCGCACAGTCGTGCACGTCCAAGCCGAGCATGTGCGAGGTCGAGTGCAGGGTGTAACGGCGGTGTACGCCGGCTTCGTCGCGCGCCGCTCGGTCAGTGGGAGTCGCGGGGATGCCCCAGTCACTGAGGGCGTCAGCGATGACGGCCATCGCTGCCCGGTGCGGGGCCAGGAAGTCGGCGCCCGGCTGGGTGGCGGCGAGCCCGGCCTGCTGCGCCCGGTGCACGACGTCGTAAACCTTTCGCTGGGCGTCGCGCCAGCGCCCGTCGATGGGCAGCGTCCGGGTGACGTCGGCGGTGTAGAGGGCGTCGCTCTCGACTCCCATGTCGAGCAGGGCGAGCTCCCCAGCACGCACCGGCCCGTCGTTGCGGACCCAGTGCAGCGTCGTGGCATGGCTGCCGCAGGCGATGATCGAGCCGTAGCCGACGTCGTTGCCCTCGAGCCGTGCCCGCCGCCCGAACGTCCCCTCGAGCCAGCGTTCACCGCGCTCGAGGCGGGCGGCACGAGGCATCTCGGCGACACACTCCTCGAACCCGCGGACCGTCGCGGCGACGGCCTCACGCAGTCGAGCGAGCTCGAAGTCGTCCTTGACGAGCCGCAGCTCGGCGAGCAGGGTCCCGAGCTCGCGGTCACGAGCGCTGTCAGGCGCAGGCCACGGCAGAACCGCGGCGTCAGCACGCGGGTCGACACCTCGAGTCAGCCGCGTCCGCGCCGGGGACAGGCCACCCATTGCCCGGGGGAGTTCCTCAAGCGGGCGACAGTCCAGGTCAAGAGCGGCAGCCGTCTCGCTGACCCCGCGGCGGGCGCCGACCCACAGCTCCCCGTACCGGCGATCGGTGAAGAACGCCGGCGACGACCGGTCCGACCGGTCGGCCAGGTACAGCACGCTGCCCCGCTCCTCGAGCACCAGGACGCTGTCGGGCTCGGTGCAGCCGGTCAGCCAGAAGAAGTCGCTCGAGGGGCGGAAGGGGTAGTCCGTGTCGTTGGCCCGGACCTTCATCGGGCCGGCGGGCACGACGAGGGTTTCGCCGGGGAAGCAGTCCAGGAGCCTGCGGCGCCGCAGGGCCGTCCACCCGGCGAGGGCTTCGCGGTCCGGCAGCCGGCCCTCGGGGGCAGCCCAGCCGACCGCCATCAGCGCAGTCAGGCTCGGTGGTACCGGCGCGTCGTGGCTAGCGCTTCCACCCGGCTGCGCCGCTGCGTCCGGCGGCGCGACTGCGCCGGCCTGCGCGACTGCGTCCGGCGGCACCGCTGCCACACGTTCACTCTCGCCAGCGGTGTCCTCGGGGGCAAGCGGCAGGCCTACGGCCTCCTGCGCCTGCGGTGGCGCGTCGCCCGGTACCTGCGTCTGCTGCGACATGCTCTCACCCTAGGGCCCGTCGCGAGGCTTGCGACGGCCCTGACCCGGCCGCCGGTACGGTCGCGAGGTGAAACGCCCGGGGCCGCTCGAGGGTCTGGTCGTGCTCGACCTGACCCGCGTGCTGTCTGGTCCCTTCGCCACGATGCTGATGGCCGACCTGGGCGCCCGAGTGATCAAGGTGGAACCGCCGCAGGGTGACGACAGCCGCGGGTACGGGCCATTCGTCGACGGCAGCTCGCTGTACTTCGCGCGGGTCAACCGCGGCAAGGAGTCGATCTGCCTCGATCTCAAGCGCTCGGCCGAGCGCGCGGTGCTGCTTCAAATGGCCGGTGCGGCCGATGTGCTTGTAGAGAACTACCGGCCCGGCGTGATGAGCCGCCTCGGCCTCGACTACGAGACGCTGCATGAGCGCAACCCGGCGCTGGTATATGCCTCGATCTCCGGCTTCGGCCAGACCGGTCCTTGGCGGCTGCGCCCTGCCTACGACACGGTCGTGCAAGCGAGCAGCGGCCTCATGTCGGTCACCGGACGCCCAGGCGAGGCGGCCACCAAACCCGGGATGCCGGTCGCTGACCTGGCCGCCGGGCTGTACGCGTTCGGCGGCATCCTCGCCGCCGTGCACGGCCGGCAGGCGACGGGGCAGGGAACCTACCTCGACGTGGCCATGCATGACTCCGTGGTATCGCTGCTCGAAGGAGCGGCCCTGTCCTACCTGGCCACCGGCCAGGCTCCCCCCAAGATCGGCAACGCGCACTATTCGATCGCGCCGTTCGATACCTACCGCTGCAGCGACGGCGAGATCGTGATCTGCGCAGCCAACGACGCGCTGTTCCGCCGCCTGGCGGTCGCTCTTGGACGCGCCGAGCTTGCGAGCGACGCCCGGTTTCATGACAACAGGTCCCGCCACGAGCACCGAGACGGGCTGAAGGTGCTGATCGAGGCCCAGTTGCGTGGCCGTTCCGCCAGCGACTGGCTGGGCCTGCTGGGGGCGGCAGAGGTTCCTTGCGGACCGGTGAGTGACGTCGCCGAGGCCATGGACGGCGAGCAGACCCGTCACCGCCAGATGGTCGTCAAGGCGGGCGACCTTCCGGTTCCCGGATCCGCGATCAAGCTCCGCGACTGGCCGGAGGACGGCCTTCGAGACCCCGCCCCCGCACTCGATGCCCACGGTGACCGTCTGCGCACGGAGTTCGGCAGCTAGCCTGTCGCAAGACGCCCGAAGAGGCGTGGCGCTTACGGGACCGAGCGCACCACCCATGGACGGTGCTTGCAGCAGGCGGGATGGACGCTCCTTGGGCTGCCATGCGATGACGTGGCACGTCGCGGGAGAGGACCTTCGTCATGCCGCACCGGGTGCGCGCAACCACGCAGGTCGCTGCACAGCGCTGGCCACCGGACTGCTTACAGCCGTTGTGCTGAGCGGTTGCGGCGCGGTCGGTTCTGGCGCGGCCACTGCCGATCGACCCTCCGCCGACCGGCCCGGTACGGCGTCAGCCGCCGCGACCGCCCCAGCCTCCCCGAAGTCGCCCGTCTCGCAGACTGCTGCCCCGATGCCCGCCGTCACCCGACCTTCCGCCGACCTGGCAGCGCCGGCGGCCGCCCCGTCCACGCCCGCACCACCACCACCATCACCACCGGCATTGGACGGTCTCAAGCCCGGCGACACCGGACCTGCAGTGGTAGCGGCTCAGCAACAACTGATCCAACTCGGGTTCTGGGTACAAGCGGCCGACGGCACCTACGGGGACTCCACGGCCCAGGCCGTGCTGGCGCTGCAGAAAGCGACGGGCCTGGAGCGCGACGGGGTCCTCGGTCCGCGCAGCCGGTTGGCACTCACCTCCGCTCCCCTGATGCATCCGCGCAGCACCAGCGGCCACTGGGTCGAGATCGACCGCTCCCGGCAACTGCTCATGATCGTGGACAACGGGCAGGTCCGCACGATCTTCAACACGTCGACCGGAAGCGGCGAGGCCTACTTTAGCGGCGGATCGATATCCATCGCAGCAACCCCGGCCGGCCAGTACGGCGTCTTCCGCCAGGTCGACCACCTCGATCCCGGCCCCCTGGGGGACCTGTGGCGACCCAAGTACTTCAACCGCGGGATCGCCGTGCATGGCGCGGCGTCGGTACCGGCCTATGCGGCGAGCCACGGCTGCGCGCGGGTCAGCAACGAGGCGATGGACTGGATCTGGTCGACCGATGCAGCTCCCGTCGGCACCTCGGTCTGGGTGTACTGACCCCCGTAAGCTCGCCGTCCCACAACGGCCGGTCTACTGCACGCGCGGCCGCGACGAAAGCCCGAATCGTTGACGACGCCCTCGGCGCCCTAGGCGGCCCCGTTGCAACCGAGGAGCCAACGGGTCGACGTCGCGGTCCAGCGTCGCGTTGAACTCAGCACCGAGGAGCACGGCCAGCGCCGTGATGTAGAAGAACAGCAGGATCGCCAGGGGCGCCGCGAGGGTGCCGTAGGTCAGCTCTCTGCCGAAGACGACCTTGATGTAGTAGCGCAATCCGTAACTGCCGACGAGCCAGACGAGGAGGGCGAGGACCGCCCCGGGAATCGCCTTTCGCCAGCGCCGGCGATGCGGCACGGACAGGTGGTAGAGGCTCGTCAGGATCCCGAGTGACAGCAGGCCGACCACCGGCCAGTAGAACCACGTGACAATCGTGTGCAGGACTACGGAGACCCGGCCGTGCATGACACGCTCCAGGTAGCCCGGGCCGAGCACGAGGGCCGGCAACAGGACCACGCCGGTCACCACCTGGACGAGGTAGAGCCGCAGAGCGAGAAGGCGGCTGCGGATGGCGCTGCGCTCCGTCCGCTCCCCGTAGGCGATCGTGATCGTGTTGACGTAAGTCGCCATAGCTGTCGACCCCGACCACAGCGATACGACGAAGCCGAACGAGATCACATCGAGCCGCCCGCGCCGCAGCACCTCGTCCAGCGTGGGCCGGACGATCTGATCGACGGCCGAGGGCGCCAGCAGGTGGCTCGCGGCGCTCAGCAGGCTGGCATGCACTCTGTTGAGGGCATTGCCGCTGCCGAGCTGACCCAGGTAGCCGATCGTCCCGAGCACGGCGAGAAGCAGCGGCGGGAGGCTCAGCAGCTGCCAGAACCCTGCTTCAGCCGCCAGGCCGAGCACGCGGTCGTTCCACGCTTTCCGCAGCGTTTGGGCGAGTACCGCGAACGGTCCTCGCCGCGCATGGGTCGCCGTCGCGCGCCCGGCGGCGAGCGGGCGAGTTGCCGTCGGGTCGTGGTGGGCGTCAGGGCCGAGGTGGTCGCCTGAACCGACGGTCGCTGCCGACGGCTCGACGGCCTTCAGCACGGTCACCCGTGGCGGCCGCCCGCGGGAACGCCGCGGGTAGCCGTCAGCGAGTCCCGCCTCGCATTCTGGGACCGCGGCAGCGGGCTGTGCCGAACGAGGCCACCACCCCCACGGCCCGTCCGAATCGGCTGGGGCTCCGCTCACCGCCACTCGTCGACCCTAGGCCAGCGTGCTGCGCCAGCCGGTATCAACTCGCGATCGGTCCGCGCCGAGGGGCATCCCACAGGCCGCTACCGCTCCTGCCGATCACGCCCGAGCACGACGATGCCCGCCGGCTTCACGGGAAGGCACGGCGGGCATCGGGCGGCATCGGGCCGCATTCGCGAAAGGCGGACACGAGCCCGCCATCGGCCGCTCAGCCTCGGTCGGGAGACAGGTCGAGCTTCTCGCTCTCGTCTCGAATCTCGGTTGCAACCTCGCTGAGCTTGGCTGAGTAAGCCTGAGCGTGATGGCGGCAGAACATCAGGTCGCCTCCGCCTGGCAGGACGACGTGGACATAGGCCTGGGCGCCGCACCTGTCGCAGCGATCTGCAACGGTAAGCGGCCGGGATTGGGTCGCTGCAGTTCCGGTCACGACTCCTCCAACGCTCGACGCGGCCTACACCTTCCGCGAACGGGTCCGAACTCTGACCGTACGTGCTGCCCGGACCTGCGGCTTGCACCTTGCGTAGTGCATTTGCGTGGCGGATTTCACGGCGTGAGCGCTACATACCGGGTAGTCGCCCGAACCCGGGCCTCACCCCGGGCGACATGGTGGCCAGCCGCCCGCTGCCTGGTCAGGAGCGCTTGGCCCCGAACACGATGTCGTCCCACGCCGGAACCTGGCCCCGGCGACCGGGCGAGCGCCTCCGTGCGCCCTGACCTGGCCCCGGCGTTTCCGCTTCAGAGCCCGACTCGGCTGCTGCCGACGCGGCATTGAACAGCGCGTCGTCCCGCACGGAGGGCAACGACGACGCAGCCTCCCGGGCTTCGCCACCGATGCCCAGCGCCTGCCCCGGCGCATGTCCCGGCGCATGTCCCGGTCCGCGGCCACCACCCGGCACGGTCCGCGCCTCGTCGACGGTCCCCACGGGCCGGGCATCAGCCGATCCAGCGAGCGGAGCCGACGGCGGCCACACCGCACCGGGTACCGAGGTGCCCGGCGAGGGCTCGCTCAGCAACGACCTGACGAGCGCTGAGGTGCTCGCCTCAGCAGGGGCGGCCCCTGCGCTCGGCCCCGTCTGCTTGGCAACCGGCGCAGCCCCGGCGTCCTCCAGCCGGCCGGGTGCCTCCGGCTCGCCAGACCCGGCCAAAACGACGAGCCCGCCCGCCGGGCGACCCGCTGCCCGGCCCGGCAGGCGACGTCCGTTCTCTGCCCCGACGGCAAGTGGCACGTCGTCGAGCACCCCCGTCGTGACACCGGTCGCTTCGGCGACCGCCTCGATCGCCTCGTCAGGGGGTGTCGGGGCCGGCGCCAGCATCTCGTGCGCCAAGGAGTCGACGGGGCGCACCCGGCGTGCCGCAGCGTCCCAGGAGAACTCCGCGCATCCACGCTCTGTCACCGGCAGTCGCACGATCCAGCTGCTGTCGGGCTGCCGGCGGGCCTCCCAGGGGACGCCGGCCGGGTCGATGCCCGCCCGCGTGAGTCCCGCGTCGACGAGCTGCCCCAGCCGCTGGCCGGGGTGGGTCCGGTCGGCCGGCGGAACAGTCGCCTCCCGTGCCTGGCTCACCACCCGCGCGCGTTCGGCAGCGATCGGCACCTCATACCGCTGCACGCGCGCGACCGGGATGCCGGCGGCGCGGGCGACCTCCTCGACAGTGGCGCCCGCACGCAGCCGGGCCTGGATCTCGCGCGGCGGAAGTGCGCTCTCGACGCGCGTGTCGTTGGTTGCCGGCCGCCCACGCAGCACCGAGCGCAACCGCTCATCAACGGCTACGCGGTACCGCTCTGCAGAGCCCTCTGCAGCTTCCCGCTCGGACGCTGGGTCGGACAGCAGCAGGCTGCGCCCGTCCTCGCTCAGACCGTCGGGGCGCAGATCGCGCATGGGCTCCTCCATCTACCGGCTCCGAGCCACCTTGCCACGTCGACGAGCCGGCGTCATGCTCCACACGCGACACGCAGGCCGACACGCGCGACGCACCCGAGGCGCGACCCGTCGGCAAGCAGCCGGCCGGCGGTTACCCCTGCTTGCCGAGCTGCGCCGGCCGCCCTCGCTCTGTCGTGACGTCGGCGGCAGCGACGAGGGCAGCACCGACGATCCCCGCCTCGTTGCGCAGGGTCGCCGGCACGACCTTGGTCCGGACCTCGAGCAGGTGAAGGAACTTGTCGGCCTTCTTGCTGCCGCCGCCGCCCAGGATGATCAGATCGGGCCACAGCAGGTCCTCAAGCACGTTCAGGTACCGGCTGAGGCGCTTCGACCACTTCTTCCACGACAGCTCGTCTCGCTCGCGGGCGATCTCCGAGGCCTTCTTCTCCGCATCGTGACCGTCGACCTCGAGGTGGCCGAGCTCGGTGTTCGGCACCAACTGACCGTGCAGGAAGACCGCGCTGCCGATGCCCGTCCCCAGGGTGGCGAGCACGACAACTCCGCGCTGTCCCCGCCCGGCCCCGAAGTGCATCTCGGCGACCCCCGCCGCGTCGGCGTCGTTGACCGCGTACACATCGCATCCGGTCGCGTCACGCAGCGTGGCCGAGACGTCGGTGCCCAGCCAGGAGGGGTCGACGTTGGCCGCAGTCCGGGCGACCCCGTCCTTGATCACGGCCGGGAAGGCCGCGCCGACCTCGCCGGTCCACTTCGCGTCGTGGACGAGCTGCGCGACGACGCCCGCAACGGCAGCCGGCGTCGATGGATGGGGCGTCTCCACTCGCACGCGTGCGCTCTGCAGCTCGCCGGTCCGCACATCGACCGGGGCCGCTTTGATGCCTGTCCCGCCGATGTCGACGCCGAATCGGATGTTGTCGTCGGCCACGTCGTCCTCCTGGTCGTGCCGACACACCCAGCGCGTGCCGCAGATCATGACAACACATCGGGACGACGGTTCGCGATGTGGTCGGGACATGCCCCTGGGCAAGGCGACCCAGCGCCGCCAAGCGTCCGCCGGTTCGGCACCCGGCGACGCGTGGCGTTATCCTCGACAGGGTGACGACGGCGCGTGCGCGCACACTTCCGCTCGCCGACGGCTTTGGCCGGGTGGCGACGGACTTGCGCGTTTCGCTGACCGACCGGTGCAACCTGCGCTGCACCTACTGCATGCCGGCCGAAGGCCTGCCGTGGCTGCCCTCGCCCGAGCTGCTGACCGACGACGAGCTGGTGCGCCTCATCGGCATTGCGACCGAGCGTCTGGGGGTCACAGAGGTCCGGCTGACCGGTGGCGAGCCGACGCTGCGCCCCACCCTCGTCTCCCTGGTGAGCCGGCTGGGCGCCCTGCCGCAGCGACCGCAGCTCTCGCTGACGACCAATGGCCTGACGCTGCCCCGCCTGGCAGAGCCCCTCGCTCTCGCCGGCCTGGACCGGGTCAACGTCAGCCTCGACACCACCGACCGCGAGACCTTCCGCCGCATCACCCGGCGCGACCGGCTCGATGACGTCGTCGCAGGGCTCGCGGCGGCGGCGACGGCAGGGCTGCTCCCGGTCAAGGTCAACGCCGTCCTGCTGCGCGGGGTCAACGACGACCACGTGCTTGACCTGCTGACCTGGTGCCGGGAGCGGGGCTATCAGCTGCGCGTCATCGAGCAGATGCCGCTCGACGCCCAGCACGGCTGGGACCGCAGTCAGATGGTGACCGCTGCTGAGACCCGCGCCCGGCTGTCCGCGGCGCACGTGCTGACGCCGGTGCCGGGGCGCGGCAGCGCGCCCGCCGAGACCTTCCTCATCGACGATGGCCCTGACACGGTCGGCATCATCGCCTCGGTCACCGAGCCTTTCTGCTCGGCCTGCGACAGGGTCCGCCTCACGGCGGACGGGCAGGTGCGCGACTGCCTGTTCGCCCGTACCGAGAGCGACCTGCGGACCGCCCTGCGCGCCGGAGCCGGCGACGACGAGCTCGCCACCCGGTGGCTGGCGGCCGTCGCGGGCAAGCGCGCCGGGCATGGCATCGGCGACCCCTCGTTCGCCCAGCCGGTCCGCTCCATGTCCGCCATCGGTGGATGAGGGCGAGCCGGCGACGGCGCACGACCTCGACGTCGTGCTGTTGGCCGGCGGCAGCGGCACCCGGCTCGGCGGCCAGGACAAGGCGGAGCTGGAGGTCGGCGGCCAACGGCTGATCGACCGGGCCGTCGCGGCCATGGCCCCGGTGCTGTCGGCCGATAGGTCGGTCGTGATCGTCGGCCCGCAGCGGGCGCTCCGCGCCGCGCCTGCCCTCGGCATCCGATGGACTCGCGAGACCCCGCCGGGGGGTGGTCCACTCGCGGCGACAGCCGCCGGTCTGCGCCTGGTGCGAGCCCCCTTGGTGGCGGTGCTCGCCGTCGACCTGCCGTTCCTCTCCTGGGCGGCTGTGCACCGGCTCGCGAGAGCCCTCGTCGCTGAGCCGTCCGCCGCGGGTGCTCTCTACGTCGACGCGACCGGCCACGACCAGCTGCTGTTCGGCGTGTGGCGTACCGACAGGCTGCGCGGTGCTCTGCCGAGCGAACCGCACGGCAAGGCGATGCGCCTGCTGGCGAGCTCGCAGGTCGTTCGTATCCCCGTGGTCGACGAGGTCGAGGTGTTCGACTGCGACACCCCGCCCGACCTCGACCGGGCGCGACGGCTCGCAACCTCCGGCGTTACGGCCGCACGCAGCGGGGGAGACGCCAGGTGAGCACCCTCGACGACTGGCTCGTCGCTGCGGCGCACGAGCTCGGCCTCGACCCCGCCGACCTCGACCGGACGCGCATCCTGGACCTGGCCCGCGACGTCGCGCACGGCGTCGCCCGGCCGGCTGCTCCGCTGACCGCCTACCTGCTCGGGGTGGCTGGAGGACGGGGCGCCGACGAGCCGGAGGCGGCCGCCCGGCTCAGCGCTCTCGCCACCGCCTGGAACGACGCGGGCGAGCACGCGCAGGACCCGTCCGGCTGAGGCGAGGCAAGGGCCCTCAGCCGACCCGCTGCGGGCAGGAGTAGACGTTCATCGAGGTTCCGCGCAGGAACCCCACCAGCGTCATCCCGGCCTCGTCGGCGAGCTCGACCGCGAGCGAGGACGGCGCCGACACGGCAGCCAGTATGGGTACCCCGGCCATCAGCGCCTTTTGCGTGAGCTCGAACGACGCCCGGCCGCTGACCATGAGAACGGTCCCGGCGAGCGGCACCCGGCCGTCGCGCAGCGCCCAACCAAACAGCTTGTCGACTGCGTTGTGCCGCCCGACGTCCTCCCGGGCCGCGAGCAGCTCGCCTGTGGCACCGTCGAACAGCCCGGCGCCATGTAGCCCACCGGTGCGGTCGAAGACCGACTGGGCCTCGCGCAGCCGGTCGGGAAACTGCGTCAGCAGCTCGTGGCTGACCTGCAGCGGGTCGTCACGCACCGAGAAGGCGCTGCTGGTCCGGACGGCGTCGATGCTGGCCTTGCCGCAGATGCCGCATGAGGACGAGGTGTAGAAGGCCCGCTCGAGGCTGGGGTCCGGCGGGGCGACACCACGGGCGAGGGCGACGTCGAGGACGTTGTAGGTCTGCCGGCCGGCGTCGTCGGTGCCGCTGCAGTAGCGCATCGCCGTGACGTCGCCGGCCGCGTGGACCACGCCCTCGGAGAGCAGGAAGCCGACAGCCAGATCCATGTCAGCCCCAGGGGTCCGCATGGTGATGGCCAGCGAGCGACCGTCGACCCGGATCTCCAGGGGCTCCTCGGCGGCGAGGGTGTCGGGGCGCTCGCTGCGAACGCCGTCGCGCAGCCGGACCACCGTGCGGCGAACTGTCAGGCGGCCCATGGGCTCCAGCGTCTCAGATGACTCCATCCGGCCGCGGGCCACTTGTCAGTGGACGACGGAGCTGCAGGTGAGGCCCGGTTGACGCGGGTGAGATCTGAGGAGGGGGGCAAGCCGGATCCTGTCGCAGCCGCGTGGCAGACTTCGGCTCAAGCGAGCACCTGCACACCGAGGGAGAACCGCCAGTGAGCCTTCGCGAGTCGTTCCTTGGTTGGCCGGTCATGCGCCAGCTGACCGGGGCTGACCCCCTCGGGCGCGGCAGCGCGGCCGAGTCCAAGGGCACCCGCAGCTGGACGGCGCGCACGAGCACGGCCGACCGCGTCGTCAAGAGTGTCTGCCCCTACTGTGCGGTCGGCTGCGGGCAGCGGGTGTACGTGAAGGACGAGAAGGTCGTGCAGGTCGAGGGCGACCCGGACTCGCCGGTCAGCCGCGGCCGGCTGTGCCCGAAGGGCAGCGCCACCCTGCAGCTCGTCACAGGCGAAGCCCGCGAGAAGAAGATCCGCTACCGGCGCCCGTACGGCACGGAGTGGGAGGACCTCGACCTCGACACCGCAATGGACATGATCGCCGACCGCGTGATCAAGACGCGCAACGAGTACTGGCAGTGGGAGCAGGACGGCAAGCGCACCCGGCGCACGATGGGCATCGCGAGCCTGGGCGGCGCGACGCTCGACAACGAAGAGAACTATCTGATGAAAAAGCTCTACACGGCGATGGGTGCCGTGCAGATCGAGAACCAGGCCCGTATTTGACACAGCTCCACCGTCCCCGGTCTGGGGGCCTCCTTCGGTCGTGGCGGTGCCACCGGCTTCCTGCAGGACCTGCAGAACTCTGACTGCATCATCATCGAGGGCTCGAACACGGCCGAGTGCCATCCGGTCGGGTTCCAGTGGGTGATGGAGGCCAAGGCGCGCGGCGCGACGATCATCCACGTCGACCCGCGCTTCACGCGCACCAGCGCGGTTGCCGACATTCACGTGCCGATCCGTGCCGGCAGCGACATCGCCTTCCTCGGCGGCCTGATCAACTACGTGCTGGCCAACGACCTGTGGTTCCACGAGTACGTCAGCGCGTTCACCAACGCCTCGACCCTCGTCGGCGAGGACTTCAAGGACACCGAGGAGCTCGGCGGCCTGTTCTCCGGATGGGATGCCGAGAAGCGGGTGTACGACCCGTCGTCCTGGGCGTACGAGGGGGTCGACACCGGTGGCGGCGGCGACGGCGACGGTGCGGGTGACGGGGGACAGGTCGGCGGCAAGCAGGAGCAAAAGCAGAGCCAGGAGGCCGAGCAGTCCCACCAGTTCGGCAGCGGTGGCCCCTCGCTCGGCGTCGGGTCCGAGATCCAGACCGACCCGACCCTGCAGCATCCGCGCTGCGTGCTGCAGGTGCTCAAGCGGCACTACGCGCGCTACACGCCCGAGATGGTGGAGACCGTCTGCGGAATCCCGCCCGAGCTGTTCGAGCGGGTGGCCAAGGCGCTGACCGCCAACAGCAACCGCGAGCGCACCAGCGCCTTCTGCTACGCGGTCGGCTGGACGCACCACACGGTCGGAGCGCAGTACATCCGCACCTCAGCCATCCTGCAGCTGCTCCTGGGCAACATCGGGCGACCGGGCGGGGGCATCCTCGCACTGCGCGGGCACGCCAGCATCCAGGGCTCGACCGACATCCCGACGCTGTACAACATCCTGCCGGGCTACATCCCGATGCCGCACGCCCAGCAGCACCAGAGCCTCGAGGAGTTCATCGAGGAGAACCGGGCAGACGTCGGCTTCTGGGGCCACATGGACACCTACGTCGTGAGTCTGCTCAAGGCCTATTTCGGCGATAAGGCGACGGCCGAGAACGAGTTCTGCTTCGACTACCTGCCGCGCATCGACGGTGACCACGGCACCTACAAGACAGTGCGTGATCAGATCGAGGGCAACGTGCCCGGGTATTTCATCCTGGGGCAGAACCCTGCCGTGGGATCGGCCAACGCCAAGCTGCAGCGCCTCGGGCTCGCCAACCTCGAGTGGCTGGTGGTCCGGGACTTCTCGCTGATCGAGAGCGCGATGTTCTGGAAGGACGGCCCGGAGATCGAGACCGGTGAGCTCGAGACCGAGCGCATCGGCACCGAGGTCTTCTTCATGCCAGCCGCCGCGCACACGGAGAAGGAAGGCACCTTCACCAACACGCAGCGGATGCTGCAGTGGCACCACAAGGCGGTGGAGCCCGAGGGCGACGTCCGCAGCGAGCTGTGGTTTTACTACCACCTCGGGCGCATCATCCGCGAGAAGCTGGCCGGCTCGACCGACGAGCGCGACCGGCCGCTGCTCGACCTCGCCTGGGACTACCCGACCGAAGGCCCGCTGGCCGAGCCGTCGGCCGAGGCCGTGCTCCGGGAGGTCAACGGGACCGGCCCCGACGGCAAGGCGCTGTCCGGCTACACCCAGCTCAAGGCCGACGGCTCGACCTCGTGCGGCTGCTGGATCTACTGCGGGGTCTACGCCGATGAGGTCAACCAGTCCGCCCGGCGCAAGCCCGGCAGCGAGCAGAGCTGGGTCGCGCCCGAGTGGGGCTGGGCCTGGCCGGCCAACCGCAGAACCTTGTACAACCGCGCCTCGGCCGACCCCGAGGGACAACCGTGGAGCGAGCGCAAGGCCTACGTCTGGTGGGACGAGCAGAGCCGGAAGTGGACCGGGCACGACGTCCCGGACTTCGTCGTCGACACCCCACCGGACTATCGCCCTGGCCCCGAGGACAAGGCCGAGAAGGGCATCGCCGGCGACTCGCCGTTCGTCATGATGGCCGACGGCAAAGGCTGGCTCTACGCGCCGACCGGGCTGGTCGACGGCCCGCTGCCGACGCATTACGAGCCGCACGAGTCGCCGTTCGAGAACCCGATGTACGACCAGCAGTCCAACCCCGCGCGCGAGACGCTGAAGCACCCGGCCAACATGTCCAATCCCTCGGGTACCGACCCGCGGACGTCGGTGTTCCCCTACGTCTGGACGACCTACCGGCTGACCGAGCACCACACCGCCGGTGGGATGAGCCGCTGGCTGCCCTACCTGTCCGAGCTGCAGCCCGAGATGTTCTGCGAGGTCTCCCCGGAGATGGCGCGGGAGGCGGGGCTGGAGCACGGCGGCTGGGCGACGATCACCACGGCGAGGACCGCCATCGAGGCGCGCGTTCTGGTCACCGACCGGATGACCCCGTTGAAGGTTGCCGACCGCGTGGTGCACCAGATCGGGCTGCCCTACCACTGGGGGCCCAACGGCTTGGTGACAGGTGACGCGGCCAATGAGCTGCTGTCCGTGCAAATGGATCCCAACACGCACATCCAGGACTCCAAGGCGGGTACCTGCGACGTGCGCCCGGGCCGCCGCCCCCGCGGCCCGGCGCTGCTCGAGTACGTCGAGGAGTACCGGCGGCGGGCCGGCATCACCGAGCTGACAGGAACAGCACCGTGACGATCCTCGACCCGACAGCCGGTGGCGCGAGCGCGGGTCACCCGGATGCACAGGGCTACGACCCGGCGAAGCGGTCGGGGTGGGACAGCCACCCCCCGCGGATGGGCTTCTTCACCGACACCTCGATCTGCATCGGCTGCAAGGCCTGCGAGGTGGCGTGCAAGGAGTGGAACTCGGTCCCCGAGGACGGGCTGAACCTGCTCGGGATGTCGTATGACAACACCGGCTCGCTCGGCGCCAGCACCTGGCGGCACGTCGCGTTCATCGAGCAGCCCAAGCAGCTCGGCCACCAGGAGCCGGGGCTCGACGAGCTGCCCGTCGGGCCCAGCAGCATTCCCGAGGTGAACGCCGAGGTCGCCGCTGCCGTTCAGCAGCTCCCGGACCCGACGAGGATGGGGACGGCACCGGTCGACCTCGGCCTGCCGATGCCCGCGCCACCCGGTGCCAACGGGTCGGCCGACGGCCGGTCGGAGTTCCGCTGGCTGATGTCCTCTGACGTGTGCAAGCACTGCACGCACGCCGGCTGCCTCGACGTCTGCCCGACCGGTGCGCTGTTCCGGACCGAGTTCGGCACCGTCGTGGTCCAGCAGGACATCTGCAACGGCTGCGGCTACTGCGTGCCCGCGTGCCCGTACGGCGTGATCGACAAGCGCGAGGAGGACGGTCGGGCCTTCAAGTGCACGCTGTGCTACGACCGGATCAGCGACGGGCAGATGCCCGCCTGCGCGCAGGCGTGCCCCACCCAGTCCATCCAGTACGGGCCGGTTGACGAGCTGCGGGAGCGCGCCGCCACCCGCCTGGAGCAGCTGCAGGGCGCCGGGATCAGTGATGCGCAGCTGTACGGCGAGTCGCCCGATGACGGCGTCGGTGGAGCGGGGGCGATGTTCCTGCTGCTCGACAAGCCGGAGGTCTACGGCTTCCCGCCCGACCCGGTCGTGCCGACGCGCGACGTCGCCGGACTGTGGAAGCACGCCGGTGTGGCCGGAGCCGCGCTGCTGGTGGGCGTCGGACTGATGTTCGCCGGGCGCAAGCCGTGAGCCAGGCGGAGACGACGCGGACCGGCCTCGAGGGCATCGCCCCCGACCGCGCCGCAACGACAGGCTCGGCCGGGGGACGGCAGCGTGGGCGCCGACGCGGGCGCCGCGGTGACCCGCATGCGATGGTGCCGCCGGCGGAGTTCACGTCCTACTACGGCCGCCCGGTCGTCAAGGCTGCCCCGTGGACCAACGACATCCCTGCCTATCTGTTCCTCGGCGGCCTCGCGAGCGCGTCGTCGGTGCTCGCCGCCTGTGCCGACCTGACCGGCCGGCCGGTGCTGGCCCAGGGCGGCCGCCTCACCGCGCTCGGCGCCATCTCCCTGAGCGGCTACTGCCTCATCCACGACCTGGGGCGGCCCGCGCGCTTCCACCACATGCTGCGGGTTGCCAAGCCGACCTCGCCGATGTCGGTGGGGACGTGGGTGCTGACCGCATACGGGCCGTTTGCCGGGCTGGCAGCCATTGCCGAGCTGCCCGCTCTGTGGCCCCGGATCGTCCGGCCCCTGGCGCCACTCGCCGGCCGGGCGGCAGGACTGATCGCGGCGGTCGTCGCGCCGGCAGTCGCGACCTACACCGCCGTCCTGCTCGGTGACACGGCGACGCCGGCGTGGAAGGAGGCCGCGCCCTACCTGCCCTTCGTGTTCGCCGCCGGTGCCGCCGCGTCGGCCGGTGGCATGGGGCTGATCGCTGCCCCCGCGCACGAGGTAGCGCCGGCGCAACGGCTCGCCGTCGTCGCCGCGCTGACCGAGGTAGGTGCGGTGCACGTGATGGAGCACAAGATGGGCCTCTCCGCCGAGACGCGGCACACCGGCCGGCCGGGTTTCATCAACCGTCTGGCGCAGGCCTTCCTGTTGACCGGAGCTGTCCTCACCGTGGCGGGTCGACGCTCGCGGCCCGTGTCGATCGCCGCCGGGTTGTGCGTGCTGTCTGGAGCGGCATCGACGCGCTTCGCTACGTTCGAGGCGGGCCAGGCATCGGCCAAGGACCCTCGCTACACCGTGGTGCCCCAGCGGGAGCGGCTGGACCGCAACAAGCCGGCCACGAGCTGAGGCTCTGACCTTGGCTGGTGACGCCCCCGCGCCAGCCGGCGAACTTGCGCAGTTCCCGTGCCGCAACGAGTGCGCGTGGGGGCCGGCAGGGGCTGCAGCGGGCGGCGCGCCGGCCGCGCTCGGGGGTTTGCCGCTGTTCAGCTGCCGCGGCTGCGGGTCGCAATGGACCCGGGGCGAGCCGTGGACGCCGGCGCAGGCCAACGGCCGGGTCGCCCGATCCGTCGCCGCGGAGGCTGCCCGCCGGCACGCCGGCAGGAGGCGTCGCAGCAGGTGAGCCGCGCCCCGGATGAGGCATCTGGGCCTGCTCGCCCGGCTCCTTACATGTCGGTCCGGACGGCCAGCAGGCCCATGGCGCGCTGCGCGGCTCGGTCGGCCATGACCGGCAGGGCGTCGAGGATCTCAGCCGGGTCGGTGTCGGCGGCATCGCCGACGACCGCAAGCCAGGCCGCCATTCGGCCCAGCACCTCCTCGCGCTCCTCCCGTGGCGGTACAAGCACGCGCTCGATTGCGGGAAGCACCGCGAGCAGCTCGTCCGCCCCCAGCAGCATGTTCCCGAGAAAGCCCGGGAGGGCTTTGGCGCCGGTCGGACCGATGCCGTACAGCAGGCAGGAGAACGGCGACAATTTGCGAGTCCCGACGAAGGTTTGCAGGCTGCGGTCGTCATGACCGAGGACCTCGGTGCTCAGCGATGTCACGAGCGGCTCGTCCAGGTGGGTGCGCCACGCCAGCTGCTCCAGCCGGCTCGCGGGCGCGGCCAGATGCAGCGAGCGGCCGTGGCCCGGTTCGTACGCCGGAATCACGTCTGTGCTTCCCGCAGACCAGGTTTGCAGCAGCGCCTGCACCTGCGGGTCGTGCTGAACTGAGTCCACTGCGCTGCGGAACGACAAGCGGTACGCCTCCGGAGGGTCGTGGACGGCCGACACCCACCACCAGCCGAACCGGCTCACCTGCTCAGCCGGCTGAGCGGGCCGCGCGAACAGTGATCTGCCCAGGAGGTCCGGAGACGAGCTCTCCGATGACCGCGGAGCCGGGCAGCGCGCCGGTGAGGTCGGCCGCGACCAGTAGCCCACCGCTGGTCTGCGCATCGGCGAGCAGGATCAACTCGTCCTCATCGACGCCGTCGGCGACCAGCGAGGGCCGGACCCAGTCGAGGTTGCGCCGCGAGCCGCCCGGAACAAAGCCTGCCACAAGCGAGCGTCTCGCGTCGCTGAGGTAGGGGACGGCGGCGGCGTCGACCACCGCCGCGCAACCGCTGGCGCGGGCCAGCTTGTGCAGGTGGCCGAGCAGCCCGAAGCCGGTGACGTCGGTGGCGGCCGTTGCTCCAGCCTCGAGTGCCGCAGCGCTGGCCGCGTCGTTCAACGACGCCATCACGGCGACGGCGTCTGGGAAGCTGTCACCGCTCACCTTGTGCCTGTTGTTGAGGATGCCGAGGCCGAGCGGTTTGGTCAGCGTGAGCGGCATGCCAGGACGGCCGGCGTCGTTGCGGAGCAACCGCCGCGGGTCGGCGACGCCGGTGACGGCCATCCCGTACTTGGGTTCGGGGTCGTCGATGCTGTGCCCGCCGCCGACGGCGCAGCCGGCAGCCCGGGCGACGTCGAGGCCGCCGCGCAGCACCTCCCGGGCCAACTCCGCGGGGAGCACGTCACGAGGCCAGGCCAGCAGATTCACCGCGAGCAGCGGCCGGCCGCCCATGGCGTAGACGTCCGAGAGCGCGTTGGCAGCCGCGATCCGGCCCCAGTCGTAAGCGTCGTCGACGACGGGGGTGAAGAAGTCGGCCGTCGCCACGACGGCCAGGTCGTCGCGCACCTGGGTGACCGCGGCGTCGTCGCCGGTGTCGAGGCCGACGAGCAGCCCCGGCTCGGACTGCCCGGCGAGGCCGCGGACCATGTCCTCGAGCTCTCCAGGCGGGATCTTGCAGGCGCAGCCGCCCCCGGAGGCGAACTGGGTCAGCCGGACCGGAGCGAGCAGCGGGGCAGTGGCCGTCACCCGACGAGGGTAAGCCTGACGCGCCGAGCCCCTGGTGGCCAGACCGGCTGACCGGCTGGCCGACTGAGCGAGGCAGGGCTGGCTTGACGGGCGGTGCCGTGACGGTGTTCGGTCGAGCCCGCGGACGGCGACACAGGGAGGTGGCGGCGTGACGAACGACAGCGCACTGCAGGTCTCAGCGGCGGCATTCACGTTTCAGGAGCTCACGCCGACGGCGTTCCTCGACCGAGCGGCCGCGGTGCACCCCGACCACGTCGCGGTGGTCGACGGCGACAGGAGTTACACCTACGCCGAGTTCCACGACCGTTCGATGCGGCTGGCCGGTGCCCTGGTCGACCTCGGTCTCGGTGGCGGTGCCCGGGTGGCACTGCTGGCGACGAACAGCCACGTGGCCCTGGAGGCGCACAACGGGGTCCCTTGGGCGGGGGCCGTGCTCGTCCCGCTCAACATCAGGCTGCAAGCCCAGGAGCTGGCGTACGTCCTCGACCACGCCGGCGCACAGCTCCTGATCGCGGGCGCCGAGTTCGCCGACACCGCCGCCGCCGCCGCGGCCGGGGTCGAGGGCCTGCGCGTCGTCATCGCCGGGGGCAGGGACGTCGGGGCGGCCGGATCAGATGACGAGTACGAGCAGCTGCTGGCGGCCGCTACCCCCACCGCAACCGCGGTGACCGACGAGCGTGGGCTGCTGAGCATCAACTACACCAGCGGAACCACCGGGCAGCCCAAGGGGGTGATGTACCACCACCGCGGGGCCTACCTGCAGTCGCTCGCCATGGCCTTCCACAACACCCTCACGCCGCAGAGCGTCTACCTGTGGACCCTGCCGATGTTCCACTGCAGCGGCTGGTGCTTCACGTGGGGCGTGACGGCGGCGGCCGCACGGCACCTGTGCCTGCGCAAGATCGACCCGCCGCTGATCTGGCGGCTGCTGCGCACCGAGGGCGTCACCCACTTCGCGGCCGCACCGGCCGTGCTGAGCATGCTCGTCAACGACCCCGGCGCCGAGGACGGACCGCTCGAGCAGCGGGTGAAGCTGATGACCGGCGGCGCCCCACCCTCCCCGGCCCTGCTGGGCCGCCTCGCGGAGCTGAACATCGACGTGACGCACCTGTACGGACTCACCGAGACCTACGGGCCCGCCATGATCTGCGAGTGGCACGAGGACTGGGACGCGTGCTCGGCCGAGGAGCAGGCAGCACTCAAAGCGCGGCAAGGCGTGCCCAATGTCATCGGCGAGCCCGCGCGGGTACTCGTCGAAGCCGGTGCCGCCGCCGAATGGGCGGACGTTCCCGCGGACGGCGCGGCACTCGGCGAGATCGCGCTGCGCGGCAACAACGTCATGCTGGGCTACTACCGCGACGCCGAGGCGACGGACGAGGTCGATGCCGACGGGTGGTTCCGCACCGGTGACATCGGCGTGATGCACCCCGACGGCTACCTCGAGCTGACCGACCGGCAGAAGGACGTCATCATCTCGGGCGGGGAGAACATCGCGTCGGTGGAGGTCGAGCGGGCGCTCGAGACCCATCCCGGTGTCGTCGAAGCCGCTGTTGTCGCCATGCCGGACGAGAAGTGGGGCGAGGTCCCGGTCGCCTTCGTGACGCTGCGGCAGGGAACCGAGCCCAGCCAGGAGGACCTCATCGCTCACGTCCGGTCCCAGCTCGCCGGTTTCAAGGCCCCGCGGCGCGTCATCGTGAGCGACCTGCCGAAGACGTCGACGGGCAAGCTGCAGAAGGGCGAGCTGCGGCAGCGGCTGCGGGAGCAAGGCGCCGCTGGGGACAGCGACACAGGCGACGCAGCACATCCGTGACGGGCCGGTAGCCTCATCGCCATCGGCGGCCCACTCGGAGCCGGCGAGGAGGCGTACCCGTCCTGGTGGGCGGCGCGGTCTTCAAAACCGTTGTGGCCGAGGATCTCGGTCAGGGAGGTTCGATTCCTCTCCGTCTCCGCTACCAGCACAAACGTTGGCGTCGACGCCTGCTTACGAAGATCGTCTCGGACGTTGTCGATCTCCGCGTGCCATGGCCGTGCCACTAGACCTGGTGGAAGGCCACTCGGACAGCCTCTCAGCGACCTCGGCATCCCGAGACTCGGCAGCGTGCTGGTAGATCATTGCGGCCTTCATCGACCCGTGCCCGGCCCGGCGCATCACCTCGGCTGGGGTAGCCCCGGACTGCGCTGCCAGAGTCAGGCCGGCGTGCCGAAGGTCGTGGAGATGCACGCCGGGAAAGCCCGCGCGCCGACGGGCCGCGCGCCAGGCGTTCTCCACCTGCGCGTACCGCAGCGGGGAGCCGTCAGGCCTCGGGAACAGCCGCGCTGTCGGCAGTCCTGGTCCGAGCTGGTCGATGTGCTCGGCGAGAGCCGACAGCGCTTGCCGGGGGAGGTGGACGGTGCGGCGGCTCTCCACCTTCGGCTCTGTCTCCACGGGCATCCTCCCTGAGCTGCCTTCCGGTCGGCTTACCTCCACCTGCTGACGCTCGATCCGCACTGTGCCGGCGCCGGTGTCGAGGTCACCGCGGCGCAGCGCGAGCACCTCGCCAATGCGTAGGCCTGCCCACATGGCGAGGAGGACGAGCGCCTGCAGATGCTCCGGCATTTCCCCGGCCAGGGTCTCCACGGCCTCGACGTCGAGCAGCGGCCGCTCTGGCGCCGACGCTTGACCGGCGCCCTTTATCCTGCACGGCTGGCGGGGGAGTGCCCCGTCGTCGACTGCGGTCGTTAGGACCGCACGGAGCAGCGCGTAGGCCTGCCGTGTCGCGGTCGGCCCGGTTCGCCGGGACACATCGGCGTGCCAGGTACGTATTAGCTCGGGAGTGAGTTTCACCAGCGGCATCTCGCCGAGGGTGGGCAGGATCCAGGCCTCGAGCGAGTGCCGGTAGGTGTCAATCGTGCGCTGCGCCAGCGGCCGGCCTTTCACGGTGCGTTGCTCGAGCCAACCTGTGGCGTAGGCCCCTAGCCGCACCCTGGCTCGGTGCGGATCGGTCCACAGTCCGCGCGCCAGATCCGTTTCGACCGACGACAGCCAGCGCGTTGCGTCGGTCTTGGTGGGAAAGGTGTCTGCTGCCGTGCGCATGTGCCCGTCGGCTGCCGTGTAGCGAGCCTGCCAGCGCCCGGAGGGCAGCTTTCGCAGGGCGCCAAAGCGCCGCCGGCTCACGCTGCCACCTGGCGGGCGGCCTGGGAGCGGAGAACGGCCGCGATGGTGGACGGATACCAGCGCGCTCCTCCCTGGGCGGTCGGCACCTGCTCGGCGGTCAGCGCGCGGGCGATGGCCGGCGTGCTTACCCCGGCCGCCCGTTCGGCGACGACACGGGCCACCACCTCTGCAGGCAGCGTGGGCGGCCTGCCGAGTACGACTCCGGCGCGGCGTCGTTCCGCGAGCGCATCCCGGGTACGGGCGGAGATCAGACGACGCTCGTAGACGGCCGCCCCGGCTATCACGGTGGCGGTGAACTCACCGGCCGGGGTGGTCGAATCGACGGCGGCATCCAGGGCGAGCAGCGACCATCCGCCGGCCCGTGCGCGGTCCATGATCTGCGCGAAGTCACCGAGGGAGCGGGCGAGCCGGTCGAGCTTGGACACGACCAGCACCTCGGCGCGGCCTGACTCGACGTCGTCGAGGGCGGCGGCCAGCGCAGGGCGCCCGGCCATACTCCCGCCGCTGGCCCCGGCGTCGACGTGCACCGTGACCAGCTCCCACCCACGGCGGGCGGCCTCGGCCTTGACCGCGGTGCGCTGGGCTGCCAGGCCCGCACCGGATGCTGCCTGCCCGTCGGTGGACACCCGCAGGTAGGCCACGGCGCGTAGCTGATCGGGCGTGCTGCGAGCGGTGCGGGGGGTCCGTGTCATGCCTCCAACTCTAACAGCAAACGGTCGTATTGTGTGAACAGACAAGAGCAACTTCCGCCAGGGGGCTGCGCGTGATCGCTCACGACCGTCTGTCCGCCCGCCTCTTGGCTGTGCGTCATCTGACAGGCTGCAGGGATGGTGAGCTACAAGCCAAAGGCGCCCGAACTGTCTGCGAGCGCGGCGGCAGGTTCCGCGGCCGCCCTGGCCGGAGCCTCGCTACCTGTCAGTCTGGCCGCAGGTGCCCTGCAACTCGTTGCGAACTTGCATGCGCGCGAGCACGCGAGTCGCGCTCTTCGGGCCGCTTCGGCCCTCGCTTTGACGACTGATCTTGCGGGGATGACCCTGGACCAGGTCCGGCAACGGGTTGAGGAGTCCCCCCAACAGGCACTGTTGCTCTCTGAGGTATTGCAGGCCGTCGAGACCACGGTCCTGGACGGCAAGGTGAGGCGGCTTGCAGAAGTCCTTGCCACGGGACTACGCGACGTAACAGCCGTAGACGTGAGCCGCCTTCATACGTCAGTCCTGGCGGACCTGGAGGCGCCGCACGTGGCTCTACTCCGACTGCTTGCCGGGACACCGGACGCTCTCGACGAGATGGACGTTGAGCGCCGAGAGCAGGGTAGCCCCGGTTGGCAACGGGCGCACTTGGCCCTGCGGCTTCCGACGCTCGGTGCCGCTCTTGACGTAGTGCTCGCCGCGCTTCAGCGTCACGGGCTTCTGATGGAGCTGTCGGTCGGCGGCTTCGGAGGCGGCGATCACGAGAGTGCTCGCTTTGTTCTTTCCGAGATGGGTCGGGACGTGCTGAGTGGCCTTGAGGCCGCAGCCGCGACGTTGCAGCCGGACTGTTAGCTTCTTGCCGAGCAGTTCAGCTGAGGCCGCTTGTACTGCTTCTAGCCAGAGCTAGGGCGTTGGAGACGGGGTTCCGGGTGGGGCTTGCGGTGGCGCTGCGGAGGAGCTTTGGCCGGTGAGCCGGTCCAGCACGTCGAGCGCCCCGCGCAGCCGGTCGGCAATGCCCCGGTCCTTCGGTCCCTCGACGGCCAGCTCACCCGCCTCGACAGCGGCCAGCACGCTTCGAAGCTGCCGAGCCGCTTCGGCCAGCTCTGCCCTGCTCAGGTCACGCCCCGGCTCCATCGAGACCATCACTGCTCCTCGCCATTCGGTGTCTCGTCTGTAGGACCAGCCTGCCCGGCCGGTAGGCCTGCCGGGATCGGCGTTGCCGTGCCTTGTCCCGCCGGGCCGCCCAGCGCGGCTTCCCCTCGACGGCCAGCGCCGGCCCGGCCAGCTCCACCAGCTCGGCGAACAGTTCCGGCCGCGCGCCGAGGTCGGGCCGGAGTTTGTGCAGCGCCTCGAGCAGGACGACCAACGTCGACTCCCTCGCGCGGCGCTGTCCGCCCTCGAGCCGCTCCACCGTTGACCGGGCCAGGCCGGCGCGCCGGGCAAGGCCAGCCTGGCTCACGTTGGCCGACTGGCGCAGCTCACGCAGCCGGCTCCCCAGCGCCCGCAGGAACCGCCCTTCGTCCTCGGTGACCTGACCCCACGCCGTGTCAGGACGGGTGCGTCCGGTCCGCTCCGACGGCTCCCGCCTAACGCGCACGCGCGCGTCGCTGGCGGATGCAACCGTGTGCATGGCTACGCCCGCACGCATGCCTGCAGCGGTTCGCAGGGCGCTGTCCGGCGGGGCATCGGGGACGAACTCGCCGGTCCGCTGGATCCACGTCCAACTGCTCGGCGCTCGGTAGCTGCTCATCGGCGCCCTGTCTCCCGGTCCTCGACGAGCTGCGCAGCGAACGTTGCGCCGCCATGGTGACGAACCAGTCGCCCGGCGTCGCCTGCCGGTGTCGACAATGCCGGCGCGCCTCACGCGCACGCCCCGCAGACGATGGCGAAGCCTTGCTCGATGGCACGGGCCGCGGGTATGACCGACGCCCCACACCCCTTGCATCGGTGCTCGGCCTCCCTTTGCCGGAAGTCCGTGACATCGGTGACAACCGTGACATCGCTGGTCAGAGGGGGAGCCATTGTTACGGCGTCACGGCCGTCATCCGTGACGGGGAACGGGGCTGCTGACCTGCGCTGTTGCTCGCCGGTCACGGTTGTCACGGTTGTCACGGACTCCGCGGAGGGGGAGGGCAGGTAGCGCGCCCACGGGTCATGAAGGTCTGCCGCGAGGTAACCGCGGTGCCGGGCGTCGCCGTCACGCCACTGTGCGGAGCCGACGCCGTACGGCCGGAGCCAGCGCGCGAGGCTGCGTGCGTCCAGCGGCCGGCCCCGCAGGTCCGACCAGGGTGCTTCCTCGAGGGTGAGCAGCCGGCGCAGCACCTCGTCAGTGGGGAGCTGGGCGGCGTCGGCGAACACGTCGCGCAGGTCGGCGAGCAGCCGCACGCCGAGGCTGGCGGTGCTCGAGGTCGCCGAGTTGCTAACCAGCTCGACGCATGCTGCACGGGCCCGCTTGGGCCAGTCGCCGCCGGCTGCGTCGGCGATGGCGAGCAGGGGCTCCCACACGTCCGCGGGCCGGTCGGTGATCCCGGAGGGCATGACGGGCTCAGCCGTTGCGATCTGGCCGGCGATCTGCCCGGCCCAGTCCGCGAGGAGATGGCGTAGCGGGCTCAGGTACTCGGCCGCTTTGCGGTAGCGGAACGGCTCGACGTATTCGTCCGGTGCGCGGCGGCGCATACGCAGCACGATGCTGCGTTGCATGACCGTCTCGGGCAGGTCGCCGATGCCGGCTAGTGCGACTGGGGCGAAGACGGCGAACGTCTTGGCCGTCATCCGGGCGCCCTCGCCGACCATGCGGGCGTAGCCGGCACCGCGACGGTGGCCGGCGTTGAGGATTGCCCGCAGGTCCTCGTTGTCCTTGGCCCGGGCGCCGAAGATGGCGTCTGCCTCGTCGAGCAGCACCGTCGTGGGGTGGTCGTCGATGGTGCGGGCCAGCACCGCGGGGGTGACCGACTGGACGGCGAGCGGCGCCCGGACGAGCAGCTCGAGGACTTCCAGGGTGCGGGACTTGCCGCACTGCGGCTCAGGGGACAGCAGTGCGAGTCGCGGGGTGGAGTCGAAGTGCTCGACGGTGTGGGTGTGCGCGGCCCACAGCGCTACGGCGACGCAGGAGGCCTGCGACGGGTAGGCGACGTAGCGGCCGAGCGCCTCCACGAGGTCATCGAGCAACTGAGCGCCGTCGGGTTCCTCCCGCCGGCGGTCAAGCTCCGTCTTGCGGCGCAACCGCTCGGCGGCCTCAGGATTGCCCGGATAGTCCCCGGGCCGCTCTGTGCCAGCCAGGGCGACCCGGTCCGCCTGGCCCGTCACGCCGCACCCTCCGACGGCCAGGGGTCGCGCCCAGCAACACCTTCGGAGCGCCGATGCGGAAGTGCTGGTAATCGCCGAGCTGCTTCTCGACGACGACGGAGACCGGCGAAAACCTCCTCCAAGCCGTCGTCGGCCGAGATCGGGCGCTTGGGATCGGGTTTGGTTGTCCTGGCCGTGTCTGGCCCAGGCACGCCGATCTCAGCAGGCATGCTGTCCTGCCCCGGTCCGGCGCTATTCTGCTGAGTGATCGTGACGCTTGGCCGCGGCGTGATCTGGCGGCCCCGCTCCCCTCGGGAGGCGGGGCCGTTGTCTGCGGGCATCAGGCACCGCCGTCCGGCTCGACGCGGCCGCGGGCGACGAAGGCCTCGAGATCTGAGAGGCGGAACCTGATGTGCCGCCCGACTCGATGGAACGGCACCCGCCGCTCGGCCACTAGGCGACGGATGAATCGCTCGGAGGTGCCGAGGTAGCCAGCAGCGGCGGAGACGTCGAGCAACTGGGCGACGGTCGACGGCTGCGCGTCAGCTCTAGCGGTCAGGGAAACGGGAGGACTCACGGCTTACTCCAACAGGGCACGCTTACGCGGCCGGCCGCTGGGTCCGGAGATTGGGACGAGCCGGGCGCGTGTCCCGTCGTCGCTCCGAAAGGTAACAGAGGGAGACTAGCGGCCATGAGCAACACGCCGACGATGGCGGCGGACGACCGGGCGAAGGCTTTGGCTGCGTTGTGCAGCTGGTTCCCGGATATTGGTCAGCGTCAGCGCTATGTCGACGCGACTCGACCGGCGGACGACGCGGCGCGGGGTCGGCTCGAACGCGCTGAACTGGCCGGGAGCGAGGTCCGACTGCTGTGCCCCTGGTGTAGGCATTCCGTGACGGTGGTGCGGGTCGCTCGGCTGCCGCACGTGCACACCGGCTCGTTTGAAGCGGGCTTCGTATTGGCCGGCGACAGCCCGGAGGCTCTGCACGGCCTTAGTACCGGCCAGCTTCGCTCCGAGCTGCTCGAGCCTGGGCCGCCAGCAGTCCTGCCGGTCGACATGGGTCACCTCGGCAAGCGGTTTAAGCCGGAGGTTCCCGATCCAGCCGTCGATGGCTACGAGGGCCGGGTCCGGCTGTGCTGTTTCACTGTGCAGCGGGCGGGCGTGGAACGACGGCGACAGCCCTGCCCAGGCAAGTCCGCCGGGGTAGTGCTTCGGCAAGCCAGGTTGACAGCACTGTTCCTGGGGGCCGTCGAGCAGGGCATGCCGACCGTCGTGCTACCTCGCGCCTGACTCGCTCGGAACTATGGCCCGTCTGACCGTGCCCGGCCCACTTCGGCTACCTCTGAGAGCACCAGAAGCCCGTCTCGTGGTTGATCGCTTCGTGCCATTCGCGTGCCAGTAACAGTGGCACGAAGCGGCCTCCCGCGGTCAACCACGGTTAGTGCCGCACGCCCTCTGAACCGCGCAGATAGGCAAATAGCCACGTCGCGGGAGGACGGTTCACCGAACTTTAAAACCGTTGTGGCCGAGGATCTCGGTCAGGGAGGTTCGATTCCTCTCCGTCTCCGCCTTCAACCTGGTCAAGATCTGAGGGGTTGGAACAGTCCTGAGTCGGACCCACGGGTCAGCGGGAAGACCGCCATCGGGTACCTCACCTCCTTGACTCGAGCGGCCTCGCATCAGCGAGGTCACATCCAGCGCGAATGGCTACCGTGGTGCTCAACCGGCGCTGCGCTTGCCAACGCGACGCGCGCCTCGTGACCCGGGAGATGACGTTGCCAGTCCTACGGCCGGCCCACCGATCGGCCCGGCTGCTCGCTGCTGGCCTCGCGCTGTGCGGGTGCGCCGTCAGCACAGGCACGAGCAGCACCAGCGGCACCGGCACGAGCACGTCCGGGGCCGCGGCGGCGGGGCAGTGCACCACTGGCTTGGCCCGCGACCTCGACAGCGCGCTGGCGATCCTCACCGACCCGCCAGGTTGCGCGGGGTCGGTCAACAGCTACTGGCGAGAGCAGCTGGGCGAGAAGTGGACCCGGGTGCGCTTCATCGGCTACAACGACGGCGAGGCACCCGCCGACGCCTGCGGCGCACAGGCGGCCAACCCCGCGTCGCTGGCCGACAACGCGTTCTACTGCCCGCAGGACGACACCGTCGCCTACAGCCGCAACCTGCTCGGCCAGCTGTACGAGGCGGGCGGCCCCTACCTGCCCGTCGTCGTCCTCGAGCACGAGCTGGGGCACCGCGCCAACGCCCTCGCCGGGGTCGTGGGCGTCGTTCCCCGCGCGGAGGAGAACCAGGCGGACTGCGACGCGGGCGTGACGACGAAGTACGCCCGCAAGGCCGGGCGCCTGCCGTTCAGCGACGTCCTGGCCTCGGCTCAGCTGCTCTACAAGCTCGGTGACCGGCGCCAGTTCGGCAAGGAGCAGGCCACCGACCCCAACGCCCACGGCACACCGGGCCAGCGCCTCGTCGCCTTCACCAAGGGCTACACCTTCGGCCTGAGCTCGTGCCGCAAGCTCGGGCAGCGGACGGACGGCAGGACGATATGAACAGCCGGCAGCGACCCCGGCCGCAGACCGCACGCGCCCGCCGCACAGCGTGAGCTGATGGACGCTCGCCGCTCGGTGCCGCGCACCGACGCCGTCCTGGCCGACCCCCGGCTCGCTGCGGCCACGGAGCGGCTCGACCGCGCCACCGTGAAAGCGGCGGTGCTCGCTGCTCAGGGTGAGGTGCGTGCCGGGCGGATGCCGGCCGAGCACATTGTCGCGGACGTGCTGGCCCGGCTGCCGATCGCGGCCACGTCCCTGCGCCCGGTCATCAACGCCACGGGTGTCGTGCTGCACACCAACCTCGGCCGCGCGCCGCTGTCGGGCGACGCCGAGGATGCGCTGCTCGCCGCCGCGGGGTACGTCGATGTCGAGTTCGAGCTGCTCTCTGGCGTGCGGGCACGCCGAGGCCGCGCAACCCTCGACGCGCTGCGGACCGCCGTCCCGCTCGCCGGCGATGTCCACGTCAGCAACAACGGAGCGGCCGCGCTGCTGCTCGCCGTCACTGCCCTCGCCGCCGGGCGGGAGGTGCTGGTCAGCCGGGGGGAGCTCGTCGAGATCGGGGACGGATTCCGCCTGCCCGATCTGCTCGTCGCCACCGGAGCCCGGCTCCGGGAGGTCGGGACCACCAACCGCTCGGCTCTGCGCGACTACGCCGACGCCATCGGGCCGGACACTGGCTGCATCCTGAAGGTGCACCCGTCGAACTTCCGGATCACGGGCTTCACCGCCGCCGTTCCGACGCGCGACCTCGCCGCGCTCGGCGTGCCGGTCGTCGTCGACATCGGCAGCGGGCTGCTGGCCCCGGAGCCCCTGCTGCCGGACGAGCCGGATGCTGCGACCGCGTTGCGTGACGGCGCCACGCTGGTGACGGCCAGCGGTGACAAGCTGCTGGGCGGGCCGCAGGCCGGCCTGCTGCTCGGCGACGCCGCCCTTATCGAGCGGTGCCGTCGCCTGCCGCTCGCCCGCGCGCTGCGGGTCGACAAGCTGACCCTCGCCGCGCTGGAGGCGACGCTGCGCGGCCGCTCGACTCCGACCCGCAAGGCACTGCACGCCGACCCGGTTGTGTTACGGGAGCGCGCTGAGCGGCTGGCAGTCAGGACTGGTGTCGGCACCGGGGCCGTGGTGCCAAGCGACGGCCGTGTCGGTGGCGGGGGAGCGCCCGGCCTCGACCTGCCAGGGTGGGCCGTCGCCTATCCCGAGGACTACGCCGGGCTGTTGCGGCGGGGCGACCCGCCGGTCGTCGGCCGGGTCACCGACGGCCGGTGCCTGCTCGACCTTCGCTGCGTTCCGGCCGAGCAGGACGATGCGGTCGCCGATGCGGTTGTCAGGGTCCAGCACGCCGCCGTCGCGAGCGGGGCGGCCTGAGCCGTGCATGTCGTCGCCACTGCCGGTCACGTCGACCACGGCAAGTCGACACTCGTCCGGGCCCTGTCCGGGATGGAGCCGGACCGCTGGGCCGAGGAACGCCGCCGCGGGATGACCATCGACCTCGGCTTCGCCTGGACCGACGTCTCTCTCCCCGGCGCGGGCGGTGCGACGGCAACCGTCGCCTTCGTCGACGTCCCCGGCCACCAGCGGTTTCTCGCCAACATGCTGGCCGGGGTCGGCCCGGTGCCCGCCGTCATGCTCGTCGTCGCCGCCGACGAGGGGTGGGCCCGGCAGACCGCCGAGCACGTCGCCGCGCTGGACGCTCTCGGCGTCGAGCATGGAGTACTGGCGGTCACGCGCAGCGACCTCGCCGACCCCGCCGCCGCCACCCGGGAGGTGCAGGACCGACTGGCCGGCACCTCGCTCGCCGGCATCCCAGCGGTAGCCGTCTCCGGTACGACCGGCGCCGGCCTGGACGAGCTGCGCGCCGCGCTCGGCTCGCTGGTCGCCGAGTTGCCGGCGCCCGACACCAGAGGACGCATCCGGCTGTGGGTCGACCGCTCGTTCACCGTCAAGGGAGCGGGCTGTGTCGTCACGGCCACGCTCGGCGCGGGCACCCTGCGGGTGGGGGACGAGCTGACGCTGCTGCCGGGCGGCCGGGTTGTCGGCGTGCGCGGGCTGCAGAGCCTGGGACGGTCGGCAACCAGCGTGTCCGCGGTCGCCCGGGTCGCCGTCAACCTTCGTGGGGTCAGCGCCGGTGAGGTCGGCCGCGGCGATGCTCTCGTCACCTCTGGTGGCGAGAGGCTGACGAGCGCTGTGGATGCGGTGCGCAGGCGACCGGGGGCGGGTGCCGCGGGTGCACCAGCACCACCAGCACCGCCAGCACCGCCAGCACCGCCAGCACCCGGCGCACCCATGACCGACCTACCGGAGACGTGCGTGCTGCATGTCGGATCGGCGGCTGTCTCGGTGTACGTCCGCCCCCTGGGCGAGTCCGCCGTGCGGTTGACGCTGCAGCACCCGCTGCCGCTGCGCCGTGGGGAGAGCGCAGTGCTCCGCGACCCCGGGCAGCAGCGGATTGCCGCCGGCGTCCGGATTGCCGACGTCGACCCGCCCGGCCTCGGGCGTCGGGGGGCCGCGGCAGCCAGGGCACACAGCCTGGACGCGGGCATCAGCGTCCACGACGAGGTTCGGCAGCGCGGAGCGGTCACCCGCGAGCAGCTGGCGTTGCTGGGAGTGCTCGGCCGGGACTCACCGCTGCCGAACGGGTTGCAGACGACCGGCGAGGTGGTCGTCGCTGCCGAGGACTGGACCGCGTGGGGCGAGCGCCTGGAGGCAGCCGTCCGTCAGGCGGCGGCTGACGACCCGCTGTCCGGCGGCCTCAGCGCCGACGCCGCGCGTCGTACCGCGACCGTCCCCGCCACCGTGCCCTTGGGGCCCCTCGCGGCCAGCCGCGGGCTCGTCCTCGCCGGCGGCCGGCTCCAGCTGCCGCCTGCCGGCCCCGTGCTGCCCGCCCCGGCTGCGGCGGCGCTCGAGAAGCTGCGCGCCCGCCTCGCGGACAGCCCGTTCAGCGCGCCGGAGGCCGACGAGCTGCCGGGGCTCGGCCTCACGCCCGCCGTGATCGGTGCCGCCTCGCGCGCGGGCCTGCTGCTGCGCCTCGGCCCCACGCTCGTCCTGCTGCTCCCCGAGGCCGAGGACGAAGCCGTTCGCCGGCTGCGCAGGCTGCCACAGCCGTTCACCGCCTCCCAGGCGCGTCAGGCGCTGGACACGACGCGGCGGGTGGCCATCCCGCTGCTCGAGCACCTGGACGGTCGCCGCCGCACCCGGCGCGACCCCACAGGGGCCCGCAGCGTGCTGCGGTAACGGCATGCGGCCGGGCTAGCGGCTAGCGCCCCCCCGCTCAGGCCGCGTCGACGACCAGCTGCGCGATGCGCTCCCGGTGCTCAACACCGGAACCGAACGCGTACTCCAGCCGCTTCGCCCGCTTGAAGAAGAAGTGCGCGTCGTGCTCCCAGGTGTAGCCGATGCCGCCGTGGTACTGGATCATCGCCGCCGTGACGTCGCGAGCGGTGTCGGAGGCCTTCGCCTTCGCCACGCTCACGGCGAGCGGCGCGCCGGGCTGCTTCTCATCGAGCGCGAAGGCCGCGAACAACACACCGTGCTCGGCCATCGTTGTCGAGGTGTGCAGGTCGGCGAGGTGGTGCTTGAGCGCCTGGAACGACCCGACGGGCCGGCCGAACTGGACGCGCTCCTTGTCGTACTGCACGGTGCGCAGCAGCGCCTCGCGGGCGAGGCCGCTCAGGTCGGCGGCTGCCAGCACGGCTGCGCGGTCGAGCAGCTCGGGCAGCACCGAGGAGTCGAGCTGCGTGCCGCTCCCGGTGACCGTGACGCGCGACAGCCGAGTGGTGCGGTCGAGCACCGCGACCCGCTCGACCTGGTAGTCGCCTGGCTCGAGCAGGCTCAGGCTCCCTTCATTGGCCACGACGATCGCGTCGGCGATGCTGCCGTACTCGACCGGCAGTGACGGGTCAGGGCAGAACGCGAGCACGACCTCGCCGGCGGCCACCCGCGGCAGCCAGGACTTCTGCACCTCGGCGTCGCCGCCGAGCCGGATCGCCTCGGCGGCGAGGGTGGTCCCGAGCCACGGCCCTGGGGCACACCCGGCGCCCAGTGCCCGCGCGACGACGGCCGCGTCGAGCAGGCCGAGCCCCAGCCCGTCGAACTCCTCGGGGACCATCACGGCGAGCAGGCCCTGCTCGCCGAAGGCACGCCACAGGGGCTGGGGGTTGCCGTCGCCCTCGGGGTCGTCGTAGACCTCGCGGACCTTGTCGAGCCCGAACCTGTCGGTCAGATAGTCACGCACGGTCTCCTGCAGAGCCCGCTGCTCGTCGGTGAGCGCGAAAAACACCTTGTCTCCCTACCTCGGCAGGCCGAGCACGCGCTCGGCGACGATGTTGCGCTGCACCTGCGACGAGCCGCCCCAGATGGTCTCGGACCGCGACCACAGGAACATCTCCTGTAGCGGGTCGAGGTCGGCGGTGGGCCGCCCCGGCACCTCCTGGCCGGCATAGCCCAGGACGTCCATGTAGACCTCGCCGAGGTCCTGGTGCGCCTCGGACCACTGCAGCTTGGTCATGGACGACTCGAAGCCCAGCTGCTGGCCGGCCTCGACCTTGGTCAGGATGTGGAACGAGTGCAGCCGCAGCAGCTCGAGCTCGGTCAGCACGGACGCGAGGCGCTGGCGCAGCATGGGGTCGGCCGAGCGGCCCTTCTTGCGAGCTGCGGCGGCGACCGCGTCGAGCTCGGCGCGGAAGCGGGTGTACTGCCCGATGGCGGACGAGCCGCGCTCGAAGGACAGCAGCAGCATCGCGATGTCCCAGCCGGAGCCGACCTCGCCCAGCACCTGGCTGCGGGGAACCCGCACGTCGGTGAGGAAGACCTCGCCGAACTCCTCGTTGCCGGTCATCTGCTTGAGCGGCCGCGCCTCGACGCCCTCGGCCTTCATGTCGACCAGCAGCATCGAGATGCCCCTGTGGCGCGAGGACTCCTGCGAGGTGCGCACGAGGCAGAACATGCGGTCGGCGTGCATCGCGTGAGTGGTCCAGACCTTCTGGCCGTTGACGACGAAGTCGTCGCCGTCGAGCTCGCCCCGGGTCGAGAGGGCCGCGAGGTCGGAGCCGGCGCCGGGCTCGGAGAAGCCCTGGCACCAGATGACCTCGTTGTGCAGCAGCGGCTTGATGATCTCGCGCTTCTGCTCCTCGGTCCCGATGGCCATGACCGTGGGCGCGAGGAAGGTCAGGCCGAGCGTGTTGACGGTGATCGGCGCGTTGGACCGCGCCATCTCCTCGTCGTAGATGGCCTTCTGGCCCGGTGTGCCACCCCGGCCACCGAACTCTTTGGGCCAGGCGATACCGGCGAAACCGGCCTTGGCCTTGTCGGCCTCCCACTGCCGGCGCAGCTCGAAGGACTCGTCGACGCCCTTGGCGCGCCAGAAGTCCTCCTGGCGCCACTCCTGCGGGAGGTTGGCGTCGAGCCAGCTGCGGAACTCGGTCCGGAAGGCCTCGTCGGCCTCGTTGTATGTCAGGTCCACGAGCCGATCGTAGCCACGGGCTGTGACAGAACTGCGACCAGGCTCAGGCAGTGACCCGCAGATCACTACTGGCGAGTACCTCGCGGTAGAGCTCGGCCGTCTGCCCGGCCACCGCCGACCAGGAGAAGTGCTCGACCGCGCGGCGCCGCCCAGCCGCTCCCATCGCCACCCCGCGCGCCGGGTCCGCAAGCACTGCGGTCAGCGCCTGCGCGAGCGCATCCGGCGCGTCCGGAGGCACCAGCAAGCCGGTCACGCCGTCGTCGACGACCTCCGGGATCCCGCCGACGGCGCTGGCGACGACCGGGATGCCGCACGCCATCGCCTCGAGGTTGACGATGCCGAGGGGCTCATAGACCGACGGGCAGACGAACACAGTGCAGGCACCGAGGACCCGGGCGACATCAGCCCGCGGCAGCATCTCCTGCACCCACACCACGCCGGTTCGGGTGGCGCGCAAACCGTCGACCAGTGCGACGACCTCGGCAGCCAGCGAAGGGGTGTCGGCGGTGCCCGCGAGCAGGACCAGCTGCGCATCAGCGGGCAGGTCCGCTGCCGCTTTCAACAGGACCGGCAGCCCCTTCTGCCGGGTGATGCGGCCGACGAACACAGCGGCGGGCCGGCCCGGGTCAACGCCGATGCGCGCGAGCAGAGCGGCTGTGGCCGGGTCCGCGCCGGGACCGCTGCCGGAGGGTGCGTAGTCGTCCGGATCGATCCCGTTGTGCACCACGCTCACCCTCGCCGGGTCGACCCCGGGGTAGGCGGCGAGCACGTCGTCGCGCATCCCGGCGGAGACGGCGATGACGCGGGCCGCCGACTCCAGCGCCACCCGCTCGCACCAGGAGGACAGGGCGTAGCCGCCGCCGAGCTGCTCGGCCTTCCACGGCCGCAGCGGCTCCAGCGAGTGCACGGTCGCCACGTGCGGGATGCCGTGCAGCAGCGAGGCGACGTGCCCTGCGAGGTTGGCGTACCAGGTGTGGCTGTGCACGAGGTCGGCGGCCGCGCGGCCCTCGCTCGGCCCGACGGCGTCGGCCATCGCCAGGTCGACCCCCATCGCCTGAAGCGCCGCGTTGGCCCCGGCGAGCGTCGCGGGCGGGCGATGCGCCATCACGCCCGGCTCGTCGCGGTCGGCGCCGAAGCACTGCACCGTCAGCTCCACGAGGGGGCGCAGGCTGCGGGCGAGGTACTCGACGTGCACCCCGGCTCCGCCGTAGACCTCGGGCGGGTACTCGCGGGTGAGCAGGGCGACGCGCACGCGGCGCAGGCTAGCGCGTCGTCCCGTGAGGTCGGACACGGCCCCGCCCTGCGGCTGGTCTACGGTGACGCCGTGGCTGCGACACCCCGGGTTCTCGGCATCGTTCTCGCGGGCGGGGAGGGCAAGCGGCTCTCCCCGCTGACCCTCGACCGCGCGAAACCTGCGGTCCCCTTCGGCGGCATGTACCGGCTCGTCGACTTCGTGCTGTCGAACCTGGTCAACGGGGGGTACCTGCGCATCTGCGTGCTCACCCAGTACAAGAGCCACAGCCTCGACCGGCACATCACCACGACGTGGCGGATGTCGACCCTGCTCGGCAACTACGTCACGCCGGTGCCGGCGCAGCAGCGGCTCGGGCCGCGCTGGTACTCCGGGTCGGCCGACGCGATCTTTCAGTCGCTGAACCTCGTCTACGACGACCAGCCCGACATCATCGTCGTGTTCGGCGCCGACCACGTCTACCAGATGGACCCGCGCCAGATGGTGGAGCAGCACGTCGCCAGCGGCGCTGGGGTGACAGTCGCGGGCATCCGTGTCCCGCGCTCGCAGGCCCGCTCGTTTGGCGTGATCCAGACGGCCGACGACGGACGCCGGATCACCGAGTTCCTCGAGAAGCCCGAGGATCCGCCGGGGCTGCCCGACAGCCCGGACGAGGTGTTCGCATCCATGGGCAACTACGTGTTCAGCACCGAGGTGCTGCTCGAGGCGCTGCGGGCCGACGCCGGTGACGAGGGCAGCGTGCACGACATGGGCGGCGACATCGTGCCGATGCTGACCAGCCGCGGCATGGCCGAGGTCTACGACTTCGCCGACAACGACGTCCCCGGCTCGACCCCGCACGACCGGGGCTACTGGCGCGACGTGGGGACGCTCGACGCCTACTACGACGCGCACACCGACCTGGTGTCGGTCCACCCGGCGTTCAACCTCTACAACCGGCAGTGGCCGATCCTGTCGTCGTTCGCCCCGCTGCCGCCGGCCAAGGTGGTGCACGGCGGCGGCGTCACCGACTCGCTGCTCAGCAACGGGGTGATCGTCAGCGGCGCCGACGTGCGCAGCTCGGTCCTGTCACCCGGCGTACGGGTGCGGGAGGGGGCGCGGGTGCAGGGCGGCGTCCTCATGCATGGGGCGGTCATCGAGCAGGGGGCCACTGTCCGGCGCGCCATCCTCGACAAGAACGTGGTCGTCGCGAGGGGGGCGTCGGTGGGCGTCGACCGCGCGGCCGACGAGGCGCGGGGGTTCGTCGTCTCACCGGGCGGCGTCACGGTCGTCGGCAAGGGCGTGCGCGTCAGCTGAGCAGCCGCCGCGCCGTCTCCCGCCCTCAGGCGGCCGCGAGCCCGACCAGCTCGCCGAGGGCGGCCTCGATCGCCCTGGCCAGCGAGTCGAGCGGACCCAGGGCGTCGGCGTCGCCGAGCAGGCCGAAGCTGACGGCGCCGTCGTAGGACAGGATGGCGATCGCCACCCGGTGCTCGGGGGCGAGGAACGCGATCGGGAACATGTCGGTCATCCGCCGGCCCATGACGTAGACCGGGAACTGGGGGCCGGGGACGTTGGTGACCAGCAGGTTGTAGAGCCGGCTGCTGAAGCCGAGCCGGGATGCCTGCGCCAGCATGTTGGGCGGCATCCACTCCTCCATCTGCACGAGGGTCTGCGCGCCCACCGACTGGTTGCCGCGCTTGAGCCCGTCCATCCGGCTCGACACGAGCTCGTGCCGGTGGCGCGGATCGGCCTCGTCGGTCGGCAGCTCGACGACGACGAGCGAGATCTGGTTGCCCGCACCGCCCTTCTGCGCCGCGGTCCGTACCGACAACGGGACGCACGCCCGCAGCCGGACGTAGTTGACGTCGACGCCGAGCTCCTCGAGATAGGTGCGCAGCGCGCCCGAGACCACGCTCAGCACCACGTCATTAAGCGTGCCGCCGAGCGCGTCCTTGACGGCCTTGAAGTCGGCCAGGCTGGTGCGCACGACCGAGAAGGTGCGATGCGGGCCGGGGGCGGCGTTCAGCGGTGTGGCGGGCGCCGGAGTGACGAAGTTGCGCAGCACCGCGGCGAGGCCGCCGGCTCGCGCCAGGGAGTTGCCGACCAGCCGGCGCGGGTCACGCACGCGCTCCAGCGCGCCCTCGGTGAGCTCGCGCGCGCCGCGCACTGCGCCGACCGCGCCCCGGGCGAGCTGCTCCACGGGCCCGGGCGTACCGGCGGGCACCCACGGCTCGGGCTCGACGACCCGCGTCTCGGGCGTGAGGTCGACCAGCGCGGTCATGACGTCGATACCGCCGACCCCGTCGACCAGAGCGTGGTGCGCCTTGTTGATCATGCACCAGCGGTCGTCGGCCAGGCCCTCGACGACCCACATCTCCCACAGCGGCTTGCTGCGGTCGAGGCGCTGGCTGACCACCCGCGACACCAGCCGCAGCAGCTGCTCCTCGTTGCCCGGGCGGGGCAGCGCCGAGCGCCGGACGTGGTATTCCAGGCTGAAGGTCGGGTCGTCGATCCACAGCGGGCGGCCGCTGCCGAGGGGTGGGAACGCCAGCTTCTGCCGGAACCGCGGCACCAGGTGCATCCGGCCGGCCATGTGCTCGATCAGCTCGTCCTCGGTCGGCGGTGGCCCCTCGAACACGGCCAGGCCGCCGATGTGCATGTGGCTGTCGCGGCCATCCTCCTGGTGCAGGAAGCCGGCGTCGACGCTGTTGAGCCGGTCCAGATGCTGCTGCGGCACCGCTGCCACCCCTTTCCGGGAGGCCGCTCGCTGCTGGCACCCGCCCGAGCGTCAACCTACCGACGAGCTCCGACGGCGCGAGGCGAGCCGGGGGCGAGCGATGAGTGAACAGCCCTCGCCACCTGGCTCAGTCGAGCGTCCCGTCGGACAGGATGCGGCGCCCCTGGTCGACGATCACCGGCACGGTCGCGGCGACCGTGTCGAAGCCCTCGCCCAGCATCCCACCGGCGCGGGCCCGGGCGGCGATGCCGGCGGCGATCACGGCGAGCTTGAAGTACCCGAACGCCACGTACCACGGCATCGAGTCGGCGTCGCGCCCGCTGCGCTCGGCGTAGCGGGTCAGCACCTGGGCCCGGCTCGGGAAGCCCGCATGGGAGGTCACCCGCTTGACCAGCAGCGGCGCGTCGGCCTCCTCGGAGCCGCCCCAGTAGACGCCTAGCAGCCCGACATCAGCCAGGGGGTCGCCGAGGGTCGACAGCTCCCAGTCGAGCACGGCCAGCACCTTCCCAGGCGTCTTTTTGTCGACCAGCATGTTGTCGAGCCGGTAGTCGCCGTGCACCAGCGTCGTCTCGCGCTGCTCGGGCATTTCGGCGGAGAGGTCTTTGGCGAGTGCGTCGAGCGCCGGAAGGTCGACCTCGCGGGACTGCTCCCACTGGCCGGTCCAGCGCCTGATCTGCCGGGCGAGGTAGCCGTCGGGACGCCCAAACCCTTCCAGCGGCCCGTCGGTCGGCACGGCGTGGATCGCGAGGAGCACGTCGACGACGGAGTCGGCGATCTTCTCTCGCTCGGCCGGCCCGTCGGCGTACCCGGCGGGGATGTCCTCGCGCAGCACCAACCCGTCGACGTAGGCCATTACGTAGAAGGGCGCACCCAGCAGGGCTGTGTCGGTGCACAGGTCGAGCACCTGCGGCACCGGCACCGGGGTGCCCTGCAGCGCGGCGAGGACCCGGTGCTCGCGCTCCATGTCGTGCGCCGTGGGCAGCACCGCGGCCAGTGGCGGCCGGCGCAGGACGACGCGACCGGCCGGCGAGGTGACGATGTAGGTCAGGTTCGACTTCCCGCCGGCCACCAGCGAGACCTCCGGCGAGACCCACCGCTCGTCGGAAAGGATGCGGGCGAGGTAGGGCCCCACGAGGTCGGGCGCTGCGCCGGTGCTGACGGGCTCGGTCACCGCTGGCTCCGGGCCGGGGGAGCGGTGGGCTCGCCGCTCGCGGACCGGGCTCCGGGCACGCCGCGGAACCGGAAGGGCGCCGGCGGCACGCCCGGCTGGATGAACCACGCGGCTCCGGGCTCGTCGTCGGCTGCCCCCAGCACCACCTCGGCGACCTCCTCGGGGGTGAGCAGGGGGAAGTTCGCGGCGTGGAAGCCCTCGGCCATGTGGCCGAGGATGGCGGTCTCGGCGAAGCCGGGGCATACGGCCGCGACCGTGATGCCGTCCTCGGCGAGGCGGGGCGCGACGCTGCGTACCAGGCCGACCACTGCGTGCTTGGTGAGCCCGTAGATGGGCGTGTCAGGCGTGGGCACCAGCCCGGCCAGGCTGGCGGTCGCGACGACCGAGCCGCCGCCGGCCCGCCGCATGGCCGGCAGCACGGCCTGCAGCCCGAACCACACGCCGTCGACGTTGATCCCCAGCATCCGCCGGTAGGTCTCGAGCGGCACGTCCTCGACCCGCTCCTCGTCGACGGCGATGCCGGCGTTGAGGTGGGCCCAGTCCAGGCGGCCGTAGTGCTCCTCGGCCACCGCAACGGCACGCTTGCTCGCCTCCGGGTCGCGGACGTCGACCTCGACGAACACGCCGCCGACCTCGTCGGCCACCGCCTTGCCGCCAGCGGTGTCGACATCGGCGACCACGACGCTGTCACCCCGGGCCGCCAACGCGCGCGCAACCGCGGCGCCGATCCCCATCGCCCCGCCGGTGACGAGGGCGACGCGGCTCACAGCAGAGCTCCGGTGCACCGGGCGGCGGGACGGGGGCGACTGGTATAGGCGCCGGTGCCGGCAGGAGGCCGGGACGCGCGGGTATGCAGGACCATGACGGGATGATGCACCGCGCGCGGGGCTCTGACACCTTCGGCCTGCTCGCCGCGGTTGGCGCGGTCCTGACGCTCGTCCTGCTCGTCCTGCCCGGCTGCAGTGGCGGCAGCGGGCAGTCGGCAGCGCAGCGTCGCAGCGTCCTGCAGCCGGACCCGGCCCTCAAAGGGGTGCAGGTCAGCGTCGGCTCCCGCGACTTCGACGAGCAGGTGCTGCTCGGCCAGATCGCCATCGCCACGCTGAAGGCGGTCGGGGCCGACGTCCGCGACAAGACCGACATCTCCGGTGCGCTCGGTGCCAGACGCGCCCTGCAGACCGGCCGGATCGACCTGTACTACGACTACACGGGGACCGGATGGACGCGCTACCTCGGCGGCACCCCGCAGCGTGACGCCCAGCGGCTGTGGGAGCAGGTGGAAGCGGCGGACCTGCAACGCAACGGCATCCGCTGGCTCTCGCCCTACGCGCCGTTCTCCAACACCTTCGGTCTGGCTGTCGGCAAGGGCGCCGCCGATGCGCTCGGGGTGCGCACCATGTCCGACCTCGCACGCATGTCCCGGGAACAGCCGGCGCGCCTTACCTTCTGCTCGGATGCGGACTTCGCCAGCCGGGCGGACGGGCTCCGGGGGGTCACGGCGGCCTACCGGCTGTCGATCCCACCGGGTCAGCTCGTGCAGCTCGACACCGCCGCCGTCTACAGCGCGGTCGCGAAGGGCCAGCAGTGCACGGTCGGCGCGGTCTACACCACCGACGGGCGCATCTCGTCGCTCGGGCTGCGCCTGCTGACCGACGACATGCGCTACTTCCCGGCCTACAACGGCGACCCGGTCATGCGGGACAGCTTCTGGCATCAGCACCCGGGCATCGCTGCGGCGCTGGCACCGGTCACGGCCACGCTTGACGACGCGACGATGAGCGCGCTCAACGCCAAGGTGTCGGTCGACGGCGACGACCCGGCCGATGTCGCCCGGCAGTACCTGCGCGACAAGGGGTTCACCCGCTGAGCCGGGGCAGGCGTGCCGACCGACTCGCAAGCGGATCGCGTCCCCTCGGAGCGGACCCCCTCTTTCCTCCGCGGGCTTCGCGTGATGAAGTCCCAGGCATGGACTTCACCCCGAGCCCCGCGGGCCAGGAATACATCGAGCGCCTCACCGCCTTCATGGACGAGCGCGTCTACCCCGCGGAGCACGAGTACGAGCAGTGGCGCCGCGCCCAGCCGGCCGACAGCCACGAGCACCCACCGGTGCTGGAGGAGCTCAAGGCCGAGGCGCGCCGGCGCGGGCTGTGGAACCTGTTCCTGCCCGGCGAGGGTCACCCGCTGTCGGTACTCGACTACGCGCCGCTCGCGGAGATCACCGGCCGCAGCCCTGGCCTGGCGCCCGAGGCGATCAACTGCGCCGCTCCCGACACCGGCAACATGGAGGTGCTGCACCTGTTCGGCACCACCGAGCAGAAGGAGCAGTGGCTGCGGCCGCTGCTCGACGGCGAGATCCGCTCGGCGTTCGCGATGACCGAGCCCGACGTCGCCTCCTCCGACGCCCGCAACATCTCGACCCGCATCGAGAAGGACGGCGACGAGTACGTCATCAACGGTCGCAAGTGGTGGACCAGCGGCGCGGCCAACCCCCGCTGCGCGGTGTTCATCGTCATGGGCAAGACCGACCCCTCGGCCTCGACCTACCGCCAGCAGTCGATGATCCTGGTGCCGCGCGACACCCCGGGCGTGACGATCGTCCGCGACCTCATGGTCTTCGGCTACAACGACCGCGAGGGGCACTGCGAGGTGGCCTTCGACGACGTCCGCGTCCCGGCGACCAACCTGGTCGCGAACGAGGGCGACGGGTTCATGATCGCTCAGGCGCGGCTCGGGCCCGGCCGCATTCACCACTGCATGCGCGTCATCGGGCTGGCCGAGCGGGCGCTCGACTCCATGATCCAGCGGGTCTCGACGCGCGTGGCCTTCGGCGGCGAGATCGCCAGGCAGGGCGTGGTTCAGGAGTGGATCGCCCTGTCCCGCATCGAGCTCGAGCAGGCCCGCCTGCTCACGCTCAAGACCGCGTGGCTCATCGACACGGTGGGGGCCCGCGGGGCCCGCACCGAGATCTCGGCCATCAAGGTCGCGGCGCCGAGGACCGCCCTGGCCGTCATCGACCGCGCCATCCAGGCTCATGGCGGCGCGGGGGTCTGCCAGGACTTCCAGCTGGCCGAGGCCTACGCGCACGCCAGGACGCTGCGTCTCGCGGACGGCCCGGACGAGGTGCACCTGCGCAGCGTCGCCCGCCAGGAGATCGGTCGGGTGATGGGCGGCAGCAGCAACGGCAAGGCCGCGTCCCCGGCCGCCGGGAAGGGGACCGGCCCGGCGGCGGCGGGCGAGGCCGTGCCGCAGCCGGTCGGAGGCTCCTGACAGCTCTCGGTCTCCTACCCACGCTGCGCCTAGGTTGAGGCGGGTCGGCGCCCGGCCGGCGGCCTCCTTGCGCTCGCAGGTGTGGTCTGCGTCTCGTCACCGCGACGGCGCGCGGTTACGGTTGGCGTATCCGCGGCATTGTCGTAGGGGTCGGTTTCTGCCCCTGACGAAAGGACGACCATGATCGAGCGCGACAAGATCTACATCGGCGGCGAGTGGGTACCCAGCGCCGGTACCGGGGTGTTCACCGTGCGCAACTCGACGACGGAGGAGGTGCTCGGCACCGCTGCCGACGTCGATGCCGCTGTCGCCGCGGCGCGTGCCGCGTTCCCGTCGTGGTCGCAGACCAGCGTTGCGGAGCGGGCCAAGTACCTCGGCGGGGTGGCCGAGCAGCTGCAGCTGCGCACCGAGGAGATCGCCCGGCTGATCGCGGCCGAAGTCGGGATGCCGCTCCCGCTGGCTAAGGTCATCCAGGTCGGCCTGCCGACCATGACTTTCGCGGACATGGCGCGCGTGGTGCAGGAGTACGAGTTCGAGACGACGATCGGCAACTCGCAGATCATCCGGGAGCCGATCGGCGTCGTCGGCGCCATCACTCCCTGGAACTACCCGCTGCACCAGATCGCCGCCAAGGTGGCGGCCGCGTTGGCTGCCGGCTGCACGGTGGTGCTCAAGCCCAGCGAGATCGCGCCGCTGAACGCCTTCGTGCTGATGGAGATCTTCGAGCAGGTCGGCCTTCCGGCAGGTGTCGTCAACCTGGTCTGCGGCGACGGACCGATGGTGGGGGAGCCGATCGCGGCGCACCCGGGCGTCGACATGGTCAGCTTCACCGGCTCGACCCGGGCCGGCCGTCGCGTCAGCCAGGTGGCTGCCGAGACCGTCAAGCGTGTCGCGCTCGAGCTCGGCGGCAAGAGCCCCAACGTGATGCTGGAGGACGCCGACCCCGCCACCGTGGTGCCCGATGCGGTGCGCAAGGCGTTTCTCAACTCGGGCCAGACCTGCTCGGCGCTCACCCGCCTCGTGGTCCCGCGCAGCCGGCTGGCCGAGGTCGAGGAGCTGGTCACCAGGGAGGCGGAGTCGGTCGGAGTGGGCGACCCCCTGGGCGAGCAGCGAGTCTACGTCGGGCCGCTGGTGAGCGAGGCCCAGCGCGAGCGGGTGCGGGGCTTCATCGAGACCGGCATCGAGGAGGGCGCCCGCCTGCTGACTGGGGGCGCCGAGCCGCCCGAGGGGCTCGAGACAGGCTACTTCGTGCGTCCGACGGTCTTCTCGGATGTGTCGCCCGCGATGACGATCGCCCAGCAGGAGATCTTCGGCCCGGTGCTCGTCATCCAGCCCTACGACACCGAGGATGAGGCGGTCGACATCGCCAACGACACCGTCTACGGCCTGGCCGGCGGGGTGTGGTCGGGCGACGTGGAGCACGCGAAGGCGGTGGCGCGGCGCATCCGGGCCGGGCAGGTCGAGGTCAACGGTGGTGCCTTCAACCCGCGGGCGCCGTTCGGTGGCTACAAGCAGTCGGGTGTCGGCCGGGAGTACGGCGAGATCGGCTTCGAGGAGTTCCTCGAGGTCAAGGCGATGCAGCTCTGACGCTCGTGTGAGCGGGCCGGCGGCGCGAGGCATCCGGAGCGCCGCCGGCTGGTGCCTCAGTCGTGCAGCAGGCTCGACACGCGCTCCAGCGCCTGCTCGGACACCCCGTTGGCCCGCGCCCACGCCGCTACCCCGCCATGGTCGGTGTCGAGCCGCTCGAGCAACTGCTCCATGACGTGGGGCTCGCAGGCCAGGTCCTGGACGTCGCGAGTTCCGCTGTAGCGCGAGTAGGTCGGCATCCGCATCAGCCGGGCGAGGATGGCATCGAGGCGCTCGTTGGTGCGCGCGTAGTCGTCGATGACGGCGGCGCGCTCGACACCGTTGAGCTCGAGCACGAGCGCGGCGAGCACGCCGGTGCGGTCCTTGCCGGCCGCGCAGTGGAACACCGCGGGCACGTCGTCCGGCTGTGCCAGGAGCTCCAGCGCCTCAGCAACGACCGGCCCGGCGCCGCGCAGGTAGCCGAGGTAGTGCTCGACCCGCTCCTGCTCCCCCCGCTCGGCGACGACGAGGGCGTGCCCGGGGTCGTCGGGGATGACGACGGCATCAGGGATGAACGGCAGGTTGGCGTACCCCACCTGCCGGCTCGCGAGCGGGCCGCGGCCCTCGCGGCGTGCCTCCTCCGGGGTGCGCAGGTCGAGCACGGTCCGCACGCCCCAGTCGAGCAGCCGTTCGACGTCGGCCTCGGTGAGCTCCTGCAGCGTGTCGGCCCGCAGCAGGACCCCGGAGCGGGTGACGCCCCCGCCTCGCAGTGGCAGGCCGCCCAGGTCGCGGACGTTGACGGCTCCTTTCAGCTCGATCCACCGCTCGTCGCTCATGGCTCGACCCTACGAGCGGGCAGGCATGCGCCCGTCGGGCCACGATCAGCCCGGCTATACGGCCAGCAGCACGGCCACGGCCACCAGGTTGAAGAAGAAGTGCGTCGCCATGCCCGGCCCAAGGCGCCGGAAGTGCTGTGCAAGGAAGCCCAGCAGCACGCCCAGCAAGCCGGTGGTGGCGATGATCGAGACGTTCTGCCAGCCCTGCGTCGGCTGGGCGTGCACCAACCCGAACAGCAGGGCCTGCACAGCGACGGCTCCGGCGGCGCCGAGCCGGGTCTGCAGCGAGCGCAGCAGGAGCCCGCGGAAGAACAGCTCCTCGAAGATGGGTGCGCCCACGGCCGCGAGCACCGCGAGAGCGAGGAAGGCCGCGCGGTCATCGCGCAGCCGGTCGAACACGCCGGTGTTGGAGCCGACCAGCTTGTGGTCGACGGCGAACAGGACGAGGGCGAATATCCCGGCGGCGATGCGTCCGGCGAGCGCGGCGAGGAACCCCCACCCGAGGTCGACCCAGCGCGCGTCGACGCCGAGATCGCGGCGGACGGACCCGGTGCCGTAGCGCCGGCTCGCCCACCAGCATGCCCCGGCCATCCCGGCCCACAGGGTGCCCTGCCCGACCAGCAGCGCAGGGAGCAGATGCCGGTGGTGGCCGCCGGTGATGGCGAGGGCAAGCAGGGAGCCGATGAGAGTCGCGGCAACGATGGCGACCAGTCCGACAGCGCCGGCGCGCAGCGGGAGCAGGGCGCGGCCGTCCGACGTGCCGCTGGCCCCGGCGGCCCCCGGGTGTGCCGGGAGCGCATCCTCGCTGACATCGTGGCCATCGGCGACGCCGAGCGTCCACCGCTCGCCGTCCCACCACCGCAGCTGGTGGCGGCGGCCGGGGTCGGGGTACCAGCCGGGCGACGCCGCAGGGACAGACCGCTCGATGTCAGCACTCATCCGGGGACGATGTCGAAGCGTCGCCGGCCGTGGAGCCGGTAGACCGTGAAGTCGGAGTCGAGCGTGAAGATCTGCCGCTCGCCGCGCTCCTCCGCCATCGCCACGAGTGTGGCGTTGGCCAGGTCCATGGAAAGGTCGGCGTACTTGGCCATCAGAGCGGCACTGCGCTCGAGCGCCGGCCGGGACAGCTCGGCGATCTCGAGCCGGTCGGTGAGGGCGAGCCTCCACAGCGCCGGCGGCCCCTGCTTACCCGCTCGTCCCAGCGAGGACATCGCCTCGGTGAAGGCCGGCCACGTGGTGAGCAGTGGGAGGCGAAGCCCCTGCAGGACCAACTGGCAGAGCTCGTGGTCGGCTTCATCGGCGTCGATCAGCGCGACGAGCGGCCCCGCATCGGTGAGAGTCACGCATCCCACCTCGGCGGCCGCGAGCTCAGTGGCGTCACCGGCGCCTCTCGGCCAGTCCCTCAGCGCAGGCCGAACCTGTCTGCCGGGCACGCCCGCCGCCGCCGTGCACGATCCCCAGCACGTCATCGAAGTCGGACACACCGGCGGCCGACAGCGTCGCATCAGCACGTTCGGCCGCCGCCCGGCGGATGAACTCCGACAGCGACTCGCCCTTGACCGCAGCGGCCTGCTGCAGCCGGGCCTCGAGCAGGGAGTCCAGCCGAAGGCTCTTCATCCCTTTAGCGTATCCCGGTCTGCTGTCGCCGTGATACAGCCAGCGCCTGAAGTGACCTGGCGCTGTCGTTGCTTTTGCTAAAGACTTCGACCATCTGAGAGGATCGGGGCGAGCAGCGCGGGCACCGCCAGGGAAGGACGGCAGTCATGGCAGCAGCAGGTCTGGACAGCTTCGGCTCGCGGGGGGAGCTGGCGGTCGGCGAGCGCACCTACACCATCCACCGCCTGACCGGCATCGAGGGGGCCGACACCCTGCCCTACACCCTCAAGGTGCTGCTCGAGAACCTGCTGCGCACCGAGGACGGCGCCAACACCACGGCCGAGCACATCCGCGCGCTGGCCGGGTGGGACCCCTCGGCCGACCCGAGCCGGGAGATCCAGTACACGCCCGCTCGCGTGATCATGCAGGACTTCACCGGCGTCCCGTGCGTCGTCGACCTCGCCGCCATGCGCGAGGCGATGGCAGAGCTCGGGGGCGACCCGAAAAAGATCAACCCGCTGGCGCCGGCCGAGCTGGTCATCGACCACTCGGTCATCGCCGACGTCTCCGGCCGGCCCGACGCCTTCGAGCGCAACGTCGACATCGAGTACGAGCGCAACCGCGAGCGCTACCAGTTCCTGCGCTGGGGCCAGGAGGCGTTCGAGAACTTCAAGGTCGTCCCGCCCGGCACCGGCATCGTCCATCAGGTCAACATCGAGCACCTGGCGCGGGTGGTCTTCGTCGACGAGGCGACCGGCGCGGCCTACCCCGACACCCTGGTCGGCACCGACAGCCACACCACGATGGTCAACGGCCTCGGCGTGCTCGGGTGGGGCGTGGGCGGCATCGAGGCCGAGGCGGCGATGCTCGGCCAGCCCGTCAGCATGCTCATCCCGCGGGTCGTCGGCTTCAAGCTCACCGGCGCAATGGCCGAGGGCAGCACCGCGACCGACCTGGTGCTGACCGTCACCGAGATGCTCCGGCAGCACAAGGTCGTGGGCAAGTTCGTCGAGTTCTACGGCGAGGGCGTCGCCAGCGTGCCGCTCGCCAACCGCGCGACGATCGGCAACATGAGCCCGGAGTACGGCTCCACCTGCGCCATCTTCCCGATCGACGACGAGACGCTGTCCTACCTGCGCTTCACGGGCCGCCCCGAGGAGCAGGTGGCGCTCGTCGAGGCGTACGCCAAGGAGCAGGGGCTGTGGCACGACCCGTCCAGCGAGCCTCGCTACTCCGAGACCCTCGAGCTCGACCTGTCGACGATCGTGCCGTCGCTGGCCGGTCCGAAGCGCCCGCAGGACCGGGTGCCGCTCGATGCCGCGAAGGCGTCCTTCCGGCACGTGCTGAGTGAGTACGCCAAGGGCAACGACCCGGTCCCCGCGGGCGGCGTCGACGAGGCGAGCGCCGAGTCCTTCCCGGCCTCCGACCCGGCGTCCGCGGGCGGTAGCCAGACCGAGGCGGAGGCCGAGGCCGACCAGCCGGTGACGTGCTCCAACGTCGGCGAGGTCGGTGACCGGCCGAGCAACCCCCAGCAGGTACGGCTCGAGGACGGTAGCCGGTTCGAGATCGACCACGGCGCCGTCGGCATCGCCGCGATCACCTCGTGCACCAACACCTCGAACCCGCAGGTGATGATCGGCGCCGCGCTGCTGGCCAAGAAGGCCGTCGAGCGCGGCCTCACCAGCAAGCCGTGGGTCAAGACCACGCTGGCGCCCGGCAGCAAGGTCGTCATGGACTACTACGAGCGCGCCGGCCTCACGCCCTACCTCGACAAGCTCGGCTTCAACCTGGTCGGCTACGGCTGCACGACCTGCATCGGCAACTCCGGACCGCTGCAGCCCGAGATCTCCGAGGCGGTGTCCAGCGGCGACCTCGCTGTCGTCAGCGTGCTGTCGGGCAACCGCAACTTCGAGGGCCGCATCAACCCCGACATCAAGATGAACTACCTTGCCTCGCCGCCGCTCGTCGTGGCGTACGCGCTGGCCGGGACGATGGACCTCGACATCACCACCGAGCCGCTCGGCACCGACACCGACGGCACGCCCGTCTACCTGCGCGACATCTGGCCGACCGACCACGAGATCAGCGAGGTCGTCGGCGAGGCCATCCAGGCCAGCATGTTCGCCAAGGACTACGCCGACGTGTTCGCCGGCGACGAGCGGTGGCAGTCGCTGCCGATGGGGGAGTCGGGCACGGGCGCCTTCTCGTGGGAGGACGAGTCCACCTACGTGCGGCGCCCGCCCTACTTCGACGGGATGGACCGCGAGCCGCAGCCGCCGACCGACATCGAGGGCGCCCGCGTCCTGGCCCTGCTCGGCGACAGCGTGACGACCGACCACATCTCGCCGGCCGGCGCGATCAAGCGGGACTCACCGGCGGGCCGCTACCTCGGCGAGCACGGCGTGGAGGCGAGGGACTTCAACTCCTACGGCTCGCGCCGCGGCAACCACGAGGTGATGATCCGCGGCACCTTCGCCAACATCCGCTTGCGCAACCAGCTCGCACCCGGCACCGAGGGCGGGGTCACCCGGCACCTGCCGGACGGCGAGCAGATGGCGATCTACGACGCCGCGCAGACGTACGCGCAGGATGGCGTCCCGCTCGTCGTGCTGGCAGGCAAGGAGTACGGCTCAGGCTCCTCGCGCGACTGGGCGGCCAAGGGGACGGCGCTGCTCGGGGTGCGGGCCGTCGTCGCGGAGTCCTACGAGCGCATCCACCGCTCCAACCTGATCGGGATGGGCGTCCTGCCGCTGCAGTTCGGCGAGGGCGAGTCCGTCGCCTCGCTCGGGTTGAGCGGCGAGGAGACGTTCACGATCCGGGGGCTCGCCGACGTCTCCGAGAAGAGCGGCACCGTCACGATCGAGGCCGACGGCAAGCCGATCGAGGTCCTCGTGCGCATCGACACGCCGGGGGAGGCGGCCTACTTCCGCCACGGCGGCATCCTTCCCTACGTGCTGCGCTCGCTGCTGGAGGGTGACGGTGAGCCGAGCGCGCGGGCGGGGGCGCCGGCAGCAGCGTGACGGCGGGCTGCATGACACGGGCCCGTCTGGCAACGACCCCCGCATGACGGCGACCGGGTGACGCCGGCGCCGCAGGACCTGCTCACCCTGGCGGTCGATGTGGCTGCCGAGGCCGCCGAGCTGCTGATGCAGGGTCAGTCCGGCGTCACCACGGCAGCGACGAAGTCGTCGCCGACCGATGTCGTCACGGCCATGGACCGGGCGAGCGAGGCGCTGATCGTGCAGCGGCTGCTCGAGGCGCGGCCCGCTGACGGAGTCCTCGGTGAGGAGGGCGCCGCTCGGGAGGGGTCATCGGGCGTGCGCTGGGTCATCGACCCGCTCGACGGCACCGTCAACTACCTCTACCGGCTCCCGCTATGGGCCGTCTCCATCGCGGCCGAGGTCGACGGCCGAGTCGTCGCCGGGGTGGTTCACGCCCCCGCGCTGGGCGAGGTCTGGACGGCAGTGCACCGCGGGGGCGCGTGGCTGCACGGCGAGCGGCTGCACGGGTCGCAGCAGACCGAGCTCGCGCAGGCGATGTGCGCGACCGGCTTCGGCTACGAGGCGTCCCGGCGGACGAGGCAAGCCGCCGTGCTCGCCCGCGTGCTGCCGCGAGTGCGCGACATCCGCCGCCTCGGGTCCGCGGCGATCGACCTGTGCCTGACGGCGGCCGGCCTGGTCGATGTCTACTACGAGCGGGGTCTGCACCCCTGGGACCTCGCCGCCGCGGGACTCATCGCCGAGGAGGCGGGACTCACCGTCTGCGGACTCGACGGCACGCCGGCCGGCATCGACCTCGTCGTCGCCGCGCCGCTGGCACTCCTCGAAGAGCTGCTCGCGCTGCTGGGCGAGGAGCCGCGTGCCGACAGCGACTGAGCTGCGCGATCTGGGCCGGCGGCGCTAGGAGTAGCGGTGACTGCTCGTACCGTCGGCCTGGTGGCCGGCTTCGCGGGTGCAGGTCCTGCCGCTGATCGCCCGATGACCGCACAGCGCCTGCGAGTTCGCCGGGTCGGCGGTTGTTGGATCCCGCTGGCGGGCGTTGCGCTGGCCGGCCTCGTGCTGGGCGACCCGGTTGGCCTGCCGCATCGCCTGCTGGTCCTCGACCTTGCCCATGGCCCCATCATGCTCCGAACGAGGCGCCGGTCAGCGCATCCTCGGCTCGCAGAACAACTCGCCGAGGGCATGGACCGTCGTCGCCGCACCGACGCTGCAGGCCGCTGGAAGCCCCTGCAAGCCCTGTAAGCCGCTGAAAGGCCGCGCGTCAGGCGAAGTGGGGCAGAACCTCACGCTGGTAGAACTCGATCATCCCTTGCTGGTCAGGGCCGATCTGCCCGACGTAGACCTCGTCGAAGCCGGCGTCGACGTGCTCCTGGATCGCCGCGATGTGCACCTCGGGGTCGGGCCCGGCCGGCACCGACTCCTTGATCATGTCGCGCGTGACGAGCGACGACGCCTGGACGAAGTGGGCGGGCGTCGGCAGCACTTGGGGCAGCTCGCCGGGCAGCGCCTCGTTGGGCCACAGCCGGAACGCGTTGTCGACCCCCTCGTCCTGCGTGGGGGCATAGGCGACCTTCAGACCGGTGTGCGTGAGACCGCGGCCGCCCTGCTCGCGGTAGCCCCTCACCAGCTCGGCAGTGGGGCCGACCGTCATGAGGCCGTCGCCGATCTTCGCCGCGACCGCCAGCGCCTTGGGACCGAAGGCGCTGACGTAGATGTCGGGTGGTGTGTCCGGGCAGGTGTAGAGCCGGGCGTTCTCGACCGCGTAGTGCTGCCCGTCGTGACTGATCTGCTCGCCGGTCAGCAGCTCGCGAATGATCGCGACAGCCTCCTCCAGCATGTCGAGCCGCACCTGCTCCTGCGGCCAGGCATCGCCGAGGATGTGTTCGTTGAGCGCCTCGCCGGTCCCGACGCCGAAACCGAACCTGCCGCCGGAGAGCACAGCGGTCGTGGCAACCGCCTGCGCTACGACGGCGGGGTGGATGCGCACCGTCGGACAGGTGACGGCGGTCCACATCCGCAAGCTGCTGGTCGCCTGCGCGATCGCTCCGAGCGTTGACCACACGAACGGCGACTGCCCCTGCTCGTGCGTCCACGGGTGGTAGTGATCCGAGATCCACATGGTGCTGAAGCCGGCCTGCTCCGCCCGCTGCGCCCCCTCGACCAGCTCCCGAGGTCCGCGTTCCTCGCTGGACAGAAAAATGCCGACAGTCGCCATGCCCACGAGGTACCCGCCTGCCGGGGCGCCACGCCGCCTGCCTCACTGCTTGTGGCGTACCGGTCCCGCGGCGTTCAGTGCCCGCGGCCCGCCGCCGATGAGGGGTCTGTGTCAGCTCGGGTTCTCGTCGTCGCGCCCGAGGGGGCGGGCGGGTCGGCTGTCTGCGAGCTGCTGCGCGGGATGCGCCCGCACTGGGAGATTCTCACCGCCACGTCCGCTTCAAGCGCGCGCGCCGTCTGTGGCGTGCTGCCCGTCGACGTCGTCGTCGTCGACGCCGGCACGGACGGCTCGGCTGCCCTGCTGCGTGACCTGGCCGCGACCCGACCCACGATCGGCCGGGTGGCACTCGCTGCGCTTCGGGAGCAGTCGATCGCGCTCCCGGAACAGGATCGGGGTGACGTCGCGCCCGAACAGCACGGCCCCCGCGGTGACGGCGCGTGGCTCTCCGCGCACCGCGTGCTGCCGCGCAGCCCGGCCGGCTACCTGCTGATCCGCGCGATTGCCGCCGCCCGCGCCGAGGCCGCGGCCACGCAGCTGGACCCGGTCGACCGCATCGTCGCGGACCTCGACGTGCTGCCGCCGGCACCGCTCGTCTGGACCAGGCTGCGCAGCATGCTTGCCGACCCCGGCAGTGACCTGCCGGCGCTGACCGCCGTCATCTCCCAGGATGTCGCGGCGGCCGTCATGGTGCTGCGCATCGCCAACGGAGCCGGCCTGGGGCCTAGCGCCCGGCCCGTCGCCGACGTGTCAGACGCCATCCGGCTGCTCGGCGTACGCACCGTCGCCAGCGCGCTGCTGGCGCCCCAGGTCCTCGCGGCGCTCCGGCACGTACGGCCCCTGCCTGGACTGCGGCTGCACGAGCTGTCGCAGCACGGCTTCGCCTGCGGGGTCGTCGCCCGCCAGCTCCTCAGCAACCCGCAGCAGGCCGCTCAGGCCTTCCTCGGCGGCCTGCTGCAGGACGTGGGCCAGCTGGCGCTCGCGCTGCGGCAGACGACCGCCTACCGCAGCTGCCTGGCCGAGGCGGGGTGGCGCGACACATCGCTGCACGAGGTCGAGCGAGCGAGCTTCGGCTTCGACCATGCCGCCGTGGGCGGCGCGCTGCTGAGGCGCTGGAACCTGCCGGGCGAGGTTGCGGCTGCGGTCGCCTGCTCGCACGAGCCCCTGACGCCCGCCCAGCAGGCGGGCGCCGACCCGCTCGGGGTCAGCGGCGCGGTCCGCCTCGCTCACTGCCTGGTCACCACCAACCCCGGCCGAGGCGGCGACATCCAAGAGCGTGGAGTGCACGCAGCATTGGCGGCCGAGGCGCACGCAGCGGTCGATGCGCACCACCTGGCCGGCATCGCCGACGACCTGCTCGGTCACCCGGCCGGTCGCACCGAGCCGCTGACGAGCCACTGACGAGCCGCTGGCCGCGCGGCGGGCCCGGCCCGCTCAGCCTCGCCCGCGGCGGCCCGCCCGCTCAGCCTCGCCCGTGCAGCCCGCGGACGACGGCCAGCAGCACCCGGGTCGCGACTGCCGGACGCCGAAAGCTGGTCAGCGGCACCGGCAGGTCGAAGCGCTTGCGAGCAATCGCCTTCGCCGTCGTGAACTCCTTGAGCCCGTCCGGCCCGTGGATGCGGCCGAAGCCCGACTCGCCGCTGCCGCCGAAAGGCAGCGCCGGGATGGTGGCGAACGCGATGACCGAGTTGACCGACGCCATGCCGCAGCGCAGCCGCCGGGCGATCTCCATCCCGCGGCTCGCCGAGAACACGGAGGCGGCCAGCCCGTAGCCGGTCGCGTTGGCCTTCTCGACGGCCTCGTCGACGTCGCGGACCTTGGTCACGGTCAACGTGGGGCCGAACGTCTCCTCGGTGATGGCGGAGGCGTTGTCGGGCACGTCGACGAGGACCACGGGGTCAACGAACCGCTCGTGAACGCTGTCGCGGCCTCCGACGACGGCTCGCGCGCCGCTGTCGAGCGCGTCCGTCACGTGGCGCCGGATGATGTCGAGCTGCGAGGGCATCGTGATCGGCCCGAAGGAGGTGCCGGCTCGAAGCCCCGACGCCTGCTTGGTCAGCTCCTGCACGAAGGTGTCGTAGTTGCGCTCGGTGACGTAGACCCGCTCGGTGCCGATGCAGGTCTGGCCGGCATTGCTCATGGCCCCCCACAGCGCGGCATCGGCGGCACCGGTGATGTCGGCATCGTCGGCGACGATCAGCGCGTCCTTGCCGCCGCACTCCATGAGCACCGGGGTGAGCGTCTGCGCGCATGCCCCCATGACCTTGCGGCCGGTGGCCGACGATCCGGTGAACGCGAGCTTGTTCACGCCCGAGGTGCAGAGGGCAGCGCCGGTCTCACCGAGGCCGGTCACGACGGTGAAGACCGGGTGCTCGGGGACGACCTCGGCGAAGGAGTCGGCCAGCCACTGCCCGACGCCGGGCGTGTACTCGCTGGGCTTGAACACCACCGCGTTGCCCGCCGCCAGCGCGTAGGCGATGGAGCCCATCGGCGTGAAGACGGGGTAGTTCCAGGGCCCGATGACACCGATGACGCCGAGCGGCGGGTACTCCACGGTCGCCGCGAAGTTGGCGGCCAGCATCCCGCTGGAGACCTTCTGGGGCCCGAGCACCGACGGCGCGTTGCGCATCGCCCAGTCGAGGTGGTCGATGGTGAGCACGATCTCGATGACCGCGTCTGCCCTGGGCTTGCCGTTCTCCAGTGTGACGAGGTCGGCGAGCTCGGGAGCCCGTCTGGCGAGCACGCCCTTCCAGGCCTTGAGCCGCTTGGCCCGGCCATCAAACCCCAGGCCCGCCCACCACTGGGCCGCCTGCTGCGCGGCGCTGACGGCAGCCCGCACCTGCTCGGGCGTGCGCCTCGGGTGCGTGCCGACGAGCTCCCCGTTGGCCGGGTTGTACGAGTCGAACGTGTCGCCCTGCGCGCTGCCGGCGGTGCTGCGTTCGGCTGCGAGTGTCATGGTTGCTCTCCTGGTCATCGGGTGCGTGCCCAGCGTAGTGCGCCTCGTCGCTCCACACCCAGCGTTCAGGCAGGGCCGCGAGGCTAACGGCCTGCCTCCTCCAGCGTCCCGAGAAAGCCGCGCACCATCGCCGCAACCTCCACCGGATGCTCGAACTGCGGCACGTGGCCGCAGTCCTCGAGGACGATGGCGCCTGCCTCGGGCAGCGCGTTGGCGACGTGGCGGGCGAAGGCGGCGGGGACCAGCCGGTCGCGGTCGCCCCAGACGAACAGCGCCGGCGCGGCAAGCTTGGGCAACCGCTCCCAGAAGCCTCGCTCCCCGTACGCCTCGTCGAGGTAGATCTGCCGGGCGCAGGACAGGAAGGCGACCCGTCCCGAGCGGGTGTGGAAGACCCGCAGGAACTCGTCCGCGCCCGCCTGCAGCCAGTGCGGCGGGATGCGGTCGGGGTCGCTGAACATCGCCCTGATCGACTCGACGACCATCGCGTGCGGGATGGGCAGCGGCACCATCGCCGCCTCGGGGCGCATCAGCCGGGCGATGGGCACCCATTGCCGCAGGCGCCGGAAGGCAGGCGATGGCGAGAGCAGGATCAGCGCCCGGACGCGGTCGGGGGCGCGCAGGCCTGCCTCGAGCGCGATGCGCCCGCCCATCGAGTTGCCGATCAGCACCGCGTCGTCGATACCGAGCTCGTCGAGCCAGGAGGTCAACCAGGAGGTGTACCAGGCCGCGTCGTAGCGGCAGTGCGGTCGGGCGGAGCCGCCGAACCCGGGCAGGTCGGGCGCGAGCACGCGATGGTCGGGCGCGAGCTCCCAGATCAGCGGCAGCATGGAGGCGTTCGTCGCCCCGAGGCCGTGCAGCAGGACGACGGCGGGCGCGTCGACCGGGCCCGCGTCGAGGTAGGCGGTGGCGATGCCGCGCGGCCGGTTCATCGTTGCGTGCGGCCAGTGCTCGGGCATCTCATCGGTGTCGAACAGCCCGTCGAGCGCCAGTGCCAGCGACAGGTCGCCGCGCACCGCCACCCGACCGTCGAGGAAGGCGCCGACACCGGTCTCCTGGCCCTGCACGATCGCCTGCAGCGTCTCGTGCGAAGCGTTGACGGTTGTCGAGCGCTGGCGCGCCGGCGCGGCCCCGACCTGGGCACGCAGCTGCCCGCGGTCGAGCCGGATGGTGACCGCCTCGTCCTCCGTGAGGAGGACCACGCACGCCGACCGGTTGCGCAGCAGCGGGTTGTCGACGCCGGCCCGAAGCCGGGCGCGCAGGGCTGCGATCAGCCGTCCTTCGGGTTCGACCGGGGCAGGCGCGGACGCCGCGCCCCGCAGCAGGTGCATCGGGTCTAGGACTCCAGCTCGTCGAGGCCGGGCGGCAGCGAGCCGGTGACCCTGACCCAGGCGGAAGCGGCGCCACGCTCCACCGCAAGCCGGACCAGCGCAACGGAGATCCCGCTGACGATGGCCCAGATGATCGCCTCACGGATCTGGAGGCCGGGATGCGTGGGGTCGACGGGCGGCTCCTTGCCGGTGGCCCGGGTGTATGCCTTGCCGACTACCTCCCGGGTTGCCTTCCCGGCAAGGGCGGCAGACAGACCGCCGACCACCTTCCAGCCGGCAGCACCCGCCGCGTTCGCCACCTGCGTCCTCCTCGACTCACGGACACCATCGTCATCTGGTGGCGATGGGTGAACCTGCACGTTACCGGCGGGGAACATACCCCTCGTCGCCGCCCCGAAGGCGCAAGCGACGTCACTGGGCGCTGCCCGCCCTTGCTCGGTCCCTCCGACCCGTTCCGGTACTGGTGGCCCGGGTAGTTCGACCAGATGAGCAATCACAAGAACGACGACCACGAGCCGGCCAAGGGCGACCACGTCTCCTGGAAGACCCACGGCACCACGACAGAGGGCGTCGTGGAGAAGAAGATCACCGAGGACACCGAGGACACCGAGGCTGCCGGTCGCACCGTGCGAGCGAGCGCGGATGACCCACAGTTCCTCGTCAAGAGCGACAAGTCGGGCAAGGAGGCCGTGCACAAGCCCGGGGCGCTGCAACCCGAGTGAGCACTGCATCCCGAGTGAGCACTGCATCCCGAGTGAGCACTGCATCCCGAGTGAGCACTACATCCCGAGTGAGCACTACATCCCGAGTGAGCACTACATCCCGAGTGAGCACCCGCGAGGTGCTGCCCTGATTAGCCGCCCATGAGCGGCAGCTTGCGCACCCCGCTCGCCAGCCCCTTCACGTAGTCCTGGACGATCGTCGGTGTCAGCGTCTGGCCGAGCAGCCCGCTCATCGCATCGATGCCGACGAGGTAGCGCGGGAGGGGTACGGGCGTCGCGAGGGCCAGCCGGATGGCGCGAGCGACCCAGATCGGGTCGGGTAGCTCCCCGCCCCTGGCGGTGACGGTCTGGGCGCGCTGGTAGGCGGTGCTGTAGGCGGAGTGCGACGCGTCGGGCAGGACCTCGCCGCCGCCGGCCCAGATGTCGGTGCCGAAGCCGCCTGGCTCGACCAGGATCACCTTGACGCCGAAGCCGGCCACCTCGATCCTCAGCGCGTCGCTCAGCGCCTCCAGCCCGAACTTGGAGGCCGAGTACCAGCCCATGAAGGGGGTCGACACCCGGCCCGCGATGGACGAGACGTTGACGATCCGTCCGTCACCGGCCTCACGCATGTGCGGCAGGACGAGCTTGGCCACGCGCGCCGGCGCCAGGAGGTTGATATCGAGCTGGGCGCGGGCAAGCTCCTCACTCACGTCCTCGACGGCACCCGGCTGGGCGAACCCCGCGTTGTTGATGACGGCCCAGGGGCCACCGCCCGTCGACGCAGCGATCTTGGCAAAGCCCTCGGCACACGAGTCGGCATCGCCCACGTCGCAGACCACCGGGGTCAGCTGCACGCCCTTCTCGCTCGCGCTCGCCGAGAGCGCCGCTGCCTTCTGCTCGCCGCGCACGGTGCCGTACACCTCGTAGCCGGCGCCTGCCAGCTCGAGCGCTGTCGCGCGGCCGATGCCGCTGTTGGCGCCGGTGACGACGACTGACTTGGCCACCAGTGGCCTCCTTCACTCACGCTGGGTCATGCGTCCGACGGTTGCGGCGCCTTCGACATGATGACTCAGCGACCGAGCGCCCCCGCACCCGGCTGGCGGCGGTAACGTCGCCAGGCGGGCGAGGCCACCGCCGCCCGCGCCGACCCGCTACCACCACCGCCGGGAGCTGCGCGCATGCCCTTGCCGACGACGCCACCGGCGCATGCCGGCCTGCCCGGGCCGCATCCTGATGCCCCACCTCCCGGCACCGTCATGCCCGAGCACTACGGCGCGTGCTTCGGCTGCGGGCTGCAGCGCCCGGGTGGCCTGCGCCTGCGTGCGACGGTGGGCGAGGGCGTCACCCTGACGGCCGAGTTCGACGTGACCGAGGAGCACCAGGGCGCCCCGGGACTGGCGCACGGGGGAGTGCTCACCTCCGCGGTCGACGAGGCCCAGGGGTACCTCATGTGGCTGTTGCACAAGCCCGCCGTGACCGGTCGGCTCGAGACCGACTTCCGGCGTCCGGTACCGGTGGGCAGCACGCTGCATATCACCGCGCGGCTTACCGGCGTCGAGGGACGCAAGCTGTATTCGGCTGCCAAGGGCCGCATCGACGCTGCGGACGGGCCACTGGCACTGTCCTCGTCAGCCCTGTTCATCGAGGTCCCGGTCACCCACTTCATCAAGGGCGGGCCGGCCGGCGAGTTGGGAATCGACCCCGGCTCGTACAACCCGTGAGCAGCCCGTCGCCGCCAGCAGTGCAGGTGCTGGTACGCCGGCTCGACCCGGAGCTGCCGCTGCCCGAGTACGCGCGGACGGGCGATGCGGGGGCCGACCTCGTTGCCGCGGTTGACGTCGAGCTCGCGCCGGGGGAGCGGGCCGTCGTCCCCACCGGCATCGCGATCGCACTACCCGAGGGGTACGCGGCCTTCGTCCACCCGCGCAGTGGACTGGCGGCTCGCCACGGGCTGACGATGGTGAATGCACCGGGCACGATCGACAGCGGCTACCGGGGAGAGGTGTCCGTCATCCTGCTCAACACCGACCGGTGCCAGCCCGTGCAGTTGCGCCGAGGCGACCGCGTGGCCCAGCTGGTGGTGCAGCGCGTGGAGACCGCCCGCTTCGTCGCGTCCGATGCGCTGCCGCCCTCGCAACGCGGCGCCGGGGGGTTCGGCTCCACCGGCGGGTTCGGGCCTGCCGCCGAATCCGCGGGGCCGCTCGGCGCCCAAGAGAGAGGCAGCGATGTTCCGCAGGAGACGTAAGGACCCGGACGAAGTCGTGGAGGACGACACCGCGCCCGACCTCGACCCGGAGGACCTCGACCCGGACGACCTCGACCCGAATAGCCTCTACCCGAATCGCCGTGACCCGGACGACCGCGCGCAGGACGACGAGGCGACCGAAGCGTCGGACGAGCGACCAGCCGTTGCCGCCCCGGCGCGCCCAGGCGGAGCCAAGGGCCCGTACGACGCCGCGGACGCCCCGCAGGACGAGCTGCACCGGATGGACTTCGGCTCGCTGCGCGTCCCGGTCCTCGACGGGATGGAGGTCCGCTTCGACCTCGACGAGACCGGCCAGATCGCGGGCTTCGTGCTTGCGGACGGCGAGAGCATGCTGCAGCTCGCCGCCTTCGCCGCACCCAAGCGCAGCGGGCTGTGGGACGAGGTCCGCGCGGAGATCGTCACGTCGGTGCAGGAGTCTGGCGGCCACGCCGAGCAGACGCAGGGCCCGTTCGGGACCGAGGTGCAGGCGCGGCTGCCGGCGGAGCTGCCCGGCCAGTTCGCCCCCGCCCGCTTCGTCGGCGTCGACCAGCCGAGGTGGTTCCTGCGCGGCTTGGTCTCTGGGCCGGCAGCCATCGACCCATCCTCGGCGGAGCGACTGCTCGCCGTCTTCGGTGAGACCGTCGTCGAGCGCGGCACCGAGGCGATGCCGCTGCGCGACATGCTGGCGATCACCATGCCTGCTGAGGTCGCGGCGGCAGCCCAGGAAGCGGCCCAGCAGCAAGCGGCCCAGCAGCCGGTGCTCAGCGAGCAGCTCGGACCGGGACCCACGATCACCGAGACCCGGTAGCCGCCGCCTCCGCGAGCGCCGACACGGCTTGCCTGCCGAGGGCGGCACGATCGGCGGCCACCTCCTGCTGGGTGACCAGGCGCAGGGCCGCCATCGGCAGCGCCGTCGCCCACTGCTGCGCGACGCCCGCGGGGTGCATCGGATCCTCGAGCATGGCGACGACGGCGGCCGGTACCCGGAGCCCGGTCAGTTCCGCCAGGCCCGGTGCCCGCGACCCGCCGAGCGCCCGCAGCACCGCGGCGAAGGCCTGTGGGTCGTGTCCCGGCCAGCTGCCGGCCAGCTCGTCGGCCACCCATCCGGGGTACGCGCGGCGGATCCGGTCCAGCACGGAGTCGACCCCCGCTCGCTCCAGCTCCTCGGCCTGCAGCACGTTGGCCGCCGCCACCTGGCCCGGCTCACCGGTCCAGGCCGGCATCACGAGCAGCACTGCGTCCAGTCGCTGCCCGGATGCGATCCGCGTGGCTGCCGCTGATACCGCCGCGTGCGCGCCCAGGGACACGCCCCCGAGCAGCACGGCCCCGGTCCGGCGCGCCACGCTCAGCATGTCGGCGGCGTGGTCGGCGATCCGCAGGCGGCCACCCGCGCTCACGGGCGTGCTGCCGCCGTGCCCCCGCAGGTCATAGGCGACCAGCCGCCAACCGGCTGCGACAAGCGGTCCACCAAAGGCACGGACGACAAAGCCCGCACCCGAGCCGGCGCCGTGCGCCAGGACCGCGGTAGGAACGGCTCGCCTGTCCAGCGGGGGGCCGATAACTCGCACGGCCAGCGCGACATCGTCATCGCCGCCGGGCAGGTGCACCCGTTCATCCTCACCTCGGTGCCCATCAGCGGGCAGACTGGATAGGGCCCGACAGCGCCGTCGGGGCCTGATCACAGATGCGAAGGTGTCGAGGTGGTTCGAGTGAGTGAGCACCGCGGTTGGCTCAGCCGCCGGCTGCACCGGCTGACGGCCGACGATGCGGAACTCGAGGCCGAGCAGCTGCAGGACCGCGCAGAGGCAGTCGGGGCCGAACCGCTGAGTTCCTGCCGGCCCCGAACCGAGGTGTGCGTGAGCGGCACGATCCGCTCGGTGACGGTGCGCAACCGCGCCGACGCACCCACGCTCGAGGCCGAGGTCTACGACGGGAGCGGGAGCGTCACTGCGGTGTTCCTGGGGCGGCGGCGCATCCGCGGCATCGAGGCCGGCCGGCTGGTCGTCCTGCGCGGGCGGCTGACCCAAACCCAGACCCAGCCGACCATCTACAACCCACGCTACGAGCTGCTGCCCGACGATGCGACGGCAGCGTGATGCCCACATGACCGGTGCGCCGCCGGACGACGAGCCCGCGAGGCCGCGGCGGGCGAGTCCGACGGTCACCAGCACGTCGATCACCGACGCCGTCGGCGGGGCGCGCGGGCTGCTCGACAGCGGGCTGTCAGCCGTCGTCTTCGTTGCCGTCAACGCGGTGGCGGGCCTGCGCACCGGCATCATCGCCGCGGTCGCGGTGGGCGTCGCCCTCATCGCCCTGCGGCTGGTCCGGCACGAACCGCTGCGTCAAGCGGTCAGCGGGTTCTTCGGGCTCGCACTGGCCGCGGGTGTCGCGGGCTACACCCACAGCGCGGTCGGGTTCTTCCTGCCCGGCATCATCTACCAGGCGGTGCTGGCGGTGGCGGCGGTCGTGTCGCTCGTCATCGGCCGCCCGTACGTCGGCTACCTCGCCGCCACCTTCGACGAGAAGCTGACCGGCTGGCGCGACGACCCGCGCATGCGCCGGGCGATGGCCTGGGCAACGCTGCTGTGGGCCGGCGTATTCGCGCTGCGGACCGTGGTGCAGGGCTTCCTGTACCTGACCCACCATCCGGGCTGGCTCGCGGCCACCAAGCTCGGGATGGGCTGGCCCCTGTTCGCGGGCGCACTGGCGATCACCTACGGGCTCATCCGTCGCGCGGAACGCTATGGAGCGGACGGGACCGGCGCCCCCGGTGGCCCGGGTGCGGCTGATGGCGCCGCCCGTGCCCCGACGAGCCCCGCAGCCGCAGGAGTCGACGCGGTGGCCGGGTCCGAGCACGACCGGTCGTAAGGTCGGGCCGTGGCGTCGCCGTTCGTCGAGCTCGACGTCGAGGGTCGCACCGTGCGGGTGACCAACCCCGACAAGGTCTACTTCAGTGCCCGTGGCGAGACCAAGCTGAACCTGATCGAGTACTTCCTGGCCGTCGGGCCCGGTGTCGTCGCCGCTCTCTACGACCGGCCCTGCGTGCTGAAGCGGCATCCGGAGGGCGCCGACGGGGAGCCGATCTACCAGAAGCGGGTGCCCGACTCGCGGCCGCCGTGGGTCGAGACGGCGCGGGTCGAGTTCCCGAGCGGGCGGTCAGCCGATGAGCTGTGCGTGACCGACGTCGCTGCCGTGGCCTGGGCCGCCAACCTCGGCACGCTCGACTTCCACCCGTGGCCGTCACGGCGCGGCGACACCGAGCACCCCGACGAGTTGCGCGTCGACCTCGACCCGCAGCCGGGCGTCGGCTGGCGCGAGGTTCGCGCGGTCGCGCTGCTGGTCCAGGAGGTGCTGGACGAGCACGGCCTCGTCGGCTGGCCCAAGACCAGCGGCAGCAAGGGCATCCACGTCTACGCCCGGGTGCGGCCCGCGTACGGATTCACCGACGCCCGGCGGGCCTGTCTGGCGCTTGGACGCGAGGTCGCACGGCGGGCGCCCGAGCTGGCGACGACGGCCTGGTGGCGGGAGGAGCGCGGCGAGCGGGTCTTCGTCGACTACAACCGGATGGCGCGCGACCAGACGATCGCCTCGGCCTACAGTGTCCGCGCCCGGCCGACTGCCACGGTCTCCGCGCCGCTGACGTGGGACGAGGTGCCGGACGCCGAGATCGAGGACTTCACAGTCGCGACGATGCCGGCGCGAGTCGCCCGCCTGGGCCACCTGCACGCGGGGATGGAGGAGGCGGTCGGCTCGCTCGATGCGCTGCTCGAGCTGGCCGACCGGGACGAGCGCGACCGCGGCCTGGGCGACGCCCCTTATCCTCCGCAGTTCCCGAAGATGCCGGGGGAGCCGATGCGGGTGCAGCCCAGCCGCGCACGGCGCCCAGGCTGACGGGTACGTGGGCGGGCTGGGCGACCACCCTGCTGCTCCCACCAGACCCGACGGTGCACCAGTCAACCCTGTCAACCCGGGTCAGCTTGTGACCCCACGTGAGAGGTTCCTTCCGTGACGGTCCCCGGCTCTGGCGAGGGCCCGCCCATGCTTGGCACACACGAGGGCGTCCCGCAGCTGACAGTCGTGCGCGCGCGGCGAGTGGTCACCATGGCCGGGCCTGATGTCGAGGCCATAGCGGTCGTCGGAGCGACAGTGCTCGCGACTGGTTCAGCCTCGCGGTTGATGACGCAGTTTCCGCACGCCAGGGTGGTCAGCTATCCCGGAGCGACGATTCTGCCGGGATTCAACGACGCGCACGTCCATCTGACGATGGCCTCGATGCAGCTGCTCGGTGTCGATCTGTCGGCAGAAGGTGTGCCTGACGCAGCGTCGCTGCGTCAACGTCTGAGCGATGGCGCCCAGCAGGTGCCTCACGGCGGGTGGCTGCGCGGCTCTCGCTACGACCACACGGCCAGCAGCGGCGGCCGGATCATCGACCGTGCCGACCTGGACGCGGTCGCTACCGAGCTGCCCGTCGTGGTGGCACATGTCGGTGCGCACTGGGGGGTGGTCAACTCTCGCGCGCTGGCGCTGGCCGGGGTCGACGACCGCACACCTGACCCACCGGGTGGGAGCTACGGACACGATGCTGCCGGTCAGCTCACCGGCTACGTGTCCGAGCAGGCCTTCTTCGACTTCGCCTTCCCGTCGTTGTCACGAAAACAGGAGCTGACCCCGCGCGTCGAGGGACCCGAGATCCTGCGCTCCCTCGGGAAGGCCAGCGACATCTTCCTCCGGGCCGGGATCACCTCCGTCGGCGACGCGATGGTCGGCCCGGCGGAGCTGCGGCTGCTGCAGGACGCACGAGCCGCCGGCGTGCTCGGAGTGCGGGTGAACGCCCTGGTCACATCGCCGCATCTAAGCGCGCTGCAGGCGGCAGGGGTGCGCTCGGGCTTCGGTGACGAGTGGTTGCGCATCGGCGGCATCAAGGCTTTCGTCGACGGCGCGGTCGCCGGCCGCAGTTGCGCCGTCGCTGAGCCGTTCGTCGGCAGCAGCGACTACGGCATCCTGACCACCACCGGTGCCGACTTCCAGGCGCTGGTGGGGCAGGCCCAGGACGCCGGTCTCGCCGTGGCCGTGCACGCCAACGGTGAACGGGCCATCGAGCTGGCCCTCGACGCCTTCGAAGCCGTGCCGCCGTGGCGTGGTCGGCTACGCCATCGCATCGAGCACTGCTCGATCATCACGCCCGAGATCCTGTCGCGGATGGCGGCATTGGACATCGTGGCGGTCCCGTTCGCGGGCTACCCGGCCTTCCACGGCGACAAGCTGCTGGACTGGTACGGCGCCGACCGACTGGAGCGGATGTTCGCGCATCGGTCCATGCTGGACGCGGGCCTCACGGTCGCTGGGTCGTCGGACTATCCCTGCGGCCAGCTGTCGCCCCTGCTCGGGCTGGAATCCTGCGTCCGGCGCCGCACGCCTGCGGGCCGACCGGCCGGGCTCAGTCAACGCATCACGCTGCGCGAGGCGCTCGCGTTGTACTCCGTGGGATCGGCGCAGGCGAGCGGGGAAGCCGATCACAAGGGCCGGCTCGCTCCCGGGTATCTGGCCGACTTCGTCGTCCTCGACGGGGACCTGTTCGCGGTGCCGGAGTCGGACATCTCGAGCACTGCCGTGCTGGCCACCTGGGTCGGCGGCGAGCCCAGGTGGACCTCGTCGTGACCGAGCGGGTTGCGCCACCACCGGCGTTACCTCATGAGCAGCGGGTCCTCGGTTGGCACCTGCCGCTGGGCAGGGAGGTCCGAGCCGGACCCCGTGCCTCTGCCACCGTCCCGCGGTGAGCCGGCGGACTCGATCGACACGTGTGGCAGCAACCGGTCGAGCCAGCCCGGCAGCCACCAGTTGGCGGAGCCGAACAGGTGCATCAGCGATGGGACGAGGATGGTGCGCAGCAGGAGCGCGTCGATCGTTACGGCTGCGGCCAGGCCGATGCCGAACTCGGCGATCACCCGCTCGCCGTCCAGAACGAAGGCCAGGAAGACGCACACCATGATCGAGGCGGCAGCCGTGATGACCCGGCCCGTCTCCGCCTGCCCGACGATCACGGCCCGGCGGTTGTCGTGGGTGGCAGCCCACTCCTCGTGGATGCGGCTGACCAGGAACACCTGGTAGTCCATCGAGAGGCCGAACAGGATCGCCAGCATGATGACCGGTAGAAACGCCTCGACGGGACCGGCGGCGCCCGCCCCCAGCGCCTCGGACCCCCAGCCGAACTGGAAGACGGCGATGACCACACCGAACGACGCCGCCGTGGCGAACAGGTTCATCACCGCGGCGGTCAGGGGCACGACGATGCTGCGGAACGCCAGCAGCAGCAGCAGGCAACCGAGGGCGATGATGACACCGAGGAACAGCGGCAGCTTGCCGGTCAGCACGCTGGCGAAGTCCTTGAACGTGGCCGTGGTCCCGCCGACGTACGCCCGCATGGTGCTGCCCCGCTCGGCCGCCGGCACGATGTCGGCGCGCAGCCGGTTGATCAGCTGGTCGGTCTGCTGGGACTGCGGCGAGGTCGTCGGCACGACCTCGAGGACGCCGACCGTGGCGCCCGGCCCGCGCGGAAGCCCGACGGCAGCCGCCACACCCGGAGCGGCGCGCACGGCGGTGGTCAGCCGGTCGAACGCCGGCCCGTCGGCAGCCGCGGGCAGCCTCGCGACGAGCTCCAGCGGGCCGTTGAATCCCGGGCCGAAGCCCTTGGCGAGCAGGTCGTACGCCTTGCGAGTCGTCGTCCCGGCGGGGTCGTTGCCGGAGTCCGAGCTGCCCAGGCGGATGGACAGGGTGGGAATGGACAGGGCGGCGATGATCGCGACTGCGACGAGGCTGTAGACGGCCTTTCGGCGCGCAACGGCTTCGGCCCAGCGGGCCCAGAAGCCGGCCGTCTGCTCGGCCGGGCCACCGGCGGTCAAGGCCCTGCGCTGCTTGTTGGTGAGCAGCCGCATGCCGAAGAAGCCCAGCACCGCAGGCAGCAGAGTGACCGCCGCCAGTACGGTCCACACCACGGTGATCGCCGCTCCGATGCCCATGCCGGCGAGGAAGTTGACCTGCAGCACCAGAAGTCCGAGCAGGGCGATGACGACGGTCCCGCCCGCGAACAGCACCGCGCGCCCCGATGTGCTGAGCGCCTCGATCGCGGCCTCCTCCGCCGTCATCCCGGCCGCGAGGCTGGTGCGGTAGCGCGTGACGATGAACAGGGCGTAGTCGATGCCGACTCCCAGGCCGATCAGTGCGGCCAGCGTCGGAGCGATCGTGGGAAGCGTGATGACGTGAGAGAGCGCGGACAGGCTCAGCAGCCCGGCACCGAGCCCGGCGATGGCCACGAGCAGCGGGGTCAGCATCCCGAGCAGCGAGCCGAACGCGACGAACAGGATCAGCGCTGCGGCGACGATGCCGATCAGCTCGGTGTCCGCGGGGGCGGGCTGGCTGACCGACTTGATCGCCTGACCGCTGAGCTCGACCGTGAGCCCGTCCCCGTCAACCGCCTGAGCCGCGTCGACGACACCCTTGATGTTGCCGACCGGGATCTTGTTGGCCTGGGCGTCGAAGAGCACGCTCGCGTAGGCCGTCCGCCCGTCCTTGCTCACCTGAGCAGCACCCTGCGAGCCGTAGGGGCCGGCGACCAGCGCGACCGAGGGCAGGTGGGCGACCCGGTCGAGCATCGGGGCGACCCGTTGCTGCACGGCCTGGTCCCGGACGGTGCCCGTGGTGACGTGCAGGACGATCGCGTCGCGGTCGCCCGACTGCCCCGGCATCGTCGTGGTCAGCAGGTCGAGCGCCTTCGTCGAATCGGTATGCGGCAGGCTGAACGCATCGACGAAGCTCGTACCCGACACCGCCACGAAGCCGCCGAGAGCCAGCAGCACGGTGGCCCAGGCACCGGCGACCGTGAGCCGGTGCCGGAAGCACCAGCGGGCAAGAGCGGACATGAGCGGTGACCCTTCGACGGACTGACCAGCCGGAGTGCGGGAATTGATCAGGTCGTCGTCAGACCCCACCGGCTGCTTGAGCCGCCACAGCCTGCTGACCTAGGACTGGACCCCGTGGGGTGACGCGGTGCCGAGCGTTGTACTCCGCCGTGAACGCGCGGCCGCGCTTCCTGCTGGCAGCCTTCCCTCTGGTGCTCGGCTACAGCCGGCGGTTCGGGCCACGAGGGACCGTCGTCGTCGGCGTCTTGAGCGCCGTCGGGCTGGCGGCGACCACGTACATGTACCTGGGCAGCCGACACATGGTTCCTTGAGGCGCTGGGTGAGACGGCTGATGCGGGCCATCCCGGCAATCGCTGACAAAGCGTAACGAACGTGCCTCGTAACCGGTTGTAGTAGTGCCTCGGGGGGTTGGGTTCGGCGGGACCCGGCCTCCCGGGGTTCTTCACGGTTCTCAGGCGGCGGAAGGCGGAGTCGCTGCCGAACCGTCAGCCTCTGACGCTGCGTACCGCCGGCGGGCCTGCTTGTCGTCGTACATGGCCATGTCGGCGGCGTGCATGAGCACCTCGAGGTCCGCATCAACGCCGGGAAGGCTGGTGGCGACCGGTCACGTCCCTCGCCTCGACCGCCGCCTGTTCGACTGAGGGCAGCGCCGTCCCTGCGGCCCGCGATGCGGCCGGGACCGTGGAGGTCAGCTTCACCCGCGAGCCGTGGGGACCTCTGCGGCAGCGCAGCGGGCTCAGCCGGTCCAGCCCGCCTCGCGCAGGTGCGCGAGCACGGGCTCCAGGGCCTGCTCGCGGCTGCGGCCGGTCGTGTCGAGGACGACCTCGGCGTCGGTGGGCGCCTCGTAGGGGTCGCTGATGCCGGTGAACTCCGGGATCAGCCCAGCCCGCGCCTGCGCGTACAGGCCCTTGCGGTCGCGCCGCTCGCACTCCTGCAGCGGTGTCGCGACGTACACGAGGACGAGGCCCCCGCCGGCGTCCTCGACCATCGCCCGGACTTGCCGTCGGGTCCCGTCGTAGGGCGCGATCGGGGCGCAAACGACGGCGCCGCCCGCCCCGGCGACCTGCGCGGCGACCCAGCCGATCCGGCGCACGTTGGTGTCGCGGTCGGCCCGCGAGAAGCCCAGGCCAGCGGTCAAGTGGCGACGCACCCGGTCGCCGTCGAGCACCGTCACCTGCCGGCCGTCGGTCTCGAGCAGCCGGGTGGCCAGCAGCGTCGCCAAGGTCGACTTCCCCGACCCGGACAACCCGGTGAACAGCACGACAAGACCTCGCACCCGGCGCGGCCGGTGCCGGCGGGAGAGGGCACGCATGACACCCGGCGGGCTGACCCAGGGTTCTGGCGCCTCGCCCGTGTCCAGAGCGTGGCCCAGCGCCAGCGCCACCTCCAGCGGTAGCGGCGGGACCAGCCAGGCGTGCGCCATGCCATAGGCCCGGGCGACCAGCCGCGCGCTGTCGTCGTCGTCGGGCACCGCGACCAGGACGACGACACCTGGAACTGTCAGTTCTCGGGTGGCCGCCTCGAGCGCGGCCACCCGGTCGTGGTGGCGGGAGTCCGTGGGCTCGGACTCGCCGGCGAGCAGGAACACGACGACTCCGTCGATGGCCGGGTGTTCTGCGAGCTGCTCGTGCACGGCGCGCAGGTCGGGCGCGTGCAGCGCCCGACCGGTCAGAACGGCCAGCGGCTGGTGGATGCCGAGCTCGGCGAGCCGCACGCGTGTGGCGGCGGGATCGAGCCACGTGCCGGGATGGTCGGCGCGCTCGGGCAGGGCGGCGTCGTGCACCCGGCCCGTGACCTCGTTCCGAGTCGCGCTGTCATCGCCACTCGTCGCGCTGGTGACCGAGAGGGTCGCCACCCGGACGCCCTCCTCGTCCTGCAGCGTCAGGACGGTCCCCGGCTTCGGAGCGCACTGCCCGGCGGGAAGCGGCAGCACCACATCCCCGGCGTCGGGGGACAGCACCCGCAGGGTGGTGGAGGCGAGTCCGGCCCGGTCGAGCACCAGCGCCGCTGGCCCGTCCGCTGCGTTGGTCATGGCGACAGTCTGAACCGCGGGCTGAACCTGGGCGTGGCAAGGTCGAGGCATGTCCGCCCAGCAGCCGTCCGACCAGCCCGGCGCGGCGTCAAGCACCGAGACCGACACCGAGACCGACACCGAGACCGACACCGAGACCGACACCGAGACCGACACCGAGACCGGCACCGGGACTGACACCGAGACTGACTCCGAGCTGGCGACCCGGCTGGCGACCGGTGCCGGGGAGCTGCTGCTCGCGCTGCGGCGGGACTGGGCGGCCACCGGCGACGCGTCGGGGCTCAAGGACGCCGGGGACCGCGCCGCGCACGAGTACCTGATGGCGGCGCTGGCCCGCGACCGGCCGACAGATGCGGTGCTGTCCGAGGAGGGCGCGGACAGCCCGGCCCGGCTGAGTGCGGGGCGGGTGTGGATCGTCGATCCCCTTGATGGCACGCGCGAGTACGGCGACGGCCGCGGCGACTGGGCGGTGCACGTCGCGCTGTGGTGCCGCGAGCCGAGCGGTTCGACTGGCCGGCTGACGGCGGGCGCCGTGGCGCTCCCGGTTGCCGGCGTCACCCTCACGGACGACCCGCCGGTCGACCTTACGGCGCGGGCGCCGCGCCCGCCGGTCGTCGTGGTCAGCCGCAGCCGCCCACCCCGCGAGGCGGCGGCCGTCGTCACCGCTCTCGGTGGCGAGCAGGTGACGCTGGGGTCGGCGGGAGCCAAGGTCGCGGCGGTTCTGCGCGGCGAGGCCGACGTCTACGTGCACAGCGGCGGGCAGCACGAGTGGGACTCCGCGGCCCCGGTCGCGGTCGCGCTCGCCGCCGGCCTGCACGCCAGCCGGCTCGACGGGTCCCCGCTGCTCTACAACAGGCGCGACACCTTCGTCCCCGACCTGCTGGTGTGCCGCAACGAGCTGGCCGGGCCGGTGTTGGCCGCACTGGCTCAGGCCGACTGACCCGCCCGGCTGACTGGTCCGACGCGGCGCCGTGCTCACCGTAGGGCCCTCCGTAGGGGCCGACCGTAGGGTGGCGCTGTGCGCCTGCCGGTCATGCCGCCCGTCAAGCCGATGCTCGCCAAGTCCGTCCCCGAGGTGCCCGAGCAGCCAGGGATGCTGTACGAGCCCAAGTGGGACGGCTTTCGCAGCATCGTCTTCGGTGACGGTGACGAGGTCGAGATCGGCAGCCGCAACGAGCGCCCGCTCACGCGCTACTTCCCGGAGGTCGTCGCCGCGGTGCAGGCGGGCCTGCCCGAGCGGTGCGTCGTCGACGGCGAGGTGGTCATCGTCGCCGGGCCGGGGCTGGACTTCGAGGCGTTGCTGCAGCGCATCCACCCGGCGGCCAGCAGGGTCACCATGCTCGCTCAGGCGACGCCCGCCCGCCTCGTGGTGTTCGACCTGCTCGCCCTGGACGACGAGGACTGGATGCACCGCCCGCTCGTCGAGCGCCGCCAGGCGCTGGAGGAACTGTTCGGCTCGGGCGGTGCCGGCGGCGCTGGGGTCCATCTGACGCCCTCCACGGCCGACCCCGCCGTCGCCCGCGAGTGGTTCTCCACGTTCGAGGGCGCGGGGCTCGACGGCGTCGTGGCCAAGCCGGGCGGCCTGCCGTACGCGCCGGACAAACGGACGATGTTCAAGATCAAGCATCTCCGGACCGCCGACTGCGTCGTCGCCGGGTTCCGCTGGCACAAGAGCGGCGAGCCGGCGGTCGGCAGCCTCATGCTCGGGCTGTACGACGACAGCGGGGTGCTGCACCACGTCGGCGTCGCCGCGTCGTTCCCGATGGCCCGCCGGCGCAGCCTCGCGGGCGAGCTGGCGCCTTACCGCACCGACCTGGCAGGGCACCCGTGGTCGTGGGGGGACCACGCAGCACCAGCAAGTGCAGCACCGTCAACCGCAGCACCGTCAACCGCAGCACCGTCAACTGCTGAGGCGTCAACTCCTGCACCGTCAACTGCTGCGGCGCCGGCCGAGCGCTCGGCAGCGGGCGGCCGGACCCCGCGCGAGGCGGAGAGCTCCCGGTGGAACCGCGGCAAGGACCTGTCGTTCCAGGCGCTGCGTCCCGAGCTCGTCGTCGAGGTCGCCTACGACCACCTGGAGGGCCCCCGCTTCCGCCACACCGCCCAGTTTGTTCGCTGGCGACCCGACCGCGAGGCGGCCTCCTGCACCTACGCGCAGCTGGACCGACCCGTCGCCTACGACCTGTCCGACGTCCACGGCTGATGCGGCTGCCAAGGTCTGGCCGTTGTCGCTGACGGTCCGGCTGGTGTGCGGCCGGTACCGACCGGACCGCGATGGCGTCGCCGCCTACGTCGAGCGGCTCGCGCACGCTTTGCCTGCCGCCGGTGACGCTGCTGGGGTCGAGGTCCGCGCCGAGGTCGTGGAGTGGCCCGGGCTGCGCCGCTTCCGCGCCGGCGACGCCGACCTCGTCCACGTGCAGTTCGCTCCCGCCGCCTACGGCTACCGACCGGGAATCGGGCTGCTGCCGCACCGCACCCGGCGGCCCGTCGTCGCCACGCTGCACGAGTACGCCTGGTGGCAGTGGCCGCGCGCCGTGCCTGATGCGGTGTGGCGTCCCCTGGAGCGGCGCCGGCTGTGGGACCGCGAGACGCTGCGGCTCACGCCGGCCAGCCGCGAGGTGATCTGCACCAGCAGCGGGCACGCCGCGGTCCTCTCGGCACGGCTCGGGCGGGCCCCGCAGGTGGTCCCGATCGGGGCCAATGTCGAGGTCGGGTACGGCGGCGACCGGGCGCTGGCACGCCGCGAGCTGGGTCTGCCCGCAGGTGCGCCGGTACTGGTCTTCTTCGGGTTCGTCCACCCCGTCAAGGGGCTGCGCTACCTGCTGGAGGCGCTGCCGGAGCTGCGGGCCCGGCACCCAGGGACCCAGCTGCTGATCGCCGGCGGCTGGCGTTCGCTCGCCTGGCCCGATACGGAGGCTGACGCCTTCGTCGCCGCGCTGCGCGAGCAAGCAACCGCGCTCGGCCTCGCGCAAAACGTCACCTTCCTCGGCTACCAGGAGCCGCAGGCCGTGTCGCGCGCCCTGGTCGCCGCCGACGTGGCCGTGCTGCCTTTCACCGCCGGGGTGACGGCCAAGAGCGGCTCGCTGCTGGCCTGCTGGGCGCACGCGCTGCCGGTCGTCGGGCCGCGGCCGCTGGCCGGCCCGGACCCAGACGTCGACGCTGCGGTGGCGGCGATCGAACGGCGCGACGCGACGAGCATCGACAGCGTCGTCGGCGCCCTGCTCGACGACCCCGCAGCCCGTGGCCGGCTGGCCGCTGCCGGTGAGGCGCTCCTCGCCGGCCGGTCCTGGCCCGAGATCGCCGCGCGCCACGTCGAGATCTACCAGCAGGCCATGGGTGCACCGGATGGGCTCGGATGACCGGCCGCCGGGCCAGGGTTCAACGCCTGCTCTTTGTCGAGATGCTCGGTGGGTTCGGCGACCTGCTCATCGCCCTGCCGGCGATCCACGCGCTCGCTGTGGCGATGCCGCAGGCGAGGATCCGCGTCGCGACCGCGCCGGCTGCCGTGCCGCTGCTCGACGCCGACCCGGCCGTCCACTCCGTCGCCGCCGCCGACCTCAGCCGTCCTCACGAGTGGCTCGCGGACGAGCTCGAGTGCCATTCGCCCGACCTCGTCGTCTCGACGACGATGCACAGCGGCCTGGATGCCCTGATCAAGGAGCGCGTGCCCGGCAGTGTCACCAACCTGTGGCGCCGGCCGCCCGCGGACGAGCTCATCGAGCGGCGGTTCCTGCACCTGCTCGCGCGCGACGGGCTGATCGACCCGGAGCAGCTGGCCACTCCCCTGAAGGTGGCGCTGACTGGTGCCGAGCGCGAGGCCGGCCGGGCTCTGCTGGGCCAGCTGCTCGGCGCCTACACCGAAGTGCCGCTGCTGGCCCTACCGGGAAGCGGCATGGCCGTGAAGCGCTGGCCCGAGGACCGCTGGCGCGAGGTGCTCAGCCGCTGCGGCCGGCCAACGCTCGTCCCGCACGCCGAGCGGGATGCCGCGCCGACCGCAGTGCCGCTCCCGGCCGGGCTCGACCTGCGCGGCTTCGCCGGGTTGGCAGCGGCCGTGGGGGAGGCGGGCGGCAGCGCGCTGGGTGGCGACACCGGGCCTGTGCGGCTCGCCACGGCCGTCGGCTGCCCCGCCGTTGGGCTCTACGGCCCCACGCTCGCCAGCCGGTACGGGCTGTCGGCGCCGTGGGCGCAGAACCTGCAGGGCCTGCCCGGCTGCGAGGTCCGCCGGCCCACTGCCATCACCGAGCAGGAGTGCTGGTGGTCGGCGCGTTGCCCGCTCGATACCCCGCAACGTGCTGGGCGGCCGCCCGGCACGAGGCCACAGTGCATGGCCGACGTGTCGGTCGACGACGTGCTGGCCGCGCTCGACCGGGTAGGGAGGACGGCATGACGAGTGATCCCACCTCCGCGCCATCCGCCGACGAGCCGCACACCGACGACCCCTCGGCGGGTCTGTCCGCCACCGGCCGCACCGCTGACCAGATGCAGGTCGACGACAGCAAGCCGGGTACCGACTACGGGTCGATCGGGGGCATCGGCGACGACGACCAGGAATCGGCTGCGGGCGACCAACCGGCTTGAGCCAGGGGCGCCCGGCTGCGCGCTGTCGTCAGCTGCGGGAGTAGCGCAGCAGCAGCACGCCGTCCTGCTCGAGCACGGAGGCAAGTGTCAGGTCGGCCGGCTGCGCCCAGGGTGGACCGGCCAGGAGCCGGGCATGCCCAGGGCCTGCGAGCACGGGGGCCACCGTCAGGCACAACTCGTCCAGGTGCCCGTCTCCGGCGAGGGTGGCGAGCAGCGTCGGCCCGCCTTCGCAGAGGATGCGCCGAAGGCCGCGCTCCGTCAGCGCGTCGAGCAGCCGGTGGGTGTCGACGGTGCCGATGGTGCCGCCGGCGGGCTCGTCCCCGTCCCCGCTGCAGACGACGACCTCCGCAACCTCGCGCAGCGCCGAGGTTTCGGCACGGGCACTCGTCAGCACCAGCGGGCGCTCGTGCGGCCCCGGGGCGAACAGCCGCGCCGCTGGATCGAGGGCGCCGGAGGCGCTAACCACGGCCACCCGGGGGACGGCGGCCATACCGCGCTCGCGGCGCACGCGCTGACGCTGGTCCGGCACGACGACCGGCCCGTAGTCCTCGGCGCGGGCGGTACCGGCGCCCACGAGCACGACGTCGCACGACCAGCGGAGCATCCGGAACACGGCACAGTCGGCCGCCCCGCCGAGTCCGCCCGAGCGGCCGTCGAGCTCGATGGCCCCGTCGACGCTGGCGACGAACCCCGCCCGCACGTGCCGGCGGCCTGGCCCGGGGTCGGCCACGGCGTACCGCGCATCGAGATCGACCTCACCGGCCTGAGGCGGCAGCAGCGAGCGCACCACGGGACGATATGCCGCCAAGATGGGTGGGGTGCCCCCCACGAGCAGCGCCCGCGGCAGCAGCGCCCACGGCAGGTCTCCTGCCGGTGGCATCCCCGGCCGGCTGGCCGACCGGCGCCCCGAGGTCGCTGCCGACACCCTCATCGCCGAGCTGACACCGCCCCCACGCTTCGCCGATGTCGGGCTGGAGAGCTACCGTCCCGCGCCGGACCAGCCGAGCCAGCAGCAGGCCGTCGATGCCGTCGCGGCTTTCGGTGAGCGGCTGCGGGCCGCGCGGACGGACGGGCGGCGCGGCCTATTCTGGCTCGGTCGACGGCGCCATGAGACCGCAGAGGGGAGGTCGGGGCTCTACCTCGACGGCGGCTTCGGCGTCGGCAAGACGCACCTGCTCGCCTCCCTCTGGCACGAGGCGCCGTCGCCCAAGGCGTACGGCACGTTCGTGGAGCTGACGAGCCTCGTCGGGTCGCTCGGCTTCGGGCCGACGGTGCAGGCGCTGTCGAGTCACCGCCTCGTCGCCATCGACGAGTTCGAGCTCGACGACCCCGGCGACACCGTCCTGATGTCGACGCTCCTGACCCGTCTCACCGACGCCGGCGTGCGGCTCGCCGCGACCAGCAACACCCAGCCCGAGGACCTGGGGGAGGAGCGGTTCGCCAGCGAGGACTTCCTACGCGAGATCCAGGGCCTCGCCGCCCGCTTCGACACGGTCCGCGTCGATGGCGAGGACTACCGGCACCGGGCGGGTGCAGTCGCACCGCCGCCACTGGACACCGCCGGTGTCGCCCGGCGGACAGCAGCCGTGGTCGGGGCGACCTGCGACGACTTCGAAGCCCTCTGCGCCCACCTCGCCACCGTCCATCCCTCGCGCTACCGGCACCTCGTCGACGGCGTGCCAATCGTCGGGCTGACGGACCTGCACCACCTGGACGACCAGGCCGTTGCCCTTCGGGTCGTCGTGCTGGTCGACCGCTTGTACGACCGCAACGTGCCGGTCGTCGCCTCGGGCATCGGACTCGACGAGCTGTTCTGCGACGAGCTGCTGCGCGGCCCGCACCGCAAGAAGTACCAGCGCGCCGCCTCCCGGCTCGCCGCCCTGGCCCGCGCCGGCGCGGACGGGTAGCGGCAACAGTCACCGACAAAGCCCCCACCGAGCACCTAGCATCGCCGGGGTGGACTGGAACCTGCGAGGGTGCGCCCGGCATGGTCACGTGACCTACCGCCCGGACGAGACGGAGCTCGCGGAGCGGCTCACGGCGCCGACGCCAGCGGGCGATGCCTGGCGCTGCCTTCGCTGCGGCGCGTTCGTCCCGGGCGAGCCGAAGCACCGGGGCCCGGCCGACGAGGCGCCGGTCGTGCTACGGGGCAAGGCCCTACGACAGGCGACGATCCTGCGGCTGCTGGCGACCGAGCGCCTGATACGGGCGCTGCTGCTCATGGGCATCGGGTACGCCATCCTGCGTTTCCGCAAGTCCGAGGCCAACGTGCAGGGCGTCTTCAACCGAGCGGTGCCCGCTGCCAAGCCGCTCGCGAGGGTGCTCAACATCGACCTCAACCACAGCCCGACGCTCGGCAAGCTGCAGCACCTCATCCACACCAAGCCGTCGACGCTGCTGCTGGTCGCCGTCCTCATCTTCGGCTACGCGGCAACGCAGGTCGTCGAGGGCGTCGGCTTGTGGCTGCTCAAGCGCTGGGGCGAGTACTTCGCCGTCGTGGCGACCAGCGTGTTCCTGCCGCTGGAGATCTACGAGCTCACCGAGCGGGTGACCGTGCTGCGGGTGCTGACCCTGCTCCTCAACATCGCTGCCGTGGTCTACCTGCTGCTGAGCAAGCGGCTCTTCGGGCTGCGTGGCGGCCGGGCCGCGTACGAGAAGGAGCGCGAGAGCGCCTCGCTCCTGGAGGTCGAGCAATCCGCAGGCGGCGCTCGTCGGCGGGAACCGGCAGCTGCCGGCGCCGCCACCGGCTAGCGGCTGGCGGCTAGCGGCTAGCGGCGCAGCGCAGCGCAGCGCAGCGCAGCGCAGGTGGAGCTCAGAGCAGCTGGACCAGTGCCACCGACTGCCCGGGCAGCTCGACCCGCCCGTCGGAGAACGAGAAGCCTGGGTCGGAGGCCAGCAGCACCTTCACGGGCGTGCCCACCAGCGGGACGATGGTGCGCTCCGGCCCGAAGGCGGCGACCACCGCGAGGCCGCCGCGGTGCAGCACCAGCCACCGGTCGTCCTCACCGGTTGCGACGCGCACGTGCTCGAGCCGGGGATCGCCGAGGTCGGGCAACGAGCGCCTGGTCGCGATGAGCCGGCGGTGCCAGTCCAGGAGCATCGCGCCGCGCTCAGTCGCCGGCTCGTCCCAGTCCAGCTTCGAGCGCTCAAAGGTCGCCGGGTCCTGCGGGTCCGGAACCTCGTCGGTGGACCAGCCGTGTGCGGCGAACTCGGCGCGCCGCCCGGTACGCACCGCCTCGCCCAGCTCTCCGGAGTGGTCGGAGAAGAACTGCCAGGGGGTGCGGGCTCCCCACTCCTCGCCCATGAACACCATGGGCGAGAAGGGTGACAGCAGCAGCAGGGCGGCGCCGACTTTCAGCAAACCGTCGGACAGGGTCACCGAGGCGCGGTCGCCCTGTGCGCGGTTGCCGATCTGGTCGTGGTCCTGCAGGAAGGTGACGAAGCGGTACCCGGGGACGCCGGTGGCAGGGCGGCCGTGCGAGCGGCCGCGGAAGGTCGAGAAACCGCCGTCGTGCACGAACGCCGAGCTCAGCGCCTTGCCGAGAACCTGCAGCGGGCCGAAGTCGACGTAGTAGCCCTGCCGCTCGCCGGACAGCGCAGTCCACAGGGCGTGGTGCACGTCGTCGCACCACTGCGCGTCGAGCCCGTAGCCGCCGGCAACGACGGGCCGGACGAGCCGCGGGTCGTTGAGGTCGGACTCGGCGATGAGGAAGAGCGGCCGCCCGTCCGAGACACGCAGCTGCTCGACCTCTCGGCTGAGCTCCTCGAGCAGGTGCACGGCCCGGTCGTCGCGCAGCGCGTGCACCGCGTCGAGCCGCAGGCCGTCGCAGTGGTAGTCGCGCAGCCACACGAGCGCGTTGTCGAGCAGGAACCGCCGGACCTCGTCCGAGCCGGGCGCGTCGAGGTTGACGGCCGCGCCCCACGGCGTGCTGTGGGTGTCAGTGAAGTACGGGCCGAAGCGGCCGAGGTAGTTGCCGGCGGGTCCGAGATGGTTGTAGACGACATCCATCACCACGCCGAGGCCCCGCCCGTGGCATGCGTCGATGAAGCGCTTGAGCCCGTCCGGGCCGCCGTAGGGCTGGTGCACGGCGAACAGGTCGACACCGTCGTACCCCCATCCCCGGATGCCGTCGAAGGCGTTGCAGGGAAGCAGCTCGACGGCGTCGACCCCGAGGTCGATCAGGTGGTCGAGCCGTTCAATCGCCGCGTCAAAGCTCCCCTCGGGCGTGAAGGTGCCGACGTGCAGCTCGTACAGCACCGCCCCCGGGAGCGAAACGCCGCGCCATCCTTCGTCGGTCCACCCGAAGGCGCTGTCGTCGTAGACGGCTGAGCGCGCGTGCACGCCGTCGGGCTGCCACCGCGAGCGCGGGTCGGGCAGCTCGTCACGGCTGCCGTCCAGCACGAACGCGTACCGGTCACCGTGCCCGATGTCCGCAGCGTCGAGGGTCCACCAGCCCTCCTGCGACCCGGGGCCTCCCGCGGACATCGCCCGCCGCTCGTCGTGCACCGCGAGGGCGACCGCCCGGGCGCCTGGCGCCCATACCGCGAACCGAGTCATGCGGGTGCCCTCCCCGTGCCGCCGCGCGGCTACGCGCGGAAGCGGCGGCACCGGCAGGGGAGCCCCGTCACAGCCGGTACCGGGCACCAACCGTCAGCGGCGAGTCCACGCCTCCGCTTGCGCTGTCAACTCCGCGACGACGGGCGGCAGCTCGCCAAAGACGAGGTCGGCCAGCGTCACCGACTCGAGCACGGCGCGCAGGCTCGCCCGCACAGCCACCCACACCTTCGTGAGCGAGGCCGCCGGCCCCGGGTAGACGACGTCCTCCGGGCGTGCGTCCTGCACGCTGGCGAGCGGACCGTCGACGGCACGCATCACGTCGGCAACCGAGATCTCCCCGGCCGGGCGCGCGAGGACGTACCCCCCGGCGGGACCGCGCTGGCTGCGCAGCACACCCGCCTTGCGCAGGTCACCGAGGATGCCGAGCAGGAACTTCAGCGGGATGCCCTGCGCCCGGGACACGACCTCGGCGGTCACGGGCTCGCCCGGCCGGGCCGCGATCTCCGTGAGCGCCCGGACCGCATAGTCGGAGCGGGCGGAGACGCGCACCTGATGATGGTGCCATCCGGCGGGGGCGGGGGCGGCTCGCCGGGCCGACCCCTTCAGCAGGGCCTCAGTCGCGCACGAGCAGGGCCACTGGGAAGTCGCGCAACAACCGCAGCAGGTATGCCTCCCCGCCGTCGTGCCGCCTACCCGTGAGAACGTCGGTCCACGAGCCGTCGGGCAGCGGTACGGAGGTGTCCTTCCAGCCGCCGGCGCGGCCGAGGCCCAGCACCAGCCGCGGCACCACGGTGACGAGCTGTGACGCCGTCGGCGATGGTGCGGCGGGGGACGAGCGGGCGAATGCGACGACGTGCTCGGCGGCCGCCCCACGGGCCGCGAGCGGTTCGTAGCCCGCCTCGTGGCCGAACGCGTCCGGATGGTCCCGCCGGGCAGTCAACGCCGCCCGGACCACGTGCAGCTTCGCTGCGCCCGTGCCGTCGACCTTTGGGGTACCGCGGGTGGTGGCCAGCAGCCGGGCGCGCTCGCCGTAGTCGACCGGCCGGCGGTTGTCCGGGTCGACGAGCGAGTGGTCCCAGAGCTCGCTGCCCTGGTACACGTCGGGGACCCCCGGCATGGTCAGCTGCAGCAGCTTCTGCGCGAGGGAGACCACACGCCCCGGGTCGAGGAGCGTGTCGACGTAGCTGCGGAGGGCCGAGACGAACGCCTCGTCGCCCAGCACTCCCGCGACGTAGGCAGCGAGCGCCTCGTCGTACGGCCCGTTCGGCGCGGTCCAGGACGTGTGCTGCTTGGCCTCGCGGGTCGCCTTCTCCAGGTAGCGCTGCGCCCGCTCGACGTCGATCGGCCAGGCGCCGACGAGGGTCTGCAGCAGCAGGTAGCACGCGTTGCGGTCAGGGCCGGCCGGACCGGCGTGCTTCTCACCCAGGCCGAGCAGCCGGGCGGCGGTACGTCCCCAGCCGACGGGGTCCTCCGACAGCACCGCCAGGCGGGCCCGCACGTCCTCGGCGCGCTTGGTGTCGTGGGTCGAGAGGGCAGTCATCGACAGCGGCCAGTCCCGCTGCGCCGCCGCGGCGGCGGCATGGAACTCGCCCACCGACCGGCCGAGCACGGCAGGTGCCCCGCCGACCTCATTGAGCGCGACGAGCCGGTTGTAGCGGTAGAACGCGGTGTCCTCCAGGCCCTTGGCCATCACCGGGCCGCAGGTCTGCTGGAACCGGACGACGAGCTCGGGCGGGCCGGCGACGACCAGCCGGCACACGGCGTCGATCTCGGCCGCCCGGGCCGGGGCCGACTCCAGCGCCCGCGCGCGGGCCCTCGTGACCGTCTCGACCGAGACCGGATCCGCCGGGCGCCCGGGCACGAGGTACGCCCGGTACACGTCGAAGCCCCCGAGCATGGCCTCGAACGCCTCGCGCAGCCCGCGCCGGGTGAGGTCGCGGGTGGCACGCTCGGCCCAAGCTGCGCGCACGACCAGTTCAGTCAGCCGGTTCAGCTCGGCTGACAGCACGTGCTGCACGGCGTACCGCTTCGCCGCGCCCTCCACCGCGTGCCAGTCTGTCGGCTCCGAGGTCAGCTCGCCGTAGAGCGTGGTGAGCGGCTCGGCCCCGGCCGGGTCGACGAACAACCCCAGCAGCCGGTTGAGCGCGTCGTAGCCGGTCGTCCCGGCGCAGGCCCAGCCGGCCGGCAGGTGCTCGCCGTCCTCCAGGATCTTCTCGACCACGACCCAGGCGCCGCCGGTCGCGACCGACAGCCGATCCAGGTACCCCTCCGGGTCGGCAAGGCCATCAGGGTGGTCGATCCGCAGGCCGTCCAGCTCGCCGGCGCGGATCTGGCGCAGTACCTCGCGGTGCGTGGCGTCGAAGACGTCCGGGTCCTCGACCCGCACCCCGGCGAGGGTGGTGACGTCGAAGAAGCGCCGGTAGTTCAGCTCCTCGGCGGCCACCCGCCAGTCGCAGAGCCGCCAGTGCTGCGCATCGAGCACCTCCGGCAGCACCAAGTGCTCGGTCCCGGGCGCCAGTGGCGCCTCGTGGTCGTAGTACCGGATCCGGTCGCCGGTCAGCTCGATCTCTCCGGCGGCCAGGCACTGCTGCAGCGAACCGCCTAGCACGGGCAGCAGGACCCGGCCCGGGTTGTCGAGGGAGCCCCAGTCGATGTCGAACCAGGCTGCATACGGCGAGGCGGGCCCCTCGCTCAGCACCGACCACCAGGCCGCGTTGGCCGACTCGGGCTCGGCGACCGACATGTGGTTGGGGACGATGTCGAGCACGACGCCGAGCCCCGCCTCGTGGCAGGCGGCGACGAACCGGGCGTGGGCGTCGGCCCCGCCCAGCTCGTCGTTCACCTTGCCGTGGTCGACCACGTCGTAGCCGTGGGTCGAGCCCGGCGAGGCCTGCAGGTAGGGCGAGCAGTAGACGTGGCTGACGCCCAGGTCCGCGAGGTAGCCGGTGATGCCCGCGGCGTCGTCCAAGCCGAACTCCGGGGTGAGCTGGATGCGGTACGTGCTGAGCGGCGCGCGCGGGGTCACGCGCTCAGTACACCCGAACTGCTCGGCACACCCGAACTGCTCGGCACACCCGAACTGCTCGGCACACCCGAACTGCTAGTACACCCGCCGCAGCACGATCAGCGACCGGGCCGGCGTGCAGACGGCGTCGCCGGACTTGTGCGCCGGCAGGTCCAGGGCGTGCGCCAGCGGCGCGGTGGTGTCGATGACCGTCTCCCACGCCGAACCGAACTCGGCGCCGGGCAGGGTGTACTCGACGTCCTCGTGCCAGGCGTTGAAGAACAGCAGGAACGAGTCGTCGACGATGCGCTGGCCCCGCGCGTCGGGGTCGGGGATGGCGTTGCCGTTGAGGAACATCCCGACCGAGCGCGCCCAGCCCTGCTCCCAGTCCTCGCGGCTCATCGCCTCGCCCGAGGGGTTCAGCCACACGATGTCGTCGAGACCGCCCGAGCCGTGCACCGGCCGGCCCTGGAAGTACCGGCGCCGGCGTAGCACCGGGTGCCGGCGGCGCAGCCTGGCCAGGCGCTGGGTGAACTCGACCAGGATGGAGTTCTCCCGCGCGTCGCTCCAGTCCAGCCAGGAGATCTCGTTGTCCTGGCAGTACGCGTTGTTGTTGCCGCCTTGCGTGCGACCCACCTCGTCACCGGCGACGAGCATGGGCACGCCCTGCGACAGGAACAGGGTGGCGAGGAAGTTGCGCTTCTGCTGCTCGCGGATCGCGATGATCTCGAGGTCGCCGGTCGGTCCCTCGGTGCCGCAGTTCCACGAGCGGTTGTGGCTCTCGCCGTCGCGGCTGCCTTCGCCGTTGGCCTCGTTGTGCTTGTCGTTGTAGCTGACGAGGTCGTGCAGCGTGAACCCGTCGTGGGCGGTCACGAAGTTGATCGAGGCGTAGGGCTTGCGGCCGTTGCTCTCGTACAGGTCGCTGGAGCCGGTCAGCCGGCTGGCGAACTCAGCGACCGTCGAGCCTTCACCGCGCCAGAAGTCGCGGACGGTGTCGCGGTACATCCCGTTCCACTCGGTCCACAGCGGCGGGAAGTTGCCGACCTGGTAGCCGCCCTCACCGACGTCCCACGGCTCGGCGATCAGCTTGACCTGCGAGACCACCGGATCCTGCTGCACCAGGTCGAAGAAGGCCGACAGCCGGTCGACGTCGAAGAACTCGCGGGCGAGCGTGGAGGCGAGGTCGAAGCGGAAGCCGTCGACGTGCATGTCGGTGACCCAGTACCGCAGCGAGTCCATGATCAGCTGCAGCGAGTGGGGGTGCCGGACGTTGAGGGAGTTGCCCGTGCCCGTGTAGTCCATGTAATAGCGCTTGTCGGCGTCGACGAGCCGGTAGTAGGCCGCGTTGTCGATCCCGCGCAACGACAGGATCGGCCCCTGGTGGTTGCCCTCGGCGGTGTGGTTGTAGACGACGTCGAGGATCACCTCGATGCCCGCGGCGTGCAGCGCCTTGACCATCGCCTTGAACTCCTGCACCTGCTGGCCGCGCTGGCCCGAGGAGGAGTAGGCGCCCTGCGGCGCGAGGAACCCGATCGTGTTGTAGCCCCAGTAGTTGCGCAGCCCTCGCCTGATGAGGTGCTCGTCCTGGATGAACTGGTGGCAGGGCATCAGCTCGATCGCCGTGACGCCGAGCCCCAGCATGTGCTCGATGATGATGGGGTGCGCGATGGCGGCGTAGGTGCCGCGGATCTCCTCCGGAATGCGGGGGTGGCGCTGGGTGAGCCCCCGGACGTGCGCCTCGTAGATCACGCTCTCGTTGTACGGGCGGCGCGGGGGCCGGTCGTTGTCCCAGTCGAAGAACGGGCTCACGACGATCGACTTCGGGATGTGCGCGGCGTCGTCGTCGTCGTTGCGCTCGTCAGGAGCGGCGAAGCGGTAGGGGAAGACCGCCTCTGACCAGTCGACCTCGCCCTCGATCGCCTTCGCGTACGGGTCGAGCAACAGCTTGGCGGGGTTGCACCGGTGGCCCGAAGCGGGGTCGTACACGCCCTCGACCCGGTAGCCGTACCTCTGGCCGGGGCCGATGTTCGGCAGGTAGCAGTGCCAGTGGAAGGCGTCGACCTCGCGCATGCACACCCGGGTCTCGCTGCCCGCGTCGTCGAACAGGCACAGCGTCACCGCGGTCGCGACCTCCGAGAACAAGGCGAAGTTGGTGCCGATCCCGTCGAAGCTGGCCCCGAGGGGGTAGGCGTTGCCCGGCCATACCTGCATGCTTCGAGCGTGCCCCAGCCGCTCGCGGGCACACCGCTACCCGCCGGTGGTGGCTCCGCTGGCCGTGCGGCGAAGGTCACTGCAGGGCGCGGACGGCCGGTTGCCCCCATCCGGAGCACAACGCGCACAGGTCGTCCGGCGTGGCGCGGTTGCCAGCGGAAGCCGCACGAGGTAGGCATAGGCCTGTTCGCGAGAACCGGCGAGGCCGCAGGGGAAGGCGCCCCTCGTCGTGGAGGTCCTCGTGATCGAGATTGTGTCTGCGGCCACCTGTTCGACGATCGGCGGGCGGCTCGCAGTTCTGGCGTGCCCGGCTGCCCTGTGTCCGCACGTCGAGTTCGCCGTGGCCTCCGTCCTCAGCACGCCTGCCCCGCTGCGCTGGGCGCCGCAGCCCGCTCGCCCCGGGCAACTGTGCGCCGCCCTCGAGTGGCGAGCCGCGGCCAGCGCCGCCGGCCGCCTTGCCAGCAGGCTCAAAGGGCTCGGCCCGCTGATGTTCGAGGTCACCGAGGGTGCGAGCCCAGGCTGCGACCCGGTCCGCTACGCCTACGTGCCCGCGCTCGGGCTGCACCAGGCAGCGCTCGCTGCCAACGGCGACGTCGTCGTCGGGGAGGGGCCGCTGCGCGAGCTGCTCGGCCGGGCCGAGCGCGGTCCAGGTCTTGCCGGAGGGCTACGGCAGCTGCTCGGCACCGACTGGGACGAGGCGCTGGAGCCGCTTCGCACCAGTGGCTACGGCGCGCCGGTGACCTGGCTGCGCCAGACCGGCTAGGCCACGGCGGGGGGCTCCGGGGGTGCCGGCTCGAGCGTGAAGGCACCTTGCGAGGGCTCATGTTCACGCGGTACGTGCCGAGAGGGATAGACGGGCACGGAGCGGGCACCGGAAGGCCGGCGCGGGCCCACCGCAGCAGCAGGGGAACGGCTCGTTGTGACCTCGCCGACACAGGGCACATTGCGCGTCGTTCCCGCGTTGGGACAACACGCACAGCCGTGAAGACGACCCTTCAAAGGGAGCACCAGTGGCCACCGACTACGACACACCTCGTACGACCGACACCGACGACGACCAGGAGCAGAGCCTCGAGGCGCTCAAAGCCCGCCGCGCAGAGGCAGCAGCCGACCTCGGCGACGACGCCGACCCGTTCGAGGTCGAGCTCGACCTGCCCGGTGCCGACCTGTCGGCCGAGGAGCTCACCGTCCGGGTCCTGCCTCGCCAGGCCGACGAGTTCACCTGCACCAGCTGCTACCTCGTGCACCACCGCAGCCAGCTGGCCGACCAGCGCAGCATGATCTGCTCCGACTGCGCAGCGTGATCGGCTCCGACTGCGCAGCATGATGTGCTCCGACTGCGCAGCATGATCTGCTTCTCCCCCGCAGCCCGACCCTTGCCCAACAGCCCTGCGCTGCCGGGTCGGGCGCCGCGGAGCACCACGGGGGCCGCGGCAAGGCGCCCCTGGCGCTAGCTCGCCAGCGTGGTGCCAGTCACTGGGTGCCCAGATCGACGGCGGTGCTGCTGACGTCGACACCTGCCTCGCGCATCTCGGCCAGCGCCTGCTCACCGGCCCCAGCGCTACCCACCATGGCCGTCGTCCTCAGCGGAACCTCGACCTCGTAGCCCAGCCGCCTGCCGTCAAGAGCCGTCTCCTTGACGCACACGTCGCCGGCCAGCCCCACCACCACCAACCGCTTGACGCCTCGCCGCTCCAGCTGCGAGCTCAGATTCGTCGCCTCGCGCTCACCGGACACCGGGTCGCGGACCGAGAACCCCGAATACCCGTCGCTGCCGTCAACGCCCTTGGGCATCACCGGACCCTCGATCCGCAGCCGCGGGTGCAGCTCGGCCCCCCACGTGCCCGCGACGCAGTGCACCGGCCACACACCGCCCTGCGCGGCGAAGTGTGGCGTCTCGGGCGGGTGGCTGTCCTGGGTGTAGACGACGAACGCTCCGGCAGCCCTTGCTGCGCCGATCTCGGCGTTGGCGGCGTCGACGACCCGCTCCCCGCCCTCGACGTAGAGACCGCCCGCGGGGTCGGCGAAGTCGTTCTGCACATCGACGACGACGAGCGCGACGTCAGGGGCGTACGCAGGCACTGGCAGCTCCGTTCAGACCGGACCTCGCGGCGGCGCGGACTCGCGCCCCGCCCCCAGTGTCCCTGGGTGTGGCACTGCCAGCGTCGCATGCGGGTGTGACCCGCAGCGGTGTGCTTGCTTCCCGGCCGCCGGCGCCGCTGGTGTGTCAGCGCGGTCGGGGGGCCGCGGTCCCGTACGGTCCCCCGGTGCGCAGCAAGAGCTACGGTTCCGACGTCCTCGGCGCGCCTCGCGTCCCACGCCGGCCGCCCCCGCCGACCCTCTCGGCCGACCTGGGGCTGGTGGTGGAGCACCGCGAGAGCGGGTGGTGCGGGGCGATCGTGCTGGTGGAGAAGGACGCCGTCCTGCTCGAGGACAGCCAGCACCGCCGGCGGACCTTCCCGCTGTCGCCCGCGGCCTTCCTGGTCGACGGGCGCCGGGTCACCCTGGTCCGGCCGACGGGCGACGCGCCTGCCGGCCCCGGGCGCACCGCATCGGGGTCGGTAGCGGTCACCGGCCATCCGGCGAGGGTGGCGCGCGCGAGCCGGCTGCTGGTCGAGGGAATGCACGACGCCGCGCTGGTCGAGCGCGTGTGGGGCGACGACCTGCGCGTCTGCGGCGTCGTCGTGGAGGTGCTCGACGGGGTCGACGCGCTGCCCGGCGTCGTCCGCGAGTTCCGGCCGCGGGCCGGCCACCGTCTGGGCGTACTCGTCGACCACCTGGTGCCCCGCAGCAAGGAGGCCCGGATAGCGGCCGAGGTGGCCGGGCCGCACGTGCTGGTCACCGGGCACCCGTACGTCGACATCTGGCAGGCGGTGAAGCCCGGCGCGCTCGGGATCGCCGCGTGGCCGGCCGTGCCGCGGGGCATCCCGTGGAAGGAGGGGGTCTGCTCGACGCTGGGGGTACGCGACCCGGCCGACATGTGGCGCCGCGTGTTGGCAGGTGTCCGCAGCTACGCCGACCTTGAGGTACCCCTGCTGCAGGCAGTCGAGCGGCTGGTCGACTTCGTGACCGAGCCGGACGAGACGACCCAACCAGACGACCGGGCTGTACCGGACGAGGGGGAGGGCGACTGAGACGAGGTGCACCAGTGAGCGAGGGCGACGAGGGCGACGAGGGCCTAGCACCACGCGCTGACCGTCCCCCCGCGGGCGTCGGTACCGCGCAGCTGCGGCGTGCCTCCGACGAGCAGCCCGCCGGCACTCGGGGCATGCTGCCCCTGCTCGACGCGGTGGCGCGCGACGCGCTCGACCCCTCCTACGCCGCTGCCGCGTACCGCCGCCGCCGCGAGGACGACCGGTCCCCACCACTGCCCGTTCGGCGCCGGCACCGGCTTGCCGGCCCGGCCGCCCTCGCGGCCTGCGGCGTGCTCGCGGGTGTCGTCGTCGCCGGGCAGCGCGCGCAGGCTCCCGCTGCGGCCCGTGCCCGGCTCGGGCTGCTCGCGGACGCGGAAGCCAACAGCGGCCAGGTCGATGCGCTCGAGCGCCAGCTGACCGCCCTGCAGTCCGACATCGCCGCACAGCAGGCTGCCGCGCTGTCGGCCACGAGCACCGGCCGGATGCTGGCGGAGCGGGCGAACCGGCTCACCGCCGCCACGGCCCAGACCCCCGTCAGCGGCCCGGGGGCGGTCGTCGTCCTGACTGATGCGCCGGCGACCGCTCGCTCGGCGGGGGCCGGCTCGCGACCGACGGGGGCGGGCAGTTCCGGCCGGGTGCTCGACCGCGAAGTGCAGGATGCGGTCAACGCGCTGTGGGCCGCCGGCGCCGAGGCGGTGTCGGTGGGGCAGGAGCGGCTGGCGCCGCTGACCGCCATCCGGACGGCGGGCCAGACATTGCTCGTCGGCTACCGCCCCCTGCACTCTCCCTACGAGATCCGAGCCGTCGGCCCTCCCCAGGCACTCGCCCGGGGCTTCACAGCGTCCGCCGCGAACGCCCGGTTGCGCGCCGCGGCCGCCAGTGACGGGATCGCGGTGCAGACTCATACTGCTGGCCGTCTGGACCTTGCTGCTGCGACCGTGCCGGCTCTCCGGGAGGCCCATCCGTGATCGCCGCGCTCGCCCTGGTCGTGGGGCTCGTGCTCGGGCTGGTGCTCCAGCCCACCGCTCCCGGATGGCTGGAGCCCTACCTGCCCATCGCGCTGGTCGCCGCCCTCGACGCGGTCTTCGGCGCCCTGCGCGCCTGGCTCGAGCGGGTCTTCGACGAGCGCGTGTTCGTCGTGTCGTTCGTCTCCAATGTCGTGGTCGCCGCCCTGATCGTCTTCCTCGGCGACAACGTGGGCGTGGGCGGGCAGCTTTCCACAGCCGTTGTCGTCGTGCTCGGCATCCGCATCTTCAGCAACGCTGCCGCGATCCGCCGCCGGCTGTTTCGCGCATGACGGGCGTCGGAGTGCGGCCGGCTCCTGCCCAGCGGCGCGGCGGGGGCACCCGGCTGCTCGCGCTGGCGCTGCTCGCACTGCTCGGTTTCGGGCTCGCCGTCGGGGTGCGCGCCGCGCGCCGGCCGGCGGCGCTGACCTCCGCGCGCTCGGAAGACCTGGTACGCCTCTTGGACGACCTCGACGCCCAGCGCCAGCGGCTGCGCGAGCAGCTCACCTCCCTGCAGCAGAGCCGCGACAGGCTGGCGGGAGCGAGCGGCGGGGCGACCGTGCTGGCAGAAGCGCGGGACCGGGCCGGCCAGCTCGGGGTGCTCGCCGGCACGGTGCCAGCCCGCGGACCGGGAGTGGTGCTCACCATCGCCGACCCGCAGGCCGGGGTGCGGGCCGACGTGATCGTCGACACCATCCAGGAGCTGCGCGACGCGGGCGCCGAGGCGATCGATGTCTCGGGCGTCCGCCTCGGCCTGAACTCCTTCGTGCTGGACTCGCCCGTTGGCATCTCGGTCGACGGCCGTTCCCTGTCGCCGCCGTACCGGGTGACGGCCATCGGCGACCCGGCAACGCTCGCCCCGGCGCTGCGCATCGCCGGCGGCGTCGTCGACACGGTCGCATCGCGGCCGGGGGCGGGCGCCACGATCGAGAATCGGCCTTGGGTCGACATCGGCTCGTTGCGGGCCCTCCCGAGCCGCACGTACGCTTCCCCGGCCGCCCACTGACGCGAGAGCCGGAGAGTCACCTGTGCTGCACGAGCGCCCCGCGAGCGGGCCCTCGTCGGTCATCGGCCGGTCGCGACAGCGCAGCGGTGCGCACCGATGATCCGATGACAACGCACCGATGACAGGAGACAGCGTGTTCCCCGACGACCGCAGGTACACCGCCGAGCACGAGTGGGCGCAGCCGCGCGGTGAGGTCGTCCGGGTGGGCATCACCGACTACGCGCAGGAGGCGCTCGGCGACATCGTGTTCGTCCAGCTGCCCGAGGTCGGCACCTCGGTGTCGGCGGGTGAGGCCGTCGGGGAGGTGGAGTCGACCAAGAGCGTCTCCGACGTCTACGGCCCGGTGGCGGGCGAGGTGGTTGCCCGTAACGAGGCACTCGACTCCGCGCCGGAACTGGTCAACAGTGACCCATACGGCGAGGGCTGGCTGCTCGAGATCCGGCCGGCCGACCCGGGAGCAACCGACGCCCTGCTTGACGCCACCGGATACGCGCAGGAGGTCGGCCAGCACTAACCTTGCGGTCATAGCGACGTTCTCGACAGCCACCCTCCCGGACACCGCCTGGGAGCCCGCAGCAGGAGGCTCGACTCGTGTTCTGCACCAGATGCGGCCAGCACAACAGCGCCGACGCCCGCTTCTGCTCGCGGTGCGGCAGCGCCCTCGTCCGGCCCGGCGACCCGGTCAGCCACGAGCCGAGCGAGCACGCCGGGGCCGACACCGAGCGCATGCGGCTGGAGCACCCGCAGTCGGTGCACCCGCCCTCGGGGCCAACACCATCGGAGCACCCATCGGAGCACACAGCCTCGGAGCACACCGATCAGACCTCGACGCTGAATCTCGCCGCCATCGGGGCCGTGCTCGAGGGCGACGGCCTCGACGAGACGGCCGACCCCCAGGCCGAGGCGGCTGTCGAGGCCCTGCCGAGCGGCAGCGCGCTGCTCGTCGTCAAGCGCGGGCCCAACGCCGGCAGCCGCTTCCTGCTCGATGCCGACCTGACCACCGCCGGCCGCCACCCCGACAGCGACATCTTCCTCGACGACGTCACGGTCTCGCGCCGTCACGCGGAGTTCCGGCGCGAAGGCAGCACGTTCCGGGTGCAGGACGTGGGCAGCCTCAACGGCACCTACCTGAACCGGGAGCGCATCGACTCGGTGCAGCTCAGCAGCGACGACGAGGTGCAGATCGGCAAGTTCCGGCTAATCTTCCTCACCTCGAGTGCGGCTGCGCGGACCGGCGGGCAGTCCTCTGCCAGCAGGCCCTGAGATCCCCCCGGTCGTGTCCTCACCGTTTCGCCGTGCAGTGCCCCCGGGACCGCCCGACCGCGGAGGGGCCGCGTTCCGGCCCGGGACCATGCGCACGATCGGCGAGGTCCTCGCCGAGCTGCAGCCCACCTTCCCCGAGCTCACCATCAGCAAGATCCGCTTCTACGAGTCCCAGGGCCTGGTCGAGCCCCAGCGCACCGCCTCGGGGTACCGCAAGTTCAGCCACGACGACGTCAACCGGCTGCGGTACATCCTCACCGCCGCCCGGGACCACTACCTGCCGCTGAAGGTCATCAAGGAGCACCTCGACGCGCTCGACCGCGGGCTCACTCCCGCCACGACGGGCGTGCAGCCCCAGGTGCCCGAAGCGCCGGCCCCGCCTGGCGACCCGCTGGCCAGGCCGGAGTCGTTCGGCGGCCCCCCGAGCGAGCTGCGCCTGTCGTGGCACGAGCTGCGCCGGGCGAGCGGGCTGGACGAGGCGGCCCTGCACGACCTCGAGCAGTTCGGCCTGATCGCGGTCCGCCCGGGGAGCAAGTACTACGACGGTGACGCCCTGGTCATCGCCAAGGTCGTGGCGGCCATGCGCCGCTTCGGCTTCGAGGCCCGCCACCTGCGTGCCTTCAAGGCGGCTGCCGACCGTGAGGTCGGGCTCGTCGAGCAGGTCGTGAGCCCGCTCGCCCGCCAGCGCAACCCGGAGGCGCGCATGCGGGCGGAGGAGGCCGTGCGCGAGCTCGCGGCGCTGTCCGTTCGCTTGCACGCCACCTTGATCAAGGTGGGACTGCGGGCACTCGTTCGGGGCTGATCCCCCGCCCTCGCAGGCGGAGAGGCTAACCTCCGAGGTGTCGCCCGGCACTGGCGTGACGTCGATCCGGGGGAGGAGGCACCATGCTCCAGCTGGAGATCGTGGGGGTTCGGGTCGAGCTTCCCTCCAAGCAGCCCATCGTGCTGCTGAAGGAGTCCGAGGGTGAGCGCTACCTTCCCATCTGGATCGGTGCGGTCGAGGCGACGGCGATCGCGTTCGCACAGGAGGGCGTGGTCACGGCGCGCCCGATGACGCATGACCTGATGCGCGATGTCCTGCAGGCACTCGGCACCGGCATCACCAAGGTCACGGTCGACAGCCTGGCTGACGGCGTCTTCTTCGCCACCCTGCACTTCAGCAACGGCGTCGAGGTCTCCGCGCGGCCGTCGGACGCCATCGCGCTGGCCATGCGCATGGACGTTCCGGTCTTCGGCGCCGAGACGGTCCTCGACGAGGCGGGCATCCTGGTCCCCGAGGACGGCGAGAAGGACGAGGAGGGCGAGGTCGAGAAGTTCCGGGAATTCCTCGACAACATCTCGGCCGACGACTTCAACACCGGCTCCTGAGCCGCTCAGTCGGCTGGTCGGCCGCCCGGCAGTCCGCCGGCTCAGACCCGACACCGACACGCCGCCCCCGCTGCTTGCCGGGGCCCGCCCACTCTCATACGTTCAGCGTCCTGGCCCGCTCGCCGCTGACTGTCCCCCCACCGGTGAGCGCCGCGGCGGCAGCACGGTGAGCCGGCGGCTGCACGGGCTCAATGCTAGGAGGCGCGCGATGGCAGCACCGGCCGGTATCCGCGCGGCGACCCATGGGCAGCGCAGGCCGACTGCGTCAGGCGAAGCAGATGGAGCCCGATGAGCAGCAGCAGGCCGCCCGGGCGGCAGAGCAGCCGTGCCGAGGGAGCCCTCGCTGTATCGGTGCCCGCGGGGGCCGGCGCGATGGGGCAGGGCGCGCTCGGACAGGGTGCGCTGTTCCCCGACGACCTCCCGGAGGTCACCGGCGACGACGTCGGCTACCGCGTCCCGACCGCCTGCACGGCCGCGGGCATCACCTACCGGCAGCTCGACTACTGGGCGCGGACCAACCTGGTCGTGCCGAGCGTGCGTGACGCCGTCGGCTCGGGCACGCACCGGCTGTACTCGTTCCGCGACATCCTCGTGCTGAAGCTGGTGAAGCGGCTGCTCGACGCCGGCGTCTCGTTGAGCAACGTGCGCGCCGCCATCGACCACCTGCGCAGCCGCGGAGTCGACGATCTTGCCGAGCTCACGCTCATCAGCGACGGTGCGACAGTGTACGAGTGCACCTCTGCCGACGAGGTCGTCGACCTGCTGGCCGGTGGTCAGGGAGTGTTCGGCATCGCCGTGGGTCCCGTGGCGCGGGAGACGCGCGGCCAGTTGGCCGAGCTGCCCTCCGAGCGCCTCAGCGCCGATGCGCCGGGGACCAGCGCCGACGAGCTGTCGCAGCGGCGGCGCCGGCGGGCCGACACCGCCTGACAGCGAGAGCGCCCAAGCGGTCGTGCGGGTTCACGCAGCGGTGAGAAGCGGTTAGCAGCGCTTGTGGGTCACGCAGCGCTCGGCACGGGCGCGCCGCGCCCGTGGACGAACCTGGACAGCCGTGCCGGCGCCCTGCCGCGGTGCGGGATGACGACCCGGCCGTCGGGCAGCAGCTCACCGGTGTCGTCGAAGAGGATCACCCCGTTGCACAGCAGCGACCACCCCTGCTCGGGGTGGCACGACGTGACCCGGGCTGCCTCACGGTCGGGGCGCTCCATGGTCGGACACTGCGGCTCATGTGGGCACGTCATCGTGCGCCACCTCCTCCACCCGTTCGGGTGCTTGCGCGTCTGATGCTGGCGATGTTCATTTGCTTCAACAACGTTGTCGGCACGGCTCGTGCTTCGCAGCATGACCCGTTTGGTGCATCTTTCGTTGCGGGCCGCTGTGGCGCGCCGCAGCATCACCCGTACGGGTACCCCAACCCTGGGGTTGACCGGCCGGACGAGTGCGGCTGTCAGGTCCGCCCGCGATGCTCCTGCGCCGTTCGTAACGCCCGGGTGGATGTCGCCCATCCCGCCTGCTCGACGGGAAAGCCTTCTGCCGCCAGGGCGGCGCACACCTCGGGGTCGTCGTCAACAACACCGACGACATCCATGGTACGGCTCAGCCGCCGTATGCTTTCCAGCTTCACGACCCGGGCCGGGCGGAAGTCGCGCCGCGCCCGCATGACGAGCCGCTGCACCGGCAGGCCGGCCGCCTCCAGCCAGGTGACGGTGGTCTCCCGCAGTGATTCGGGCCGGCCGGTGAGCCAGACCAGCTCGGCCTCCCGGCTCGCCTGCAGGGCCCGCTCGACGCCCTGGGTCAGCGGCGGATCGTCGGCGGCTGCTACGAAGAACGCCGCCCAGTCCTTGCGGGGCGCTTCCAGGTGGTGCATCCGGTGCCGCACGTCAGCGACGACGCCGTCGATGTCGAACACCACAGCGCGGGGCCGCCCGGCGGCTTTTGCCATCACGTCCTCAGTCTGGCGCACCGGGACAGCCGTAGCTGTCGCCCCTGCAGGCAACCGAGGCAGGTGTATACGCCGCAGCGCGGGCACAATCAGTCCCGATGACCGACACCCCGCCTTCCGTGCCACCAGCTACCACTGCCGACGCCGCCCTCGACGACACCGAGGCGAGCCCGACGGAGCGGCTGGCGCGCCCTCTCGTCCTGCTCTCGCACCGCGGCCCGGTCGGCTTCTCGCGCTCGGGTGACGAGCGCACGGCCAGCCGCGGCAGCGGCGGTCTGGTCACGGCCCTCGTCGGGCTGGCCGAGCACCTCGACGAGGCTGTCTGGGTCTGCGCGGCCTCGGGCGAGGAAGACGAGGCCGTCGCCGAGGAAGCGGGCGGCCGGGCGGTCACCGTGGTCACGAGCACGCCGCCGCACCTTGCCGCCCCGGAGGAGCAGGTCGACTCCGCGTCGGCGCTGCAGGTCCGGATGGTGCCGGTCGCGCCCGAGCTGCACGAGCCGTTCTACACCGTGGTGTCCAACCCGCTGCTGTGGTTCGTCCAGCACGGGCTCTACGGGCAGGCCGACGCCCCCGTCATCACCGCCGACGACCACGCCGCCATCGAGGCCTACGCCGCCGTCAACGAGCAGTTCGCCGGTGTGGTGTGCGAGGAGGTCGAGGCCCGCGGGGGCGGCGCCCTGGTGATGATCCAGGACTACCACTTCTACCTGGTGGCCGAGCACGTCCGGAAGCGCTGCCCGCGCGCGCTGCTGTCGCACTTCGTCCACATCCCGTGGCCTGGACCGGATGCCTGGCGCATCCTGCCGCCCCCGGTGCGGAACCGCTTCGTGCGCGGCCTGCTCGGCAGCGATGTGGTCGGCTTTCACACCGCCAGGTACGCCCGCAACTTCGCCTACTGCGTGCAGGAGATGCTCGGGCTCGAGGTCGACATGACCGACCTCAGCGTCGAGGTCGACGGGCGCCGCGTGCTGATCCGGCACTACCCCATCTCCGTCGACCCGGCCGCCCTCGATTCGGTCCTGGCGTCCGAGCAGGCAGCCGACCACCGGGCACGCCTGTACGAGGAGTTCGTGGCGCCGGTGTGGGGCGCCGGCGCCGACGCCGAGGACGACGAGCACGACAAGCCCGAGCGCCAGCTCATCGTCCGGGTCGACCGCACCGACCCGAGCAAGAACGTGGTGCGCGGCTTCCTCGCCTTCGGCACCCTGCTCGACCAGCACCCGGAGCTGATCGGCCGGCTGTCGTTCCTCGCCCTGCTCCAGCCGAGCCGGACCGACGTGCCGGAGTACGCGACCTACCTCGCCAACATCGGCGCGGCGGTGACGCAGATCAACGGTCGGCACACGACGGCGGGTCGGCAGCCGATCGACCTGCGGCTGGTCGAGGACTTCCCGCTGGCGGTCGCGGCCTACTCGATCTGCGACGTGCTGATGGTCAACGCCCTCGCGGACGGCATGAACCTCGTGGCCAAGGAGGTGCCCGTGGTCAGCCGGCGCAACAGCGTGCTCGCCCTGTCGGAGACGACCGGGGCCTACGAGGAGCTCGGTGAGCATGCGGTCACGCTGTACCCGTTCGACATCCAGCAGACGGCCGACGCTCTCTACACGGCCCTGACGATGGACGCGGACGAGCGCCGCCGGCGGCGTGAGGCTGCCGCCCAGCAGATCCGCGAGCACGACGTGGCGGCGTGGCTCGACCGGCAGCTGGTCGACCTCGAGGCGCTGGACCCGGGCCCGGACGCCGCCGGAGGCCCCGCGTAGTCTGACTGCCTCGCGAGGACGGCGACGGGACGCGCCCGCCGCAACCGCTCGGAGGATCAACCATCTCGAGGATCAACTATCTCGAGGATCAACTATCTCGAGGATCAACAAGGAGAGCAGATGGTCAAGCACGAGGATGCGCCCTTCGGGTCGCGCACCGCGCCCGTGGGCAGCCCGCCGGGCGGCGGCCCCCACTCCTCGCCCGTGGCCTGGCTCGCGGTCACCCTGGTCGTCGTCGGGTTCGCCGTCGGCACCGTCGCGCTCATCGCGCACAACTCTTTGGTGTTATGGATCATCGGTGTTGTCATCCTGCTCATCGGCGGGACGTTGATGATCACCTCGAAGGTGATGGACCAGGCGCACTGACGCCCAGCAGCTTGGCGGCGTGCCACCCGGCAGCCCCGGCAGCCAGGAACGGCGCGGGGTCCTGCTCGTAGTCGCGGCCCATCGTCGACAGGCCGCCGGGAAGTGCGGCGTGCACACGTAGCAGCTCGTCGTGCAGTGGGTGCGTCTGCACCGTGACGAGCTCGTGGACGGTTGCCAGCGGTGCTGCCGCGGCGGCGACGATGCCGTCGAGCCCGTCCGGCAGACCGGTGGGGACGACGATCTGGGCCGCCACTAGCGCGACCCGGCCGTACGCCGTCAGGCAGTGATGCGAGATGCCCCGGTGCCGCGGCCGGGGGTCGCTGCCCGACACCCGCAGGCAGCCGACGGGGCGCCCGCCGAGGATGCGGGCGGCGTTGAGCGCCTCACCCGCCGCGACGCCGGCGAAGCCCCAGGTGGTCCCGGTGCCGGCCGTACCGGGCCCGGGGGCGACGACGACGACGTCGGCGCCGAGCACGGCCCGGCACGCGAGCAGGCCGGAGTGCACAGTCACGGTCTCGACGCTGCCGCCGAACGCCTGGCCCGTCGTCACCGTGCCGCACAGCCGGTCGCCGAGCCCGGCCACGGTGCGGGAGGCCGCGAGCGGCAGCGCTCCTCCGTCCGTCATCAGGTAGGCCACGCGGGCGGCGGGGCGCGCAGCATGCACCCCCGCAACGATGGCGGGCAGGGCCGAGTGCAGGTCGGCGGTGACGACCGGCATCCCCCCGAGCCCGGAGCGAGCCGCCTGCTCGATGGCGCCCTGGTGCGGTGAGCCGTGGTCGTCCGCACCAGCGACGCAGACCTGGTGGGGTGTGTAGCGCGCCTTGACCAGCCGGGCACCCGGTGCCTGAGCCATCCCGGGCGGCATCTCGGGCGGCATCCCGGGCGGCTCTGTCGCTGCCTGCACCACGTGGACCACGAGCGCTATGCCTCCGGTGCCGAGGCCGAGCTCGAGCGCGGCGGTGTTGAGGACGACGGCGCCGCCAGGAGCTGGCGCACCGACCAGGTCGGGGTAGCACAGCGCCGCGACGGCACCCAGACCGGCCACGCTCACCTGCAGCTCGAGGGCGCCGGGCCGGGCTGCGGCGATTCCGGTCACGACCCCGTCGCGCAGCCGCAGCACGCCCGGCAGGTTACGCATCGCCGATCAACACCGCCCTGCAGGCGACACGGGAGCCGACACCCTGTGCAGAACGCCGGCTCGGCCCTGCCGCCCGGCTAGCGTGACCGGCGATGTCACGCAGCAAGATCGAGCGGTTGCTGAACCTCACCATGTGCCTGATGGCAACCCCTCGCTACCTGTCCGTGAGCGAGATCGGCAATCTGGTCGAGGGGTACGGCCGCGCCGGTAGCGCCGGTGGCGACGAGCGCGAGGCCGCCTTCCGCCGCATGTTCGAGCGTGACAAGGACGAGCTGCGCGAACTTGGGGTGCCGCTCGAGACCGGCAGCAGCAGCGGGTGGGACGACGAGGTCGGCTACCGCATCTCGCGGCGCGACTACGCCCTGCCCGACCTGCACCTGACCCAGGACGAGGCGAGCGCGCTCGGGCTGGCCGCCCGGCTGTGGTCCAGCGCGTCCCTTGCCGCTGCCAGCGCCAGCGGGTTGCGCAAGCTGCAAGCGGCGGGGCTCGCCATCCGCCCGCCGCCTGCGGGACTGGAGCCGCGGGTCGACGCGACCGAGCCGGCCCTTCCGCCTGCGCTTGCCGCCGTCCGCGACGGGCGCGCCGTCCGCTTCGACTACCGCCGCCCTGTCGACACCGAAGCTGCGCCCCGCGAGGTGGAACCCTGGGGCGTCGTGTCCTGGCGGGGCCGCTGGTACCTCGTCGGGCACGACCGGCTTCGTGCCGCGCCTCGGGTGTTCCGGCTCTCCCGTGTTGCCGGGCGCCTGGAGCCAGTAGGGCCGGCGGGGGTGGTCGTCGTGCCGCCGGGCGTCGACCTGCGGGCGGCCGTCGAGGCCGCCAACCCGGTCGGCCCGCACCAGAGTGCCGTCGTCCGCCTCCGGACCGGCGCCGCGCACGGGCTGCGCCGCGAGTTGTCCCGCACCGGCGCGCAGGTGGCGAGCGCGCAGGAGCCGGGTAGCGGCTGGGAGCGCTGGAGCGTGCCCTTCCACGACGTCGAGCGGCTGGCCGACCGGATCGTCGCCGTCGGCCCCGATGCCGCTGTCGACGCACCGGCGGAGCTGGCCGAGGCCGTCCGTCGTCGCCTCGAGGCAGCGCTGCTCGTGCATACCGGGGAGGCCCCGCCGGTACCCCTGGCACCGCGCGAGTCGCCGTCGCCACCGCCTGCCACCCACGAGGAGGCGCCCGCTGCGGTGCCGCGCGGCGTCGGCCCCCGCCGGCCGCGTGCGCCCGGCACGGGCACGACCTCCTCCGAGCGGCTGCCGCGACTGCTGGCGCTCGTCCCCTACCTGCGCACCCACCCCGACGTCGCGCTGCAGGAGCTCGCCGACGTCTTCAGCGTGCCGGTCCGCCAGATCCGGCAGGACCTCGAGCTGCTGTGGGTCTGCGGCCTGCCCGGTGGTGCGCCGGGCGACCTGCTCGACCTGTCGTTCACCGGCGACCGGGTCACGCTGCTCGACCCGCAGACCCTGGACCGCCCACTGCGCCTGACCGCAGACGAGGCGATGGCTCTCGTCGTCGCCGCGCGGACCCTGGCCGACGTGCCGGGCCTGGCCGAACGGGAGGCACTCGACCGGGCGCTCGGCAAGCTCGAGAGCGCGTTCGGAGCCGGCGGGCCGCCGGGCACCGGCGCGCCGGTCGTCGGCGGCGACTCGCCGACCCCGCCCGTGCAGGTGGCGCTCGAGGCTGAAGCCGCCGTCCTCGCTCCGCTGCAGCGGGCCCTCGACGCCAAGCGGCGCGTGCACCTGCGCTACCTCGTCGAGTCACGAGACGAGGTGACCGAGCGCGATGTCGACCCGATGCGGCTGCTGTCGTCCGAGGGCAGGTGGTACCTGGAGGGCTGGTGCCATCGCGCGGAGGGCGTGCGCCTGTTCCGGCTCGACCGGATCGACGACGTGGCCACGCTCGAGGTGGCCGCCGCGCCGCCGCCACAGGCACGCAGCCGAGACCTCGCCGAGGGGCTGTTCCAGCCGTCCGAGGGCGACCTGGAGGTGCTGCTGGAGCTCCGGTCGGCGGCGCGCTGGGTGGCCGACTACTACCCGGTGACACCCCTGCCCGATCCCGCGGACGGCGCCACGGTTCACGGCACCGGGGTGGGTGACGATGTGACTCGGGTGAGGTTGCGCACGCCGGACTGGGGATGGGTCGTCGGGCTCGTCCTGCGCCTCGGAGGCGCGGGCGAGGTGCTCGGTCCGCGCGAACTGCGGCGGCGGGTGGCAGACACCGCCGAACGCGCACTCGCGTCAGCTGGTTCTTAGCCCGAACGGACTATCAGGCGATAGGAGGTTGCGGCCGACATCTGTGGAGTCACGCCACGGGAGGCGGGGCAGACCGAGAGGACAAGCCATGACCACCATCAAGGCGTCGTGCCCCACCTGTGGTGAGGTGGAGATGACATCGCGTGACGTCGCGCTGATGGTGTGCAGCCACGCGCCGCTGTCCTACTACTCCTTCGACTGCCCGGACTGTCATGACGAGGTCCGCAAGCCGGCCGACGACCACGTGATCAGCCTGCTGATGAGCGGGGGCGTTCGCGCCCAGGTGTGGGAGCTGCCCGCCGAGGCGCTCGAGGCCAAGTCCGGGCCGCCGCTCAGCTACGACGACCTGCTCGACTTCGCACTGCAGCTCACCGGCGAGGACCTCCTCGCGGGGCGAGTCTCGCAGAGCATGACCTTCTAGAAAAGCCGCGCCGTCGGCGGACGAGGCGCCCTGCGGCCGACCGGCCCGTAGTGTCGCTGCGCGTGTGGCTCGTGGTCGACATCGCGCTGGTGCTGCTCGGCCTGGTGCTGGTCGGGCTGAGCGGGTTCGATGCCTGGTCGCGCTTCCGTCGGATGGGTCGTGCCGGCAGCCGCCTCGCCCGCCGGACAGCAGAGCTCGGTGCCGAAGCGGGTGACGTGAGCGAACGGGTCGGAGCGCTCGAGGACGACACCCGCAGGCAGACCGTTCGCCTGCAGCAGTTGGGTACCGAAAGCCGCGCGTGATGGCCACGAACGCGGGCCCGCCGGCGCGCGAGGTCGGCGACACCCGCACCCAGACCCCGGCGCGTAGCATCCGAGCCGAGGACGACACGAGGAGACCGGCATGGGTGAGTTCAGCGCATGGCACGTTCTGATCATTGCGGCCGTCTTTGTCCTGCTCTTCGGCTACAAGAAGCTGCCCGATGCCACCCGCTCCCTGGGGCGCTCGCTGCGGATCTTCAAGGCTGAGACGCGGGGCCTGCGTGAGGACGGCGAGACCGAGCCGGCACGCGCCGTCGAGGCGGCCCCGGTGACCCCCAGCCAGCCTGTTGCGACCGCCCAGCCTGTTGCGACAAGCCAGCCCGTCACGACCACGCAGCCTTTCACGACCACTCAGCCTGTCACGACGCCGGTCCCGGCGCCGGCTGGCGAGCCGCAGCGCGACGCTGTCGAGTCACCGCGCTCCTGACCCGGCGCTGCTGACCGCCCTGCGCAGGCTTCCGTGCCGCCGAGGATGACCCGGCGTCGATGACCAGCGAGCCGACCGTTTCCCGCATCCGTCGAGGCGCTCGTCGCCGGCGTCCTCGCGTGGTCGAGGACAGCCGGATGACGCTGGTCCAGCACCTGCAAGAGCTGCGCCGCCGGCTGCTCGTCTCGCTGGTGGCGCTGATCGTCGTGACCCTGGTGGTCGCGGTCTTCGCCTACCACCCGATCTTCCACCTGCTCCGCCAGCCGTACTGCGACCTGCCGGCCAACCGGCGCACCGGCGGCGTGGGCTGCCAGCTGATCTTCACCCACCCGACCGACGCGTTCTTCATCCGGCTGAAGGTCTCGTTGATCGCGGGCGTCCTGCTCTCGTCGCCGATCTGGCTCAGCCAGTTGTGGGGCTTCATCACCCCCGGCCTGCACCGGCACGAGCGGCGGTGGGCGACCACGTTCCTGATGGCCTCGCTGGTGCTGTTCGCGCTTGGCAGCACCGTCGCCTACCTCGTGCTCCGCCCGGCGCTCGACGTCCTGCTCGGCTTCGGCGGCGACGGCGTCACCGCGCTGCTCGAAGTGACGCAGTATCTGTCGTTCATCACCACCATCCTGATCATCTTTGGGGTCTCGTTCGAGTTTCCCCTGGTCATCGTGCTGCTCAACCTGGCCGGGGTGCTCTCATCGGACCGGCTCCGCTCGTCGCGGCGCATCGCGATCTTCCTGCTCTTCGTTTTCGCGGGGGTCGCGACCCCGACCCAGGACCCGATCACGATGCTGGCCCTGGCTCTCCCGCTGTGCCTGCTGTTCGAGCTGTCCGTGCTGTTCGCGCGCTGGAACGACAGGCGCCGGGCCCGCAAGGACGCCGAGTCCGAATGGGCCGGGCTCGGGGACGACGAGACATCGCCGACGCCGGCGCCGGGGCAGACAGAACTGCCGGAGGAAACACCACTGCCGGAGGAGACACAACTGCCCGAGTACCAGCCGCTGCTGTCACCTCCGACGGCGGAGCTGGAGGGGGCGGCCCGCGTCGGGTCGGGAGCCGGCAGCGCTGGCGGTCCGGCGCACGACGACGCCACCTGACCGTCGCGACCTCGCTGGACACGGCGGGCGTGGCCGAGGTCGACGCATGGCCAGCGGCCTTAGCCTGATGAGGTGGACGCCGATGCTGTCGACAGTTTCGCCGCCCGCTACCCGTTCGGCCTCGACCCGTTCCAGCGGCAGGCCTGCGAGGCGCTCGCCGAGGGCCACGGCGTCCTCGTCGCAGCACCCACCGGTGCCGGCAAGACGGTGGTCGGAGAGTTCGCCGTCTGGATCGCCCTGGGTCGCGGCACGAAGTGCTTTTACACCACCCCCATCAAGGCGTTGTCGAACCAGAAGTACGCCGACCTCGTGGCGCTGCACGGCGAAGACAATGTCGGGCTGCTGACCGGCGACACCGCCCGCAACGGGGACGCGCCCGTCGTCGTCATGACGACCGAGGTGCTGCGAAACATGCTCTACGCCGGGTCCGACGCGCTGCGCGGCCTGTCCCACGTGGTGATGGACGAGGTCCACTACCTCGCCGACCGCTTCCGGGGAGCGGTGTGGGAGGAGGTGATCATCCACCTGCCCGCCGAGGTGCGGCTGGTGTCGCTGTCGGCGACGGTCAGCAACGCCGAGGAGTTCGGCGAGTGGCTGGTGACCGTCCGCGGCGACACGCGGGTGGTCGTCGAGGAGCACCGGCCCGTGCCGCTGTGGCAGCACGTGCTGGCCGGCCCCCGGCTCTACGACCTGTTCGTCGACCACTCCGCCCCGCCTGACCCGCCGACCGCCGCGCTGGAACGCGCGGTCAACCCCGAGCTGACGCGCCTGGTCGACCGTGAACGACGGGGGCCGGACTCCCTGCGCCAGGCCTCCGGCCGCAGGGCGCCGGGCGGTGCTCGCTCCGGCCCGCCCCGGCGCACCTGGGTGCCCTCGCGGCCGGAGGTCATCGACCGGCTCGACCGGGCGGGGCTGCTGCCCGCCATCACGTTCATCTTCAGCCGCGCCGGCTGCGATGCCGCGGTCGAGGCATGCCTGCGGAGCGGCGTGCGCCTGACGACGCCGGCAGAGCGCGACCAGGTCCGGGCCCACGTGCGGGAACGCACGAACGACCTGCCCGAGCCCGACCTGCGCGTGCTCGGCTACTGGGAGTGGGCCGAGGGGCTGGAGCGGGGAGTCGCGGCACACCACGCCGGCCTGCTGCCGCGGTTCAAGGAGGTCACCGAGGAGCTGTTCGCCGCGGGCCTCGTCAAGGCCGTGTTCGCCACCGAGACGCTCGCCCTCGGCATCAACATGCCCGCCCGCTCGGTGGTGCTCGAGCGGCTGACCAAGTGGAACGGCGAGACGCATGCCGACGTCACGCCGGGGGAGTACACGCAGCTGACGGGACGCGCAGGGCGGCGCGGCATCGACGTCGAGGGGCACGCCGTCGTGCTGTACCAGAGCGGGCTGGACCCGGTGGCGCTGGCCGGGCTCGCCTCCACGCGCACCTACCCGCTGCGCTCGTCGTTCCGGCCGTCGTACAACATGGCCGTCAACCTGGTCGGCTCAGTCGGCCGGGAGCGCGCCCGGGCGCTGCTCGAGTCGTCGTTCGCGCAGTTCCAGGCCGACCGCGCCGTTGTCGGGCTGGCCCGCCAGATCCGGCGCAACCTCACCGCCCTCGAGGGCTACGCCGAGGCGATGACGTGCCACCTCGGCTCGGCCGCAGAGTACGCCGAGCTGCGCCGGCGCCTGTCCGAGCGGGAGTCGGCCCTGGCCCGCGAGGGCGCCGCCAGCCGCCGGCGGGACGCGTCCGACTCGGTGGCCCGCTTGCGGGTGGGCGACGTGGTCCGGGTGCCGCGCGGCAAGAGCGCGGGCCTCGCCGTGACGCTGAGCCCGGGCGTCGAGGTCACCGACTCGGGGCGCCTGGTCGTGCTGACCGACACCGGGCAGGTCAAGCGGCTGACCCTGCTCGACTTCCCCACGGAGGTGGAGCCCGTGGGTCGCGTCAAGGTGCCCAAGTCGTTCAACGCCCGCGTACCCGCGTCGCGGCGCGACCTGCTGTCCTCGCTGCGGGCGCTCGACCTGCCGGCGACCTCCGGTGGGCGCGGCACGCGCTCACGCTCGCAGGCGGCGGCGGCCGACGAGGACGGCGACATCGCCCGGCTCCGCCGCGAGCTAAGGGCCCATCCCGTGCACGGCTGCTCCGACCGCGAGGACCACCAGCGCTGGGCCGAGCGCTACGACCGGCTGCGCCGGGAGACGACGAACCTCGAGCGCCGGGTCGAGAACCGCACCAGCAGCATCGCCCGGACCTTCGACCGGGTCTGCGCGCTGCTGGAGGAGCGCGGCTACCTGCACGACGAGACCGTCACCGCAGAGGGGCGGCGGCTCGCCCGGGTCTACACCGAGGCCGACCTGCTGGTCGCGGAATGCCTGCGGACCGGGACCTGGGACGCGCTCGATGCGCCCGGGCTCGCCGCCGTCGTCTCCTGCCTGGTGTACAGCTCGCGACGCGACGACGCTCCCACGCCCCGCCTACCCGGCGGGCCCCTCGTCCGCGACGCCCTCGCGGCGACGGTGCGGCGATGGGCCGAGCTGTCCGAGGCCGAGGCGGCGCACCGGCTGTCGTTCCTGCCCGAGCCCGACGCGGGCTTCGCGTGGGCGGCGCAGGCATGGGCGGCGGGCAGCGCGCTCGACCTCGTCCTGGGGGAGCAGTTGTCGGCCGGCGACTTCGTGCGCTGGACCCGCCAGCTGATCGACCTGCTCGACCAGATCGCCGGGGTCGCCGACGAGCCGGTGCGCCGCACCGCCCGCCGCGGCGTCACCGGGCTGCGCCGCGGCGTGGTCGCCTACACCACCTGAGATGGCACCGCCTCAGGCGGCATCGGCTGCATCGGCACCGCCTCGCGGCCGCACGCACACAGGCCGGCACTGGCGTGCCGGGCGACGAGGCGGGCGGCGACGGCGTCGGCCCACTCCAGGTCGTCGAGGTTTGCGGTGCTTCTGCCCTCGACCTCCAGCAGCGCGGCGAGCGCGGCGGCGGAGGCGCGGACCCGCTCGGCCACCTGTCGGGGAAGCGGGCCGGAGCGGTGGCTGGCCGGTTCAGCGCAACGGCGGCCGACCGGGTCGGCGATGCGGGAGCGGAGCGAGGGACCCAGGCGCAGCTGCAGCATGCCTCCAGGATCGGCGCCCGCAGCGGCGCGGACAAGGCTTGACCTTTGGGCGCCGAGCGGGGCCCGGCGCGTCCCACAGGCCGTCCACCGGCCCGGGGCGGTTGCCGACAGGGTCATCCACAGGCGATACTGCGGGCGTGTTCCGCCCGGGCCGCACGGGTGTCAGGCCCAGGGGTCGCGGCTCCGCGGCGCAGGCACTGGCGCGGTCGCCGACCACGTCCGCCGCCACCGCGCGGCCTCACGCGGGGCCTGCTGCTCGGCGCCGGAGCGACCCTCACGCAGCGAGGCCCACCAGGTCGTCTCGTCCTCGGCGACCAGGCGCTGCACCTCGGCCGAGAGCCGCTCGGTGAACGCCCTCGGGGTCTCGTCCCCGCCGGGGCGCATCGGGTGGCCGAAGCGGACCGCGACCGGCAGCCGTCCGGGCAGCGGCCACCGCCGTCCTCGGGGCATGGCGTTGTAGGCGCCGCGCAGGCCGATCGGCACCACCGGCACGCCCGCCGCAGCGGAGAGGCGCGCCACCCCGGTCTTGAAGCCTGCCTGCCGGCCGTCGATCGAGCGGGTGCCCTCCGGGAAGACCAGCAGGCTCCAGCCGTCGGCGAGCACGTCGAGGGGCGTCGTCGCCGACGAGCCACTGGTCCGGTCCAACGGCACGGTGCCGAACGCCAGCGCCGAGCCGACCGCCCGCCACCAGGACTCGAAGAAGTAGTCGGCGGCGGCGGCCACGAGCAGCCGGGACCGGCGCGCGGGCGGCAGCACCGACAGCAGCAGCGCGGTGTCGAGGTGCGAGCTGTGGTTGGCCACCAGCAGGCAGGGCTCGGGCGCGGCTGCCAGCGCGTCAAGGCCGCTGACGGCAGGCGCCACCTCGGCGTGTACCAGCGGCCGGAGCACCGCCGCCTGGCCGGCCGCCCGGATCGAGCACGCGATCGGCGACCGGGACCACGCCGTCGGAAACTCGCGCCCGGAGTCGTCCGCCGGCACCCACGGCTGGGCCGACGCGGGCGCCAGGGGCCGCGAGCCCCAGCGAAACCCACGTGCCAGCTCGCGGACGGACACGGTGCCGCGGCTACTCATGCGATCGCCGGTTCAGCGGCCACCGGCGCACAGCCCTCATCGAACAGCCCTCATCGCACATCCATCATCGAACATCCATCAGCGAACATCCATCAGCGAACGTCGGCGATCGCGTGCGGAGGTGAGTGCAGGTAGGTGACCGACGGCGAGGTACCTACGCTGTCGCGCGCCATCTCCAGCGCGTCAGCCATCGTCGTCGCGGTCCGAAAACCCATCCGCGTGACGGCCCGCTTGTCGCCGCCGACCCAGATCACGTCACCGAGGTGGTCGAGCGCGTGGGCACCCCAGTACCACATGTAGAACGGGTGCACGCCGTGGTAAGCGTGCGAGGTCCGGTACAGGTGGATGTACCAGGGGTCGGTCGCGTAGCGCTGCTCGAACTTCGACTCGATGGTGGCCGGGTCGGTCGACTCCGCGAGGACCTCCTCGAAGAAGTCGACGTAGCTCGGGTGGTGCAGCTGGCTGAACTCGTACGGCACGGGGTGGTGCAGGATCATCGCCCCGCCGCGGCGGACCAGCGGCTTGCCGCGGTACATGTTGAAGAAGTAGCCCAGGCCCAGGCACATCGCCAGCACCGGGTTCATCACCGAGTTCACGTTGTACGGACCGAGGTAGGGCAGGCCGACGACGAGCACGTCGGACTGGCCGTCGACCTCGACCAGCTGCTGGCGATGCACGTTGGCGAGGGTCTTGGCGTGCACCGCCTCGGTCTCGCCGGCGTGCACGCCGGTGATCTCGTAGTCGGCGACCATCGACTGGAAGATCCGGCGCCGCAGGCCGGCCGGGGTGCGCGCGAGGGCTTTGCTCGCGCCGACGAGGCCGGCCTGGTCGCGCAGCGACCACTCCCACTCCCGCTTGGTCAAGAAGCCGTACTGGCTCGGGAAGGCAGCGTTGTTCAGCGTGGTCTCGATGGTGAAGATCTTCAGGTGGCCGGCGAGCAGCCGCCCCATCCGCCAGGCCGAGGAGTGCAGCTCGGAGGCATCCGGGTCCATGAACGAACGAGAGTGGGTCATCGTGTGCGCGTTGTGGTGGTGCTTCAGCGAGCGGTAGCCCGCCAGGCCGATGGGCACCGACTTGTGCCCGCCGTCCATCGCCACCAGGTTGATGTTGACGTAGACGAGCAGGTCGCTCTCGGCGGCGCGGCGGTTGATCTCGACGTCCTCGCCGCGGTCGGTCACGCCGATGTGCAGCATGTTCGCCGCATCCTCGGCGTCGTGGTTGACGAGGGCCTCGGGCCAGAACGAGCGGAACACCCGCTCCCCGACGACACGCCGGATCTCCGGCCCGGTCATCCGCCGGTGCAGCGCCGTGGCGACGACGAGCTCGACGTCGTCGACCCCGGCAGCCGCGGCCCGGGTGAGCACGGCTTCGATCACCCGCTGGCGCGCGTCGGGCGTGCGCATCTGCGGCAGCGGCAGGGAGATGTCGTCGAAGGCGATCGTGAGACGCATTCCCGGATGCAGCAGGGCCGACAGCGGCTCGCAGCCCTCGGGGTGCTCGAGCGCGTGCTCGATGGCGGCGCCCACGTCGGGCAGCCCCGGCAGGGACTCCGGTGGGTAGAGCACGCGGGCGCCCTGCGGGAAGCGCTCCAGGCGCAGGCTCTCCCCGGAGTGCACGAGCAGCGGGGGCGTCCTCTCGTCGACCTCGAGCACGAAACCGGGACGCGTCACCGGGACTCCCTTCCTCCGATAACGACCTTGGTGGTGCCGAGCCGGCCGGCCGCCGACGCGTGGTCGAGCGCGTCGCGCCACCGCTCGAGCGGGTAGGCCGCACCCACCAGCCCGGCGAGGCCGGCGGTCCCGGCGATGGCGAGGGCCGTCGTCATGTCCGCGGGCGCGGCCGCGTAGGCACCGAGCAGGGTGATCTCACGGAACCACATCGGCGTGAGGTCCGGGGTCGAGGTCGGCAGGCCGGACATGACGACGCGGCCACCGGCCCGGGTGACCCGCAACGCCTGCCCCAGCCCGCCGCCGGTGCACTCGATGGCGACATCGACGCCGCCGAGCAGGTAGTCCTCGCCGCGCTCGGGCGTGAGCCGGATGGCCTGCGCGGTTCGCCGGACCCCGGCCACGAGGTCGCCGGGCGCGAGCAGCGCGGAGGCGCCCAGGGCCAGCGCCCGCTCGCGCTGCCGCGGGTGCTTGGCGACCACGGTGACGTCGACCCCGGGCACGAGCGCCCGCAGCGCGACGAGGGTCAGCAGCCCGACGGCGCCGGCACCGAGGACGAGGACGCGCTCACCCGGCTGGACGTCGGCCCGCCGGACCGAACGGACAGCGCAGGCCAGCGGCTCGGTGAGCACGGCGGTCTCGTCCGGTAGCCCGGGCGGCACGGCGAACAGCTGCGAGCGGTGGGCGAGCAGCTCGGTGCTCCAGCCGCCGCCGGTGTCGGCGCAGAAGCCGGTCTGCAGGCCGGGGGAGAGGTGGCCGAGCGTGATCCGGTCGCAGCGGGTCCGTTCGCCGCTGGCGCACCCGGCGCAGGGCGCCAGGCCGCGGGCGGCGCAGCCGAGCACCGGCGCCAGCACCACCCGGGTACCGGCCGGCATCGATGCAGTGTCGTCGTCCACTGCGCCGGTGACATCGGCCTCGACGTCGTCGAGCAGGTCGCCGACCACCTCGTGGCCGGGGGTGAAGGGCAGGCTGACGAGCGGGGAGAAGTAGAACGAGGACTGGCCCGTGACGGTCGACAGGTCCGAGCCGCAGATGCCCGACAGCCGCGGCCGCACCCGCACCCAGCCCGCGTCCTTCGGCGGCGGGTAGCCGGGCCGGTCAGCCAGGCGCAGCGGCGCCGACGAGATGCTGGCGGCCGGTAGGCCGAGCCGCTGGGAGAGCGTACGGGCGGTGACGTAGCGGGGCACCGAGCGGTACAGCTCGACAGCCCTCACCGGCTCGCCCCGGCCACGCGGGAACCTGGCCGGCCAGCCGGCCGGCCCAGCCCGGCCAGGCGGTCGGTGCCGCTCGTGGACGGCCACATCTCGACCGGCCAGCGCCGCCGGCGGGCGAGCCGGCCCAGCGAGAGGTCAGGGTTGACGGCGACGGGGTTGCCCACCGCCTCGAGCATCGGCAGGTCCGACAGGCTGTCGCCGTACGCCCACGACGCGGCGAGGTCGGCGCCGAGCCGCCGGGCCGCGAACCGGACCCACGCGCCGCGGGCCTCGGCGACCAGGGGTGGCTCAGTGAGGTTGCCGGTGCACCGCCCGCCCGGTCCCACCTCGAGCCTGGCCGCCACCACCTCGTCGAACAGTGGAGCGAGCGGACGGACCAGCAGGTCGAGGGATCCGGTGAGCAGCACCGTGTGGTGCCCGGCGGCGCGGTGCTCGCGTACCCGGCGCAGCGCCGTGGCCGACGCCCGGCTGAGCAGCAGCGAGCCCACCTCCTCGTCGACGAGTCGGGCGAGGGCGTCGGGGTCGGCCCCCGCGTAGCCGGCGTAGACCTCCCGCACGAGCCGCCCGCGGTCGACCCGCTCGGCGCGCAGCCATCCTGGCGCAGCCCGCAGCAGGCCGGCGAGCTCGCCCGACACCCGGGCGGCAGGAGCACCGCTCAGCCGCATCCACAGGTAGGACTCGACGACGGTCGTCGATGCCAGCGTGCCGTCGAGGTCGAACGCCGCGAGCGTCACGCGGCCACCGTGCTCGCTCAGCGGACCGGACGGCGCCGGAGTGGCAAGCCGGGCCGGCGGTCGGGACGGCCTGGCCGACAGCGCGCGCAACCCTGCCGTCACGCTCGCGCAGTGCCGGTGCAGGTAGTCGGCCCAGGAGTAGCCCGCCGCGTCGATCGGGAACTCGGCCTGGTCGGCCGGGTCGAGCGCAGCCGTCAGTGCCCGCGTGTTGGCGTCGTCGTAGACCAGCTGCGCCTGGGTGTAGGCGTGGTAGAGGTCGGCGTAGCGGCGCAGGAAGAGCAGCTTGGCGTCGGCGCGCTCCAGATCGCGCCCCCAGCCCCGCGTCCGCGCTGTGGTGGGCAGGGCTGACAGTGCCTTGCCGGCCCAGCGAGCGCCCCGCTCGCCGCGGGACAGCCGGGCCTCGAGCGCCGCCGTCCCCGCGAACTGCCACACCGGCACGGCGATGGCCCCCCGCCCCCGGGCGATCAGCGGCTCAGCGGTGAAGTAGTCGCGGACGTGCTCGTACAGCTCGCGGAACCGCAGCGGATTGGCCGTCCCCGAGCACACCTGGTAGTACCGGGTGGGCTTATCGGCGGCAGTCGGAGCGGCAGCAGCCGCGAGGATCGCGTTGACGACGAGGTCGACCGGGACGATGTCGATGACGGCCTCGGGGACGGCCGGGAAGTCGGGCAGCTCCCCGCGCCCGAACGCCAGGATCAGCGGCTCGGCCATCTTGAAGCCCTCGATCCACCCCGGGAAGGGGCGGGTCAAGGCGCTCTCGATGATCGAGGGACGGACCACCGACAGCGGCAGCCCGCCGCGGTGCTCCTCCAGGTAGCGCTCGCCGAGCGCCTTGGTCATCGTGTAGCAGTCGGTCCACCCGAGGGTGCGGGCCCGCTCCCGGCCGGTGTCGACCAGCCGGCTGCGGACCCATGCCGCCCGGCGGCGCTCGGCCTCGGCCGCGATGGTGGGCAGACCGGCGCGGCCGAGCTCGCTCGTCGCCTCGGCCAGGAACCCGGCGAGAGTGTCGGGGTCGCGCGAGGCGTCCTCGGCGTTCTGGCGGGCCCGCAGCGACGCCTGCTCCTCGGCCCGCCAGTCGGCGGCCTGCGGGACCGGCCCCTCGGACACGTGGCCGGACAGCAGCCCGGCGACGTACGCGGTGCTGACGTGCACGAGGTGCGGCCGGCCGCCGGCATCGTGGATGGCACGCACCAGCTCGCGCAGGCCGCCGAGGTTGGTCGCGAACCCCTCGTCGATAGGGGGGTCGAAGGAGACCTCGCCGGCGCAGTGGATGACGAGGTCGAGGTCACCGGGCAGCTCGGGAATGGCGGTGAGGTCGCCCTCGACGACCTCGACCCGGGCCAGCAGCGCATCGAGCCCGACCTCGTCGCGTAGCCGCGCGAACGCGGGCTTGGCAAGCAGCTGCGCCAGCCGGTCAGTGCCGCTGCTGACGCCGCGCGCCCGGATGAGCGCGAATACGCGCGTCTCGGGCAGGTCGCCGAGCAGCCGCTCGAGCAGCGCCTCGCCGACGAAGCCGGTGACCCCGGTGACGAGCAGCCGCTGGCCCGACAGGCGCTCCCGCAGCCGCACGCACACCTCCATCCCTGGCGCCGGACGTCCCGGCGGTGTCGCGGACTCATGCTGCGAGCCGCGGAAAGCTCGGCGCTGAGCACCTGCCCTTCAGCACCCTAATGGGACGGCAGCAGCTCGCGCCGCGGCTCAGGACGGCCGCTGCCGCAGGGCCTGCAGCAGCCGGGTCAGCGGCCCGTCGAGCCCCCACCGCTCCGACAGCCGCACCAGCTGCTCGGGGTCGGCGGGCTGGCGCGGCAGCTGCTCGTGCAGTGCGGGCAGCGGGACGTCCTGGCGCACCCGAACGACCGCGACAGCGGCTGCGAGGTAGCCACGCGCCCCGGCGAGGCGGGTTCGGGTCCCGGCGGGGAAGCCGGTCTGCTCCCCGGCGTCGAGCGCTGCCAGCATCTGTTCGACCGAACCGAAGCGGCTCACCAGGGCGGCCGCCGTCTTGTCCCCGACGCCGGCAACGCCGGGCAGGCCGTCGCTGGGGTCGCCGCGCAGCACGGCGAAGTCGGCGTAGTGGCGGCCCGGCACGCCGTACTTGTCCTCGATGCGGGCCTCGTCGACCAGGCGGAAGCGCTCGACGCTGTAGACGACGCGCACCGGCTTGTCGTCGCGGATCAGCTGGAACAGGTCCCGGTCACCGGTGAGCACGTCGACGGGACCGTCGTTGCGCTCGGCCAGGGTGCCCAGCAGGTCGTCGGCCTCGAAGCCGGCGACGCCGACCCGGGCGATGCCCACCGCATCGAGCACCTGCTCGAGCACCGGCACCTGCGGCACCAGCTCCGGCGGCGACTGGTCACCGCCGTCGGGCCCGACCCGCTGCGCCTTGTACGACGGCAGCAGCTCCACCCGCCAGGCCGGCCGCCAGTCGGCGTCGAAGCACGCCACCGCCGCCTGCGACCCCAGGGCGGTGATCTGCCGGGCGAGGACGTCGATGAAGCCGCGGACGGCATTGACCGGTGTCCCGTCCGGCGCGGTGACCGTGGTGGGGACGCCGTGGAACGCGCGGAAGTAGACCGACGGGGCGTCGATCGCTAGCAGCCGGTGCGGCACCCTGCGATCGTGCCAGGCACAGCCTCGCGTGCCGTGCGCCCACGCCGCGCCGCCGGGGGACGGGTGGGTGGCGGTGGGTGTCGTGCCGGTGGGTGTCGTGCCGGTGGGTGTCGTGCCGGTGGGTGTCGTGCCGGTGGGTGTCGTGCCGGTGGGTGTCGTGGCGGTGGGTGTCGTGCCGGTGGGTGTCCTGCCGGTGGGTGTCCTGCCGGTGGCGCCGACCGCTAGGCCGCAGGCAATGATGCTCGCGTGATTGTCGTCTGCGGGGAGGCGCTGGTCGACCTGGTCGCCGAGCCCGGCGGCGACCGGTTCACGGCCCGGATGGGTGGCAGCCCGGCCAACGCTGCGGTGACGCTGGGACGGCTCGGGGCCTCCGTCGCGTTGCTCGCCCGGCTTTCCGGCGATGCGTTCGGCGCACGCTTGCGCGCTCACCTCGAGGCGAGCGGGGTCGACCTGTCGCTGGCCGCCGCTGCCGAGGAACCGACGACGCTGGCGATCGCGCTGACAGACTCGCGGGGCCGGGCGGAGTACGCCTTCTACGTGCAAGGGACCGCCGACTGGCAGTGGCGCGAGGACGAGATGCCCACCCTGCCGCGTCCGCAGTCAACCTCGTCAACCGGGACACCTGTGTCGGCCGTCGTCGCCGGGTCCCTCGCCCTGCTGCTGCCGCCGGGCAACTCGGTGCTCGAGCGCTTCTGGTCGAGGGCCGATGCGGTTCGGGTGCTCGACCCCAACGTCCGGCCCTCGCTCGCAGGTGACCGGGCCGAGTTCCGCGCCGCGGTCCGGCGGTGGGTCGCAGCGGCCCATCTGGTGAAGGTGAGCGAGGACGATCTGGCCTGGATCCAGCCGGAGCAGCCGCACCGGCAGACAGCCGCCGAGTGGCACGCGGAAGGCGCCGGACCCGTCGTCGTCGGCACAGCCGATGCCCGCGGCGCATGGGTGCTCGCCGGTGGCCGCCCCATCGTCAGCGTGCCCGGCCGGCCAGTCGAGGTCGTCGACACGGTCGGGGCCGGCGACTCGTTCACCGGCGCCCTGCTCGACGCATTGGAGCGCCGCGGGGCGTTGACCCCCGCCGGAATCGCCGAGCTTGACGACGCGGCATGGCGCGGCGTGCTACAGCGTGCCGTGCAGGTCAGCGCCATCACCTGCACCCGCGCCGGCGCGGACCCGCCCTGGCGCGGCGAGATCCCGGACGAGCCAGCATGACCGACTGGCACAGCACCGGTTTTCCCGCCGCCGACGCCAAGGACGACTTCAGCCGCGCCCGGCGGCGCGAGCAGTGGGCGCGCGTGGCCACCCGCCTGCGCGGTCGCCCGGGCGACGTGCGGGTCCTGCTGCCTTTCGACGAGGTGGTGACCGCCCTCGGCATTCGCGGCAAGCGGCGCGTGGGGGAGCGGCTCGTCGGGATCGATCAGATCGTGGGGTCGGTTGACCGGACCCGCGACTTCGACCGCAGTTTCCGCCCGACCAGCTCGGTCGCACGTGCCCGCTTCGAGCGCATCGCCACGATGGCCCGACGGGGCGAGGAGCTGCCCCCCGTCGACCTGTACCGCATCGGGCGCGGCAAAGACGCCCTGTACTTCGTCCTTGACGGGCACCACCGGATCGCGGTCGCGTCAGCCCTCGGCCGGGACGCGATCAACGCCCGGGTGACCGAGATCGTCACGCAGTTGCCGGTCGGACCCGACTTGTTGACGTCCGACCTGTTGACGAAGACTCACGAGCGACTGTTCAACGAGCGGGTGCCGCTGCCCGAGGAGGTCCGCGACGCCATCCGGCTTCGTGACCCCGCCGACTACGCCAGGCTGGCCGAAGGCGTGGAGGCCTGGGGCTTTCGGGTGATGCAGGAGACGGGCGAGCTGCTCGACCGACGGGCGGTGGCGGCCCGGTGGTGGATCGACGAGTACGAGCCCGCCATCCGGCTCCTGCGCGAGGCCGGACTGATCGAGACGCCGACGACGCAGCGGGCAGCTTCGCACGACGATGCGCCAGCAGCGGGCACCGAAACGGGCACCGAAACGGGCACCGAAACGGTGGATGTCGGGGTCGACGGCGCCGACACGCCCGACGCCGACGGGACTACCGAGGCCGAGGCCTACCTGCGGCTGGCCGAGCAGCGCTACCTGCTGCTGCGTAGCCACGACTGGGACGAGAAGGCCATGGAGCGGCTGCGCTCCGAGCGGCCACGGCGGCGCCCAGAAAGACGCCGGCGCCCGGCTCGACCCTGAGGGGGCCCTGCCATCGCGGCAGCGGTCGGAAGGGGCGGCGGTCGGAAGGCGCGGTGCCGCCCGACGCGGTCTGATACGCGGGTCGGGCGGCGTCCTGCCTCAGTTAGTGCGCCAGTCGGCGCGGCACGGACGCCTCAAGCGTCGCGTCGGACGGCTCCGGCGCCTCCCGCACCGCCGAGCTCACCACCGCGCCCACCAGCAGTTCCGCCACCGTTGCTGCCACCGTGAGACGCGCCAGGGTGTGCACCCTCGGTGGTGGGATCACCGGCACCCTCGCGGTACGTGAGGCTCGCTCCCGTCTCCGGCTCGAACAGGTGCAGCCGGCGGGCGTCAAGCCACAGCTCGGACTCCTCGCCTTCCCGCACCCGGCTCGCGGGGTCGAGCCGCGCGACGATCTGGCTCTCGTCGCCCTCGGACCGGACGTCCTCCTGATCGAGCTCGCGTGCGAGCTCGGCCATCCCCTGGTTGTGCCGGGCGGAGCCCTGGACGGGGATGTAGGCGTACAGCTCCGAGCCCATCCACTCGATCACGTCGATGCGGCTGCGGAAGGTGACCCCGGATCCGAGCACGTCCTTGCTCACCATCGACACGTCCTCGAAGTGCTCCGGCCGCACGCCGACGATCACCGACTGCTCCCCACGTCCACCGGCGTTCGCGCCGACCCGCTCCCGAAACTCCTCGGGCAGGTCCAGCTCGGCCATCGGCAGGGTGAGCTTGCCATTCCGGATCTGTCCAGGCAGGAAGTTCATCGACGGCGAGCCGATGAAGCCGGCGACGAACAAGTTGATGGGGTTGTTGTAGAGCTCGCGCGGCGAGCCGACCTGTTGCATGATGCCCTTGCGCAGGACAGCCACCCGGTCGCCCAGCGTCATGGCCTCGGTCTGGTCGTGCGTGACGTAGACGGTGGTCGTGCCATAGCGCTTCTGCAAGCGGGCGATCTCGGTGCGCATCTGCACGCGGAGCTTGGCGTCAAGGTTCGACAACGGCTCGTCGAACAGGAACGCGGCCGGTTCCCGCACGATTGCTCGCCCCATCGCGACGCGCTGACGCTGGCCACCGGACAGCGCCGCCGGCTTGCGGTCGAGGAACTCGCCGAGCTCGAGCACCCGGGCCGCCTCGCCGACCCGCTGGTCGATCTCGCTGGGCTCCATCTTGGCCAGCCGGAGCGGGAAGGCGATGTTCTCGCGCACCGACAGGTGCGGGTAGAGCGCGTAGTTCTGGAACACCATGGCCAGGTTCCGGTCCTTGGGGCCCAGCGTGTTGACCCGGTTGCCACCGATCGACAGGTCGCCCTCACTGATGTCCTCGAGGCCGACGATCATCCGCAGCAGCGTGGACTTCCCGCAGCCCGACGGGCCGACCAGGATGACGAACTCGCCGTCCTGGATGTCGAGGTCGACATTGTCGACAGCCGTGGTGCCGTCCGCGTAGCGCTTGCTGATGCCACGAAGCGTGATCTCCGACATTGTTGCCTAACCCTTCACAGCGCCGGAGGTGAGTCCGGCGACGATGCGGCGCTGAAAGAACAGCACCACGAGGACGATGGGAATCGTGACGATCACCGCAGCGGCCGCAATGGCCCCGGTCGGTGCCTGGAACTGTGATGCGCCGGTGAAGAAGTTCAATGCCGCTGGGACGGTGCGCGCCCTGTCCGTCGAGGTGAGCGTGATGGCGAAGACGAAGTCGTTCCAGGCGAAGAAGAACACCAGGATCGCCGACGTCGCCATGCCGGGCAGGGCCAGAGGTGCGATGACTTTGCGGAACGCCTGCAGGGGGGTGGCTCCGTCGACCGCCGCGGCCTGCTCGAGCTCCCAGGGAATCTCGCGGAAGAACGCTGACAGGACCCAGATCGCCATGGGCAGCGTGAATGTCATGTAGGGGATGATCAGGCCAGGCCAGGTGTCGTACAGCCCGAGCGCGCGCCACATGTTGAACAGCGGGCCGACGATCGAGATCGGCGGGAACATCGCGATGGCGAGGGCCGCCGACAGGACGATTTTCTTCCCGGGAAAGTTCAGCCGGGCGATCGCGTAAGCCGCCAGCGTGGCCAGCAGGACCGCAAAGAACGTCGAGATCAGCGCAATGCCTGCCGAGTTGAGCAACGGCTTGAGGAAGGTGCCTTCCTTGAAGATGTTCGTGTAGTTGTCCAGCGAGGGGTGCCTCGGGTAGACGTAGCCGTCCGTGGCGTCGGTTGAGGACTTCAGCGACAGGCTGATGATCCACAGCAGTGGAATGGCTACGTACAGCAGGATCATCAGGGTCGCGGCGATGGCCCAGGGCGAGGTCCGCTTGCGGTCTGCCGGGGTCGGGGGCCGCCCTCCCGACCTCGGCGCGGCTCCACTCCTGGCGGGTGCGGTGTCGGTGCGCGTGGTCTCGCGCGCGTCGATGGTGGCCATCAGTGGTCCCCTCTGACCTGGCCGAGATCCGTCCGGAAACCCTTGACGAAGATCACAGCGATGATGATGACGAGGATGAACAGCAGCACCGACACCGCGGACCCGAGCCCGAGGTTCAGCTGGTTGATCAGCTGGTTGTAGCCCAGCTGCGACAGCGTGGAGGTGTTGTTGGCGCCCTTGGTCTGGATGTAGACGGTGTCGAAGATGCGCACCGCGTCGAGCGTGCGGAACAGCAGGGCCACAAGGATCGCCGACTTCATGTTCGGCAGGATGACCTTGAACAGCCGCTGGGTACCGCTGGCTCCGTCGACCTTCGAGGCCTCGAGGATGTCCTCGGGCACTGTTGCCAGACCGGCCAGCAGCAGCAGCGACATGAACGGGGTGGTCTTCCAGACCTCGGTGATGATGATGACCGCCAGGGAGCCCCAGTGGCTGTTCAACGGCGGGCTCGAGAACGGGATGAACCCGCCCTTGTTGGGCGACACGGCGAAGTAGAACGCAAACGCCGCAACCACCGTGATGATCCCGTACGGCACCAGGATGGCCGTCCGCACAGTCCGGCGCCCGAAGATCGCCCGGTGCATGACCAGTGCCAGCCCCAGCCCGATGACCAGCTCGATCAGCACCGAGATGATGGTGATGACCAGCGTCGTCACGACGTCGTTCCAGAACAGGCCCGAGGACAGCACCTTGCTGTAGTTCGCAACGCCCACGAAACCGCGGTCGGACGGGAAGCGCAGGTTGTACTTCTGCAGCGACAGCCACACCGAGTAGCAGATCGGGTAGGCGGTGACGAGCAACATCACGATCACGGCAGGCGCGACGAGCATCAGGCCGAGGCGCCGCTCCGACTTGTCACGGTCGGTGTAGTCGGGAGCCGCGCCCTTGTGGTCGGCCGGGGCGGGACGGTCGGCGAGGGCCGAGCTCGTGGGTATCGACGTGCTCACAGGACTGCCTCCGACTTCAGGGCCTGCTGGACGAGACTGCGCAATGTCTTCGCAGTGGACTGCGGCGAGATCGACGACATCGGGTGCAAGGTGTCCTGCACCGCAAGTGAGAGGTCGTTGTAGGCAGGCGAGACCGGCCGCGGCTCGGCGTCGTTGATGCTCTCGCGCAGCACCTTGGCGAAGGGATAGACCTTCACGAGGTCCTGGTCGTCGTACAGATCAGAGCGGGTGGGCGGGTTGCCACCGTTGATCGCGGCGAAGCGCTGGTTGTCCTTGCCGACGATGCACTGCGCGGCCTGGTACGCCGCGTCGGCGTGCTGGGTGTACGCCCCGACGCCGATGTTGAACCCGCCGAGCGGAGGGCGGCTCTTCTGGCCTGCAATCACCTCGGGGTAACGCGCCCACTTGATCTTGTTCTGAAACGCTGCGCCCTGGTTTTCCTTCGCGCTCGGGTAGATGAAGGGGTAGTTGAGCTCGTAGGCCGACCCGCCCTTCTCAAAGGCCTGACGCGTGGCGTCCTCGTCATTGTTCGACAGGCTCGGGTCGGCTGCCGGCGAGGTGGCGATGTCATGCAGCACCGTCAACGCCTGCGTCGTCGGCCCAGGCTCGAGGCTGACCGCTGCGTTCTGACCCTTGCTCGGATCGGTGAGGAAGTGGCCGCCGGCGGAGGCCAGTACCGAGTTGAACGTCACCGACAAGCTCTCGGCCTTGATGCCGGTCATTTGTACCTTCAGCTTCTTTGCGGCCGCCTGGTCGGTCATCTGCTTCCAGGTGAAGTCCTTGCCCGGCGCGGCCACCAGGTCGCTGCGGTACCAGAGCAGCTGGGTGTTGGACGTGAACGGAGCGGCGTAGATCTTGTTCTGGTACTGCACTGTCGCGACCGGTCCCTGCAGGACGCCGTCGGTCAGCGCGCCGCGCATCGAGTCGGGGAACGCCTTGATCCAGCCGGCGTTGGCGAACTCCGCGGTCCAGATGACGTCCATGCCGATGAGGTCGATCGAGGAGTCCTTGGCCGCCAAGCGGCGGACCAGCTGCTCACGCTGGTCGCTGGCCGTGGCCGGCAGGTCCTGGACCTTGATCGTGTACTTGCCGCCAGAACTCTTGTTGCAGACCGAGGCCGCATTCTCGATCCAGCCGCCAGCCTGGTGGCCGATGTACCAGTTGAGGGTCGGGGTGCCCGAACTCGAACTGCTGCTGCAGGCTGCGAGCACCGGGGCGCTGAGCGCTCCCGCCAGGGCGAGGGCACCGAATCTTCTGCGTCTCAACCGAGCCTCCGTCTCGTTGCGCCGTCGTCGTCAGTGCCGACGGGCCGCCGTGGCCGCGGCCGAAGGGTCTCGGCACGCGAAGGCTGCGCACCGCATGCTCTATGTCACATCGCAACAAAGCAACTCCTGAGCTCCGGCGCGTTGAGCGCGAGCCAGGATGGCCGCATGGCGAGCGGCAGCGGCACGGCCGGTGGATCCCCCGCAAAGCCGCAGAGAGGGGCAGTCCTGTACCGCGGGGGAACCGTGTACGCGCCGGGCACCCCACGTGCCCAGGCCCTGCTAGTGCAGGACGGCACCGTGGCTTGGCTCGGCCCGGACGCCGTGGCTGACAGCATCGGGGCGAGCCTGCCGGGCGGCAGCATCGTCGACCTTCATGGCGCCCTCCTTGCTCCTGCGTTCGTCGATGCCCACGTGCACCTGACGGCGACCGGCCTGTCGCTGGGCGGGTTGGAGCTGACGCACGCACCCTCGCTCGCCGCGGCGCTCGACGCGGTTGCCGCAGCCGCCCGCCGCAGTCCGGGCGACGCCGTCCTGTGGGGGACCGGGTGGGACGAGACCCGCTGGCCCGAGCGGCGGGCCCCGACGGCGGCCGAGCTCGACCGTGCCGCGTACGGGCGCGCCGTCTACCTCTCCCGCGTCGACGTGCATTCCGCCGTGGCGTCCACGGCGCTCCTCGCGGCTGCGGGCCTGGCATCGTCGCACGGTGGCGGCGCGGGCCCCGCGGGCGCAGCCATCGGGTGGGTCCGGTCCGCCGAGCACGACGCCGTCCGCCGGGCCGCACGAGCCGCGCTCGGCACCTCGCAGCGAGCCGACGCGCAACGCCGTGCCCGCACCGAAGCCGCCGCCCGCGGTGTTGCCTGCCTGCACGAGTGCTCGGGGCCGGAGATCGGCGGGGCCGACGACCTCGCGAGCGCCCTCGCGTTCGCGTCCGGCGAGCCCGGCCCCGAGCTGGTGCCGTACTGGGGCGGACCAGTGGACGAAGCGCTGCGGCTCGCCGCGCAGCCGGCCGGTGACCTGTTCGCCGACGGAACGCTGGGGTCTCGGACCGCCGCGTTGTCGACGCCCTACCTCGATGCCCCCGACGAGAGGGGGCAGCTGCTGCTCGACGTCGACGCCATGACCCGGCATCTGCTCGACGCGACCGGGGCGAGCGCGCAGGGCGGCTTCCATGTGATCGGTGACCGCGCGGTCCTCGCTGCCGTCGAGGCTGCCGAGGCCGCGGCAGACGTCGTCGGCCTGGCTCGGTTCGTCGCCGCCCGGCACCGCCTCGAGCACCTGGAGATGGTGCCGCCGGGCGCTGAACACCGCCTCGCCCGCCTCGGGATCGTTGCCAGCGTCCAACCCGTGTTCCAGGAGCGGTGGGGTGCTCCTGGCCAGATGTACGACGCCCGGGTCGGGCCGGAGCGGGCGCGGGGGATGAACCCGCTGCGAACCCTGGCGCAGGCGGGAGTACCACTCGCGTTCGGCTCCGATACGCCGGTCACTCCGATCGACCCGTGGGCGGCGGTGCGCGCGGCCGTGCACCATCCCGATCCGGCGCAGGGCCTGTCGGGACGGGCCGCATTCGCGGCGGCCACCCGAGGCGGCTGGCGGGCAGCCCGCCGCGACGGGGAGGGTGTGCTGACCGTCGGCGCCCCGGCGACCTTCGCGGTCTGGCGGCATGAGGGGGAGCTGTCGGTGCAGCTGCCCGACGCGCGGGTCTCGGCCTGGTCGACCGACCCGCGCTCCGCCACGCCAGGGCTACCCGATCTTGACGCTCCCGCGCCCAGGTGCGAGCGGACCGTGGTGCGCGGCGTCGTCTTCCACGACCATCCGCCCGGATGATCCATGTCGTCACCTCGTGTATCTGCACGTTGTCAACGCGTGAGCGTCACTCGATCGGGTGAACGTCGACCACCATCACGTTCGACTACAGATCGAGACTCGGTCCGACACGCCGCGTGTTCACACAATTTCTGCCTGCAACGCGTTGTGCAGCCCGCCACGGCGCGCCGATCTGACCTGCGCGTACTGCTGCAAGCGCAGGTCACACAGGGTTTGACACCCCCTCGGGGGACCTCGATAGCCTCCGGTTGTGTCGTTGCACGTCCGCTTCACCGGGTTCGCCCACCGCTCAGACCGGCCCGGATCTGCTGACCATGGCAGCCAGGAGGTCCCGCCAGCCAGGACCGAGAAGGACGGGGGAGCCACCTTGGTGAGCACGTGCAGGACCGTGACCAGGCTCCGGCGCGGGTCGCGCGGTCCGGCAAGGGTTCCGGGCCGTCCCTAGACAACGGTGTCCGGCGTGCATCCAACGCGCCGGACGCTGGTCCGAAGGACGGCTCGGACCCTGTCCGACCGACGCACACGTATCCCAACTCGTCCCTGCCGGTACCGCCACCCCCGCTGTGGCCGCGCCTGGCCCCGCCCGGCGTCACGATGACGGACACTGGTCGGGTGACGCTCTTCGCTCCCGCACCGCCCGCGGCCAATCGCGGCCGCCTGGGCGAGCACGCCGTGGAGCAGCCGGCGCCCGAGCTGGGTAGGAGGCCCGTCCGTCCGCTGCTCGCGCTCGCCGGCGGGCTGCTGCTCTTTGCTGCGTTTCCTCCTGTCGGGCTGTGGTGGGCTGCACCGCTTGCCGTCGCCCTGGTGAGCGGCGCCGTCGCAGGCACGCGTACTCGCCGCGCCTACGGCCTCGGCCTGCTGTTCGCCCTTGCCTTCCTGCTGCCCCTGCTGGCCTGGAGCAGGGTTGCCGGGCTCGACGCCTGGCTGATCCTCACCCTGAGCCAGACGCTGCTCGTCGCCCTCGTCGGTCCGGTCACGGCGCTCACCATGCGCCTGCCCGGCGCGCCCGTCTGGGTGGCCACGAGCTGGACGCTGACGGAGGCCGTGCGCGGCCGCGCCCCCTTCGGCGGCTTTCCGTGGGGACGGCTCGCGTTCAGCCAGGGGCACGGCAGCTTCGTCGGCCTGGCCGCGCTCGGAGGAGCGCCGCTCGTCACCTTCACCGTCGCGCTCAGCGGTGGGTTGCTCGCTGCTGCTGCTCTGCAGCTCGTGCGGGGGAGGGCGGACGCGCGCGATGGCGGCGGCCCCATCCGCAGGCACGTCGTCCGGTCGCGAGTCTCCGCGCTGTCGGTGGCAGCGCTGACGGTCTCGGCGCTGCTCGTCGCACTGGCCGGGAGCCTCGTGCCCCGGCCGGTCGCCCCGCAGTCCGGCAGCGCCGTCGTCGCTGCCGTGCAGGGCAACGTGCCCCGACGCGGCTTGGAGGCGCTCGGGCAGAAGCGCGCCGTGACGGCCAACCACGCTGTCCGCACCGAGGCGCTCGCCCGCGATGTCGCCGCCGGCCGCGTCGCAGCCCCCGACCTGGTCCTGTGGCCGGAGAACTCCTCCGACGTCGACCCGTTCCTCGACCCGGTCGCGGCCGATCTGCTCTCGCAGGCCTCCGCGGCAGTGCAGCGGCCCCTGCTCGTGGGCGCCGTGCTGCAGGGCCCCGGCGCCGGGCACGTGAGCAACGCGGGCCTGCTGTGGAGTCCCGCGGGCTACCTCGGCCAGACCTACGTCAAGCAGCACCCCGTGCCCTTCGCCGAGTACCTCCCGGGTCGCCCGGTCCTCGAGCAGCTGGTGCACCGGTTCCGCGACCTCATGCCCAACGACTTCGTCGCCGGCCGCTCGCCCGGGGTGCTCGACATCCCGACCCGGCTCACCGCGGGCGCTCCGGCGGTGCGGATCGGCGACGTCATCTGCTTCGAGGTGGCCTACGACTCGATCGTGCGCACGCCGGTGCAGCGTGGCGCGCGCCTGCTGGTCGTGCAGACCAACAACGCCACCTTCGGCCGGTCGGGCGAGACCTACCAGCAGCTGGAGATGTCGCGGCTGCGGGCTGTCGAGCACGGCAGGGCCGTCGTCGTGGTCTCCACCAGCGGGGTCAGCGCTCTGATCAACCCGGACGGCAGGGTGCTGACGACGGCGTCCCCGTTCACCGCTGCGGCCCTGGTGCGGTCGCTCCCGCTGTGCGCGTCGACCACGCTGGCAGACCGGGTGGGCGAGTGGCCCGAGGGGGTCATCGCCGGGGTCGGCCTGCTCGCCCTGCTCATCGTCGGGCTGGGCGGTGTCAGGGGGCGCCGGCGCGGCACGAGCAGGGGGAAGGCGTGATGCGGGTCCTGGTGTGCATCCCGACCTACAACGAGCGGGAGAACCTGCCTGTCACGCTGAGGCGGTTGCGTGCGGCGGTGCCCGAGGCCGACGTGCTGGTCGTCGACGACCAGAGCCCCGACGGCACGGGTGAGCTGGCCGACGCGCTGGCGGCCACGGACCCGAGCGTGCACGTCCTGCACGGCCGGCCCAAGGCCGGTCTCGGCGTGGCGTACGTCAGCGCGTTCGCGTGGGGCATCGAGCGCGGCTACGACGCGCTGGTCGAGATGGACGCCGACGGCTCGCACCAGCCCGAGGAGCTGCCGCGGCTGCTGGCCGCCCTGCGCTCGGCCGACGTGGTGCTGGGCTCGAGGTGGGTCGACGGCGGCCAGGTGCGCAACTGGCCCCGCAGCCGGCTGCTGCTCTCGCGCGGCGGCAACGCCTACGTGCGTGCCGTGCTGCGAATGCCGCTTTCGGATGCAACCGGCGGCTTCCGGGTCTACCGCGCCGAGGTGCTGCGCTCGCTGACGCTCTCGGAGGTCGCCTCGCAGGGATACTGCTTCCAGGTCGACCTCGTCTGGCAGGCGTGGCGGGCCGGCGCTCGCGTCGTCGAGGTGCCGATCACCTTCGTGGAGCGGACTGAAGGGGAGTCCAAGATGAGCCGGCAGATCGTCCTCGAGGCGCTGTGGCGGGTCACCTGGTGGGGGTTGCGGCAGGGCCGCACGGCCAGCCCGAGCCGGTCGCGGCTGGAGGCGGCCCCCTGATGGGCGCCCTGCTCGTCGTCGCGCTCATCGTGGTCCCGCTCGCCGAGATCTGGACCATCATCCAGGTCGCCCACGTGATCGGCGGCTGGCCCACCATCGTCCTGCTGTTCGCCGAGTCGTTGCTGGGTGCGTGGCTCGTCCGGCGGGAGGGGCGCCGGGCGTGGCAGGCCTTCCGGTCGGCGCTCGAGCAGCACCGGCCGCCGGCGCGGGAGGTCAGCGACGCCGCGCTGGTCCTGCTCGGCGGGGCGCTGCTGCTCACGCCGGGCTTTTTGACCGACATCGCCGGCTTCCTGCTGCTGTTCCCACCGACGCGCGCCCTGGCGCGCGGATGGCTGACCCGGCTGGTCGCGCGGCGGCTGATCGCCGGGGCGGTCGGAGCAGCCGGCGGTCACGCAGGTCCCGCTACGCCGAAGACCCGGTCACCGCGAGGTGACCGGGTCGTGGAGGGCGAGGTGCTTGCCCCTAAGAGGAGGCAGCGGCGCAGCTGAGCGTCGAGGCGCTCCCGCTGCCCCTCAGGCGGACTTGCGTGGAGTGTTCGAGCGCAGGAAGGCGAGCCGCTCGGCAAGGACCTCCTCGAGGTCCTCGGTGGTGCGGCGCTCCATCAGCATGTCCCAATGGGTACGCGTCGGCTTGACCTTCTTGGGCTCCGGGCGCTCGCCGTCGACGAGCAGCGCCTCGGCGCCGCAGACGCGGCACTCCCATACGGCCGGTACGTCGGCCTCGGCGGCGAAGGGAACCCCGACCTGGTGGCCGTTGGGGCAGTCGTAGGTGACGTTTTGACGCGCGGCCATCTCGCTGCCGCGCTCGGTCTCGTAGGAGACGGCGCCGAGGCGGGAACCTCGGAGTACACGCTCGCCCATGGAGGACTTCCTTTCGGGCGGTCGGGGAGTATCAGGACCTAACGGTGACAACGTCACGGGATGCTGTTCTCGTTCCCGGCCGTGGCCCGAGATAACGGAGTTTCGCTATGCCCACCCCGACCGGCCCACCCCCGATCGGCCCGCCGCTGAGACGGCGCCTGCGGTGCCCTCGACCTCCCGTCCGCCGGCTCCGCCCGCCGCTGCCGACCCGTGGGCCTCAGTCCTCCTGGTGCTGTCCGCGGCCCGAAGCGTGCTCGGCGCGGCTGCCTTCGTCGCGCCGGTGACGGGTTCGGTACTCCTCGGTATCGACCGCAGCTCCGCCGTGCGGATGAGCTGGGCCACCCGGGCCTTCGCCAACCGCGACTTCGCGGTCGGGCTGCTCGGCATCGCCGGCGCCCGGCAAGGCGGAGCCGCCGTTGTGCGCACCGCTTTCCTGACCGGGGCGGTCTGCGACGCCGGTGATGCCCTGACGTTCCTGCTTGCCCTCCGCGGCCGGCAGATCGGGCGGGGCCGCGGCACTCTGCTCGTCCTGTCCTCGGCTGGCGCGGCGACGCTGGGTTGGGTGGCGAGCCAGCGGACCCAGCAGTGACCGGAAACCCGTAACAGGCTGATAGCACACAGGGAACCTGCATCCTGCTTCGGTACCGTGCGGGCGGTGAGCGCCTCGGCGGGGGAGCGGACTTCCGCCGCTGCCGAGACGGTCTGCCCACCGCTCCCGGAGCAGCAGCCGGGTCCGGCCGTCCTGCGGATCCTGTGGTGGCACGAGCTGTTGCTGGCGCTCGTCGGGTATGCGGTCTACGCGGCCGGGCGCTCCCTGCACGGGCAGCTGCTCGACGCCGACGACGTCCGCATCGCCGACGCCCACGGCCACGCCCTGCTGCACCTCGAGCAGCGGTGGGGGGTGGCGTGGGAGCACTCCATCCAGAGCCTGTTTCTCCCGCACCATTCGCTGGTCAAGGTCATGGGCGGCTTCTACGGCGGTGCCCACTTCACGGTCACGCTCGCCGTCCTGCTCTGGCTGCTGTTCACCCGGCCCGCCCACTACGGGTTCTGGCGATCGGTGCTGTTCACGGTGACCCTCGCGTCAACTGTCCTCTTCCTGGTGTGGCCGGCGCTGCCGCCCCGGTTGCTGCCGGTCGGTGAGCGAACGGTCGACACCCTCGACGTCATCGGCGGCCTGTGGTCGTACAACCACGGCGTCCTGGAGCACATCAGCGACCCGTACGCGCCGATGCCGAGCCTGCACCTGGCATGGGCGAGCTGGGTGACGCTGGCGGCGTGGTTCGCGCTGCCGGCGCGGCGCCGCCTGACCCGGGCCGCCCTGCTCGGCTACCCGGCAGTCGTCTACCTCACGGTCGTGGTGACCGGGACGCACTACGTCATCGACGGCGTCGCGGGCATGGCCATGTTGGGGCTGTCGATCGCGGCTGTCGCGCTGACGCCCCGGGCCCGACGATGGCTGCGACGCCAGGCCGCTGCTTCCCTGACCGCCCGTCAGCGCTGACGATGCACGGCCGCCCGTGGCCGGGCGGTCGGCGGCCCGACAGACCCCCGCATCTGCGGAGTCGCCGTCAACACCTTGCGCCTGCTGTGCTTGCCCTCGTCGACTGCACGGACGGTGCGCTGCACGACGGCGGCCACCAGCTCGTCGACCGGCCAGCGGTAGCTCGACAGCGGGGGGGTCAGCAGCCGGGAGAACGGGTGGTCGTCGAACCCCAGGACCGACACGTCGTCCGGCAGCCTCAAGCCGAGCGCCCCTGCTGCGGCGTAGACCCCGTAGGCGAAGGAGTCGGCCAGGCACAAGATGGCGGTCGGCGGCATCTCCTGGGTCAGCAGTGCCGATGCGACTGCACTGGCGCCGTCGAGGTCGTGCGGCGCCGTGTGCAGGGTCGCCCTCATGCCGTGCTCGGCGGCTACGCGGTGAACGACGGCCTCCGCGGGACGGTCTGGCGTCGACACTCCCACCGGTGTGAGGACGGCGACGTCACGGTGGCCGGCCTCGGCCAGCCGGGTCAACGCGTCGGTGACCCCGCCGGCGTTGTCGAAGACGACCTCGGCGGCCGTGGCGGCGCCGACGAGCGAGTCGCCGACCGAGACCAGCACCGTCTGGGCCGCGATCGCCGGCCAGTGCGCGCCCTGGGGATCGACGGGCAGCACGATGAGCGCGTCGACCCGCTGGTCCACCAGACGTTGGGCAAGGGATGCCTCCAGGCGTGGATCGTTGGTCGAGTCGACGATGAGCCCGTTACGGCCGGCATCGAGCAGCTGTCGTCCCAGTGCGGCTGCGACCGACTGCTGCCACATGTCCTGCAGGGACCGGCACAGCACCCCGATGGAGCCCGTACGCCCGGAGGCCAACGCGCGGGCGATGGGATCCACCTGGTAGCCCAGGCGGTCGGCTGCCTCCTGCACCCGCTGCTGAGTCTCCTCGGTGACCTGTAAGCCGCGCAAGGCGTACGACACGGCGGCCTGTGACAGGCCGGTCTCCTCGGCGATGTCGCGCAGCGTGGGACGCCGAGGGCGGTCGGACACTGGCCAAGTGTAGGTAGGGCCACATCCGCCGCGGTCTCCGGGCCTTGACATCGCGGCGGTGAAGCGATTCACTGAAGGGGATCAGTGAAGCGTTTCACCAAAGTTTCGGGGAGGTGCACGTTGCGCAACTCGACCGCAGTCGACGTGCATCAGCACCTCTGGCCGGCCCAGTTCATCGACGCCCTACGGATGCGGACGCACCGCCCGCGGCTGGACGGGTGGACCCTGCACCTGGTGGGGGAGCCGCCCTGCGAGGTCGACCCGGCCGCTCACGACCCCGCGGCGCGTGCGGCCCTGGACCCCGACCTCGGACGTGCGCTGGTCAGCCTGTCAAGCCCCCTCGGCATCGAGAGCCTGCCGCCGGACGAGGCGGCGCCGCTGTTGGATGCGTGGCATAAGGGGGCGCTGGCACTGCCGGATGGATTCGGCGCCTGGTCTTCGGTCAGCACGGCCGAGCCCGACCTCGCCGGCCTCAAGGACCTCTTCGGCGCGGGCATGGTCGGGCTGCAGCTGCCCGCCACCTGCCTCTTGACACCAGGTGCCGTCGAGCGAGTCGCAGCTGTGCTGCGGGTCTGCGAGCTGAGCGACCGGCCCGTCCTCGTCCATCCCGGCCCGGTGGCGGCAAGGGCGCCCGGCGAGCCGCCCCTGCCGGCATGGTGGCCGGCCGTCGTCGACTACAGCGCGCAGCTGCAGGCGGCTTGGTGGAGCTGGCAGGCCGCCGGACGCGCCCTGCTGCCGGAGCTGCGGATCTGCTTCGTCGCCGGCGCCGGGCTCGGCCCGGTGCACCACGAGCGCTTCGCTGCCCGGGGGGGCGACCGCAGGCACGTCGACCCGGAGACGTTCGTCGACACGTCGTCCTACGGGCGTACCGGAATCGAGGCGCTCATCCGCGTGCTCGGCATCGACCCGGTGGTGCTCGGCAGTGACCGCCCCTACGCCGAGCCGCTCTGGCAGGGCGGGTCGAGCGCCCCCGACTTCGGCGCCGCCGCCCGGCACGCGGTGCGCGTCTCCAACCCCCGCCGACTGCTGCATGGAGGACGACCGTGACCCACGCGCCAGTGACCACCGCGACGCACGCGACCCCTGTCATCCCGGCTCAGGCGGAGCCGGCCCCGACCGCCCTGGACGCCCTGCCGGGGCGCGACCTCACCAAGCGCGAGCTGCTCGAGCTGGTGGACGCGCTGGCGGCTGACGAGCAGGTCTGGCGCGAGCACGTGGCGTTCAGCGGCGGCGAGCGGCACTACGTCTCGCTGTACCGGGATGTCCACGTCGACGTGTGGGTGCTCTGCTGGGTGCCCGAGAACGACACCGGATGGCACGACCACGACGTCTCGTCCGGGGCTGTCGCGGTGGCGGAAGGCTGCCTGGTCGAGCACAACCTCGCGGTCGGCGTGCCGAGCCTCTCGACCGACGTCTCCGCCGGCGGCGCCTACTGCTTCGGCCCCGACCACATCCACCGCCTGACCGGGCGTGACCCAGGCAGCGTCTCCATCCACGCCTACTCGCCGCCGCTGTGGCGGATGGGCCAGTACGCCGTGACGACGAGCGGCGTGCTGCGCCGCACCCCGATTTCCTACGCCGAGGAGCTGCGCCCGATCGAGATCGGCAGCTGAGCCCGCATCATCGGCCGTGCAGCAGCCCTGCCAGCCGGGCCAGCAGCCGATCGGCCAGCTCGACGTCGGCGGTGAGGTCACGGTCCTGCCGCTGCTCGGGCAGCTGGGCGCAGATGTCAGCTACGGTGCGCAGCAGCTCGCCCGATGGGACGACATCCCCCAGCCGCGATGCGCGCACCGCGGCGACCAGCTCGCAGGCCAGCAGGGTGCGCAGCGGCGGGACGGCGCCGAGCGCCTGCCGCGCGGCTAGCGAGGCGAAGCTGGCGTCCTCCTCGACCCCCCGCGACACTACGACGGACTGCAGGCCGGCCGGAGCGGCCAGCGCCCGCAGGTCACCGAGCGCGGCAGCAGCCACGTACTCGAGCGCCATCACCCCGGAGGCACCAGCTGTCCCGTCGCCGAGGAAGGGCGGCAGGCCGGTCGTCACGGGGTCCATGAGGCTGCCCAGCCGGGCCGCTGCAAGCTGCGCGGACTGCGCCACCGCGACGAGGGCCGCGTCGAGCGCCTGGCCGAGGTAGGCGGCGTGGAAGCCGCCGTGGTGCGCGACGGTTCCGGTCTGCGCGAGCACGACAGGGTTCTCCCCAGGTGCGTTGGCCAGGGCGGAAACGACGATGTCGAGCGCGGCGAGCGCATCGAGCACCGGCCCGTGCACCTGCGGCAGCGTCCGGAGGCCGAACGTGTCCTGGATGCGGCGGGGCTCCGGCGCGCCGGCCGTCAGGGACCGCATCCAGCGGCAGACCTGGCGCGCCCCCTCGAACGGGGTCACCCGCTCGACGGCGTCGGCGAAGGCCTCGCGGTTGCCGCCCGTCGCCGTGTACGTCATGGCCGCGACGACGACGGCACTGCGGGCGAGCATGCTCAGATCGGCGCAGGCGAGGGCAGCGTCACCGATCACGGCAGCGTTGCTGCTGAGGAAGGGCAGGGCGTCGTGCGAGGTGAAGGCGTGAGTCGAGGGCACCGGGCAGGTCGTCGGCGCCTCTCCCGCGAGGGCCAGGGCAGTGGTCGCGAGCGCGGCGAGGTCGCCGGTGCCGACACTGCCGAGCTCGCGCACCGGGGGCAGGGCCCCCGCAGCCAGCATGGCCGCCACGGCATCCAGCAGCGCCGGAGAGACCCCGCTGCCCCCCGCCGCGAGCTGGCCCAGCCGCACGACCAGCATCGCTCGCACCCGCTCGGGGCTGCGGAGCGGCCCTGCACCCGTAGCGTGGCTGCGCAGCAGCGCCAGTGCGTGCTCGTCGTTGGCCGCGACGGGGACGGAGCGGTTGGCACCGACGCCCGTCGAGCGGCCGTAGAGCGCCCGCTCGCCCGACACCTGGACGGCGAGCTCGTGCGAGCGCCGGGCCCGGTCCCGACCGGCGGGGTCGAGCACGACCGGCTCGTGCTGGCGCGCAGCGGCGACGATGTCAGCGCAGGTCAGCCGCTCTCCGTCGAGCCTGATCATCTCTCTCCTGTCCCGGCGGCCGCGACAGCGATGCTGCCATGACGGCTGAGTTCGAGGCGATGTGGTCCACGCTGCACGAGGTCGGGCGCGACGCGCGCACCGGCGGCTACCGGCGCTACGCCTGGACGCCGACCGACCACGAGCTGCGGGAGTGGTTCGCCGGCGAAGCGTCCGCGCGAGGGCTCGACCTGACCCTCGACCGGGCCGGCAACCAGTGGGCGTGGTGGGGCGACCCGGATGCTGCGGCGGCCGCCGGGGGCCCCGGCGTCGTCGCCGGCAGCCACCTCGACTCGGTTCCGGACGGAGGCGCGTTCGACGGCCCGCTCGGCGTGGTCTCCGCCTTCGCAGCGCTCGACCTGCTCCGCGCCCGGGGTGTCATCACGCGCCGGCCGGTCGGCGTCGTCAACTTCGTCGACGAGGAGGGCGCCCGGTTCGGCGTCGCCTGCGCCGGATCCCGCCTGATCACCGGCGCCATGGCCCCGGACGCCGCCCGGGCGCTGCGCGACAGCGAGGGCGTCTCGATGAGCGAGGCCCTGCAGGCTGCCGGGCGCCGGCCGGGCGAGCTGGGCCGCGACGAGGAGGCGCTGCGCCGGGTGGGCACCTTCGTCGAGCTACACGTCGAGCAGGGCCGGAGGCTGATCGACCTCGGTGCACCCGTCGGCGTTGCGGGCAGCATCTGGCCGCACGGCCGATGGCGGGCCGTGCTGCCGGGGGAGGCCAACCACGCCGGGACGACCCGCATCGAGGACCGGCGCGACCCGATGCTGGCCTACGCCCGCCTGGTCCTCGCCGCCCGGGCAGCCGCCGTCCGGCACGGCACGGTCGCTACCTGCGGGAAGGTGCTGGTCGAGCCGAACGGCATCAACGCCATCGCCTCGAGCGTCACCGGCTGGGTGGATGCCCGGGGCGCATCGTCCGACGCCGTGCGCGCCGCCGTCGCCGAACTGTCGGTGCTGGTCGAGGCCGAGGGCGGCACCTTGACCCGCGAGTCGTGGACTGATGAGACCACCTTCGCCCCGGCGCTGCGCGACCGGCTGGCTGCCCGCCTCGATGCGCCCGTCCTCGCCACCGGCGCCGGGCACGACGCCGGCATCCTCGCGAACGCCGGGGTCCCCACCGCCATGCTGTTCGTGCGCAACCCGACGGGCGTCTCGCACTCCCCGGCTGAGTTCGCCGAGCCCGGAGACTGCGCCAGCGGCGTCGAGGCGCTGGCCGCGGTGCTGGAGGACCTGGCGGCGTGAGGACCTGGTTCGCCGGCGCCGCCTGGGTCGGCGGCGGTGTGGCGCGCGACGTGCGGATGACGGTCGACGGCGGCCGCTTCACTCAGGTCGAGGTGGGCGTCGCAGCGGCGCCGGGCGATGCCCGCCTGCCCGGCCTGGTGCTGCCCGGCTTTGCCAACGCCCACAGCCACGCCTTCCACCGGGCGCTGCGCGGGCGGACGCACGACGGCGGCGGCACGTTCTGGACCTGGCGGGAGCGGATGTACGGGGTCGCGGCCCGGCTCGACCCCGACTCCTACCTGGCACTCGCCCGCGCGACGTTCGCCGAGATGGCGCTCGCCGGGGTGAGCAGCGTGGGGGAGTTCCACTACCTGCACCACGCCCCGGGCGGCGCCCGCTACGCCGATCCCAACGCGATGGGCCGCGCGCTCGTCGAGGCGGCGCGGCAGGCCGGCATCCGCCTCACGCTGCTCGACACCTGCTACCTGGCGGGCGGGCTGACCGAGCGTGGCCACGTGCCGCTGGCACCCGAGCAGCTACGGTTCTCCGACAGCAGCGCCGGGGCGTGGGCGCAGCGGGTCGACGCTCTCGGCGGCTTGCCGCCGCACGCCCGAGCTGGCGTGGCCATCCACTCGGTGCGCGCCGTGCCCCGCGCCGACCTGCCGGTGGTGGTGCGGGCCGCGCGGGGCCGCCCGCTGCACGTGCACCTGTCCGAGCAGCCGGCCGAGAACGAGGCATGCCTCGCGGCCTACGGGATGACGCCCACCGCCCTGCTGGACGACGCCGGCGCGCTCGGTTCCGGCACCACAGCGGTGCATGCGACCCATCTGAGCGCGGCCGACGTCGCGCTGCTCGGATCGAGCGGGACGACGGCGTGCTTCTGCCCGACTACCGAGCGCGACCTCGCCGACGGCATCGGCCCTGCTCGCCGGCTGCTCGACGCCGGCTCGCCGCTGGTGCTGGGCAGCGACCAGCACGCGGTGATCGACCTGCTCGAGGAGGCGCGGGCGCTGGAGATGGACGAGCGGCTCGCGAGCCAGCAGCGGGGCCGGCTGCCCGTGTCGGCACTGGTCGAGGCACTGACGTCAGCCGGGCAGCGCAGCATCGGCTGGGACGACGCCGGGCGCATCGACGTCGGCGCCCGCGCCGACCTGGTGGCGCTGCGCCTGGACACTGTGCGCACCGCCGGAGCGGATGCGGCGCAGGCGGTCCTCGCCGCGACGGCGGCGGACGTCGACACCGTCCTCGTCGACGGGACAGTCGTGGTCGCCGGCGGCCGGCATGTGCTGGGCGACGTGGGGGCCCTGCTGACCGACGCGATCGCGCCACTCTGGGCGACCTGAGCATCCCGGCAAGCCCGACCCGGCTACACCACGCGCTTGCCGCCCTTCCAGACCTGCCCGACGAGCGGCACCCCGGGACGGTAGGCGAGGTGGACGTAGCTCGGGGCGTCGAGCACGACGAGGTCGGCGCGGGCGCCCACCTGCAGCGAGCCGACGTCCGGACGCCGCAGCGCAGCCGCGCCTCCGGCCGTCGCCGCCCGGACCGCCTCGGCGGGCGTCAGGTGCATCTCGCGGACGGCGAGCGCGATCGCCAGCGGCATCGAGGTGGAGTAGCCCGAACCAGGGTTGCAGTCGGTCGCCAACGCGACAGTCGCGCCGGCATCCAGCAGGCGTCGCGCCGGCGGGTAGGGGGAGCGGGTCGAGAACTCCACCAGCGGCAGCAGCGTCGCGACAGTCGGTGACCCGGCCAGCGCGTCGACGTCGCCCGGCGACAGGTGCGTGCAGTGGTCGGCGCTCGCCGCCCCCAGCTCGACAGCGAGCGCCACGCCCGGCCCGGCGCTCAGCTGGCCCGCGTGCAGCCGCGGTTCGAGCCCGGCCGCCATCCCGGCACGCAGCACCTGCCGCGACTCGTCGGCGTCGAAGGCTCCGTCGTCGCAGAAGGCATCAACCCACCGGGCATGCGGCGCGCACGCCGCCAGCATGTCGCCGCAGACCAGCTCGACGTACGCGTCGCGGTCGGTGCCCTGCGGCACCACGTGGGCCCCGAGGTAGGTCGTCTCCGGGGTGAGCTCAGCCGCGATGCGCAGCGAGCGCTGCTCGGTTGCGGTGTCGAGACCATAGCCGGACTTGGTCTCGAACGTGGTGACGCCCGCGCGCAGCAGCTCGCCCGCGAGCCGGGCCAGGTTCGCCCGGAGCTCGTCGACGCTGGCCGCCCGCGTCGCAGCGACTGTCGTGCGGATGCCGCCAGCGGCGTAGGGCACGCCCGCCATGCGGGCGGCGAACTCGCCCGCGCGGTCCCCGGCGAACACCAGGTGCGCGTGGGAGTCGACGAACCCGGGCAGCACCGCGCGGCCGCCGAGGTCGATGCGCTCGTCCGCATCCGGCGCCTCGGCAGCTCGCCCTACCCAGGCGACGGCATCGCCATCCAGCACGAGCGCGGCGCCGGCGATCTCGCCGCGCTCGCCGAACTCGTCGTCCTGAGTCGCGAGCAGGCCGATGCCGGTGAGCAGCGTGGTCACCGGCAGCCGGCCGTCACTGCTCGCGCATCGGGACGCGGACGTCGCGCTCGCCGGCCACCTCGGCGGCCCGGTCGTAGCCGGCGTCGACGTGGCGGATGACCCCGGTGCCGGGGTCGTTGGACAGCACCCGGGCGAGCTTCTCGGCCGCGAGCGGCGTGCCGTCGGCGACGCTCACCTGCCCGGCGTGGATCGAGCGCCCGATGCCGACCCCGCCGCCGTGGTGGATCGACACCCACGTCGCACCGCTCGCGACGTTGACCATCGCGTTGAGCAGCGGCCAGTCGGCGATCGCATCCGAGCCGTCGAGCATCGACTCGGTCTCGCGGAAGGGGGAGGCGACCGACCCGCAGTCGAGGTGGTCACGCCCGATCGCGAGCGGCGCGCTGATCTGGCCGCTCGCCACCAGCTCGTTGAAGGCGAGCCCGGCGCGGTCGCGCTCGCCGTAGCCGAGCCAGCAGATGCGGGCGGGCAGGCCCTGGAAGTGCACCCGCTCCTGCGCGAGGCCGATCCACCGGCGCAGCGACTCGTTCTCGGGGAACAGCTCGAGGATCGCGCGGTCGGTGCGAGCGATGTCCTTGGGGTCCCCGGACAGCGCGGCCCACCGGAACGGTCCCTTGCCCTCGCAGAACAGCGGCCGGATGTAGGCCGGGACGAACCCCGGGAAGTCGAACGCGCGCGCGTACCCGGCCAGCTGCGCCTCGCCGCGGATGGAGTTGCCGTAGTCGAAGACCTCGGCGCCGGCGTCCTGGAAGCCGACCATCGCCTCGACGTGGCGGGCCATCGACTCGCGGGCGCGGTCGGTGAAGTCGGCCGGCTTGTTGGCGGCGTAGCTCTTCATGTCGGCGAAGTCCACGCCGAGCGGCAGGTAGGCCAGGGGGTCGTGGGCGCTGGTCTGGTCGGTGACGATGTCGATGGGCGCGTCCATCGCCAGCAGCTGGGGGACGAGCTCGGCGGCGTTGCCGAGCACGCCGATCGACAGCGGCCGGCGGGCGTCACGGGCGCGGGTGGCGCGGTCGAGGGCGTCCTGCAGCGAGCCGGCCTCCTCATCGAGGTAGCCGTGCTCGATGCGGCGGGCGATCCGCGAGGGGTCGCACTCGATACAGATCGCCACCCCGTCGTTCATGGTGACGGCCAGCGGCTGCGCGCCGCCCATCCCGCCGAGGCCCGCGGTCAGGGTGATGGTGCCGGCGAGCGTGCCGCCGAACCGCTTGGCCGCCACGGCTGCGAAGGTTTCGTACGTGCCCTGCAAGATGCCCTGGGTGCCGATGTAGATCCAGGAGCCCGCGGTCATCTGGCCGTACATCGTGAGGCCCAGGTGCTCCAGGCGCCGGAACTCCTCCCAGTTGGCCCAGTCGCCGACCAGGTTGGAGTTGGCGATCAGCACCCGGGGCGCCCACTCGTGGGTGCGCATCACCCCGACCGGCCGGCCGCTCTGCACCAGCAGGGTCTCGTCGAGCCGCAGGTCGGTCAGCGTGCGGACAATTGCGTCATAGGACGCCCAGTCGCGTGCCGCCTTGCCGGTGCCGCCGTAGACGACGAGCTCCTCGGGGTGCTCGGCGACCTCGGCATCGAGGTTGTTCATCAGCATTCGCAGCGGTGCCTCGGTCTGCCAGCCGCGCGCGGTGATGGCGGTACCGCGGGCGGCCCGGACGGGGCGGGGTGTGCTCATCGCTTCTCCTTGCTGCCGGGGCGATGCGGACCAGTTGTACGAGTCACTGCCCAAGGACCCGGACGCCAAGGTAGGCCACGCCACCGACAAGAACCCAGGACGCCAGCCCGAGCAGCAGCGCACGGCCGCCGGTGCGCCGCAGCGTGGGCAGGTGGATGCCGGTGCCCAGCCCGACCAGGGCGGCGGTGAGCAGGACTCCCTGCAGCGTCTTCGCGCCGCTGAGTGCCGCAGCGGGCAGCACGCCGGTGCTGGTCAGCAGGACGGCAGCCAGGAACCCGGCGACGAACAACGGCACAGGCGGCGCGCGGTGGGGCGCGTCAGCAGCTGGCGCCGGGTGGCGACTCTGGCGGCGTCGCAGGTACCGGCGCTGCCCGACGGTGACCGCGGTGACCAGGGGCGCCAGCAGGATGACGCGGGTCAGCTTGACCACGACAGCCGTGGTCAGCGCTCCGGGCACGCGGTTGGCGGTCGCGACGGTCTGGCCGACGTCGTGCACGCTGGCCCCGACCCAGGAGCCGAAGGCGGCGACGTCGAGCCCGAGCGGGGCGCGCAGCAGCGGCAGGACGACGATGGCGAGCGTCCCGCACAGGGTCACCAGGGCGATGGCGGTGCCGGTGTCCTGCTCGTCGCCGCCGGCCACCGGCTCCATCGCCGCGACCGCCGACGCGCCGCAGATCGAGAAGCCGGTTGCGATCAGCAAGGACCGGGCGGGTGACACGCCGAGCCACCGCCCGAGCAGCCGGGTGCCGAGGAACGTCACCGCGACGGTGATCAGGACGACGGCGAGCCCACCGGCGCCGAGGTGAGCGAGCTGCGTCAACGAGAGCTCAAGCCCCAGCAGGACCACAGCGATGCGCAGCAGCCGGTGGCCGGCGAGGTGAGTGCCCGGGCGGAGTACCGGGCGGTGCAGGCCGGTGTTGGCGACCAGGGCGCCGAGCGCGACGCCGACAGTCGAGGCGTTCAGCCCCGGAGCGAGGCTCGCGACGCCGAACGCCACGGCAGTGGCGGCCGCGACCACGCCGAGCCCCGGCAGAACTCCGGCCCGGCCGGGCTCGCTCGGCCGCCGCACCGCAGCGGGTCGGTGGATCAGGGCCATGGCCTCACGGTGCTCCGCCGCGCCGGCCGCTGGTAGCCCTCGCGGACGTGTACCGTGACAAGCCAGGCTTGTGGCAGGGGGTGCACTTGTTGAGCCCCCGCGTCCCGGAGCTGGCCGCCATGGAGGCGCTGCTGGCCGTCGGACGCACGGGCAGCATCAGCGCGGCGGCAGCCGAGCTGGGGGTCAGCCAGCAGGCGCTCTCGCTGCGGATGCGTGGCGTGGAGGGCCGGGTCGGCGTGCCGCTGCTGATCCGCAGCACGCACGGCTCGCAGCTGACAGCGCCCGGCGTCGTGCTCGCGCAGTGGGCGACCAAGGTCCTTGACGCCGCCGCCGAGCTCGACGCCGGCATCGACGCGCTGCGGACCGGCAGCCGGGCCCACCTGCGGGTCGCGGCGAGCCTCACGATCGCCGAGCACCTGCTGCCCGGGTGGCTCGTCGCCCTGCGCGCCCGGCAGCTCAGCAGCAGCGCGAGCGGGGCGGGCAGTGCGAGTGCCGTCGAGCTCGAGGCGACGAACAGCGACGCCGTGGCCGAGCGGGTGCTGGCCGGCAGCGCCGACGTCGGCTTCGTGGAGGGACCACACGCTCCGGCCGGGCTACGCTTTAAGGTCGTCGCTCACGACGCCCTGCTCGTCGTCGTGCCACCCAACCACCCTTGGGGCCGGCGTCGTGGCCCCCTGTCGGCGGCCGAGCTGGCCGCCACCCCCCTCGTCAGCCGGGAACGGGGGTCCGGCACGAGGCGGGCGCTCGAGCGGGCGCTGAGCGAGCACCTATCGCCGGGCACTCGGCCGGTCCCTCCTGCGCTGGAGTTCTCGAACGCCGCCGCGGTCCGGGCGGCTGTCGTCGCGGGCGCCGGACCGGCTGCGCTGTCCTCGCTCGCCGTCGCCGACGACATCGCACTGGGCAGGCTGCGTGCCGTCGATGTGGCAGAGCTGGACCTGCGGCGCAGCCTGCGGGCGGTCTGGTCCGGGGGATCGCAGCCTCCCGCGGGTCCGGTACGCGACCTCGTCGCGCTGGCGGTGGCCAGCACCCGACCCGTCAGATCAACGCTGCCGGTGCTAGCCAGGCCGGGTCGTGATCGGTGAGACCGAGCAGGCGGTCGAGCGGCGGGCCGCCGGCCGGCACGATGACTGGCGGCCCGAAGCGCGCGCGTCGCTGCCCTGCCGGCCGGATCAGCCCCGGGTATTGAGCAGCGCGCGCACCTCATCGGGCCCTGTCGCAGCCAGCGCGCGGGCCGCGACCAGACCGGCCGCAGCTGCCTCCAGACCGCGGACGGCCTGCTTGACGGCCGGGACGGCCCGGGGCCCGACACTGAGCTCCCGCACGCCGAGCCCGACGAGCAGCGCCGCCGCCTGCGGGTCGGCCGCGAGCTCGCCGCACACCGCGACCAGTGCGGGACCGGCTCCGGCGCAGACCTCGGCCACGAGCCGCAGGACCCCGGGGTCGTAGGGGTCGCCCAGGGCGCGGACGGCCGGGTTGCCGCGCTCGGCGGCCAACGCGTACTGCGTCAGGTCGTTGGTGCCGACGCTGAAGAAGTCGACGTAAGGCGCGAATGCAGCGGTCTTGAGCGCGGCAGCCGGCACCTCGACCATCATGCCCATCTGAAGCCCGGCCGGGCGGCCACGCCCCTCGCCGTCAACCGCCGCCTCGAGCGCCCGGCGGGCGGCGAGCAGCTCTGCGACCGTGCTGACCATGGGGAACATGAGGCTGACCGGTGTGTCGTGCGCGACGCGTACGACGGCCCGCAGCTGTTCGGCCAGCAGTTCCGGCCGGGCCAGCGACAGGCGCAGGCCGCGCAGGCCGAGGAACGGGTTGGCCTCCTGCGGCACCGGCAAGTACGGCAACGGCTTGTCCCCGCCGACGTCGAGCGTGCGCAGGGTCAGCCGCCGACCGCCGAGCTCGCGCGCCAGCTCCCGGTAGACCGCCTCCTGCTCGGCGACTTTCGGCGCGTCCGGCCGGCCGAGGAACAGGAACTCGGTACGGACCAGGCCGGCGAGGTCGGCGCCCTGCTCCGCGGCGAGCCGGGCGTCCCCGGTCGACCCGAGGTTCGCGCCGACAAGGACCTGCACACCGTCCCGGGTTACCGCCGCCCCGCCGGACAGCGCGGCTGCCACCCGGGCCGCGGCCGCCTGCTGCGCGGCCTTGCCGCGCAGCCGGCCCAGCGCGCTGTCGTCCGGGTCGAGCACCAGCTCCCCGGTGGCGCCGTCCAGCGCGACCAGCGTCCCGTCCGCAGCGCCGAGGACGGCTTCGGCGGCGCCCACGACCGCCGGGATCCCTCGAGCCCGCACCAGGATCGTGCTGTGCGCGGTCGGGCTCCCCTGCGCGAGGACCACGCCGGCGACGCGGGTCGGGTCGAGCGCCACCGCCTCGGCCGGGGTCAGGTCGCGGGCCACCAACACCCCGTCCACCTCGGACAGGTCCGCCGCGCCGGCCCCGAGCAGGACCCGGAGGACCTGCTCACCGACCGCGGTCACGTCCGCAGCCCGCGCCTGCAGGTAGGGGGTGGGCATCGCGCCGAACGCCGCCTCCACGCGCTGCACCGCCGCCGCCCACGCTGTGGCCGCCGGCGCACCGTCGTCGACCCGACGGTGCGCGTCGTCGAGGAGGTCGGAATCGTCGAGCAGCAGCAGGTGCGCGTCGAACAGCGCGGCCTCCTGCTCTCCCACCGAATCCACCGCGGCGGCGCGCGTACGGCGCACCTCCTGCCGGCAGCTCTCGCGGGCCGCCGTCAGAGCGGCCCACTCGTGCACGGCGTCGCCGTCCGGCGCGGTCGGCAGCGCGGGCAGCGGCCTGGCGAGCAGCCGGGCCGGGCCGACAGCGATTCCCGGGGACGCGCCTGTCGCTCCGTGCGCTGTCCCGGCACCGCCGGCCCCGGAAAGGCCCGCATCGGCCGGTTGCGCTGTCGCCGGAGCTTCCCGGGAGAAGGCCACCTGCGGCGTCACGAGCCCGGCGCCCCCGGACTGGCCAGGAAGCCCGGCCGGCGGCTCACCGAAGCTGCGAGCCGCCAGCGAGACGAGTGAGGCCAGCGCCTCGGCTGCTCCCGGTCCGTGCGCCCGCAACTCGACCCGGTGCCCCTCGAGCGCGCCGAGAGTGGCGACCCGGGACAGGCTGCCGGCGGGCACCCAGGCCGAGCCGGTGCTTGCGTTGCGCAGCTCGACCGCGACGCCGGTCGCCGCGGACTCCTGCACCAGTCGGGCTGCTGGCCGCGCGTGCAGCCCGTGCACGTTCCGGACCAGGAACGACGCTGACTCCCCACCAGGCGCGCCCTGGTCCGGCGCTTCCTGCTGCGGTTCCGCCCCGTCTATATGGGACTGCTTGCCGGCGAGCGCCCCGGTGGCCTCGGCGGCCACCTGCTCGCGGGGCGCGCCACCGGCTGCCGCCACCGCCGCCACGACGAGCCCCTCGACCAGGGGAGCGGGGCATAGGAGGATCCGCTCCCGCGGGTCGTCGTCCAGCATCTCCAACGCCAGCTCGGCGGACAGCACCGCGCTGCCGAGGTCCATCAGCACGACCGCGCCGTCGCCCCGGTCGGCGGCCTCGAGCGCGGCCAGGATCGCCACCGCGTCCGTGCCGAAACTGCCGTCCAGTCCGGCCGCGACCTCGATCGCGACGTCCGCGCCCTGCAGCATCTGCCGGGACAGGTCCACGGCCGCCTCGGCCAGCGCGCGGCTGTGCGAGACGACCACCAGCCCGACGCGGCTCAGCGCGCTCAGCTCCCGCCCGGCAGTGCAGCCTGCGCGGCCTCGATCAGCAACGCGGTGGAGGTAGCTCCGGGGTCCTGGTGCCCCGCGCTGCGCTCACCCAGGTAGCTGGCCCGGCCCTTGCGGGCCACCAGCGGGATCGTGGCGTCCCGCCCCTTGCTTGCGGCGGCGGAGGCGGCCGCGAGCGCCTCGCCCAACGCGGCGCCCCCTGACAGCGCGGCGTCGAGCGCATCGCAGGCCGGCATCAGCGCGTCGAGCATCGTCTTGTCGCCGGGCTCCGCCTTACCGCGGGCCATCACCCCGTCGAGCCCGGCGCGCAGGGCTCCGGCGAATCCGGCGGCGTCGAGCTCTTGAGTCCCGGCAGCGCCGGCCATCCGCAGGAACAGCGTGCCGTAGAGGGGGCCGCTCGCGCCGCCGACCTTGCTCACCAGCGTCATGCCGACCTGCTTGAGCAGGGCCGCCGGGTCGGCGGGCGGGGTCGCGTCGAGGGCAGCGACGACGGCGCTCATGCCACGGTCCAGGTTCGAGCCGTGGTCGGCGTCCCCGATCGCCGCGTCGAGGGCGGTGAGGGCGTCGCGCTCCTGCGCCACGCGCCGGGCGAACTCGCGGACCCACCCGCCGAGAGCGGCTACGTCCACCACGGCGGCCATGCTCAGGCGCCCCAGCGCAGGCCCGGGGTCCGCACCGGCGCGTCCCAGAACCGCAGCAGCTCGTCGTCCATCCGGAGCAGGGTCACCGAGCAGCCAGCCATGTCGAGGCTGGTCATGTAGGGCCCGACGAGCGAGCGGGCGACGGTGACGCCGGCCCGTTCGAGCACCGCACGGACTTCGGCGTACATCAGGTAGAGCTCGATCAGCGGGGTCGCGCCGAGTCCGTTGACGAAGGCGAGCACGCCGTCGCCGCCGGTGAAGTCCAGGTCTGCCAGAACCGGCTCGAGCAGCATCTCGGCGACCTCGCGGGCCGGCGCGAGCGGAACCCGCCGCCGGCCCGGTTCGCCGTGGATGCCGACCCCGATCTCCATCTCGCCGGCCGGAAGGTCGAAGGTCGGGTCCCCCGCGGCCGGCACGGTGCAGGAGGTGAGCGCCATCCCCATGCTGCGGCCCTGTCCGCTGACCTTGCGCGCGAGCTCGGCGACCTCGGCCAGAGCCCGCCCCTGCTCGGCGGCCGCCCCGACCACCTTCTCGAGCAGCACCGTGAGACCGACGCCCCGCCGGCCGGCGGTGAAGAGGCTGTCCTGCACGGCGACGTCGTCCTCCAGCACGACGGCCACCACGTCGATCCCGCTGTCGGCGGCGACCATCTCCGCCGCCATCTCGAAGTTCAGGACGTCACCCGTGTAGTTCTTCACGATGTGCAGGACGCCGGCTCCGCCGTCGACGCCCTGGGTGGCGGCGACGATCTGGTCCGGGACCGGGGAGGTGAAGACCTCGCCGGCGCAGGCGGCGTCGAGCATTCCCGGTCCGACGAAACCGCCGTGCATCGGCTCGTGCCCCGAACCGCCGCCGGACACCAGCCCGACCTTGCCCTGCACCGGTGCGTCGCCGCGGAAGACGATGCGGTTCTCGGTGTCCACCCGCAGCTCCGGGTGCGCGGCGGCCATGCCGTTGAGGGCCTGCAGGACGACGTCCGCGGGGTCGTTGATGAGCTTTTGCATGCCGGCTCCCTCGTCGAGTGGGCCCGTCGCGGACCATGATGGATGGACGGCGGGCGGCCCGACGGAGTCTAGGATCTGCATGCGGCCCCCACAAGGAGCGGTTTCTGACGAGCGGGCTCGTCGACAGTCCGGGGCGAGGATCGGCGGGAGGCTGCGGACGTGCGCGTCGGCATCGGGCTGGCGGCGGTGGCCCGGCCCGCCTACATCAACGCCGGCCGCGACCGGGACCTCGGGTCCGATCGCGGCGTGCCCGAGCTTGAGCAGCGCACTTGGGCCGTCCTCGACGCCGCGACGCAGGCCGGTGTCCGCTACGTCGACGTGGCCCGTTCCTATGGCCGGGCGGAGGAATTCCTCGCGTCCTGGCTGCGCGCGCGACCGGGGGTCGAGATCGACATCGGGTCGAAGTGGGGCTACCGCTACGTCGGGGGCTGGCGGCTGGACGCCCCCACGCACGAGGTGAAGGACCACTCGCTCGACGCCTTTGCCGAGCAGTGGGACCAGACCCGCGCGCTGCTCGGGGACCGGCTGGCCGTCTACCACGTGCACAGCGCGACCCTCGAGACCGGCGTGCTCGAGGACGCCCCGCTGCACCGGGCCCTCGCCGGGCTGCGGGAGCAGGGCCTGGCCGTGGGGGTGTCGGTGTCCGGTCCCGACTCGCCCGAGGTCGTACGCCGGGCACTGGAGGTCGAGGTGGACGGCGTGCCGTTGTTCACCTCCTATCAGGCGACCTGGAACGTGCTGGAGACCTCGGCCGGCCCGGCGCTTTCCGAGGCCGCTGCGGCCGGCGCACGGGTCATCGTCAAGGAGCCGATGGCCAACGGCCGGCTCGCGCCGGGCAGTACCGATCCCGCCCCCGCCGCGCGCCGGTTGCGGGAGGCCGCCGCGGATCTGGATGTGGGCAGCGACGCGCTGGTTCTCGCCCTCGCCCTGGGGGAGCCGTGGGCCAGTTGCGTGCTGTCCGGCGCCGTCACCCCGGAACAGGTGGCGAGCAACCTGGCGGCGACGACGGTCGAGGTGCCTTCCGGCATCCGGACCGAGCTGTTGGCGCTGGCGGAGGACCCGCGCGACTACTGGGCGGCCCGGTCCCGCCGGCTCTGGACCTGAACATGTCCGGGCGCGGCGCGAGCTCGGTGCCGCGCCGGTCGAGGACCGCCGCACGTTCGACTGCGTCCGGCCGGGCTCCGCCGACGACGGCTGACCCGGCTCCGGACGCGGCCGGCTAGCCGACCGGTATCACCGGCACGACCGGCACCACGTCGGTCGCCGCGAGCCGGGCGGCGTCGGCGACGGCGTCGTCGGGCTGCTGCTGCGAGTCGCGCTCGGCGGCGACGCGCTCGGTGTAGAGCCGCACCTCCCGTTCCACCTGGGCCTCGTCCCAGCCGAGCACGCCGCCCATGAGCCGGGCGGTCGACTCCGCCGCGACCACGCCCCGGTCCCACGTCTCGATCGACAGGCGGGTCCGCCGCGCAAGCACGTCGTCGAGGTGCCGGGCGCCCTCGTGCGAGGCGGCGTACACGATCTCGACCTGCAGGTAGTCGTCGCTGCCCTCCACCGGCCGGCCCAGGCTCGGGTCCTTGTCCACCAGCTCGAGCAGGTCGTAGATCAGCGTGCCCTGGCGGTGCAGCAGGTGCTCGATCCGGGCGACGTGCAGCCCGGACCGCGCCGCGAGTAGGTGCCGCTGGTTCCACAGCGCGTGGTAGCCCTCCGCCCCGACCAGGGGCAGATCGTCCGTGATCGACTCGGGGACCCGGCCGTCGAGGGCCCGGCTCGCCTCGTCCACGGCGTCCTTGGCCATCACCCGGTACGTCGTGTACTTGCCGCCGGCGACGACCACCAGCCCCGGCGCGGGGTGCGCGACGATGTGCTCGCGGGAGAGCTTGCTGGTCGCGTCGGACTCACCGGACAGCAGCGGCCGCAGCCCGGCGTACACGCCCTCGACGTCGGCATGCGTCAGGGGCGTCCGGAGCACGGCGTTGACGTGGTCCAGGATGTAGTCGATGTCCTTGGCGCTGGCAGCCGGGTGCGCCTTGTCGTAGGTCCAGGCGCTGTCGGTGGTGCCGACGATCCAGTGCCGGCCCCAGGGGATGACGAACAGCACGCTCTTCTCGGTGCGCAGGATGATTCCTGTGCTGGACGGGATCCGGTCCCGCGGCACCACCAGGTGCACGCCCTTGCTCGCGGTGACGTGAATCTGCCCGCGGCCGCCGACCATCTCCTGGGTGTCGTCGGTCCAGACCCCGGTGGCGTTGATGACCTGCTTGGCCTGCACGTCGAACTCGTGGCCGGTCTCGAGGTCGCGCACCCTGGCCCCGGTCACCCGCTCGCCTTGGCGGAGCAGCTGCACCACCTCGGTGCGGTTGGCGCAGATCGCGCCGTATGCCGCGGCGGTGCGGGCGATCATCATGACGTGCCGGGCGTCGTCGACCTGGCCGTCGTAGTACTTGACTGCACCGGTGAGCGCGTCCGGCTTGAGGCACGGCGCCGCACGCAGCGCCTTGCGTCGGGTCAGGTGCCGGTGCACGGGCATGCCCGCGATCCGCCCGGCCCCGACCATGCCCATGACGTCGTAGAGCGCGATGCCGGCACCGACGTAGGGCCGCTCCCACCCGCGGTGCTGCAGCGGGTAGAGGAAGGAGACCGAACGGACCAGGTGGGGGGCAAGGCGCTGCAGGTGCAGCCCGCGCTCCTTGAGCGCCTCCTTCACCAGCGCGAAGTCGAGCATCTCCAGGTAGCGCAGTCCGCCGTGCAGCAGCTTGCTCGACCGGCTCGACGTGCCGCTCGCCCAGTCACGCGCCTCCACCATCCCGACGCTCAGGCCGCGGGTCACCGCGTCGAGGGCACACCCGGTACCCACGACGCCGCCACCCACGACGAGAACGTCCAGCTCCCCGGCCTCCAGGTCGCGCAGGGCCTGGGTACGCGCTTCCGGGGACAGGGCACTACTGCGCGCCGGGGCATTGCTCACTGCACATCCACCCAATCGAGAGTGCGGTCCACAGCCTTCTTCCAGCCGGCGTACCCCTCAGCGCGCTTCTCCTCGCTCCAGGTGGGGCTCCAGCGCTGGTCCTCGTTCCAGTTCTCCCGTAGCTCGTCGGTGTTCTTCCAGAACCCGACGGCCAGACCGGCGGCGTAGGCCGCGCCCAGCGCCGTCGTCTCGGCGACCACCGGCTTGCTGACCGGCACACCGAGGATGTCGGCCTGCAGCTGCATCGCGAGGGTGTTCGCGGTGACGCCGCCGTCGACCTTGAGGACGTCCAGGTCGACACCTGAGTCCTTCGCCATCGCCTCCACCACGTCCCTGCTCTGGTAGCAGATGGCCTCCAGCGTGGCCCGCGCGAGGTGCGCCTTGGTGTTGAACCGGGACAACCCCACGATCGCCCCCCGGGCATCGGAGCGCCAGTACGGGGCAAACAGGCCGGAGAAGGCCGGGACGAAGTACACCCCGCCGTTGTCCTCGACCTGCCGGGCCAGCGACTCGCTCTCCGCGGCGCCGCTGATGATCCCGAGCTGGTCCCGCAGCCACTGAACCGCCGAACCGGTGACCGCGATCGAACCCTCGAGGGCGTAGATCGGCTTGCTGCCGGCGAACTGGTAGCAGACCGTCGTGAGCAGGCCGGCCTTCGAACGGACCAGCTCCTCACCGGTGTTGAGCAGCATGAAGTTGCCCGTGCCGTAGGTGTTCTTCGCCTCGCCCAGTGCGAAGCAGACCTGGCCGACGGTCGCCGCCTGCTGGTCACCGAGCACCCCGGTCAGGGGCACCTCACCGCCCAACGCGCCCTTGACGCGGACCACGCCATACCCCTCCGGGTCCGAGGACGCGACGATCGTGGGCAGCATCGAGCGGGGGATGTCGAAGAAGCTGATCAGCTCGTCGTCCCAGTCGAGCGTCTCGAGGTTCATCAGCATGGTGCGGCTGGCGTTGGTGACGTCGGTGACGTGCAGCCCGCCGTCGGTCCCGCCGGTGAGGTTCCAGGTCAGCCAGCTGTCGGTGTTGCCGAAGATGGCGTCACCGCGCTCGGCTGCCGCCCGCACCCCGTCGACGTTCTCGAGGATCCACTGCACTTTGCCGGCGGAGAAGTACGTCGCGGGCGGCAGGCCGGCCTTCTGGCGGATGACGTCGCCCTTGCCCTCCCGCTCCAGGGCGGAAGCGATCCGGTCGGTCCGGGTGTCCTGCCAGACGATGGCGTTGTAGTAGGGCCGTCCGGTCTTGCGGTCCCAGACCACGGCCGTCTCGCGCTGGTTGGTGATGCCGCAGGCGACCAGGTCGCTCGCCGACAGGCCCTTTTCGTCCATGGCCGAGCGCATCACCGAGACGCTCCGCTCCCAGATCTCGACCGGGTTGTGCTCGACCCAGCCGGCCTGCGGCAGGATCTGCTCGTGCTCAAGCTGGTACTTGCCCCGTTCGTTGCCCTCGTGGTCGAAGATCATGAAGCGGCTGCTGGTGGTGCCCTGGTCAACAGCTCCGACGAAGTCAGCCACGCGTCTCGCTCCTCGGCTCGGTAGAGGCCACGGCCGGCTGGCCGTGTACCTGGTCGTGCGCGTGCGGGCGGGTGTCATGCGAGTGATCGTGCCCCCGCTCCCTGTCCTCGTCGGGGTCCGTGACCGTTTTGCCGGGCTCCTGCTCCCCGTCGTCGATCGGCAGGTGCCGACCGATCAGCACGTCGTAAAGCGCGCCGCCGAGAGGTCCGCCGATGAGCGGGCCGAGAATCGGCACCCAGAAGTACAGATGGCCGTACTGGTCCCGCCAGGCCGAGCCGTAGCCGGTGACGAACGACGCGAGGCGCGGGCCGAAGTCACGCGCCGGGTTGATGGCGTAGCCGGCGTCCGTGCCCCAGGCGAAGCCGATCACCACGACGATGAAGCCGACGATCAACGGTGCCAGGTTCGCCGCGGGCGAGCTGCTGCGAGCGTCGGTGACGGCCAGGATCAGGAACAGAAGGATCGCGGTGCCGATGATCTGGTCGCGCAGGGCGCCCCCGGTGTGGACCGGAAGGGTGCCGTTGCCGGGCAGGGTGGAGAAGATGCCCTGCGACTTGACGGTGTGGCCCGGGTCGACCTTGGCGATGACCTCGGTGTAGTTCCACCGCACGATCAGGGCCGCGACGAAGGCGCCGAGGAACTGGGCGAGCACGTACGGCGCGACCTTGGCCCAGGAGAAGCCGCGGAACAGGGCGAGCGTCACGGTGACGGCGGGATTGAGGTGAGCGCCGCTGATCCGCGCCGAGACGTAGACGCCGAGCGTCACGCCGAGGCCCCAGGCCCAGGCGATGCTGTCGTGCCCGCCGATTCCACCGGCGACGACCTGAGCCACGACGCCGACGCCGAACAGGATGAGGATGAGCGTTCCGGCGAACTCCGCCGCGAGCTCACCCGCCAGGGTGTGTGGCTTGAGCCGTTCTGTCACGTCTCCTCCGGGGGAAGCGAGAGCCGGGGCGCCGTTGCTCCAGTGGCGGGGAACGTAACAGGCCCGCAACGAGCGGGCAACGGGGCAGGGTCCCGGCATGGTCGATCGACCCTGCCGCCGTCCCGCAGGGGACCGTACGAAAGGGCTGCCAGGTACCAATTTTGACGGGGAGCGATGGGACGTTGGCAAAGCGCCGCTGAAGGAACAGACTCCGCACGGTCTGCACCACATACCCGGAGTGCAGGACCGAGGAGGACACAGATGGCAGGCAACAGAGGCCTCGCTTACATCGAGGCCGGCAAGGTCGAGGTACACGAGACGGACTACCCCAAGCTCGAGCTGCTCGACGGCCCGGGCGTGAACCCGGCGAACGTCGGGCGCAAGCTCAACCACGGGGTCATCCTCAAGGTGGTCACCACCAACATCTGCGGCAGCGACCAGCACATGGTCCGCGGCCGTACCACGGCCCCGCCGAACCTGGTTCTGGGGCACGAGATCCTCGGCGAGGTGGTCGAGAAGGGCTCGGACGTCGAGTTCATCGAGGTCGGCGACCTGTGCTCGGTACCGTTCAACATCGCGTGCGGACGGTGTCGCAACTGCAAGGAGGGCAAGACCGGCATCTGCCTCAATGTCAACCCCGCCCGGCCGGGCGCAGCATACGGCTACGTCGACATGGGCGGCTGGGTCGGCGGACAGGCTGAGTACGTCACGGTGCCGTACGCCGACTGGAACCTGCTGAAGTTCCCGAACCGGGACCAGGCGATGGAGAAGATCCTGGACCTGACGATGCTCTCGGACATCTTCCCCACCGGGTTCCACGGCGCGGTGACCGCGGGCGTCAAGCCCGGCTCGACGGTATACATCGCCGGGGCCGGGCCGGTCGGGCTCGCTGCGGCGGTCGGCGCGCAGCTGCTCGGCGCCGCGGTAGTCATCGTGGCCGACCTCAACGAGCAGCGCCTGGCGCAGGCCCGCAGCTTCGGCTGCGAGACCGTCGACGTGTCCAAGGGGTCGCCGCAGGACCAGATTGAGCAGCTCCTGGGGGTGCCCGAGGTGGACGCCGGCGTCGACGCGGTCGGCTTCGAGGCGCGCGGGCACGGCGAGGGCTCGGCCACGGAGGCTCCGGCAACCGTCCTGAACTCGCTCATGGACGTGACCGCAGCCGGCGGTGCGATCGGCATTCCCGGCCTGTACGTCACCGGCGACCCTGGCGGGATCGACGAGGCAGCCAAGATCGGCTCCCTGTCGCTGAGCCTCGGGACGGGCTGGGCGAAGTCGATCTCCTTCACCACCGGCCAGTGCCCGGTCATGCGCTACAACCTGGGCCTGATGAAGGCGATCCTCAACGATAAGGTCCAGATCGCCAAGGCCGTGAACGCCACCGTCATCCCGCTCGACGCGGCGCCGCAGGGCTACGCCGACTTCGACCAGGGCGCGGCGAAGAAGTACGTGATCGACCCGCACGGCATGGTGGCCGCCTGACCGTGCTCGAGTCGCGTCGCTGATCGAAGGCCGTCTTCGGCCGGGCACGACGTACGGGGCGGTGGCCGCTGGGAGGTCACCGCCTCGCGTCCAGCCGTACGACGGCTAGCAGCGTCTGCGGATCGTGTCCGGTAGCCGATCGCTCAGCGGGACACGCTCGCCACGAGGCCCATCGGTACCCGGCGGGCGCCCGAAAGCCCCCGCTGGCAGGTGCGGCGCTCTGATGAAGGTGCTGCCGACCAGGGTCTGTCGTCGACGAGCGTCACCCCGGCCGGCAGCACCTACCGCCTCTGCTGGCCTGACGGCCCGGCTTCACTTCAGGTGCCGGGCGAAGAACCGGGTTGCGGCGTCCCCCTCGAACTGCGGGACGCCGGTGTGGCCGCCCATATTGGCGTGCAGCGTCTTCTCCGTGGAGCCGAAGGCGTCGAACAGGTTCAGCGCAAGCTGCCGGTCGTTGCCTTCGTCGTCCCACTGCAGCAGGACATGCAGCGGAATGGTGACCTGCCGCGCCTGCTCGAACAGGGCGCGGGGAACGAAACTCCCAGCAAAGAGAAGTGCGGCCGAGATGCGCGGCTCGACCACCGCCAGCCGGATGCCGATGGAGATCACCCCCCCGGAATACCCGACCGGGCCGCTGATCTCGGGCAGCGAAAGGAGGCTGTCCAGGGCGGCCCGCCATTCTGGAACCGCCTGTTCGACCAGCGGGAGGACGAGCCGGTCGACGATCTCGTCGTCGACTGGCTCGCCGGCCTGCAGCGCCCGGTGCAGGTCGGCGCGGGCCTCCTCGGCGGCGGCGGCGCGGGGCCGGTCACCGCTCCCGGGGAGTTCGATGGTGGCTGCGGCGAAGCCCTCCGCGGCGGAGTCCCGTGCCCGAGCCACCAGTCGGGGGTACATCTGGTGCAGTCCGCCGGGGTGGCCGAGCAGGATCAGCGGGGCCGGTGCGGATGGGGATCCGGGCGTCCAAAGCATGCCGGGGATCTCGCCGACGGTGAATCCGCGCTCGCGGACACCGTCGTCGAGGTGCTGTTCTGAGGTGAGTCGCATGGTCGTGCCTTTCGGGAGTGCTCGTGAAGGCGCTCCCGGACGACCTACCGCTGCACCGTGACCCCGGAGAGAAGCACCCATGTCGATACGTTCACGGGTACCACCTCCTCGTTCCCTGGCACGGCCTGACCAAAGGGTAGGCGGTAGTCGCCGCGGTCGCCAACAGGTTTTCGTCCTCCGTGGCCGACCGCCATGGTCGACGCCGCCGACCCTGCAGCAGTCCCTCGATCGAGCGCACCCGGCAGCACCGACCGTCACTGGCACGTCAAGGCGTAGCCGTTGGGAACCGCGATCAGGGAGGAGGTGCGTTGACCGTTTGAGCCCGCCGTCCGTTGAGACCTGCCGGGACGACAGACTGCCTGTGACGTCCAGCGGTGGACGACGCGGTTCTCACCGCGCCATGTGGCGGCCCCGCGTCACCTGCCGGCACCTCGGGTGCATGTCTCGCGTCGTTGTGGCCGGGCGTTCGATAACAGTCGGCGGCCTGGGAGCCGCGTCCCGAGCCGCTCCCGGGACGCGGTCCCGCGGCCGTTGACGTATTCTGCTATAGGAATATGTCGGCACCATGGCACGAGCGGCGACGACCTCGGACGCGTTCAACGCGATCGCCGAGCCGCAGCGCCGAGACATCCTGGGGCTGCTGCGGGGCGGCGAGTGGCCGGTGACCGAGCTGGCGCGGGACCTGGGGATGAGCCAGCCGCAGGCGTCCAAGCACCTGCGGGTGCTCCGGGAGGTCGGGCTGGTGCGGGTCCGCGGGGCGGGCAAGCAGCGCCTGTACGGCCTGGACGCCCGCGGGCTGCGGCCGGTCCACGAGTGGGCCGGGGGATTCGAGCGGTTCTGGAACGAGAGCTTCGACCGGCTGGACGGGTACGTGCGAGATCTGAAGCAGGCAAGGCAGGAGGAACCACCGGATAACGACGACCAGTAGCGGCGGCGAGCCTGACCACACGGCCGCGGACCGCGAGATCCTGGTCTCCCGGGCCATCGGCGCCCCACGGGAGTTGGTGTTCGAGGCGTTCACGCAGGTCCGGCACCTGTCACAGTGGTGGGGGCCGGAGGGGTTCACCACCACCACGCGGTCCTTCGAGTTCCGCGAGGGCGGAGCCTGGGACTTCGTGATGCACGCCCCGGACGGGACCGACTACCAGGAGTGGATCACCTGGACCGAGATCGTCCCGCCGGAGCGGATCGCGCTGGTGCATGGCGAGTCCCGCGACGACCCCGACGCCTTCGAGTCGACCCTGACCTTCGCGCCGGCCGGCGAGGAGACCCGGATCGTGATGCGCACGGTCTTCCCCACCAAGGAACTCCGCGACCAGGCCGTGGAGAAGTACCACGCGATCGAGGGCGGTGAGCAGACGCTGGGCAACCTGGCGGCCTACGTCGCCGAACTCACCTCGAACGAGACCGCCCGGAACGGGACCACACCGAAGGGAGCGGAGGGCTGATGGCCGGGAAGGTGTTCGTTAGCGTGACGCCGCGGCCCCGGTGAGACGAGTTGTTGCATCTGTTGCTACTCGTCCCAGTTACCCGCCGATAATGCACGTTATGTCAAGTGAGGGCCGTCAGGAGTCCGGGTGAGGCACCGAGCGGACGTCAAGCCCTTCAATTCCCTTGAAGTCGCCAGGATTGCAGGTATAGATCGGGAGGTTCTCGGCCAGCGCTGAAGCGGCGATCAAAGCGTCGTAGGCCCGGGCCGCGGGCTTGCGGCCGGCAGATCGCAGCGACGCCGCAACACGACCGAACGCCCGGGCGGCATCGGGGCTGAACGTAATTGCCGAAAAATCGGATTCGGCCTGCTGCAGGTGCGCCTGACGAGCGACTCGTTCCTTCGCCGTGCGTGCGACATGCGGGCCGACCGACAGCTCTGCGAGGGTGATCGCGCTGATGACCGAGTCCGTCGGCAGTACCGATGGGTCGGAGAGGCGACCCAGCAGAATCACCGTTGAGGTGTCCAGCATGCCCCAAGTACCCGCCTCGGTCACAACTCTGCGCTCAACACGGCGTCCAGATCCTTGCGGAGAGCATCGGGATCGACCCTCGGAAGATGACGACGCCGGGCGATGAGATCGGCCGGGGTCGGGCTTCGGCGGGTGCGTGGCCGCAACTCTGCGACCTCGAAGCCGTCGCGGGTGACGACAAGGACCTCTCCGCGGGCAACGCGGTCAAGGACCTCTCCCCCGTGGTTGCGCAACTCTCGAACGGTAACTGACTCCATACTCAATCGTATCACCGGTGAGACACGATCTGCTGCAGTTCGCGGCCGATGGGTTGCGATTGCGGGCCGTACGCGAAGAACTCTGCCCAAGGCCTCCATGTGCCGAAGGAGTCCGTGGCCGCCCTCGGCTGTGATGTCACCGTTCACCACGGCGATGCTGACGAGTTCGACGGTCTGGTTGGGGCGTCGCCGAACGGCTGCTCGACCATCCAGCGGGCAGACCCAGCGCGTGGACCCCTCAGCCGCCTCGTCGCCGTGGCCGGCGGGCTTCTTCGACCGGCAGGACCCGACCGGCGACGCGGACTTCTACACCGCCCCGCGCTTCGTCACCCACATCGACAACAGGGCCATCCAGGCCGTCACCGAGCTGTACGACGAGCTCGGCGTTCCGCAGGGGCGGATGCTCGACCTGATGTCCTCGTGGGTGTCGCACGTGTCACGCCATCCCGACGGCGGCCTCGTCGCCCTCGGGATGAACGCCGCCGAGCTCGACGCGAACCCATTCGCGGATGAACGACTGTTGCAGGACCTCAACCGCGATCCGCGCCTGCCCTTCGACGATGCGAGCTTCGACGCGGTGACGTGCTGTGTGTCGATCGACTACCTCATCGCGCCCGTCGACGTGCTGCGCGAAGCGAACCGGGTACTGCGCCCGGGCGGCCTTGTCGTCATCACGTTCAGCAACCGCTGCTTCCCCACGAAGGCCATCAGGGGATGGCTCACGACGGACGACGCCGGCCACGCGGGCATCGTGCGCGCCTACCTCGAGCAGGCCGGCGGCTTCGGACCGGTAACCGCCCAGCGCCGCACGCCCGCTCGCCACCGAGGCGACCCGCTGTACGGGGTGTGGGCCGCTCGCCTGGCGCACGACGAGCTTGCTCAATAGTCGACATCGCCAGCCAAGAGCATGCCGAAACCAGCCTCAGACGGGCACGCGGTGTTGGCTAGCGCCCCCGCACCAGCGGGGACATCGCCGGCAACGGCAGCGTGCGCATCCCGCTGACGGTGACGCCCGCACGCAGGCACGCACGAAGATCGCCAAGCACGAGTCGGGAGGCGCGTGCCCGCCGCGGGCCTGCCTGGTCGGTACCCACCGCCTGAGTGCGCCTACGTCAGGACTGGAGCAAGGTCATGACGCCCGCCACACGGCTGGCCGCGGCCAGGTGCGCGTCCTTGGTCGCCAGCGGGGCCGCAAGTCGCTCGGCGAGCGACAGGTACGCGGCGTCGTAGGCGCACAGGGCGTGCCGCCTCCCGACACTCAGCACCGTCGTCAGGTCTGTCGCGGTCGGATCCACCCGGATGGGCAGTTGTGCAAGCAACTCGACGAACCGCGTGGCCTGAGCCTCCGAGATGCGGCGACGCCGCTCCCCCACGAGCAGGACATTGACGACCTCCAGCCGCCAGAGGTCCGGAACGACCGCATCGTCATCGCGTAGACGGTCCAGTACCGCCTCCGTCTCGGGAGTTGCTTCATCCTCGAAACACCACGCCATGGTGACCGATGTGTCGACAACGAACGTCATCAGCGGCGACCCTCATCGATCATCCGTCGGACTGACACCCGGCCGCGCCGCACACCGCGCCGTGCCTCCCTCAGCGCGATGATGACCTCTTCCGGACGCCTGGCGCTTGATACCACCGGAACGAGCCGAGCGACCTCACGACCATGCTTCGTGATCGTCACGGTTCGGCCGCGCTCCACCTCCTCGAGAAGGCGGGGCAGGTGCGTCTTCGCTTCGTAAGCTCCCACGGTGCTCATTCACTCAGACTAGTCGCAGACTAGTCTAGCGGCAAGGCCGGGCAGGTCACAGGCCTTCCCATCCCCCAGGGACGGTGCCGGCCTCGACCGCTGCTGCGACGGCCTCGTGCACCTCCCCCGCGAGGTCGAGCACGGCGGTCGCCGCCACCTGTGTGCCCGTCGATGGCCGGGGGTAGGCCGGTGCGCCGGGCGCGCCGCGGTGCATCGTCTCGAGCCGGGCGGTTGCCGCAGCCAGCGTCAGACTGATCGCGACGGGCCCCTGCTCGATCCCCAGCGTCACCTCCCCCGCTCCCCCGGCACCCGTCGAGAACGCACAGTCACTACGCACGAGGGCGGCATCGGCGCGGTCCTCCCGCCGCCAGCGTCGCCCATGCGCCGTCCAGCCGCGCGGCTCCGCCAGCCGGGCGAGGACCTCCGGGCGGGTGCCCGCCACCCGCGGCGCATCGTGCTTGCGGGTCAACTCCCGCCATCGCCCGGCCACGTCGAGCTCGTCCAGCACCTCGAGCAGCCAGCCGTCGGCATCGACGACCTCGGGCAGGTCCAGCCAGGGGGCCACAGCGTTGTCCACGGCGGCGACGAAGGCGGTCCAGTCCTCCCAGGCCGGCCACGGCACCCCCGCGCCGGCGGCCTCCGGCTGGCGCGCCAATGACTCGCGCGTCCACAGCGGTGCCCCGTGCGGGCGCTCCAGCACCCGCAGCCGCTCCCCCTTCTGCGCCAGCAGCCAGCTGTCGTCCGGCGTGCGGGCGACGCGCAACTCGGCTGGGACTAGCAGGGCCTCAGCGCGCCCGCTCAGCACCGTGATTCGCTCGTTGCTCGCGTCCGTCAGCACGACCCGGCCGTTGCGCCGGTCGAGCACCAGCGCGACCTGCGGGTCCGCCGGATCACCCAGCAACACCGCGAACCGCTCCCCCGCCTCGTAGCCCGCGGCGGCCTCAGCAGGCGCGAGCGCAGGGGGCGCCCAGCCTGGAAAAGGGACACCGTCGTCCTGGGCGTACGAGACGGGCAAGTCCCGCTGCGCCGGTGCTGGCATGGCGGCACCGTACGCGCTGACTGGCTGCTTTCCGGAGCAGGGCAGGATCGGCGCATGCGCTACTTCGAGGACTTCGTCGCGGGCGAGACCCGCGACCTCGGCTCCACCGTCGTCGACCACGACGAGATGGTCGCCTTCGCCGAGCGGTTCGACCCCCAGCCCTTCCACACCGACCCGGAGGCCGCCCAGGACTCCACGTTCGGTGGTCTGATCGCCAGCGGCTGGTTCACCGGGTCGCTATTCATGCGGCTCTACGTCGACACCATCCTCAAAGACTCGGCGAGCCAGGGTTCCCCTGGCGTCGAGGAGATGCGCTGGCGGCGCCCGGTGCGGGCCGGCGACACCCTGCACGGCTGGATGCACATCACCGACGTCCGGGGCTCGCAGACCAACCCGGGTCGCGGCACGATCTTCACCGAGAGCGAGCTGAGGAACCAGGACGGCGAGGTCGTGATGACGCTGCGGGCCCGCGGCATGTTCGGGCGCCGTCCGTAGATGGCCGGTGACCAGGCCGGGCCGGGCTCGCTGCTCGTCGGTACCGCGTCGTGGACCGACAAGACGCTGCTCGCTTCGGGCTGGTACCCCGAGGGCGCCACGACCGCCGAGCAGCGCCTGGCCTACTACGCCGAGAATTTCCCGCTGGTCGAGGTCGACGCCACCTACTACTCGCTACCGAGCGAGCGCAACAGCGAGCTGTGGGCCGCCCGCACTCCCGAGGGCTTCACCTTCGACGTCAAGGCCTTTAGCCTTTTCACCCAGCACCCCACGCGGGTCGCGGCACTGCCCAAGGCGCTGCGCCCCGAGGGCGGCAAGAGCCGGGTGTACGTTCGCGACCTGCCGGCCGCGACCGTTGACGAGGTGTGGGACCGCTTCCTCACCGCGCTCGCTCCACTGCACGACGCCGGTCGTCTGGGTGCAGTGCTGCTGCAGTTTCCCCAGTGGTTCCCGATCGGCGAGCGCAACCGCCGCTACCTGCTGGAGTGTGCCGAGCGGTGCCGCCCCTACCGGGTGAGCATCGAGTTCCGGAACAAGACGTGGATGGAGCCGGAGTCCAACGCGAACGAGACGCTGGACTTCCTGCGCTCCTACGCTCTGCCGTACGTCTGCGTCGACATGCCGCAGGGACACGTCTCGTCCATGCCGCCCGTGGTGGCGGCGACGGCTGACCTGGCCGTGATGCGATTCCACGGCCACAACGACGAGGGCTGGACGAGCAAGGACATCTACCAGCGCTTCGGCTACCTCTACTCCGAGGACGAGCTGCGCACCTGGGCGCCGCGGCTGCGCGAGCTCGCCGGACAGGCCCGCGAGACGCATGTGCTGCTCAACAACTGCTACCGCAACTACGCGCAGGTCAACGCCCGGCAGCTTGCCGATCTGGTAGCCGACTCGGTCGCCGAGTGACACTCACCCTGCTCGTGCTGCGGCACGCCCACGCCGCCAGCCCCATGGGCACGCCCGACGAGGACCGGCCGCTCAGCCGCCGAGGCACGGGTGAGGCCGCGCGGGTCGGAGCCCGCGTCCGGGCCGAGCAGCCGCAGGTCGTGCTGTGCTCGTCCGCGCGCCGCACCCGCGAGACGCTGGCGGCGCTCGAGCTGCCTAGCCCAACGGTGGTCGACATCGACCAACAGATCTACCTCGCCGATGCGGACACCCTGCTGGAGACCGTCCGCGGTATGGGCGCGCTCGCCGAAGAGCCCAGCACGGCGCTGGTGGTCGCCCACAACCCGGGCGCGCACGACCTCGTCATCGAGCTCACCGGCGGCGCCGGGCTCCCCGGCTTCCCCCCGGCCGCGCTCGCCGTCGTCGACCTCGACGTCGACGCCTGGTGGCAGGTGGACGCCGCGGCAGGGAGCCTGCGCAGCCTGATCTTGCCGGCTAGCTGACCGGTTCGAGCACCACCACGGGGATGACCCGCTCGGTCTTGCGCTCGTAGTCGGCGAACCCCGGGTACTCGCGCTTCTGCTCGGTCCAGATGCGCTCCCGCTCGTCGCCCTCGGCGGTGCGCGCGGTGACCTGCAGCGTCTCGGCGCCAACCTCGACGGACAACCGCGGGTTGGCGACGAGGTTGTGGTACCAGTCGGGATGCTTGTCGGCCCCGGCCGCGGAGGCGAACACCGCCATCGCTGGGCCAGCCTGGCGGTACATCATCGGATTGACCCGCTCCTGCCCGCTGCGGGCACCGGTGGTGTGCAGCAGCATCATCGGCGCGCCATCGAACTGGCCGCCGACCTTGCCGCCGTTCTCGCGGAACTCCTTGATGACCTTGGCGTTCCAGTCGTTCACGTCTGTCATGTTCTCCACCCTGGACCGTCGGGCTGCTGGTGAGAAGGGGCGGCTACGGCGCGGGCTCCCCGTCGACAGTGACAGTCGTCTCCTCGCCCCAGAAGCAGACGTGGTCGCGCGCGGCCAGCGCCTCGCCATGCGGCTCCGGGTAGGACCAGGCGGCGTCGGGCACGACCCGCCCGCTCACCCGCACTCCGTGGTAGGCCGCGACCCCCTTGTAGGGGCAGATCGAGGTGGTCGGGGAGTCCTCGAGCGGAGCGGTGACGTCGGCGCGCGGCACGTACCACCGCGGTGGCAGGCCGGTCTCGAACACGGCCAGCGGGCGGTCGGTCTGCGCCACGAGCTCGCCGGCGACGCGTACCTCGACGTGCCGCGAGGACGGGCGGGTGTCGACCCGGTGGTAGGGGTCGCGGGCGTGCCCGAGCAGCCGCTGGTCCTCCTCGTACCACTCGTCGATCTTGTCGGCGTAGAACGCTACGAGCCCCGCAAGCATCGGTGGCGCAGTGGGCAGCGGGGTCGGGTAACCCCAGCAGGCGTCGTCGATCACCCGGTCACCCACGGTCAGGGCCCAGTAGGACGCGTCGCCCTTGAACGGGCAGTGCGTGCTGGTGCTGGTGGGCGTCAGGAGGTCCTGCCGCACATCGGCAGCAGGCAGGTACCACTGCGGGAGCAGCCCGGACTCGTGCAGCCGGACGGCTCGCTGGGTGTCGACGACGGTCTCGCCGGCGACAACCGCACGGACGCGGGGCAGCACCGGCTCCAGGTAGAGCACATGCGCCGGCGACGCGGCGTCGATGTCGAAGTTGAACGTGCCGGTACGGCGCCGGCTCAATGGCCCGCTGCCGAGGGTGAGGGACATGCGTCTAGCGTGCCACCCACCGACGACAAGAACCAGGGCCGTCGGGGCCAGCAGGCCGGTGGGTAGCGTCGCGGCGGTGGTAAGAACAACTCGGTGGTGACGACGGCTCGGCGTGAGCGAATGGCAGCCGTCCCGGCGCCCGTCCTCGTGCTCGGCGGCATCGTCTCCGTGCAGGTCGGCGGCGCGCTCGCCAAGAGCCTGTTCGACCAGGTCAGCGCCGCCGGAGTCACTACGCTGCGGCTGGCCGCGGCCGCGGTGGTCATGCTGGTGCTGGTCCGGCGCATCCGACTGCACCGAGACGAGCTGGCGCTGCTCGGCCTCTACGGGCTGTCTCTCGCGGTGATGAACGGCACTTTCTACCAGGCGCTGTCTCGGGTCCCCATCGGCGCGGCGGTGACGGTGGAATTCCTCGGTCCGCTTGCGGTCGCCGTCGCGGGGAGCCGTCGCCGTCGCGACGCGCTGGCCGTCGTGCTGGCCGCCTCCGGCATCCTGCTGCTGGCGCGCGGCGGCGGCCACCTGGACCCGCTTGGGCTGCTGCTGGCGGCGGTGGCCGGCGCCTGCTGGGGGGCCTACATCCTGATCTCGGCCGAGGTGGGGCGCCGGCACTCGGGCAGCGCCCCGCTGGCCGTGGCGATGACAGTCGGCGCGGTGCTGGTGCTGCCGTTCGGGCTGCCGAGCGCGCTGCACGCCGACGCGCACACCTTGCTGATCGGTGCCGGTGTGGGCGTCTTGTCGAGCGTCATCCCGTACTCACTCGAGCTGCAGGCCCTGCGCCGGCTGCCGGCCAACGTGTTCGGGGTGCTGATGAGCCTGGAGCCGGCTGTTGCCGCCCTAGCCGGGCTGGTCGTGCTGGGCGAGCGGCTGCACGCGCCGCAGTGGGTCGGCATCGGGTGCGTGATCGCGGCGTGCGCCGCCGTGACGGCGACGCGCAGCCCCGACCGGTAGCAGCTACATGCTGGCGATCAGCTTGTCGACGCGGTCGTCCTCCGAGCGGAACGGGTCCTTGCACAGCACGGTGCGCTGGGCCTGGTCGTTGAGCTTGAGATGCACCCAGTCGACCGTGAAGTCGCGGCGCCGGTCCTGCGCATGACGGATGAACTCGCCGCGCAGCCGGGCCCGGGTGGTCTGCGGCGGTACGGACTTGGCCGCGAAGACGTCGAGGTCGCGCGAGACGCGCTCGACGGCACCCGCCCGCTCCAGCCGGTAGTAGAGCCCCCGGTCGCGGTGGATGTCGTGGTACTTCAGGTCGAGCTCGGCGACCCTCGGGTGCGACAGCGGGATGCCGTGACGCGCGCGGTACCGGTCGATCAGCACCCACTTCGCCACCCAGTCGATCTCGCGGGCGACGAGGTCGAGGTTGCCGGTCTCGACGGCCTGAAGGGTGCGCCCCCACAGCTCGACGACCCGGTGGGCGACGGCGTCGCCGCCACGCCGCTCGAGGAAGTCGGCCGCCTTCGCGTGGTACTCCCGCTGGATCTCCAGGCCGCTGGCCTCGCGCCCGTTGGCCAGGCGCACCTTGCGGTGGCCGGTCATGTCGTGGCTGATCTCGCGGATGGCCCGGATCGGGTTCTCCAGCGTGAGGTCACGGAACACCACACCGGCTTCGATCATCCGCAGTACCAGGTCGGTGGCGCCGACCTTGAGCAGCGTCGTCGTCTCGCTCATGTTGGAGTCGCCGACAATGACGTGCAGCCGCCGGTAGTGCTCAGCGTCGGCGTGCGGCTCGTCGCGGGTGTTGATGATCGGGCGCGAGCGAGTGGTCGCCGACGAGACCGACTCCCAAATGTGCTCGGCCCGCTGCGAGACGCAGTAGACCGCGCCGCGGGGCGTCTGCAGCACCTTGCCCGCCCCGCAGACCAGCTGCCGGCTGACGAGGAACGGCACCAGCACATCGGCGAGCCGGCCGAACTCCCCGTGCCGGCCGACCAGGTAGTTCTCATGGCAGCCGTAGGAGTTGCCGGCCGAGTCGGTGTTGTTCTTGAACAGGTGGATGTCGCCCGCGATGCCCTCCTCGCGCAGCCGCCGCTCGGCCTCGACCAGCAGGCCCTCGAGGATGCGCTCCCCTGCCTTGTCGTGCGTGACGAGCTCCAGCACCGAGTCGCACTCGGGCGTGGCGTACTCCGGGTGGCTGCCGACGTCGAGGTAGAGGCGAGCGCCGTTGCGCAAAAAGACGTTGCTGCTGCGTCCCCACGACACGACCCGGCGGAACAGGTAGCGCGCCACCTCGTCGGGCGACAGGCGGCGCTGGCCGCGGAACACGCAGGTGACGCCGTACTCGTTCTCGAGCCCGAAGATGCGGCGGTCCACTCAGTCCCCGATCGCAACCGGGGCGAGCGCCCAGTCAGCCATGCCCTCAGTCTGTCAGGTGCGGACGCCGGCGGGCACCGGGAACGAGGCGGACCGCACCCTCAGCGTGCGCGTGCCTTCTGGTCCTTCTCGCGAGCCTGCTGGTTCGCCTTCTGGTTCGCGCTATCGATGGCGCGGGCGAGCTCGGCCTTGTCCATCGTCGAGCGACCCTTGACGTCGAGCTTGCGGGCGAGCTCGAGCAGGTGCTTCTTGGAGGCGTTGCCGTCGACGCCGCCGTAGGTCTCGCGTTGTTCCCCCGGCCCGGTCCGCTCCGCCTGCGGGTCGGAGGGGCCGGCCTGCTCCTTGGGCTCCCAGTGGTCGCCCACCTTCTCGAAGGTGTGCTTCAGGGCGGCGTAGGCGACGCGGTGGGCGTACTGCTCGTCGCCCTCGTGCGCGCGCACGTGCAGGGCGGAGTCGTGGGCTTCGGCGAAGGTCGCCTGCGCATGCGGCTCGCTGCGGGCGACCGGGGCGGGGAGGCCCGCGGGGTCGGGCTGCTCACCTGAGGTCGGCATGCCCGCAGGGTGCCCGGATGCGGCCGAGCTACGCCGGGTCGAGCTGGGCGGCGGCACCGGGACGCGGCTCGGGGACGAGCCCGACGTCGACCGCCCCGCGCCTGAGCATGACCAGGGCCTGCTCCAGCGGCACCGGACGTCCGAACAGGTAGCCCTGGGCTGCCACGCAGCCGGCCCCCCGCAGCAAGGCTGCCTGCTGCGCGTCCTCAACACCCTCGGCCAGGCTGACGACGTCGAAGCTGGTGCACATGGCCAGCACCGCGGTGAGCAGCGACGACGCGCGAGGGTCGTGGCCCAGGTCGGTGACGAAACTACGGTCGATCTTGCAGATGTCGAACGGGAACTGCCGCAGGTAGGCCACCGAGGAGTAGCCGATGCCGAAGTCGTCGAGCGCCAGGAGGGCACCGGTCTCCTTGAGCCGAGCGAGCCTCGTCTGCACGCCCGCGGCATCCTCGAGCAGGGCCGTCTCGGTGAGCTCGATGATCAGCTGCGGCCGGTGGCTCGCCGGCGGCAGGCAACGCAGCTGCTCGACCAGGACGTCGTCCTGCAGCTGGCGCGCCGACACGTTGACACCCATCGTCACGGAGCGCCCCACGTCCTCGCCCAGCAGGCTCGCATCGTGCCAGGCCCGCGCCAGCACCCGCTCGCCGAGCCGGCCGATCAGTCCCGCCTCTTCGGCGGCGTGGATGAACTCGTCGGGCCCGATCAGGCCGCGCTCGGGATGCGCCCAGCGCACCAGGGCCTCGAACCCGTCGACCCGGCCGTCGTCCAAGCTGATGACAGGCTGGTAGTAGACGATGAACTCGTCCCGGTCCAGTGCCAGGCGCAGCTGGTCGACGAGCTCGAGCCGGGCGAGGCTCTCGGAGCGCATGGCGTGCTCGAAGACCTCGACCCGTCCCTTGCCGAGCGTCTTCGCGCGGTACATGGCGAGGTCGGCGTTGCCCAGCAGGGTGCCGTCGTCGTCCCCGGGGCGAGCGGCGGCCAGGCCCACGCTGCCCCCGACGACGAGCAGGCGGCCGGCGACGTGGACGGGCTCGAGCAGGGCTGCGAGCACCCGCTCGGCCGCCTCCCGTGCCTGCTCGTCGTCGGCCAGGTTGTGCAGCAGGATGGCGAACTCGTCACCTCCCAGCCGGGCGACGAGGTCGACCGACCGGACGCTGCGGGTGAGGCGCTCCGCGATGATGCCGAGAACCTGATCGCCGACCTCGTGGCCGAACCTGTCGTTGACCGCCTTGAACCCGTCGAGGTCGCAGAACATCACCGCCACGCCGTGCCGTCGCTCTGCCGCAGCGAGCGACGTACGCAGGTGGTCGCTGAACCGGCTGCGGTTCGCTAGCCCGGTGAGCGGGTCACTCGCCGCGAGCGCCAGGTGCTCGGCGGTGAGGCGCAGCCGGACCAGACCCTCCCCTGCCACGCTGGCGAGCGCGTCGAGGGCCTGCCGGTCCGCGGCGGTGTAGCCGTTGCCGGGGCGTGGCGCGGCGATCAGCCAACGATCGGGCTCGGCCGGCACCTCGCAGCCGATCTCCCGGCTTCGCGGCGGGCTGCTCGACAGCCGCACCGACGGGCTCCTCAACATCAGGCGCGCGTGCGCCTGCAGCGCGGCCAGCAGCGTGGCCTCGTCGCCCGCGGCCGAGGACTGTTGCGCCGCGCCGAACAGTCCCTGCAGGCGCACCCGGTCCTCGCTGGAGCTGCGGGCGGTCCGGGCGGCAGCGAGGATGGTGACGACGGGGACGACGACGAGTGCGCTCACCCAGACCGGCTGTGCCCGCAGCACCACGGCTGACAGGTAGCCGATGCTGGCCGTGCCGGCGAAGCAGGTGACCGACAGCAGTACCGCGCCGTCGAGCAGCACCGCGGGCGTCGACGTGCGGCTCTCCAGGCTCACGGACACGGCGGTGATGACCAGGTCGGCGGTGAAGTAGACCGTCGCGGCGACGGCGACGGCCATGAGCTCCATCGGGCGAGTGCGGCCTACGGCCGGGAACAGGTGCAGCACGCTGAGCGCTACCCACCCGTCGACAGCCCCCAGGCCTACGTTGAACACGCGGTGCTCCCAGGGTCGCCGGCCGGTGAGCTGGGTCAGCACGCAGCCGGCGACCCACAGCACCAGGGCCTGCTCCGCCGGCAACAGCACGCCGATCACCACGAGCGCGCCGAACTCCAAGCCGATGCAGACGTCGCCCACCGGCGTGCTGAGTACCAAGGGGACAGCGGCCAACCCCACGATGACCGGGATGATCGCCGCGCTCCACCCGAGCGGCGCGCCCGCAGCGAGCCAGCGCCCGCCCTGCATGCCGACGAGTCCCAGCCCGACGAGGATGACCGCGAGGTCGAACGCGAGGTAGCCCCGCACGACTCGCCGCACCGACACCGAACCTCCCCGCGAGCATCCGGCGAATCTGCCCGCGCTCTTGCCCGAGGTCATCGGCATCTCGCAGCCCGCACCTAACCCGGCAGCCCGACGGGGCACGTCAGCTGAGCAGGCGCTCGAGGTGGGAGTCGGTGATGCGCCGGAACAGCCGGCGCGAGCGGGTGCGGTCGAGGACCGCGACCTCGAGCGTGCTCGCCGACAGCCGCCGCTCCGGGGTGCCGTTGGACTGGGTCCCCGCCTCGAGGGCATGCAGCGCCGCCTGCACCGCGACCGACAGCGACGCCCCCGGGTCGTGGTGCTCCCGCAGGTTCGTGCTGATGGTCTCGGCCTGGCCGCCCATCGCGACGAAGTTCGACTCGTCGTACACCGAGCCGTCGTAGGTCAGCCGGTAGACCTGGTCGTCACCCTGCTGGGCCCCGACCTCGGCGACAACAATCTCGACCTCGTACGGCTTCTGGTTCTCGATGAAGATTGAGCCCAAAGTCTGCGCGTAGGCATTGGCCAGCGCGCGGACCGTGACATCGCGCCTGTCGTAGCTGTAGCCCCGAAGGTCGGCCAGCCGTACGCCGGCGACGCGCAGGTTCTCGAACTCGTTGTACTTGCCGACTGCCGCGAACGCGATCCGGTCGTAGATCTCGCTGACCTTGTGCAGAGCGCGCGAGGGGTTTTCGGCCACGAACGCGATGCCGTCGACGTAGGTGAGGACGACGACGCTGCGCCCGCGGGCGATCCCCTTGCGGGCGTACTCGCTGCGGTCCCGGACGATCTGCTCCGGGCTCGTGTAGAAGGGCGTGGTCATACCGCGCCCCCCGGGTTGGTCATCCGCTCGGCGACGAGCGCCTCGACCACCTCACCGACCTCGCCGTCAGGCAGCCGCCGGTAGCCCTCGTCGGTGACGGTGACGACGACCGGGTAGATCCGGCGAGTCTGGTCAGGACCGCCGGTGGCCGAGTCGTCGTCGGCCGCGTCGTAGAGCGCCCCGACGGCCAGCCGCACGGCGGTCGTCTCGTCGACCGGCTCGCGGTAGAGCTTCTTCAGCGCGCCGCGGGCGAACACCGAGCCCGACCCGACCGAGTGGAACGAGTGCTCCTCGTAACGCCCGCCCGTGACGTCGTAGGAGAAGACCCGGCCAGCCCCCGTCTCGGGGTCGTAGCCGGCGAACAGCGGCACCACGGCCAGGCCCTGCATCGCCATCGCGAGGTTGCCCCGGATCATGGTGGACAGCCGGTTGGCCTTGCCCTCGAGCGAGAGCACCGTGCCCTCGATCTTCTCGTAGTGCTCGAGCTCGACCTGGAACAGGCGCACCATCTCGACGGCCACCCCCGCGGTGCCGGCGATGCCGACGCAGGAGAACTCGTCAGCCGGGAACACCTTCTCGATGTCGCGCTGGGCGATGATGTTGCCCATCGTCGCCCTGCGGTCACCGGCCATCAGCACGCCGGTGCTGTGCACGATGGCGACGATCGTCGTGCCGTGCGGCGCCTCGGGCACCGGCCCGGGCAGCAGGCCCCGCGCGCCCGGTAGCAACTCGGGGCGCACCCCGGCCAGGAACTCGGTGAACGACGAGACGCCGGGGGTCAGATACTCACGCGGCAGCCGGTGAGCGCCGGCGCTGGGGATCACGGGCGCTACTCCCCGCCCTTCTGCACGTAGCCGCGGACGAACTCCTCAGCGTTCTCCTCGAGCACGCCGTCGATCTCATCGAGCAGGGCGTCGACGTCGTCACCCAGCTTCTCGTGGCGCTCCTTGGCGTCGGCCTGCGCCTCCTCGACGGGCGCTGCCTCGTCGACCTCCTCGGAGCGGCGGCTCGCGCGCTCCTGCCCACCGGTGTCGTTGCTGGCCATGACCTCTCCCCTGCCGCGCCTTCGCTGCTGCGTCTCGCGGACTGCGAATTGCGTCCTCGCCTCGAACCCTAGCCGTCTGCTCGGACTCCGAACCGGCCGCTGAGGCCCACATCTGCCGCCAGTACCCGAGCGGCTACCGCAGCCGCCCGGACGTGGACCGCTCTACCCTGCGCCCGACAGGGCGTCGACGAGTTCGCGCGCCTCGGCGCAGCGGTCGAGCAGCTCGCCGACGTGCGCGCGGGTGCCCCGCAGCGGCTCGAGCATCGGCACCCGCTGCAGTGTGTCGCGCCCGACGTCGAAGATCACCGAGTCCCAGGACGCGGCGGCGATCTGGTCGGGGTACTTCGCCAGGCAGCGGCCGCGGAAGTAGGCGCGGGTGTCGTCCGGTGGCGCGGTCATCGCCGCGGTCACCTCGTCCTCCAGGAGCAGGGTGTCGATGCTGCCGCGTGCCACCAGCCTGTTGTACAGGCCGCGGTCGGGCCGCACGTCGCTGTACTGCAGGTCGACGAGCTGCAGGCGGGGGGCGTCCCAGGCGAGCCCGTCGCGGGCGCGGTAGCCCTCGAGCAAAGCCAGCTTGGCGACCCAGTCCAGCTCGCGCACGCAGCGCATGGGATCGTCGGCGAGCCGGTCGAGCACCGACTCCCACCGCGCCAGCACGTCGCGGGTCTGCTCGTCGGCGTCGACCCCGTAGCGGTCGTCGATGAACTTCCGGGCCTGGTCGAGGTACTCCCCCTGCAGCTGCAGCGCCGTCATCCGCCGCCCGTCGCGCAGCACGAGCTGGTGGCGCAGGCCGGGGTCGTGGGAGACGGCGCGCAGGGAGGCGACCGGGGACTCCACCGACAGGTCGGCGCCGAGCCAGCCGGCCTCGATCATCGACAGGACGAGGGAGGTGGTGCCGATCTTGAGGTAGGTGCTGATCTCGCTGAGGTTGGCATCGCCGATGATCACGTGCAGCCGGCGATACTTCTCCGGGTCGGCGTGCGGCTCGTCGCGAGTGTTGATGATGGGGCGCTTCAGCGTCGTCTCGAGCCCGACCTCGACCTCGAAGAAGTCGGCCCGCTGGCTCAGCTGGTAGCCGGCACCCCGCCCGTCGACACCGATCCCCACCCGGCCGGCGCCGCTGACCACCTGGCGGCTGATGAAGAACGGGGTGAGGTGGCGCACGATCTCGGGGAACGGCGTGCTGCGCGACATCAGGTAGTTCTCGTGGCAGCCGTACGAGACGCCCTTGTTGTCGGTGTTGTTCTTGTACAGCTGCACGGGCGACGAACCGGGCACCTCGAGCGCCCGCCTGGCCGCCTCGGCCATCACCCGCTCACCCGCCTTGTCCCACAGCACCGCGTCACGGGGGTTGGTGACCTCAGGCGAGGAGTACTCGGGGTGGGCGTGGTCGACGTAGAAGCGCGCGCCATTGGTGAGGATGACATTGGCCAGGCCCAGGTCGTCCTCGTTGGCCGGAGCTCCGGGATCGGTCAGCGGCGTGCCGACGGCATCGAAGCCGCGGGCGTCGCGCTGGGGTGACTCCTCCTCGAAGTCCCAGCGCGTGCGGGCCGGCCCGTGTCGCTGCGGGTAGCTGCTGACCACCAGCGACGAGGCCGCCATCGGGTTGGCGCCGGGCTGAGCCGGCACGGACACGCCGTACTCCGTCTCTACACCCATGATCCGCCGGACCGTCATGAGTCGAGCCTAGAGCGTGGGCCCCGGGTGCGGCGACGCGACGGGCAGCCAGCGCCATCCCGCTTGCGCGGCCGACCCCGGCTCGCGCTGTGGGATGGACTGCCCTGCGTCAGAGGTACTGCCCGGTGTTGGCAATCGTGTCGATGGCCTTGCCCGAGTCGCCGCCCTTGCCTCCGGTGACGAGGGTGCGGATGTAGACGATCCGCTCCCCCTTCTTGCCCGAGATCCGCGCCCAGTCGTCGGGGTTGGTGGTGTTGGGCAGGTCCTCGTTCTCCTTGAACTCATCCAGGCACGACGCGAGCAGGTGCGACAGCCGGATACCGCGCTGCCCGGTTTCCAACACCTGCTTGACCGCCATCTTCTTGGCCCGCGCGGCGATGTTCTCGATCATCGCCCCGCTGTTGAAGTCCTTGAAGTACAGGACCTCCTTGTCACCGTTGGCGTAGGTCACCTCGAGGAAGCGGTTCTCGTCGGTCTCGGAGTACATCCGCTCGACGACGCGCTGGATCATGCCCTGGCACGTGGCCTCGCGGTTGCCGCCGTGCTCCGCGAGGTCCTCGGCGTGCAGCGGCAGGTCATAGGTCACGTACTTGGCGAAGATGTCACGGGCGCCTTCGGCGTCGGGCCGCTCTACTTTGATCTTCACGTCGAGGCGCCCGGGCCGCAGGATCGCCGGGTCGATCATGTCCTCGCGGTTGGATGCACCGATGACGACAACGTTCTCGAGCAGCTCGACCCCGTCGATCTCGGCCAGCAGCTGCGGAACGATGGTGTTCTCGACGTCACTGGAGACACCAGAGCCGCGGGTACGGAAGATCGAGTCCATCTCGTCGAAGAAGACGATGACGGGCATACCCTCCGAGGCCTTCTCGCGGGCCCGCTGGAACACCAGACGGATCTGCCGCTCGGTCTCGCCCACGTACTTGTTGAGCAGCTCAGGGCCCTTGATGTTGAGGAAGTAGGCCCGCCCGTCGCCCCGCCCGGTCGCCAGCTCAACCTTCTTCGCCAGCGAGTTGGCGACGGCCTTGGCGATGAGCGTCTTGCCGCACCCAGGTGGCCCGTAGAGCAGCACGCCCTTCGGCGGCTTGAGCTTGTGCTCGAGGAACAGGTCCTTGTGCAGGAACGGCAGCTCGACGGCGTCGGTGATCGACTCGATCTGCGACTGCAGGCCGCCGATGTCGTCATAGGAGATGTCGGGCACCTCCTCGAGGACGAGCTCCTCGACCTCCGACTTCGGGATCCGCTCGTACGCCCAGCCGCTGCGCGTCTCGACGAGCAGAGAGTCGCCCGACTTCAGCGGGGAGTCGAGCACTGGCTGCGCCAGCATCACGACGCGCTCCTCGTCGGCATGGGCGGTCACCAGCGCGCGGTCGCCGCCCGCGAGGATCTCCTTGATCTGCACGACCTCGCCCAGCCGCTCGAAGTCGAGCGCCTCGACCACGTTCATGGCCTCGTTGAGCATGACCTCCTGGCCGCGGCGCAGCGTCTCGACCGGGACGTTCGGCGACAGCACCACGCGGATCTTGCGGCCCTGGGCGAAGATGTCGACGGTCCCGTCGTCCTTGCCCTCGAGGAAGACGCCGTAGCCGTTGGGCGGCTGGGCGAGCCGGTCGACCTCTTCCTTCAGTGTGACGATCTGGTCGCGCGCCTCGCGCAGGGTCGCCACCAGCTTGTCGTTCTGGCTCACGACGCCCGCCAGCCGTGACTGCGCCTCGGCCAGCCTGTCCTCGACCACGCGCATGTGGCGGGGCGAGTCGGACAGGCGGCGACGAAGGGTGCTGACCTCGTCCTCGAGAAACGACAGCTCGGTACGAAGCTGCCCTACCTCTTTCTCGTACTGAGCTGCGCGAGACGCCGCGCTGCCGCGGTCGTCCGGACCGGACCGAGGGCTTGGCATGGCCGCCACCTCCCGCTGTCGAGGGCGAAGTCTTACCTTACCGTCGGCACCCGCTTCGGAGCATGAATCCGACACGCCATCAACTGGGTGGCATGGCTCTCAGTGGCATCCCTATCGGGACGGCCGCCATGGGGACTCAGCCGGACTGGATGTCCACCGCCTTGACGGGGTCGGCTGGGTCGCCCGCGTTGACCTGCTGGACCTGCTGGACCGCGGTGACCTTCGACGGCCGGCGGCGGCGCGGCGGGACACTGACCCCTGGCGCCATCCGGCGAGCGGTGACCACGAACCCAGTGTGGCCGATCATCCGGTGATCCGGCCGTACGGCGAGCCCGTCGACGTGCCAGGTGCGCATCAGCGTCTCCCACGGCTGCGGCTCGGTGAAGCCGCCGTGCGCACGCAGGTCCTCGACGGTGCGGGCGAGCTGCGTCGTGGTGGCCAGGTAGGCGCAGAGCACCCCGCCGGGCACGAGGGTGTCGGCGACGGCCGGCAGCACCTCCCACGGGGCGAGCATGTCGAGCACGACGCGGTCCGCCGCCGCGTCCTCCGGATGCTCGGGCAGGGCGGCTAGGTCGGCGACGCGGCAGGTCCAGGCCGGGTGCGAGCCGCCGAAGAACGCCTCCACGTTGCGCTCGGCGACGGCGGCGAAGTCCTCGCGTCGCTCATACGAGACCAGCCGGCCCTCGTCGCCGACCGCCCGTAGCAGTGAGCACGTGAGGGCGCCGCTGCCTGCTCCCGCCTCGATGACCCGGGCGCCGGGAAAGACGTCAGCGGCGGCCACGATCTGCGCGGCGTCCTTGGGGTAGACGACGGTCGCGCCGCGGGGCATCGAGAGCACGAAGTCCTGCAGCAGCGGGCGCAGGGCGACGTACTCGGTACCGCCGGTGCTCGTCACGACCACACCTTCGAGCGAGCCGATCAGGGCATCGTGCTCGATGGCCCCCTTGTGGGTGTGGAACTGCTTGCCCGGCACCAGCAGCACGGTGTGCTTGCGCCCCTTGGGGTCGGTCAGCTGGACCCGGTCGCCGACAGCGAAGGGGCCGCGCCGCCGGCGTGCGCCGGCCGGCATGGGTGCCGAGTCGGACGGCGCAAGCATCGTGTCCGTCGGCGCGACCGTACCGGTCACCTGCTGCCCCGGGCGGGCTGCGCCAGTCGGGCTGCCAGGTCGACGGCGGCGAGGACGCCGACCGGCCGGCCCTGCTCCACCACGAGGTACTCCGAGGCAGGGGCGCTCTCGACGGCGGCCATCAATGCCTCACCGGACAGCTGCGCGTCGAGCACGAGCGCCGGTGTGAGGGTCCGGGAGACGTCGCTGATGCTGGTCCACGGGCGCCGCTCGGGCGGGACGGCGTCGGCCGCCGCACCGTTCATCAGCGCGGTCGGCTCGCCGCGGCCGTCGACCACGACCACCGCTCCCGAGCGTGACTCGGCGGCACGCCGCATCGCCTCGGCCAGCGGCAGCGACGCCTCGACCGGAAGCGCCCGCCGTGCCAGGCCCGCCGCCGTCAGGCCCGGGAGCCGGCTGCGGACCTGCGCGCGCTGCAGCGTCTGCCAGGCACCGGCGGCGATGATCCCGGCGGTGGCGAACAGCCAGATCGACCCCGACACGCCGCCGTCGAGCTGCGACGCGAACACGACGAGCGCGATGGCGACGAGAAAGCCGGCGTACGCGGCCGCCCGGGTCGCGCGGAGCTGGTCGTGCGTCACCCGCCACACGCCTGCCAGGAGCACCCTGCCACCATCGAGCGGCAGACCGGGTGCCAGGTTGAACACGCCCAGCGCCAGGTTGAGCGTGAACAGGTCGAGGACCAGCGTGCCGAGCGCGCTGTGCGCATCGACCATCTGGTAGATGGCCCATCCGACAGCCCCGAGCAGCAGGTTGACCCCGGGCCCGGCGGCGGCGATGAGCGCCTCCGCACGCGGGGTCTGCGGCTCGGGGCGGAAGTGGGTGACGCCGGCGAACCCGAACACGGTGATCGACAGGACGTCGAAGCCCAACCGCTGAGCGACGAGGGCGTGCCCCATCTCGTGCAGGATCAGGCTGACCAGGAACGCGGCCGCGGTCACGGCCGCCAGGAGCCACACCTGCCGTTCGGTGAGATCAGGCAGCCGCTCCGCGTCGAGCCGCGAGTACAGCGAGCCGACCAGCACGGCAAAGACCAGGGTGACCGGCGAGGCGTACACCGGCACGCCGCGGAAGGCGAGAAGGCGCAGCCCCTGTCCGGGGGTCGCGCGAGGCGGCCGGGCGGGGGGCATGCCTCGATGGTCTCAGACCCAGCGGTCACCGGGGCCGCCGACGCGGGTCGAAGACGCACCGGCACCGGCGGGCGCAGGTGGCACGGCGCGGAGCACCGCGAACACGAGCGTGGCCGGGTCGACGCCCGCTGCCGCAGCGACCACCTCTAGGTGAACGAGCGCCCAGCCCGACGCCCGCGACAGCACCTGCAGCATCGATGGGCGGTCGCCGGCGCAGCCGAGTGTCACCCGGGTGGCGCGGGTCAGCGGCGGCCGCACGGCGGCGAGCCGGGCGAGGACGGTCTCGGCCGTGGCTGTCGTGCTGACGAGCACGGCGTGGTCCGGTCCGCCCAGGGCTGGATCGAGCGCCTCGGCTGCCTCTGTCACGGTGCCCGTCGGACCGGCGCCAGCTCGCAGCGCGGGACCGAGCCCGCTGGCCGGCGCGAGGTCGAGGACGCTGGCGCCGGACCGCACCCCTGCCAGGGCGAGCGCAGTCGCCGCGAGCGGCGCCGACAGGACCGGCATGGGATCCCATCGGCGGCTGGCGTCAGGCCGGAAGACGGCGTAAGGACCCGTCGCGGTGCCCAAAACTGTCAGTGGCTGAACCTAGGGTCACGCCATGACGACGACGACCCCACCGGTGGCAGGCACGACGAGCACGGGCCGAGCCGTAGACGTCGCCGGTACCGCTGCTGTCCTGGAGGGAGCCGAGGTTGCTATGCCGGCCGACGCCATGGTCATCGGCTCGCTGTCCCCCTCTCGCGCCGGCGACTTCATGGCCTGCCCGCTGCGTTACCGCTTCCGGGTGGTCGACAAGCTGCCCGAGCCGGCGAGCCCGGCCGCAGTCCGCGGAACCTTGGTGCATGCCGTCCTCGAGCAGTTGTTCGACCTCCCCGCTTCGGAGCGCACCCCGGCGGCCGCGGCGGCACTGCTGAGCCCGGCGTGGGCGGCGCTGCTGTCTGACGAGCCGGAGCTTGCCACGGTGCTCGGATCGTCCGGCGGCGACGAGGCGGCCTGGTTCGAGTCGGCCACCACGCTGCTCGGTAGCTACTTCTGTCTGGAGGACCCGCAGCGCCTGCAGCCGGCCGCCCGCGAGCTGCTCGTCGAGCACGTGCTCGAGGGCGGGCTGCGGTTGCGTGGCTACATCGACCGGCTGGACGAGGCGCCGACCGGTGAGATCCGCGTCGTCGACTACAAGACGGGCCGCGCGCCCGGGGCCGCCTTCGAGCGCTCGGCGCTGTTCCAGCTCAAGTTCTACGCGCTCGTCATCTGGAAGACGCGGGGCAGCGTCCCCCGTGAGCTGCGCCTGCTCTACCTCGGCGACGGCCAGCGGCTCGTCTACCACCCCGACGCCGACGAGCTGACCTCGTTCGAGCGCACGCTGCGCGCGCTGTGGCTGGCGATCGAACGCGCCCACACGACCGGTGACTGGCGCGCCTCGCCCAGCCGGCTGTGTGACTGGTGCTCGCACCAGGCGCTGTGTCCCGCCTTCGGCGGCACGCCCCCACCGCTGCCTCTTCGCCCCGCGGCGCGCATCGAGGAACCGGCGCTCGAGATCTGCGAGCCCGAAGGCTGACTGTCACCGGCGCGCGCGTCAAGAGGGAGGTGTTCGCTGTGGACGCAGGCGTCCTGTCCCCAGCGTCACGCAGGGCGCTTCGCTCAACGCGTTGCGCGCCGAGGCTGAGCCGCATGAGCCGAGCCGCACGCCACTCGAACCCGTCCGCCCGTCCTCCGGTCCTGCGCCTCACCGACCCGGCGTCCATCCTCACCTCCGTGCCCTACCTCGTGGGGTTCGAGCCGCAGGAGAGCCTGGTCCTGATGGCGCTGCACGGTCCACGCAAGCGCGTCGGCCTCACGCTGCGCGTCGACTTGGGCGACGGCACGTCGCGTGCCGACCGCGTCATAGCTGCCGAGGCCGCGGGACACGTCGTACGCGAGCTGGCCGATGCACAGCCGGCGGCGGCCCTCGCCGTGGTGTACACGAATGAGGGCCCAACTGGCGGCAATGGCACCCGCGCCGGATCCGGCGCTCACGAGGCGCTCGTCCCTGAGCTCACGGCCCGGCTGAGCGCTGCCGGTGTCGAGCTGGTGAGCGTGCTCCGCGTGTCGGGCGGCCGCTGGTGGGCCGACGACCCGTGTGCCGACATCTCCTGCTGCCCTCCAGACGGCCAGCCGGTTCCGCAGCCGCGGACTGGCGCGGCGTCGTCGTCCGCGACACTGGCGGCCGCCACCTTCGTCGCCGACGGGCGAGCCGTGCTGCCCGACCGCGCCGCCCTCGAGCACCTGCTCGACCCGGACCCGCGAGCCGACCACGAAGCAGTTCGCGACGCTCTGCTCGAGCGCGACGATGGTGCGAGCGGGAGCAGGATCGACGGCCGTGTCACGCTGCGACGGCTTCGCCGGGCGGCACATGCGGTGACGGCGGGGCGCCGGCTGTCCGACGCCGCCGTCGGCCGGCTCGCGGCCGGCCTGCGCTCGGTCGCTGTGCGCGACCAGGTTCTCAGCCTGGTCGTCGACCCCGACGCCGCGGGCATCCGCGAGGTCCTGATCCATCTCGTTCGACGGCTCCCGCCGCCGGACGACGCCCACGCCGCCGCGATGCTGGCGTGGGTCGCGCACGCGGAGGGGTCCGGGGCACTGGCCAACGTCGCGGTCGACCGGGCGCTTGCGGGTGTCCCTGACCACAGCCTGGCGCGACTGGTCGACGCGGCACTGCGCGGCGGTCTGCCGCCGCAGCGGCTGCACGAGGTCGCCCACCTGCTGCGTTCCGGCAGGGGCGCAACGCCACACCAGGGAAGGGCTGCAGCGTCATGACCGGTGTCCGGCCTGCGAGGTCAGCGCCGAACCGGCGCGCCGGCGAGCCCGGCAAGGGCACCCACCGTCACGCCCACGAGCGAGTCGACCACCTCGACACCGGCGCGGCCCGCCATCAGCTGCCCAGCAGCAGGCACGCTCGGGACGAAGACAACCGGGCATCCCGCAGCAACACCCGACTGCACACCCGCCGTGCTGTCCTCGAGCACGACACACCGCTGGGGCGCGACGCCGAGCCGCTGTGCTGCCACGAGGTACGGCTCCGGGTGCGGCTTGCCCTGCCCGACCTCGTCTCCAGCGACAGTCACCTCAAAGCGGTGAGTGTTGCCGCTGTCCGACAAGCCACCGAGCACGGCGTCGACCAGGAGCCGGTACGACGACGACACGAGTGCGGTCCTGACGCCCGCGCGAGCGAGGTCGTGCAGCAGCTCGGCGGCTCCCGGCATCAGCGGCGGGGCGGTGCCGAGCAGCTCTGCCATCCGTCCGAGCAGCTCACCGGCCACCTGGCGGGGATCGGCCGCTGCCGCCGCCGGCGTGGCGAGCGAGGCAAGCAGCAGCGGGACGGCGGTCTCGAGCCGCTGGCCGATCATCGCCGCCTTGGCCTGCGGGGTGAACACTCCCCCGAGCCGGCCGGCGATCTCGTGCTCGGCCACGGTCCAGACCGGCTCCGAGTCGACGAGCAGCCCGTCCATGTCGAACAGCACCGCCCAGCCCGCACCATCCGCGCCTCGGGTGCCGACGGCTTCCTGGTCCTGCCTCACCGGGCAGCGAAATACTTGGCCTCAGGATGATGCACGATGATCGCGTCCGTCGACTGCTCCGGGTGCAGCTGGAACTCCTCCGAGAGCTCCACCCCGATCCGCTCCGGGTGGAGCAGCTCCACGACCTTCGCGCGGTCCTCCAGGTTGGGGCACGCCGGGTAGCCGAACGAGTAGCGCGAGCCGCGGTAGCCCTGCTTGGTCAGCACCGCGTCGAGGTCGCCCGAGTCATCGCCGTCGATGCCCAGCTCCTGCCGCACCCGGCGGTGCCAGTACTCGGCCAGAGCCTCCGTCAGCTGCACCGACAGCCCGTGCAGCTCGAGGTAGTCCCGGTAGGCGTTCTTCGCGAACAGCTCGGCAGCGACCTCGCTCACCCGGTTGCCGACCGTCACCACCTGGAAGGCAACGACGTCACGCTCGCCGGTCTCCTCAGCGCGGAAGAAGTCGGCGATGCACAGCCTGCGCTCGCTGCGCTGCCGCGGGAAGGTGAAGCGGGTCCGCTCCGAGCCGGTCCCGCGAGTGCCGTCACCGTCGAGCACGATGAGGTCCTCGTCCTTGCTCGCAGCCGGGAAGTAGCCGTAGACGACGGCCGACTCGAGCATCTTCTCGGCCTGCATCCGCTCCAGCCAGGCCCGCAGCCGCGGCTTGCCCTCGGTCTCGACGATCTCCTCGTACGACGGCCCGTTCCTGACCTGCTTGAGCCCCCACTGGCCACGGAACAGGGCCCGTTCGTCAAGCAAGGTGGCGTAGTCCGCGAGACCGATGCCGCGCACGATGCGGTCGCCCCAGAAGGGCGGGTTGGGCACCGAGGCGTCGATCGCGACGTCGGAGCGGCCGGGCGTTGCCGGCGCCGGCTCGGTCACCCGGGTTCTGGTCCGGCGCTTCGCCGGCTGCAGGGACGAGGCGGGGGCGAGCCCGCGCTTGACGGCCATCACCGCATCCATCAGCCGCAGCCCCTCGAAGGCGTCCCGGGCGTAGCGCACGGTGCCCTCGTAGACCTCCGCGAGGTCCTCCTCGACGTAGCCGCGGGTCAACGCAGCTCCACCCAGCAGGACGGGGAATTTCTGCGCCACGCCTCGCGCGTTGAGCTCCTGCAGGTTCTCCTTCATGACGACCGTGCTCTTGACCAGCAGTCCGCTCATGCCGATCGCGTCGACCTGGTGCTCCTCGGCCGCGTCGATGATGGCTGCCGCGGGCTGCTTGATACCGAGGTTGACGACGGTGTAGCCGTTGTTCGACAAGATGATGTCGACGAGGTTCTTGCCGATGTCGTGCACGTCGCCCTTGACGGTTGCGAGCACGATGCTGCCCTTGCCCTCGTCACCCTCGCTGCGCTCGATGTGCGGCTCGAGGTGGGCGACGGCGGCCTTCATCACCTCAGCCGACTGAAGCACGAACGGCAGCTGCATCTCGCCGGCTCCGAACAGCTCGCCGACCACCTTCATGCCCGCCAGCAGCGTGTCGTTGATGATCGCCAACGCGGGCCGCTCGGCGAGAGCTGCGTCGAGGTCGTCCTCGAGTCCAGTGCGCTCGCCGTCGATGATGCGGCGCTCGAGCCGTTCCGACAGCGGCAGCGCCGCCAGCTCCTGGGCGCGGGTGAGCCGGGCGTCTGCGCCGCCGTGGTCGGCGTCGAACAGGTCGAGAAAGGCCGTCAGCGGGTCGTAGCCCTCGCGGCGGCGGTCGTAGACGAGGTCGAGCGCGACCTGGCGCTGGTCGTCGGGAATACGCGAGACCGGCAGGATCTTCGACGCGTGCACGATCGCCGCGTCGAGCCCGGCCTTCTGCGCCTCGTTGAGGAAGACGCTGTTGAGCACGACGCGCGAGGCGGGCTTGAGCCCGAAGGAGATGTTCGACAGGCCCAGCACGGTCTGCACGTCGGGGTGCCGCGCCTTGAGCTCGCGAATCGCCTCGATCGTTGCGTGGCCGTCGCCGCGCGACTCCTCCTGGCCCGTGCCGAGCGTGAACGTCAGGCAGTCGATGAGGATGTCGCCCTCGCGCAGCCCCCACTGCTCGGTCAGCGTGCCGATCAGCCGCTCCGCGACGGCGACCTTGTGCTCGATCGTTCGAGCCTGCCCCGTCTCGTCGATGCACAGGGCGACGACGGCGGCACCGTGCTCGCTGACGATCGGCAGCACGCGGGCCCAGCGGGAGCCCGGCCCGTCGCCGTCCTCGAAGTTGACCGAGTTGACGACGACCCGGCCGCCCAGGCACTCAAGACCGGCCTCGATCACCTGCGGCTCGGTGGAGTCCAGCATCACCGGCAGCGTGCTGGCCGTGGCGTAGCGCTGGGCGACCTCGCGCATGTCGACGGTGCCGTCGCGCCCGACGTAGTCGACGCACACGTCGATCAGGTGGGCGCCTTCGCGGGTGGCGTCACGGGCCAGCCCGACGACGTCGTCCCACCGGGCGTCGAGCAGCGCGTCGCGGAAGGCCTTGCTGCCGTTGGTGTTGGTGCGCTCCCCCACCATCAGAACCGAGGCGTCCTGCCGGAACGGCACGCTGGCGTACAGCGAGGCCGCGGCCGGCTCGTCCTGTGGACGCCGATCAGGCAGCCCCCGGCCCGACACGCGCTCCACGACCTGGCGCAGGTGCTCCGGGGTCGTGCCGCAGCAGCCGCCGACCAGGGCCACCCCGTACTCGCGGGTGAAGCTGTCGTGCGCGTCGGCGAGCTCGGCGGGTGTCAGCGGGTAGCTCGCGCCGTTCTGCGCCAGCACGGGCAGCCCAGCGTTGGGCATGCACGACAAGCCCACCCGCGCATGCTGCGACAGGTGGCGCAGGTGCTCGCTCATCTCGTCCGGCCCGGTCGCACAGTTCAGCCCGATCAGGTCGATGCCGAGCGGCTCCAGCGCGGTCAGGGCCGCGCCGATCTCGGTGCCGAGCAGCATCGTTCCCGTGGTCTCGATCGTGACCTGCGCGATCAGCGGGATGCGCACCCCGCCGGCGCGCATCGCCCGGCGGGCACCCACTACGGCGGCCTTGGCCTGCAGCAGGTCCTGCGCCGTCTCGATCAGCACGGCATGGGCGCCACCGGCGATCAGGCCGCTGACCTCTTGCTCGTAGGCGTCGCGCAGGTCGGCGTACGGAGCGTGACCGAGCGTGGGGAGCTTGGTCCCCGGCCCGACACTTCCGAGCACCCAGCGCGGGTGCCCCGGGCTCGACGCCGCGTCGGCCGCCTCACGGGCAATGCGCGCCCCGGCCTCCGCCAGCTCGGTGATCCGGTGCTGGATGCCGTACTCCGCGAGGTTGGGCAGGTTGGCCCCGAAGGTGTTGGTCTCGACGAAGTCGCACCCCACGGCCAGGTACTCGTCGTGGATGGAGCGGATGACGTCGGGGCGCGTGACGTTGAGGACCTCGTTGCACCCTTCATGGCCCTCGAAGTCATCCAGGCTCGGGTCGGCGGCTTGGATCATCGTGCCCATGGCGCCGTCGGCCACCAGGACACGCTCAGACAGGGCGGTCAGGAGCTCGTTGGGCATGCTGCAGAGGGTAGTCGGCCGAGCGCACAACCCCCGTGCCCTACCGCACGCTCAGCCCACCCGGAGGGCCTCCTCGAGCAATCCGAGCGGCGGTGCACCCAGCCCGAGCAGTGCCTGGTGCAGCCGCAGGTGCGAGTAGCCGGTCCCCCACTGCTCGCGTGCCCGGTCGCGGAGCCGCTGGATCACCAGCTTGCCCCAGGTGTAGCGCCCATAGGTGGGGTCGAACGTGGCGCGAACCGCCTCCGCGTGCGCCACCGGCCCGCGCTGGAAGGCGTCGGTCTCGAAGCGCCGGGCGCCCTCCTGCACGTCGAAGGCGCCGGTGTGCACACCGACCGAGACCGCGAGGCGAGTCACCCGGATGAGGGCCTCGACACACATCCCGATGACGAAGCGCGGGTCGCCGGCGCGAAAACCCTCCTCGACGAACAGCTCCTCGGCGTAGTGGGCCCACCCCTCGATGAAGGCCACGGAGTGAAACAGCCGTCGCACGTCGCTGGTGAGCCCTCGCAGGGCACGCCCGTGGGCGAAGTGGCCCGGGGTGACCTCGTGAACGGTGATGCCCGGCAGCGTCGTCCGGCTGAACACGGCCAGCCACTCCTCGCGCGCCTCGGCCGACCACTGCTCGTCGGGCGGGGTGACGTGGTACCACGACGGCGCATCCGGCTCGTAGGGCGCGGCCCAGCTCATCATCGCCATCGCCCAGCGCCGCGACGGCGGCGCCGGACCGACCAGGCACTCGCCGCCGTAGTCGGGCAACAGCCCCCGCTCCAGCGTGAAGGCGGTGGCCTCGGCAATTTGCTCACGCGCCTCGGCATAGATCTGCTCGGGCTCGCTGGGGTGGTCGGCGAGCAGGCGGGGCACCAGCTCGGCGGCGTTCGATCCTGGCTCGAGGCGCTCGCAGGCCTCTGCCAGGATGCCGCGGAGCCGGTCCCGCTCGGTGTCCGCGGTGCTGGCAAGGGCGCCGAGGTCGACCTTGAGCGCCTCCGGGGCTCCGAGCAGCAGAGCCAGGTGCTCGGCGCCGTATGCCGCATCCGGGGAGCCGTCCCGCTCGGCCGCCTCCAGGTGGGTCACCAGCCGGCGGTGGGCGGACAGAGCGGCGTGCAGCCGTGCCTCGCCGCCGCTTGCCGAACCCAGCTCCGCCGCGAGCGGCGTGCCCACCAGGTCTGCCGCGAGCCCCCTGGCAGGGCCGAGCAGGGCCGAGGCGACGGGAGCGGGTACCTGGTCGAGCGTGGACACCGCGACGTCAACGGCGGCGGGCCAGGCCGCCAGGTGCCGCAGCCGCGATGCCGCGCGTTCCGCTTCGGGTGCGTACTCCCGGTCGTAGCAGGCGAGGTCGAGTCCCGACAGGTGCCACATCGGGTTGCGCCGGTGGTCCTCGACCACTCCCAGCTGCGCGTTCAATGCCTGCTCGGCGACACGGAGCCGGGCCGCGTCGAAGCCGTTGGCCGGGTCGGGCTCCCCGCCGAGCCGGGCGAGCCCGCTCTTGACCGCGGACACGGACAGGTCCTGCACCAGGCCGTCGTACTCGTGGCGGCCGGCCCCCTCGCGCATGTCAACGACGCTGAGGTCGCACAGGGCACGCAGGCGAGCGGGCAGGTCGCTGTCGTGTGCCACGGGGACCTCCTCGAACGCACGGGCTCATGGGAGCGGCAGGCGCACGATACGGGCGGAAGCACCGCCGGTGCGCGCGGCGCGCGAGCGGGGCTACTGGCGGCGAGCGGTCCTGGTGCGCTTGGCGGGGCAAGCGGGCTCTCTCAGCGCTGGAGTCGTGACACCGTGGGCAGGTGACAGCCTCGCTCACCCCGCAGGCCGACCTCCGCCAGCTGCCGGGCGGACCGTTGTCCCCCGGCGGTATCGACGTGAGCCTTCCCGGCAACGACGTCACCCTGGCCGGCTCGCGGTGGCCTGGGAGCGGCACGCCGGTGCTGCTGCTGCACGGGCTCGCATCCCAGCGGCGCTTCTGGGATCTGGTGGTCCCGCAGCTCGGTGCCGGCCCGGTCGTCGCGCTGGATGCCCGAGGGCACGGAGCGTCCGGCAAGCCCGTCTCGGGGTACGCGCTGGCCGATGTCGTCGCCGACATCCCCCCTGCCCTCGACGCCCTGGGCCTGTCCCGCGTCGTGGTCGTCGGGCACTCCTGGGGCGGGGCGGTCGCCCTGCACCTCGCGGCGCATCATCCGGAGCGGGTACTCGCCGTCGTCGCCGTCGACGGGGGCTTCAGCCGGCCCGTCACACCCGGCGAGGGCCGGGCGCAGGTGCGCGAGCGGCTGCAGCCTCCCCTTACAGCGCTTCCGCCTGAGCAGCTCGAGGCGATGCTGGCCGGTGGGTCGCTCGCTCGGTGGTGGTCCCCGCAGGTGGCCGCCGCTCTGCGGCCCCTGTTCGGCGTGGGCGAGGACGGCCTGGCCCGCCCGATGCTGTCCTTCGAGCGCCACATGCAGGTGCTCGACGGGATGCTCGACGCCGACGTCGACGCCACCCTGTCGGCCGTGCGGGCTCCCGCCTGGCTGGTGTCCTGCGAGCCACCGGGAGCGCAGGCCTGGGCCGCGGTCAAGGCGGAGGCGCTGCAACGCGCCGCTGACCTGCTGGCGGTGCCTAGGCTGCATCGCTGGGGCGGTGCTCTGCACGACGTACCGTTGCAGTGGCCTGCCCTGGTCGCGGGCCTGATCCGTGCGGCGGCCGACGAAGCGGTAGGAGGTGCCCGGTGATCGAGTTCGAGGGCGTCGGCACCTTGCGCCGCCCGGTGATGGTGGCGGCGTTCGAGGGGTGGAACGACGCGGCCGACGCCGCGAGCGCTGCCGTCGAGCACCTCGAGTCGGTCTTCGATGCCCGCATCATCGGCGCGATCGACCCCGACGACTACTACGACTTCCAGGTCAACCGGCCGACGGTCTCGCTCGGCGCCAACTCGGCCCGCCGTTTGACCTGGCCGACCACGCGGCTGTCCGTGGCCCGCCTTCCCGACTCCGTCCACGACCTGGTCCTGGTTCGTGGGCTCGAGCCCAACATGCGCTGGCGCGGATTCTGCGAGGAGCTCGTCGAAGCCGCGCACGCCCTCGACATCGAGACGGTGACCACCCTCGGCGCGCTGCTGGCGGACACGCCGCATACCCGTCCGGTCCCGGTGAGCGGGACGACGAGCGACGACGCCGTGGCGACCCGGCTCGCCCTCAGCGAGTCACGGTACGAGGGCCCGACGGGCATCGTCGGGGTCTTTCAGGATGCGTGCACCGTCGCCGGGCTGCCCGCGGTGTCGTTCTGGGCCGCTGTCCCGCACTACGTGGCCCAGCCGCCCTGCCCGAAGGCGACGCTCGCCCTGCTGTCCCGCGTCGAGGACATGCTCGACCTCACGTTGCCCCTCGGCGACCTGGCGGAGCAGACCCGTACGTGGGAGCGGCAGGTCGACGAGCTGGCCAACGATGACTCCGAAGTTGCCGACTACGTCCGCTCGCTGGAGTCGCGCGAGGCCGAGACCGAGCTGCCGGAGGCGAGCGGCGACGCGATCGCCCGCGAGTTCGAGCGCTACCTGCGGCGGCGCGGCGAGAGCTGAGCGCGCAGGTTCGCGTCGTGGTCCGACCAGCGGCGTGTCGCGAACGCACACCCCATCCAGCAGGGTCCCGCGGCTGCCCGTTCGGCCGGAGTCAGGCGGCCGGTAGCCCCAACACGCTCCCCAGCACAGCGACGAGGGCCGCGAACATCGCCTCCGGGTCGGTGAAGGTGTCGGGCCCGAACTGGCCGAAGACCTCGAAGCTCACCGCACCGAACAGCGACACCCATGCCAGGACGGCCGCCGTCAGCATCTCGTCCGACACCGTGAGCCCGCTCGCCGCCCGGACCCGCTCGGCGTCGCCGCGCAGCACCTCGGGCGCCTCCCCCGGCGGAGTCAGCGGAGTCAGCGGGGTGGCCCCAGCGGCCTGGGCGTCAGCGGCGAGCCGCAGGAGCAGCGTGATGACGCGGGTCCCCGGCCCCGTCGTCTGCTCGGCGGGGGCGTGGTACCCCGGCACGGGCGTGCCGAAGACCAGGCCGTAGCGGCTGGGTTCCCTGAGCGCCCAGTCGCGGACAGCCCCGGCAGTTGCGCGCCACCTCCCGGCGAGGTCGTCCGGCGCGCACGCAGCCGCTGCCCGTTCGACGGCCTCCCCCAGTTCGGTGTAGGCATCGACGACGAGCAGCGTCAGCAGATCGTCCCGACTGGGCACGTACCGGTAGATGGCCGACGAGACGACGCCGAGGTCGCGCGCCACAGCGCGTAGCGAGAGCCCTGCCGCCCCGTAACTGGCCAAGTGGTCCCGCCCGATCCGTGTGATGTCGGCCAGGGTCCTGACTCGCGCCTGCTGGCGAGGTGTCGACATGTTGCAACTCTCCCCACGCACGAGAGCGGTGTCAACATCAGAGAGCATCGCTCTTGACAGTCCACAGCTCTCGCTGCATGCTGAGGTTCTGGCGAGAGCACCGCTCTCTACATTCGAGGAGCCGAAAATGACACCACGCCACGTCGTCACCGGAGCCGGCCCCGTTGGCTGGACGATCGCCGAGCAGTTTGCAGAGGCAGGGCACGAGGTGCGCGTCCTCACCCGTTCGGGGTCTGGCCCCGAGCACCCGGCCGTCGAGCGACTCCGCGTCGACGTCAGCGACTCGGCCGCCCTGCGCCCGGCCCTGGCTGGAGCCACCGCGGTCTTCCACTGCATCCACGCCCCCTACGCCGCGAAGGCCTGGCGGGAGGAACTCCCTGCGGCCGAGCAGGCTGTGCTGCGGGCCGCGCAGGGCGCCGTTGTCGTCTTCCCGGAGAGCACCTACTCCTACTCCGACCCGGGCGCCCCGATGACGGAGAGCAGCCCGCGCACGGCGACGGGCGGCAAGCGCGGCGTCCGCACCGCCCTGCTCGCCGCTCGCGCCTCGTCGCCGACCCCGGCGGTCAGCGTGGTGGCGTCCGACCTGTACGGACCGCGGGTGCGCAACGCCCACGCGGGCGAGCGGATGGTGCCGGCCGTCCTCGCCGGCCGGACCGTTCGCGTGCTCGGCAGCGCCGACGCGGCGCACTCGTTCACCTACGTGCCGGACTACGCCCGCGCCATGATCGCCGCAGCAGCGGCGCCCTCGGTCTGGGAATCGATCCTGCACGCGCCGACCGCCCGGGCACTGACGCAGCGGGCGCTCGTGCAGGCATTCGCCGATGCGGCCGGTACCCGCGCGCGCGTGGGCACGCTCCCTTCCTGGGTCATCCGCGCGGGCGCCGTCGTCCCCGGCATGCTGCACGAGCTGGCTGAGACGCTCTACCAGTTCACCGACCCGTTCGTGATGGACTCTGCGCACAGCGAGGCCCTGCTCGGCCTGTCCCCCACCCCGCTGGCGGAGGCCGCGCGGGAGACGGTCGACTGGTGGCGCGGCGTGGCACGAGTGCCGGCCGGGCACTGAGCGCACCGGTGCGACGGGACTGGCGCGACCGCGCAACCGGCGCCGCAACCCGGCACAGCGCGGGCGGGTGCGTCAGCCCGGCGGCAGCAGCTCCACACCGAGCAGCGCGTCGACGAGCGCACGCATCAGCTGCGGCGCTGCGGCGTCGTGGCCACCGCGCACCAGCGCATCGCGCGCCCAGCGGTCGACGGCGGACAGCGCTGCCGGGGCGTCGAGGTCGTCGGCGAGCCGGCGCCGCACCTGCTCGACGACGGCTTCCGCGCGCGGCCCGGCTGGCAACGCCGCGGCTGCCCTCCAGTGCTCCAGGCGGCCAGCGGCCGCGTCGAGCTCGGCCGCGGTCCACTCCCAGTCATCGCGGTAGTGGTGGGCCAGCAGGGCCAGCCGGATGGCGGCCGGGTCGGCTCCCTCGGCTCGCAGGTGCGAGACGAACACCAGGTTGCCGAGGGACTTGGACATCTTGGTGCCCTCGTAGGCCAGCATCCCGCTGTGCACGTAGGTGCGAGCGAACGGGCGACCGGCGCTTGCGACCTCGGCGTGGGCTGCACCGCACTCGTGGTGGGGAAACACCAGGTCCGAGCCGCCGCCCTGGATGTCGATCGTGACGCCGAGATGCTCGCGGGCGATGGCGGCGCACTCGACGTGCCATCCCGGCCGGCCCGGCCCGAAGGGCGAGTCCCACGAGGGCTCGCCCGGGCGCTCCGCGCGCCACAGCAGCGGGTCGAGCGGGTCCTTCTTGCCCTGTCGGTCGGGGTCGCCGCCGCGCTCGGCGGCGTACTCCAGCATCTGCGCAACGCTGTAGTGCCCCACCTCTCCGAAGCGCGGCGCCGACGAGACCGCGAAGTAGACGTCGCCGTCGAGCGCGTAGGTGGCGCCCTTGTCCCGCAGCTCCTCGATCATCGTCACGATGAGCGGGATGGCCTCGACCGCACCGACGTAGGCCTTGGGCGGCAGCACCCGAAGCGCGACCATGTCCTCGCGGAACCGCTGGGTCTCCCGCTCGGCGAGCTCCCGCCAGTCCTCGCCGTCGCGTGCCGCGCGCTCGAGCAGCGGGTCGTCGACGTCGGTGACGTTCTGCACGTAGGCGACCTCGTGGCCCGCATCACGCAGCACCCGCTGCAACAAGTCGTAGGTCACGTAGGTGGCGGCGTGGCCGAGGTGCGTGGCGTCGTACGGGGTGATGCCGCAGACGTACATCAACGCAGTCGGACCGGCAGCCAGCGGACGCACCGACCGCGTCGCGGTGTCGTGCAGCCGCAGCGGGAAACCCTGCCCGGCCACGCTCGACAGCGCCGGAGCCGGCCAGGACTGCATGCCCCGATGTTACCGGCGGCCCCCGCAGCCAGTGATCTTGGTCGTGCCGCTCAGAATGGCGGCCACGGGATCGCCGGCCAGTCCTGCGAGGGCTGGGGAAACCGGCCGGTGCGCAGCAGCCGGTCGATCCGCCGGTGGTAGGCGGCGACCTCACGGCGGGTCAGCAACGCCCGCAGCCTCTCGTCGAGGTCGACGTCGAGCCGGAGCCGCTCCAGAACGGCACGCTCGTCAGCGCTGATCCGCTGGCCGCGCCAGCCCCACAGCAGCGTCCGCAGCTTGTCCTCGACGTGGAATGTCACGCCGTGGTCGACCCCGTAGACGTGGCCGACCGGGGGCGGGTCGTCGACAGGGAGCAGGTGCCCCCCCTTGCGGTCGGCATTGTTGACGACAGCGTCGAACAGCGCCATGCGCCGCAGCGCCGGATGCTCGGAGCGGGCGAGCGCGGGCAGGTCGACGTCGTCGTCGACGTCGATCCACAGCTGGCACGAGCCCTCGCCGAAGGGACCGTCGCGCAGCACGGTCGGGGGGACGACCGACCAGCCGGAGGCCGCGCTGACCTCGTAGGTCGCCACCTCCCGCCCGGCCAGCGTGCCATCGGGGAAGTCCCACAGCGGGCGCTCGCCTCGGACCGGCTTGTAGACGCACTGGGCCACGAGGTCACCCGCGCAGACGCTCCCGAACAGGGTGGCGTTGCTCGCGTCGAGCAGCCGCCCCTCCAGTGCCAGCTCGCCGTCGCGCAGCAGCTCCAGCGCCGCGTCGAGCCCGAGCGGCTGCTGCTGGGAGGCGGGCATCTCCTGCCCGGCGCTGCTCACCGGTCCAGTGTGCGCATGCGGACCGCCCTGCGAGCCCCGAGGTGCCGGCGGATCAGGCCGAACCTCCCGTTCCACCCCCGACCGTCGCATCGGAGGAGGCCGCGCGTCGGCGCCGGCCCTTGCGCTTGGGCGGCTGCAGATCGGCCACGCCGCCGCCGGTGTCGTTGACCCGGACGACGAACGGTCTCAGCTCGGTGTATCGGACGATCGAGACCGAGCACGGGTCGACGCTGATCCGCTGGAACGCGTCGAGGTGCAGCCCGAGCGCGTCGGCGATGATGGCTTTGATCACGTCACCGTGGCTGCAGGCGACCCATACCGCGTCGGGCCCGTGCTCGGCGGCCAGGCGCGCATCCCACTCCCGCATCGCACTGACCGCCCGGCGGGAGGTCTCGGCCAGCGGCTCCCCCTCCGGCCCGGGGAAGACCGCGGCGCTCGGATGGGCCTGCACCACCTTCCACAGCGGGTCCTTGGCCAGGACCTTCAGCTCCTTACCCGTCCAGTCGCCGTAACGGCACTCACCGATCCGGTCGTCGACGGCGAGCTCCAGCGGCCGCCCCTCCAGCACGGCGCCGGCCGTCTCCAGGCAGCGGTCGAGTGGGGACGAGACGATGGCTGCGAGCGGCAGCGGCCGCAGCCGCTCGGCCACGGCGGCGGCCTGCTGGCGACCCCGGTCGTCGAGCGAGAGTCCGGGCGTCCAGCCCGCGAGGCGCGGGCCGGTCATCGCAGTGAGCCCGTGGCGCACGAGCAGCACGGTGGTCACCCCCACCACCCTGGCAGGCGGCAAAGCGGGCCGACCGAGCGACGCAGGGTCACCGGAGCTACAGGGTCCCGACGGCCAGCAGCACGGCGATCACGACACCGGCGAGGATGCGGTAGGGCACGAACGCCGAGATGGGGTGGGCGGCGACGAAGCGCAGCAGCCAGGCGATGGAGGCGTAGGCGACCACGAACGCGACGACGGTCCCTAGCAGCGTGGGCGCCGCACCGACGCCGTGTCCGACCGCCTTGGGAAGCTCGAGCAGCGTCGCCGCGGTCAGGGCCGGGATGGCCAGCAGGAAAGCCAGCCGGGTCGCAGCCACGCGGTTGAGCCCGCGGAACAGACCGGCGCTGATCGTCGCCCCCGAGCGCGAGACGCCCGGTACGAGCGCGACACACTGCATGGTCCCCATCACCAGGGCGTCGCGCAGCGTCAGATCGCGCTCCCCGTGCGTCACCCGCTGGGCGGCATACCGGCGCTCGGCATAGACCAGCACCCCGGACCAGAGGATCAGCGCCGCGGCGATCACGCCCAGGTTGCGCAGCGGCCCCTCCACCAGCGACTTAGCGGCCAGGCCGACGATGCCGATCGGGATCGAGCCGATGACGACGAAGGCCGCGAGGCGGGCGTCGGGGTCCCGGCGCGCTGCCGGGTCGCGGATGGCGCGCACCCCCGCGATGACCAGCCGCACGATCTCGGCACGGAAGTAGAGCAGGACAGCGACGACGGCCCCGAACTGCACGACGGCCGTGAAGGCCGTGACCCCGGCATCGTCGATCTTGAGGTTGAACAGCCGCTCGGTGACGGTGAGGTGTGCGGTGCTGCTGACCGGGAGGAACTCGGTGAGCCCCTCGACGACCCCGAGCACCCCGGCCTGGACGAGGTTCAGCTGCTTGCTCCCGACTTCTGCAGCGCCTCGGCGGCGCCGCGCAGGGCCGCCAGCCGCTCATCCATCGACGTCGACGCCGGGGAGATGGAGATGGTCGTGACGCCCGCCTCCGCGTATGCGGCCATCTTCTCGGCCACCCGCTCGACCGGGCCGAGCAGGGCGGTGTCGTCGATGAACTCGGTCGGGACGGCGGCTGCAGCGCCCTCGTAGTCACGGGACAGGTAGCGGTCCTGGATCACGCCCGCCGCCTCGCCGTAGCCCATCCGGTGGGCGTGAGCGTTGTAGAAGTTCTTCTCCCGGCTTCCCATCCCCCCGATGTAGAGAGCCGCGTTGGCCTTCAGCAGCGCTGAGCCGCGCTCGATGTCGGGGTCGAGGTTGACGCCGACGCCGGCGACGACGTCAAAGCCCTCCAGCGTGGCGGCCGCCTTGGCTCGCCCGGCGCGGATGGGCGCCAGGGAGTCGTCGAGGTTCCGAGCGCTCGGGAAGATCGAGAGCCAGCCGTCGGACAGCTCGCCGCACAGCTCGAGGTTCTTCGGGCCGACGGCCGCCAGGTAGATCGGGATGTGGTCACGCACGGGGTGCACGGTGAGCTTGAGCGCCTTGCCGGGACCGTCGGGCAGCGGCAGCGTGTAGTGCTTGCCGCTGTAGGCCAGCCGCTCGCGGGAGAGCGCCAGCCGCACGATGTCGACGTACTCGCGGGTGCGCCCGAGGGGCGCGTCGAACCGCACGCCGTGCCAGCCCTCGCTCACCTGCGGGCCGGACACGCCGAGGCCGAGACGGAAGCGGCCGTCCGAGAGCGTGTCGAGCGTGGCCGCCGTCATCGCCGTCATCGCCGGGGTGCGCGCCGGGATCTGGAAGACCGCGCTGCCGATATCGACCGAGGTGGTCTGCGCCCCCACCCAGGAGAGCACGGTGGCGGCATCGCTCCCGTATGCCTCTGCCACCCAGATGACGCTGTAGCCGAGCGCGTCGGCCTCGCGGGCGAGCTGCAAGTTGTCCCTGTCGTTGCCCATCCCCCAGTAGCCCATGTTGAGCCCGAGCCGCATCGGCGCACCTTCCCCTCCGGCCGCACCTTACCGAGCACCACGACGCGAGCCGTGCGCCGGGCCACGCAGCAGGCCGAGTCGCGCCGGCACCACCTCAGATCGGCCCAGCGCCTAGGGTCAGCAGCCGTGGAGCACCGCCCCCTCGGCCGCAGCGGTCTCGTCGTGTCCCGGCTCGCCCTCGGCACCATGACGTGGGGCCGCGACACCGAGGAGAGCGATGCCGCCGCCCAGCTGCGCGCCTTCCACGAGGCCGGCGGCACGTTGGTCGACACCGCTGACGTCTACGCCGGCGGGCAGTCCGAGCGCATCCTCGGACGGCTGGTGGCCGACATCGGGCGCCACGAGCTCGTCCTCGCCACCAAGGCCGGCGCCCGCACCGGCGACGGCCCCCTCGACTCCGGCACGGGCCGGCGGCGGCTGCTCGCCGCGCTCGACGGCTCGCTCTCACGGCTACGCACCGACCACGTCGACCTGTGGCAGGTGCACACCTGGCACGCGGCCACGCCGCTGGAGGAGACGCTGGCGGCGCTCGACACCGCCGTCGCCTCCGGCCGGGTGCGCTACGCCGGCGTGTCGAACTTCTCCGGCTGGCAGACGGCGAAAGCGGCGGCCTGGCAGCGCTCCGCCCCCGGCCGGGCTCCCCTGGTGTCGACGCAAGTCGAGTACTCCCTGCTCGCCCGGGGGGTGGAGCGCGAGGTCGTGCCCGCAGCCCTCGATGCCGGAACGGGGCTGCTGCCGTGGTCGCCGCTCGGCCGCGGCGTGCTGTCCGGCGCCTACCGCGGGGCGACACCGCCTGCGGGCACCCGGGCCGCGTCGCCGACCTGGAGCCGCTTCGTCGCGCCCTACCTGGAGGACGAGGCCCGCCGCGTCGTCGACGCCGTGCACACCGCCGCGCAAGGGTTAGGTGCCTCCCCGGTCGCGGTCGCGCTCGCCTGGATCCGCGACCGCCCCGGCGTCACCGCGCCCATCGTCGGCGCGAGGACCGCACGGCAGCTGGCGCAGTCGCTCGAGTCCGAGACGCTGACCCTGCCACCGGAGATCACGGACGCGCTCGACGATGTGTCAGCGCCCTCCTTCGGCTACCCCGAACGGCTGCCCTGGGACTGACGCGTCACCTGTGGACGGCCCCCCTGCCTGCGCTCCCCGGGTCGTAGCCTCGGCCTGTGCGGCACGCCCAGACCACTGCCCGCGCGGCCCCTGCACCAGCCGACCCCGTGTTCGCCGCGTTCTGCGACGCGGGCCTGTGGCCGGGCTGCGGCCCGGCGCTGCGGGAGAAGCTGCCGGGAGCCGGAGTCCGGCGGCCCGATGACGTCACCGAGCCCGCCCTCGCCGCGATCGAGGGAGTCTCAGCGCAGCGCGCGAGCAAGCTGGTCACGACCTTCTCCGGCCTCGCACCCACCTACGAGGTCGCGCAGCTGCTCAGTGGGGCCGGCCTGCCGGTGCGGCTGGCAGCCGGCGTCGCCACGCATCTCGCTCCGGCCCCCGCCGCCCGGCTCAGCGACGATCCGTGGCGGCTGCTCGACGCCCCGGAGGCCGACCTCGCCCAGGCTGACCGGCTGGCGTCACACCTCGGTGTCGACCGCGGCTACCCCACCCGCGGGCCGGCCGTCATCGCGCACCTGCTCGCTCTGGCCGCCCGTTCGGGTGACACCGCCGTGCCCGCCCCGCGGCTGCTGAGCCTCGCGGCCTCCCGAGGCGTCCCCGACCCGGCTGCCGCACTGGCCCTGGCCGACGACAGTGGTCGGGTGGTGGTCAGCGACTCCGCGGACGAGCATGCGACGGACTTGCCGGCGCCCGAGCAGCAGGCGCCCGAGCAGCCGGCGCCCGAGCAGCCGGCGCCCGAGCAGCTCGTCGCCCTGGCGCGCTACGCGATGGCCGAGGACGCCGTCGCCGAGGGCATCGCCCGGCTGATGGCCTGTGCCGAGCCGATCGGTGAGCCCGACGCGCTCGGGGCCTCTGGGCTCGACGACACCCAGCGGGCAGCCGTCCTCGCCGTGCTCACCCACGGGCTGAGCCTGCTGACGGGCGGCCCGGGCACCGGCAAGAGCCGCAGCGTCGCGGCCGTCGTCGAGCTGGCGAAGGCCCGCGGCCGCCGGGTTGCCCTTGCCGCTCCGACCGGGCGCGCCGCCAAGCGGCTCGAGGAGCTGACCGGAGCACCGGCCACGACGCTGCACCGACTGCTCGGGGCACAGCCGGGGCGTGAGGACCCCGACGGCGGCCCCGCCTTCGCCCGCGACGAGGACTGGCCGCTTGACGCCGACCTGGTGGTCGTCGACGAGGCGTCGATGCTCGACGTCGAGATGGCGGCCGGGCTCCTGTCCGCCTGCGCCGACGGCACCCATCTGCTGCTGGTCGGCGACCCGGCGCAGCTGCCGAGCATCGGCGCCGGGCGGGTCCTCGGTGACCTGGTCGACGCCGGGGTCGTGCCGACGACCGAGCTGACCACGCTGTACCGGCAGGCGGAGGGTGGCACCATCGCGCGCCTCGCCACGGCGGTCCGCGGCGGAGAGCTCCCTGCTGTCGACGACCCGGCCCACGAGGTCGCGGTGGTGCCCGCCGCCGATGCCACCGACGCAGCCCGCCGGGTCGTTCAGCTGGTGACCGACGCGATCCCGCGGGCCCTCGGCATCACAGCGGCAGACGTGCAGGTCGTGACGCCGGTGCACCGCGGGCCGGCCGGCACCGTCGCTCTCAACGCCGCGCTGAAGTTGGTTCTGAACCCGGCGGCGAGCGGCCGGGGAACGGGGCGCGGCAAGCGGGCGGGGCAAGGGCCGTCCGCCGGAGGTGCGCGGCCGTCCTTCGATCCCGGCGACCGCGTCGTCGCCGTCGCCAACCACCTCGAGGCGGGCTTCGCCAATGGAGAGATCGGCGTCGTCCAGGGATGGTCCGACGACGGCCTGCTGGTGCTGTTCCCGTCCGGGCCGGCGAGCGTCCCGCGCTCGGCGCTCGGCGACCTGCGCCACGGCTGGGCGATCACCGTGCATCGCGCCCAGGGCAGCGAGTGGCCCGCGGTCGTCGTCGTCGTCCCGCCGGAGTCAGGCGGGCTGCTGACGCGCCCGCTCGTCTACACCGCCTTCACCCGCGCCCAACGGCACCTGTCCGTGGTACCCGCTGTCGGGCGCTCCCTGTCGCGAGCCGTTCGCGACACCGGCGGTCGCCAGCGCTGCACCCGGCTCGGGCCGCTGCTGCGGACCGCGCTCGAGGTAGCCGGAACCTGACGCCGCCGAACTGTTCGGCGGTTCCCACGAGGCCCTCGCGCCCGTTCATCGCCTGACACGAGAGCCGCACCTGCGGCCGGCGACGAGCCCGTCTAGATGGTCGTCGCCCGCGGCAGCCAGGAGGCCATGGTCGTGCCTGTCGACGACCACCCGCACGCGCCCGAGCACGCTCGCCGTCTCCCCTAGCGCTCGACGCGCGCGACGCGTCCGACGCCGAATGACAGGCCCGGCGGCGCCGGAGCAGGTACCCGCGGGTGCGAGCAGGATGGCGGGATGGTTGCCGATATCGAGGACCCGCGCCGTTCCGAACCGGCGTTCGTTGCCGGCGAGCGCGCCATGCTCGAGGCGTGGCTCGAGTTCCACCGGACCACGCTGATGCTCAAGTGTGATGGGCTCAGCGCGGAGGAGCTCGCGGCCCGACCTGTGCCGACGTCGCTGCTGTCGCTGCACGGCCTCGTGCGCCATGCCGCCGAAGTCGAGCACAACTGGTTCGCCCGCGTCCTGCTGCGCGCCCCTGACACATCGCTGCTGTTCGCCGACCCCGAGGTCGAGGACAGTGAGCTCGTCCCGCTGGACGCCGCCGACTGGCCCGCCGACCTCGCCGCCTGGCAAGCCGAGTGCAAGCGCAGCCGGGCTGCCGCCGCCCGCTTCGAGCTCGACGACACCGGCCTCCGGCACGGCGTCCCGTGCTCGCTGCGCTGGATCTACGTGCACATGATCGAGGAGTACGCGCGCCACAACGGCCACGCCGACCTGATCCGTGAGCTCGTCGACGGAGCCGTCGGCTGCTGACGACAGCGCTGCCGACGCAGATCCGTCACTGGTGGTGCGTCGCCGGCCGCTGCGACCGACCAGGTCGGCCGCGCTGGGAGGCCCCGAGGTCAGCTCATCGGCGTGGTGGAGAGCCCGGCGTCCACCTAGCGGGTGACCGCAGCGGGCGCGCCCGGCGGGATCATGGCCTGGACCCCTCGGCGTGTGCGATCCTCAGCCATGGCAGCGAAAGGAGACGCCATGGCCGCGCAGGCGCCGCTCGAGCCCGATGCGATCTTCAGCGCCGACGGAGCGCGTGTCCAGACACGCCGACTCCACGGTGCGGGAGCGCGGGGCAGAGGGCCGGCGCAGCTGTCGGCAGCCCTGGTGGCCCTGGCCTCCGCCCCAGTCGCCATCCCGGTCGTTGCCGCGGGTGCCGCCTGCCTGGCCGGACTGGCCGGGGCAGCAACAGGCGTCGGCGTCGCCCGCCGCTTGCTGCGGCCGCTGGCACCGCTGGCAGCGTCCGTCCATTCCGGTCCCGGCCCCGGAGCCGCCACGCTCCACATGACCTGGACCCAGATCGAGGTGCACTGGACGCTCGACCGCTGACGGTCGGGCTGCCTACCGCCTGCTGGGGCTGCTCTGCGCAGCGCCGGGTCAACGACCACGTCGGGCACTCGCTAGTCGTCCGGCTGCCCCAGGGTGCAGGCTGTCGTCACCTGAAGGCCGATTCACTCAGCCCGAGGCTAAAAAAGCCGGGCCAACTCCTCAGACGTCGCCCGGGCGCGCCCGGATGCCGTCGAGCAGGAAGGTGAGCAGTCGCTCGTTCTGCTCCAGCGTGGCGTTGCGAGCCATGCACATCCCACCGACGAGCTGCATGAGGTCATCCTTGTCGAGGTCGTCCCTTGCGGCACCGGCCCCCTGCGCACGCATGAGCACGGTGCCGACCGCCTCAGCGATCTTCTCCCGCGACTGCACCGCGAGGTCGGGGCTCTTCTCGAACGCTTCGTGCAGCTCGGTGAGAAAGGTGCGCTTGGCCTGGGCGTAGCGGACGAAGCCCTCGAGCCAGCCGACGAGCGCCTCCCATGGTCCGGCGGTGTCGCACAGCTGCGCCGCGAGAGCGACGAGGCCCTCCACGTCCTCGCGGTAGACCGCCTCGACCAGGTCGATCCGACGCGGAAAGTGCCGGTAGAGCGTGCCGACGCCGACACCGGCTGCCTTGGCGATCTCCTCGACGGTGGCGCCGCTGCCGCGGGCAGCGAAGACGGTGCGAGCTGACTCGAGCAATCGCTGCCGGTTGCGACAGGCGTCCGCGCGCAGCGGCCGAGCCGTCACGGCCTGGTCGGCGCCGTCGGCCCGCACGGCCCGATCGGCCCGCTCGGCCCGCTCGGCCCGCTCGGCCTGGTCGGCCCGCTCGGCCCGCTCGGCCTGGTCGATCTTTACCGCGGACATCGTGCCCTCTCGCTCCTCGATTTGCTTAACCGGAGGATTCCTCCATATAGTTCCGGAGGAAGCTTCCGGTTCTGCCGCAGACTACCCCGAACAGGAGCGCCGCACATGGCGTCCGACACAGCCCTCGCTCCCGACGAGCTCCCCGCCCTTGCCGCACCCCACCAACGTCGGTCGCGCCACATCAGTCGCGCCAGCATCGTGCTGGCCGTGATTCTTACCTGCCAGCTCATGGTGGTGCTCGACGCAACTATCGTGAACGTCGCCCTGCCGCAGATGCAGCGGGCGCTCCACTTCTCCTCCGCCAGCCTGTCGTGGGTGCTGAACGCCTACACCCTGACGTTCGGCGGGCTGCTCCTGCTAGGTGCCCGGGCCGGGGACCTGCTGGGCCGCCGGCGCACGTTCGTCGCCGGCATTGCCGTCTTCGCCTTCGCCTCGCTGCTCGGCGGGTTCGCACCCAGCAGCGGGCTGTTGCTCGCGGCGCGCGCCCTGCAGGGAGTCGGGGCGGCACTGGCCGCGCCCTCGTCACTCGCCCTGCTCACCACCATGTTCACCGACCCCCGCGAGCGGGTCCGGGCTCTCGGCCTGTTCACCGCGGTGTCCGTCGGCGGCGGCGCGCTCGGCTTGATCATGGGCGGCACCCTGACGCAGTGGGCCTCCTGGCGTTGGGTCATGTTCGTCAACGTGCCGATCGGCATCGCGGTGATCCTCGTTGGTCGCTGGGTGCTGCCCGAGACCGAGCGCCGCCGCGGCAGGTTCGACCTGCCCGGGGCGGTGTTCTCCACGCTAGGAATGGCGAGTCTGGTGTACGGCTTCGTCCGCGCCGCCGCCGACGGCTGGAGCGACTCCTTCACCATCGCCTCGTTCGTGGCAGGCGTCGTCCTGCTCACCGCGTTCGTACTCACCGAGCTCCGGGCCGAGCAGCCGATCACCCCGCTGCGGCTGTTCAACGACCGCAGCCGCAGCATCGCCAACGCAGCCCGCGGCCTGCAGTTCGCCGGAATGTTCGGGCTGTTCTTCTTCCTGACGCAGTTTCTGCAGGACGTGCTCGGTTACAGCTCGCTGAAGACCGGCTTCGCCTTCCTGCCCCTGCCGGTAACCGTCTTTGTCGTCTCGCAAGTGACGAGCCGGGTCCTGGTGCATCGGGTCCACGGCAAGGTACTCATGCTCGGGGGGATCGCCCTAGGCTGTGTGGGCTTCGTGCTGGCCAGCCGGCTCGATCCTGGCTCGTCGTACGCGCTGGTGGTGGGCAGCCTGCTGCTGTTCGCGGTGGGCAACGGGCTGTCGTTCGTCCCGATGACGCAAGCGGCGCTGGAAGGCGTGCCGGCGCACGACGCAGGAGCGGCCTCGGGCCTGGTAAACGTCACGCAACAGCTGGGCGGCACTCTTGGCGTGGCGATCCTCGTCACCGTCTTCGGCCACTACAGCCGGCACGCCGGCCAGCTGGTCGGTGCGACGTCACTCGAGCAGGCACGGCACGTCTTCACCGTCGGGGCATCGCATGCGTTTGCCGCCGCGGCACTGTTCCTCGTCGGCGCGCTGGTCCTGGTCGCCGGTGGCGTCCGGGCACCTCGCACCGCTGCTGCCACCTCGCCGGCCGGCGCCGGCCTGGAGGACTGACCGCCGTCGGATGCAGACGATGTGCCAGCTCCGTTCTCGGTCCTGCTCTGCCGCGATACTCGACCGCGGTAGCCTCGACTTGATCATCACAACCAGCTAGGGAACGCGTGCCGAGCCCATCGAGCAAAGACGTAGCACTGGCGTTCTTCCACCTCGCGTTCGTCAAGAAGGACCCGGCGGCGGCGCGCCGTGAACTGATGGGCGCTGTCTACGTGCAGCACAATCCCGGGGCGGCCGACGGTCCGGAAGGCTTTGTCGAGATGATCAATGGGCTATTCGCACGGGCGCCGGCCTTTCGCACGGAGCTACGCCACGTCGTGGCAGAGGACGACATGGTCGCCCTTCACCACCACGCCCACCTGGCGGAGGATGGCCCGGGCGTCGCCGTCATCGACCTGTTCCGCATCAGGGACGGGAAGGTGGTCGAGCACTGGGACGTCGTCCAGCCCGTGCCCGAGACGTCCGCGAACAGCAACACGATGTTCTGACCCAGGTTGAACATTCGGTCTGCGCCACCGGCGATTGGCGAACCAGGAACCTTTGCCGGGGAGCCCGTCGAGGTCTTCATGGGTTTCGCGGCTCGCTTGCAGGTTCAACCAGTTGCTTGGCTCATTGCCGAACCAGCACGTCCGCTTGCCGTGGGTCGCATGGTGAGCGAGGTTGTGATGGTGACGCAATCAACCTCTGGACAGAACCACGGACAGGGTGGCGCCGCGGAGTGGGACGAGCGGTACGCCAGCAGCGGGCAGGTGTGGAGCGGCCTGCCCAACGGTGCCCTGGTGACCCACGCGGCCGGGCTCACCCCAGGTCGGGCGCTGGACGTCGGTTGCGGCGAGGGCGCCGACGCGGTCTGGCTGGCCGGCCAAGGCTGGGACGTGACCGCGCTCGATGTGTCGCAGGTGGCGCTGGAGCGCGCTGCGTTCCACGCCCGGGAGGCGGGCGCCGAAGTGACATGGGTGCACGCCGGCCTCGTGCACGCGAGGCTTCCCGACGGTGCGTTCGACCTGGTGTCAGCGCAGTACCCGGCGCTGCTCCGCACTCCGGACGATGACGCTGAGCGCGCGCTTCTCGCCGCCGTCGCGCCTGGAGGCACCCTGCTGGTGGTGCACCACGCCGACATCGACGTGGAGCATGCCAAAGCCTGCGGCTTCGACCCGACCGAATACGTCGCGCCGCCGGATGTCGCCGCGCTGCTCGACGGCGCCTGGAGGGTCGAGGTCGACGAACGGCAACCGCGCGACGTGCGTACCGGGGCCGGGGCCGGCCACACGCTCGACGTGGTGCTGCGAGCGCGGCGGCTGCGATGACCCGCCCGGCTCCGTCGAGGAGCTGCAGAACGCGCTCGGTCAGCAGTGCTGTCACAGATGCTGGTCGTGCTCGTCCAGAATGGCCGCTATGAAGGCGGCCTTGCCCGCCGTGTAGGCCTCCCGGTCGTGAGCGTGCCGCTCCGCGAGCGCCAGCTTGACCGCCGCATAGCGCCGCGCGAGCTCAGCATCTGCGCGCAGCGCATCGCGGAACAGCAGTTGCTGGCCCCAGCGGGGGTGCGTGCGCAGCAGCAGATGCAGGTGCGCGACCCGGCGGCCGCCCTCGACCTTCACGAAGAGGCGCCGCCACGGCCGGCCGTCCAGCGGAGGGGGTACGGCGTGCCACCCGCATCGGGCGAGTACAGCGGCGATGTCCGAGCCGCACCCCAGATGATCCACCGCTGCCTGGAGGTCCAGGATCGGCTTCGCTGCCAACCCTGGGACCGCGGTGGAGCCGACGTGCTCCACCGGCGCGACCAGCCAGGCTGCAAGAACCGCGTCCAACCGCCGGCGCTCCTGCTCACCGGACCGCTGCCAGGCGTCGTCGGGCGGATGCACCTCCACCCGCTCGGTGGCCCACGCCGGCCACTGCGCCTCGCCCGTCACCAGGCGCTGCTACAGAAAGGGACTTGACCAGCAGATGACCCTGGCTCCAGGCCGCGTCTTGTTCTCATGCACCTGTCATCTTGACCGGGACCCTGCGGCTTAACCTCCGAACAAGCCTGCACGAGCAGGCCGGAGGCCCCCGATGAGAACCAGACGAACCGCCGGCTCTGCCGGTGGGGCGTCGAACTCACGCCAGGTCTCGCAAGCGACGGCACGACCGACTGAAGGGACGAGGCCATGCCATTGGTCAACGTGAAAGTCATCGAGAACGTGTTCTCCGACGAGCAGAAGAGGCAGATGGTCGAGAGGCTCACCGACGCCATGGTCTCGGTCGAGGGGGAGAACATGCGCGGGGTGACCTGGGTCCTCGTCGAGGAGGTCAAGAGCGGCGACTGGGGAATCGGCGGTAACGCCCTGACCACTGAGCACGTCAAGGCGCTGGCTGCGGGTGCGCCGGTCGGCTGATCCGGCCGACCTACACCCCATGCGGTGGGGGCACTGAGTCCGTCCCCACCGCGTAGTCCCCTTTACAAGCTTTCGGCGCGGGAGGACGATCATGTCTTCAGGCTGAAGGCGATGAGCGACGTGGCTCCTGCGATGGGCGTGCTTCTGGCACAGCGCGCAACCCAGGGCCTGGTCGGGCGCGGTCGCGAGCTCGCCCTGCTGACCCGGGTGGCCGATCGCGAGGACGAAAGCCTGCTCGTCCATCTGCACGGGGTCCCCGGTGTCGGGAAGTCTGCCGTGCTCGACGCGTTCCTTGCCGCCGAGCGCGCTCGGGGAGCGATCGTCGTCCGGCTCGACTGCCGGGCCATCGAGCCGACCGAACGAGGGTTCCTCCGTGAGGTGAGCACCGCGATCGGCATCGACTCGTCCGACGTCCCTACGGTGACCCGCAGATTGGGCACCATCGGCGACCGGGTGCTGATCGCCCTCGACAACTACGAGGCCTTCCGGCTCCTGGACAGCTGGCTGCGGGGAGCCTTCATGCCGGCGCTGGAGGAGAACGCGCGGGTGGTGCTGGCCGGTCGCGATCCGCCCGTCCCTGCGTGGCTCACGTCGCCCGAGTGGAGGGGGCTCTTCCGCTCGGTCCTGGTCGGGCCCCTCGACGACGCCGCAGCGCTGGAACTGCTGTCTCAACAGGGCGTGGGGGTAGCGGCTGGGCGGCCCATCAACCGGATCGCTCGCGGACATCCGCTCGCCTTACGGCTCGCCATGTCCGCCATCGGAGAGCGGCTGGACCTGAGCCTCGAGGAAGCGGCGACGCAGCCCGTCGTCGAGGAGCTGACCCGGCTGTACCTCGCCGATGTCCATGATCCGGTGACCCGGGAGGCGCTGGACGCCGCCTCGGTGGTCCGGCGGAGCACACAATCGCTCCTGCGTGCGATGCTCCCGAGCGTCGCGCCACAGGACGCCGTCGAGAAGCTGTGCGCACTGCCGTTCGTCGAGACCGGTCGAGACGGCCTCGTTCTTCACCAGGCCGTGCAGGAGGCCATTTCCGCTGCCTTGAGATCAGCTGATCCGGAGCGGTACCGCAATTACCGCCGGGCCGCATGGCGACAGCTGAGACAGGAGGCAGTCGGCGCCGGCACGCCCGATCTTTGGCGCTACACCGCCGACACCCTCTACCTCATCGAGAACCCGGTCTGTCGCGAGGCCTTCTTCCCCACCGGCGCCCAGGTGTTCACGGTCGAACCGGCCAGCGCCAAGCACGATTCCGCCGTCGAAACGATCTTCGAGCACCTCGAGCCGCCGGGTTCGGCGGCACTGCTTCACGCCTGGTGGGCCGAGACGCCCGATGCGTTCTCGGTGGTGCTCGACCGCGACGAGGGCGTCGTGGGCTTCTATCTGATGTTCGACCCTTCCAGCGTGCGGCGCTCCGCACTGCTTGCTGATCCGGTCACGGCGGAGTGGTGGCGCCATCTACGCGAACATCCGGTGCCCCGAGGGGAACGCGTCCTGTTCCTGCGCCGCTGGCTCGGCGTCGAGGGCGGGGAGGGGCCGTCACCGATTCAGGCCAGCTGCTGGCTCGACATCAAGCGCACCTACATGGCCCTGCGGCCGGACCTGCGGCGCGTGTACACGACGGTTCGCAACCTTGCCGACTATGCGCCGATCGTGACCACGCTCGGCTTCCAGCACCTCGAGGAAGCCGGCGTCGAGCTCGACGGCACCGTCTACCACTCGGCCGTCCTCGACTTCGGCCCAGCCTCCGTCGACGGGTGGCTGGCCCAGCTCGCGGCAGACGAGCTCGGCGTGGCAGACGCCATCGCCCTCGATGCCGACGCCGGTGAGCTTGTCCTCGACGGCCTCCACATCGCGTTGACGCCGCTCGAGTTCGGCGTCCTCAGCCACCTGCACGCCAAGCGCGGCAAGGTCGTGACGCGCTCGTCGGTGCTGCGCGACGTCTGGGGCTACGACTACGAGGGCGGCAGCAACGTCGTGGACTCGGTCATCCGCTCGCTCAGGAAGAAGCTGAGCAATCAGGCGTCGTGCATCGAGACGGTGCGCGGGTTCGGCTACCGGTGCCGCCTGTAGGAGGCTCAGCCCGTCTGTTCGTCCCCAGTGCGCTGCTCGAAGCAGCAGAGCGCTGGGCGGTTACGGTGCCAGGAGCCGCCGAACCAGCAGCGGCACGCCGACCCACACCTACCACTGCAACAGGTGATGAGCGCATGGACAACGTGACCTCGATTGAGCTCGGACGCGTGGGCATCTGGAGCAGCAGCCTGGACTCGCTTCCACCGGCAGCGGCCGCAGAGGTCGCGGCCGAGCTGGACGAGCAGGGCTGGGGCGCGCTGTGGTTCGGCGAGAGCTACGGCCGGGAGGCCTTCACCTCGGCAGGGCTGCTCCTCACAGCCACCCGGCGGATGCGCATCGCCACCGGCATCGCCAACATCTGGGCGCGTGATGCGGAGGCGACCAACGCCGCGGCACGCACGTTGGGCGCCGTATCCGGAGGGCGATTCATCCTCGGTCTCGGGGTCAGCCACAAGCCCCTCGTCGAACGGGTCCGGGGTGGCAGCTACGACAAGCCGGTCGCCGCCATGCGCACCTACCTCGAGGCCATGGCCTCGGCGACGATGTTCGCTGCCGAGGCGGCTGAGCCGCGCCCGCCAACCGTGGTGGCGGCGCTCGGGCCTCGGATGCTCGACGTGGCACGCGAGCTCGCCGACGGCAGCCACCCCTACCTCGTCACGGCCCAGCAGACGGCCGAGGTACGCGCGGCCCTGGGCCCGGACAAGCTCGTCGCCGTCGAGATGGCCGCCGTGCTGACCGGTGACCGCGAGACGGCGATGCGGCGGGCGCACAGCCACCTGGAGATCTACACGGGCCTGCCGAACTACCGCAACAACTGGCTGCGGGCCGGGTTCGACCAGTCCGACCTGGTGCGCGGCGGGTCCGACAGGCTGGCCGACGCGCTGGTCGTGTGGGGCGACGACGCGGCGATCCTCGCTCGGGTCCGCGAGCATCTGGATGCCGGAGCCGACCACGTCTGCGTCCAGGTACTGCTGGACGCACCGTTGGAGGTGCCGGCAGAACAGTGGCGCCAGCTGGCGCCCGCACTCGTGAACGGATGACCGCTGGGAGCACCCGGCTTCTGGAGGCGCCCTCTAGCCGAGCGCACATCGGCGGTGTGGCTGGTCGGGCCCGCCCGACCGCCCGCGGTACGGTCTGAGGTATGGGGCTGGCGTCGACGGGCTCGGTCCCCTGGTGACGCCGCGAGGCACGCCGCAGGGCCGCCCTCGACTCGCCCCCCCGCCCCGACACGACGCCCCAGCCCGGCCGGCTCGCCTCATCCGAACGCCTCCCTCGCCGCTCGAGGTCGCCGTGGCGCCCGCGGTCACCGACCGCAGGATGCCGCCCTTCCCCGGGCTCGAGCGGCCCGAGCCGGCTACCCCGGACACGGGCGCAGCTGAGGGCAGCACCCTGATCGGCACCTCCATCGCCAAGGCCCCGGACGACGCCGCCCCCGCCGGGTGGCTGCACGGCCTTGCCGAGCGCCTGCCCCGCCCCGGTCGCCGGACCGCGACCCTTGCCGTCGTCGCGGCCATCGCGGTCGGGTGCTTCCTGCGCTTCTTCACCGGCAGCCATCTGTGGCTCGACGAGGCTCTGACAGTCGAGATCGCCCGCCGTCCGCTCGGCGGCCTGTTTGCCGCGCTGCGGCACGACGGCGCCCCCCCGCTCTACTACCTGCTGCTTCACCTGTGGATCAAGCTGTTCGGCGACGGCGATGTCGCCGTGCGGGCGCTGTCGGGCATCATGAGCGTCGCCACGCTTCCCCTTGCCTGGTTCGCCGGCCGGCGGGTGGCGAACGTGGCCGTCCAGTTCGGGTCGGTGCGGACGAGCGACCGCCGGACCGGGCTCGCCGCCCTGCTGCTGTTCGCAACCTCGCCGTACGCCATCCGGTACGGCTCCGAAGCCAGGATGTACTCGCTCGTCGTCCTGCTCGTGCTGGCCTTCGGGTTGGCGATCGTTCGCGCGCTCGAACACCCCGGCAGGCGGACCTGGGCGCCGGTAACGCTGCTGACCGCGGCAATGGCCTACACCCACTACTGGACCTTCCTGCTGCTGGCCACCGTCGCCGTCTGCCTGCTGGTCCAGGCCCGGCGCCGGACGTCCTACCGTCACGCGGCCCGCAGCGCACTCGGGGCGATGCTGGCTGCCGGGGTCCTGTTCCTGCCCTGGCTGCGGACGTTCGCCTTTCAGATGCTGCACACCGGTACCCCCTGGGCGCCCAAGGTGCACGCGCAGATCCTGCTCGACACCGTCTTCGACTGGGCCGGCCCCACCTCGTCCGGGGCGCTGCTGGGCCTCGTGCTGCTGTTCGCGGCCCTGATCGGGTTCTCGGCCCGGCCGAGCGACCACCCGGACGACAAGCACCTGCACGTCGACCTCACCGGCCGGGTACCCGGCCGGCACCTGGCGGCGCTGTGGCTCGTCCCGCTGGTGCTCGCCTACCTCGTCTACGTGAGCGGCGGCAGCGCGTACGCCGAGCGGTACACCGGCATCTCCTTGCCGGCGTTCCTGCTGCTGGCCGCGCTCGGCATCGGCCTGCTGGGCCGGCGCAAGCTCACCGTGGGGCTGCTGGCCGTAGCCGTCGTGACCGGACTGGTCGGCGGCTCGACGCTGGCGCGGCAGGAGCGCTCGCAGGCCGGCCAGATCGCCGCGAAGATCGCTGCCCAGGCCCGGCCCGGCGACGTGGTGGCGTACTGCCCCGACCAGCTCGGGCCGGCCGTGCACCGGGCGCTGGTCCGCCAGCACCTCACCGGGGTCAAAGAGATCGCCCTCGCCGACCCGAGCGGGCCCGCACTCGTCGACTGGGTGAACTACGCCGCGAGGATGCAGCAAGCCAACAGCGCCGACTTCGCCCGGGCTGTCGACCGGCTGGCCGGCCCGTACGGGGCCATCTACTTCGTGCGCGCCGATAACTACCGGCTGCTCGAGGACACCTGCGCGGCCACCTCCGACCAGCTCGCCGCCGTACGCGAGCGCACCTTCCAGCTAGCGCGCGAGCCGCTGCTCGAGGGCGCCACCCTGGAGCGTTTCTCCACGGTCCGCTGACACCGGCTTCGAGGCCTGGCCCGCGGGTCGACGCGCGCCAGCAGCAACCGCCAGCACGGTGAGGCTCATGCCGAGCATGTAGTGGTTGAAGAACGACTGCTGGTTGGTGAGGTTGAGCAGCAGCAGCAGGACGGCGGCGCCGGCGGCGAAGCCGACAGCGTCGCCACGGATCCGGTATGCCACCGCCCAGCCGATGAGCACGCCCAACGCGGTCAGCCCACTGCCGGCCGGGAGCCCCACGTCGTGCAGCAGCGTGGGCAGGCAGAGCGCATCGTGCCGGTAGCCGTACCCGAGGTTGACCGAGACCGCGTCGTGCCACATGTCGGCGGGACCGGCGACGAACCACGGCAGTACCACCAGACCAGCCAGGCCCGTAGCCGCCAGTGTGCGTCGCCAGCCGAACGCAGGCCACAGCGCGGCCACCGGCAGCAGCAGCGCAACGTGCTGCTTGCTCGCGAGCGCGAGGGCGAGGCAGACCACTGCCGTGCGGTGCCGGCCGTTGAGCACGGCCAGCACCATGGCGACGAGCAGGGCGATGAGCAGCGGCTCGGTCCACGCCCGCTGGTCGGCATAGGTCACCTTGGGGAGCACGGCGACGAGCAGCGGCAGCAGCGCGGGCACCGTCGCCGCCGGCCCGCCGCGGCCCCCGCTGCTGGCGGCACCCGTGATCGGGGCGCTCCCCCGGCTGCCGACGACGCTTCGCATCCCGATGGCAGCCAGCGCCAGCAGCAGCACCAGCTCGACCCGCACGTCGCCGAACAGCACGCGCCCCGGCAGCAGCAGCAGCGACGTGGCCGGAAGGTAGGGGTAGACGGCGAACAGCCCGGCGGAGTGGTAGACGGCGGGCGAGGCGGCCCACTGCTGGCGGTACATGTCGGCGCCGTGCAGGATGCCCTCGGTGGAGACCTGCAGCAGGTAGAAGACGTCGATGTGCGGGTCGGGCGACGAGACCACGCGCAGGACCCCGGCCGTGGTGACCAGGCCCAGTGCCGCCCAGAAGGGCCACGCTGCCGCCCGCAACCCCGGGAGCAGGCTCGCGGCAGCGACCGGCCCCGCCACGCCGACCGACACCTGCGAGAGCCAGAACGGGACTCCGGACGAGTGATACCTGTCACTCAGCCCGAAGGGCGATGCGGCAACCAGAATGGCTGCCACCGCCACGAGCGCGCCCGCCACGACGAGCCCTCGCTGTCGCCCGACACGGCCGAACCGGCGCGACCCGCCGAGCGCACCGACCGTGACCAGGCCGGTTCCGACGACGACGAGAGCGAGGCCGAGAAGGTTGTAGCGGCCGTCACGACTGGCGATGCCGAGCGCAACGGCGGCCCAACCGCAGAGCAACAAGCCCGGGTCCACCTGGTGCGCGGCGGTCCGGAGCCTGGGCTGCATCTCGGGCATCATGGTACGAGCAGCGCACCCGCGGGCAGGTCTCATCAGGCCGCCGCGGGCGCCCGGGGCCGGCGCATCGCCCGGCCCTTTCCGTACGTCCGGAGGTCTCAACGGTGGCCGACAAGCCGCACGTGATCGTCATTGGGGCAGGTCCGGCGGGCCTGACCGCGGCCTACGAGCTGACCAAGCGTGGCGTGCCGACCACGGTGCTCGAGGGTGACTCGATGGTCGGGGGCATCAGCCGGACCGCGGTGCGCGAGGGGTGGCGCTTCGACATCGGCGGCCATCGCTTCTTCACCAAGGTGCCCGAGGTCGAGGCGCTCTGGCACGAGATCCTGCCGATCGAGGACTTCATAATGCGGCCTCGGATGAGCCGCATCTTCTACAACGGCAAGTACTACGACTACCCCCTCAAGGCATCGAACGCGCTCGGCAATCTCGGCATCATCGAGGCAGTCCGCTGCGTGCTCTCCTACGCGCTCGCGCGGCTGCGGCCGCCCAAGGACCAGTCCAACTACGAGAACTGGCTCGTCGCCCGCTTCGGCTGGCGGCTGTACCGCACCTTCTTCAAGACCTACACCGAAAAGCTGTGGGGCGTGCCGGTCAGTGACATGCCCTCCGACTGGGCGGCGCAGCGGATCAAGACGCTCTCGCTCAGCAACGCCATCATCAACTCGTTGCGGCCGAAGAAGAACCAGAAGGACATCACGTCGCTGATCGAGGAGTTCCAGTACCCGAAGTACGGCCCGGGGATGATGTGGGAGGCGGCGCGCGACAAGGTCGTGGAAGCCGGCGGCAACGTGGTCCTGGAGGAGAAGGTCCAGACCGTCCACCACGCGAACGGCCGCGCCACGGGCGTCACCACTGTCGTCACGGGCGGCTACGGCTCCGGCGCCGGTGCCCCGGGCGCCAGTCGCACCGACGTCGGCAGCACCCATCACTACGCCGGTGACGAGATCATCTCCTCGATGCCGTTCTCCAGCCTGCTCCGGGCGATGGACCCCCCGGTGCCGCCGCAGGTGCAGGCGGCAGCGGGCGGGCTGAAGTACCGCGACTTCCTCACCGTCGCCCTGGTCGTGCCGGAGGAGGCGGGCTTTCCCGACAACTGGATCTACATCCACTCCCCCGAGGTCAAGGTCGGGCGCATCCAGAATTTCGGCTCCTGGTCGCCGTACCTAATCAAGGAGGGGCGGACGTGCCTCGGCCTGGAGCTGTTCGTCAACGTCGGCGACGAGTACTGGACCATGGCCGACGACGACCTCATCGAGCTCGGCAAGAAGGAGCTCGCCTTCCTCGGGCTGCTGCGGCCCGAGCAGGTGGAGCGCGGCTTCGTCGTGCGGATGCCCAAGGCCTACCCGTACTACGACAAGGACTACGAGTCCAAGGTGGGTGTGCTGCGGGGCTGGCTCGCCGAGCACGCGCCCAACGTCCATCCGGTCGGGCGCAACGGGATGTTCCGGTACAACAACCAGGACCACTCGATGTTCACCGCGCAGCTGACCGTGCAGAACATCGTCGACGGGACGCACCACGACGTGTGGGACGTCAATGTCGAGGAGGAGTACCACGAGGAGGCCTCGACGGCCCAGTCGGTCGGCCCGACCGGCGGCGCGGGTGCCCTCGATGCGGTCGACGCCATCGACCCCCAGCCCTCCCTGAGCGCTGCGTCGGCCCGCAGCGCCGAGCGCGGCCGGTCGGGCTCGGCGAGCTGATCACGTCCTCCCCTTGCCCAGCCCTCGCCTGCATCGGACAAGGCCGGACGCTCAGATGAGACGACCCGAGATGGTGCAGCGCGCATGACCCAGGTCGCGCAGTCGCCCGCCGCCGTCACCACGCCTCCCCCGGCCGGTGGGTCCGCTCGCCGGGCAGGGACGGTGGCCTTCTGGATCGCCATCGGGCTGCTGCTGCTCGTCGGACTGGTGCTCCGCTTCGTGGCGCGCTCGGCACTGTGGCTCGATGAGGCGCAGAGCGTCGCCATCGCCGAGCTGCCGCTGTCCGGCTCGCACACGACCCTCTGGGAGGGGTTGCGCCAGGACGGCTCGCCGCCGCTGTACTACCTGCTGCTGCACGGCTGGATGACGCTGTTCGGGTCGTCAGGGCATGCCGTGCGGACCCTCTCGGCGCTGCTCAACCTCGCCTGCCTGCCACCGCTGTACCTGCTGGCGCGCCGCGTCGTGGGCAAGCGCCCAGCGGCAGTAGTCGTGCTGCTGTTCATCACCTCGCCGTTCGCGTTGTACTTCGCGACCGAGACCCGCATGTACGACCTGCTGATGCTGCTGTCGCTGCTCGGCGGCCTCGCGGTCGAGCGCACCCTGCGCGACCCCGGGCCGTGGCCGGCCGCGGGGGTTGCCGTCTGCTCCGGGCTCGTCGCCCTGACGCACTACTGGTCGCTGTACCTGCTCGCGACGCTCGGGCTCGGGCTGCTGATCGGCTCGCTGCGCGGCCGGACGCACCTGCGCCGGCGAGGCTCGCGGTGGGCGCTCGGCGGGGTACTCGCCGGCGGCGTGGTCTTCGTCCCCTGGCTCGGGGTGTTCCTCTACCAGGCCAAGCACACCGGCACGCCGTGGGGAGCGCCGGCCGCCTTCGCTGCCGTCGTGCACGCCTTCGGGGAGTGGTGCGGCGGCGCGACGACCACTGGCCGCGCGATGCTGGTGCTCGTCGCCGCGCTGCTCGCCTTCGCGGTTTTCGGACGCGCCCTCGGCCCCCGCCAGATCCTCATCGACCTGCGCGGGCACGAGCCCGGTCGGGCGTTGATGCTGCTGTCGATCGGCACGCTCGTCATCGCCGTGGCTGCGGGGCAGATCGTGGGCAATGCGTGGGCCGACCGGTACACGGCGACCGCGTTCATCCCGTTCCTGCTCGTCCTGGCCCTGGGAACCGAGCGACTGGTCGACACCCGCGTTTTCGCCGGGTCGTTGCTGCTGCTCGGTCTGCTCGGTGACGTCTCGGGGTCGGGCAAGGTGCTGCAGGAGCGGACCCAGGCGGCCGAGGTCGCGGGAGTGCTGCGCGCGCAGGCACATGCGGGCGACGTCGTCCTGTACTGCCCCGACCAGCTCGGGCCGGCCGTCGGCCGGGAGATCGCGGGCGGTCGCACGCCGGCGGGGCTGCACCACCACACCATCCCCACGTATGGTCCGCCCGGCCGGGTTGACTGGGTCGACTACGAGCAGCGCAACATCAGCGCCGACCCGGGCAGGCTCGCCGCCCGAGCCCTGGCCGAGGCCGGGCGAACCCGCACTGTCTGGTTGGTGTTCAGCGGCGAGTACCGGACCACCGAGGGCTTGTGCTCCAACCTGCGGCAGGCACTCAACCAGCAGCGAGCCGTGACCCAGGAGCTGCGGGCGAAGGCCCCCGACATGTCCTCCGAACGGGAAGAGGTCTACCGCTACCCTCCGACCGCACCTCGGTGAGCACCCGTGACCAGCCGGTAGCGGGGCGCCCACCGCGACTGGCGGTCACTGCCGAGCCAGTTCTGTCCTGGTTGGCCGCGCGCGCCGTCGTGCTCGGCACGCTGGCACTGGCAGCGTTCGTCGTCGATTCCGCTCTCAGTGCCTACCTGCACCGGCAGGGCCTGCTCGGCTGGGACGCCGCCTACTACCGCGACATCGCGGCCCATGGCTACGCGGGGCTACCGCGGGAGGCGCTGCGCTTCTACCCGCTGGTGCCTCTGCTGGTGCGGCTGCTCGGACTGGGGCACGCGGCGGGCCCTGTCCTGCTGGTCGTCGTCCAGCTGGCCGCCCTCGGCTATGCCGTCCTGCTCGCCCGGCTCGTCCGCACCGAGGGGTGGGGCGGGGCGACTGCATCCCGGGCGGTGTGGCTGCTCGCGCTGGCGCCGCCTGCGTTCGTGCTGGTGATGGGGTACGCGGAAGCCGTTGCCGGGGTGCTCGCGGTCGGCGCGTTCCTCGGGCTGCGCACCCGGCGCTGGTGGCTCGCGGCCGCATGCGGCCTGCTCGCCGGGCTCACCCGCCCCTCCGGGCTCCTGCTCGTCGCGCCGGCGCTGGTCGAGGCACTGCGCCAGCCGCGCGAGCAGCCCGCCGGGCGTGCAGCCGCTGTCGTCGCACCGCTGGTCGGCGCCGGCCTGTACCTGGGCTGGGCGAGCGTGCACGACGGCCAGCTGCTGGCCCCGTTGCGCATCCAGCAGTCCGCCGCCCTGCACGGTTCGACGACCAACCCGGTGCGCGTGCTGGCCGATGCCGTGAGCGGCCTGGCGCACGGTCACGTCGGGACCGGCCTGCACGTGCCGTGGCTGGTGGTGTTCGTCGTCCTGCTCGTGGTGATGGCGCGGACCCTGCCGGCGTCGTACACCGTGTGGTGCACCCTGACCGTCGCCTCGGCGCTCGCGGGCAGCAACTTGGACTCGCTGGAGCGCTACTGCTGGTCGGCGTTTCCCTTCGTGGTCGTCGCTGCTCGGCTGACCGGGCACCAGGTCGTGTTCCGGACGGTGCTGGCCCTCTGCGCCGGCCTGCTCGCGGGCTACGCCATGCTCGCGTTCCTCGGACTCGCTGTCCCCTGACAGCGAACCGACGACCGTTTGGCCACGGGATGGTGAACACTGGCGGCGTGGAGATGACGTACCAGCGGCTGTACCTGCCGCCCGGCACCAGCCGGCGCACGGCGCAGACGGTGCTCACCCTGCACGCGGAGTACGGGGAGTGGGAGCTCGACCGCTTGCGCCTGCTGCCCGACGGCTCCCGCCGCGTGGTGCTGCGTCGCCGGCAGCGCCCGGGCTTGCCGCCCTACCTGCCCAGCTGACCTTTGCGTTGCTTGGCAGAGCCCGCCGTCAGTCGAACAGCCCCAGCAGCTGGATGGCGACGGGCGTGAGCACGGCAAGCAGCAGGAGCGCGACGAGCAGCCGCGCCTGCACCCGGTAATGGCCACGGCCGTTGACGGCGGTGTCGGACAGGTCGCTGAAGCCCTGCAGGTACCCCTCGATAGTGAACGGTGAGGGCCGTGGGCGCACCGGCTCGACGTACTCCGTGCTCGACTCCGGCGACCAGCGCGGCCGGGCGAGGTCGTCCAGCCGGAAGCGGGGGACATCACCCGCGACTGCGTCCTCACCCGCCATGTGCTGACTGTAAGCCACCACGGCCTGGGGGCCCTCCCCATGGCGGCCCGGTACCTCCAGGGATTCCTATGGCCAAAGCGCTCGACAGCTCAGCAGTCGTCGAGGAAGCGGTCGAGCACCCGCACCCCGAACTGCAGGCCGTCAACGGGCACCCGCTCGTCGATCCCGTGGAACATGCCGGTGAAGTCGAGGTCCTTCGGCAGCCGCAGCGGCGAGAAACCGAAGATGCGCATCCCGAGCCGGGCGAACGATTTCCCGTCGGTACCGCCGGAGAGCATGTACGGGATGGGACGGCCGTCGGGGTCCTCCGCGCGGATGGCGGCGCTCATCGCGTCGATCAGCGCGCCGTCGAACGTCGTTTCCAGCGCCTGGTCGTGCCACACCCACTCCCGCTGCACGCGCGGGCCCAGCACCTCGGCCACGGTCTGCTCGAACTCCTCCTCCGAGCCGGGCAGGAACCGGCCGTCGATGTAGGCAACCGCCTGGCCGGGGATGACGTTGACCTTGTAGCCGGCCTGCAGCTGGGTGGGGTTGGCGGTGTCGCGCAGGGTGGCGCCGACGAGCCGGCCCATGGCGCCCAGCCGGGCGACGGTTGCCTCGGGGTCGTCGGGGTCGAACTCGATGCCGGTGGCGTCGGCGATCTCCTCGAGGAAGCGCCGCACGGTCTTGGACAGCCGCAGCGGGAACTCGTGGCGGCCGAGCCTTGCCACCGCCTCGCACAGCTCGGTGACCGCGTTGTCGGCGGCCGTCATGCTGCCGTGGCCGGCCCGGCCGGTCACCGTCAACTTCATCCAGGCGATGCCCTTCTGCGCCGTCTCGATCAGGTAGAGCCGGAGGCCGTTGTCCAGGGTGTAGGAGAAGCCGCCCACCTCGCTGATCGCCTCGGTGCAGCCCTCGAACAGCTCGGGCTTGTTCTCGACGAGCCAACGGGCCCCGAAGGCGCCGCCGGCCTCCTCGTCGGCGACGAAGGCGAGGACGATGTCGCGCGGCGGCTTGCGACCCGAGCGCATCCGATCGCGCACCACCGCCAGCGTCATGGCGTCCATGTCCTTCATGTCGACCGCGCCGCGGCCCCACACGCAGCCGTCGTCGGCGATCTCCCCGCTGAAGGGGTGCTTCTGCCAGTCGGCGGCGTCGGCAGGCACGACGTCGAGGTGGCCGTGGATGAGCATCGCGTCGCGGCTGGGGTACGCGCCTTCGATGCGGGCGACCACACTGGTCCGCCCGGGCGCCGACTCGAACAGCTCCGAGTCGATCCCCACCTCGGCGAGCCGGCCCGCGACGTACTCGGCGGCATGGCGCTCATGGCCCTCGCCGTTGCCGCGGTTGGTGCTGTCGATCCTGATCAGCTCGGAGCACAGCTGGGCGACCTCGTGCTCGGCGGATGTCGCATCGGGCGTCATGCGGCCATCCTCGCACTGGGTTCGCCGGCGCAGGCGGCGGCAACAGAGAGCGGCGGGATGGCGGCCCGTTCCGGTATCGTCCTCACCTGCGGCGGGGCGCTTATCGCCTCCGCGCGCGGGTCCGAGTGGCGGAATGGCAGACGCGCAGCGTTGAGGTCGCTGTGTCCGAAAGGACGTGGGGGTTCAACTCCCCCCTCGGACACCCTTCAGGCTTGCTTTACGCCTCCTGCACCACCAGATGCCTCGAGTTCGGGGGCCATGCGACGTCGTCGCCGCGCCGGGTGAGGATGGCTTCGTGCGCGCCGTCGTTATCGAGCAGTTCGGGGTGTCGCCCGTCGTGCGCGAGGTGCCCGAGCCGACCCCCGCACCCGACGGCGTGGTCGTCCGGGTCGAGGCCACCGGGCTGTGCCGCAGCGACTGGCACGCGTTCGCGGGCCACGACGACGACGTCCGGCTGCCGCTGATCCCCGGGCACGAGCTCGCGGGCACCGTCCTCGAGGTGGGCGCAGGTGTCCGCCGCTGGCGTCCTGGCCAGCGGGTCACGGTGCCATTCGTCTGCGCCTGCGGCACCTGCGGCACCTGCCGGTCGGGCCAGCAACAGGTGTGCGAGCGGCAGGAGCAGCCGGGCTTCACCCATGCTGGCTCGTATGCCGAGCGGGTCGCGCTCCGCTACGCCGACACCAACCTCGTCGAGCTGCCCGACGAGCTGCCGGCGGTCGATGCCGCGGCGCTCGGGTGCCGGCTGGCGACGGCGTGGCACGCCCTGGTCGACGTCGCGCGGGTGCGGACGGGCGAGTGGGTCGTCGTGCACGGCTGCGGCGGCGCGGGGCTCGCCGCCGTCATGGTGGCACGGGCGGCAGGCGCGCAGGTGGTGGCGGTCGACCTTCTCCCCGATGCGCTCAGCCTTGCGCGCGAGCTCGGCGCCATGGCCGGCCTCGATCCCGCCGTCGTCGACGTGCCCGCCGCAGTCGGCGAGCTGACGAGCGGCGGGGCGCATCTCAGCATCGACGCAGCCGGGACACCGGTCACGCTCGATGCGGGCATCCGCTGCTTGCGACGCCGCGGCACGCACGTGCAGGTCGGGCTCCTGCCCGGCCGGACCGGCCGTCCCGCCGTGCCCATGGACCTGGTCGTCGCCCGAGAGCTGCGCATCCTCGGCAGCCACGGCATGGCCGCTCGCAGCTATCCCGCGTTGCTGGCAGCGGTGCGCTCCGGCGGGCTGGATCCGGCCCGGCTCGTGCGTCGCCGGATCCGGCTGGACGACGCACCAGCCGCGCTGGTGGCCCTCGGTACCGGCAGCATGCCGGGCATCACGGTGATCGAGCCAGCGCGGGCTGACCCCCGGCGGTGAGTCACGGCAGCGTCAGGGCCGGCGCCAGTCGTCGCTCGTGAGGTGACTGGCCGCCATCGGGCCCATCTGCAGCATCCCGCCGTCGACGACGACGCTCGTCCCGGTGATGTAGGACGCTCCGGGCGACGCGAGGAACCCGACCACGGCCGCCACCTCTCGCGCATCGCCTGGTCGGCGCAGCGGCACGCCTGGACGCTCCTGCGTCTGCGGGTCGACGTCCTCCTGGCCCGTCATCGGTGTGCTGATCTCGCCGGGCGCCACGGCGTTGACGGTGATGCCGTGCTCGGCGAGCTCGATCGCCATGGTCCGGGTCAGCAGTCCGAGACCCCCCTTGGCGGCGCAGTACGGAGCCGCACCCACCCGGGGCTGGTGCTCGTGGACGCTGGTGATGTTGATGATGCGTCCGCGCGTGCCGGAGTCCACCATCCGCCGGGCCGCCCGCTGGCTGCAGAGGAAGGCGCCGTCGAGGTCGACCGACAGCACGTGCCGCCAGTCGTCATAGGTCAGCTCCAGGAACGGGGTCGACGTGCCGGTGCCGCTGTTGTTGACCAGCACGTCGACGCTGCCGAGCGCGTGTGCCAACTCGTCGATCTGATCGGCAGCGGTGGGCAGCTGGGTGAGGTCGAGCCGGCGGACCTCTGCCCGGCGGCCGGTACCGCGGACCTCATCGGCCGTCTCCTGCGCCCCGGCCTCGTCGGTGTTCCAGGTGATGCCGACGTCGAAGCCGGCTTGGGCGAGAACTACCGCGCAGGCGCGGCCGATGCCGGAGTCAGATCCGGTGACGATGGCGACGGGCATGGCAGCGACGGTGCCCGCTCACGGGCGTCTCAAGCGCGAGGTCCGCGCGACTCGCTCACGGACTGATCGTGAGCCCGGACAAGCTGTGGCTGTCGACATATTGCAGAACGCTGCCGGTGCCGTCGGCGTTCTGTCCCGGTTCGGCAAGCCGAAAGATGGCTCAGCACGGGGAGCGTCAGGCAATGTGTGGCGGACGAGCGCTGCGGACGTAAGACTCCTTTGCCGGGGTTCAGCTGGAGAATCCCGGAGGAAAGCCGCCCGTCGCGACCGGTCCCCACTGCTGCGGCTCGACGCGGATCAGCGACTTGCCCTGCCGCTGCATGGCCTGCCGGTACTCCTCCCAGTCCGGGTGCTCGCCGGCGATGCTGCGGTAGTAGTCGACCAGCGGGTCGAGCGCGGCCGGCAGGTCGAGCACCTCCGCGACGCCGTCGACCTGCACCCACGGCCCGTCCCAGTCGTCGGACAACACGCACAGCGATACCTCGGGGTGCCGCCGCGCGTTGGCCACCTTCGCCCGGCTCGGGTAGGTGGAGATCACGATGCGCCCCTGGGCGTCGACGCCCATCGCGACCGGCGAGATCTGCGGGCGCCCGTCGCGGCGGACCGTAGACAGCAGCGCGTGGTGGCGCGGGCGCAGGAACTCCAGCAGCGCGGCGCGGTCGACCTGGTCTGCTTGCGCGATGCGGGGGCTCACGGGGCCAGGGTAAGCGGGCACCGCCCCCAGCGGGCGGCACCAACCCATGCCTGCGGCACCAACCCATGCCTGCGGCACCAGGCACCAGCCTGCGGCACCAGGCACCAGCCTGCGGCACCATGGTCGCCATGAGCGCAGCATCCGACCGCCCCGCCCGTCCAGCCGCAGGCTCGACCGCCTCCTCGCGAGCCGCACACGGCCATGGCGCCCACGACGAGCGTGCCATCCGCCTGTTCGCCGCCCTGGTGGGCGCGACCTCGCTCGGCGTGCTGACGCTCGCGGTTCTGGCCGGCGGCTTCGTGAACCAGCGGGGGCGGCACGGCTGGATCACCGCGCACAGCGTGGTGGCAGACGTTGTCGTGCTCATCGCCCTGCTGACCGCCGGGGTGGCCGTCACCCAGCTGCGTGCCTCGCACCCGGCGCTCGCCACGGGCGCGGTGGCGCTGCTCCTGCTGCTGATCGTGCAGACAGCCATCGGCCAGGCCATCGAGCACGCTCGTAACCTGACGCTGATCCACGTGCCGCTGGCGATGGCAATCTTCGGCGCCACCGTCTACCTGTCGTCAGCGGCAGCCAGCGCGCGGCGCAGCCTGGTCAGGTAGCGGGCCGGGGACGTGGGGCGAGCCGGCTGCGACGCGCAGCCAGCCCGCCCCACGTCCCGCGCCTCGCGGCGGGTCAGGCGCTGACGGACTCGCCGGGAGGCTTGATCTCGCGCTTCAAGATCTTGCCGGTCGGGCCCTTCGGCAGCTCGTCGACCACCCACACGACCCGCGGGTACTTGTAGCTCGCGACCTGCTCCTTCGCGAACGCCCGGATCTCATCGGGATCGATCGTCTCGCCGTCCTTCGCGACGACAGCCGCTGCCACCTCCTCGCCCAGCGAGTCGTGCGGCACACCGACGACGGCGACCTCGCGCACCTTCGGGTGCTCGTAGAGGACCTCCTCGATCTCACGCGGGTAGACGTTGTAGCCGCCGCGGATGATGAGGTCCTTCTTGCGGTCGACGATGAAAAAGTAGCCGTCTTCGTCGCGCTTGGCCATGTCGCCGGTGGCGAACCAGCCATCCCTCATGACCTCCGCGGTGGCATCCGGCTTCTTCCAGTAACCCTTCATCACGTTCTCGCCGCGGATCCAGATCTGGCCGACCTCGCCGTCGTCGACGGGGTTGCCGTCGTCGTCGCCGACCTTCATCTCCACGCCGCGGATCGGGGTACCGATCGAGCCCGGCTTGCGCTCCTTGTCGGGGTGGTTGAAAGAAGCCACCGGTGAGGTCTCAGACAGGCCGTACCCCTCCAGCACCTTGCAGTTGAAGGCCTCATCGAAGCCTTTGAGCACCTCGACGGGCAGCGCAGCCCCGCCGGACATGCACAGGCGCAGGCTGCCGGTGTCGGTGTCCTTGGCGGAGGGGTCGTGCAGCATCGCGCCGAACATCGTCGGCACGCCCTCGAAGATGGTGACCTTGTCGCGCTCGATGATGTGCAGCGCCTTCGCGGGGTCGAACCGGGCAATCTGCGATAGCAGCGAGCCGCCGTAGACCGCAGCGTTCATCGAGCAGGTCTGTCCGAAGGAGTGGAACAGCGGCAGGGCCCCGAGGATGACGTCGTCGGGCGTCATCTTGCCCAGCGTCTCGGACGTGGTGATGGCGTTCGTCAGGAGGTTGGCGTGGGTCAGCTCGGCGCCCTTGGGCGTGCCGGTGGTGCCCGAGGTGTAGAGGATGACGGCGGTGTCGTCGTCGGCGACCTGCTCCACCTCGGTGTAGGGCTCGGCGTCGGCCAGCAACTTCTCGAACTCCCCCGGCGCGACCGAGACGAGGTCGGCGCCCGCGGCGTCGGCCCCGATCTGGGCCGAGTCGGCGAACTCGCTCCAGGCGAACAGCACCTTGGCTCCAGGGTCCTGCAGGTAGAAGGTCGTCTCCCGACCCTTCAGCAGCACGTTCATGGGGACGACCGCGCCGCCGGCCCGCAGGATCCCGTAGTAGACGATCGGGAAGTACGGGACGTTGGGCAGCATCAGGCCGACGCTGTCGCCCTTGTGAACGCCCTTGGCCCGCAGCATCCCGGCGACGCGCGCGCTGGCGTCGTCGAGCTGCGCGTAGGTAAGGGTCGTGTCGTCCAGGCGCACAGCCGGTGCGTCTGGACTGCGTGCGGCGGTGTCGGTAAGGATGCTCGCCAGGTTCGCGGCCATGCGGACCTCATTTCGCGTCGGGGGCCGGACAGGGCGCCGTGGCGCAGCCGCCACAGCGTCTTGAGCCTCCCCGCGTGGCGGGCGTCACACACGTCCGCGTGGACAAACTGCCGCTGTGCCCGAAAGGGGCTCAACAGTCCATGATGGGCGGGTGAGCCCGGCGCCGGATATAGGGCAGGAGCCGCGCCAGGCACCGACGGTGCTCGACTCCGGCTTGTTGCGCGCGCTGTTCGACAGCCTCTCGGCCGGGGTGTACGCGACCGACCGCGAGGGTGTCATCGTCGCTGTCAACCCGGCCGCGGAGGAGCTGCTGGGGACCCCCGCGGCGTTGCTGCTCGGCCGCGGCGCGCATGCCACCCTGCACTACCAGCGGCTCGACGGGCAACCGCGTGCCGCCGTCGACTGCCCGCTGCTGCAGGTGATCGTCAACGGGGAGCGTGCGCGCAGCGATGACGACACCTTCTGGCGCTCGGACGGCAGCGCGCTGCCTGTGTGGTGGCTGTCCTCGCCGGTGCTCGTCGACGGCCGGGTCCTCGGTGCCGTCGTCATCTTCGACGACGCGACGGTGCGCCGCCAGTACCAGGCCAAGCTGGCGACCACCGCGGCGCACGACCGCAGCGAGCAGGGCACGCGTATTGACGAGCGCGACCAGCTCGTTGCCGACCACGAGCGGCTGGTCATGCTCGCTCGGCTCGGTGAGGTGCTCTCGACCCTCGACATCGACGAGGGGCTGCGCCGGCTCGGCCGGCTCGTCGTCGGCCCCCTGGCCGACTGGTGCGTCATGAACCGGGTCGAGGGCCGGCAGGTCAGCCGGGTCGCCGTGACCCACAAGGACCCGGCCGCCGTGCCCGACGGTCAGTTCGTCAAGCCGATGCCGCCGCTGGAGCAGGGATCGTCCGGCAGCCTCGCCCGGGCGCTGCTGGCCGGCGAGCCGCTGCACGTCACCGGGCTGCGACCAGGGGAGGTCACGCGCTGGGCGGACCCGCTCGACGTCGAGCAGGCGCGGCTGTTCGACGCACTCGGCGCCGCGTCCGCCCTGGTCATACCGCTCACCGCGCGCCACCAGGTCCTCGGCGCAATGACGTGGGTCCGGCTCGACCCGCACGAGCCGTTCGGACCGAGCGACGTCGAGTTCGCGGAGGAGATCGGGCGCCGGGCCGGCCTCGCGCTCGACAACGCCCGGCTGTACGGGCTGCAGCGCCAGGCGGCCGAGTCCTTGCAGCGCAGCCTGCTGACGGTGCCCCCGCAGCCGGAACACCTCGGGCTGGTCGCCCGATACCTGCCGGCCGCCGAGGGGGCCGAGGTCGGCGGCGACTGGTACGACGCGTTCGTCCAGCCCAACGGCGACACCACGCTCGTCATCGGCGACGTCGTCGGGCACGACATGGTCGCCGCATCCCACATGGCGCAGCTGCGCAACCTGCTGCGGGCCGTGGCCGTCGACCGGCAGGAGTCGCCGGCGCAGGTGCTCGCCCGGCTCGACGCCCTGATCGCCGCGCTACCTGTTGGCGCGCTCGCCACCTGCCTGGTCGCCCGGCTGGAGCGGGACGAGGGCGACCCGGAGTCCGACCGGCGCACCGTGCGATGGTCGAGCGCGGGCCACCCGCCGCCGGCCCTGATCGACCCGGAAGGCGGGGTACGGCTGCTGCCCGGTGAGTCCGACCTGCTGCTCGGTGTCGATCCCGAGCTCAGCCGCACCGACCACGTCGTCAGCATCCCCGCCGGCTCCACGCTCGTGCTCTACACCGATGGGCTGATCGAGCGGGCGACCAGCACCATCGACCAGGGGTTCGCGCGCCTGCGCCGGGCCCTCGGCGCCGCCGCGACCTTGCCGCTCGACGGCTGCATCGACGACACGCTCGGACGGCTCGTCGAGGCGGGGCACACCGACGACGTCGCCGTCATCGCCGTGCGGACCTTCTCCGCCTGCGAGCCGTCGGCGGCCGACTAGCTGCCGATACCGGGGGCAGCCGGCCCGTTCTGCCCCCGGCGGCGCTCCAGCTCGGCGTCGACCGCGGAAGCGGCGTCGCGCTGCCGGGCGGCTTCCTCGAAGTCGAGGTCCGCGGCGGACTGCTGCATCAGGCGGGCGTGCCGCTCGCGCTGCCGGCGTAGCTGCACGACCGTCCGGCCGGCGAGCTGGACGGCGGCGACCTCGACGTAGCCCCCCGCGCCCGGGGCGTCGCCGAGCACCGGCTGGCGCTGAGGAGCGGCGCCGATGTGGTGGTGCCGTCCGGTCTCGGGCGCGCGGTAGGTACCGCTGCGCCGGCGGACGAGCTCGCGGGCGTGGGGGCGTGCCGGTTGGTCGGATGCATCCTGCCCGCGCGTCGGCTCCGCGGCTCTCCTACTGTCGTCCCGGCCGTCGGTCATGATCGCACGGTAGCGGGCACGTGCTCAGGCGGTCATGCCGCCACGACACCGGCGTTGAGTAGCCGCCGGCGACTGAGTTGTTACAAAACCGCCGCTCGTGGAAAAGCAGTCGGTGTTCGCAGGTCACCTTGTTCGCGGCGGCACCGCTCTCGGGCGGTTCTACTGCGTCGATCATGCGCTGCCTCGTCCGGGGCAGAGCGGACAGGACACGGCATGGGTTACAAGACACCCGCGCAGACCGCGCAGGCAGCAGTTGAGTCCGGCGTCGCCAAGGCGGGGCTGTCGCCCGCGAAGGCGCTGGTCGGCGGCTTCCTCGCCGGCGCATACATCGCCTTCGGCAGCCTGGTGGCCATCGCGACAACCTCCGGGCTCGACCCCAAGACCTGGGGGACGCTGCCGACGCTCGTGTTCGGCGCGGTGTTCAGCCTCGGCCTGATCCTCGTCATCCTGGCCGGCGCTGAGCTACTGACGGGCAACATGGCGCTGCTCCCGCTGGCGGCGATGCAGAAGCGCATCCCGTTCTCGAAGATCCCCGTCAACTGGGCGATCGTGTTCGTGGGCAACTTCCTCGGCTCGCTGTTCGTCGCCTACTTCCTCGCGGTCAAGACCGGCGTCATCGGTCACGCCGGGTCCAAGGAGGCGGCCCTGCTGACCTTCGAGCGGCTGTCGAAGATCGCCACTACCAAGGCCTTGACCGAGAGCAACACACAGATCTTCCTGCGCGCCGTGGGCTGCAACTGGCTGGTGTGCCTCGGTGTGTGGCTCGCCATCTCCGCTGAAGACATTGGCGGGAAGATCCTCGGCATCTTCTTCCCCATCACCGCCTTCGTGGCGATGGGCTTCGACCACGTCGTGGCCAACATGTTCTTCCTGCCCGCCGCGATCTTCGCCCACGTCCCCGGCTTGACCTGGGCGCACACGCTCAACAACATCTTCTTCGCGCTGATCGGGAACATCGTCGGTGCCGTGCTGTTCGTGGCGCTGGCCTACTGGTACCTCTACCTGCGCGGGGCACCCTCCGACCGAACGGCGGGCGCTGAGAACGCCCAGGGCGGCTCCGGCGGGTACGGCGAGAACTACGGCGCCGGCCCCGAGCGCGACGACCGGTCCGGGGCGCAGGCTGGAGCGATCTCGAGCGGAGCGAGCCGAAGCGGGGCGAGCGGGGACGGGCGGTCCCAGCGCCGCTGACGGTGCCCGGCTCCAGGCGGCAAGCCCACCGAGTCACGGCGCGCCTGGAGTCCGACCTCCAGCGCGCGGAGCAGGACACGCCAGCGTGGCTGCGCACCACCCAGGCCGAGAACCGCATCCCCGTCGCGCTCGCGATTCTGGCGGCCGTCGGGCTGCAGATCTCTCTGCCGAGTCGCTACGGCCTGCATCCCCGCTGGCTGCTCCCCGCGCTGGAGCTGATGCTGCTGGTCGTCCTGATCGCGATCAACCCGCTCCGCCTCGACCGCGCCACCCGGGTCGCGTCGGTGCTCAGCCGGGCGCTCGTCGCCATCATCACGGTCGACAACGTCGTCAGCTCCGTCCTGCTCGATCACGCCATCCTCACCAGCGCGACCGGCAACGACCCCGGCGCACTGCTCGCCCGCGGGGCGACGATCTACCTCACGAACATCATCGCGTTCGGGATCTGGTACTGGGAGCTCGACCGCGGCGGGCCCTTCGCGCGGGCCGCCGGCAGCCGCCCGCACCCGGACTTCCTGTTCCCGCAGATGACCAGCCCCGACGTCACCCCGAAGGACTGGGAACCACGGTTCGTCGACTACCTCTACGTCAGCTTCACCAACGTGGTGGCGTTCTCACCGACCGACACCATGCCGCTGACCCGCTGGGCCAAGGCACTGATGGCGCTGCAGAGCATCGTCGCGCTCTCGACGACGGCGCTGGTCATCGCGCGGGCCGTCAACATCCTCAAGTAGCAGCTGCGGCTGGTGCCCAGAGGCCCGCCGCCTCTGCCGGCGCCGGCTCACGGTGCGCCGCTGGCAGCCCGGCCAAACCTGCCAGCAGGTCGAAGGAGTGCAATCGGTCGGCCGGGTCATGCGTCGATGTGGTGACCATCAGCTCGTTCGCCTGGGTCGCCTCCAGCAGTTCCAGCAACCCCTGGTTTACCGTCTGCTGGCTGCCGATGACCATCGTGGACAGCCGCTCGTCGACGACCGCCTGCTCGTGGGGCTGGTAGGGGTAGCGCTGGGCCTCCTGGGGCGTCGGCGTCGGACCCGGCCGGCCCGCGCGCAGCCGCAGCCATGACAACCCGGCCGAGCCGGACAGGTAGCGGGCACGCTCGTCGGTGTCGGCGACGAGCACGGCCGCGGCGACGATGGCGTACGGCTGCTCCAGTGCGCCCGGCTCCCCGTTGGGCGTGAACCGGGAGCGGTAGAGCTCGAGCGCGGGCAGCGTGTTGTGGGCGCTAAAGTGGTGGGCAAACGCGAACGGCAGCCCGAGCAGGCCGGCGACCTGCGCGCTGTAGCCGCTGGAGCCGAGCAGCCACACCTCGGGCGGGTAGCCCAGGGCCGGCACCGCCGTGATCGCCCGGTAGGGGTGCGACTCGGGGAAGCCTCCGGAGAAGAAGGCGCGTAGCTCGGCCAGCTGCTGCGGGAAGTCCTCCGCCGACAGGCCCCCGGCGTCTCGGCGCAGAGCCCTTGCGGTCGCCGGGTCGGTGCCGGGCGCGCGCCCGAGGCCGAGGTCGATGCGGCCGGGGTAGAGCGCCTCCAGCATCCCGAACTGCTCGGCCACGACGAGGGGGGTGTGGTTGGGCAGCATCACGCCGCCGGACCCCACCCTGATGCGCTCCGTCACCGCGGCGAGCTGCCCGACGAGCACCGCAGGGGCCGAGCTGGCGATGCCCGGCATGTTGTGGTGCTCGGCGACCCAGTAGCGGGTGAAGCCGAGCTGCTCGGCACGGCGCGCCAGCGCCAGCGTGGCGCGAAGCGCCTCGCCCGGCGTCGAGCCTGCAGCAACCGGTGCGAGGTCGAGGACCGACAGCGGAACCGGCAACGGTTCGGCCAGATGTGCGGTCGACGCTGCTATGGGATCCACCTGCAGGGCAACGCCGGCCCGGCCGAACCCCTTCCGGAGCCCGCGTAGGGTCGCGCAGATGCAGCCGGCCGGCGCCCCGTAGGTGCTCAGCGGGCGGGAGTCAGCCAGCCCTCGCGGGTGAGCGGCAGGCCGGAAGCCCCTCGCGGCCCCTGCTTGACGGCCAGCACCTGGTTGACGCTGATCTGGCCGAGCTCGAAGCCGAGCACCGAACCGGCCATGTAGAGCACCCAGATGCGGGCCCGCGCCGGTGAAACCAGCTCGACCGCCTGCGGCCAGGAGCGCTGCAGGTTCTCGACCCACCCCCGCAACGTCAGGCCGTAGTGCTCGCGCAGGTTCTCCACGTCGCGCACCTCGAACCCCGCGTGCTCGAGCGCGCTGACCGTGGTCGACAGCGGCAGCAGCTCGCCGTCGGGGAACACGTAGCGGTCGATGAACGACGAGCGCGCCTCCTCCTCTGCAACGAGCGGGCGGATCGAGGCGATGGCGTGGTTGAGCAGCCGGCCGCCGGGCGGCAGCAGGTCGTGCAGGCCGCGGGCGTACTCGACGATGCGCTCGGCCCCGACGTGCTCGGACATCCCGACGCTCGCGATGGCGTCGTACGGACCCCCGGTGACCTCGCGGTAGTCCTGCACGCGGATCTCGACCCGGTCGGTCAGGCCCGCCTCGGCGATGCGCATGCGCCCGAGCTCGGCCTGCTCCTCGCTGATGGTCACCCCCACGGCGTGCACGCCATACTCCTGGGCGGCATGCAGCACCAGACTGCCCCAGCCGCATCCGACGTCGAGCAACCGCTGGCCTGGGCGCAGGTCGAGCTTGCGGCAGACGAGGTCGAGCTTGTCGTGCTGGGCCTGGTCGAGCCCGTACTCCGGTCCCGGCGGCTGGCGAAAGTAGGCGCAGGAGTACACCAGGCTCGGGCCGAGGACCAGGCGGTAAAAGTCGTTGCCGGCGTCGTAGTGGTGGCTGATCGCGTCGGCGTCGCGCTGCCGGCTGTGCTTTCGGCCCCGCCGCTGCGTCACCTCCTCGGGTGGCAGCGGCGGCGGCGGACCGAGCGCCCCGAGGCGGGCCGCTGTGGCCACCGCGCTGAGCTTCTGGCGGGTGGTCAGCGTCAACCCGTCGTTGGTCGACAGCCGCTCGACGACGTCCTCCATGTCGAGCACCGCGTAGATGTCGCCCTCGATCTCCAGGTCCCCCGCCACGTAGGCCCGGGCGATGCCCATCTCGTCCGGCCGCCAGGCGATGCGCCGCAAGGCGCGGCGGTTGCGGAACACGAGGGTGGCCTTGACCCCAGCGGCGCCGTCCGGCCCGGCTTCGCTGCCGTCCCAGCACCTGATGGCGAACGGCGCGGGACCGTTCAGCAGCGCCTCGACGAGCGGGAGCAGCTGTTCAGCGGCCTTCACCGGTGCCACTTCACCACACAGCGCGCCGTAGGTGACGCGCTGCCGGGGCGTGCTGAGCCGGGCGACTACGGTGGGGCGGTGCCGGGGGTCTGGTATGCGGGGTACGGCTCCAACCTGTGCCCTGAGCGCTTCGCCTGCTACCTCATGGGCGGAACGCCTGCCGGAGCTGCGCGGTGCTACCCGGGCACTCGCGAGCGACTGCCGGCCCAGGCGGTCCGACCCGTCCTGCTGCCCGGCTCGGTGTTCTTCGCCGGCGAGTCAGCGGTGTGGGGCGGGGGCCTCGCGTTCTACGACCCGGAGCGGTCCGGGCCCGCGCCGGCGCGGGCCGCGCTCATCACCGTGCGGCAGCTCGCCGACCTCGTCGCGCAGGAGATGCACCGTCCACCTGGGACACCGCTGGATGCCGCCGTCGCCGACACCGTGGCCTTCCTCGAGGGAGCGAGCGACGGCGCCCGCGTCGCACTCGGTCCCGGGCGCTACGAGACCCTGGTTCGCGCCGGGTGCCTCGGCGGGTGCCTCGGCGGGTGCCTCGGCGGGTGCGCGGTCCTGACCCTGACCACGCCGGCCGCCGCCGACCTGGCGCCCACCGCCCCGTCACTGCCCTACCTGCGCACGATCGCGGGCGGGCTGCGCGCGACGCACGGTTGGGACGATGCCGCGATCGCCGCGCATCTCGCCACCCGGCGCGGAGCCGCCGGCAGGTGGACGCCGCGTTCGCTGGGCCTGGCGCTAGCCTCGCCTGAATGAGTGCCGACCGCGCGCGTGAGGCCCTGCGCATCCGGGGGGTCATGCTGCCCGCCGATGAGCATCGCGACCTCTACATCGTCGGCGGTCGCATCTCGACCGCGCCGGTCTCCGGCGCGACTCTCGTCGCCGAGGGATGGGTCGTCCCGGGGCTGGTCGACGCACACTGCCACATCGGCCTCGGCCCGGACGGCCCGGTAGACCATGTCGAGACCGAGCGGCAAGCCGTGGCCGATCGCGACGCTGGCACCCTGCTGGCCCGCGACTGCGGGGCCGCGACCGATACCCGCTGGGTCGACGAGCGGGAGGACCTGCCGCGCATCATCCGTGCCGGGCGGCACCTGGCCCGTCCCCGGCGCTACATCCGCAACTTCGGCGTCGAGGTCGAGCCCGACCAGCTGCGCGAGGCCGCCCTGGAACAGGCGCGCCGCGGCGACGGCTGGGTCAAGGTCGTAGCGGACTGGATCGACCGCGACACCGGCGACCTCGCGCCGCTGTGGCCGCAGGACGTGCTGGCGCGCACCGTCGCCGCGGTGCACGGAGCCGGTGCGCGGATCACGGTCCACACCTTCGACGAGGTGGCCGTGCGCGAGGCCGTCGAGGTGGGTGTCGACTGCGTCGAGCACGGGACCGGCCTGGACGCCGGCACGATCGAGGCGATGGCGGCGGGCGGGGTCGCCCTGGTCCCGACACTGATCAACGTCGACACGTTCCCGTCCATCGCCGACCGCGCCGAGCGCTTCCCCGCCTACGCCGAGCACATGCGCCGGCTGCATTCGACCAGTCGCAGCGTCGTGCGGGATGCCGTCGAGGCCGGCGTGCGGGTGTTCGCCGGCACCGACGCAGGCGGGAGCCTCGCGCACGGCCGGGTCGTCGACGAGGTGGTCGAGCTCGCTGCGGCGGGGCTGGGCGCGGACGGCGCACTTGCGGCGGCCTCCTGGGGCGCCCGCGACTGGCTGTACCAGCCCAGCGCACTCGAGGACGGCGACCCGGCCGACCTCGTCGTCTACGCCAGCGATCCGCGGGCTGACCTCGCCGTGCTGCGTAGCCCGGCACGGATCGTGCTGCGGGGACGGGTCGTCGCCTGAAGCGGGCCGGGCGCCCCCCGGCCGACTAGCCGCGGACGGCCGCCACCAGTGACAGCACCGCGAGGCCGAGCAAGAGCACGGCGGCCCCCTGCTGCACGCGGCGCAAGGGCACCACGCGCAGCAGTGACCGGCCGAAGATGACAGCAAGCGCCGCCACGGCCCAGAGGGCAAGTGCCGCACCGACGCCTACCGACAGCGGCTCGCGGTACCGCGCCGCTAGCGTCGCGGTGAGGATCTGGGTGAGGTCGCCGAACTCGGCGACGAGCACGACGACGAAGGACGTCATCGCGATCTGTGCCCAGGTGCGCGCGGCCCGGGCCGCGGCAGCGTTCTGCTCGCCCTCCGCGGCGGCCTCGGCCGGATCCGAGCGCAGCAGCAGCACGGCGCCCACGAGGAACAGCAGGCCGGTCAGCACCTCAACGGGACGCCGAGGCAGCGCGGCCAGCAGCCCGCCTGCCGTCACCGCGACCACGACAGGCACGGCGAAGGACGCAGCCACGCCGATGAACACCGGCAGCGGCCGGTAGCGGGCGCCGAGCACCAGCGTTGCCACCACGGTCTTGTCCGGCAGCTCGCCGATGAAGACGACGCCGAAGACGGCGGCCGTCAGCGCGACGCTCATGTCCCCTTCAGATGCTCCCGTTCGATGCCGATCCTCAGCGTCGATAATGCCTTCCGTAGGCGGCCGGCGGCGGAGCAGGCCAAGCCACAGGCTCCACACTCGGTCGGGGCGAGCCCGCCCTGGTCGCGCTAGTCGTCGAACTCGGCCAGCACTGTCTCAACCGCGGTCAGTTGAGCGCGCAGGGCGACGGCGTGCTCGGCCGCGTGCTGCCGACTCTGCTCGACCGCGGTGAGCAGCGTGTTGCGCAGCGCCATCTCGTCGACGCGGTCAGCCAGGGCGCGCACCGCTGCGGGGCTGACCGGCTGCGCGATGCTCTTGCGGCCCCCGGCGGCGTGTTCCAGCGTCCACTCGGTGCCGGAGAAGCGCAGGGTCACGGTCAGCGGCTGCGGGCGGCTCGCAGCGCGGCGCCGCGAGCGTGGCTGCGGAGGGGCGGACGACGGCTCGGGTTGCGCCTCCTGCGGCGGGGTCGGGACTGGGCTCGTGGGCTTCCTCGTGACCGAAGCGGCTACGGGCGGCGTCATCTGGGCGACCGGGGACGCTCGGCTTCTACCGGTCGGCACTCGCGGACGCGCGGACGCGGCGCCATTCGCCGCCGCCAGCCGGCTACGCGGTACTCGGGTCAGCGACAGCTCGTGCGGGGCGAACGGCAACTCGTCGTCCCCGAGCCGCACGAGGACGCAGTCGTCGCCGGCCTCCGGCCCGTCAACGCGGAGGACGGTCACCCGTGTTCCCGCCGAAGCCAGGGCGGTGTCGACGAGCAGGTAGGCGGTGGGCGCCTCCCCTGCGACGAGACGCTCGCGTAGCTGCTCGAGGTCACCGTCGTGGATCGATTGTGCGGTGATCTGCCCTCGCGCCATGTGGGGCAGATTAGCGGTGCCGACGAGCCCAGCTCGCGCGATGCGGGCTGCGGCGAATGAGGGAAAGATCCGAACGAACCGGCCCACTACTCGAAGTGATGGAGAACGACCTGTGTGGACGCCGGGCACGTTTGCTGGTTGACCTACTGCGACCCGAGGCGGGACGGGGCAGCGGCTGCATAGAGCGGGCGACGGAGCCCCGACTCGCGCCCGCTACGCTCAGCGCCCGAAGAACACACGGCCACACGGCCAGTCGACCGGCACCACGACCGAGACCACGGAGGTCCCGCATGACAGTCCTCGACCGCTTCCGCCTTGACGGCCGGGTCGCCGTCGTCACCGGTGCCTCCTCCGGGCTCGGCGTCGGGTTCGCCAAGGCGCTGGCCGAGGCCGGTGCCGACGTGGCGCTGGGTGCCCGGCGCGTCGACCGGCTGGCCGAGACCAAGAGCCTGGTCGAGGCGGCGGGCAAGCGCTGTATCACCGTCGGGACAGACGTCTCGCGGCCCGAGGACTGCACCGCCCTTGTCGAGGCCGCGATGAGCGAGTTCGGCCGCGTCGACATCCTGGTCAACAACGCCGGGGTCGGAACGGCCGTGCCAGCCACTCGAGAGACCCCGGAGCAGTTCCGCGGAGTCATCGACGTCAACCTCAACGGCTGCTACTGGATGGCGCAGGCGTGCGGGCGCGTGATGAAGCCGGGCAGCAGCATCGTCAACATCAGCAGCATCCTCGGCATCACCACCGCCGGGCTACCGCAGGCCGCCTACGCCGCCAGCAAGGCCGGGCTGATCGGGCTTACCCGCGACCTCGCCCAGCAGTGGACGGGCCGCAAGGGCATTCGCGTCAACGCGCTCGCGCCGGGGTTCTTCCAGTCGGAGATGACCGACCAGTACCCGCCGGAGTACATCTCGCAGCAACTGCAGCGGGTCTCCGCGGGGCGAGTCGGCGAGTCCGAGGAGCTCGCCGCGGCGCTGGTGTTCCTCGCCAGTGACGCCGGTGGCTACGTCACGGGGCAGACCCTCGCCGTCGACGGCGGGCTCACCATCGTCTAGCCCCGGCCGGGGCCTGGCGTCTCGTCAACGAGGCAGCAGGAAAATCATCAGCGTCGACCACACGATGTGCGTCGTCATGGGCGCGAGCACGCCGCGCGTGGCCCGGCGCTCGATCGCGAACAGCGAGCCCATGATCGCTGCCGCGAACGCCAGCATGACGTTGCCTGCTGCCGCGGTGACGAGCACGTAGACGATGGTCGAGTAGAGCGCGGGGCGGCGGGGGCCGAAGGCGGAGTAGAGGGCACCGCGGAAGAACACCTCCTCAGCCACGCCGTCGCCCACCGCCACGGCGACAGCGAGCACCCGCGGCCCGACGTCCGCACGGTGCAGCACGTCGGAGACGGCCCTATGCAGCGTCGGGATCTCGCGAACGACGAGCATCCCCGCCGCGAACACGGCAAAGGCGAGCACCCCGAGGATGGCGGGGCCGATGACGTCACGGCGACCGGCGACCCGCCCGAGGTGCAGCGGCCCGGACAGCACCGCGCCGCCGATCCACGTGGCACCGAGCGCGAGCGCCACGAGGTCGAAGGCCGTCGACCCGTAGGGCTGAGCCAGTGCCACTGCCAGCAGCAGAGCGCCCACCACGCACGTCGCGACGACGACCAGGCGCCGGCGCTGCTGCACCCCATGGGTCTCGCGGTGGTACGGGGTGCGGCTCGGGAGCAGCAGGTCAAGCAGGGGCACGCTCGCCCCGCACCTCTGTGCGCTCGTGTGCGCGCTCGTCGAGGGCGTGGCGAGCAGCCTCGGTGAACGTCATCAGCTGGCGCGGGATCAGCCGCTCGATCGTGGTGTCGCGCACGATCACCTCGTTGGTCATCGAGTCGACCAGCGCGGTCGCCGTCTGCTTGTCGACGCTCGTCACCAGCGAGAGCCAGGCCGACGACAGCCGCGGGGTCAGCAGCGGAACGGGCAGCACCACCAGCGGACGGTGCAGCACGTGCGCGACCTGGCGCATCATCTCGGCGTAGGTCAGCACCTCGGGGCCGCCGACCTCGTACACCGCCCCGCAAGCGGCCTCCAGACCCAGCACCGCGGCCAGGTAGCAGACGACGTCCTCGACGGCGATCGGCTGCGAGCGGGTGCTGACCCAGCGGGGGGTGACCATCACCGGCAGGTGCGAGACGAGCTGGCGCGTGAGCTCCCACGACAGGCCGCCGTGGCCGACGATGATGCCCGCCCGCAGCACGGTGACCGGCACGCCGGACTCGCCGAGCATCGTCTCGACCTCGCGACGGCTGCGCAGATGCTCCGACAGCTCGTCGCCGTCGACCCCCAGCCCGCCGAGGTACACGATCTGCCGGACACCGGCGCGGGCAGCGGCAGCGCCGAATGTCCTGGCGCCCTCGGCGTCGCGCTGCTTGAAGTCGGCGGCGTCGAGGGAGTGGACCAGGTAGTACGCCGCGTCGCACCCGGCGAACGCGGTGTCGAGCGCTGCGGCGTCGCGTACGTCACCGCCGACGGGCGTCGCCATCCCCCGATAGGTGTCGGGATGCCGGGTCAGGCCGCGCACCCCGTGGCCTGCAGCGACAAGGGCCGGCACCAGACGACGACCCACGAAGCCGGTCGCGCCGGCCACCAGCACCCGCACCCGGCACGCTCCTCACGACGGCGGCTCGTCCGCCTGTCGTAGATCGATCTACCCCTCCGGGCACATCGGATGCGGCGGCGGCGAGGCGAGCCGTCAGTCAGGCGCTCAGGCTTGCTGAGGCGGCTCAGGCCACCTTCACCGCGGACACCAGGCCCGACAGTGTGTCCTTGGCGTCGCCGAACAGCATCGTGGTGCGCGCGTCGTACAGCAGCGAGTTGTCGATGCCGGCAAAACCCGGGCGCATGCTGCGCTTGAGGAACACGACCTGCTCGCAGGTGTCGACGTCGAGGATCGGCATGCCGTAGATCGGCGAGCCGGGCGAGTCGCGGGCGGCCGGATTCACCACATCGTTGGCGCCGACAACGATGACGACGTCGGTGCGCGGGAACTCGGGGTTGGCCTGCTCCATCTCCTTGAGCTGCTCGTAGGGCACGTTGGCCTCGGCCAGCAGCACGTTCATGTGGCCGGGCATGCGGCCTGCCACCGGATGGATGGCGTAGGTGACGTCGACGCCGCGCTCCTCGAGCAGGTCGGCCAGCTCGCGCACGGTGTGCTGTGCCTGTGCCACCGCGAGGCCGTAGCCCGGGACGATGGCCACCTTTCGGCTGTAGGCCAGCATGATCGCGACGTCGTCGACGGTGCCCGTGCGGTACGAGCGCTGCTCGCCGCCGGACTCGAGCGCCGCCAGCGGGGTCGCGGTGAACGCGCCGAACATCGTGTTGGCGATCGAGCGGCCCATTGCCTGGCTCATCAGGTAGGTCAGCAGCGCGCCGGAGGCACCGACGAGCGTGCCCGCGACGATCAGCAACGTATTGTTGAGGACCGCGCCGCTGGCCGCGACCGCGAGGCCGGTAAAGGCGTTGAGCAACGAGATGACGATCGGCACGTCGGCACCGCCGACCGGCAGCACGATCAACACGCCCAGCGCCAGGGACGCCACGGCGAGCAGGGCCAACGACAGCACGCTCCCGAGCACGAGCACGAGCACGAGCAGCGCCACCACCGCCACGACAACCGCGTAGATGACGCCGACGCCGCCCTTGAGCAGTACCGGGCGGGTGGTCATCATCTCCTGCAGCTTGGCGAAGGTCAGCGCGCTGCCGGTGAAGGAGATGCAGCCGATCGCGGTGCTGAACAGCACAGCGAGCGTGACGCCGACGCTGGCATCGCCGTGCCCGCGGGAGAACTCAGCGATCGACACGAGCGCTGCGGCGCCGCCGCCGACCCCGTTGAAGGCCGCCACCAGCTGCGGCATCTGCGTCATGGCCACCCGGCGCGAGACCGGCACGCCGACCCCGGTGCCGATCACCATCGCCGCCACGATGAAGGGGATGTTGACCGCCCGCATGCCGGGCAGCGCGAAGGTGACGAGGACGGCCAGCACCATCCCGGCCGCCGCGACGAGGTTGCCGAGGCGCGCCGTCCGCGGGGTCGACAGGCCCTTCAGCGCGGCGATGAAGCAGACCGCGGCGACGAGGTAGCCGAGGTTGATCAGCTGTCCGCGGCTCATGCCCGGCCCCCCGGACGCTTGCTCTTGAACATCTCCAGCATGCGGTCGGTGACGACGAAGCCGCCGACAGCGTTGATCGTCGCGAGGACGACGCCGAGGAAGCCGAGCACGGTCTGGCCGATCGAGTGCGACGTCCCGAGGATCACGATGGCGCCGACGAGGATCACGCCGTGGATGGCGTTGGCCCCGCTCATCAGCGGGGTGTGCAGCACGCTGGAGACCTTTGAGATGACCTCGAAGCCGACCACCAGCGAGAGGATGAAAACGGTCAGCAGCAGCAGGTTGCCATTGTTGCTCACGCGTGGCTCCCCGCGGCCGGTGTCTGCTCGGCCTGCTCGGCCTGCTCGGTCTGCTCGGCCTGCTCGCCCTCGCCGAGCGCCTCACGCGCCGCGGCGTGCATCAGCCGTCCGTCTCTCGTCACGCAGCAGCCCTTCACGATCTCGTCGTCGAAGTCCGGGGCGAATGCCCCGTCCTTCGTCATCAGCAGCAACAGGTTCGACACGTTGCGGGCGAACAGGTCGCTCGCGTGCCGGGGCAGCTCGCTCGGCAGGTTGCGCGGGCCGTAGATGCAGACACCCTCGTGCCAGACCTCCTCACCCGCCTGGGTCAGCTCACAGTTGCCCCCGGTCTCTGCGGCGAGGTCGACGACCACGGAGCCCGGCCGCATCCCGACCAGCATCTCGGCGGTGACCAGCAGCGGTGCCCGGCGCCCCGGCACGGCCGCGGTGGTGATGACCGCGTCGGACTTGGTGATGTGGGTGGTGAGCAGCTCTCGCTGCTTGCGCAGGAACTCCTCGGACTGGGTGCGGGCGTAGCCTCCGGCACCCTCCTGGCTCTCCAGCTCGAGCTTCAGGAAGGTCGCGCCGAGGCTGCGCACCTCGTCCCCGGCGGCGGGTCGCACGTCATACGCCGAGACCACCGCGCCGAGGCGTCGACAGGTGGCGATGGTCTGCAGCCCCGCGACCCCGGCGCCGAGCACCAGCACCCGGGCAGGCGGGACGGTGCCCGCCGCGGTCATGAACATCGGAAAGAAGGCTGGCAGGCGCTGCGCCGCGGCCAGGGCCACGCGGTAGCCGGCGACGAGGGCCTGCGAGGACAGGACGTCCATCGCCTGGGCGCGGGTGATGCGCGGGACCAGCTCGAGCGCGAAAGCGGTGACACCGTTGTCGCGGGCGGCGCGGACGGTCTCGGGGAACGACGAGGGCGCGAGCATGCTGATCGTCGTCATCCCGGGCTCGGAGTGCGCGAGGTCCAGGGTCGGTACCGGCTGCACCGACAGCAGCACGTCGGCGCCCGCCACCGCGTCGTCGACGAGCTCCGCGCCCGCGGTGGCGTAGGCGTCGTCGGTATGGAACGCGCGCTCTCCCGCGCCGCGCTCGACCGCGACCTGCCAGCCCGCCTTCACGAGCCGCCCGACCGTTTCCGGCACGGCGGCTACCCGTCGCTCACCCTCGGCCGTCTCGGCGACCACCCCTACGCGCACGAGGGCAACGTAACCGGTAACGGAACGGAAACAGCGTCCCGGCTCGCTACGGGTGGTTGATGCCACAGCAGCAGCCCGCGACGAGTCGAGCGCGGCACGTGGGCGGCTTGCTCTCCAGCAGCGATGATGCGGGCGGCGCCGGCGGAGCACCCGCCGGCGAGCGAGAGCGGCAACCGAGAGCTCAGGGGGGCGGCCAGCATGACTGCTGCAGCCGCGTTCTTCGACCGCTGGCTGCTGCCGCTGGTCGTGGCGTGCGCGGCCCTCGGCATCGCGTGGGCGGCTCCGCCAAGGACCGCTGTCGCTCACCACGGGGTCAACGCTGCATTGATCGTTCTCGTCGCTGCCGTGGGACTCGGTCTGCCGGCGACGGCGTTCACCCAGGCCCGCGCCCCCGCCCCACGGGTGCTCCTGGCGGTGCTGAGCGGTGCCCTCCTGCTGCCGCTCGTGGCCTGGCTGGCCAGCCGGCTCGTTCCTGCAGGCCCGTTGCGACTGGGCGTTCTCGCAGCCGGCGTCGCTCCCAGCGAGGTCGCCGCCGTGGCCCTGGCCGCTCTTGCAGGAGGCCAGGCCGCCGTCAGCGCGGCGGTTCTCATCGGGGCCACGCTGATGAGCGTGCTGACGGCTGGGCCGGTGCTGCAGCTACTGGCCGGCTCGGCCAGCACCTTCTCCGGCACCAGCCTGTTGCTCTCCCTGGTCCGGGTCGTCGCCGTTCCACTGGTGGTCGCGGCACTGGTGAGGGCCTGCTTGCCGGCGCGGCTCTCCAGCTTCGCCGATGCCGCCAGCGCTGTGGCCAGCTCGGTAGCGGTCCTGGTGCTCATCTGGCTGGTGGCGGGGCAGGCGCACCTGAGCGCGAGCTATGTCCGCGCTGGGCTGGCCCTGGTGCTCTACCTGCTGGGCGCCGCCGTCCTCGGAGTTGTGGTCAGCCTGGGGCTGCCGCGCCTCCAGGCTGTCTCCATCGTGCTGCCGGTGGCCATGCGCGACTTCGCCATCGCGGCTGGTATCGCCAGCGCAGCGTTCGGGCCGGGGGCCGCAGCCGCGCTCGGCTTGTACGGCGTCCTCGTGCTGACCCTTGGTGCGGCTGCCGCCCGGGTCGTCCCCGCGCTGCCCGAGGCCGGCTGAGCGCATCGGGGCCTTCGGTGTCGTGCGTCCCGGCCACGTTTCCGGCCGGGCCAGCCCGCGACCGCAGTCCCTGCTGGGCCGCCTACCCTCGCCGGGTGACGACTGCTCCCCCGTCCCCGGTCGAGCCCGCTCGCGACGGAGCCGGCGAGGGGCAGGCCATCGTCCTCACCCTCAGCTGCCCCGACCAGCGGGGGATCGTGCATGCGGTGGCGACCTTCCTGCTCGTGCACGGTTGCAACATCACCGAGAGCCAGCAGCACCGGGAAGCCGACACCGAGCGCTTCTTCATGCGGGTGACGAGCGACCGGCAGCAGGCGGCCGCCGGCATCACCGAGCTGCGCGGGGCGTTCGCGGCGACTGCCGCAACCTTTCAGATGACGTGGAATCTCGCAGACGCGCGAGACCGGCCACGCGTCCTGCTCATGGCCTCCCGCAGCGAGCACTGCGTGGCCGACCTGCTGTTTCGGTGGCGGACGGGTTGGCTGCCGGTCGAGGTGGTCGGCCTCGTCTCGAACCACACCAATCTCGAGCCACTGGCGGCCTGGCACGGCGTCCGGTTCCATTACCTGCCGGTCACCCCGGAGACCAAGCAGGAGCAGGAGGCAGCCGTCCTCGGCATCGTCGAGCGCGAGCGGGTCGAGCTGGTGGTGCTGGCCCGTTACATGCAGGTCCTGTCCGAGGACCTGTGCCGGCAGCTCAACGGCCGTGTGATCAACATTCACCACTCGTTCCTGCCGAGCTTCAAGGGAGCCGCGCCCTACCGGCAGGCGCACGTGCGGGGCGTCAAGCTGATCGGTGCGACCGCGCACTACGTCACGCCCGACCTCGACGAAGGGCCCATCATCGAGCAGGATGTCGCGCGCGTCGACCACCGGGCCACCGTCGAGGAGCTGACCGCGACAGGGCGCGACGTCGAGTCACAGGTGCTCGCCCGGGCGGTGCGCTGGCATGCCGAGCGCCGGGTGCTGCTGAACGGCTCCCGGACCGTGGTCTTCTCCTAGCGGGACCAGACCGGGTGCCGATGCTTCGGGCACCCTGGGGCCATGCACCTTGTTGCCCGCTGGTACGCGCGGCTGCTCGCCGGGCTGCTCGCCGGCGCCGGCGTCACGCACTTCGCCGTCCCCGCGCCGTACGACGGGCTCATCCCCTCCTTCCTGCCGTTCTCTCCCCGGGCGTGGACCTACGGCAGTGGGATGCTCGAGCTCGCGCTCGGCGCGGCTGTCGCCTACCCGCCCACACGTCACCGGGGCGCCCAGGCGGCGGCGCTGCTGTTTGTTGCGGTCTTTCCGGGCAACGTGAAGATGGCGATCGACTGGTCGGACCGGTCCGTCGCCGAGCAGGCCATCGCCTATGCGCGCCTGCCGGTGCAGGTGCCGCTCGTGTTCTGGGCGCTCGGCGTGGCCAGAGCCGCAGACGCTCAGCCCGCGCCCCGGCGGTGAGAGCCCCGGCGGCCGGCGGACCGACCGACCGCTCGTACGCCGAAGCGCTCGACGCCGCCGACCCGCTGGCATCCCTACGCGACCGGCTCGTCCACGACCCGACACAGCCAGACCTGATGATCTACCTCGACGGCAACAGCCTCGGCCGGCTGCCCGTGACAGCCTCTGCGGCAGCGCGGCGGGTGATCGAGGACGAGTGGGGGCGCGGGCTCATCCGCTCGTGGGCGACCGGGCCGACCTGGATCGACGCGCCCGCCCGGGTAGGCGACCTGCTCGGCACCGAGGTGCTCGGGGCGGCTCCCGGAGAGGTCGTCGTCTGCGACTCGACGACGGTCAACCTCTACAAGCTGGCGGCAGCGGCCGTGAGCGAGAAACTCGGCGAGCTTCCCGGCAGGCGCACGATCCTGGTCGAGCGCGGGGCGTTCCCGACCGACCGCTACGTCCTCGCCGGCCTCGCCGAGGCGCGCGGGCTGGACCTGGTGCTCATCGACGACGACCCGGTGAACGGTCCCTCCCTCGCCGCCATCAGTTCGGCACTCGAGGCGGCTTCGGCCGGCGCGGAAGCAGAGGGCGCTGCCCTGCTCTGCCTGTCGGCCGTCGCGTACACCTCCGGCGCCCGGCTCGACCTCGCCGCCGTCAACGCCCTCGCGGCGGGGCACGGGGTGCGGGTGCTGTGGGACCTCAGCCACGCTGCCGGCGCCGTGCCGGTCGAGCTGGCAGCGACCGGCTGCGAGCTCGCCGTCGGCTGCACCTACAAGTACCTGCACGCCGGGCCGGGCGCACCAGCGTTCCTCTACGTGCGCCGCGACCTGCAGACCCGGCTCCGCTCCCCCATCCAGGGCTGGTTCGGCCAGGCCGACCAGTTCGCGATGGGTGCCGCGTACGAGCCGGCGCCAGGCATCCTCCGGTTCACCGCCGGGACCCCGCCCGTTGTCGGAGTCGCCCTCGTCGAGGCGGGTGCCCGGCTCGTCGCGGAGGCGGGGATGTCCCGCACCGCCGCGAAGTCAGCCGCGCTCACTGGCCTCGTCATCGCTTTGGCCGACGCCTGGCTCGCCCCGCACGGCTGCACCGTGGCAACCCCGCGCGATGCCGCGCGGCGGGGCGGGCACGTCAGCATCGCGCACCCGGAAGCGTGGCAGCTGTGCCAGGCGTTGGTCGAGCAGGGAGTCATCCCCGACTACCGCGCGCCGGACCTGGTCCGGCTGGGTCCTGCGCCCCTCGGCACCCGCTTCGTCGACGTGTGGGACGCCCTCGACCGGATGCGCGCCCTGCTCGAGACCGGCGCCCACCTGGCCTACCCGACGGCGAGAGGCCGGGTCACCTGATGTCGGCGAGGCACTCGAGCAGCCGGTCGACCTCCCCCTCCGTCGAGTACTGGGCGAGCCCGACGCGGACCGCGCCGCCCGAATCGCGCAGCCCGAGCCGGGTCATCAACTCGTAGGCGTAGTAGTCGCCGTCCCAGGCGCAGATGCCGGCGGCGCCCAACTGCTCGGTGACCTCACGCGGGGTGCGGCCGTCGATGCGGAACGCCGCCGTCGGGGTGCGGTCGCGGGCATCCCCGTACAGCGTGACCGCCGGCAATCCTCGGAGCCCGGTGAGCAGCCGGTCGAACAGGTCTGCCTCGTACGCCTCGAGGGCGGCCATCGAGGCGAGGACGCGCTCGCGGCGGCCGGAGCCGTCTGCCGCGCCGTCCGGCGCCGCGTCCTCCGCCGAGGGGGTCGCGAGGTCGGCGACGTGGTCGACCATCGCGGTGAGTCCGGCCAGCAGCTCGAACGCCGGCGTGCCCGTCTCGAACCGGTCGGGAACGTCCTCGGTCGATGGCACCAGCTTGGCGGGGTGCAGCGCGGCCAGCAAGCCCGGGTCGGCGACGAGCACGCCAAGGTGGGGACCGCCGAGCTTGTAGGCCGAGAACGAGTAGAAGTCGGCGCCGAGGGCGGTCATGTCGATGGGCGCGTGCGGCGTCGCGTGCACACCGTCGACCGCGACGAGGGCGCCGGCGGCGCGGGCACGTCGGGCCACGGCGGCGACCTCCGGGCGGGTCCCGACCGCATTGGACGCCGCCGTCAGGGCGACCAGCCGGGTGCGCTCCCCGATCAGCTCGTCGTACTGCGCGGCAGGCAGCTCGCAGGTGACCGGGTCGATGTCGGCCCAACGGATGCTCGCTCCGGCGCGCTGCGCTGCGAGCACCCACGGCCGCACGTTGGCATCGTGGTCGAGGCGGCTCACGACGACCTCGTCCCCTGGTCCCCAGGTCGCGCCGAGCGCGTCGGCCAGCCGGAAGGTCAGCGCCGTCATCGACGGCCCGAGCACCACCCCCTGCGGCACCCCGCCTACCAGGTCGGCAGCTGCGACCCGGCCCGCATCGACGATGGCGTCGGCCCGGCGGGACGACGCGAACGGGCCGTGCCGGTTCGACACCGCCGAGCGCAGCGTGCCGGCGACGGCGTCGGCCACGGGCGCGGCCACCTGGGTGCCGCCCGGACCGTCCAGGTGCACCAGGCCCTCGGCCAGCGCGGGGTAGAGCGACCGGACGCGATCGATGTCGTAGGCAGCCACGGCCCTTCCCTACCCCACGCCGAGCAGCCCGCTACGGTCGGGCTGTGCGAGCGCCTGCGGATGCCCGAGCCCGGCTCGCGACGTGACCGGCCGCCCCGTCCTCGTCACCGGCGCCTCCCGCGGGATCGGGCGCGCCATCGCGCTGGCGCTGGCCGCCCGCGGCGATCGGGTGGCGGTCCACTACGGCTCCGACCAGGCTGCCGGGAAGCAGACGGCAGAGCTGCTCGACGGCAACGGCCACGTCGTGCTGGGCGCCGACCTCGCCTCGGCCGAGGGAGCTCGTGACCTCGTCGACGCCGCCGCGAACGCCCTGGGCGGGTTGCACGTGTTGGTCAACAACGCGGCGTTGTTCCCCGAGCACCGGGTGCTGAGCGCGAGCTGGGAACAGTGGCAGGCCGCGTGGGAGCAGACCCTCGCCGTCAACCTCGTCGCCCCCGCCGCGACGAGCTGGGCCGCCGCGCGTCACCTTGCCGCTGCGGGCGGCGGTGCCATCGTCAACGTCTCCTCCCGCGGCGCGTTCCGGGGCGAGCCGCACGCTCCCGCGTACGGCGCGAGCAAGGCCGGGCTGAACGCGCTCGGGCAGTCCCTCGCCGTGGCCCTCGCCCCGGTCGGGATCAGCGTGCACACCGTCGCACCAGGCTTCGTCGAGACCGCCATGGCCCGCGGGCTGCTCGACGGACCCGAGGGCGACGGCATCCGCGCCCAGAGCCCGTTCGGCCGGGTCGCGACGGCCGAGGAGGTCGCCCGGGTCGTCGCCTTCCTGGCCGAGCCGGGCAGCGCCTTCACCTCCGGCGGCATCGTCGACGTGAACGGTGCCTCCTACCTGCGCACCTGAGCCGACGCGTCGGCCCGGCCAGCGGTTGACGGCGCGGCGGAGGGTAAGGACGCAGGCATGCAGGGCGACGGCGACGGATGGGTGCGCTGCGTGCAGGGCCACCGCCACTGGGGCCGGTACGGCGCCGCCGGCCTGCTGCTACGGCACAGGCCCGCCGGCGGGCCGGCCGCTGTCCTGCTGCAGCACCGCGCATTGTGGAGCCACCACGGCGGCACCTGGGGGCTGCCTGGCGGTGCCCGCGACAGCAGCGAGAGCGTGCACGACGCGGCGCTGCGCGAGGCGGTCGAGGAGACCGGGCTCGACGTCGGTGCGGTCGCCGTCGGCTCGACCTCGGTCGACGACCACGGCGGCTGGTCCTACACCACGGTCATCGCGACCGCCACCCACCGGCTCCCCGTGCGACCGGTGACGGCCGAGAGCGTCGAGCTGCGCTGGGTCACCGAGCCCGAGGTCGCCGCACTTCACCTGCATCCCGGCTTCGCGGCGAGCTGGCCGGCCCTCGCTGACCGGGGCTGAGCGACCGGGGCTGCGTACGCATCAGTCTGCTTCCGGGCCCGACCCACCCGGATACCCTGACTGGTCATGGCAGAGGTTCGGTCCACCTGGGGACGCATCGACGACGAGGGCACGGTCTACGTGCGCGGCGCCGATGGGGACGAGCGCACCATCGGCTCCTGGATGGCGGGTGCACCCGAAGCGGGACTGGCCTACTACGAGCGCAAGTACGAGGACCTCGCCGCCGAGGTGACGCTGCTCGAGAAGCGGGTCGGGGCCGACCCGAGCCGGGTCGGGCAGAGCACCCGGCGGCTGCTCGCGGCGCTGCCCGAGGCGGCTGCCATCGGCGACCTGGCGGGGCTCACGGCCCGGCTCGACGCGGTGCTGACGGCGGTGTCGGCCAAGCAGGCCGAGGCGTCCGTCATCCGCGCCGCCGAGCGATCGAAGGCGACCGAGGCCAAGCAGGTCCTGGTCGCCGAGGCCGACGAACTCGCCGCATCCGAGGACTGGCGCGGCGCCGACGACAAGCTGCGGCAGCTCGTCGAGCGCTGGAAGGAGATGCCCCGTCTCGACCGGCCGACCGACGACGCCCTCTGGCAGCGGCTCTCAGGTGCGCGCAGCGGCTTCCAGCGCCGCCGCCGGACCCACTTCGCCGAGCTCGACGAGCGGCGCAAGGGGGCCCAGGCGACCAAGGAGGCCCTCGTCGCCGAGGCCGAGGCGCTGTCGACCTCGACCGACTGGGTGCCCGCGACCACGCGCTACAAGCACATGATGACCGAGTGGAAGGCAGCCGGCGGCGCTCCGAAGAACGTCGAGGAGTCGCTGTGGAACCGCTTCCGCGCGGCGCAAGACGCGTTCTTCGCCCGGCGGACCGAGTCCCGGCTGGAGCGCGACGCCGGACTCAAGCAGGTGCTCGAGGCCCGTGACGCGCTGCTCGCGCAGGCCGAGGCGCTCGACCCGCGCCGCGACCTCAACGGCGCCCGGCGCACGCTTCGCGACCTGCAGCAGCGCTGGGAGGCTGCCGGCACCGTTCCCCGCGATGTCGGCAGCGCCCAGGAGCGCCGGCTCGCCGCCGTCGAGACGAAGATCCGCGAGGCGGCCGACACCCGCTGGCGGCCCGACCCCTCAGACTCCCCGCTGGTCATTCGTCTGGTCGAGTCGATCGACAAGTTGGAGCGCCGGGCCGAGCGGGCCCGCACCGCCGGCCGCGAGAGCGACGCGGCCGAGGCGGAGGCCTCATTGGTGACCCAGCGGGAGTGGCTGCGGCAGGCGCGCGCCTCGCTGTAGCCGCCCTGACGCGGGTCCGGTCAACCCCGGCCCTGCTCAGCGGGGAACCGCGCGGCGCGCGACGGCGTCAAGGGCCTGGCCCACGCGGGCACCCGACCGTAGGGCCGCGCCGAGCACCCCGGCGTCCTGCAGCGCGGCATGCGCAGCGTTGGCGCCGCAAGCGCCGTGCACCCCGCCTCCCGGGTGCGCCGAGGACGATGCGAGATAGACGCCGCGTACCGATGTCCGCGCGCCGGCCAGCCCGGGCGTCGGGCGGAACACCAGCTGCTGGTGCAGCTGCGCTGTGCCGCCGCTGAGCGCGCCTTGGACGAGGTTCTCGTCGTGCGCCTGCAGCCAGTTCGGTGACATCACGTGCCGCCCGCGCACCCGGCTGCGGAAGCCCGGCGCGAGCTGCTCGACCTGGTCCTCGATCCGGTTGGCGATGATCTCAGTCTCGCGCTCGTCCCAGCTGCCGGTGAGGCCGTCGGGGCCCGCGTCGCCGAGCACGTGCTGCGGCACATGGGTATAGGCCCACACCGTCTCGGTGCCGGCGGGCGAGCGGGTCGGGTCGGTCATCGTCATCTGGCCGAGCAGCAGGTAGGGCTTGGCGGGGACCCGTTGCTGGGCCAGCTGTCCGGCGGTGTCGGTGAGATGGTCCATGCCCTGGGCCAGGTGGACCGTGCCGGCCCGGGCTGCCGGCTCGGCGGTCCACGGAATCGGGCCGTCGAGCGTCCAGTCGAGCTTGACGGTCGCGTTGTCCCACTGGAACCGGTGGATGTCGTTCATCACCCGAGGGGGGACGGCAGAGCTGGGCAGCAGGTGCAGGTACAGCGTGGGCGCGGCGATGTCGGCGAGAACCGCTCGGCCGGCATCGACGGTGGTGCCGTCCTGCAGCCGCACGCCAACCGCACGACCGCCGCGCACCAGGACCTCGTCGACCCGAGCCCCGCAGACGACCTGGCCGCCTCGCTGCTCGAGGCGCGCGACCAGCGCGTCGGTGATCGCGGCGGCACCGCCCTGCGGCGCCGGGAAGCCGACGTCCTGGCCGCTCATGCACAGCAGCCAGCCGAGGAAGCCGCTGGTGGCGCCCTCCGGCGGCACGTCGCTGTGCAGCGCGTTTCCGGCGAGCAGCAGGCCGCCGCCGACGCCGTTGAACTCCTCCTGCGCGAGGCGCCGGACGGGCAGCAGCCCGAAGCGGGCGAAGCGCAGCAGGTCGCTCGGACCGAGCTTCGCCGCGAGGCGCAGGCCGGCTGACACCGGCGGGAACGGGCGCAGCAGTGCCTGCAGCACCTCATCGCCCACCAGCTTCCACAACCCGAACAGCCGGCGCCACGCATCGCCGTCACCGGGAGCGAAGGCGTCCAGCGAGGCGGCGGTCTCGTCGATGTCGCGCGAGAGCACCGCGCACCGCCCGTCGGCGAGCGGGTTCGCGAGCACCAGCGGCGAGTTGAGCCAGCGCAGCCCGTGCTGCTCGAGGTCGAGCTCCTTCAGCACCGGGGAGGCGTAGCCCAGGGGGTAGAAGGCGCTGTACAGGTCGTTCTTGAACCCGGGCTCGACGAGCTCCTCGGTCTTGACCGCTCCCCCGGCGGTGGCCTGCGCCTCGAGGACGACGACCGACCAGCCGGCGTCAGCCAGGACGTTGGCCGCGACCAGGCCGTTCTGCCCAGCGCCGATGACGACGGCGTGGGGGGTGCCCATGGGGAGTGCATCGCTACTCATGGCGCCCCCCTACCCCGGTATCCCTCATGCCACGACCTCGGAATCTCTCGTGCGGGAAGGTCGCGCCCGGGAGCGTGGACGCTCGACATATTGCATGACGCTTACCCCGTGGCAGTCCGTTTCGCCCGCTTCGTCCCGGCAGCCGTCCGCTGAGAGCGTGGAGCGTCATGCAATATGTCGAGGCAGTCTGCTCGAAAAGCACGCTCCCCCATCGTGCAGTGTCCGGTCCGTCCCGGTTCCGGCTGGTCTTGAGGCGCTGTCGTCCCGAGGAGGCGTGCAGTTCGAACACCTGCGAGTCATCGGTGACAGCGGCTCGGCGGCCCGGCGGCTCCGCGGCGGCTCCGCGGCGGCTCCGCGGCGGCTCCGCGGCGGCTCCGCGGCGGCTCCGCGGCGGTGAGCGTCAGACGACGACCCGCAGGATCTCCTCGATCGAGGTGATGCCCTGCAGCACCTTCGCGAGGCCGTCCTCGCGCAGCGTCGTCATCCCCGCTTCGCGCGCGCTCTGGCCGATCACGTCCTTGGACGCACGCTCGACGGCCAGCCGTTCGATGTCGCCGTCAACCGCCATCACCTCGTGCAGCGCAAGGCGTCCCTTGTAGCCGGTCTTCGAGCACGCCGAGCAGCCGACCGGGCGGTGCAGCATGGGCAGCGACTCGTCGTCGGGCCACTCGAAGCGGGCCGCCGCCAGCGACTCGCGGGTGGGCTCGTAGGCCTGCTTGCACTTGGTGCACAGCCGGCGGGCGAGGCGCTGGGCGAGCACGCAGTCCAAGGCGCTGCCGACCAGGAACGGCTCGATCCCCATTTCGATGAGCCGGTTGATGGAGCTCGGCGCGTCGTTGGTGTGCAGCGTGGACAGCACGAGGTGACCGGTCAGGGCGGCCTCGATCGCGATCTGGGCCGTCTCGTGGTCGCGGATCTCACCCAGCAGCACGACGTCGGGGTCGCAGCGCAGGATCGAGCGCAGCGCCCGGGCGAACGTCAAGCCCGACTTGGGGTTGGCCTGCACCTGGTTGATGCCCGGCATCCGGTACTCGACCGGGTCCTCCACCGTGATCACGTTGACCTCGGGCCTGCTCACCAGGTTGAGCGTGGCGTACAGCGTCGTCGACTTGCCCGAGCCGGTCGGGCCGGTCACCAGCAGCATGCCGTAGGGCTTGACGAACGAGGTCTCCCAGCGGCCGAAGTTCTCGTCGCTGAACCCGAGGTCGGACAGCTTCAGCATCGCCGTGGAGTTGTCCAGGATCCGCATGACGACCTTCTCGCCCCACACGGTGGGAAGCGTGGCGACCCGCAGGTCAACCTTGCGGCCGTTGGCGTTGACCGACAGCCGGCCGTCCTGCGGGACGCGGCGCTCGGCGATGTCGAGCTCAGCCATGATCTTCAAGCGGGAGATGACACCGCTCTGGATGGACTTGGGCGAGCTCATCATCTCGTGCAGCACGCCGTCGATGCGGAAGCGGACGCGCACGTCGCGCTCCCCCGGCTCGATGTGGATGTCCGAGGCCCGGTCGGAGATCGCCTGGGTGATCAGCAGGTTGACGAACTTGACGATCGGCGCCTCGTCGACGATCTCGCGGACCTTGGCCAGGTCGGCGGCGTCGTCGTCGTGCTTGTCCATCGACGACGTGATCTCGTCGAGGACGGTGTCACTGCGGTGGTACCGGTCGACAGCTGCCAGCAGGTCAGCCTTGGTGGCGACGACTGCCTTGACGTCGCGGCCGGTGATCGAGCGGATGTCGTCGATCGCGAACACGTTCGCGGGGTCGGCCATGGCGACGACGAGCCGGCCCTGGTCGTAGCCGATCGGCAGGGCGGCGTGGCGGCGGGCGACGAGCGGTGAGATCGAGGCGACGGCGCTTCCGTCGACCGGGTAGTCCGAGAGGTCGACGAAGGGCAGCCCAATCTGCTGCGCGAGCGCGGCGACGAGCTGCGCCTCGGTGACGAGCCCGAGGTCGACCATGACCCGACCGAGGCTGCGGCCGAGCCGCTGCTGCTCCTCGACCGCGTGGTGCAGCTGCTGGACACTGACGAGGCCGCCCTCGAGCAGGATGTCGCCGAGCTGCTTCACCCTTGTGGTGTCGGCAGCAATCAACTGCTTCTACACCGCTGCCACGTGCCAGGGATGCCGCTGCCGTTACAGCCCTCGCGCGGCCGGGATGAGCCGCAGGACCAGGCTTCTGGTCACCGGCGAGTCCGGAAGTGGAGCAGGTACGACGTCGAGCGGTACCGCGAGCGGCTCAACGGGGGCCGCGGCCGGCTCCAGTGGCGTGCTGGGCGCTGGCTGACCCGGCTCAACGCTCGACGCGCTCCCGCGCGCGGTCCCGGCCAGCATCGCCTGACGCCGTACCAGCTCCGCGGCGCCACCGCTCCCCGTACCCTCACCGCCTCCCGAGACGCCGTCGCCGACGGCGAGCAGGCCGCGCGACAGCAGGACCGCCAGGGTGGCCGACACGTCGAACTCCCCGCGGCCCAGCAGCCGGGCGATCTCCACCGCCGACCGGGCGCCGTCGACCAGGGCGAGCACGGCCCACTCCGCACGGGTGCACGAGGGATCCTCGGCAGGACTGACCAGGAGAAACGGCAGGCTGCCTGTTCCCGGGACCCACTGGCCCAGCTGCGGCCAGAGCCCCAGCCGCCGCCGGCCCTCTGCGACGACGGCCGCGAGGTCGAGGCGGATCCCGAGCGCGTCGGGGTCGGGATCGTCGCCGGCGAAGGAGAAGTCGCCGGTCGCCCAGCGAAGCAGCTCGCCGAGGTCGTCCACCACCTGTGCGGCCGCCAGGGGCTGGACCTGTCCGATGCCGACCGCACCGGCATCGAGCAGGGCGCGCGCCACGCTTCCCGCGTGACCGGCGCGGACGGCAGACAGCGCGCTGCCCAGCGAGTCGTCGTCGACGAGCCCCGCTCCGACGAGCCGCGCGGCCAGCGCGTCGGCGGCACAGTTGTGCGACGCCGTCGTCAGGTAGCCCTCTCGCAGCCCGATCGCCGCGTGGTGGGAGCCGTCACGGACGAGGCGCAGCACACCGCTCTTGCCGGTTGCCCCCAGCAGCTGCAGCACGTCAGGCAGCCCGAAGGCGTCGAGACTGCCCTCGAGCCTCACGACGGACAGCCAGCCGCAGCAGGAGGGCCAGCTGCAGCACCCAGGCCAGCCGCGAAGCGCCCGCGGGTCGGCTGGGCCAGCTGGGCCATCTCGGGGACCTCCGGACAGGCACCCGCCCAATGCGGCAGGGGCTGGTCCAGGGCATCGGCGGCCAAGGGCCGTTGCTTGAACAGGTCACCGGAGATGCGGATGCAGCGCCGGACGCCCGGCTACGGTGCTGGGTCATGGAAACGGAGGCAGTCTTCGCCGCGTCCGCTGCCGAGCGCCGCGCCGTCGCGGACCTGCTCGAGAGCCTGGACGAGGGCCAGTTACGCACGCCGAGCCTGTGCACGGGCTGGGATCTCCGCACCGTGGCGGCGCATCTGGCCGGCGCGGTCTCGCCGTCGAAGCGGGCCTTCCTGCTCGCTCTCGTGCGGTCGGCAGGCAACATGCACCGCGCCAACGACGCCACCGCGCGGGAGCACGCACGCCAGCCCGTCGCGCAGATCGTCGACACGCTGCGCCAGCACGCCAACAGCCGCTTCGCACCTCCGGTGGTCGGTCCCCGAGGGCCGCTGGCCGACGTCCTGGTGCACGGCGGCGACATGCGGCTCCCGCTCGGACTACCGCATGACCCGTCGACCGATCATGTGCTGGGAGCGTTGGAGCTGATCAGCAGGGGGCGGCCGATCGGTTTCGTGCCGCGGGGCCGCCTCACCGGGCTGCGGTTGAGCGCCGACGACGCCGACTGGTCGTGGGGCTCCGGCGCCCAGGTGCAGGGTCGCGGCATCGACGTGCTGATGGCGGCGTGCGGGCGGGCTGCCGTGCTGCCTCGGTTGAGCGGCGCAGGCGTCGACACACTGCGCCGGCGCCTCGGTGTCTGTGAATAGCGAAGGTGGCCGTGGCTGAGTGCTGCTCCCGTCCTCGACCTAGCCTGGGTTGATGCCTACGACGGTGCAGATCCCGGACCTCGACGACGGGGTGCACGCAGTCCTCGTGCGCCGGGCGGCAGCGGCGGGTGTCAGCGTCCCTGAGCTCCTGCGGGCCGAGGCGACGATCAGCCACCCCTGACGGCAAGTGCGTCGTCCATCGCTGCTCGTAGCACCGCGGCGGGGACACTGCGGCCCGTCATCAGCTCGACCTGGCCGAGCGCCTGCGCCACCAGCAACTCGGCCCCCCCGACGACGCGCTCCCCGCGAGCCAGCACCGCCGCGGCCAGCCGGGTGGGCCACGGGGCGTAGAGGATGTCGAACAGCGCCGCCCCCTGCGGCCACCGCCCGGCAGCGGCAGAGGCAGCCAGCTCGTCCGTGGCTCCGGCCGGCGTCGTGGCGATCACCAGTTCGGTGTCAGGCACGTGCCCCCACGGCCGGACGTGCAGCGGGATGCCGACCGCCTCCGCCACCCCGTGCAGCGCACCAGCGCGGTCGGGCCGACGGACCAGCGCCACCACCGGTGGCCGGCCCAGCTCGGCGAGGGCGGCCAGGGCGGCCTGCGCCGACCCGCCGGCTCCCAGCACCGTGACATGCCGCGGGCGGGTGATGCCGGCCTCCGACAGCGCCTGCACCATTCCGGGCACGTCGGTGTTGGACCCGACCAGCTCGCCCTCGCGGCGCGTCACCGTGTTGACCGCGCCCACCCGGCCCGCCAGCGGCTGGAGCACATCGACCTGTGGAACGGCCGTCACCTTCAGCGGCATGGTCAGCGAGTAGCCGGCGAAGGCCGCATCAGCCCTCGCCCGCTCCAGCCGCGCCGGCAGCTCGTCCGAGCGGCACTCGTTCGCGTCGTACGACCATCCCTGCAGCCCCAGCGCCCGGTACGCCGCCCGGTGCAAGGCCGGTGACAGCGAGTGCCCGACCGGCGAGCCGAGTACCGCTGCCCAGCGCGCAAGAGGCTGCGGCTCAGCCACCGCCGGTCTCGACGCGGTACCGCTCCTGCAGCGACGCGAACTCGGAGTTGCTGGCGGTGAAGAAGGTCTTGTTCTCCTTCGGCAGGCTGACGAAGTACGTCCACGTACCTGGGGTCGGGTGCAGCGCCGCCTGCAGTGCCGCCTCCCCCGGGTTGCCGATCGGGCCGGGCGGGAAAGCGGGGTACTTGCGCGTGTTGTAGGGCGAGTCGACGGCGAGCTGGCTCTGCGTCAGCGGCCCCTGGTAGTCATCGAGGGCATAGCGCACGGTGGAGTCCATGCCCAGCGTCGGGAAGTCCGCCGTGTCCTGGAGCCGGTTGACCACGACCCGGCTGACCTTGCCGCGGTCGTCCTTGTGGGCGACCTCCCGCTCGACGATCGACGCGAGGGTGACGACCTGCAGCGGCGTCAGCCCCTCGGCCCTCGCCCCGTTCTCCAGGTCGAGCCCCGTCGCCACGCTGCGGTATTTCCCCACCATCATCCTCAGCACCTCGGTGGCGCTGGCGTCCGGGCGTGCGGTGTAGGTCGCGGGGAAGACGAACCCCTCGGGCGAGTTCGGCGCGGTCGCGTAGGCGGGCAGCCCGAGGTCCTGCGGACGCTTGGCGGCGTCCTGCAGCTTGGCCAGCGGGATACGTGTCGCCTTGGCGATGATCGGCAGCGCGCTGCGCAGGTCGGCGCCCTCGGCGATGGTGAAGGTCGACTGCACGCGGGAGGACGGGTTGAGCAGCAGCGTCAGCGCTGCTGACGCCTTCATCTCGCGCCGGAGGCGGTAGTACCCGGGCTGGATGGTGCGCGACCTCGAGTCCGACTGCGCAGCGGACTGGAAGGCTGCTGCGCTCTTCACCACGCCCTGCGCGGCCAGGGTGCGCCCGATCTGTGTAGCCACCGCACCCTCGGGAACCTGCACGGTGACGCTGCCGGTGCCGGTGCCGGCGTAGTCGGCCGCCTTGCTGCCGCCGATGTGAAGCCGGCTGAGCACGGCGTTCAGCCCGAGTGCGGCGAGCACGACGAGCCCGGCGAGCACGACGACGGCGATGAGCAGCCGCCCCATCCGGGCGCCCCTGTGCCGCGGAGGGGGCGGCGCGGACGCGCTGGAGCTTGAGCTCAGAAGGCCAGGCAACGAGTCAGTCATGCAACCCCTCCGGGGTCAGCCGCAGCGGCACTCGGTGACGGTATGCCACCGCGGCCACTGCGGCCGGCAGCCTGGCTGTCGAGCCAGGACTGCAGGATGCCAACTGCCGCGACCTGATCGACGACGGCGCGCCGGGCACGGGCACCACGTCGCTTCCCACCGGCGCCCGCTGCCTGCAGCTGCCGTTCGGCCAGCACCGTGGTCAGCCGCTCGTCGACCAGCGTGACGGGGACCGGCGCGATGCGCTCGGCCAGGGCCGCGGCGTAGTCCCGCGCCATTGTCACCGACTGTCCCTCCCGGCCGGCCAGCGTGCGGGGCAGGCCGACCAGGACCTCCACTGCACCGCGCTCGCGCACCAGGGTGCAGAGCCGGTCAAGATCACCCCGGCCACGCGCGAGCGTCTCGACCGGCGAGGCGAGTACCCCAGCGGGGTCGCTCGCTGCCACTCCCACCCGCACCGTGCCGACATCGACCGCGAGCCGGACGCCTGCGCTCGCTCCCGGTGCGCCGGCAGGCCTCATCGGATCAGCGTCGCCCAGTAGCCGACGCGTCGAGCAGCGCGCGCTCCACCGCGGCCAGGGCCGCCGGCGCCGCGTCAACAGCTGGGCCGCCGCCCTGGGCCATATCCGGTTTGCCGCCGCCGCGCCCGCCGAGCTCGGCGGCTCCCACGCGGACGAGGTCCCCGGCGGCCAGGCCGGCACTGCGCGCGCTGGCGGTTGTGGCGACCACCAGCGAGGCCCTCGCGTCGCTCCTGACCACCACAGCTACCACTCCCGGCCGGTCGCCCAGCCGTCCACGGATGTCGGTTGCGAGGCGGCGGGCGTCGTCGGCGGACGTCCCGGGCGGCGCCTCGACGGCCACCAGCGAGGTGCCGCCGACGTCGCGCGCGGCGTCAGCCATCGACCCGGCCGCCGACAGCACGGCGGCCGACCGGACGCGCTCGAGCTCGCGCTCGGCCTCGCGCAGCCGGGCGACGACGTCGGCGACGCGCTCGGGCACCTGCTCCACCTGCGTCACCTTCAGGGCCCCGGCGACCTGCGAGAGCAGGACCCGCTCTCGGGCGAGGAAGCGGAAGGCGTCGAGCCCGACGAGCCCCTCGACCCGGCGGGTGCCCGCCGCGACCGACCCCTCCGACAGCAGCGTCACCGCGCCGAGCTGCGCCGAGCTGGCGACGTGGGTGCCGCCGCACAGCTCACGCGCGTACGGGGCCGAGGGGTCTCCGACGTCGACCACGCGCACCGAGTCGCCGTACTTCTCCCCGAACAGCGCCGTCGCGCCGATGCGGCGGGCCTCGTCGAGCGTGGTGATGAAGGCGCTGACCGGCAGGTCGCGCAGCAGCACCTCGTTGACCTCGTCCTCGACGTCGCGCAGCACCGATGCGGGCACGGCGGAGGGCGAGTGGAAGTCGAAGCGCAGCCGCCCGGGGGCGTTGAGCGACCCGGCCTGCGTCGCGCTCTCGCCCAGCATCGCGCGGAACGCCCGGTGGATGAGGTGCGTCGCGGTGTGCGACCGGCTGACCGCTCGGCGGCGCGATGCGTCGACGAGCGCCTCGACGGACGAGCCGGCCTGCAGCTCACCGGACACGATGCGAACCCGGTGCACGACGAGGTCGGGCACCGGCCGCTGCACGTCGAGCACCTCGGCCTGGCCGCCGTCGAAGCGCACGAGCCCGAGGTCGGCCTCCTGGCCTCCGGCCTCGGCGTAGAACGGGGTGACGTCGAGGACGAGGCCGACCTCCTCCCCCTCGCCTGCTGCGGCGAGCTGGGCGCCGTCGGCGAGCCCCAGCAGCGCCCCGACCACCGACTCACGCTCGAGCTCGGTGTAGCCGGTGAACGTGGTCGCGCCTGAGCGCTCGAGCACCGGCCGGTAGGCGGACAGGTCGACGTTGCCGATCCGCCGGCCCTGGCGGTCGGTCTTGGCCGCATCGCGCTGGCGCTGCATCAAGCGCCGGAAGCCGTCCTCGTCGACCGTCAGGCCCTGCTCGGCGGCGAGCTCGAGCGTGAGGTCGATCGGGAAGCCGTAGGTGTCGTGCAGCTCGAACGCCCGCTCGCCGGACAGCGTGCCGCTGCCAGCCGCCCGCGTCCCGCCCGCCGCCGACTCGAACAGCGTCATGCCGCGCGACAGGGTGGCCCGGAACGACTCCTCCTCGCCGGCCGCGACGGCGGCGACGACCGCGCTGTTGAGCTCGGGGTAGATCGGGCCCATGACCTGGCGGATGATGCCCAGCAGGTCGGGCACGACCGGCTCGCGGCCACCCAGCAGGTAGACGCTGCGCAGCGCCCGGCGCATCAGGCGCCGCAGCACGTAGCCGCGGCCCTCGTTCGACGGGGTGATGCCGTCGCCGATCAGCATCGCGGCGGTCCGCAGGTGGTCGGCGACGACCCGCAGGTGCACGTCGCTCTCGGCGGCGGCGCCGTACCGGGTGCCGGTCAGCTCGGCGGCCCGGTCGAGCACCGGGCGGCTGATGTCGATCTCGTACAGGTTCTCGACGCCCTGCAGCAGCGTCGCCATCCGCTCCAGGCCCATGCCGGTGTCGATGTTGCGCGCCGGCAGCTCGCGCAGGACGGGGAAGTCGTAGCCCGCCCCCTCGCCCCGCTCGTACTGCATGAACACGAGGTTCCAGACCTCGAGGTAGCGGTCCTCGTCGGCCTCGGGGCCGCCCTCGGCGCCGTAGTCCGGCCCGCGGTCGAAGTAGATCTCGCTGCACGGGCCGCACGGGCCGGGCACGCCCATCGACCAGTAGTTGTCCTCCTTGCCACGGCGCTGGATGCGCTCCGCGGGCAGGATCGTGCGCCAGATGTCGAAGGCCTCGTCGTCGTCGAGGTAGACGGTCGCCCACAGCCGCTCGGGGTCGAAGCCGTAGCCGCCGTCGTCGACGCTGCCGGTCAACAGCTCCCACGCCAGCGGGATGGCGCGGTCCTTGAAGTAGTCGCCGAAGGAGAAGTTGCCGCACATCTGGAAGAACGACGCGTGCCGCGCGGTGCGGCCGACGTTCTCGATGTCGATGGTGCGCACGACCTTCTGCACGCTGGTCGCCCGCGGCCAGGGCGCGGGCAGATCCCCGAGGAAGTACGGCTTGAAGGGGACCATCCCGGCGTTGACGAGCAGCAGGGTGGGGTCCTCCGCGATGAGGCTCGCGGACGGGACGACGACGTGCCCGCGGGCCTCGAAGTGGGCGAGGAAGCGGCGGCGGATCTCGGCGGTCTGCAACGCTCAGCCGCCGAGCCGCTGGACGTTGCCGTCGGCGGGCGACGCCTCGAGTGCGGCGACGTCGGCATCCGCACCGACACCGACACCGACACCGACACCGACACCGACACCGACACCGTCACCGACACCGAGCCCCAGTCCGCTGCGCAGCTCCTGCTCCCGTTCGGCCATCGCCACCCGCACGTCGGCGACGAACTCACCGGCCCCCAGCATGAGGCGGCGGCCGAGCGCGCCGCCCGGCTGCACCCGCTCCGTGAGCGCCGTCGCCCGGCGGATCGCGAGCACGCCGAGGGTGACGCCGAACGCGACGGAGACGAGGCGCCGGGTCACTGGACAGCCTTCCGCTGCTCGGGCCCGGAGACGCGCTCAGCCGCCGCCTGCAGCTCGCCGCGGCTGCGCTTGGCCGCCGCCCGGCGCACGCCGTAGGAGAACGCTGCCACCTTGACGACCGGGCCGCCGAGCGTCGCCGCGAACAGCCCGGTCAACGCCGAGACGTTGCCGGTGATGGTCTGCACGTTGGCCGCGATGGCGTCGACGCGCTCCAGCTCCGTGTTGACGTGCGCCAGCGCCTGGTTGACCTCGTCGACCGTCGTGCCCGCCTGGCGCACCCGTGCGGTGCCCTCGTCGATCGTGCGGTCGGTCTGGCGCACCCGGTCGGCGATCTCGTCGAAGATGCGCCCGAGCTTGAACAGGACGAAGCAGCCGACCAGAGCCAGGATGAGGAACGACCCGGCTGCGATGAGCCCAGCGATCGCCCCCGCCGACATGGGTCAGCCCTCCCAGCGTGCCCGCAGCCAGCACCTGGTAGGGCGGCCGTCCTGGCCTTCGACCCTACCGGCAGCCCCCTTTCGGAGCGCGGACATTGACTGCTCTGCCGATGGGCGGGAGCGGCCGGATCAGGGCGAGGCATCGGACTCCGGCTCGCCCAGCTGCCGGAACTCCTGCTCGGTCGGCTGCTCCGGGCGGCAGCGGGGGCGCCAGCCCGCAGCACCGCCCGGTGCGTCGGCGTCATCAGCTTCTTGGCCGCCCAGGCGCTCGTCGGTCCCCCGCAGCACCCGGCGCAGGTCTGCGGTCCGCTGGGCCGCCCGCGGCTCGCGCTCGGTCGGCTGCCAGTAGATGCGGCCGTCGACCTGGTCGGGGGCGTACTGCTGGCGCACCACGCCGCCGGGGAAGTCGTGGGGGTAGCGGTAGCCGCGCCCGTGCTCCATCCGCTTGGCCCCTGGGTAGTGGGCGTCGCGCAGGTGCGCCGGGACCGCTCCGATGCGCCCGGAGCGGACGTCGGCCGTCGCCGAGTCGATGGCGGCGATGACCGCATTGGACTTGGGCGCCAGCGTGCAGTGGATGACCGCCTGCGCCAGGGCGAGCCGCGCCTCGGGCAGGCCGACGAGCTCGAGCGCCGATGCGGCGGCCACCGCGACCTGCAGGGCACTGGGGTCAGCCATGCCGATGTCCTCGCTGGCGAGGATGACCACTCGTCGGATGACGAACCGCGGGTCCTCACCGGCCTCCAACATCCGCGCGAGGTAGTGCAGCGCCGCGTCGACGTCGCCGCCGCGCATCGATTTGATGAAGGCGCTGGCGACGTCGTAGTGCTGGTCGCCGTCGCGGTCGTAGCGGACCGCAGCCCGGTCGACGGCCCGCTCGATGGCGGTCAGGTCGAGCTCGCCCTCCGTGCGTCCGGCCGCCTCCAGGGCGGTCAGTGCCCGGCGCGCGTCGCCACCGGCGATGGTCAGCAGGTGCTGCTCGGCCTCGTCGGTGAGCCGCAGCCGCCCGCCGAAGCCGCGCTCGTCTGCCAGCGAGCGCCGGATGAGGGTGCGGATGTCCTCCTCGCCGAGCGCCTCGAGCCGCAGCAGCAGGGAGCGGGACAGCAGCGGCGAGATGATGCTGAAGAAGGGGTTCTCGGTGGTGGCGGCCACCAGCACGATCCAGCCGTTCTCGACCGCCGGCAGCAGCACGTCCTGCTGGGCCTTGGTGAAGCGGTGGACCTCGTCGAGGAACAGCGTGGTCCGCGTGCCCGACAGCTCCAGGGTGCTGCGCGCATCCTCGATGACGGCCCGCACGTCCTTGACCCCGGCCGAGACCGCCGACAGCTCGCGGTACCGGCCACCCCGGCTGACCAGGTGCGCGAGCGTCGTCTTGCCGGTGCCGGGCGGCCCGACTAGCACCACGGACGTGGCGCCCTCGCCGTCGAGCAGCCGCCGCAGCGGGGCTCCCTCGCTGACCAAATGGGCCTGGCCGACGACCTCGCCCAGGCTGCGGGGGCGCATCCGCACAGCAAGCGGTGCGCGGCTCGCCAGGTCGGCGTCGAACAGGCTCACGCCTGCGACGGTAGGCGACGTCGGCCCAGGCGCGGAAGGGTCAGCGCGGGCGGTCAGCCACGCTCGGCCAGCCACCCCTCGAGGGCTCGCTCCACCTGAGGCGACAGGACGTGCTCCCAGGCGCACGCCTCGTCGTCGGCGGTGCCCGCCTCGAGGCCGAGGACGTCGTGCAGGAAACGGTAGGCGAGCTGGTGCCGTCGGACGACGTCGGACGCGACGAGCTGCCCGCGCGGGGTCAGGTGCAGCACCTTCTCGTCGTCGAACACGAGGTAGCCCTGCACCACCAGGCGGGCGGCGGTCTCGCTGACCGCCGGAGCGCTCACCCCGAGCCGTTCCACGAGCCGGGCTCGCCGCGGCGGCACCCCTGCGGCATGCAGCTCGTGCACGGCCCGCAGGTACATCTGCAAGGTCTCGGAGTGCTCAGCCGGACCCCCGTCGTGAGAATCGGAGACGACCGGATCGGACGAGCCGACCACGATGGTCGGCGGCCGCTGGGTCGCGACCAGCCCGCTGGGAACCCGTGACACCGTCATGCCAGTAGCTCCTGTCCCCACCAACCGCCCGGGCGGACGCCGGGCGGACACGCCCATAATCCACTGCCGACGTGCTGGATGTACTCGTTGAGCGCGTCGCCTTGCTTGCCCGAGAGCTGGCCGTTGATCCGGGTGAACGCTGTCCGGGGGTCGCGCTGATAGGCCAGGAAGAACAGCCCGGCATCCAGGCGGCCCAAGTTGTCGGTGCCGTCGACGAAACTGTAGCCCCGCCGGAGCAGGCTCGCCCCGCCGTTCGCCGACGGGTGGGCGAGCCGCACATGGGCGTTGGGGTCGATCACCGGCGCGCCGCTCGCGGTGTGCCCGGCGAGGTCGAGAGCCGCGAACTCGGCGGTCTGTCCGATCGCTGCCCCGCTGCCCTTCGTGCGCCCGATGACGCGCTCCTGCTCGGCCAGGGGGGTGGAGTCCCACGGCTCGATGAGCATCCGGATACGGCGTGAGACGAGGTAGCTGCCGCCCGTCATCCAGGGCCGACCGGCGCCCTGCTCATCGGCCGTCTGCACCCACACGTGCTGCGTCAGCGCCGACGTTTCCTCCAGCTTGAGATTGGCCGTGCCGTCCTTGAAGCCCATCAAGTTGCGGGGCGTGTCCTGGCTCTGACTCGTCGAGCTCGTCCGGCCGAAGCCGAGCTGGCTGTACCGGACGGATGCGACGCCGTGGGCCAGCCGCGCGAGGTTGCGGACGGCGTGCACCGCGACCTGCGAGTCATCGGCACAGGCCTGGATGCACAGGTCGCCGCCGCTGCGGTTCGGGTCGAGCGCATCGCCGGGGAAGCTCGGCAGGTCGGCGAGGGCAGCCGGCCGGCGGCCGGCCAGGCCGAACCGGTCACTCGCATCGGGATGCGCGAACAGGGCGGTGCCGAAGCCGATTGAGACGGTGAGCTGCGCCGGCGGCAGGCCCAGTGCCTCACCGGTGTCATCGGGAGGTGTCTGCGCGCGGGCGGGCAGCGCGCCGTCTCCGACGTCCTGCCCGGCCGTCATCCGCTCGGACGCTGCGGTCCAGACGCGCATCAGGTCGACGAGATCGGCGCGACTGGTCGTGGACAGGTCGAAGGCCGCGAAGTGCAGCCGGTCCTGCGCCGGGGTGACGATGCCGGCTTGGTGCTCGCCGAGGAAGGGCACCGGGCCGGTGCGGGCTGCGCTCCCCGCGGTGTTGGTGCCCTCACCGGCATCGGCACGGCCGATGGCGGCGCCGCCCGCGGCCCCCGCGACGCCCGCGCCCAGCAGACCGAGCACGCCGCGGCGGGAGATCCGGCCGGCGGAGTGGGCGCTCACGTCAGCACCCCGGCAAGGCGCCCGAGCGGCTCGCTGACCGCGTCGACGGCGACAGCGAGCGCGCGCACCTGGGCGGGTGTCAGCTGCTGGTACGACTGGTAGCCGCCGGGCACGGCCGGGTCGCGGTGGCTGTCGAGAAGCTTCTGCAGGCTGGCGAACCGGGTGTCAAGGGTGGCGAGCAGCGCCGAGTCACGGTGCGACAGCACCGAGCGGAGTGCCTCGACGACCTCGCGGCTGCCCGCCACGTTGGCGGCGAAGTCGACGAGGTCGACGTGGCTGTAGTGCTCCTCCTCGCCCGCGACCTTGGTCTTGGCCACCTCGTCGAGCAGGGACTTCGCGCCGTTGCCCAGGGTCAGCGCAGTCACCGGCAGATTCGCTACCCGGGCCGCCAAGGTCCGGCAGTGGGCGAGCAGGTCGGTGCCCGCCTGCGCCGAGGTGGCGTCGAGCCTGCCGGCCCACAGGTCGCGTTCCAGGCGGTGGAAGCCGACGAGGCTCGTGCCGGGCGCCACATCGGCGGCGCGCTCGTCGATCAGCGGGTCGAGGTCACCGAAGGACTCGGCCACCGGCTCGATCCGCTCGTAGTGCTGCCGGGCGGCCGGGTAGAGCTGCTTGGCAGCGGTGACATCGCCGCGGGCGACGGCCGCCGTGAACGTTGCGGTGTCGGTCATCAGCGCATCGGTCTCGGTGCGCAGGTAGGCACGATAACGGCTGACAGCCTGGGTGAGTGCCGGGTCGGCGCTCGGGGATGCGGCGGTGCTGCTGGCGGCGTCGCCGGCTGTTGCGGCCACCGCCAGCGCGGAGCGGATTCCGTGCCCGGTCATCCCCGGCTTGCACGCGACCTCGTACCCCCCGGCCGGCAGGTCGACAACGAGGCTGCGGCTGGTGGACGGCCCGATGTTCTCGACCTCGCCGACCACCCGGTCCCCAGCCGCGTAGACGTACACCTCGGTCATGTTGCTGCCGGCGTTCTTGACGGCGAAGAGGTGCCGGCCGGCGGGGAGCTGGCCCGTCGAGACCTGGCAGCTGGTGTCGCCGGCATCGACGCTCACACCAGTCGTCCCGCTGGCACCGGTGCTGCCGCTCTTGCTGCTACTGCTCCCGCAGCTGGTCACGAGCGTCGCGCCGAGCGCGACAGGTGCCAACACCCGCCAGGTGAAGCGGCGGCTCATTTGGCGGCCGACCGCGCCGCGGACACCTTCGCTCGGGCGGCAGGAGCGGCAGGAGCGGCAGGGGGTGCAATCGGGGTGCTCGTCGACACGGCAGCCGGGGCGGTGCGGACGGCCCTGCCGGCACGTCCAGTCCGTGCGGGCAGCAGGAACAGCCCCATCACCGGGACGAGGTACGCCACGTAGGCGATTGCCTGCAGAACCGTGGTCTGCGGCGAGAAGTTGAACACGCCCTTGAGCAGCGTGCCGTACCAGCTCGACGGCGGGATCTGGGCACTGACATCGAACGCCAGGCTGTGCAGGCCGCCGAGGATGCCGCCCTCCTGCAGGTCGTGCACGGCGTACCCGAGCACTCCCGCGGCGACGACGACGAGCCCCACGCCGGTCCAGGTGAAGAAGCGAGCGAGGTCGAGCTTGACCGACCGGCGGTAGAGCAGCCAGGCCAACGCCACCGCAGTCAGCAGCCCGAGCGAGAAGCCAACGACCGGGGTCAGCGTGCTGCCGGCTGCCTGCACGGCGCTCCAGAAGAACAGCGCCGTCTCCAGCCCTTCGCGGGCGACGGCGAGGAAAGCGGTGAGCACGACCGCGGCCGTTCCGACGGCGAGGGCGCTCTGCATCCGCCCGTCGAGCTCGGAGCGCATCCCGCGGGCGGTCCGCTGCATCCAGAAGACCATGGCGGTGACGAACGCGACCGCCACCAGCGAGGTGAAGCCGCCGAACGCCTCCCGGCTCTCCCCCGTCGTGAGCAGGGAGGTCGAGGTGTAGGTCAGCAGGGCGCCGAACGCGACGCTGATCGCCACAGCCGCTGCTACCCCGCCGCCGACGTGCGCCAGCCTGTCCCGGCGGCCGCTCTTGACGAGGTAAGCGATCAAGATCGACACGACCAGGCTGGCCTCGAGCCCCTCGCGCAACCCGATCAGGTAGTTGCCGACCACCAGACCTCCAAGCCATGCGGTAACGCCCCCGGTAAGAAGCGCGGAAGGTAAACCTACCCTTAGTCCGGCCAAGTTGGGAAGGGTCACGCACACTGGGTTCAGCAAGGTCGCGGGCATCCCGTCAGCGGCTCCCACTAGCGGCGGCTCCCACTAGCCTGCTCGCACCCGTTCGCCCACCCGAGCCTCGTGCTCGAGACCTGGAGGCCCCGTGCCGTCGCCGCTACCGCCCCCCGAGGTCCCACCCGGCGACCGTTTCAAGGACGTCGACCAATGGACCCGCGACCGCGACGGCCAGCCGCACCTGTGGAAGACACTCGGCTACCGGCGGACCGGGTGGGAGCCGGGCCGCACGTCGATCGAGTGGGACGCGACGAGGGAGTACGGCTTCCCGACGAAGGGCGGCCACGTCGTGCAGGGCGGGCTGGTCACTGCACTGCTCGACGCGGCGATGGGCGGGGCCACCTGGACGGTGCTCGACCGCAACCAGGCCTTCTTGACTGCCGACCTCCGCGTGGAGTTCCTGCGGGCCAGCAGGCCCGGGCTGCTCTCAGCCACCGGATGGGTCGTGCGCCGGACCCGCCGAGTGGTGTTCGCCGCCGCCGAGCTGACCGATACCGACGGGGTGCTGCTCGCCACGTCGCGCTGCACCCAGGTGGTGCTGCCTGACGAGGGCGCGGCTGGCCGGTACGGACCGCCGGACGCGGCCGGGGCACCCCCAGAGGACGCGCGGGGCTGAGGCTCTTGCTGGACGAGCCGGTGCCGCCGTGCGCATTGTGTCCTCCTGTCGACGGACGATGGAGGGCCTCATGAGCACTGTCCCTAGCCGGCTCCGCGGCAGTGCCGTCGCGGCGCTGGCGGGCGCTGTCCTGATGCTGACTGGATGCGGCGGTGGCAACTCCCAGGCCAGCGTCGAGCGCGCCAAGCAGGCGGGTGCCGCCGAACAGGCGCAGAAGGATGCTCAGGCCTCGCTGTCCGCCGAGGTGCAGCGGCTCAAGGACGAGGCGTCGCGGCGTGCCACGCAGACGCCCCCTGCGCAGGCACCAGCCCCGACTGCTCCGGTAGTTCCCGTGGTCCCTGTCGTCCCTGTCGTTCCCCCCGTGCGAGTTGGCGGCGGGACCGACCTGGCCCTGCTCGACCAGCGCCCGCACATCTGCACTGCGGACGGAAGCCCGCTCGGCTGCAGCTACCTGTTCGTGCTGGATGCGGCTGGGGATCTCATCCCCGCGATCGGGGACGACGTCGTCCACAACAGGCTCGCGCTGGTTGGCCCCGCGCACGCGGTGGACACCTCAGGCACGCCGTGCATCCTCGTCCGGGTGCGGGTCACAGCGCTGACCGGATCCGTCAGCGTCAACCCCGCCGAGTTCGTCATCGGCTCCTACAGCACCAGCGACGCCTACGCGACGACGGTTCCCGTGTCAGGCGTCGGCGACCTGGTCAGATACCCGGTGTCGGTCCCGGGAGGCACCGACTTCATCGGCACGCTGGCCTTCCCGGACCGGCCCTCCTACGGCCGCCGCATCGCCTGGCTGCGTGGCAACGGCGCGCCGGCGGCGACCTGGACGCTGCCGAGCTGACGCACCTGAAGCCGTCCCGACGGGGGACGTCCCGCAGGCCAGCGCGGCCACGTCAGCCCCTGCTGAACCTGCACTCACAGACCCCGTGGTGATGCGGCGGGCCTTGGCCCCTCGCCCTCAGCCGCTCGAAGCCACCGGCAGGCTGCCCCCGAGCTCGACCACGTCGAGGTCGCCCTCGGCATAGCGCGCCCGGATGACCTTCTTGTCGAACTTGCCGACCGACGTCCTCGGAACGGCCTCGATGAACGCCCAGCGCTCCGGCAGCTGCCAGCGGGCGACCGAGCCGGCGAGGAACTCGCGCAGCTCGTCGGGGGTGACCGACGCTCCCTCGCGGAGCACGATCGAGGCCAGCGGACGCTCCTGCCAGCGCTCGTCGGGCACGGCGACGACGGCAGCTTCGACGACGTCGGGGTGGCCCATCAACGCGTTCTCGAGCTCGACCGAAGAGATCCACTCACCACCCGACTTGATGACGTCCTTGCTCCGGTCGGTGATCTGCATGAACCCGCGGCCGTCGAGCGTCCCGACATCGCCGGTGCGCAGCCAGCCGTCGGGCGAGAACCGCGTCGAGTCGTCCCCGCGGTAGTACGAGCCGGTCACCCACGGTCCGCGGCACTCGAACTCACCGACCGCCACCCCGTCGCTCGGCAGGACGGCCCCGGCATCGTCGACGATCCGGCACTCGACGCCGGGCACGACCCGCCCGGTCCGCGAGCGCCAGCTCCACTCGTCGGCCGGGTCGCTGCCCTTGGGCGGCCGGGACACCGCCGCGATCGGCGAGGTCTCCGTCATCCCCCAGGCCTGCAGCACGCGGACGTCGTACCGCTCGTACAGGGCCTGCATCAGTGCGAGGGGTACGGCCGAACCGCCGCACGGTACGAGCCGCAGCGAGGAGAGGTCGACCGGCGTACCGCCCTTGGCAGCCCGGTCGGCCAGGTGCAGCAGGTCGTTCCACACCGTCGGGACGGCGCTCGCGACAGTCGGCCGGGTCGTGCTGATCAGCCGCGCGAGCGGCTCGGCCTGCAGCCACCGCTCGGGAAGGATGAGGTCGGCTCCTGCCATCCACGCGGCATACGGCAGGCCCCAAGCGTTGGCGTGGAACATCGGGACGACCGGCAGGACGCGGTCGTGCTCGGTCAGCCCGAACGCGCCTGTCGTGCAGGCGGTCATCGAGTGCAGGAACGTCGAGCGGTGGCTGTAGACGACGCCCTTGGGGTTGCCCGTCGTCCCGCTCGTGTAGCACATCCCCGCCGCCGAGCGCTCGTCGAGGTCGTCGCGCCACGGGTGGTCCGGCTCCTCGGCGGCGAGGGCCTGCGACATCGAATGGACCCGCGCCGATGACACGCCCTCCAGAGCGGCGACGCCCTCGCGCTCGGCGGCAGCGTCACCGTTGCCCGTGACGAGGACGTGCTCGACGGTCGACAGCTGCGGCAGCAGGCTGGCCAGCAGGGGGACGAGGGAGGCATCCGCGGCGATCACGCGGTCCTCTGCGTGGTTGGCGATGTAGACGAGCTGCTCAGGGAACAGCCGGATGTTGAGGGTGTGCAGGACTGCCCCCATCGACGGCACCGCCAGGTAGGCCGCGAGATGCTCGGCGTTGTTCCAGGCGAAGGTCGCGACCCGGTCACCATCCCCGATGCCCAGCCGCTGCAGAGCGTTGGCCAGCCGGCCGGCATCTCCTGCCACGTCGGCGAAGGTGGCCGTGCGCGTGCCCTGCTCGGTCGCCGTGATCACCTCACTGGCCGATGCGGTGGCCAGCCCGTGCCGCAGCAGGGCAGTAACGCTGAGTGAGAAGTCCTGCATCGTGCTCTGCACCTTGACGCTCCCTCCGGCCGGACGCTGGGCTCATCCTGCCTGACCGGCTGTGGTGAGCGCCACACCGCGAGCGTTGAACCGGTGGCAAAACTCGGCCGGCACGTGGTCGCCCTCAGAGGCGGCGGGGCGTAGCCACAGCCGCGATCTCGGCCGGGAGCGGCCAGGCATTGGCGCGGCAGCCCTGCAGGCTGATGGACTGCTGCTGCATCACCGGCGCTACGGCACCGGGCGCCCCGCAGAACCGGTGCCCGAGGCCGAGCCAGTGGCCGGTCTCGTGGTTGAGCACCATGGTCCGGTAGCTCGCCAGGGTGTCCGGCCAGCGGTAGCCGGGCGGGCCCGCTGCCAGTCGGGCCTCATTGATGATGACGTTGCGACCCACGGTGCAGCTGTACTCGACCGAGCAGGCGGGGCTGAACGTCGGCACGGAACCGGCGGTGGCCAGCCAGAGCGTGAAGTCGCCGCCGGCGGCCACCTCGCGGAACGCGATGCGCCCGCCCAGTGACCAGCCCCGGGGGTCGGCATAGACACCGTGCGCCAGCGTGCTCAGCACCCGCACGTCGGTGTGCACGGGGCCGATCGTTCGGACCGAGTAGGTGTACGTCAGGCGCGGCGGCGCCGTGCATCCGCTGACGAGCGCCGCGGCAGCGACGACAGCGACCGTGACGACAGCGACGGGGACCGCGAGCACCTGCCCGAGGTGACCGAGTGAGTGGCTGCGTCGCATCTGCGATTCCCCTGCACCGTTGGATGGCCGAGCACCGAGGCCGGGCGCGATGTTGTCGTGATCGGCTGGATGCGGCGGGGACTGTAAGCGCCCGGTCACCGGTGGCGGAAGCGCTTGCGCCGCCAGCTCACCTGTGCAGGTGGCGCTCTATGGCTCCAGGCGTCATCGCGGCGTCCTTGTCGCCTCGGGATGAGCCCCCGCGTCCGGCCTGACCGGCGAACCGGGCGCGCGCGCGGCCGGCTTGACCGGCGCGTCAACCCCCGCCTCACGCCGCTGTGCCGCTGTGATCGGCGTCGGCGCGCCGGTCAGCGGGTCACTGCCGCTGGCGGTCTTGGGGAAGGCGATGACGTCCCGGATCGACTCCATTCCTGAGACCAGCATGCACACCCGGTCCCAGCCGAGGGCGATCCCGCCGTGCGGCGGCGGCCCGTACCGGAACGCGTCGAGCAGGAAGCCGAACTTGGCCTGCGCGTCCTCGGGCGAGAAGCCGACGAGGTCGAACACCCGCTGCTGCAGCTCTCGCTCGTGGATACGCAACGACCCGCCGCCCAGCTCGTTGCCGTTGAGCACGACGTCGTAGGCCTGCGCGAGCACCTCCCCCGGTCGCGCCTCCAGGTCGGCGGCGTCCTCGTCGCGGGGGCGGGTGAACATGTGGTGCACCGCGGTCCACTCGGCCCCGCCCGCCCCGGAACTGCCCACCACGGAGCCGCCGCTGGGCTGGGCCCGCTCGAACATCGGGAAGTCGGTCACCCAGACGAACTCCCAGCGGCCGGCGGGGACCAGGTCCCGGTCGCGGGCCACCGCCACCCGCAGCGCGCCGAGCGCCTCCAGGGTCGACTGGCGCGGGCCTGCCTGGAAGAAGATGGCGTCGCCAGGAGCCGCCCCGACCGCCGCCGCAAGACCGCCGGCTTCGTCCGCCGAGAGGTTCTTCGCGATGCCACCAGCCGGCGCGCCGTCGTCCCCGACCAACACGTACGCGACACCGCGACCGCCTCGGCTGCGCGACCACTCCTGCCACCCGTCGAGCTGCCGCCGGGTGTAGCTGCCGCCGCCCGGCACCACGACAGCCCCGACGTGCTCGGATGAGGCGAAGATGCGAAAGCCTGAGCCCGCGAAGTAGCCGGTGAGGTCGACCAGCTCCAGCTCGAAGCGCAGGTCGGGCCGGTCTGTGCCGAAGCGGGTCAGCGCCTCGGCGTACGCCATCCGCGGGAAGGGGCGGGGCAGCTCGACGCCGAGCACGTCCGACCAGATGGCCGCGAGCACGTCCTCGGCCAGCGCGATGACATCGTCCTGCTGGCAGAATGACATCTCGATGTCGAGCTGGGTGAACTCCGGCTGGCGGTCGGCGCGGAAGTCCTCGTCGCGAAAGCAGCGGGCGAACTGGTAGTAGCGCTCGAGCCCGCCGACCATGAGCAGCTGCTTGAACAGCTGCGGCGACTGCGGCAGCGCGTACCAGGAACCGGGCTGCAAGCGGACCGGCACGAGGAAGTCGCGCGCCCCCTCCGGGGTCGAGCGGGTGAGGTACGGCGTTTCGATGTCGAGGAAGTCGTGGGCGTCCATCACCCGGCGGGCCGCGCGGGTCACGGCGGCCCGGGTGCGCATCGCCTGCGCGACGGCAGGGCGGCGCAGGTCGAGATACCGGTACTGCAGCCGTATCTCCTCGGCCACCCGCTGGCCGTCGGCGTCGCCGTGCCCGTCGAGCGCGAACGGCAGCGCGTCGCTCTGGCTCAGCGCCTCATACGACGAGACGGCGACCTCGACCTCGCCCGTTGCGATGTCGGCGTTCTCGTTGCCCGCCGGGCGTCGCCGCACCTCGCCGGTCACCAGCAGGCACCACTCGCTGCGCAGCTCGGTGCCCGACCCGTCAGCCAGCACGACCTGCACGACACCGCTGGCATCCCGCAGGTCGACGAACAGCACGCCGCCGTGGTCGCGACGCCGGGAGACCCAGCCCGCCAGCGTCACGGTCGTGCCAGCATCGTCTGCCCGCAGCGTCCCCGCCTGGTGCGTCCGGATCACTGCTGCGTCAGCTCCTCGATCAGGTGGTCGAGCGCAACAGCCTGCTGCTCGCCTGTTGCCAGGTCCTTGACCTGCGCGACGCCGGCGGCGAGGTCGCGCTCGCCAAGGATGACCGCGCGGCGGGCGCCTGACGAGCCCGCAGCCCGCATCGCGCCCTTCATGCCGCGGTCGCCGTACGCCAGGTCTGCGTTGGTCCCGGCGCGGCGGACCGCGTCGACGATGCCGACCGCCCGCCGCTTGGCCTCGGTACCCAGCGGTACGACGAAGACCTCGACCCGGTGAGGCGCCTCCGGCCCGGCCTGCTCGGCGGCGAGGGCCAGCAGGATGCGCTCCGTGCCGAGCGCCCAGCCGATGCCCGGCAGCGGGGGGCCGCCGATCGACTCCGACAGCCCGTCGTACCGGCCGCCGCCGCCGACCGCGCTCTGCGCCCCGAGTCCGGCGTGCTGCCACTCGAAGGTGGTGCGCTGGTAGTAGTCGAGCCCGCGCACCAGCCGCGGCGCCGCGGTCCAGGCGATGCCGAGGTCGGTCAGGTAGCCGCGGACCGCGTCGTAGTGCTCCTTGCAGCCGGCACACAGCACGTCGACCAGCGTCGGCGCGCCGGCCACCATCTCCTGCACGTCGGGGCGCTTGTCGTCGAGCACCCGCAGCGGGTTCAGCTCCACCCGGCGCCGGGTGTCCTCGTCCGGCAGCGGCAGCCCGGCGAGGTAGCTGCGCAGCGACTCGGTGTAGGCGGGGCGGCAGGCGGGGTCGCCGAGACTGGTCAGCAGCAGCGTGACGCCGGTCAGGCCGAGGCCGGCGAAGGCGCGGCTGCCGAGCGCGACGACCTCCGCGTCGAGCGCCGGGTCGTCGACGCCCAGCGCCTCGATGCCGACCTGCTGGAACTGGCGGAAGCGCCCCGCCTGCGGCCGCTCGTAGCGGAACATCGGGCCGGCATACCAGAGCTTGAGCGGCAGCGGACCCCGCTCGAGGCCGTGCTCGGCGACCAGGCGCACCACCCCGGCGGTGCCCTCCGGGCGCATCGTCACCGAGCGGCCGCCGCGGTCGGCGAAGGTGTACATCTCCTTCGTGACCACGTCGGTCGAGGCGCCCACTCCGCGCTCGAACAGGCTGGTGTCCTCCAGCACGGGCGCCTCGACGTAGGAGTAGCCCGCGAGGCGTGCCGGCTGCAGCAGGGCGTCGCGGACGGCGACCCAGCGGTTCGACTCGGGCGGGACGATGTCGTACGTGCCCTTGGGGGCCGTCAGGCGACTCACAGACCGGTCCGCCGGGGGCCGCTTGCCGTACCCGGCCCGGCGCCAGCGCTCGCCAGCTCGGCCAGGAAGGGGTTCGTCGCCCGCTCGAAGCCGACCGTCGTGTCGTCGTAGTGGCCGCAGTGCACCGTGGTGTCGTCGGGCAGCGGCAGCACCACCCGGGCGAGGGAGATCATCAGCTCCTGGTAGCTGCCGCCGGGGAAGTCAGTGCGCCCGATGCTGCCGCGAAAGAGCAGGTCGCCGCTGAACAGCCGGTCGTCGCCGTGAAACACGACCGAGCCGGGGGTGTGCCCGGGGGTGGCCGCTACGGCGAGGTCGAGGCCGGCGAGGGTCAGCCGGTCGCCGTCGGCCAGCGCCCGCACGTCGGCGGGCTCGGTCCAGGTCAGCCTGCCGAACATGGGGGTTCCGGCGGGGATGCCGACCGCCGACCAGGGGTCGGTCAGCTGGCCGCGATCGTCGGGAGCGATGTAGGCGGGCACGTCCTTCGCGCCGCAGACCGGGACGACCGAGAACGTGTGGTCGATGTGCCCGTGGGTCAGCAGCACGGCCACGGGGCGCAGCCGGTGCTCGCGCAGCACCTCATCGAGCCCCCCCTCGACCCCGACGCCGGGGTCGACCACCACGCACTCCTCGCCCGCGCCGGGCGCGACGACGAAGCAGTTGGTGTCAAAGGCCTGGGCCACGACGCGCGAGACGAGCACCGCCCGAGGTTACCGGCGGCTTCCTACACTGAGGATGCCGTAGTGATCATCGCCAACCTTGGAGAGCCCGCATGGCCTCGACCCGCCGGCAGCGCGAGATCGCCCTCGCCCGGGCGCAGCGCCAGGCGTCGCGGCGAGCCGAGCGACGTCGCCGCGAGCGGCAGCGGCTGCTCGTCGTGGCGGCAGCGGTCACCACGCTGCTCGTCATCGGCGTCGTGGCTTTCGTGGCTTCCCGCAGCGGGGGCAAGAAGTCGCCGGCGGCTGCGGCCAAGCCCTCCCCGAGCACCCCCGCTAGCAGTGCGCCGACGCCCCAGCCCGTGGCGTCGCGGCCTGTGGCGTGCGGGACCGCGGCCCCGAAGGCTTCGGCCAAGCAGACGTTCAAGGCCGAGCCGCCGCTCACCGTCACGGGCGGTACCTACGAGATGGCTATCACGACCTCCTGCGGCCCCATCCGGGTCGCACTCGATGCGACCAAGGCACCGCACACCGTCAACAGCCTGGCGTTCCTCGCCGGAAAGCGCTTCTACGACGGCACGCTCTGCCACCGCGCCGTCAACACCGGCGGCCTGTTCGTGCTGCAGTGCGGCGACCCGACCGGCACGGGCAGCGGCGGCCCCGGCTACACGCTGCCGGAGGAGAACCTCAAGGGCGCGACGTACCCGCGCGGCACCTTCGCCATGGCCAAGTCCAGCGCCCCGCACTCGACGGGCAGCCAGTTCTTCCTCGTCGACAAGGACAGCCAGCTGCCCGCCCAGTACACCCCGGCCGGCCACATCAGGGCCGGCCTCGACGTGCTCGACAAGCTGCTGGCCGTCGGCAACGACGGCGCCAACAGCGCCGGCGACGGCGCGCCGCTGAAGCGCAGCTACCTCGATACCGTGACGGTCCGACGCTCCTGAGCCCCACCTGGACGGCAGCACGCGCTGAGAACGACACATCGCGATCGTCAGAACCGGGCGTTCCGGGCGTATCCGGCAGTTGTCGATCAGGTTGTGTCGCCGGTCGACACAACCCGATCCACTTCACGCCGCGAATCGGGCAGAACCTGCAGGTGATGATCAGGGCGTGTCGCCAGCGCTCCGAGGCGGGCAGGAGAAACTCGGACCTCAGGCGGTAGCGGCGACCAGGTCAAGCATGAACCGTGCGGCCTGCGCCCGCTCACCCGCGATGCGGTGCAGCTCGGCGGTCGGGGGCTTGCCGAGGTGCTCGAACGGAATCGCCGACAGGCCGGAGAACAGCAGCATCTGCAGGGCATGCGCGCGCTGAACAGCATGCGGGGAGGCCTGGCAGCCCTCGCTGCGCAACCCCTCGACATAGGCAGCCAGGCAGCGCGTCTCGAGTTCTGAAAGGCAGTCGGCGGGACGCTCGCCGAGCTGGACCTCCCCGATCAGCAGCTGGCCGAGGTCGAAGCCCAGCGGCCCTGGTCCCCAGAAGCCGTAGTCGATCAGCATGAAGTCGCTGGAGCCCTGCTGCACCAGCAGGTTGCGCGGGCAGGCGTCGCCGTGCACCGTGCCGAGCGGCAGGCCCTCGAGCTCCTCGACGATCGCCGGGAGGTCACCGGCCGCCTGCCGGAGGTCGAACCGCAACTCGTCGTCGAAGGCCGAGGCAACGAGTGGGTGCAACCACAGTGCGTCGTCGAACAGGGCAGGCAGCACCTGGTGCGCGACCCGCCCCGCCGCATATCCGCGCACCGGGGAGTCCTTGCGGCAGATGCCGGCCAGGGAACGCAGCTGCTCGCTCGCCGCGACCCGGCCCAGCAGGAACGCCGCGCGGCTGAAGAGCTGCACGTCCCAGACGACCGGCACCGTGTCGACCGCTTCCAGCCACAGGGCAGCGGACTCGTCGTCGAGGTCGATCACCGCGTGGGCGGTCGGAATGCCGAGTCCGACGGGAAGGCGCTCGCCCAGGTCCGAGCGGTAGACGAGCGGCTCGGTCTGCCAGGGCAACTGGGCCAGGGCCTGCTCGCGCAGCTCGGGCGGGATGACGGCGAAGTAGGGTGAGCGGGCCCACGACTGCACGACCTTGACGAAAAAAGCAAAGGGTTGCACGCCAGCGTGGGTGCGCGCGTGTCCACGCACCCAATACCGTCCCGCTGTGGTCAGCGCTTCGAGGTCGTACGCGGCGACAGCGGCGCACGACTGGAGCACCTCGACGTCGGCGGCCCGCTCCAGGCCTTGGCTGCGGGCCACCATGGCGGCGAGCTCGTCGTCGGACACGTCGGCGGCGCCGAGCAGTGAGCGATCGTGCATGACGGCCTCCGGCCTACGGGTCTTGCTCCCCGTCACCCCGGACCATGATCGCGCCGGTGGAGGCTGTCAAGCGGGATTCCGCGACTGATCGCTCAGCGCAGCTCGTACCAGTCGTAGTGCAGGTCCGCCAGGCTGCCCTTGCCGACCGCCTGCACGGCGTTGAGCCAGGCGTAGTCGGGATGGCCGGTCTCGAACCGGGGCGTGACGTACATCGGCGCGCTGCCCATCCCACCGCTGATGTCGGTGCGTCCGGAGTACTGCACGTAGACAAGCGCCCCGTCATGCGTCTCGATCGTCGCCCGCACGTCGATGGTGGCCACATCGCCGACCATGGTGATCCAGTCAGCCGCGGCCTGGCCCTTGAGGGTCCCCGTCAACCGGCCGGTGAATGTCATCCCCGTGATCTCGGCGACGGTGCGCTGCCCACTCGGACCGGCACCCACGCGGAGCGGCTCGGCGAGGGTGACGTCAATGCCGCACAGCGGAACAAGCTCCAGGCTCATCCGGGGGACGGTACGCCCGGGGATCGCACCGGGGCTTGCCCGGCCCTCGCGGCCCGCGCAGCAGCGCAGCGCAGCATCGTGGGCAGCACGAACACCTGCGCCGCCCGCGACGCCGGACTGCCGGCCGAGATGCGGCAGAGGCGGCTTGAATCAGACGTTGAAGCCGAGCGCGCGCAGCTGCTCGCGGCCGTCATCTGTGATCTTGTCCGGGCCCCACGGCGGCATCCACACCCAGTTGATCCGGATGTCGTCGACGAGCGGGCTCGGGCCCTCGGTCAGCACGGAGCGCGTCTGGTCCTCGATGACATCGGTCAGCGGGCAGGCCGCCGAGGTCAACGTCATGTCGATCACAGCGGTGCGCGGGCTGCCGTCGTTTCGGTCGACCGTGATGCCGTAGACCAGCCCGAGGTCGACCACGTTGATGCCCAGCTCGGGGTCGACGACGTCGCGCATCGCCTCCTCGAGGTCGTCGAAAGTGGCCTCGTCGATGGTGGCGTCAATCGCCGGTACCGGCGCTGCCGACGTGCTCGTCTGCTCGCTCATGCTGACCTCTCCTCGCGCATGGGGACCTGGACTGCTGGAGCGGCGGCCGCCTGGACGACGGCGTCCTTCCAGGCCAGCCAGCCCAGCAGCGCGCACTTGACGCGCGCCGGGTACTTCGAGACACCCGCGAAGGCGACGGCGTCCTCGAGGACGTCCTCGTCCGGTTCGCCCCGCCCGCGCGAGGTCATGAGGGTGTGGAACTCGCCCTCGATCTCGAGCGCGTCGGCCAGGCTCCGCCCGATGACCAGGTCGCTCATCACCGATACAGAGGCCTGCGAGATCGAGCATCCGTCGCTCTCGTACGACACGTCCTCGACGGTCCCGTCGGCGAGCCGGACCCGCAGCGTCACCTCGTCGCCGCACGTCGGGTTGACGTGGTGCACCTCGATGTCGAACGGGTCACGCAGCCCGCGGTGGTGCGGGTTGCGGTAGTGGTCCAGGATGATCTCCTGGTACATCGACGTCATGTCCACAGCACTCACCTCGGCACGCTCATCCCGGCCACACCCGCATGGCGCACACCCACATGGCGCACACCCGCATTGCGCACGCTCACCTTGAGAACAACCGCTGCACCCGGCTCAGACCTTCCACCAACGCATCGACCTCGGCCGTCGTCGTGTAGACGGCGAACGACGCTCGCGTCGTGGCCGGGACCGAGTACCGCACGCAGACCGGCCGCGCGCAGTGCTGCCCCACCCGCACGGCGATGCCGGACTCGTCGAGCAGCTGGCCAACGTCATGCGGATGCACGCCGGGCAGCGCGAACGAGATGGCGCCACCTCGCCCCTCGGGCGTCGGCGGCCCGATGACCCGCAGCCCGGGCACCTCGCTCAGCCGGTCGAGCGCGTACGAGGTGATCAGCCGCTCGTGCGCCTCGACGGCGTCCATCCCCAGCGCCCTGAGGTAGTCGGCGGCCGCACCGATGCCGACCACCTGCGCGATGGGCGGCGTTCCCGCCTCGAACCGGTGCGGCGGCCCGGCGAACGTGGAGCCGCTCATCTCGACCAGCTCGATCATCTCGCCGCCACCGAGGAATGGCGGCAGCTCGGCGAGCAGCTCGTAGCGGCCCCACAGCACGCCGATGCCGGTCGGGCCGAGCATCTTGTGTCCGCTGAAGGCGATGAAGTCCACCCCGAGCGCCTGGACGTCGACGCCCAGGTGCGGCACGGACTGGCAGGCGTCGAGCACCACCGTGGCGCCGACTGCCTGCGCCCGCCGGGTCACGGCGGCGACGTCGTTGATGGTGCCGAGGATGTTGGACTGGTGGACGAACGAGACGACCTTGGTGCGCTCGGTGATGACGCCGTCACGCAGGTCGAGCCGGCCGTCCTCGGTCAGCCCGAACCACTTGAGCGTCGCGCCGGAGCGCTGGCACGCCAGCTGCCAGGGCACGAGGTTGGAGTGGTGCTCCATCTCGGTCACGACGACCTCGTCACCGGGGCGCAGCCGGCTGCCGAGGGTGTAGGCCAGCAGGTTCAGCGCCTCGGTCGCGTTCTTGGTGAACACCACCTCGCGGCGATCGGCGGCGTTCAGCAGCGCCGCGACCTTGTCGCGCCCACCCTCGTACAGCGCCGTCGCCTCTTCGGCGAGGGTGTGGATGCCGCGGTGGACGTTGGCGTTGTGCCACTCGTAGTACTCGCGCTCCGCGTCGAGCACGGCGGTCGGCTTCTGCGAGGTCGCCGCCGAGTCGAGGTAGACCAGCGGGCGGTCGCCGTGGATGAGCCGGCCGAGGATCGGGAAGTCCTTGCGGACGACGTCGACGTCGATGGATGCGGCCAGCGCGCGCTCGGCGGCGGGCAGCGGCTCCCCCGCCGGCTCCTGCAGCGCGAGCACAGGTGTGCCGCTGATGTCTCCGGACGCAGCGGCCTCCACCGCCGTCGAGCTCGACATCACGCCCCGCCGGCGCCGACACCCGGCAGCACGCGGCCGTGCTCGGCCGGCTCGACGCCGTCAGCGCCAGGGGTGCCCTCGCCGCCATCGCCGCCACCGAAGCGGGTGTAGCCCTCGCTCTCGAGCTGGGCAGCGAGGTCGGCGCCGCCGGACTCGACGATGCGGCCGGCCGACATCACGTGCACGAAGTCCGGCGTGATGTAACGCAGGATGCGGGTGTAGTGCGTGATCAGCAGCATACCGAGGTCGCCACCGGCGCGCGCCCGGTTGACGCCCTCGCTGACGGTGCGCAGGGCATCGACGTCGAGGCCGGAGTCGGTCTCGTCCAGAATCGCGATCTTCGGCTTAAGCAGGGCCATCTGCAGGATCTCGTGCCGCTTCTTCTCGCCGCCGCTGAACCCCTCGTTGACGTTGCGCTCGGCGAAGGTCGGGTCCATCTCCAGGTCGGACATCTCGGTCCTGACCTCCTTGACCCACGTCCGCAGCTTGGGCGCCTCGCCGCGCACAGCCGTCGCGGCCGAGCGCAGGAAGTTCGAGACGGTCACGCCCGGCACCTCGACGGGGTACTGCATCGCGAGGAACAGCCCCGCGCGAGCCCGCTCGTCGACGGTCATGGCCAGCACGTCCTCACCGTCGAGCGTGATTCTGCCCGAGGTGACCGTGTACTTGGGATGCCCCGCCACCGAGTACGCCAGCGTCGACTTGCCCGACCCGTTCGGACCCATGATCGCGTGCGTCTCACCCGACCGGACCGTCAGGTCGACCCCCCGCAGGATCTCCTTGTCCTCGACCGACACGTGCAGGCCGGTGATCTCTAGAACGCTCATCTCTCCACATCCACGAGGACCTCGTCGCCCTCGACTTTGACTGGGAACACGGGCACCGGCTGGGTGGCCGGCAAACTGGTGGCCTCGCCGGTGCGCAGGTCGAAGCGCGACCCGTGCAGCCAGCACTCGACGGTGCCGTCCTCGACGTCGCCCTCGGACAGGGCGACGTCGGCGTGTGAGCAGACGTCGTCGATAGCGAAGACCTCGCCGTTCGAGCGGGCGATGCAGACGGGCTCGCCACCGAGCTCGACCTGCAGCGCGGACTCGTCGGCCAGTGCGGACAGCGTGCAGGCGCGCATCCAGGTCACGCCGGCACCATTTCGTCGTTTGATAGTCCGTCGGTCGTCGTGTCGCCGGCCGGCTCGTCGGCCGACAGCTCGGCCTCGACCGCCGCTTCGACCCGCTCGCGCAGCTCGGGCGCGGGCAGCTGCTCGATGATCTCGGCGAAGAACCCGCGGACCACGAGCCGGCGGGCCTCGTCGGCGGGGATGCCGCGGGCCATCAGGTAGAACAGCGCCTCGTCGTCGAACCGGCCGGTGGCGCTGGCGTGGCCGGCGCCGGTGACCTCGCCGGTCTCGATCTCCAGATTGGGCACGCTGTCGGCGCGAGCACCGTCGGACAGGACCAGGTTGCGGTTGAGCTCGTAGGTGTCGGTGTCGGTCGCGGCCGCGCGGATCAGGACGTCGCCGATCCACACGCCGTGCGCACCCGCCCCACGCAGCGCGCCTTTGTAGGTCACCCGGCTGCGGCAGGAGGGCACCGCGTGGTCAACGAACAGGCGGTGCTCCTGGTGCTGGCCCGCGTCGGCGAAGTGCAGGCCGAACAGCTGGGCGTCGCCGCCTGGGCCGGCGTAGGTCACGGTCGGCAGCAGCCGGACGAGGTCACCGCCGAGGGTCACGACGACATGGCGGAGCCGGGCGTCGCGCCCCACCCGCAGCGCGTGAGCGCCCAGGTGGACGGCGTCGTCGTCCCAGTCCTGCACTGAGACGACGGTGACCTGGGAGCCGTCGCCGGTGAGCACCTCGACGTTCAGCGCGTAGGCGCCGCCGCCGGTGTGGTCGAGGACGATGGTGGCGCTCGCGTGCCGTCCGACATCGATGACGACGTGGCCCGCGCCGACGTCGCCCCGGCCGCGCACCGCGAGGTGCACGGCTGCGTCGACCTCCTCGACCGGCACGCTGACCAGCAGGGCGTCGGCCGCCTCCGCCATCGACAGTGCCGTGAGGCGGTCGCCGGGCACGAGGGCACGCCCGACCCGCGGGTCCTTCATCGGCACCCGCTCGGCGGTGGCGCCGTGCAGCTGCGCGGTGACCTCCGGCCGGCCCATGGCCTGATCGCCGTTCGCCCCGGGCGTAGCGCCGGCCTCGAGGGCGGCCGAGAGTCGCCGCAGCCGGCGCATGGGGGTAAAGCGCCACTCCTCCTCGCGACCGGTGGGCACCGCGAAGGCATTCGGGTCGCGGGAGAGCAGCCGCTGCGGCGTGCCCGTGACCTTGCGGACCCCCGGGCCGCCAACGGCTTCGCCGGGGCCGGCCGTCGCCGAAGCGGCAGCCGACGCCACCTGGCGTGTCGCCTCCCGCTCGGCGGCGATGGCGCCGTCCATCTGGTCGCGCAGCTCGGCCCCGGGGGCGAGGTCGGCCGCACGGCTGGTGTCGATGGTCGACCGCTCAGCCAACGGAGCCCTCCATCTGCAGCTCGATCAGGCGGTTGAGCTCGAGGGCGTACTCCATCGGCAGCTCACGTGCGATGGGCTCGACGAAGCCGCGCACGATCATCGCCATCGCCTCGTCCTCGCCGAGGCCGCGGCTCATGAGGTAGAAGAGCTGGTCGTCGCCGACCTTGCTCACGGTCGCCTCGTGCCCGATCGACGCGTCGTCCTCGCGGACGTCGACGTAGGGGTAGGTGTCGGAGCGGCTGATGGTGTCGACGAGCAGGGCGTCGCACTTGACGGTCGCCCGGCTGTGGGTCGCGCCCTCCTGGATCTGCACGAGCCCGCGGTAGGACGTGCGGCCGCCGCCTCGCGCCACCGACTTGCTGATGATGGTGCTCGAGGTGTTGGGCGCGGCGTGGACCATCTTCGAGCCGGCGTCCTGGTGCTGGCCCTCACCGGCGAACGCGATCGAGAGCGTCTCGCCTTTGGCGTGCTCGCCGAGCAGCCACACCGCGGGGTACTTCATGGTGACCTTGGAGCCGATGTTGCCGTCGATCCACTCCATCGTCCCGCCGGCCTGCACCGCGGCCCGCTTGGTGACGAGGTTGTAGACGTTGTTCGACCAGTTCTGGATGGTCGTGTAGCGGACGCGGGCGTCCTTCTTCACGACAATCTCGACGACCGCCGAGTGCAGCGAGTCGGACGAGTAGATCGGCGCCGTGCAGCCCTCGACGTAGTGCACGTACGAGCCCTCGTCAGCGATGATCAGCGTGCGCTCGAACTGGCCCATGTTCTCGGTGTTGATGCGGAAGTAGGCCTGCAGCGGGATCTCGACGTGCACGCCCTTGGGCACGTAGATGAACGATCCGCCGGACCAGACCGCCGTGTTCAGCGCGGCGAACTTGTTGTCGCCGACCGGGATCACCGACCCGAAGTACTCACGGAAGATGTCCTCGTGCTCGCGCAGGGCGGTGTCGGTGTCGAGGAACAGCACGCCCTGCTGCTCGAGGTCCTCACGGATCTTGTGGTAGACGACCTCGGACTCGTACTGGGCGGCGACGCCTGAAACGAGGCGCTGCTTCTCCGCCTCCGGGATGCCGAGCTTGTCGTACGTCGCCTTGATGTCGCTGGGCAGGTCGTCCCAGGTCGCGGCCTGCTTCTCGGTCGAGCGCACGAAATACTTGATGTTGTCGAAGTCGATGCCGCCGAGGTCGGCGCCCCACGTCGGCATGGGCTTGCGCTCGAACAGCTTCAGGCCCTTCAGGCGCATGTCGAGCATCCACTGCGGCTCGGCCTTGAGCGTGCTGATGTCGCGCACGGTGTCCTCGGACAGCCCGCGCTTGACGGTCGCGGCGTAGCTGTCGGAGTCCGACCAGCCGAACTTGTAGGTGCCAAGCCCCTCGAGCTCGGTTTCGACGGCGGTCATGAAGACCCCTTCCGTGGGACGGAGGACGCGCCGGCAGCGGCCGGTGCGGATGATGTGTTCGACAGTGGTGCTGGTTCGGTAGGTGCTGGTTCGGCAGGTGCTGGTGCTGCATTGGGGATGTGCGCGTGCGGTATGTGCAAGGTGCAGACACCATCACCGTGGGCGATGGTCGCGAGCCGCTGCACGTGCGTGTCGAGCAGCCGCGACAGCGCCGCCGTCTCCGCCTCGCACAGCTGCGGGAACTCCTCGGCGACCGAGGCCACCGGGCAGTGGTGCTGGCACAGCTGGGCGCCCGTGGCCACGTCGTGCACGGTGGCGGCGTACCCCTCGTGCGTGAGAGCACTGGCGAGCGCCGGCGCCTGTGCAGGCGCGTCGGAGGACGCGGGCATCTGCCGCGCGAGCCGGTCAGCCAGCTGGTCGGCGCGGTCGGCGGCGAACAGGTCGACGGCGGCCGACCCGCCCTGCTCGGACAGGAACCGCAGTGCCCCGCGCGCGAGCTCGTCGTACGCGGAGGGGCCGGCGGCGTGCCCGGCATCGGTCAGCGCGTAAGCCCGGGCCGGGCGGCCCCGGCCACGAGGGCCGTGGGTGCGGGCATCGCGGGCGACGATGGAGCCGTCGGCGGTCATGGCGTCGAGATGACGACGGACCGCAGCGGACGACAGGCCCAGCCGGGCGCCAAGGGCCGCAGCGGTCGACGGGCCGAGCTCGAGCAGCAGGCGTGCCACCCGGTCGCGCGTGCGGACGTCGGCAGCCGACCCAGCCCCGTCGGCGCGAGGACCCGCCTCGCGCACCGCTCCGCCTGTTTCCACAACGCCATTGTGCCCTAAATCCGGGCGCTGAGTCGGACCACAACTACCCACAATCGCTGCATCGCGGCACTATGATGCATGGATGCGGACCACGGTTGACCTGCCGGACGATCTCCATCGCGCTGCGGTGTCGCTCGCTCGAGACCGTGGAGAAAGCTTGAGCAAAACGGTGACCGAACTGGTGCGGCGCGCGCTTACTCCCGCCGGGATTTCGGACAAGGTTCACGCAGACGAGACGACGGGACTGCCGGTCGTGTGGGTCGGCAGGCCCGTGACGACCGAGATGGTGCGAGCAGCAGTGGACGACGAGTGAGCGTTCTGCTCGATGCAAACGTCCTGATCGCGCTCGCCGTGGGAGATCACGTGCATCACGCAAGCGCCACGACGTGGTGGGGAACGACGGCCGAGCAGTTCGCGACGTGCCCCATCACGCAGGGTGCGTTGCTACGTCTCTTGGTTCGGCAAGGCATCGACGTGCCCTCGGCACTGCACACGCTGGGACTGCTCACCGGGCACCCCGACCACGTCTTCTTCCCGGCCGCGATCAAGTATGCCGACGTGGACATGTCCACCGTTCACGGACACCAGCAGCTGACCGACGCCTACCTTGCTGGTCTGGCTCGGCACTTCGAGGCTCGTCTCGCAACGTTCGATCGCGCACTCGCGGCGCAAGCCACGGACGTCGTGACACTGGTGCCGTTGTCGGGCAGCTAGACGACACCACCGCCGATGCAGCGCGGATGGTTGATGGCGACCCGGCCGGTCTCGGCGCGCCGAGGCGCTGGTCGGCACCCGCGCTTGACTCCTGCCACGAGATCGAGCCGTTCCCGCCGGTTGGCTCCGCGGCCCGGCCCCTAGCATGGCCGGGATGAGCCCGGACGCCCCAGCAGTAGAGGTGTCGGGGCTCGTCCGCAGCTATGGCGCGGTGCGCGCGGTCGACGGCGTCTCGTTCACCGTCCCCCGCCACGGCATCACGGCCCTGCTGGGGCCCAACGGTGCGGGCAAGACCTCGACCGTCGAGGTGTGCGAGGGCTTCCGGGCCGCCGATGCCGGTCGGGTCCGGGTGCTCGGGCTCGACCCGGTGCGCGACGCCCGGGCGCTGCACCCCCGGGTCGGGGTGATGCTCCAGTCCGGCGGGTTCTACCCCGGCGCCCGCGCACTGGAGATGCTGCGGCTCGTCGCGGCACACCACGCCAACCCGCTCGACGTCGGCGCGCTCGTCACCCGGCTCGGCCTCGGCCCGGTCGCCGCCACCCCGTGCCGGAGGCTCTCCGGCGGGGAGCGGCAGCGGCTGGCGCTCGCGCTCGCGGTCGTCGGCCGCCCCGAGCTCGTCTTCCTGGACGAGCCGACCGCCGGGCTCGATGTCCAGGCGCGGCGTGCCACGTGGCAGCTGCTCACCGACCTGCGCGCGGCGGGTGTCGCGGTGCTCCTGACCACGCATGCGATGGACGAGGCCGAGCGGCTCGCCGACCAGGTCGTCATCATCGACCGGGGGCGCGTGGTCGCCACCGGCACGCCCGACGAGCTGACTCGCGGCGGTGCCGAAGGCCAGCTGCGCTTCCGGGCCGCACCCGGGCTCGCCGTCGACCAGCTGGCCGGAGCCCTGCCCGACGGCAGCACGGTGAACGAGGGACCGCCGGGCTCCTACCTCGTCACCGGCTCGGTCGATCCGCAGCTGCTCGCGACGGTCACGGCGTGGTGCGCCGGGCACGGCATCCTCGCCGAGGACATGCGCGTCGAGCAGCGCAGCCTCGAGGACGTCTTCGTCGACCTGACCGGCGAGGAGCTGCGGGCATGAGTGCACCCACGACCGAGCCGGTGCCGCTCGACCTCGCGCCCCGTCCGGGCGCAGCCCCCATCGGCCAGATGCTGCGGGCCCAGACGCTGGCCGAGCTGCGGCTCACCTTGCGCCGCGGCGAGTCGGTGCTGCTGACCCTCGTCATCCCGCTGGCCCTGCTGGTGTTCTTCAGCACCGTCGACGTGCTGCCGACGGGCAGCGGCCGCTCCATCGACTTCGTCGCACCGGGCGTCCTCGCCCTCGCCGTCCTGTCGACGGCCTTCACCGGCCAGGCGATCGCGACCGGCTTCGAGCGCTCGTACGGCGCCCTGAAGCTGCTGGGCGCGTCGCCGCTGCCGCGCGGGGTGCTGCTGGCGGGCAAGACCCTTGCGGTGCTGGGGGTCGAGCTGCTGCAAGTCGTGCTCATTGCGGTCGTCGCTCTGCTGCTCGGCTGGTCGCCCCACGGTGACCCGCTCTCGGTGCTCGTGCTGTTACTGCTCGGGACCGCGGCGTTGAGCGCGCTGGGGCTGTGGATGGCGGGCGTGCTGCGGGCCGAGGCCACGCTCGCGGCGGCCAACGGCCTCTACCTGGTGCTGCTGATGCTTGGCGGCATCGTCTTCCCGCTCGACCGGCTTCCCGGCTGGCTTGCAGACGCGGCGCACGTGCTGCCGAGCACGGCCCTCGCGGCCGGGCTGCGCTCGGTGCTGCGTGACGGGCACGTGGTGCCGCTCGGTGACGCCGCCGTGCTTGCCGCGTGGGCGCTCGTCGCCGGGGTGGCGGCGGCTCGCAGTTTCCGCTGGGAGTAGCGGTTGGCAGCTGCCGAGCGCGCGACTGGCGAGCGGCTCTGGAATGCCGCTCACGTCACGGGCAGAGCGCTGCTGCGCGCTGAAGCGGCGCCCGTAGCATCGACCGCGATGCTTCCTAGCCGGCTGGTCATGTCGCCTGCCAGCTTCTCGCGCCTGACCCGCGCGGCGATGCTGCTGCTGGGCGTCATCGTCGTGACCGGCGCTGCGGTGCGGCTCACCGGCAGCGGCCTCGGCTGCCCCACCTGGCCGCAGTGCGGCGACGGCTCACTGGTGACCCGACCGGAGTACCAGCTCCACGGCATCGTCGAGTTCAGCAACCGCGCCGTCTCCATCCTCGTCGGGCTGCTCGTGCTGGCGCTTCCCCTGCTCGCGCTCGGCCAGCGAGATGCCCGGGGCGAGCGGCGGCGCGACCTCGTCCGGCTTGGCTTCGGGCTGTGGCTCGGCTATTTGGGGCAGATCGTGCTGGGCGGTCTGACCGTGCTGTTTCACCTGAATCCGGCGCTGGTGGCCGGGCACTTCCTGCTGTCGATGCTGCTGCTGCTCGACGCCGTCGTGCTCGACAATCGGGCGCGCACCGGAAGCGGGCGGCGCCAGGCTGTCGTGGCGGCGCCGCTGCTGTGGCTGTCCACGCTCCTCGCGGCGACCTGCGCGACGGTCCTGCTGCTCGGCACCGTCGTCACGGGCAGCGGTCCGCATGCGGGCGACGCCACGCACGCGGTGCACCGGTTCGACTTCCCCGTCCGCGCCGTGGCGCAGTTGCACGCCGATGTGGCGATGCTGCTCGTCGGGCTCACCGTCGCCACCGTATTCGGGCTGTACGCCGCCGACTCCCCCGCAGCCGCCCGTCGCACCGGGAAGTGGCTCGCGGCGACCGTCCTCGGGCAGGCCGCGCTCGGCTTCGTGCAGTACTTCGCCGGCATCCCGGTCGGCCTCGTCGCGGTGCACGTCGCCGGTGCCACACTGCTGTGGGTCCTCGCCCTGCGGCTGCGGCTGAGCCTGAGCGCGCCGGCCGCCGCTGCTGACGCGAGCGGGCCAACAGAACGGGCCTCGTCCACAGCGCGGGCGCAACCGCGCGTCTCAGCCCCGGTCTGACCGCTGCCGGCTGCTGTCCGGGCCGGCCGCGGCGGTGCCTATCCGGCCGCGCCGGTGCCTATCCGGCGGCGCTGCCCACCGGGACGTCCGGATACGACAGCGGGCAGCTGGGGGCCAGTGGCTCCTGCGTCTCGGGGTCGACCTCGGTGAGGAACGTCGCGTGAAACCGGTTGATCATGTTGGACAGGCCGACCGTGAAGCAGAGCTCGATCATCTGCTCCTTCGAGAAGTGCTCCGCCAGGTTGCCGTACGTCGTGTCGTCGATGACGTTCATGCGCGTGGAGCGCTGGGCGTAGCGCACGACGGCCGCCTCATCGGGCTCGTACACACCGTCAGGCAGCGGGTCGTCACCGAGGTGCGCGAGCTTGTCCTCCGTCAACCCTGCCGCTCGACCGAGCAGCACGTGGGTCGGGATTCAATAGTGGCACTCGTTGGTCACAGACGCCGTCAAGTAGGCAAGCTCCCGCTGCGCCGGTGAGACCGAGTTCTGGAAGTAGACAACCGTCCCGAACGCCACCATCGCCTGCAGCGCCCGCGGGTGGTTGGCGATCGCGCGGTAGACGTTGGGGTCGACGCTGCGCCCTCTGGCGGCGCTCACCGCCTGCAGCACCTCCCGCGCGAGCGGGTCGGTGCCGGGAGCATTGGAGTCGACGAGCGGCAGGCGTCCCATCGGCCAACGGTAGCTCGGGGCTGTCCGGCACTCAGGTCTCGATATATCCGGTGGTGACGGCCTGCTCCGGCTCGAGATTCCCCTGCTCGGTCGAGTCAACGCTGTCAACGCGGCCGCGGCCTACCTCGCGGCTCGCCACCTCGGGCTTTCCCGCCAGCAGGCCGCCGAGGGGCTGGCCGCGGTCGAGCAGCCCGAGGGGCGGCACCGGCTGGTGCTGGCCGACGGCAGCCCGCTGGTGGTGGTCGACTACGCGCACACGCCCGGCGCGCTGCACGAGCTCATCGCGACCGCGCGGGCTCGCCTGCCCCCGCGGGCGCATCGTGCTGGTGTTCGGCGGCCGAGGGGAGCCTGCGCGTGCCAAGCGGGCCGACCTGGGTCGGGTCGCCGGCGAGACCGACCTCGTCGTGCTGACCGGCGACAGCTGGGAGCTGCTCGCCGAACGCGTGTCGCGGCGGGGCGGCGCACCCGTGCTGCAGCGCACGGGTTGAGCTGCACCCCCGCGCGTACGGACACGCACCCGAGTCGGGTGATACTGCCCTGCGAACGAAAGGGAGCCCGATGGCCAAGCACAAGGCACATGCCGAGCCGGAGCAGAAGATCCGTCACGAGCCGCAGCACGGGAACGGGAGCGCCCCTGCCGCCGCACCGCCGCGCCTCAAGAAGGCCCTGTACGAGACGGAGCTGTTTCGCCTGCAGGCCGAGCTGGTGACGATGCAGGAGTGGGTCCGCGAGACCAAGGCGCGGATCGTCGTGATCTTCGAGGGCCGCGACGCCGCCGGCAAGGGAGGCGCCGTCAAGCGGGTCAGTGAGTTCCTCAACCCCCGTATCGCGCGGACGATCGCGCTCCCCGCTCCCACCCACCGCCAGCAGGACCAGTGGTACTTCCAGCGCTACGTCGAGTACCTACCCGCCGCCGGCGAGATCGTGCTGATGGACCGCTCCTGGTACAACCGGGGCGGCGTCGAGCACGTGATGGGGTTCTGCACCCCCAGGGAGCACCAGCGCTTTCTCGCGCAGTGCCCGGTCTTCGAGCGGCTGCTGATCGAGGACGGGATCCTGCTGCGCAAGTACTGGTTCTCGGTCAGCGACGAGGAGCAGGAGCGCCGGTTCCGGGCGCGCCTGGCGGATCCGATGCGCCGGTGGAAGCTCTCACCGATGGACTTTGAGTCGATCCGCCGCTGGGAGGACTACTCGCGGGCCAAGGACGAGATGTTCGTCCACACCGACACCACGGAGTCGCCGTGGTACGTCGTCGAGGCCGAGGACAAGCGGCGCGCCCGGATCAACATCATCGCCCACCTGCTGTCGACCGTGCCGTACTACGAGGTGGACCGCCCCGCCCTCGAGCTGCCGCACCGTCCGACCGCGGTCAACTACGTGCGCCCGCCCCGCGAGCTGTACCAGTCGGTGCCCGACCACGCAGCCACGTTGGAGGCGTCCTCGGTGACGTAGCAGCCGCACGCGGCCACCGGCTCTACAGGAACTGGTCGAGCGCCACGGCGAGGAACAGCAGTGTCAGGTACGTGATCGACAGGTGGAACAGGCGCATCGGTTTCGGGTCACGGCCGCGGCGCACCCGTGCCTGCAGTGCGAGCGCCTCGGCGACGAACCACCCGCCCAGCCCGACCGCGCTCGCCAGGTACAGCCACCCCGTCCCACCGACGAGCGTGAGGGCGAGCGATGCCGCGACCATCAGCACCGAGTAGACGAGGATCTTGCGAGCCACGACAGCGGGCGTTGCTACGACCGGCAGCATCGGCACACCAGCTGCCGCGTAGTCGTCACGGAAGCGCATCGCCAAGGACCAGAAGTGCGGCGGGGTCCAGAGGAAGACGACGGCGAACAGCAGCACCGCGGGCAGGCCTACTCCCCCGGTGACGGCGGACCAGCCGATCAGCACCGGGAAGCAGCCGGCTGCTCCGCCGATGACGATGTTGGACGGCGTCCGCCGCTTGAGGCCGAGCGTGTAGACGAAGACGTAGAACAGGATCGCTGCGTCGGCGAGCAGTGCGGACGCGACGTTGACCGAGAGCGCCAGCAGCAGCGTCGACAGCGCACCGAGCACGATCCCGAAGCGCAGGGCGGCCACCGGCGACACCTCGTGCCGGGCCAGGGGCCGGCCCTGCGTGCGCTTCATCAGCTGGTCGATGTCGCGGTCGACGTAGCAGTTGATCGTGTTGGCGCTACCGGCGGCCAGTGCACCGCCGACGAGCGTCGCGAGGACGAGCCAGACCGAGGGCATGCCGCGAGCAGCCAGCACCATGGCGGGGATGGTCGTCACCAGCAGCAGCTCGACGATGCGGGGCTTGGTCAGGGCGAGATAGGCCCGCAGCCTGCCACCGCGGGGGAAGCGGGACGGCGGCGAGTCGTGCCGCAACCGGCGCCCGCGTCGCGAGCCGGATGCGCCCGCAGCCGGCCGCCCTGGTGCAGCCGCAACGCTCACGCAAGCACCTCGTCAAAACGGTCCCGGGCGGCGCCCTGCCGCTTACCCGGAGTCTAGTCCGCCACTCGTGACCGTAGGTGGTCGGGCGGGGCCCAGGTCGGCCCAGGTCGGCACAAGTCCAGGTCGGCACCGGTCGGCCAGGTCCAGCGAGACGAGCCGCTCGGCCCAGGTAAACATCTGCTGCTTGTAACGGAACGATGTGAGAGGCTGCCGCGTCCGGGTAGTGGCTGCGTGAGGAGCGGGGCCGCCGGCGTTTGCCCTCGCAGCCCGCTATTTGTCATACGGGTGTGCAAGCATGATCCATGCGCAGTGCCCGAGAGGAGCCCACAGGTGACGACCACGGAGAAGCCTCGCACGACCGAGGCGAAGGGCTGGCAGTCCCCGCTCGACGGGCAGGCAGTCGACGTCATCCGGGCTCTGGCAATGGATGCGGTCGAGGCAGCCGGCTCCGGGCACCCGGGCACGGCGATGAGCCTGGCTCCTGCGGCCTACCTGATCTTCCAGGAACTGTTGCGCCACGACCCCACCGACCCGGGCTGGGTGGGTCGCGACAGGTTCGTGCTGTCCTGCGGGCATTCGAGCATCACTCTGTACGTAGAGCTGTTCCTGTCGGGCTACGGCCTCACCGTCGAGGACCTCAAGCTCTACCGGCAGTGGGGCAGCCGCACCCCCGGGCACCCCGAGCACGGGCACACCCTCGGCATCGAGACGACGACTGGACCGCTCGGGCAGGGCGTCGCCACAGCGGTCGGGATGGCGATGGCCGCCCGGCGTGAGCGCGGGCTGCTCGATCCCGATGCGCCGGCCGGCGAGAGCCCCTTCGACCACACGATGTGGGTCATCTGCTCCGACGGCGACCTCGAGGAGGGGGTCAGCGCCGAGGCGAGCAGCCTCGCCGGCCACCAGAAGCTCGGCAACCTGGTGATGCTCTACGACGACAACCACATCTCCATCGAGGGCAATACCGACGTCGCCTTCAGCGAGGACGTGCTGAAGCGGTACGAGGCGTACGGGTGGCACACCCAGCGGGTCGACTCCTCCGAGGACGTCGAGGCCCTGCGCGCGGCGCTGGTGACGGCTCGCGATGTCACTGACCGGCCCAGCATCGTCGCAATGCGCAGCATCATCGGCTTTCCGGCCCCGCACGCGCAGAACACCGGCGCCTCGCACGGCGCCGCTCTGGGCGCTGAGGAGGTGGCGGCCACCAAGGTCGTGATGGGGATGGACCCGAACACCTCGTTCGACGTCCCCTCCGAGGTGCTCGAGCACGCCCGCGGCGTCGTCAAGCGGGGCCGCGACGCGCACGCAGCCTGGAACAAGCGTTTCGACGACTGGCGCAGCGCCAACCCCGACGGCGCGGCGCTGCTCGACCGGATGCAGAACCGCCGGCTGCCCGACGGCTGGCAGGCCGCCCTACCGGTGTTCGAGCCCTCCGAGAAGGGCGTCGCGACCCGCAAGGCCTCCGGCGACGTGTTGTCCGCCCTCGCCGACGTCCTGCCCGAGCTGTGGGGCGGGTCGGCTGACCTCGCCGGGTCCAACAACACGACCATGAAGGGCTCAATGTCCTTCGAGCCCGAAACTGCCGACGACCGCAGCCCCTACGGCCGCACGCTGCACTTCGGCATCCGCGAGCACGCGATGGGCGCGGTCATGAACGGCATTACCGTGCACGGCGGCACGCGGGTGTACGGCGGCACGTTCCTGGTGTTCAGCGATTACATGCGCGGCGCCGTCCGCCTCGCCGCCATCATGAAGCTGCCGGTCACCTACGTCTGGACCCACGACTCGATCGGCCTCGGCGAGGACGGGCCGACCCACCAGCCGGTCGAGCACCTGGCCTCGCTGCGCGCGGTCCCCGGGCTCGACATCGTGCGGCCGGCCGACGCCAACGAGGCCGTGGTGGCCTGGCGCACGACGCTGGAGAAGACCGACGGCCCCGTCGGGCTGTGCCTGTCCCGGCAGAACCTGCCGACGCTCGACCGCAACGTCTTCGGCGCGGCCGAGGGAGCCGCCAAGGGCGGCTACGTGCTGCTCGAGGCCGGTTCCGGGCTGCCCGAGGTCGTGATCATCGCGACGGGGTCCGAGGTGGCGATCGCGCTCGCGGCACGTGAGCGGCTGGAGGCCGAGGGCACCCCGACCCGGGTGGTGTCGATGCCCTGCCAGGAGTGGTTCTTCGCGCAGGAGGACTCCTACCGCCAGAGCGTCCTGCCGCCAGGCCTCAAGGCACGGGTCAGTGTCGAGGCCGGCGTCGCGCAGGGGTGGCGTGAGATCGTCGGGGAGTCGGGCGAGATGGTCTCACTCGAGCACTTCGGCGCCAGCGCCCCCTACCAGGTGCTCTACGAGCAGTACGGCATCACCCCGGAGCGAGTCGTTGCCGCCGCTCACTCGAGCCTGTCGAAGGTCGGCGCCACGTCCGGCTCAACCACCGGGAACTGACCGGGATCTAAAGGAGAACACGATGTCCGACCCGCTCCGCGCCCTGTCCGACGCCGGCCTCGCCGTCTGGCTCGACGACCTCAGCCGTGACCGCATCGCCACGGGCAACCTCACCGACCTCATCCGAGACCGGAGCCTGGTCGGCATCACGACCAACCCGACCATCTTCCAGAAGGCCATCACCGGCAGCGAGCTCTACGACCCGCAGCTGCGCGACCTGGCCGTGCGGGGGGTCGACGTCGGCGAGGCACTGCGATCGCTGACGACGGCAGACGTCCGTGACGCATGCGACGTCCTTCGGCCGGTGTACGACGCGACCGACGGCCTTGACGGCCGCGTCTCGATCGAGGTTGACCCCCGGATCGCGCACGATGGCGAGAAGACCATCGCCGAGGCTCGGGCGCTGTGGTGGCTGGTCGACCGACCCAACCTGTTCATCAAGATCCCGGCGACGCTCGAGGGCATCGACGCGATCAGCCAGGCCCTCGCCGAGGGCATCAGCGTCAACGTCACCCTGATCTTCAGCCTCCAGCGCTACGCCGCCGTGCTCGAGGCGTTCATCGAAGGCGTCGAGCGTGCTCAGCGCTCCGGGCACGACATCTCCCGGCTGGGCTCGGTCGCCTCCTTCTTCGTCAGCCGCGTCGACACCGAGATCGACAAGCGCCTCGACAAGATCGGCGGCGATGCTGCCAAGCAGCTGCGCAGCAAGGCAGCCGTCGCCAATGCCCGCCTGGCCTACCAACACTTCGAGAAGACGATCGCCACCGACCGGTGGGCGGCGCTCGCCGCCGCCGGAGCCAAACCGCAGCGTCCCCTATGGGCCTCGACCGGCGTGAAGGACCCGACGCTGCCCGACACGCTGTACGTGACCGAGCTCGTCGCGGCCAACACCGTCAACACCATGCCCGAGCCGACCCTGCAGGCGGTCTACGAGCACGGCAAGGTCGAGCCCGACACCATCCGCGGCCACTATGCCGATGCTCAGCAGGTGCTTGACTCGCTCGCGGAGGTCGGCATCGACTACGACGACGTCGTCCAGGTGCTCGAGGACGAGGGCGTCACCAAGTTCGAGGACTCATGGGACGAGCTGATCGAGGCGATCCAGGGCCAGCTCGACGACAAGGGCAGCGACCAGACGCCCGGCGAGACGGCCGCGGCTTCGTGATCGTGATCGTGATCGTGCAAGCCCACGCGCACATGGGTTCGTCCGGCTGGCACCAGCTCGTCGATGCGAGCGCTGACGCTTGTGGGGATGATCTGCGATGAAGGCAGCACCACCGCCCATCACCAACCCGATGCGCGACCCGCGAGACCGCCGGCTCCCGCGGATCCCTGACCCCTGCGCGCTGGTCGTCTTCGGCGTGACGGGTGACCTCGCCCGCAAGAAGCTCATCCCGGCGGTCTACGACCTCGCCAACCGGGGTCTGCTGCCGCCAGGCTTCGTCCTGCTGGGCTTTGCCCGCCGCGACTGGGACCACGGCGACTTCGAAGAGCTGGCCAGAGATGCGGCCAAGGAGCACTCGCGCACGCAGTTCCGTGACGAGGTGTGGGCCCGGTTGTCCGAGTCGATCCTGTTCGTACCCGGGTCCTTTGACGACAATGAGGCCTTCGACCAGCTCTCCGAGACGCTGAAGGAGTGCCAGAAGACGCACGGCATCGGCGGCAACGCGGCGTTCTACCTCTCCATACCGCCACCGGCGTTTCCGACCGTGCTCGAGCAGATGTCGCGCACCGGCATGGCCGACAACAAGGAGTCGGGCGGCTGGCGGCGGGTCGTCGTCGAGAAGCCATTCGGCCACGACCTGGAGTCCGCTCGCGAGTTGAACGCGCTCGTCGACAGCGTCTTCACGGCCGACCACGTCTTTCGCATCGACCACTACCTGGGCAAGGAGACGGTGCAGAACCTCATGGCTCTGCGCTTCGCCAACACGCTGTTCGAGCCGATCTGGAACAGCAACTTCATCGACTCGGTCCAGATCACCATGGCCGAGGACGTCGGCATCGGGAGCCGCGCCGGCTTCTACGACAGCGCAGGAGCCGCCCGCGACGTGCTGCAGAATCACATGCTCCAGCTGCTGGCGCTCACGGCGATGGAGGAGCCGATCGGCTTCGACGCCGACGCCCTGCGCGTGGAGAAGGTCAAGCTGCTCGGCGCCGTGTCGCTGCCCGAGGACCTCGAGAACCACGCAATACGGGGGCAGTACGAGCAGGGCTGGCTCGCCGGGGAGCGGGTGCCGGGCTACCGCGACGAGAAGGACGTGCCCAAGGACAGCAAGACCGAGACCTACGCTGCGGTGCGGTTGGGGATCGAGACGCGGCGCTGGGCAGGGGTGCCCTTCTACCTGCGCACTGGCAAGCGGCTGCCGCGCCGGGTCACCGAGATCGCCGTGTCGTTCAAGAAGGCGCCGCACCTGCCCTTCGCCGCTACCGACACCACAGAACTCGGCCACAACCAGCTGGTGGTGCGCGTGCAGCCCGACGAGGGAGTGACGCTGCGGTTCGGCTCGAAGGTGCCCGGCACGCTGATGGAGGTTCGCGACGTCTCCATGGACTTCCTCTACGGCGAGTCATTCACGGAGGGCTCGCCGGAGGCCTACGAGCGGCTGATCCTCGACGTGCTGCTGGGTGACCAGAGCCTGTTCCCGCGCAATGCCGAGGTCGAGGACTCCTGGCGCGTCCTCGACCCGCTCGAGGAATTCTGGGCCGGGTCCGAGCCGCACATGTACCGCGCGGGGGAATGGGGCCCCAAGGCCGCCGACGACATGCTGGCGCACGACGGCCGGTCCTGGCGGCGACCATGAGTCAGCCTGCGCGGCCGGCGGTGGCCCGAACCCACTCACCGGTTGTCGTGGCTTCGCAGGAGGCGGCCGGATGACCACGTTGTGGGACACCACCGGCACCGAGGTTGTCAAGGCCTTGTCCGCCGAACGCCGAGCTGCTGGCGCGGTCGCGTTCGGCCTCGCGCTGACCCTCGTCGTGGTCACCGACCAGCGCAGTGTCGATGAGGCCGAGACCGCAGCCACCACGGCAGCGTCGGCGCATCCGTGCCGGACCCTGTTCGTCGTCCGGCGTCACACCGAGGCTCCCGATCCGCGGCTCGACGCCGAGGTGCTGGTTGGCGACCGGCTCGGTCCGGGTGAGGCCGTCGTCATGCGGATGTACGGGCGGCTGGCGCTGCACGCCGAGTCGGTCGTCCTGCCCCTGCTCGCGCCCGATGCGCCGGTAGTCACGTGGTGGCACGACGCACCGCCCGACAAGATCGCGTACGACCCGCTGGGCGTGTTCGCCGGCCGCCGGATCACCGACGTCATGCGCTGCAGCGATCCCCTCAAGGGCCTGCAGCAGCGCGCCGAGGACTACGCCCCGGGCGACACCGACCTGGCGTGGGCCAACATCACGGGCTGGCGCTCGCTCATCGCGGCGTCCTACGACTCGATGTCCGGGACGCCGCGCAGCGCCACGGTCACCGGCCCCGCGCACCCCAGCACGGCACTGATGATCGGCTGGCTGCGCAACCGGCTGAACATCGCGGTCGAGCTCGACCAGACCCGCGACTCGTTCATGAAGCAGGTGAAGGTCGTCCTCGATGACGACACCCTGATGGTCACCCGGCACGACAGGCGCTCCGCCGTGCTGCACCGCAGCGACCAGGGCGACCGGGTGCAGCCGCTGGCGACCCGCGACTTGGGCGACCTGCTGGCGGAAGAGGTGAAGCGCCTCGACGCCGACGGCGTCTACGCCGAGGCGCTGGAGGCCTGGACGGGCGTGAAGGGCCTCGCCCAACGCCCACCCCTGCGCACCCACATCTGGCGTGACCCGATGCAGGAGGCAGCCGGCACTGACACGCCCGCTTCAGTCGCGAACCCCGGCACCTCGGGGACGGCCGGCGCCCAGGCAGCCGCCCAGGAGAGCCCACCGGCTGCCCCTGCCCGGCGGGGTGGACGCAGCAGGACCGGCGGAGCCAGCGCCGCCCGTGGCGATACGAAGCCTTCGGCAGCCGTCAGCAAGAGCAATGGGGCGGCGGCCAGCACGCCGGCCGACCAGGCGTGAGCCCGGCACCCACCGTCCTGGTGCACTCGAGTGCGGACCTGGTGGCACATGCCTGCGCGGCTCGGCTGGTCACCAGGATCGTCAACTCGCAGGCGGCACGGGGCACGGCGTCGGTCGTGCTGACGGGAGGCGGCATCGGCACGCAGGTGCTGGCCGCGCTCAACAGTTCGCCGGCGCGTGACGCCATCGACTGGCGTCGCCTCGACGTCTACTGGGGTGACGAGCGGTTTGTCCCGGCGAGTGACGGCGAGCGCAACGAGCGGCAGGCTCGCGGGGCGCTGCTCGACCACGTCGACATCGACGCGTCGCGCGTGTACCCGATGGATGCCGCAGACGGGCCCGGTGGCGACGACCCGGAGGCCGCGGCGCAGCGGTACGCCGACCTGCTGGCCTCGCGTAGCACCCCTGACGACCACGGGCCGGTCCCCCGCTTCGACGTCCTGATGCTCGGCCTCGGCCCGGAAGGGCACACCGCGTCGATCTTCCCGGACTCCCCCGCCGCGCACGACAAGGGGACAGTTGTCGCGGTTCATGACTGCCCCAAGCCGCCGCCCACGCGCATCAGCCTGACGTTCCGCTCGCTGCAGACGGCCGAGGACGTGTGGATGATTGCCAGCGGCGAGTCAAAGGCGGAGGTGGTTGCACACGCGCTGGGTGGGGCGAACCCCGTGCAGGTGCCCGCGGCCGGAGCCGTCGGCCGGACCCGCACCCTGTGGATGCTCGACGAGGCAGCCGCAAGCCAGCTCCCCTCGAGCCTTCGCCCGCGCTGACCGCGCAGCCGGGCGCGCGAGGCGGCTCTACTACTCGCGCAGCTTGGCCAAGGCCTCGGCAAGGATGGCCTCGCCGTCGGCCTCGTTGCGGCGCTCGCGCACGTAGGCGAGGTGAGTCTTGTACGGCTCGGTGCGCAACGGGGCCGGGGCATTGGCCTTGTCGGTGCCGGCGGGGCGGCCGCAGCGCGGGCAGTCCCAGCTCGTCGGGACCTCCGCGTCGTGCGCGAACGACGGACGGGTCTCGTGCCCGTTGGAGCACCAGAACGACACCCGCACGCGAGGTTCGGTGCTGCCCCGCTCACGTTCGCCCATGGGGCCGGCCCCTACGCGGCTCCCGCGAATGGCGCTTCCTCCAGCCACGACGTGCTCCTTGCGAGTGCCGGGCCCAGCGGTGATGCGGGCTGTGCGCAGCCTACGGCGTCGGGGTCTGGCTTGGCAGTCCCTTGGCAGGGTCCGTGCGCGGACGGATGACGTCGAGGGCCGCGTTCACGGGGTCGACGTTGCCCAGCAGGGCAAGCACGGGCGCGGCCGACAGGTGGGGCCCGACCGGGCGGACCATCGGCGTCTCCGCCAGCGGTATGAGCGCGGCATCGACCTGGACCCCCTGCACCGCGAGCTCGACGGCTTGCGCCCGCTTGCCGGCGTCGCTCACCGCCAGCGCTGCCTGCAGCTTGTCCAGGTTCGGCTGACCTTGCGCGAGCGTGGTGATGCCTGGCAGCCCCGCCGCGCCCGGCCAGCGCGGGTCCAACAGTGGCGCCAGCTCGCCACGCGGACCGGAGGGTGCCGGCTGCACCTGGAGCAGGGCCAGGTCCCAGCCTGCCGGCAGACCGCCTGCGCCGTTCGCGCCACCAGGAGTGCCGATGACGCGCAGGTGCACGCCGCCGACCGCTAACCCGGCGCCCAGCGCGCCGACGGCGCGCCGTACCGGCTCCATGTCGGCGGCGAGCACGGTGAGGGTGGTCCCTCGCGGCACGCCCGCCCTGCTCAGAACAGCACGGCACAGGGCTGCGGAAGCGGCGGCTCGGCTGGCGCCGGTCCTGGCGCCGGCCGGGGCCGGCGCCTGCGTGTCAGTTGGCGAGGACGCTGGCGCCTCCGCTGCCGGGGAGGGTGAGACCGGGCTCTGGTCGGCGGCGGTGGGCACCGCTCCGTCGGTCGGCGCCACGTCTGCCGGCAGCAGCTGATCCAGCGCCGTCGACCCCGCCCCGAGGGCGGTGGCGACCGCGGGCCTGTCGACACAGGCGGCGAGGGCCGACCGGACCGCCACGCGGCGCATCAGCGCACTGGCAGGACCGCGTGACCCGGCGGCAAGCAGGGTGACGGTGCGACCGGGGGTCTGGGCCAGGGCTGACCCTCGAGCAGGTGACGCGGTGGCGGTGGCGGTGGCAGTGGCTACAGAAGCATCAGCGGCGGGTGCAGGTGTGGCCCCGCTCGGCGGCAGCAGGCGAGCCGCGGCAGCGTCGACAGTGTCCGACGGCAGGTCCCAGGCCAGGTCCGCGGTCCCTGACCTGACCTGACCGAGAACGGCGGCGGGCGTGCGTCCGCCGCTCACGACGACCCGGTCGACGAGCGCCTGCCGGACCGCATCCGACGACGGGTCCCAGGCGGGGTTGCGGGTGAGCCGGTACAGCTCGCCCGCCTCCGGCAGCCCGAAGCGGTAGGGCCCGTCACCCACGAGCTGCGTCACGTCCTGACGGGCGGTCGGGGCCGCCAGTTCGGTCGGCACCGGCGATGTTGCCGGTTGCGCCAGGACTCCGACGAGGTCGGGTGCCGACCGCAGCAGCCGCAGCTCGACCTGGTCGTCCCCCACCGCCACCAGACCCGGCAGGGCCAGTGCGTCGACGACAGCAGCGGTCGGCCGCACCGTAGCCGACAGCCGGCGGCACGCCGCTGCATAGCCGGTGACGATCTGCCCCAGGTACCCGCGCGCGGCGGTGGTGCGGCCGGGCAGGCACAGCCGCTTCAGGCCGCGGATGACATCGGTGCTGGCGACCTGGCGTTGCGAGGGAACGTTCCACTTGACGTCGCCGCGCAATCTGATCCGCACGACGCGCCCGCCCTCGAGCAGTTCGGGGGGGCCCGCAGCGAGGTCCGGCACCGGCGCCGGGGAGGCCGTTCCGTAGGAGTAGAGCTGGCGGTAGGCCAGGCGTCCGAGCAGCAGGCTGGCATCATCCGTGGCGGCGCCGGGGTCCAGTTGCGCCCGGGTGGCGACCCCAACGATCGTCAGCGTGCCACCCGGCCGGCCGGCCGGCGGCGACGGCGTTGTGGCTGGCGCGGGACCAGGAAGCGCCCGCGGGGCCGACGCGCTGCACCCGGCCAGCAGGCCCGCCAGCAGACACGCCACGCCTGGCCCCAGGAGCCGGCTCAACCCGGCACGGAGCGCCACCGTGCTCACCCCCACAGCCGGAGCCGGACCGCCCGGTGGTGGCCGCCCGGCGGAGGCTGCACCGGCGCTGTCAGTGCTTGAGCAGCAGCCCGAGGCTGACGACGCAGGCGAACCAGATCAAGCCGGTCGCAATCGTGAGCCGGTCGAGGTTCTTCTCCACCACCGACGACCCGCCGAGCGACGACGAGACCCCGCCGCCGAAAAGGTTGGACAGGCCCCCGCCCTTCCCGCGGTGCAGCAGGACCAGCAGGATCATCAGCAGGCTAGCGATCAGCAGAATGATCGAGAGTGCAGCGGTCACCCCACCACCGTACGGACCCCGGCGTAGTGACACGTCGACGGATGGCCGTGGCCGCGGTCGATGAGCGGTGGCGGCTCGTCGATGCACCGCTGCCGCTCACCTTCGGAGAGCTCGAGGAACTTCCAGCAGCGGGTTCGGAAGCGGCAGCCGCTGGGGGGGTTGGCCGGGCTAGGGACGTCGCCGGTGATGACGATGCGCTGGCGCTGGCGCTCCCGCGCCGGGTCCGGAATCGGAATGGCCGACAGCAAGGCCTGGGTGTAGGGGTGGACCGGCTGCTCGAACAGGGTGTTGCGGTCGGCCAGCTCGACGACCCGCCCGAGGTACATCACGGCGACGCGGTCGGCGATGTGGCGCACTACCGACAAGTCGTGGGCGATGAACACGTACGCGATCCCGAGGCGGTCCTGCAGCTCCTGCAGCAGATTCACCACTCCCGCCTGGATCGACACGTCAAGGGCCGACACCGGCTCGTCCAAGATGATGACCTTGGGGTCGAGGGCCAGCGCCCGGGCGATGCCGATGCGCTGCCGCTGGCCGCCGGAGAACTCGTGCGGGTAGCGGTTGCCGTGCTCCGGGTTGAGTCCTACCAGGCTGATCAGCTCGCGCACCTTCTCAGCGCCGCCGTGGTGGTACAGGCCATGGATGCGCAGCGGCTCGGCCACGATGTCGCTGACCGTCATCCGTGGGTTCAGCGAGGCGTACGGGTCCTGGAACACGATCTGCAGGTCGCGCCGGACGTGGCGCATCTCGCTCGCCGACAACGACGTGACGTCGCGCCCCTCGAACAGCACCTGCCCCGACGTCGCGGGCTGCAGGTTGAGGATGGCGCGACCGGTCGTGGACTTGCCGCACCCGGACTCTCCGACGACCCCGAGCGTCTCGTTGGGCCACAGGTCGAACGAGACGCCGCAGACGGCGTGCACCTGGCCGATCTCGCGCCGCAGCAGGCCGCCGCCCCGGATGGGGAAGTGCTTGACGAGGTCGCGTACCGACAGGATCGGCTCGCCCTGGTGCGACGGTGAGCCGTCGGTCTCGTATCCCGCAGCCGTGGCTGTCATCGAGGTCCGTCCCCGGGCACCGGTGCCTGCTCGCTCGCCGGCGGATGGTTGGTGCCCGTCGGCGTCATCGGGCCGGCATCAGCACCCGCCCGCACGGCTCCGACTCTGGCTCCCCCCGTGGCGGCCTCCTCGGCAGCTCCCCCGCCGGTACCGGCTGCGGTGCCCGAGCCCGCCCCGATGCCCGCGTGCTCGCCGGCGAACAGCGCCCGCGAGTCCTCCTCGGTCAGCCCGAGCTGGTCCGAGAAGTGGCAGGCCGACAGGTGATCGGGAGCGGCGGTCGGTGCGAGCGGAGGCTCCTCCCGCTCGCAGATGTCCTCGGCCAGCGGGCAGCGCGGCGTGAAGGGGCAACCCGTCGGCAAGTTGATCAGCGACGGCGGGGATCCGGCGATGGGGGTCAGCTTGACCCGACGAGCCGAGTCCAGGCGCGGCATGCTTCCGAGCAGCCCGATGGTGTACGGCATTCGCGGGCGGTAGTAGACGTCCTCGACGGGCCCGACCTCCACCGGCTTGCCGGCGTACATCACGAGCACCTGGTCGGCCACCCCGGCCACCACGCCGAGGTCGTGAGTGATCAAGACGATGGCGGCGCCGGTCTCGGCCTGCGCGGTCTCCAGCGTCTCGAGGATCTGCGCCTGGACGGTCACGTCGAGGGCGGTCGTCGGCTCATCGGCGATGATGACGTCGGGGTCGTTCGCCATCGCCATGGCGATCACCACCCGCTGCCGCATTCCGCCGGAGAACTCGTGCGGGTAGTTGTCGGCCCGCTCCTTGGGGTTGGGGATGCCGACGAGGCTGAGCAGCTCGGCGGCGCGGTCGCGGGCGGCCGCCTTGGGCACGTCGTGGTGGGCGAGAACCGCCTCGGCGATCTGCCGGCCGACCCGGTAGACGGGGTTGAGGGAGGTCATCGGGTCCTGGAAGATCATCGCAAGGTGCTCGCCCCGGTACCGGCTCAACACGGCGTCGCTCTGGCCGAGCAGCTCCTGGCCGCGGTAGCGGACCGAGCCGGACAGCCGCGCCGTCTTCGGCAGCAGCCCCATGACGGCGAGCGAGGTCACCGACTTGCCCGACCCCGACTCCCCCACCACGGCGAGCACCCGGCCGGGCTCGAGTTCGAAGCTCACACCCCGCACCGCCGCGACGACGCCGTCGTCGGTCGGGAAGCCGACGTGCAGGTTGTCGACGACCAGCAGGGGCGCGGCGGCTCCGGTGTCGGTGCTGGCGACCGCGGTCGCGCTGCCCGCGGTGCCCGTGCCCCCGGTCCCTCCGACACTGCCGGTGCCGCCACCGCTAGCCGGCCCGGACTCCGGGCCCGGCTGCGGCTCTGAGCCGGACCGCCGGAAGGCGCCCTGCCGGTGGCGGGTCATGCCCGGACCCGCGTCTGCGTCGGGTCGAAAGCGTCTCGCAGCCCGTCACCGACGAAGTTGACGGTCAGGGCGATGAACACGATGTAGAGCCCGGGGAAGTAGAACAACCACGGACGGGTCGACGCCGCCTGCTGGCCGTCGCTGACGAGCAGCCCGAGGCTGGTGTCGGGCGGCCGGATGCCGACGCCGAGGAACGACAGCGCGCTCTCCGTGATGATCGCGACTGCGACGGCGATCGTTGCCGCGACGATGATCGGACCGAGCGCGTTGGGCAGCAGGTGCCGGAAGATGATGCGGCTGTTCGACGCCCCGAGGGCCCTGGCGGCCTCGACGTACTCCTTCTCCCGCAGCGAGAGGAACTGCCCGCGCACGGTCCGGCTGATCGGCGCCCACAGCAGCGCCGCGATGATCAACGCGATGAAGACCCAGCTGCCCGCGCTCGACGACGCCTGGGCCGACACCGTGATGAGGATGACGATCGTCGGGATGGTCAGGACGAGGTCGACGATGCGCATGAGCGTGGCGTCGACCCACCCGCGGAAGAAGCCCGAGACGGCGCCCACCACCGTGCCCACGGCCGTCGAGACGAAGGCGACGAGCAGGGCCACCTGCACCGACTTACGAGCGCCGCGCAGCACCTGCGCCATCACGTCGTGCCCGATCTCGTCGGTGCCCATCGGGTGCGTCACCGAGGGCGGCTGGGAGAAGTCGTTGGAGACGTCGGCGTACTGGTAGTGCCACAGGCGCCCGCCGACCAGGGCGATCAGGATCAGCAGGACGAACACGACCAGGCTGATCGTGGCCAGCCGGTGCTGCAGGAACCGGTGGACGATCAGCTGGCGCTGGGTGCGCGCCTTGACCGTGAACTCGCGCTCGACCGCACGGTTCTGGCGCTGCGGCGACTCCGGGGTCTCCTGCTGGTCGACGTGCTCGGCCGTCTCCTGCACGGCCGACCCACCGGGCGTACTCATCCGCTCAGGCATATCGGATCCTCGGGTCGAGCACCGCGTAGAGGACATCGGCCACGAGGTTGGCGATGATGACGAACAGCGCCGAGATCATCAGCACCGCGAGGATGCGGTTCAGGTCGACGTCTTTCGCGCTGTCGACGAGCATCTCGCCCATCCCGTGCCAGGCGAACACCTTCTCGGTGATGATCGCGCCGCCGAGGATGCTGCCGGTGTCGAGGGCGATGACCGTGACGGTCGGGATCAGCGCGGTGCGCAGTGCGTGGCGCCGCATGACGGTCCCCCGGCGCAGCCCCTTGGCTCGGGCGAGCCGGACGTAGTCGCTGTCGAGGACGTCGAGCATCGAGGCTCGCTGGTAGCGGCTCCACCCGGCGTAGGTGATCGCCGCGAGGGCGATGGTGGGCAGCACGAGGTGGCCCGCGTAGTCGCCGACCCGGCCGAGGAAGTTGCCCGAGTAGTCCGGCGTCGCGTCACCGATCGTCGAGATCACGTTGCTCCCGACCGCGTCGTTGAACTTGAGCGCGATGATCTCTTTGAGCAGCCCGGCGAGCCAGAACACCGGCATCGACAAGAACAGAAAGCCGAGGAAGGTGAACGCGTAGTCGATGAAGGAGTATTGCCGCACCGCCGACACCACGCCGATGACGATCGCCAGCACGGCGGCCACGACGATGGCGAGCACGACCATCCGCATCGTCACGCCGAAACGCCGGAACAGGTCCTCGCGCACGTTGATGCCCTTGGTGGAGAGCCCGAAGTTGCCGGTGACGAAGTTGCTCAGCCAGTGCCAGTAGCGCTGGGGCAAGGGGCGGTCGAGCCAGAGCTGATGCTCGCGCGCCTGGATGACGAACTCGGGGGTGCCGGGCCTGCGGACGTCACCCAGCGGGTCGCCGGAGAAGACGACGAGCAGGAAGACGACGATCGACGACGCGATCAGGACCGGGATCGCCACCAGCAGCCGGCGGATCACGTAATAGAGCATCTACCCCCCTTGGTGCCGTGACAGGTACAGGCATGCGGCGCCGGTTGACAGGCCCCTGTCGGCCAGGAGCACCGTGCTGGCTGGAGTGTGGCACCGAGCGCCGACACGTTCCGGACGAGGGTGCCGTGGATAGCCGCCTGTGGAACTGCAGCCTGCACGGGCGGCGGCCCGCTCCGCACGGGAGCGAGCCGCCGCAGGTGCCTGACACCAGCAACTGAGGCCGCTACTGCCTCGAGCCTTCACCTGCTACCGGCCCACTGTCACCGCCCCTACCTACTGCTTGAGGCCCCAGCTGCCCGAGCTCTCGAACGGGCCCTCCTGCGAGGCGTTGTCGGTGATGTTGCCGAACTTCTTGTCGTAGGCGATGAAGGTCGGCTTCTGGTACAGCGGGATGGTCGGCATGTCCTTCCACAGCAGCGTGTCGACCTGGTTCCAGGTGTCGGTGACCTGCTTCGGGTCCTGCCCGGCCACCGCCTGCGTGATCAGCTTGTCGACCTGGGGGTTGCTGTAGCTGCCGTAGTTCGAGCCGCCACCGGTCTGGTAGATCGGTTGGTTGGCCGACGCGAACGGCGTGGCGACCCAGGCGAAGTCGGAGATCTCGAACGCGTGCTTCGACAGGGCCGGGAACAGCGTCTTCGAAGGCTGGTTGGCGATCGTGATGCCGATGCCGACCTTCTTCATCTGCGCCTGGAACAGGATGCCCTGCTGCTCACGCAACCTGTTGCCGGTGGTGGTTGCGAACTTGTAGTTCAGCTTCTGGCCGCCCTTGGCGTAGATGCCGTCCGGCCCCTTGGTGTAGCCGCCCGACTCCAGCAGCTTCTGCGCCGCGGCGACGTCGCCCTTGCCGATGTCGGCCGGTGCGTTGTCCTTGTACTCCGGCTGGTTGTTCACGTAGATGCGGTTGCCGAGCACGGTCACCTTGTCGCTGAACTGCTTGACCGTCGCGTTCAGCAGCTGGGTGCGGTCGAGGCCGGTGGCGATTGCGCGGCGAACTACCGGGTCGTCAAGACCCTTGACCTTGGTGTTGAAGTCGATGTGCTCGAAGGTCAGGCCGAAGTTGGTCTGGCTTTCGACGCTGGGCAGGGCACGCACCTGCTGCACCAGGTCGAGCTGCGGCTGCGGGTAGATCAGCTGCACCTCGCCGTTCTTCAGCGCGTCGGGCTGGGTCTGCGACTCGGGCAGGAACCGGAAGATCATCTTGTCCAGCTTGGCGGCCGGGCCGAAGTACTTGTCGTTGCGCACCAGGGTGAGGCTGTCACCCGGCTTGTAGTTGGTGATCACGAAGGAGGCGGCGGAGATCGGCATGCTCTTGTCGAGGCCGGTGTTCCAGCCGCCCGGCTGCTTCTGGGTGTAGTGCGCCGGCACCATGTTGGTGAACAGCGACTTCCAGTCGGCGAACGGCTTGCTGAACACGACGGTGACGGTCTTGTCGCCGTCGGAGCCGGTGACCGACTTGATGTTCTCGTAGCCAGTGGTGCTGGCGACGTCGAGGTCCTTGTTGGTCCCGTTCAGCGACTTCCACATGTAGATGAAGTCCTTGGCGTCGAACGGCACGCCGTCTGACCAGGCGGCCTTGGGGTTGATCTTGTAGACGATCGTCTGCGGGCTCTGGCTGGTCTCGTCGGCGCTGACGAGCAGGTTCTTGTCCATCTGGACCGTGAAGTCGGGCAGGTTGTGGAACGTCGAGGGATAGACGTTCTCGGTGATGTTCTGGACCGAGGTGCCGTTGTCCTTCGAGGTGTTGACGTTGAAGCCGGTGGGCTCCTGGTCGGCGGCGAAGACCAGTGCCCCGCCCGGCTTGACGGTGTCGTTCTTCACTTGCGCGCTGTTGGTGCCGCCGCCGCCGCCGCTGCCGCCGCTGCCTCCGCTGCTGCTACCGCCACCGCATGCGGCCGCCGCGAGAGCGATGCTTACCGTCGCCACCGCAAGCGCGGGCGTGATCTTCCTAGCCATGCTGCCTCTTCCTCACCAGGTCTGCCGCCCGGGAACGAAGGCGGCTCTGAACCGAATTAATGCCTGAGCCGCCGTTCGGACGCCAGCAACCGGGCCGAACTGTTGCGGGATCGTGACCGCCCGGTACCAGCGCTGCAACACCCGATGTGCGGCTGTTCAGTGACGCGATCGCGACGCGCGGTGGCGCTGAGTCACCCGGAAGGCGGCGGCATGGCCGCTCGCACGATGGCCGTAAAGTCCTCCGCGACCAGGCTCGCTCCGCCCACCAGGGCGCCGTCGACGTCGGCTTGGGACAGCGTCAACCGAGCATTCTCGGGCTTGACCGACCCCCCGTACAGCAGCCGCACGCCCGCGGCCGCCGCGTCGCCGAACAGCTCGCCGACCCTGGTTCGCAAGGCGGCGCACATCTGCTGGGCGTCGTCGGCATCGGCGCTCTTGCCCGTCCCGATGGCCCAGACCGGCTCGTAGGCGACGATGAGGCTGGCCACCTGCTCGGCGGAGGCGCCGGAGAGGCTCCCCTCGAGCGAGCCCAGGCAATAGCCGAGGTGGTTGCCCGCCTCACGCACCCTTTCGGACTCCCCGAGGCACACGATGGGCACGAGACCGGCGGACAGGGCCGCCCGGGCTTTGGCGGCGACTACCTCGTCGTCCTCGCCGTGATGCTGGCGCCGCTCGCTGTGGCCGACGACGACGTAGGTGCAGCCCAGCTTGGCCAGCATCCCGGCGCTGATGTCGCCCGTGTACGCGCCGGACACGTGCTGCGAGACGTCCTGCGCCCCGTAGCTGAGCGGCAGCCGGTCGCCGTCGACGAGCGTCTGCACGCTGCGCAGCCCGGTGAAGGGCGGAATGACGCAGATGTCGACTGTGTCGGTCTCGCGCTGCCGCAGGTCGAACGCCACCTTCTGCACGAGCGCGATCGCCTCGAGGTGGGTCGTGTTCATCTTCCAGTTGCCGGCGACGAGCGGCCGGCGGGCTACCGGGCGGCGCTGCGGGGCACCGGTGTCGCTGGTGACACTGACACGGGTGGCACTGGTGGCTCTGATGGGTCTGATGGGTCAGTCCTCCAGCGCCGACAGGCCGGGCAGCTCGCGGCCCTCGAGGTACTCAAGCGAGGCACCCCCTCCAGTGGAGATGTGGGTGAAGCGTTCCTCATCGATGCCCAGCGCCCGCACCGCGGCGGCACTGTCACCGCCGCCGACCACGGTCAGCGCGCCGCCCAGCCCCGCCACGGCCTCGGCCACCCCGCGCGTACCGGCCGCGAACGGCCGCAGCTCGAACACGCCCATCGGCCCGTTCCAGAACACCGTGTGCGCCCCGTCCAGCGCCGCAGCGAAGGCGGTGACGCTGTCGGGACCGATGTCGAGACCCTTGGCCTGCGGCCCGATGCCATCGACCGGAACGACCGACGTGCCCGCATCCGCGGACACCTCGTCGGCGACGACGACGTCGGTCGGCAGCACGATGCGCCCGCTCGCCTGCTCCAGCAGGCTCCGGCAGGTCTCGATCTGGTCCTGCTCGAGCAGGGAGCCCCCGACGTCGTGGCCCTGCGCGGCAAGAAAGGTGAAGCACATGCCGCCACCCACCAGCAGAGTGTCGACCTTGGGGAGCAGCGCCTGGATGACGGCGAGCTTGTCGCTGACCTTGCTCCCGCCGAGCACGACCGCGTAGGGCCGCTGCGGGTCGCTCGTGAGGCGCCGCAGCACCTCGACCTCGCGGAGCACGAGGCCGCCCGCGTAGTGCGGCAGCCGGCTAGCGACGTCGACGACGCTGGCGTGCCGGCGGTGCACGGCCCCGAACGCGTCGTCGACGTACGCGCCGTCCGGCCCGGCGAGCCCCGCCAGCTGGTCAGCCAGGGCGCCTCGGGCGGCATCGTCCTTGCTGGTCTCCCCCGGCTCGAAGCGCAGGTTCTCGAGCAGGCAGACGTCGCCGTTCTGCAGCTTGCCGGCGGTTGCCTGTGCCGAGGGCCCAGCGACGTCGTCGGCGAGCGGCACCGGCGCGCCGAGCAGCTCGGCCAGGCGCTGGGCGACGGGCGCCAGGGAGTACCGCGGCTCCGGCGCTCCCTTGGGCCGGCCGAGGTGGCTCATCACGACCACACGGGCACCGGCACCGGTGAGCGCCTGGATGGTCGGCAGGCTCGCCCGGATACGGCCGTCGTCGGTGACGCGCGAACCGTCGAGCGGCACGTTGAGGTCGGCGCGCACCAGCACGCGCCGACCGGCGACGCCACCTGCGAGCAGGTCATCGAGCGAGCGCATCGCGCTGCCCGGGGTCAGAGTGAGGAGGCGACGAGCGCCGCCAGGTCGACCATCCGGTTGGCGTAGCCCCACTCGTTGTCGTACCAGCCGATGACCTTGACGAGGTTGCCGCTCGCCATGGTCAGGCTGGCGTCAAAGGTGCACGACGCCGGCGATCCGACGATGTCGCTGGAGACGATCGGGTCCTCGGTGTAGACCATTACGTTCGCCAGCGGACCCTCGGCGGCGGTGCGGAACGCGCCCTTGATCTCGTCGACGCTCGGCGAGGACTCCAGCAGGCACACCAGGTCGGTGACGCTGCCGTCGGGGACCGGCACCCGCATGGCCATGCCGTCGAGCTTGCCGGCCAGGGCTGGTACGACCAGCGAGGTCGCCTTGGCCGCGCCTGTCGTCGTCGGGATGATGTTCTGCGCGGCGGCCCGTGCCCGGCGCAGGTCCTTGTGCGGGAAGTCCAGGATGACTTGATCGTTGGTGTAGGCGTGGATCGTGGTCATCAGGCCGCGGTCGATGCCGAAGGCGTCGTCGAGCACCTTGGCCATCGGCGCCACGCAGTTCGTGGTGCAGGAGGCGTTCGACAGCACGTGGTGGGTCTGGGGGTCGTACTCGCTGTCGTTGACCCCCATGACGACGGTCAGGTCCTCACCCTTGGCCGGCGCGCTGATGATGACCTTCTTGGCGCCTGCCTCGATGTGCTTGCGCGCGTCGTCGGCCTTGGTGAAGCGGCCGGTCGACTCGATGACGATGTCGCAGCCCAGCTCCTTCCACGGCAGCTCGGCCGGGTCGCGCTCGGCGAGGATGCGCAGGGTGGTGCCGGCGGCGGTGATCGAGTCCGAGGTGAACGTGACATCGGCGTCGAGGCGGCCGAGCACCGTGTCGTACTTCAGCAGATGCGCCATCGTGGCGACGTCGCCGAGGTCGTTGGCGGCAACGAGCTCGAAGTCGGGCGTCGGCTGCTGCACGAGCGCACGGAAGAAGTTGCGGCCGATGCGGCCGAAGCCGTTGATGCCGACACGGGTCGCCACGGTGTCTCCTACGTCTCGAAGGGTCTAGAAGGGGGCTCGAGGGGTCTCGATCTTGGGTCGTCGGGGTTGTGGGGCCGAGCCTAGCGCCGCGGTCGGTCGCGCCGGGCAGCACTCCCCCAGGCGCGACTGGAAGCGTCAGTCGTCGTCGGCCGCTTCCAGCAGCTCCTGGCTCACCGCCGACTCGGTCGTCGGCAGCCCGAGAGAGGTGGCACGGCGGTCCGCGAGAGCGAGCAACCGCCGGATTCGCCCGGCGACCGCGTCCTTGGTCATCGGCGGGTCGGCCAGGGCGCCGAGCTCCTCGAGCGAGGCCTGCGGGTGCTCCAGCCGCAGGCGGCCTGCGACGAGCAGGTGCTCGGGAGCCTCGCCCTGCAGCAGCGACATGGCCGCCTGCACCCGGGCCCCGGCAGCGACAGCGGCACGGGCGCTGCGGCGCAGGTTGGCGTCGTCGAAGTTGGCGAGGCGGTTAGCGGTCGCCCGGACCTCACGCCGCATCCGCCGCTCCTCCCAGGCCATCACGCCGTCGTGTGCGCCCAGCTGGGTCAGCAGCGCGCCGATGGCCTCGCCGTCGCGGACGACCACCCGATCGACCCCGCGTACCTGCTTGGTCTTGGCGACGACGCCGAGCCGGCGCGCGGCTCCGACGAGCGCGAGCGCTGCCTCGGGACCGGGCGAGCTGACCTCCAGGGCGGACGAGCGGCCGGGCTCCGTGAGCGAGCCGTGCGCCAGGAAGGCGCCCCGCCAGGCCGCCGCAGCGTCGCAGCTGCCGCCGGTCACGATCATCGGCGGCAGCCCGCGGACGGGCCGGCCGCGCTGGTCTATCAGGCCGGTGGACCGCGCGAGAGCCTCGCCGTGCCGTTCCACCCGGATCAGGTAGCGGGGGCTGCGGCGCAGCCCACCGGCTTGCAGCACCGTCACCTCGGCCGGGTGGCCGTACACCTCGCCGATCTCGCGGCGGAGCCGGCGGGCGACCACCCCCGTGTCGACCTCGGCCTCGACGACGACCCGGCCGGCTGCCAGGTGCAGGCCTCCCGCGAAGCGCAGCAGGGCGGACATCTCAGCCCGGCGGCAGCACGTCTTGCCGGCGGGCAAGCGGCTCAGCTCGTCCTTGACAGCTGCGGTCATAGCAGGCACATGCAACAACTCCTCGCGAATCAGGCAGATAGGACAGTACGGAGTGCGTCAGCAAGGCGATCGGGATCGTGCCGGGGCTCGTCCGGCACGGACACAGGGGCAAGCTCGAGCCGGGCTCCCAGGCGGGCAGCAGCGCCCGCCAGCCGGGACGGGTCCGGTACCGCCGCCGGGTCGGCGAGGACGACGTCGAGCCGCAGCCACCGCGCCTCTCGAGCCAGGACCTCCAGATGCGCCTGGGGGCTGAACCCTGCGGTCTCCCCCGCCTGCGCCACCAGGTTGAGGACGAGGATGCGGGTGGCCGTCGTGCTGCGGATGGCGTCGGCCATCTGCGGCACCAGCAGGTGGGGCAGCACGCTCGTGAACCAGGACCCCGGGCCCAGCACCACCGCGTCGGCGCGAGCGACGGCGCGCACCGCTGCCGGGCACGCCGCGGGTTCGGGCGGAACGAGCCGGACGGCGCGCACCTCCCCTCGCGCGGTAGCGACGGCGACCTGGCCGTGCACCTCGGTCGTCGCCCCGCCGCCGGCCGCACCGGCGCGGTCGGTACCGGCGCCCTCGAGACCGGCGCCGCCCTCGAGACCGGCCACCTCAGCCACGATGTCCATGGGCGCTTCGGACAGCGGCAGCACCCGTCCGCATGCACCGACCAGGCGCAAGCACAGGTCGAGCGCGGCGACGGGGTCGCCCAGCTGCTCGGTGAGGCCCGCGAGGACGAGGTTGCCGACAGCGTGGCCGCCGAGCGGGCCCGAGCCCGGAAAGCGGTGCTGGAACAGCTGCGCCCACGTGCTGCTCCACGCGTCGGTGCCGGCGAGCGCGAACAGCGCCATCCGCAGGTCGCCGGGGGGCAGGGCGTCGAGCTCGTCGCGCAGCCGGCCGGACGAGCCGCCGTCGTCGGCGACCGTGACGACAGCGGTGACGTGCGGGGTGACCTGGCGCAGCGCCGCGAGCGATGCCGCGAGTCCGTGGCCGCCGCCGAACGCCACGACGCGGGGCGGCTCCCCACTCACGTCTGTTCCTGGTCGCGGGCGGTCCCTCGCCCCGGGTCGCGGGCGGTCCCTCGCCCCGGGTCGCGGGCGGTCCCTCGCCCATGCGTGCGGGTACTCACTCGCGTCCCAGGTCGCGGTGGACGACGCGCGTCTCAAGACCGGCGGCCACCAGCCGCGCTGCGAGCTGCTCGGACATCGCGACACTGCGGTGCTTGCCCCCGGTGCACCCGACCGCGAGCGTGACGTAGCGCTTGCCCTCGCGCTCGTACCCCTCGTTCAGCAGCCGAAGCAGGGCCGAGTACTGGTCGAGGAACTCGGCGGCCCCGGACCGGCTGAGGACGTAGTCGCGCACTGCCGGGTCCTGGCCGGTGAACGGCCGCAGCTCCTCGACCCAGTGCGGGTTGGGCAGGAAGCGGCAGTCGACGACGAGGTCGGCATCGAGGGGCAGCCCGTACTTGTAGCCGAACGACACGATCGTCGCCTGCAGCCGGGGACCGCCGGGCTCGCCGAAGGCCGCGTCGATCTTCGCCCGCAGCTGGTGCACGTTGAGCGTGCTGGTGTCGAGCACGAGATCGGCGTCGCCGCGCAGCGCGGTCAGCAGCTCGCGCTCCGCGGTGATGCCGGAGGCCAAACGGTCGTCGGCCTGCAGCGGGTGCGGGCGCCGGACGTGCTCGAACCGGCGGATCAGCACCTCGTCCGACGCTTCGAGGAACAGGATGCGCGGCGTGACCCCGCGGGTGGCCAGGGCTTCGAGCGCGGCCTGCAGGTCGGCGAAGAACGCGCGGCCGCGCACATCGACGACCACGGCGATGCGCGACACCGACCCCTGCGACCGCGAGCCCAGCTCGGCCATCGTCGGCAGCAGCGCCGGCGGAAGGTTGTCGACAACGAACCACCCGAGGTCCTCGAGGCACTTCGCGGCGGTGCTGCGGCCCGCCCCCGACAGCCCGGTGATGATGGCCAGCTCCGGCACGGGTGGGGCGGCCGTCACGGGCACCGACGGCGTAGGCACTACTACCTCCGGAGCTGGCGCGGCGGGCCTAGTCACGAGGCCTCCGCCGTCAGCCGCTCGCCGAGCGCAGGGGCCTGCGGACGCACGCTCGGGGGGGCTGTGCTCGGGTCGCTGGCGATGATCTCTCCGGTGACCGGGTCGACGGCCGGCTGCTCGGCCGAACTGATCTGGCCGACGGCACCTGCACCGGCGAGGGCGGCGACGACGGCAGCCGCCGTGCGTGGACCGATGCCCGGCACCTGCGCCACGTCCTCCGCCGACGCAGCGCGCAACCGCTTGAGGGAGCCGAAGTGGCGCAGCAGGGCCTTGCGGCGCGCCTCACCGAGGCCCGGCACGCCATCGAGCGCGGACTCGACCATCGAGCGCGACCGCCGCTGCCGGTGGTAGGTGATGGCGAACCGGTGTGCCTCGTCCCGGACGCGCTGGAGCAGGTAGAGCGCCTCGCTGGTCCGCGGCAGGATGACCGGCTCCTGCTCGCCGGGCAGCCACACCTCCTCCAGCCGCTTGGCGAGCCCGCACAGCGCGACGTCGTCGATGCCGAGGTCGGCGAGCGCCTGAGCCGCGGCGGCGACCTGCGGAGCGCCGCCGTCGACGACCAGCAGGTTGGGGGCGTAGGCGAAGCGGCGGGGGCGGCCGGTGTCCGGGTCGATGCCTGCTCGCGGCGGCTGGGCGGCGTCCTCATGCCGGTCGGCGCCCTCGGCCCGGTCCCCGGCGTCGTCGGCGTCCAGCACCTCCGGCGCGTCGGCGCGCTCCTGCAGGTAGCGGTTGAAGCGCCGGCGGACGACGTCGTAGATGCTCGACACGTCATCACCCGCCGCCTCCCCGCGCACAGCGAAGCGGCGGTACTCCGACTTGCGCGCCAGGCCGTCCTCAAACACGACCATGCTGGCGACGACGCTCGTCCCCTGCAGGTTGGAGACGTCGAAGCACTCGATGCGCAGCGGCGCCTCGGGCAGCTCGAGCGCGTCCTGCAGCTCGGAGAGGGCCCTGGACCGGGCGGACAGGTCGCTCGCCCGGCGGGTGCGGTGCAGCGCGAACGCCTGCTTCGCGTTGCGCTCGACGGTCTCGAGCAGGGAGCGCTTGTCGCCCCGCTGCGGCACGCGCAGCTCGACGCCCGTACCGCGCTGCAGCGCCAGCAGCTCGGCGACGACGTCGGCGTCGTCCGGCAGCACCGGCACCAGCACCTCGCGGGGGACGTCGTAGCCGTCGACGAGGTAGGCCTGGGACACGAACGCCTCGACCAGGTCGGCGACGCTCTCGTCGCCCAGCCTGTCGACGACGTAGCCGCGCTGCCCGCGCACCCGCCCGCCGCGGACGTGGAAGACGGCGACGGCCGCCTCCAGCTCGTCGGCCGCGATCGCCACGCAGTCGGCGTCGGTCCCGTCGGGCAGCACCACGGCCTGCTTCTCGATGGCCCGGCGCAGCGCCCCGATGTCGTCGCGGATGCGGGCGGCGCGCTCGTACTCCTGGTTCTCGGCCGCGCTGCGCATGTCCTGTTCGAGCCGGCGCAGGAAGCGGGTGGTGGAGCCGGCCAGGAAGTCGCAGAAGTCCTGGACGATCTCGCGGTGCTCTGCTGCATCGACGCGTCCGACGCAGGGGGCGGAGCACTTGTCGATGTAGCCGAGCAGGCACGGCCGGCCGACCTGCCCGGCGCGCTTGAACACCCCGGCGCTGCAGGTGCGGGCCGGGAAGACGCGCAGCAGCAGGTCGAGCGTCTCCCGGATGGCCCAGGCATGCGCATAGGGGCCGAAGTAGCGCACCCCCTTGCGCTTGGGACCTCGCATCACCTGCAGCCGCGGGAACTCCTCGTTCAGCGTGACCGCGAGCCAGGGGTAGGACTTGTCGTCGCGGTACTTGACGTTGAAGCGGGGGTCGAACTCCTTGATCCACGTGTACTCGAGCTGCAGCGCCTCGACCTCGGTGGCGACGACGGTCCACTGCACCCCGGCGGCCGTCCGGACCATCTGCTCGGTGCGGGGGTGCAGGTCCCCGGTGAAGTAGCTCGAGAGGCGGCTGCGCAGGCTCTTGGCCTTGCCGACGTAGATGACGCGGCCGCTCGCGTCAGAGAACCGGTAGACGCCGGGAGCGTCGGGGATCGAGCCGGGAAGCGGTCGCCAGTGCGGGCCAACCCGTCCGAGACTCGCCGCCGACACGCCGCTGAGCGTATGTCGCCCGGGCGCGTCGCGCAGCCCGTCTGCGAAGGAGAAATCCCTGTTGACACAGGGTGTTTGGCCTCCGGACCGGGGGGGTGTCACCGGAGCCGTCGGCGGTTCGCGCCCACTGCACAGGGTGTCACCGTGGCCGGTGCGGGCACCCCCGGCGCGTTCTGGTCATAGCACACGCTTGCCCAGTCGGTGGTCGCACGCCGTGTCACCGTCGTCACTCGTCGGGGTGACGACCTCAGCCTCGCGAGCTGTCACCCTGCGCAGTCAGCCCGCGGCGGTCCGCGGCCTACCTGACCCACGTGTCCGGGCGGAAGGGGGGGATGGGACCATTTCCCCGCTGTGGACTGCCGAGCACGGGGAGCGGCCATGCGCCCGGAGGACGTGAACGCGGAGATTATCGTCGCGGACGACGCCCGCGGAACTGGCCGCGGCCCGGTGACCACGCTGCGGCTGAGCTGGCGGCGTCCGGACCCCCTCGCGGTGCGGCTGTCCGTTGCTAGCCGGCCGGATCATCCCTCGCTGCCGAGCGGCGAGTGGGTCGTGCTCCGCGACTCGCTGCGTCGCGGCCTGCACGAGCCGACGGGGCAGGGCGACGTGCAGATCGAGCCCGAGGCCGACGACCTGGTGTCGCTGCGACTGGTCCGCGAGGGCCGGTCGACCTGGGCGGTCGTCGCGGCCGGGCCGGTCCGCGAGTTCCTCGACCGCACGGAGGCATGGGTGGCCATCGGCGACGAGCGCTCGGAGGATGCCGTCGACACGCTGATCGAGGCGCTTCTGCGGGCCTGACGATGCCGGTGGCGGGCGCCGCGTCAGCTCAGCGCGCCACCGCACTGCGCCGCGGGCGTGCTGCCCGCGGCGGCGGTGCGACAGCGAGCCGGTCGCCGAGCAGACGGCGCAGGAAGGTGCCGGTGTGGCTGCCCGGGACCATCGCCACCTGCTCGGGCGTGCCCTCGGCCACCAGGCGGCCGCCGCCCGTCCCGCCCTCGGGCCCCATGTCGATGACCCAGTCGGCCGTCTTGATCACGTCGAGGTTGTGCTCGATGACGACGACGCTGTTGCCGGCGTCGACCAGCCGGCTGAGCACGCCGAGCAGCTTGCGGACGTCCTCGAAGTGCAGTCCGGTCGTCGGCTCGTCGAGCACGTAGATCGTCCGCCCGGTGGAGCGCTTCTGGAGCTCGGCGGCCAGCTTGACCCGCTGCGCCTCGCCGCCGGACAGGGTCGGGGCGGGCTGCCCCAGCCGCACGTAGCCCAGGCCGACGTCGGCGAGGGTGCGCAGGTGGCGCGCGATCGCGGGGATGCCGCCGAAGAACTCGGCGGCCTCCTCAATGGGCATGTTGAGCACGTCGGAGATGCTCTTGCCCTTGAAGTGCACCTCAAGCGTCTCGCGGTTGTACCGGGCGCCGTGGCACACCTCGCACGGCACGTACACGTCGGGCAGGAAGTTCATCTCGATCTTGATGGTGCCGTCGCCGGCGCACGCCTCGCACCGGCCACCCTTGACGTTGAACGAGAAGCGGCCGGGCAGGTAGCCCCGGACCTTGGCCTCGAGAGTCTCGGCGAACAGCCGCCGGACGTGGTCGAACACCCCGGTGTAGGTGGCGGGGTTGGAGCGCGGGGTGCGACCGATCGGCGACTGGTCGACCCGGACCACCTTGTCGAGGTGCTCCAGCCCGCTGACCGTGCGGTGTCGTCCGGGCACCTCCCGAGCGCCGTTGAGCTTGTTGGCCAGCACGCTCGCGAGGATGTCGTTGACCAGCGATGACTTGCCGGACCCGGAGACCCCCGTCACCGCGATGAACAGCCCGAGCGGCAGCGAGACGGTGACGTCGCGCAGGTTGTGCTCGCGCGCGTCGTGGATGACGAGCTGCCGGGCGGGGTCAGGCTGGCGCCGGATGTCGGGGACGCCGATCGAGCGTCGGCCCGACAGGTACGCCCCGGTGATCGACTCCTCGCTCGCGAGCAGCTGCTCGAACGACCCACTGACGACGACCCGACCGCCGTGCTCACCCGCGCCGGGGCCGATGTCGACGATCCAGTCGGCCGCGCGGATGGTGTCCTCGTCGTGCTCGACCACCACCAGCGTGTTGCCCATGTCGCGCAGCCGGACGAGCGTGTCGATCAGCCGCCGGTTGTCGCGCTGGTGCAGCCCGATCGAGGGCTCGTCGAGCACGTACAGCACGCCGACCAGGCCCGAACCGATCTGGGTGGCGAGCCGGATGCGCTGCGCCTCACCGCCGGCGAGGGTGCCGGCGGCCCGGTCGAGCGAGAGGTAGTCGAGCCCGACGTCGAGCAGGAAGCGCAGCCGCGCGTCGATCTCCTTCAGCACCCGACCAGCGATCTGGGTCTCGCGCGCGGAGAGCTCGAGCTGGCTCAGGAAGCCGGCGCAGTCGCCAATGGACATGCCGGCCACCTCGGCGATGGACCGGCCTCCGAGGGTGACCGCCAGCGACTCCGGCTTCAGGCGCGAGCCCCGGCAGGTCGGGCACGGGACGTCGCGCAGGTAGCCCTCCCAGCGCTCCCGCGCGGTGTCGGTCTCGGCCTCGCGGTGCCGCCGCTCGAGGAACGGGATGACTCCCTCGAAGCCGGTGTAGTAGGAGCGCTCCCGCCCGTACCGGTTGCGGTAGCGGACATGGATCTGCGCGTCGCCGACGCCCTGCAGCACCGCCTGCTGGACGTCGCCCGCGAGCCGCTCCCACGGCGTGTCCATCCGGAAGCCCATGTCAAGCGCGAGCGCGGACAGCAGCCGGTTGAAGTAGTCGGCCGACTGGCCACCAGCCCACGGGGCGATCGCGCCCTGGCCGAGGGAGGCGGACGGGTCGGGGACGACGAGCTCGGGGTCGACCTGCTTGCGGATGCCGAGCCCGGTGCACGTGGGGCAGGCGCCGTAGGGCGAGTTGAACGAGAACGAGCGGGGCTCCATCTCGTCGAACGAGAGGTTGTCGTAGAGGCAGGCCAGGTGCTCGCTGTAGGTGACTTCCCGGTCGGGGTCGGCCGGGGTGCGGTCGACGAAGTCGCAGAGGACGAGCCCGCCGCCCAGGCCCAGGGCGGTCTCGACGCTGTCGGTCAGCCGGCGCTGGGCGCCCTCCTTGATCGAGAGCCGGTCGACGACGACCTCGATCGTGTGCTTCTTCTGCTTGTCGAGCTTGGGCGGCGCCTCCAGCCGGATCGTCTCGCCGTCGACCCTCGCCCGGGCGAAGCCCTTGGTCTGGAGCTCGGAGAACAGGTCGGCGTACTCGCCCTTGCGCCCGCGCACCATCGGCGCCAGCACCTGGAAGCGAGTGCCCTCGGGCAGCTCGAGCAGCTGGTCGACGATCTGCTGCGGCGTCTGCCGGGCTATCGGGCGGCCGCACTTGGGGCAGTGCGGGCGCCCAGCGCGGGCGTAGAGCAGCCGCAGGTAGTCGTAGACCTCGGTGATGGTCCCGACGGTCGACCGGGGGTTGCGCGAGGTGGACTTCTGGTCGATCGAGACCGCCGGCGAGAGCCCCTCGATGAAGTCGACGTCGGGCTTGTCCATCTGGCCGAGGAACTGCCGGGCGTATGCCGACAGGCTCTCGACGTAGCGCCGCTGCCCCTCCGCGAAGATGGTGTCGAAGGCCAGGCTGGACTTGCCCGAGCCGGACAGCCCGGTGAACACGATCAGCGCGTCACGCGGCAGGTCGACGCTGACGTCGCGCAGGTTGTGCTCGCGCGCACCACGCACAACCAGACGGTCTGACACGTCCGTGATGCTACGGACGGGCGCCGACAGAATCGGGCGGCGAACGGGCCCAGGGTAGGTCGGGCTGAAGCCAGGGCAGGATGAGCCGCATGGCAGACACGGGCGGCTACACAGGCACGGTCACGAGCGGCGGAGCCCCGGCGATCCGCACCCTGCCCGGCTTGACGATCACCAAGGTCTCGGTCGGGCCGATGGACAACAACTGCTACCTGCTCCGCTGCGGGACGACGGGCGAGCAGCTGCTGATCGACGCGGCCAACGACGCCGACCGACTGCTCGCGCTCGTCGGCCCGGGCGGCCTGACCACCGTGGTGACGACCCACCAGCACTGGGACCACGTGCAGGCGCTCGGGCCCGTCGCCACCGCCACCGGGGCGCGCACGGTCGCGCATCCCGACGACGCCCCGGCCATCCCGGTGCCTACCGCCGAGCTGGTTCGCGATGGCGACACCGTGCGCGTAGGCAATGTCGCGCTGCGGGTCATCCACCTGGTCGGCCACACGCCGGGGTCGATCGCGCTGCTCTACGAAGCGCCGGCCGGGCCGGACCACCTGTTCACCGGCGACAGCCTGTTCCCTGGCGGCCCCGGCAACACACAGGGCGACGCGGAGCGGTTCACGTCACTGCTCGACGACCTCGAGGCGAAGGTGTTCGGCACGCTGGCCGACGACACCTGGGTCTACCCGGGTCACGGCGCCGACACCACGCTCGGCGCGGAGCGGCCGGCGCTGCCCGAGTGGCGCGCACGGGGTTGGTGACCGTCCAGCTGGCCAGGCTTTCGCAGGCAAACGACAGGACCGACCCCCAGGGGAGCAGTCCCGCGACCCCACATGAGGGCGGTGGATCGACCTACCGCGCCTGAGCACGCTTGCTAGGTTGGCGTCGTCCCAACAGGAGGAGACGACAGTTGATCGAGGTCGACTTCCTGATGCTCGCCGAGGCGATCCGCCTGGAGCCTGGTTGTTGTCGGATGACCAAGGCGAGACCATCGTGACCGTAGCTTGGAGGGGTGAAGGTGACTGAGGTTTCAGTAGAGATTGATCTCGCTGCCCGTACCGCCTACGCAACCCTTACTGACCAGCCTGTGGCTCGCACCATCGAGGTCACCGGCCTTACGCTGGTGGACTTCGACGCACTTGGCGTAGTGGTAGGCATCGAGTTCCTGGGCGAGACTTGGGATGTTGACGAGGTCATCGAACAGTGCCACCTGCCCAGCGCCGCCCTTGAGACAGTTCGGACGCTGCGCAACCCGCTCGTCGAGCCAGCCGAGACGGTCGTATGGTCCGGCCAGGTTGGCGATGCGGTAGGAGCGGGACAGCTAGTAGCGCGTTAGCCCGAGCACGTTCTCGTTGACGTTAGGATCCTCGGCTCCCGGCCGGAAGGAAACCTGGCCGGCTCTGCTACCAGTCGTTGTGCTGTAGCGCCCGCCTGAACGACAATGAGCGATCGGTCGGCGTATCAGCGCTGGCTCCGCCCCGAGCGCGGGCCGGCGGGTGTTGCAGCAGGACCGGAAGGCGTCGATTGTCATACGAGATGACTTGTGTTAGGGCCGGCGCCGAGACAGCTCGGCCCACACGTCCGGAGCAGTGGGGTCGGGCTCCCCCCGCCCGAGCGATGCCGCACACTGCAGCGATGCAGGAGGCGGAGGTTCGAGCGGCCGTCACACGTCGGGTCGAGTTTGAGCACCGCACGGCGCCGGACACTCTGGTGGTTCACGAGCTGGGCCTCGCCAGGGCGGGGGCGCGCATCGACATAGCTGTGGTGAACGGCCGGCTAACCGGGTGGGAGATCAAGACCGCAGCCGACAGCCTCGTGCGCCTCCCGCATCAACAGCGGGCGTACTCCCAGGTGTTCGATCGGGTGTGGCTCGCGGCGGACCGACGGCATATCCAGCCCGCGCTTGAGATGGTGCCGTGGTGGTGGGGCATCGTTCGCGCCGACCAAACGGATGCGGCATGCGTGCTGCGGGTGGTCCGGCCGTCGCGGCTGAACAGGGACGTCGACCTCCTCGCACTGGTTCGGCTCCTGTGGCGAGATGAGGTCGCAGAGGAGCTGTCCGGCCTGGGGGCTGCCCGCACACTGCTCCGGGCACCACGCGAGGTGCTGTGGAATGCCCTGGCGGCCGCGGTGCCCGGTCGGCTGTCCCGGTCAGCCCTCCAAGCGAGGGTCCGACTCCGCCTCAGGTCCCGAGCAGGGTGGAGAGCTGACTCACCACGTAGGTGAGGTGGTGAGTCGTCGTCGCCTTGCGCCAGATCAACTGGCTGCCGGGCTTTCCCTGCCCGTCAGCACACAAATGCAGCCAGCGGTCACCCCAGGAAAAGTCCGCTCCCGAGTAGGCAGGCAGCGACACCAACTGCCTCGCGAGCCCACGGACCTGCTCGTGCCCGTTCTTCTTCAGTCCTCGGCCACGCGCCACGAACCAGTGCTCCGAAACCGTGTAGCGGAGCTGCGCTGAAGTGTCCATGAGCCTGGGGTCGAACCCACTTTGCGGGTCAGGGTGCTGCACCACGTAGTCGCCGAACGATGGCCGTCGGTACCCGTGGCCATCGAGGAGGCGCCAGAGCGCCCACTCGGTGCGAGGCAGCAGCCCGGTGCTGTCGGCTCCGATCTCGGAAGTGCCCACCGGCATACCAGTACCTGCGACGGTGAGCGAGGCCCACTCCTGCGCGAGCGGAAGCCCCGCGAGGACTGGCTCAAGCGCCCTCGCGGTGACGGCGGGGTCGCCCACCTGGTCGCCACAGTCGAGCAGCAGATGCACGCGCGAGGCCGGGAGTCCCGTCTCGGCGAGCAGGAGCATCAGACGGCCGTCACCTGCGGGGCGGCCGAGGTCGATCCAGTCAGCGCGGTCCATTCGCAAGCAGAGGGCACTGCTGAAGTCCTGAGCAGCCGCTACGGCGGACCCGCGCTGCTCCGCGGTTCTGGTCGGCGATGTCACCGGCGCGAGGGGCAGCCCCAACTCCGCACACTCCCGCACGAGCCACTGCAGCGGGGGGGTGCCGTCCGGCATGACGAGGCCATCGACATCAAGGTGACCGAGGTCGATGAAGGCGGGGCGGGGGCCCCAGCCCTTCGCGACCCGTTGCAGCAACTCTTCCACGTGCCCCTGGACGGTGGTATGGGGCATCCCACTGGCGTCCGCTGGCACGGGGTGCGCGAGCAGCACGGGTGTCATCTCGTCCTTGACGCGCGAGTCAAGGAGCTCAAGCGCGGCCAGCTCGCCCTGTCTCGTCAGCACAAGCGGCACGTAACGGCTGTGGTCAAAGGCAAGCGGCAGATAAGCGGTCATTGCTACCCGCCATCCCTGTTAGGCGCCTGCGGCAGCTGGCCGTACCTGTAGTAGTCATACAGGCAGACGAGCTTGGCCCAGGCGGTGGGGTCGGCTGAGTGCTGACGGTCGAGCGAGTCCTTGTTGTCGTCGAGGAACTGCCGCAGCAGATCAAGGTCGAGGTGCTCATGGGGGATCATGGCAATGCTGTTGAGCGACTCCGTAACCGTGCTCTGTTCGATCAGCCGTGCCAGGCTGTTGCCCGCCGTTTCCACGAGCCGTTTGCCCCTATTGACCGACCCCTTCGGTGCGAGAAACGGCGTTACCCCCAGCGCCACATGCCTCGTTACCCGGGCGTCGACAACTGCGTCAGGCAGGAGAGCGCCCGAGTCGTCGAGCAGGCCAGCGCCCCTCAGGTAACGATTGATGGGCTTGCTGCCGGGGCCTCTGAGGACGACAGGCAAGGCCTCGTCCACGACCCGCCTCGGCTCGTACTCGCTCGCCGGCCGTAGCACATCGAGAAGTAAGTTCCGCCGGGTTAAACCGATGTACCCCTGGCCAGATAACCGGTGCACCATCCCGACGCCGAAAACGACGTCAAGGTCAGTTAGGTCCATGTCGGCGGAGATGTCCTGCACGTACAGCCGGCTGTCAGTTTCGCTGGTCAGCACCAAGTCGTACACGTGCTCTTTGAGTTGACGCAGGAGCCGCGCTGGGAACTGCCGCCGAAGCCCCCCAAGCACCGTGAAGACACCCTCAAAGTCGGCGACCGTCATCTCGATCACCGGGATGGTGAAGCCTTCCACCGCGACGGCGGTCTTGACGAAGGTCGGCTGCGACGTGCTGGGGTCCCAGCGGACGAAGAGCAGCCGGTCTTGCAGTCGCTCGAGGTTAGCGCTGGTGAGGACCCGAGCGACCGAAACGAGGATGCCGGTGACGTTCGGGTCGCTGAGCGAGTAACCCAGAAACACGACTGGGTGCTCCACGAAGATCGCGAGGAGCTTCGCCGCCAGGTAGGGGTTGCGCTCTTGGAAGCGCGCGTAGTCGTCGCTGGTGAGGACGAGCGAGTCGGGATCCGTGTCCCCGCCGTGGATCTTGTAGATCTCGCCTACGCCCTGCGTGCCGGAGAACAGCAGCTGATCCTGGCCAACATATGTCCGGTAGTCCGAGAACACGTGCTCGGGCAGTGGGTCGTAGTTCGTCGTGATGACACCATCGACAACTGCCTCACCCAGTAACGCTAGCTCGGCCGCGAGTGGCCCTTGCGCGGGCAGGTCGGCCAGCGCCGAGGACGTGTGCCGCGCGATCTCGACCTTGAGCGGCGACTCTCTCGTTGTGATCTTCTCCGACCACAGCGCGCGGCTCTCGGCGAAGCGGTCGTCCTCCCACCACAGATCGTGGAACGCCTCGGCGATCGCGCTGGCGACCGCGGGCAGGTCCCCGTTGCCGCTGGTGAAGTAGTACCCGTAGGGCTTTCCGGTCATCGCCGCGAACCGCTTTAGCAGCTCCGGCCAGGTCTCCAGCCCGAGGTACCTGCGCGACAACCCGCTACCGACGAATAGGAAGGGCGCGGCGCGCGCGGCGGCTAGATGTGCCGCCAGATTGTCGTACACCGTCACCAGACACCCCTTGACCACCGAACCACCACGCTAGACCGGCAAACGGTTCAGCGATGGAGCCACCCGCGCCGCTCGTCGACAAGCGCGCGCTTTCGCGGCGGCACCCTGCTGGAGGCCTTATCACTTGCCGAGTTCTTATGGCGCTAGGCGCCGGTGTGCCGCAGGTCCGACGCTCGCAGGAACGCGCGTGGAGCCGGTGCCCATCGCGACGAGCACGGGCTTGAGTTTGGGGCACATCCTGGCCACACCGGAGCCCGGTAGGTGGCCGTATGAGGTTCCCTCTACGGGAACGGGCACGGAGCGCACCAGCAACCCGACTGCACGTCAGGCGTTCCCGCAGCACCCGCCCGCGCGAATGCCCGGTCAAGGGCCCTATCCGGGAACACTGTTTCGTGTGGCGTAGATGAAGGTTGGATATGCACGAATGTCCACGGACGGCCAGGACCTGGCCGTCCAGCGGACCGCTCTGTCAGCCCTTGCGTCGACGCAGCGCGGGTCTACGTCGCCATGGGCTCACCGGCACCAACAGAGACGGCCGCGCCTGAGGGAGGCGCTCGCCGCCTGCCGTGAGGGCGACACGCTCGTCGTGACCAAGCTCGACCGTCTCGCCCGGTCAGTTCCGGATGCTCGGGACATCGCCGACGAGCTCACCGCGCGCCGTGTCAGCCTCAGCATCGCCGGCTCGGTGCACGATCCGACCGACCCCAGTATGCTCGGGGTCCACGTCCCGGCGCTGGTCGCACTCGGGCTGATCGAGGGCGAGCTTGGAGCGACGATCAGTGCCCTGCTGACGGAGATCCCTATCGACGTTTAGATCGGCACGCCCGCCGCCGCACGACAGCTGGTCGAGGACGGGTCGCCGGCTCAGCAAGCCTGGCGCCTACTGGAAGACGAGTACGTCGTCGGGTGGGTCATTGCCGGGGAGCTGTTGGCACGCAAACGGCCACGCCTCATTCCCGTGTACGACCAGGTCGTGCGCTGCTCCCTCGGTCGGCCATCCCACTTTTGGACGGATCTGCACCACGCCTTCGTCGCTGACCACGGCACGCTGGCGACTCAGTTGGACAACCTTCACGGTCTTGCGGGCCTCGGCAACGACATCACACGACTTCGGGTGCTGGACGTCTGCATCTGGGTGGCTCATCACGACGACCACCGCGCTGGGCGCTGCAGCGGTTCCGCATCCCCAACTGTCTGACCCGCGGACCACCACCACTGCCCTCCGGACCAAACTGCGATCCTCCCTATGCCGGCTTGCTGGTCGGGTTGGTGCCGGCTTCCCGCGCGTCTTGTTCGATTGCGGCCGCTTCCTTCGCGTCGACGATGACTCGGAGCTGAAGTTGAGCCCAGGTAATGCTGCCGTCGTCGGTCGCTTCGGACAGGCGCATGAACAGTCGGCGGACTGCGTCTCGGGTCTCGGCGTCGCTCATGCTGCTGATGAGCGTGAACGCCAGCTCACGCTCCTCGTTAGCCGCGGGTGCGGTTCCGCCGAATGCTCCACCACCGGGCTGTAGGCCGCCTGATCCGGCGGCGGGGGGCGGCACCTGACCACCACCTGCCGGTGTGGTGCCGGCCGGTGACCCGGCCCCTTGGCCGGGCGTGCCCTCTGGCGGCGCTGCAGGCGTCACCGGAGCCGGGGCCACGAGCCTCAGCCCGGAGGATCCGACCGCGATGTCACCGGCGCGCGTGACTGCGCGGTCCTGGCCGTCGGCGCCGACGAGTCGCAGCTGGCCGCCTGCGACAGCCTCGAAGATGGCCCGTTGGAGGTCGGAATCCCCGCCGGGGAGCAGTGGCAGCCGCGGGGAACTCCAGAAAAGGTCCCGGAACTCGTCGAGCGGCCGGCCGTAGTCCCTCGAGTCCATGTTGTGCAGCAACGCCTTGCCCGTCAGAGCGCCGACGTCGAACGCCTTACCGACGCGTGACAGGGCCCTCCACACCGCGGTGCCGTCCAGCGAGGATTCCTCGCTACTCGGCTCGAATGCACCGATCTGCTGGACCCGCGCCTCACCGGAGCCGTCACCCTCACCGAGGTAGAGGTAGTGCCGGTAGGCGAGCCGCACTGCCTTGTCCAGGTTGCGCCGGGCATCGTTGCGCTCCCTTCGGGCCTGCTCGGTGAGCTCCTCGTCGGCCCGGACGGCGTCCATCGCCGCGACGCGGTCCCATGCCAGGTATGAGGCGGCCGCTCCTCGGGCTGTCGCGCGCCCCTGCGTGCTGACGACGGCGAAGACCCCGGATGAGGCCCACTGGACCGGGACCTTGTCCGGTCCGATGCCCATAACGGCGCGGATCGCCTCACGGGTCTGCAGATCGACACCGTTAAGCAGGCTGAACTGGCGGGGGTCGAGCACGACCAGCCGTGTGCTGCGGGCATCGTCGATCCCGGCGGTGGTGAGGACGTCGAGCGGGCTGCGGTCGAGGTCGGCCTTGACGAACAGCTTGGTCTTGAACGGTCCGGTGCCTGACAGCCGCTCGACGGCACGGGCAAGCTCGGCGTCCCGGTCGTCGGCGTCGACGCTGGTCCGCGCCGCCTTGACGAGCATGTTCAGCGTGCGCCGAGTCGACATGAACAGCCGCGCCGCCTGGCCGCCCTTGCCGCCGAGGTGCTCGACGCTGGACAGGCCGCCGCCCTCGACGTCGAGAAGCTCGACAATGACCGTGTCCGCCTCCCCGACCGAGTAGTTGCCGTCAGGGACGAACAGCCCCGCCTTCAGCTCTGCCTCGGTCGCGCCCTGGCGGCCGCCGGCGCGGGCACCGATCACCGAGCACAGGAACATGCAGGTGGCCGCACGCTCGGCAGCCCGCGGGTTCAGCGGGCCGATGATCCCATCGGGGCGGGCCCTGTCGAGCTCGCGAGCAGCCCCCTTGCGGTCATCGACGCCGACGACGTCTGCGCTGGCGATCTGCCGGTAATTCGCCTGAGTCCGGGTATCGACGATCAAACCACTATTGATCACCGCCTCACGGACCACCGGGTCGGACAGGGGCAGATCACCCGGGCCGATAAGCAGCGGGGCCCACTCGCCTGCCCGGCCACGCCGGTACTGCGAGTAGGCCGTCGCGGCGAAGATCCGGATCGTGGACCGGACCCGCTGGAAGCCGGTTAGCTTGGCCCACTCCTGCTCGGCCATCGCCATCAGCTGCGGGTGGAACGGGTAGCAGCGGACCACCTCGTCGGGGAACTCCGGGGAGGCGGTTGCGGGCACCGCGTCGAACACCTTGGTCCGCCACGGGCCGACCATCTTCGACGTGAACGCTGTCGCGGTCGCCTTCAGCACCTCTGCCGGAGCCGGGCCGTCAAACAGGCGCCGCCTCAGGATCGCGGCGAAGTCAGTGTTGTCGTTGATCGTCGCGGTCTCACCATTGCGGATGAGCAGATCGTCAAGCTCCTGGCGACGCTGAAGGCCAGCCGCGTCAAGGTCAATGTTGTCCGCCTCGGAGGCGATCATGACGACGACCGCGGCGACGTGCGGGACGTCGTTAACGCTGTCGAGCAGCGCGCGAAGGAACGCCATGTCCTTGATGGCGAGGTCGGCGTGCTCGGTCAGCGACAGCTGCCGGACGTAGTCAAGGATCTCGTCGATCAGGATGAGGACAGGTCGACCAACGGCGGTCAGCGCCTCGACAATCCGGTGCTTGTCGGCGTAGCCGTCGCGGTAGCGCAAGTACAGGGTGTTGTCGCCCTCGAACAGGCGCCACAGAAACCGCTCGTGCAGCGTGTGCGCGGGCCCGTCGAACTCGGCGAGCCCCTTCCCAGCGGTCATGTTGTCGCACGCGAGCACGACGACAACAGGGTTGGCCAGGTCCGCCGGCGGCGGACCGTCGAGGATCTGCGTCGCCCTGGCGAACGCAGCACGGCCGACGTCGGTCGCGCCGAGCGCTGCCGGGTGCGCAGCGAGGTGCCACAAGCCGATCAGCCCGTGGGACTTGCCTCCGCCCATCGCCTGGTCGAGGCGCCATAGTGCCCGAGCCCGGGTGTGCTTGTCACCTCCGCCGAGCCGGACCGCGACCTTGGCCATCAGGTCGATGAACAGGGGGCTCGGGTGCGTGATCTGCCCGTAATAGTCAGCGTTTGCGTACGGCGGCAGCTCGGCGACGGTCCCGTGCACCGCCTGGAACAGCGACATCTGGACGTCGTCGATCGAGCCAGACGCGTGCACGACCTCGTCGCGCAGCTTCAGCACGTTCCACCAGGGGGTCAAACCGGCGCTCAACTCGTCTCTCCTGTCGCCATGTCGAACAGGTCTCCCTGACGTCTTCTCTCTCCATCGGCGGACTGCGCAGCCACCGCACCCCGCGCGACGTTGCCGATACCCCGGCGTGCCCGGACCAGAGAGGTCCACGCGATCGCGTCAGGATCCCCCTCGGGCAGAAGGGACGACAGATAGCTCAACGCCGCCCACAGATGAGCGTCCTCGTCGTCGCGGCCAGCATCAGCGAGCACCTGGCCCACGTCGTCCAGCCCACCGGCCCACGCCTTGGCCATCGCCATCGCCACGTCGATCACCGACGAGGTCAGCGAGATCGTGCCCGTCCAGTCCTCGGCAGGTGCGAATCGGACTCCCTTGTCTGCCTCCGTCAGCACACCCTTGAGCTCGTCCATCGTCAGGTCGGCTGCCAAGGCTTGCCAACGGGCCTCCGACCTCGCCGCGACAGACCGCCGGTAGAGCCGCACCCAGGCGAGCGCGAACCGCGTGCGCGCGTCGAACGTGTCGAGCGGCAGGTTCTCGATCGGCATCGACGTCGCCTCGACCACAGCCTTACGCGCTACGACGAGGTAGCGCAACGGGTCGACCGGCTCGCCGACATGATCGAGAACCTCGCCGTACCGGCCGACCGTCTCCATGGCGGGCCCCGCCGATGCCATGAGCTGGTCGGTCGGCGCCAATCCTGCAGCATCCCACCTCAGGATGCGTGCTTGAACCTCCCGACGCACCTCCGCTTCCACGAGACCCGCCCTGCCCGCCAGGCGAACCTCCGGGGCTGGCCGACACGACATGGTGAGGGTCGTGACGATGTTCGCCGACCCTGCGCTACCACCTGCCTCGGTCTTCGCTGGCCACGACCCAGTAAGAACGAGGCCGGCGCTGGTAATTGCGCCGAGCAGCCGATGCCAGACATCCGGGTCGCCGTGCCCGAAGACGATCGTCACGACACCCTCTGGCGTGACAACCCGCCGGGCCTCCTGGAACGACCTGGCAATCGTGTTGTCGTAGTGCTCCCGGGTCCGATGGTCGACGTTGCCGCCGCCTTTGACGATCGCCTCCAGCGCCTTTTCCTGTACTCCGTCGGGATGCGATGTGAAGGAGAACCATGGCGCGGTACTGAGCAGTGCGCGCTTGAGCCAGACGTAGAACAAGTCCGATGCGTCCGAGTAGTCGATCATGTTGTCATACGGCGGGTCTGTCACAACAGCAGACAGTGACGCCGAGCGGAGGGCGAGAGCCGTAGCGGACCCGCACACAAGATCCGCCGGCCGGCCGGAAGACCTGGCTGCCTGGTTGCGGAGCACCGCAACCGTGTCATCCGCCAGAGACGACCACGTTCCTGGCCCGTCGCCTAGCCCCGTCTCAAAGTAATCATAGGAGAAGGCAATACTGGCTTCATTAGTGAATATGTGGTTCGTGAAGATCCGATTGCTTGCGGGTCGCTTGTTCGGTACAAGCGTTGTTCCTCGAGTCGCGTGCTTGATCTTGCGGACCAACACTGAAGAGGCGTACCCCGCGAGGGCAGCGGCGTACTTGTCGCTGCATCCGTGCTGGACAAGCTCGGATCCGAGTTCGTTGATCGTCCGCGTGAGGCGGACAAAGCTGAGGGTCTGCCGGGCGTTGCAGAGGTCGCCATAGGTCCGAGCGCCGTAAAAGAGGGTCGAACGGTGTGGTTGTTCCCTGCTGGGATCCGCTCGTCAGGTACCGCGGCGATGCCTCGGGCGAACTCAGATTCAGCCGCCAGCCATCCTGTTGCGTCGTCTGCAGCCGTCCGCTCGCGAGGTGTGGGCTCTCGGAAGGACTTGCCTACTGCTGGATCCAGGTCTGCGGCAACGAGCAGGGCATCGCGGCCGTGCCCCTCTGCCATCAGCCTGGCGTGCGTCGCCTTCGCGTGGACGTGGGAGCAGAACGGGCAAATGGCTGACTTACCTCGGACGGCCTTACCACCTCTCATCGTGGCGATCAGTGTCGGCTGGCCGCTCTGTGGCCCCTCGTGGATGACGGTGCGGAACGTGCCGGCGGCGCGGTCGACCTCGATGCGGTAGCTCTGCCCTGGATCGTTCTTGACCAGCAGCGGGTGCCGGAGGACCAGGGAGCCGGTGAGCGGGAACCGGTTTCCGCACTCCTCGCACGGCAGGGTGACAGCCCACAGGTATCCCCAGGGCTGACGGCCGCGGACCAGGGGGTAGGCGTCGGCCATCGCCATTGCGTACCGCCGGCCGACCTCGTCGAGAACCGCGCGGACGTCATCGAGCAGTCGGCTTCCGGAGACGTCGATCGTCCCCTCAGACGCGAACGGGAGCGGCGGCTCTCCGGACCAGTCGCGCAGCGGGAAGTCGGCGAGGAGTTGGCCGGCGAGGGTGGCGACGGGTGAGTAGTCCACCCCGTGGGCTTCCACGCCGAGCCGGGCGGCCTCAAGCGGGATCATCGCCCGCCCGCTGAACAAATCCAGCAATGAGGCACCGTCGGGGTACGCCTTGGCCAGCTCAGCGACGAGTTCGGCGTGCTTTGCGTCGCGGCCCATCATGGCGTCGCGGACAAGCTTCTGAAGGCGGGCCTGCTCGGCCTCGTCCTCCGGCCACGGCAACAGGCTCGTCAGGACAGCGGCCTTGGCCTGGGCCAGCGGTCGGGCCGCGAACCAGGTGAACAGGGCTTTCTCGCTCTTGCCGCTGCCCCAGCCGCCCGCGGACGCTTCGCTGACTTCGGCGCAGGGGAACCAACGCTCGATCATGCGCACGCGGCGGGCTCCTGGATCTCTCGGGCGGTCTTCAGGGCGCTGCCTGGCACGTGCACGAGAACCGTGCCGGTGGACAGGTCCCCGAAGGTTCGTATCGGGTCGGGATAGGTGCCGTAGATCCGACCGGTGCCGTCCTGGCACTGGTCGACGACGTAGAGCCAGTAGTCCCGGCCGTGCTGGGTGGCGATCAGGACCTCATTGGCGGTCAGGCTGACGCCCTGGCTGCTTGCGGACTGCCAGACGCCTTTGATCTCGACGAGTCGCTGTTCGCGGACGCGGCTGGCGTGCATGTCGTAGCCGCGGCCTTCGGTGTGGACGTCGGCGACGGCGAACCCCTCGCGGCGGAGCTGGTTGGCGACGAGGTCGGTCGAGATGCGCTCGCTGTCGGTCTCGGTAGGGGTGGTGGGCGGTGCGGCGGCTCGTACCCGGGCCCAGGCAACCTGTCGGGGGGTGGAGATGCTCACCTCGCCCATCTGGCGCAGGTCGGCCAGCCGCTGGACGGTGGTGGCCTTGAGCCGGTCCCGTTCGGCGATCCGGCTGGCCCGGTCGGTGATGCTGCCTGTCAGCTGGCTGGGGAGCAGGTCGAGCTCGCGGCCGGCAAGGCGGAGCCAGTCGTCGAGGGCGGTGGCGCGGCGGGTCTGCTCATCGTCGGCGGCCATCGCTGCCCGGCTGGCAGCGTCGTAGGCCCGGCCGGGGTGCGGGGCGCCGGCGTGGTCGTCGGAGGCGGTGAGGTTCGCAAGGGCTTCCCAGCGGATCGGGCGGGCGCCGGCGGTGTCGACGCGGATGAGGGTCGACCAGGTGCTTTTGCGTCGGCCGCCGGCTTCGTTGAGGTCGGACTCGTAGGCGAACAGGTCGTAGTCGGTACTCGACGTCTGGTCGATGAGGGCGCCGCCTTGGAACATGGCGGGGGCCAGTGCGTCGGTGCACAGGGCGATCAAGGCCTGGAAGGGCGGGTCGCTCGGGCCGAGGTTGACCGCGGCCGCCACGGCGGCTCCGCTGGCGCGGGCGTCGGCGAGGGCTTTGCCGCTGGTGGCGACGATCGCGTCGTGCCCAGCCTTCCGTTCCCCGGGTGGGGCGAACGCGGGTGGGAGCAGCGCTCCGGTGGCCAGGGCGAGGGTGAACATGCCGTCGCCGCCGCCGTGGCCCCCGACCTGAATGACGCCGGCGTCGGCTGTGCGCCGGAGGAACGCTTCGACGATCGCCGGGTTGATCCGGTCGAGCTGCTCGTGCTGAAGGTCTGCGACAGCCTGTGCGACGTCGACGCTGGAGCGCAGCGCCTGTTCTTGCTGCTCGGCTTGGGCTGCAGCATCGGCGAGCTGGGTGGCGGTGACGGCTCGGACGGCGGCGAGTGCGCTGGCCCGCTGGTCGTCGTCGCCGAACGTGCTGCCAAGGACGCTGCCGAGTTCGTCGTCGGTGAGGCCGACGAGCTCACCGACCAGGCTGAGGCTGTCGAACATGCGTCCGTCGAGCTGGTTGGCGGCGGTGACGAAGTTGCCGAGCAGCACCTCGAGGACGGCGCCTTCACGGGTGTCGGTGGCGATGAGGTTAAACAGTTCGACGTCGCGGTCCTGGCCGATCCGGTGGATGCGGCCCATCCGCTGCTCGAGGCGGACCAGTGACCAGGGGATGTCGTAGTTGACCAGCACGTGGGCGGTCTGCAGGTCGATGCCTTCGTTGCCGGCGTCGGTCGAGACGAGAATCTGGAAGTCGCGGCGGGCGAACCCGTCGCGGGTGGCGTCGCGGACGTGGTGGTTGTCGCGGCCCGAGTAGCGACGGGCGGTGTAGCCGGCCTTGTCGAGCCGGCGGACGAGCCAGTCGGCGGTGTCGGCGTACTCGGTGAACACGACGGCCTGCTGGCCGTTGCCGGGGGTGATCCCGTTGCGGGCCAGGCAGAAGTCGGTCAGGGGGTTCCACTTGGACGCGGTCATCTTCGGGTCGGCGACGAGCGGGTCGAGCCGGGCGAGGAGCGCGTTGATCTCCTTGCGTTCGGCCTTCGCGGACTTGGACCCTTCGTGGACGACGCGGGCTTCGTCGGCGAGGGTCGGGTCGTCGCCGTCGGGGTCGGCGGCGATCGCAGCTGCGGACGGCATTGCGGTGCCCATGCCGTCGCGGCGACGACGGAGGGTCTCGGCGAGGGCGTACAGGCTGGAGGCGGCACGCTTCCCGTAGACCATTTTCCCGAGCGGGACAGCAACGGAGGGGAAGTAGCGGTCGACGAGCTCGAGGGCTTCGGCGTAGAAGTCGGCCTCGACGGGGGTGAGCGGCACGCTCCGGTTGGACGCGTGGCGGCCCTTGAACAGCTCGGTCTGGCCGTCGAAGTCGACGAGGTCTTCCTTCATCCGCCGAAGGAAGCGGACCCGGCCCGGTTTCACCGGCCGGGTCGTGTCCTTGGGGTCGGCGCCGTCGGGGAACACGTCGGGGTCGACGAGGTGGAGCAGCGCGCGGAACAGCCACTCCTTGCCGCGGTGCGGGGTGGCCGTCATGAGCAGCGCCCGGGGGGTGTTCAGGGCGAGCATCTGCCCGGCCTGGTAGTACGACACGGCCGTCGGCGTGAGCCGGTGGGCCTCATCGAAGACGACTGCGTCCCAGCCCATCCGGTCGGGATGGACAGCGTCCTGGACGGCCGGGTTCACCGACAGCAGGTCCAGGCTGACGATCCACAGGTCGTGGCCGCTCTCCAGGCCGTGCTCCCGGACGGTCTGGGCTGTGATCGCTCGCAGTCCGCCGCCGAAAACCGCTCGAAGTCGGCCTGCCACTTGGTGACCAGGTGTGCCGGCGCAACGATGAGCGCGCTTTGGATGAAGCCGAGGCGCTGCATCTCCCGGAGGTACAGCCCGGCCATGATCGTCTTCCCGGTCCCGGGCTCATCCGCGAGAAGGAACCGAAGCCTTGGCTGCGGGAGCATCGCCCCATAGACCGCGTTCATCTGGTGGGCGTACGGGCGCAGTGGTGATGAGGCCAGGACCGCGGAGCGGGCGCCCGAAGCCGCCGCGCGCATCCAGGTAGTCCAGAGCCCGGCGAGCAGCGCCCGGCTTGACCCAGTGCCGTCCTCGGTCAGCACCTCGCACTCCGCGGCCTGCAGGGGCGTCAGATCGACCTTGGCAAACACGCTCGACGACTGTTCGACGAACAGCTGCCAAGCGTCGCCGGCCGGAATAGCCGCCTCGACCCGGAGGTAGCCGGCCAGGTCTGGACGGCTGGGGATGCGCACGCGGCTGCCCTGCTCGAACTCCACCCGATTCACCATAGGCGGGGCGTGGACAGGTTCGCCGGAGCCTGGGGCACATCGTGCATGGTCGTCTGCTGCAGGGCGACACGGTTAGCCGCCAGGTCGAGCAGTTCGCCGTGTCGTCTGCGCTCGCGTGGGTCTACCAGACCGCCGGCGTGCCGCTCGTCGGGGGCCACCACCACCCCCTCGTCTGGCTGGAGTCCACCGCGTTGGTCCGCTACCTCCGGGCGCCCGACCAGCGGGCGCGTCCGGGCATCACAGCTGGCCTAGGTGTGGAACGCGCGGGCATTGTCGCGGAGGTGCCTGCACACCTCGACGCGACCGGCGTAGTCGAGGACGTCGAGCCCGTAGGTGCTGCGGTCGCATCCGAGCCCGAGCGTCACTTCGTCCTCGCCGCCCTCGCGGAGCACGATGCCGCCAACGCGCTCGCCGAGCGGATCGTCCTGACGACGAACCCGGTGAGCGGTGTCCTGGAGGTCCGCGACGACGGTCCTGAGCGCCCGAGCACGCAGGCGGCCCCGCCAGACGAGCGGGCGGGAACCACCCTCGCCCCCGCATCGCCAACCGGTCCGCTCGCGGGCTTCACGGCCGCGGAGCTGGAGGCCGTCGGCATCGCCCCGAGCCTGGCTGCCGAGGCCGTCCACAGCCCCAGTGAGGAAGCGCTGCTCGTCGCGGTCAGTGGCGCGCTCGTGCCGCCCTGGCAGGCCGACGTCCTGCTCGCGCTCGCGACCGGGACTGCGCTGCGCGACGTTCTCGAGGGGTTGGGGGTCGACGTCACGGGGGCGTCGACGAGCCGGCCGCAGGCCGCCTCCGAGCATGCGGACGCGGAGGCTGTCGACGCCGCGCTCGATCGGCCCGGCTCGCAGATGGACTTCGTCCGCATCGAGACCGACGACGAGCTACGCCGGGTGCTCGACGGATCTTTCGCCGAGTGGCGCGTCTTCCTCCACCCCGAGCAGCGGCGGTACGCCTACTCCCCCACCACCGGCTCCTACCGCCTGTCGGGAGGGGCGGGGACGGGGAAGACCGTAGTCGCGTTGCACCGCGCTCGTCACCTTGCCCGCGATTCCGGCGCCCGGGTGGTACTCACCACGTTCACTCGCACGCTCGCGGAGAACCTCGCCCGCGACCTGCGCGCACTTGACGCCACCGTTGCGCAGGTCCGGCTCGGTGGAGCCGGCGTAAGGGTGCGGGGCATCGACCAGCTGGCTCTCGACGTCCTTGCCGCGGTGCCCGCGGAAGTCCGCCAGCAGGTGGGGGGCGACCTGCTGGCAAGCGGCGGCATCCCCACGCCCATGTCGGACGCGGACGAGCGCAACGCCTGGACGGATGCCGCCCACCGGGCTGGGCTCGACGGAGACCTCGCGCGGCCCTCCTTCCTGCTCGGCGAGTACCGCATGGTGGTTCTGGCCGGGGATCTGACGACGCGGGAGGCGTACCTGCGGGTGGCGCGGCCCGGACGCGGAGTCCGGTTGTCGCGCGCGAGCAGGATTCTCGTCTGGACTGCCGTCGAGACCTACCGGCGCCAGCTGACCCTGGACCAGACCGCCAGTTTCGCGGAGATCGCCACGCTTGCCGCTCGCTGCGCGGATGCCCTGGCAGCCCGCGACAGGCGGCGGCTCGTCGACCACGTGATCGTGGACGAGGCGCAGGACCTGCACCCAGGGCACTGGCGGCTCCTGCGCTCCCTGTCCGAGACCGGCCCCGACGACTTGTTCATCGCCGAGGACGGACACCAGCGGATCTACGGCGAGCGTGTCGTGCTGTCGAGGTTCGGCATCGCCGTTCGCGGGCGGAGCCGGCGGCTGACGCTGAGCTACCGGACGACCGCTCAGAACCTGCAGTTCGCGGTGAACCTGCTGGCCGGAGCCGATACGACCGACCTCGAGGGCGGCGAGGAGAGCGTGGCGGGCTACCGGTCAGCGATGCGGGGTCCCGCCCCGGTCCTTCGCGCCTGCACCGGGCTGAGTGAGGAGCTGGACGTTGCGGAGGAGGCGGTGCGGGCCTGGCTGAGCGAGACGGACGCGGCGGGGCGTCTCACTGTCGAGCCGGCCACCGTCGGCATCCTCACCCGCGCCGCGCGGCAACGGGACCTGGTCGCGCAGGGCCTTCGCGACCGCGGGCTCGCCGCCCATGTGGTGGCGGCGCATGACAGCGGGCGCACCGACGCACCCCGCCTCATGACGATGCACCGCGCCAAGGGGCTGGAGTTCAGCCGGGTCGTGCTGTTCGGCGTCGACCGCAAGAGCCTTCCTTCGGAGCACGTCCTCGCGGGCCAGTCCCCGGAGGAACAGGCGGATGCCCGCGATCGTGAACGCTTCCTGCTGTACGTGGCGGCTTCCCGGGCCCGTGACGCGCTCGTCGTCATCTGGTCCGGGGAGGCCTCACCGTTCCTGCCTCCCACCGCGAGTGCCTCGACAGGCGGCTAGAATTCGGACCATGTCAGAGACGTTGACCGTCGAAGACGCGAGAGCGCGGCTCTCCGAGCTCGTAGCCGCGGTCGCTCTCACGCAGGACCATGTGGACATCACTCGCAACGGTGAGCCGGCCGCGGTGCTGGTCTCACACGCTGAGCTGGCCGCCCTGCGGGAGACCATCGCCGTCCTGTCTGACCCCGCGGCTGTCGCGGACATCCGCGAGGCAGAGGCCGACGTCCTCGCCGGACAGACCGTGGACGCTGAACACCTCCGCAAAGCGATGACGATGCGCGGGACCGCCACGGGGTGACCGACCGCTGGACCGTCAAGTTGACCGGACCCGCTCGGCGAGCACTGGAACGCGACCTCCCGGAGCCCGTCGCATGGGCGGCGTACACCTTCATCACTGAGCGCCTGCCAACCAACCCGTATACCCTCGGCGGCGAGCTCTCCGGTCCGTACGGAGGCAGGCGAGCGGCACATCTGGGCACGTACCGAGTCGTCTACCGCGTCGACGACGCCGCCCACACCGTTTACGTGCTGTCGATCCGGCTACGCGCCGATGTCTACGGAGTCCGCTGAGCTGAGCCGACGTTCGTCGCTGACGCGGGCTGCATGCTTAGGTGGCCGCATGTACTTCGAGAGGCCGAGCCGCAAACGCTGCTCCCGACACCACGCTCGGCACCGAGCGGCCGGCGCTGCCCGAGTGGCGCGCGCGGGGCTGGTGAACATGAGCGTGGCTGCCGTGCCCGCACACAAACGCGCCGACATCGCGGACATCCGGCCGCGAAAGGGCGCCTTTGTGTGCACCGTCCGTCCCCGTTGCACACAAACGGCGCCGTTCCCTCCCTTGAATTGCGCTGAAGGGCTCCTTTGTGTGCGGCGGGGCTGCGGCGCGTGAGCCTTCCCGACTCGACCCTGCTCGTCCGCTCCGGCGCCGTGTGTTCCGTCGATGCCCTCGCCTCGTCCGCCGGTGTGGCGCTGCTGCGGGCGGGGGGCAGTGCCGCCGATGCCGCAGTCGGCGCCAGTGCGGTCCTCGCTGTGACCACCCAGCACATGTGCGGGATGGGCGGCGATCTCGTCGCTGTCGTGGACCCGGGGCACGGCAAGCCCGAGGCGCTGCTCGCCGTCGGCCCCGCGGGCGCGGGCAGCAGCGCGCAGGCGACGCGCGACGATGGCCACACGCGCATGCCGCACCGCGGCGACGTGCGGTCCGTGACCGTGCCAGGCTGCGTCGACGGCTGGCTCGCGCTGCACTGCCGACACGGCAGGCTGCCGCTGGCCGAGGTGCTCGCCCCGGCGATCGGGTACGCCCGCGACGGCTTCCCCATCTCCCCGCTACTGGCCGGCGCCCTGTCCCGCGTCGCCGACGTCGAGGGCGGCGAGGAGCTTGTCGGCAGGCTTCCGGCCGCTGCCGGGGACCTGCGGCGGCGGCCGCGGCAGGCCGAGGCGTTGGCCGGCATCGCCGAGCGCGGGCGCGAGGCCTGGTACGGCGGTGCCTTCGGCGAGGGGCTGATGCGAGTCGGGGCGGGGCTGTTCTCCCCTGCCGACCTCGACCACGACCTGGCGGAGTGGGTAGCGCCGCTGACCGTCGATGCCTTCGGCTGGCAGCTCAGCGCCACACCCGCACCAACCTCGGGATACCTGGCGCTGGCCGGCATCGCGGTCGCCGACCGGCTCGGACTGCCCGGCGACCCGACCGACCCGCTCTGGGCGCATCTGCTCATCGAGGCGTGCCGGGCTGTCGGCCACGACCGCCTCGAGCAGTTGTACGATGGCGCCCCCCTGCAGGAGCTGCTCGACGCCGCAGCGCTGGACGCGCGCGCCGCCCTCGTGCAGCCCGGCCGGAGCCTCGTCGGTGCGGACGTCCCGGGCACCCCCGGCGGCACGATCTATTTGGCGACGGCAGACGCCGACGGCATGGTGGTCTCGCTCTCGCAGAGCAACGCGGGCGGCTTCGGTGCGCACCTGGCGGTGCCCGAGGTCGGCGTGTTCCTGCAGAACCGCGGAATCGGCTTCTCGCTCGTGCCTGGTCACCCGGCCGAGCTCACGCCCGGACGGCGCCCGCCGCACACGCTCGCTCCGGTCATCGCCACCCGGAAGGCAGCCGGCGAGCGCCACTCGACCGCCGTCGGCACCATGGGCGGCGATGCCCAGCCGCAGGTCGTCGTGCAGCTGCTCGCGCGCCTCGCCGCCGGCGCGACCCCCGCGGCGGCTGTCACGGCCGGACGCTGGGCCCTCGCCGGTCCCGATGGCAGCGGCTTCGACACCTGGGACGGCGATCCCGAAGATCGCGGTGCTGCCTACCCGAGCCTCGCCGGGCAGCTCGTCCGCCTGGAGGACAGCGCCCCGGACGACTGGGCGGATGAGCTGCGCTCGCGCGGGCACGCGGTCGGCGTCGAGCCGGTCAGCGGCGGCTTCGGCCACGCGTCGGTGCTCCAGCGGCAAGCGGACGGCACGCTCGCCGGCGCTGCCGATCCCCGCGCGGGGACCTCGGCCGCCGTGGGCTACTGAGGTGGACCTCGGCGGTCTGGCGCTGGTCGGCGTCGCGGGGCTGCTCGCCGGCGCTATCAACGCGGCTGCCGGAGGAGGCACGCTGATCAGCTTCCCGGCGCTCGTGGCGGTCGGCCTGCCGCCGGTGACGGCCAACATCACCTCCAGCGTCGGGCTCGTGCCCGGCTACCTGGGCGGCTCCCTGGCCTACCGCGAAGAGCTGTCCGTCCAGAAGCACCGGGTCCGCCGGCTCCTGGCCGTCAGCGTGGTCGGCGGCGTGCTCGGGGCGGTGCTGCTGCTGGTCACGTCGGCTGGTGCCTTCCGGGCCGTCGTCCCCTACCTCGTCCTACTGTCCTGCCTGCTGCTGGCTGTTCAGCCGCGCCTGGCCCGCATCGTCGCCGCCCGGGTCGGCCGCGAGGCGAGCAACGGAAGCGCCGGCGTCCGCACCCGCACAGCCGCCCTGCCGCTGCTGGGCGGGGTACTGGTCGCGTCGATCTACGGCTCGTACTTCGGCGCCGGGCTCGGCGTCCTGCTCCTGGCCGTGCTCGGCATCTTCGTCGACGACGACATGCAGCGGCTCAATGCGCTGAAGGGGCTGCTGTCGCTGGTCGTCAACCTCGTGGGCGTGCTGGTCTTCCTGCTCAGCGCGAGGGTGGCGTGGACCGAGGCGGGCGTCCTCGCGGTGGGCTCGCTGATCGGCGGCACGCTCGGCGTGCGGCTGGCCCGCCTGCTGCCGGCGCCGGTGTTGCGCGGTGCCGTCGTGGTGCTGGGGTTCGTCGTGGGCATCGTGCTGCTCGTCCGCGGCTAACCGCTGGAGCAGGCGCCGCGGCTGCTACTGCTGCACGACCTCGACCGGTCGCGGTGCGGTGAGTGCCGCGTAGAGCTCCGGCCGGCGGTCGCCGAAGGCGTCGCCGAGCAGCGTGAGGGTCTTGTCGCGCGAGAGGACGAGGTCGAGCTCCGCCGTGGCGACGCCTACGCCGGCGCCGGCCGTTGACACCACCCAGCCGTTCTCGTCGATGATCGTCGTGCCCTCGGTCCACTCCTGCTCGCGCTCGACTCCGGTGCGGTCGCAGCAGGCGATGGCGACGTGGTTGATGCGCGCCGCCGCCATCCCGATGATCACCTCGGGCGCCCGCTCCCCCTGCGGACGGGGGACGAGCGGCCAGTTGGTCGGCACCACGATCAGCTCGGCGCCGGCCAGGGCGACGCCGCGGGTCAGCTCCGGGAACTCCAAGTCGTAGCAGATGAGCACGGCCACCCGCCCGACGCGGGTGTCCACGACGGGCGGGATGTCCGGACCGGGGGTGAAGAACAGCTTCTCCCGGTCCCACAGGTGCGTCTTGCGGTAGACCGCGAGCACCCCGCTGGAGTCGACGCACGCGGCGCTGTTGTAGATCAGCCCGTCGTCGCCCTGCTCGGCGAAGCCGCAGACGACGAGCGCCGAGCCGGCGGCAGCGGCCCACTCGGCGAAGATCGGGTGGTCAGGTCGGACGGAGACCGACTCCGCCTCCTCCTGCGAGGCGAACACGTAGCCCGAGGTGACCAGCTCGGGCAGGACGACGATATCGGCACCGGCAGCGACCGACTCCGTGATCGCCGCGCGGCTCATCGCCCGGTTGGCCGCGAAGTCCCCCACTTTGGGGGCGAGCTGCCGGCAGGCGATGCGGGTCATCCGACGTCAGCCGCCGCGTCGGCGCTGGCCAGCCGCGAGCGGACCCGCTCAGCGAGGCCCGGCACCGCGAACACGACGATCGTCGCGAGCACGAGCCACGCCAGGATGATGTACGGGAAGACGCGGTACGGACCCTCCACGCCGACGGCGTTCTTGTAGATCGTGTAGACGACGAAGGCCAGCGCGAGCACCGGAATGACCGACTGCCACATCGGCGCCTTGGCCGGCCCGTCGAGGAACAGGAAACGGAACGCGCCGATGGTCGCCAGGGCGTAGGCGGCGAGCAGCGCGATGGTGCCGATCGTCAGCCAGTAGAACGTCGCGTTCTCGACCCCGGTGCGGGCCAGCCGCTGGCCGACCATGAAGCATAGCACCAGGACCATCGTGATGCCGAGGGTCACCAGCGGTGCACCGCGGCGCGAGAGCCGGGTGAGCGGGTTCGAGCCGCCGGCATCGCGGGCCAGGGCGTAGAAGATGCGGGCCGCGCCATTGAGCGTGCCGAGCGTAATGGCGAACAGGCTGACGCTCGCCACCAGATTGAGCAGCACGGCGAGCCACTTGCCGACATACGAGCTGCCGAGGTCGGCGAACGGCGCGGAGGCGTCGGTGAAGGCCTTCACGCCCGCCGGGCCCGTGCCGTACCCCACCGACTGCCCGATGATCGTCAGCAGGAAGAAGCTGCCGACGACGGCCAGAGCTATCTTCAGCGCCTTCGGGATGTCGCGCTTGGGGTGCATCGTCTCCTCGCCGAGCGCGGCTGCGCCTTCGAAGCCGGCAAAGGCGAGGAAGCCGAAGACGGCGGCGCCGGCGATCTTTCCGAGGCCGCTGCCGCTCGGCAGGTGCAGGAAGTCCAGGTTCAACTTCTGGCCGGCCGGCCCGTGCCCGAAGCCGGTTCGGACCAGGATGATCACGCTGAGTACGGTGACGAGCGCGATGCCGAGCAGCTCCGACACGAGCAGCACCCGGGTGATCACGCGGATCTCGCTCAGCGACAGGATGGCGACGAGCACCAGAGTGATGAGCCCGGTCCAGATCCACTCCTCGGCATTGCCGATGTGGATGCCGGTCAGGAACTTGTCGAAGAACAGGCCGACCTCGATCGTCGAGCCGGTACCGATCGTCGCGTAGGCGGCGAACAGCGAGCACCCGGCGACGAAGCCCGCTCGCGGACCCAGGGTGCGGCCCACCAGCGCGTACACCGACCCGGTGTGCGAGATGTGCTGGGAGAGCTTGACGAAGCCGTACGCGACCAACGACACGCCGACGATCGCGAAGACGAACGCCAGCGTCGCGCCCTGGCCCAGCAGCCCCGCGGCGCCGACACCCAGCAGCGCCATCGCCCCGACCGGACCGATGAGGCCGATGGAGAAGGCCGCTGCGTCGACGACCTTGAGCTCACGCTTCAGCCCGGCGGGTCCTGCGGCGGGGCTGGCACCGCTCCCAGTCGGGCTCGCGCCTGCGCCACCGGCAGCAGTGCTTACCGCCATGGTCCGGCCTCCGAGCAGCTGAAGCGGACGGTGGCCGGGCGGCGTCTCATGGCGCGAACGTAGGGCCTGCCGCGCATCTCCGGCAACCGCGACACGTCTAGATCGGCCCTTCGTTGCCAGTGTTAACAAGAAATTGACGGCCGACCGCTGGAACGACCCGATGTCGCGGACTGCTCGCCCATCCCCGTTCGCTCCTGTTGTTTTAGGTCGGTGCCCCCATCTACCGTGGGGACGTGCTGTTCACCCCGTCCGTCCTCGCGGACCTCGCCGGCTCCTACCGCGTGCTCAAGGCCCCGGGTGTGGATGCGCCGGCCGCGCAACGCGACCCCGCTGTGGTCGCCACCGTGTCCGAGATGCTCACCGAGATCGAGCGCGGCGGGATGGACGCCGTCCTGCGCTACGCCGCCCGGCTCGATGGCTGGGACGGGCGCAGCGTCGAGCTCTCGCGAGGCGAGGTGACGCGCTGCGGCGAGCAGCTGCCCGAGGACCTGCGGTCGTCCATCGAGCTGGGGGCCGAGCGCACGCGGACCTTCGCCGTCGCGCAGCGCTCGCACCTGGTCGACTTCGAGACCGAGCTGGTGCCCGGGCTGCGGGTCGGACAGCGCTACGTCCCCGTCGGCCGGGTGGGGGCCTACCTGCCGGCGGGCCGGTTCCCGTTGACGGCGAGCGCCTTCATGACGGTCAATGTGGCCAAGGTCGCCGGAGTGCCGACCGTCCTCGGGTGCACACCCCCCGGGCCTGGCGCGCAGCCGAACGCCGCCGTCGTCCACGCCGCCCACGTCTCGGGCATCGACGCGCTGTTCGTGCTCGGCGGCGTCCAGGCGCTCGCCGCGCTCGCCTTCGGGCTGCTCGGCCAACGCCCGGTCGACATGCTGGTCGGGGCGGGCAACGCCTACGTGGCGGAGGCCAAGCGGCAGCTGTTCGGCACCGTGGCCATCGACCTGCTCGCCGGCCCCTCCGAGGTCGCGGTCATCGCCGACGACACCGCCGACCCGGTGGTCGTCGCCGCCGACCTTCTGGGCCAGGCCGAGCACGGCGTCAACTCGCCGGCCGCGCTGGTCACCACGTCCGAGGCGCTCGGGCTCGCCGTCGTCGAGGAGGTCGAGCGGCAGCTGGCGACTCTCGCCACCCGCGAGATCGCCGGGCCGGCCTGGCACGACTTCGGTTCGGTCACCTGGGCCAAGGACGCCGAGACCGCCGCCGTGCTGATGGACGACCTCGCGCCCGAGCACCTGGAGGTCCAAACCGCTGACGACGACGGATATCACGCCCGGCTCACCAACTACGGGTCGATCTTTCTCGGCTCCTGGAGCACCGTGGCCTACTCCGACAAGGGGATGGCGGGCACCAACCACGTACTGCCGACAGCGGGCGGCGCCAAGCACAGCGCCGGGCTGTCGGTCTCGCGCTTCCTGAAACCGCTGACCTACCAGCGGGTGACGCAGGATGCGACGCCGGAGCTGGCGCACGCCGTCGACGTCATCTCAGCCTCCGAAGGCATGGCCGCTCACCGCGCGACAGCCACGATCAGACTGGACAGGTACAAGGATTGAGCACGGCACCCGACTCCCAGCCCGCTGGCTCTTCGCTCGGCGGTCCTGACCTGCCTCAGGAGCGCCGGCTCCTCACCGAGATCCCCGGCCCGCGCTCACGCGAGCTGTTCGCCCGGCGCAACAAGGTCGTGGCCCACGGCGTCGGCACGACGCTGCCCGTGTTCGTCGAGGCCGCAGGTGGCGGTGTCATAGTCGACGTCGACGGCAACTCCTTGATCGACTTCGGCTCCGGCATCGCGGTGGTGGGCGTCGGCAACGCTGCGAGCCGCGTGGTGTCAGCGGTGCAGGACCAGGTGGCGCGGTTCACGCACACCTGCTTCATGGTCACGCCGTACGAGAGCTACGTGCAGGTGTGCGAGGCGCTTGACCGGTTGACGCCGGGCGAGCACGAGAAGCGCTCCGCGTTGTTCAACAGCGGCGCGGAGGCGGTCGAGAACGCCGTCAAGATCGCGCGGGCGCACACCGGGCGACCGGCCGTCGTCGCCTTCGACCACGCCTACCACGGCCGGACCAACCTCACCATGGCGCTGACGGCCAAGAACATGCCGTACAAGCAGTCGTTCGGCCCCTTCGCGCCCGAGATCTACCGCATGCCGATGTCCTATCCCTTCCGCTGGCCGACCGGTCCGGAGCGCTGCGGCCCCGAGTCTGCCGCGCAGGTCATCGACCTGATCGACAAGCAGGTCGGTGCCAGCCAGGTCGCTGCCGTGCTGATCGAACCCATCCAGGGCGAGGGCGGCTTCGTCGTCCCGGGCGAGGGCTTCCTGCCGGCGATCGCGCGGTACTGCACCGACAACGGCATCGTGTTCATCGCCGACGAGGTGCAGACCGGGTTCGCCCGGACCGGCGACATGTTCGCCTGCGAGCACGAGGGCGTCGTGCCCGACGTCATGGCGCTCGCCAAGGGCATCGCCGGTGGGCTTCCGCTGTCGGCGGTCACCGGACGCGCCGAGATCATGGACTCGGCGCACGGTGGCGGCCTCGGCGGGACATACGGGGGCAATCCCGTCGCCTGCGCCGCGGCGCTCGCCGCCATCGCGACGATCGAGCAGGAGGACCTCGTCGAGCGGGCGCGGCACATCGGCGACGTCCTGCTTCCCCGGCTGCAAGCCCTGCAGGAGCAGCACCCGGTGATCGGCGACGTGCGCGGGCGGGGCGCGATGGTGGCGATGGAGCTGGTGCAGGGGCGGGACGACACGACGCCGAACCCGGCGGCGACAGCCGCGGTCGCCGCCGCGTGCCACAAGGCAGGGCTGGTGACGCTGACCGCCGGAACCTGGAGCAACGTGCTGCGGCTCCTGCCGCCGCTGGTCATCGACGACCAGCTGCTCGACGAGGGGATCTCGATCATCGAGAAGGCGTTCGCCGAGCTCTGACCGGCGGCGCGGGCTGAGCGCCGGGCGGCGGGCCGTGTTCAGCCCGCCAGCGAGACAGTCCGCCCCTGCGTCGCCGACTGCCGGGCGGCGTCGAGCACGGTCAGAACGGCGACCGCGTCGTGCGGGTCGACCGGCGCCGGCTGCTCCCCGTGCAGCCACGCCACGACCTGCCGGTAGAACGCCGGGTAGTCGCCCGGCTGCAACCGGGTGGGCCGCGTTTCGTCGCCGACAACGATGCGAGGCCGCCGGCCAGGCCCGCTGCTCCCCCAGCCCGGGTCCGCCGGTGACTGCCCCTCGCGCAGCGCCGCCTCCTGTTCGTCGAGCCCCTCGACGACGAAAGCTCCACGGCTGCCGAGCACCCGCAGCCGGGGCCCCAGGTGGGCGGCGGTGGCGCTGACCCACAGGTGGGAGCGCACGCCCGAGCGGTGGGTGAGCGCGACGAAGGCGTCGTCGTCGACCTGCGCGGCGTCGCGCCTGATGTCGAGCTCGGCGTAGACCGACGCGGCGGGGCCGAACAGGACCAGCGCCTGGTCGACCAGGTGGCTGCCCAGGTCGGCGAGCACGCCGCCGCCGTCGTCGGGCGAGCCGGACTCCCGCCAGCCAGGCTTCCGCTGCGGACGCCACCGTTCGAAGCGGGACTCCAGCCGCCACACCTCCCCCAGGCTGCCGTCTGTGATCAGCTCCTGTGCGGTGAGCAGGTCGTCGTCCCACCGGCGGTTCTGAAAGACGGTGAGCCGGCCGCCGGACCGCTCCGCCGCGCCGACCAGACGTGCGGCGGCAGCGGCGCTGACGGCGAGTGGCTTGTCGACGACCACGGCGAGCCCGCGCGCCAGCGCCTCTTCGGCCAGGGCAACGTGGGTGGCATTCGGCGTGGCAACGACTGCGAGATCCAGTCCGGGCAGCGCCCACACCTCGTCGACGCCGGCCGCGACGATGGGGGCAGCGGCGCCCGGGTAGCGCGTCCGGACCCGCTGCTGGCGCTGCGGGTCAGCCGTGACCACGGCGGCGAGCTCGAGTCCTGGAGTAGCCGCGACCAGCGGCGCGTGGAAGTGTTCACCTGCGACGCCGTAGCCGATGAGGGCGACGCGCGCCGCGGGCGTCACCGCGGCGGCGGGATGCTGTCGAGGTCGAGGAAGCGAGGACGCGAGTCGAGCAGGTCGACCAAGTCGGCGGCCCAGTCCTGCATCGTCGGCTCCTCGGGACGCTCAGCGTCGTCGGTGTCGAAGCCGGGTGCCTCGGGGACTTGGTCGAGGAACAGGACGAAGTGGCCGCCGTCGAGCCGGTCGCGGCACACGCGTGGCGGGGCCGGAAGCTCGCCCGGGGTGCTCTGCCACCGGGCGAGCAACTGCTCGAACCGCTCCGGCTGGTCAGTATGCAGCTCGATAATCTGCACGCCGTTCACGGTGCCTCCCGAGCATTGATCCCGACTGCATTGTCGCCCCATTGCGGACAGACCGCAAGAGATCACCGTCCGTGGCGAGCCGTGTGCAGCTGTGGTCAGCCGTGCGCCCTCGCGTGCGCTCAGCCGACGGCAGCCGCCATCTGACGCAGCTCCTTCTTCAGTTCGTTGATCTCGTCGCGGAGCCGCGCCGCCAGCTCGAAGTGCAGCTCCTTGGCCGCCTCGTGCATGTCGTCGGACAGCTGCTGAATGAGCAGGGCCAACTCGTGGCGCGGCAGGCCGGCCAGCTCAGCGGCGTGCCGGCCCACCGTGTCTGAACGCGAGGACATGCCGGGCACGGGGGCCTTGCCCCGCGACTGCGAGCGGCCCGACCCGCCGACCATCTCGCCGTCGGCCGACTCCCGGACCATGTCGTCGAGGATGTCAACGATCTTCTTGCGCAATGGCTGCGGGTCGAGCCCCCGCTCGGCGTTGTACTCGATCTGCCTGGCCCGGCGCCGGGCTGTCTCATCGATCGCCTGCCGCATCGACGGGGTGATGTCGTCGGCATACATGTGCACCTGGCCGGACACGTTGCGCGCCGCCCGACCGATGGTCTGAATGAGAGAGCGCCCTGAGCGCAGGAACCCCTCCTTGTCGGCGTCGAGGATCGCGACGAGGGAGACCTCCGGCAGGTCGAGGCCCTCCCGCAGCAGGTTGATGCCGACCAGCACGTCGTAGTCGCCGCGCCGCAGCTCCTTCAGCAGCTCGATCCGGCGGATGGTGTCGACCTCGCTGTGCAGGTAGCGCACCCGGATGCCGAGGTCGAGCAGGTAGTCGGTGAGGTCCTCGCTCATCTTCTTGGTCAGCGTGGTGACGAGGACCCGCTCGTCGCGCTCGGTGCGCAGCCGGATCTCGTGCAGGAGGTCGTCGATCTGGCCCTTGGTCGGCTTCAGGACGATCTCGGGGTCGAGCAGCCCGGTCGGACGGATGATCTGCTCGACCACGCCCTTGCCCCGCGCCAGCTCGTAGGGGCCGGGCGTCGCCGAGAGGTAGACGGTCTGCCCGATGCGCTCGAGGAACTCGTCGAACTTCAGCGGCCGGTTGTCCATCGCGCTCGGCAACCGGAACCCGTGGTCGACGAGCGTGCGTTTGCGGCTCATGTCGCCCTCGTACATCGCGCCGACCTGAGGGACGGTCACGTGCGACTCGTCGATGACGAGCAGGAAGTCCTCGGGGAAGTAGTCGAGCAGCGTGTGCGGCGCCGTGCCGGACGCGCGGCCGTCGATGTGCCGCGAGTAGTTCTCGATGCCGGAGCAGAAGCCGACCTGGCGCATCATCTCGATGTCGTAGGCCGTGCGCATGCGCAGCCGCTGCGCCTCGAGCAGCTTGTTCTGCGCCTCCATCTCGGCGAGCCGGGACTCGAGCTCCGCCTCGATGCCGGTGATCGCCCGCTCCATCCGCTCGGGACCGGCGACGTAGTGGGTAGCGGGGAAGACCAGCAGGTTCTCGGACTCGCGCACCACCTCGCCGGTGAGCGGGTGCAGGTAGACGAGGCGCTCGATCTCGTCACCGAACATCTCGATGCGGACCGCCAGCTCCTCGTAGACCGGGAACACCTCGACGGTGTCGCCCCGGACCCGGAACGTGCCGCGGGTGAAGGCGAGGTCGTTGCGGGTGTACTGGATGTCGACCAGGCGCCGGAGCAGCACGTCGCGCTCCACGACGTCGCCGACCCGCAGGCGTACGCAGCGGTCGACGTACTCCTGCGGGGTCCCCAGGCCGTAGATGCACGAGACGCTGGCGACCACCACGACGTCGCGCCGGGTGAGCAGGCTCATCGTCGCGCTGTGCCGCAACCGCTCGACCTCCTCGTTGATCGAGGAGTCCTTCTCGATGTAGGTGTCGGTCTGCGGGACGTAGGCCTCGGGTTGGTAGTAGTCGTAGTACGAGACGAAGTACTCGACGGCGTTGTTGGGCAGCAGCTCACGGAACTCGTTGGCGAGCTGCGCGGCGAGCGTCTTGTTGGGCGCCAGCACCAGGGTGGGGCGCTGCGCGCGCTCGATCAGCCAGGCTGTGGTCGCGCTCTTGCCGGTGCCCGTGGCGCCGAGCAGGACGATGTCCTTCTCACCGCCAGCGAGGCGGCCGGCGAGGTCGTCGATGGCCCCCGGCTGGTCGCCGCTGGGCTCGAAGTCGCTGACCACCTCGAACCGCGTGGTCGAGCGGGTGATGTCGCTACGCGGCCGTGTGTCAGCCTTCGGGATGACGCCGTGCCCGCGGCCCGGCGCGGGGTCTGCTTGTCTTGGCACGCTTCACACAACACCACGAGGGTCCGACAGAATCCGGCGCCGCGGCCATCACATGCCGATCGAGGTCACGCAAGCGGCCCCGACCACGGGCACGCAGAGCCACCGGCGGCCTGGACGCTGAAGTTGGCGAGGTACCACTGCCGGTAGGCGACGAGGTCCGGCGGGGTCGCCAGCGTCAGCAGCTGGCCCTCCCGGCAGAACTCGTCGGCCTCGTCCAGGACGGCGCCCAGCTCGAGCGCCGCTTGCCCGGCGTGGGCGGGCAGCGTGAACACCAGCTCGTCGAGCTGCTGCTCCCCGGCCTCGATCCCCGCCTCGATCCGCTCCTCCTGCTCCTCCGAGAAGCCCTCGTAGCGCGCCGACAGCAGGGTCGACAGCTCCAGTAGGCGAACCGGGACCGTGCCGGCCTGCTCACGCTCCTGCTCGACGATCAGCTGGAACTCGCGCCGCATGGCGTCGGACTGCTGCTCCGCGCGGGCGTGCACGCGCAGCGGGAGGCCGAGCAGCCGGACGGTCACGAACTGCTCATCGACGGCGGCGCTCACCACGTGCCGTCCGCCAGACCGCCGGCCAGCTCGCTGCGGTCGTCGGGGCCGAGGAACGCGTCGAGGTCGAGCGCCCCGAGGTCGGCATCGACCCCCGCGCTTCCTGCGGCGGAGCGCCCGCCCGGCGCCTCCAGCGGCGGGGCCAGCTCACACCACACGATCTTGCCGTCGGCGTGCTGCTCGACCCCCCAGCTGCGCGCCAGGTCGGCGACGAGTGCGACGCCGCGCCCGGTGGTGGCGTCGAGCTCGTAATGACGCTGCCGAGGAGCACGGCGCACCGCGTCGCCCACCTCGAGCCGGACCGCTCCCTCGGGCAGCAGGCGCACGGCCACGGTGAATGTGGTCCTCGCGTGCAGAACGCTGTTGGTGGTCAGCTCGCTGACAACGAGCTGCGCCGCCCAGAGCAGCGCCTGCTGGTTCCACTTCTCAAGCTGCGTGGCCAGGAAACGCCGCGCGGCGGCGACGCTGCCGAACGCCGGGTCGAAGCCCTGCTGGGCGGTCGTCGACGACGAGGGCGGCGTGGGCACCGTACAACGATAGGCAGGCCGCAGCGGCTGCTTGCATCACATGAGGGTGGGTGGCACTGCACCTCCGACGGTGCGGGGGCTGAGCGCGCGCTGTCGGGCCGCTGCCGGAGGATGGCTGCAGGGCGGGGGCGGCGACCTGCGACCCCGGCCACCAGCGGCAGCACCCTGCTGCTCGAGGAAGCGGGTCACTCTGAGGCGTGCGGGTCCCCGAGTGACCCTGAGCACGGCCGGTCACCCCGTCGAGGTCGACGAAAGATACGACTTCCTCACGCACGCGCCGATCACCATCGAGGACGACGTGTGGGTCGGCGCCGCAGCTACGGTCACGCCTGGAGTGACGATCGGACGGGGCTCAGTCGTCGGCGCGGGCGCAGTCGTCGCGCAGGACGTGCCGCCGTTGAGTGTCGTAGCGGCAACAAGCGTCGTGGAGCGCAAGCGCCTGAAGCTGCCCACCGCGCCCTCCTGAGCGTCTCCGCGCACGTGCACGTCGGCAGAGTCGATCAGGTGCCTGACGCCTTGTACGCCGCCAGAATGTCGTTCGGGTGGCGGTCGAGGTTCTTGCGGGCACGGTCGTACCGCATCGTGGTCCGCTGGACCCGGTGCCCGTGCTCCTCAGCGAGGTCGCCGATGTTCGCGCCGACCGTCTCGAAGATCCGCAGTCCGAGTAGCCCCAGCAGGCACACGAGCGCGAGGTCAAAGGGGTTGTCGACTCCCTCGCGGCGGTGAGCATGGCCTTGAGCCGCAGTGCGTCAGTCCTAACGTCGGCGACTCCGGCGGGTGCTCCCTCATACTGTGGCTGAGTCCGGCCAGGTGGTGCCGACGGTGAGGTGTCGTGGCCCTCTCAGGATGCCTTGCGCCCTGACGGCCCGTGCCGACGCGGGGCAGGTGATCCTCGGGCTCGAGTCGCTCCCGTTACCGACGAGGACTTCTGATGCGCAGCGTGACCTATTCGATGGGCGTCTCACTTGACGGCTACATCGTCGCGCCGGACGGCAACTTTGACTGGACGGCGCCCGACGAGGAGCACTTCCGGTTCGTCACCGACGAGATACGGCAGGTCGGCGTCCATCTGCTGGGACGTCGGCTGTACGAGACGATGCTGTACTGGGAGACCGCCGACCAGGATCCATCGCTCGATGACTCCATGCTCGAGTGGGCCGCGATCTGGAAGCCGCTCCCGAAGGTGGTGTTCTCCACGACCTTGTCGGCGGTGCAGGGCAACGCCCGCCTGGCCAGCGGCGGCCTGGCGGAGGAGATCGAGCGGTTACGAGCCGAGCCGGCGGAGGGCGACATCGCGATAGGCGGCGCGACTCTCTCCGCCGAGGCGGCCGCGTTCGGTCTGATCGACGAGTACCGGCCCAGGGTCCACCCGGTGCTGGTTGGCGGTGGCATTCCGTATTTTCCCCGGCGCGAGCGCCGAGTGGATCTCGAACTCGTCGAGACCCGTACCTTCGGCTCGGGAGTCGTCTACCTCCGCTACCGCGTGGCGCACTAGCGTTGGACGGCGGAGTTCTCCCGCCTGGCTTGCTCCCCGAACGGCCAGCCCCGTCAGGTCGCGGTTTGCCATTGCGCCCTTGTGGGCGGCGGACTGCGACCGCAGTGCGAGTGCCCCTCAGGCCGCTCGCCCGCTCGCCCGCCGCGTTTGTCGCCCTGACAGGCGGCCTGGCGTCACCGCAGACCCCTGGCGATCTCGTCGAGGGCCTCGCGAAACCCGACCGCGGGAGCCCAGCCCCAGCCGTGGGCGCGGTCGGCGAGCAGCCGGCCGGTCCACGCGTCTGCGTCGTCCCAGACCGGCGTGACGCCGACGGCGCCAGTAACAGTCTCGTAGTAGTCGCGGACGGTCGCCGGGCCCGCTGCTGCGACATTGACCGGGGTGCAGGCGTCGGCCACCGGTCCGGTCGCGGGATCGGTCGAGGCAGCCACACGCGCGGTCGCGACGTCGGCCGCGAGGGCGACGAGATCGTCGACGTGCACCCACGCGAAGCTCTGGTGCGGCACGGCGTGCCGCGCTGCCTCCTCGTCGCGGATCGCCGCCGGCCGCACGGCGTTCCAGACTGAGCTCTCGCCCGTGCCGAGGATCGCCGGGGGACGCAGCAGCACGCGCGTCAGCCCGTCGACGGACGCGAGGGCGAGGTCGGTGTCGCGCTTGGTGCGGGGATAGTCGCCGGCGTCGTCGCCGACGAGCGCCGAGAACTCGTCGACATCACCGACTGCAGGTGACCGGTCGTACACCGCGGCCGTCGAGACGTGGACGAGGCGCTCGACGCCGGCCGCGGAGGCGGCCCGGGCGAAGCTCGTCGTGCCCTCCACACCGACGCGGCGCTGAACTTCTCCGTCGCTGCCCATCGGGTGCACGGTGGTGATCGCCGCATCGGCGCCGGCCAGAACCGTGGCCGCGAAGCCGGTGTCGGTGAAGTCGCCGACCTGTTCTTCGACGCCGCGGACCGCTGGCGCCGCACCAGGTCGACGCACGACAGCGCGGACGCTCGCACCCCGCTGGGTGAGGGCAGCGCACAAGCGGGACCCGACTAGGCCGTTGGCTCCGGTCACGACGACAATCACGCGGCAATACTCGCACGGGTTCCGGCGCCGGCCCGGCGGCAACCATCGACAGGTGCGACGCCACATGACGGCGGCGGCCCGGTACGCCGACGCAGGTCGGCCGTGGCCGACCACCCCGAGGCGTCGGGACATCCGGCCGGATCGCGGACTACCCGTGGGCAGGGCGCAGGAGGACCCGCGCCGTCCGAGCCCATCGATCCCCATCCGACAAGACTCGCCCGACCATCAACCGCTTTGAACGTATGCCGTTATAGGGATATGATGGCACCATGGCACGAGCGGCGACGACCTCGGACGCGTTCAACGCGATTGCCGAGCCGCAGCGGCGGGAGATCCTGGTGCTGCTTCGGGGCGGCGAGTGGCCGGTGACCGAGCTGGCGCGGGACCTGGGGATGAGCCAGCCGCAGGCGTCCAAGCACCTGCGGGTGCTCCGGGAGGTCGGGCTGGTGCGGGTCCGCGGGGCGGGCAAGCAGCGCCTGTACGGCCTGGACGCCCGCGGGCTGCGGCCGGTCCACGAGTGGGCCGGGGGATTCGAGCGGTTCTGGAACGAGAGTTTCGACCGGCTGGACGCCTACGTGCAGGACCTCAAGCAGACACAACAGGAGGAATGACCGATGGCAGGAGCAAGGCAAGAAACACAGGCGGAGCCGGCGACAGCCGACCGGGAGATCGTGATCTCCCGGGTCATCGACGCCCCGCGGGAGCTGGTGTTCGAGGCGTTCACGCAGGTCCGGCACCTGTCGCGGTGGTGGGGACCGGAAGGGTTCACCACCACGACGCGGTCCTTCGAGTTCCGCGAGGGCGGAGCCTGGGACTTCGTGATGCACGCCCCGGACGGGACCGACTACCAGGAGTGGATCACCTGGACCACGATCGTCCTACCGGAGCGGATCGCGCTGACGCATGGCGAGTCCCGCGACGACCCCGACGCCTTCGAGTCGACCCTGACCTTCGAGCCGGCCGGCGAGGAGACCCGGATCGTGATGCGCACGGTGTTCCCCACCCAGGAACTCCGTGACGAGGCGGTCGAGAAGTACCACGCGATCGAGGGCGGTGAGCAGACGCTGAGCAACCTGGCGGCCTACGTCACCGAGACCGTTCGGAAGGAAGCTGAGGGCTGATGGCCGGGAAGGTGCTCTTCAGCGCGTCGAAGTCGGAACCTGGGCGAAAGCGGCGAACAAAGGGCGCGACAACGACATCGCCCGGGAGGCGTTCGAGCACATCGGCTCAAGCGTCAAGGGCAAGCGCATGTTCGACCTCGGCGAGCAGGCATGGCCTCGACCACCTGAAGCTCCCCCCAGCGCCGACCTCAGCCCGTGAGGGCTGACCACACGTCGTCGACCCGGCGCCGCAGCGCCTCCTCGTCACCGGAGTTGTCGATGACGTGCGAGGCGACCGCCGCGCGCTGCTCCGCGCCGGCCTGCGCCCGCATCCTGCTCGCAGCCTCGTTGCGCGGCAGCCCGCGCGCCTCGAGGCGGGTCAGCCGCAGCTCGTCCGGCGCCTCGACGACGATGACCGCCTCGTAGTGCGGAGCCATCCCCTTCTCGACCAGCAAGGGCACATCATGCACGATCACCGCGTCGGGACCGGCGGCCGCCATCAGCTGTTGGGTCTGCTCGCCGATCAGCGGATGCGTGATCTGCTCGAGCCGTTGCCGGCTGGCGGCATCCGCGAACACCAGGCGGCCGAGCGCGGGGCGGTCGAGCGACCAATCAGGATGCAGCACCCCCTCGCCGAACTCGGCCACGACGGCGGCGAGCCCCGGCGTGCCCGGTGCGAGCACGTCACGGGCGATGGCGTCGGCGTCGATGACGACAGCGCCGTGCTCGGCGAGCAGCCGGGCGACCGTGCTCTTGCCCGCCCCGATGCCGCCGGTGAGGCCAATCGTGCGCACGCCCGGACGTTAGCCGACGCAGAACTCGGTGCCATCCGGTTCAGCGTGTACCGCAGAAGCGCGACGGCCCCGGCACACGCGGTGCCGGGACCGTCGGTACGCCACTGACAGCGCGGCGGTACAGCGGGGCTGCTAGTTGCTGCCGAACTGCTCGCGCAGCTTGCGCAGCGACTCCTCGTCGAGCGCGGACGCCGCCGTCTCGGTCTCGGAGGAGTACGTCGACGGGCCGTTCGCCTCGACCTCGGCGGCCTGCGCCGCCTTGATCTGCGTGACGTGCTGCTCGTAGCGGGTGCGCGCCTCCTCGTACTGGCGCTCCCACTCCGACTGCTGAGCCTCGTACCCCGGCAGCCAGGCGCCCGTGTCGACGTCGAAGCCCTCCGGGTAGACGTAGTTGCCACCCTCGTCGTAGGTGGCCTCCATCCCGTACTGCGTCGGGTCGAACTCGCCCGTCTCGCCCGCACCGCCGGCGTCGTTGGCCTGCTTGAGCGACAGGGAGATGCGGCGCCGGTCGAGGTCGATATCGATGACCTTCACCATGATGTCGTCGCCGACGTTGACGACCTGCTCGGGGATCTCGACGTGGCGCTCGGCCAGCTCCGAGATGTGCACCAGGCCCTCGATGCCCTCCTCGACCCGCACGAAGGCACCGAACGGGACGAGCTTGGTGACCTTGCCGGGGACGACCTGCCCGATAGCGTGGGTCCGCGCGAACTGGCGCCACGGGTCCTCCTGCGTCGCCTTCAGCGACAGCGAGACGCGCTCGCGGTCCATGTCGACGTCGAGCACCTCGACGGTGACCTCCTGGCCGACCTCGACCACCTCCGACGGGTGGTCGATGTGCTTCCAGGACAGCTCCGAGACGTGCACCAGGCCGTCGACCCCACCGAGGTCGACGAAGGCGCCGAAGTTGACGATGGACGACACGACGCCCTGGCGCACCTGGCCGCGCGCGAGCTTGGCGAGGAACTCCGAGCGGACCTCGCTCTGCGTCTGCTCCAGCCAGGCCCGGCGGGACAGGACGACGTTGTTGCGGTTCTTGTCGAGCTCGATGATCTTGGCTTCGAGCTCCTTGCCCACATAGGGCTGCAGGTCGCGCACGCGCCGCATCTCGACGAGCGACGCCGGCAGGAAGCCGCGCAGCCCGATGTCGAGGATCAGGCCGCCCTTGACGACCTCGATGACGGTGCCGGTGACGACGCCGTCCTCCTCCTTGAGCTGCTCGATCGTGCCCCACGCGCGCTCGTACTGCGCGCGCTTCTTGGACAGGATCAGCCGCCCCTCCTTGTCCTCCTTCTGGAGGACGAGGGCCTCGATCACGTCGCCGACGGTGACCACCTCGTGCGGGTCGACATCGTGCTTGATCGACAGCTCGCGGGAGGGGATGACGCCCTCGGTCTTGTAGCCGATGTCGAGCAGGACCTCGTCGCGGTCGACCTTGACGATGGTGCCTTCGACGATGTCTCCGTCGTTGAAATACTTGATCGTCTCGTCGATGGCGGCGAGGAAGTCCTCCTCCGAGCCGATGTCGTTGATGGCGACTTGCGACACGGTGCGGGCGGCAGGACTCGGTGCTAGTGCGGTACTCGTCAAGGGGTCGGCTCCGGACACGGGGTTGTAGGGCTCGGGATGGAACGGCACGGGCGAGGACAACGAACGCCAGGGCCGCGGGACCACCTGGGCGAGGGGCAACACTGAAGCTGTCGAGCGCCGGGGCGATGCCGACGTGGGCCTGTTCCGTCTGTGGACACCACAGACCCTCGCGCGCAAGGAAGTCTACGGCACCGGGCAGCACGCGACCACCGCCGTCACGCCCTGGCCGACCCCTGCCCGACCCGGTGTTCGCGGCACGATGGGGCGGTGACCGACCCGTCCGACGCAGCTGGCCCATCGGTTCCCGAGCCGAGCGACGTCGTCACCGTCAGCTACGCCGAGGTAGACGCCGCCGCCGCAGGGCGGGCGAACCGCCGCTGGTGGGACGAGGAGGCCGACGCCTACCAGGGCGAGCACGGCGAGTTCCTCGGCGGTTTCGAGGCTGGACGCGGCGGCGCCGACTTCGTCTGGTGCCCGGAAGGGCTGCGCGAGCAGGATGCGCACCTGCTCGGCGACGCCGCGCTCCTGCGGGGGCGCACCCTGCTTGAGGTCGGCTCGGGCGCCGCCCAGTGCGGTGCGTGGCTGACCGCCCAGGGGGCGCGCGTCGTCGCCGTCGACCTGTCCGCCGGCCAGCTGGCCCATGCCCGCCGGCTGCGGAACCGGGTCGGCGCAGCCGGGCTCGCGCTGGTCCAGGCCGACGCCCTGCGGCTTCCCCTGCCGGATGCCAGCGTCGACGCGGCCTGCTCGGCCTTCGGAGCGGTGCCGTTCGTCACCGACAGCACCGCGCTGATGCGAGAGGTCGCGCGGGTGCTGCGCCCCGGCGCCGACTGGGTCTTCTCCGTCACCCATCCGATGCGCTGGTGCTTCAGGGACGACCCGGGACCGGACGGGCTCGTCGTCGAGCGCTCCTACTTCGACCGCTCCCCCTACACCGAGCTCGACGCCGAGGGGGTGCCGGTATATGTCGAGCAGCACCGGACGGTCGGCGACCGGGTACGCGAGATCGTGGGCGCGGGGCTGGTCCTGCTCGACGTCGTCGAGCCCGAGTGGCCGTCCGGCCACGACCGCGAGTGGGGGCAGTGGAGCCCGCTGCGGGGCAGGTTGTTCCCAGGCACGGCGATCTACCGCACCCGCAAGCCGGCCGGCTGACCGCTCAGCTCAGGACACGTTGCGCGGGATGGGTGGCCGGGCCAGGCTCATCAGCTCCGGCACCAGGGTGCGGGCGACGAGACGACCGCCCCCCGCCGTCAGGTGGATGCCGTCGTCCCAGCGGGCAAGCACTCCGTCGACCGCCGCCGAGAACGTCCCCGTGGGGCACAAGGCGCCGTGCACGTCGGCGAGCCGGGTGTCGTTGGGATGGCGGCCAACAGCTTCGGCCACCAGCTGGTTCCAGCGCTCGACCCGCGCGGGCTGGTCCATCACGCTCGACGAGCCGTCGGCCAGCTCGCCGCCACGGAAGCAGGGCGCGGTCAGGAAGGCGACCTTGACGTGGTGGCTCACACCGAGGGCCGCTACGGCGTCGAGGCGCTCGGCGAGGTAGGCGTCGAGGTCGGGGTCGCCGATGTGCTGCCACCGGCCGTGCAGGTACCGGTCGGTCAGCTCCCAGCGCCCGACGAGCACCGCCAGGATGTCGGCCTGCTGCTGGTCGAGAGCCGCGCCCCACGTCTGCGGCCATGCCGCGCAGGCCGTGGCCGGTGGGAAGGTGTGGGCGCCGTCGGAGGACTCACCGGCGGTCGCGATGCCACACCCGAGCGCCCCGCGCGACACGACGTCGACCCCGGCCGCACGGGCCGCCGGCATCAGCCCGTAGCCGAGGGTGACGGCCACGCTGTCGCCCACCAGCACGACCCGGGGCCGGCGTTCGGCCACGGGTACCGAGGCCGCGACCGGCGGCAGCACCTGCGTCTGGGACCGCTCCAGGTCGGCGAGCCGGGGGACGGCGGCAGCCTGCGGCGGCGGGGGAACGAGCAGCACGACCGCCACGACGCCCGTCAGAGCTGCCACCGCGGGCGCCAGCACGGCCCGCGGGCGGGCGCCCGGCGCCGCGCGCAGGAAGACCCGCTCGACGCAGCACCACGACAGGGCTCCGAGCGCGACGGACGCCGCCACCCGCACCACGAGCAGCGCGGATCCCGACAGGCCCGTCCGCTCGTGGTTGAGCAGCAGCACTGCCGGCCAGTGCCACAGGTAGACGCCGTAGGACGCCCGGCCGAGCGCGGCCAGCGGCGGCAGCGCAAGCAGGCGGGCGCCGAGCGACGCCGGCCGGCGGACCACGGCGCTGACGACGATCGCGACCCCGACCGCGACCGCGAGGAAGCCGCCGTAGTACAGGCCGCGTGCAGTCCCGGGAACCAGCGCGACCGCCGCCACCACGCCGGCGAAGGCCAGCACGGCCGGCACGCCCGCCAGCACCCCTGCGAGCAGTGCGGCCAGCCGCCGCCGCATCGGCTGCTGGCCGGCTGCAGCTTGGCGCGAGCGGGTCAGGGGGACGGCTGCCGCCAAAGCGGCGCCCACCAGCAGCGCCGAGGCGTGGGTGTCGCTGCCGTAGTACAGCCGAGACGTACCCGCGCCCAGGGCGGCAAGCACAGCCATGAGCACCGCCGACGCGACGGCGCCCGTCGCCGCCAGCACCGCGACCCGCCGCTGGACGATCCGTGTCGTCCGGCGTCGCGACAGGGCGAACACCCTGACGACGAGCAGCGGCCAGACGACGTAGAACTGCTCCTCCACGCCGAGCGACCACATGTGCAGCAGCGGCGAGGGTGCCGCGCCCCGGGAGAAGTAGTCCTGGCCGGCGAACGCCTGGTGCCAGTTGGCGACGTAGCCCAGGGTGGCGAGGCAGTCGTCGCGCAGCGTCCCGCCGCCCGGCAGCCCGAACACCCGCCACACTGCGAGCACCGCGGCGACGAGCAGCAGCAGCGCGGGCAGCAGGCGCCGTGCGCGCCGTCCCCAGAACGCTGCCAGGCTGATGCGTCCGATCGAGGCGTGCTCGGCGAGCAGCAGCCCGGTGATCAGGTAGCCGGACAGGACGAAGAACACGTCGACGCCGAGCAGCCCGCCCGGTGCCCAGGAGGCTCCGCTGTGGAAGGCGACGACCGCCAGCACCGCGAGGGCACGTAGCCCGTCGAGGGCAGGCAGGCGCGAGACCCGGCTGACCGCCGATCGGGTGCGCTCGGACGCCCGCGGTTCCTGCTCAGGCTCGGGCAGAGCGGGGCTGTCGATACGCGATGGGGCAGTTGTCGTCACCGACCGCCCTCCCGCATGGCTCCACGGTATGAGGTGAGCCGCCCTTGCCGCGGCACGAGCGGCCCACGTGTCGGCACGTGCCCCACGTCGGCACGGTCAGCCGCCGGCCCGTAGCGTGCTGACCGCAGCGGACGGAAGGGGAACCGTGAGCACGGGCACCGCCGCCGGCACCGGCACGGACACCGCGCCGCACGCACCGTCCGGCCGGGCCGCCGGGTCGACTCGCGTCAGGCGGCGGCGGGCGAGCACGGGTCGCAACATCGTCGCGGGTGGCCTGTCCGCCGGTCTGGCCGCGGCCCTGCCCCTCGTCGTTCTGATCGGCTCCCTGGCTGGAGCGGGTTGGGCGCCCACCGGCGACGAGGCGGTGATCGCCTGGCGGTCGTGGGACGTCCTCGTCGGCCCCTCGCCGCTGCTGGGACAGTTCACGCAGGCGAGTGCTGCGTCCTCGGTCCCGGTCTTCGACCCCGGCCCGCTGCTGTACTGGGTGCTCAGCGTCCCCATGCACCTGTTTCCCGCCGCAGGAGCAATGGTGGGCTCGCTGGCCTGGTCCGCGGTGTGCCTCGGCGTCGCATGCGTGGCCGCCGGTCGGGCGGGCGGTGCCCGGGCCGCGTGGGGTGTCGCGGCCGGGTTCCTGCTGCTCGAGTGGAGCCTGTCGGCCGTCGCCGGTGAGGCCCCGGCGTGGAACCCGTATGCGGGCCTGCTGCCGTTCGCTGCGCTGCTGGTCATTGCCGTCGTCGTGGCGACAGGCCGGCTCGGGTGGCTGCCGGCCGCCGTCCTGCTGGCGTCCTTTCTCGCACAGACACACCTGATGTACGCACCCGCGGCGGCCGGATGCCTGGTCCTGGGCGCCGCTGCCGGGTTCATCGCCGCCCACCGCTCGACGCAGGATGCTGCAGCACGCTCGTGGGGACTGCCATCGGTTCTCTCGACGGTGCTCGTCACCGCGGCGTGCTGGTGGCCGGCGGTCTACCAGCAGGCAACGGGCCGGCCAGGCAACATCACCGAGCTGCTGCACGCCGTCCTCGGCGGGAGCGGGCCGACCGTCGGGTGGCGACTCGCCCTCGGCAGCCTGGGCGAGACGCTGGGCCCGCTTCCGGCCTGGGCCCGGCCGCCGGTGGGCTTCGTGCCGCCCCGGGCCGCCCCCGCGACAGCAGCCTGGGTAGCTGCTGTCGTCGTGCTGCTCGCGGTGGCGGGCGTGGGCGTCCTCGCCGCGCGGCACCGCCGGCCTGGGCTCGCCGCGGCAGCGGGCATCGCCGTGGCCTCGGCATTGGGCGCCTGCTGGGCGCTCGCCGGGCTGTCCGTGCAGACGGCCAACTCCTACGCCTACATCCGCTACGTGCAGTGGCCCGTCGCCCTGCTGCTGGAGGCCGTCCTCGTCTGGGCAGTGGTCGTGGTGGTGCATCGCCGCAAGACGGCCGATGCGACCGCGCGCATCCCGTTGCGGCGTCCCATCGGCACCGGGCTGACAGCGCTGACAGCGCTGACAGCGACAGCCGCAGTGCTGCTCGCCGTCGGAGCCGCCGTCACCGGGCCGCACCGCGCCGCCCTGGCCGCCGCACAGCCCCGGGGCGCGGCCATCGACCTCGCGCGGACCGTGAGCGCACTTGCCGGCCCGCCCCCGCGCAAGAACGCGCGCCTGACCGTTGGTGTGGCCGAGCCCGGGGGCCTGACGACCGTCGCGCTCGTGACGGCGACAGGCTACCGGCTGCGCACGATGGGATGGACCCCCACGCTGCTGCCGCCCTGGAGCCAGGTGTTCGACCGGCGCTACGCCGCCCGGCCGTCGGACCCGGTGCTCGGAGTCGGCCCCGTGCCGCCGGGCGCGCGGCTGCTGGGCAGCGTCGACGTGCCCGTGCATGGCACGGGGACCGCGGTCACCGTCACGCGTCCGGCGCCCGTCTGGCTGCTCGCCGGCCGGCCCTGATTCAGCCGGGCGCCCGCTCCTGCTGCTCGAGCTCGATGGCCCGCCGCATCGCCCGGCGACCGCGGGCGGTGTCGCCCGCATCGCCGTACGCCCGGGCGAGCCGGACCCAGCCGCGCCAGTCGTCCGGGGCTGCCTCGACCTCGGCTCTGCGCCGCTCGAAGACTGCGTCGGCGGCATGACGGTCGATGCGGCCGGAGGGTCGGCGCGGCAGCGGCTCGTCGTCCAGCGTGGCGGCCTGGCGCCTGCCATCGTCGTGGTCCTCGGCCCGCCGCGCCACCCGCTCGGCGGCGCGGCCGAACCTCAGCTCCTGCGCGACGAGGCCGACACCCAGCACTGGCAGCAGCAGCACCCCGATGCCGAGCCCCTTGACGGCCAGCCGCGAGTCGCCCAGCAGTGTGATGCCGCGACTGGCGATGAGCGCCGCATACACCGCGAGGACCGCAACCAGCAGCACGACGACGCGGCGGGCCCTCACAGGTCGAGCAGCTCCTCCAGGCCGACGGTCAGGCCCGGCCGCGAGCGCACCTGGCGCACGCCGAGCAGCACGCCCGGCATGAACGAGGAGCGGTCGAGGGAGTCGTGGCGCAGCGTGAGGGTCTCGCCGTGGCCGCCAAGCAGCACCTCCTGGTGCGCCACCAGCCCGGAAAGCCGGATGGCGTGCACCGGCACGCCATCGACTCGCGCCCCCCGAGCCCCGTCGAGCGCGGTGGTCGTCGCGTCCGGACCGGCCGGGTCGAGCCCGGCCCCGGCCCGTGCTGCCGCAACCAGCTCGGCGGTGCGCCGGGCGGTCCCGCTCGGCGCGTCGGCCTTCTGGGGATGGTGCAGCTCGATGATCTCGACGGAGTCGAACCAGCGGGCCGCCTGCGCCGCAAAGCGCATGCACAGCACCGCGCCGATCCCGAAGTTGGGTGCGACGAGCACGCCGACCTGCGGCGCCCCCTGCAGCAGCGAGCGGATCTGATCGAGGTCGTCCGCGCCCAGGCCAGTAGTGCCGACGACGACGGATCGGCCGGCGGCGATGCACCACCGCGCGTTGTCGAGCACTGCGCCGGGGGTGGTGAAGTCGACGACGACGTCGGCCGCGCGCAGCGGCTCCCGGTCGTCACCCGCGTCGACGCCCGCGACGAGGTCCAGGTCAGCTGCTGCCTCGACCGCCCGGCACACCTCGGAACCCATCCGCCCGGCCGAGCCCAGGACGCCGACAGCCACCCGGTCGGCGCTCACGCCAGCACCGCCTGCAGCTCACCCGCGTCGACCGGTCCTACCGCACCGAGCGACAGGCCGCCCGGACCCAGCGGCGAGGCCAGCACATCGGTGGCTACCTGTCGCACGTCGTCGGCGGTCACGGCATCGATGCGGGCGAGCGCGTCGTCGACGGACAGCAGCCGGCCGTGCGTGAGCTCGGACTTGCCCAGCTGGCTCATCCGCGAGCCGGTGTCCTCCAGCCCCAGCACCAGCGCCCCCTTGGTCTGCCCCTTGGCCCGGGCGAGCTCGGTAACGTCGAGGCCCGCCGCGCACAGCTGCTCCAACTGCTGCCGGCAGAGCCGCAAGACCTCCGGCGCGCGCCGCGGGGCACACCCGGCGTAGATGCCGAACAGCCCGGCGTCGGCGTACTGCGAGGTGAACGAATAGACCGAGTAGGCGAGCCCGCGGCGCTCGCGGATCTCCTGGAACAGCCGGGAGCTCATCCCCTCCCCCAGCGCGGTCGACAGCAGCCCCAGCGCCCAGCGGCGCTCGTCTGTCCGCCCGACCCCTGGGACCCCGAGGACGAGGTGGGCCTGCTCGGTGCTGCGCTGAACGACCTGCACCCGGCCGGTGTCCCAGCCATGGCCGGACGAGGGCCGGATGGGCTGGGGTGCACCGGGCTCGTCGGTCACCCGCCCGAAGGCCCGCTCGACTGCATCCTCGACGGCCGCCAGCACCGCGGCGTGATCGAGGGACCCGGACACCGCGATGACAGTGGTGGTCGGGACGTACCGGCGGCCGTAGTAGTCGGTGACGAGGTCGAGCGTCATCGCCTCGATGCTGCCGACCGTGCCCAGCACCGGCCGCCCGAGCGGCCGGTCGCCGAGCACCGCGCCGGCGAAGACGTCGTGGACGATGTCGCCGGGATCGTCGTCGTGCATCGCGATCTCCTCGAGCACGACCCCGCGTTCGGCGTCGAGGTCCTCGTCGCGCAGCAGCGAGGAGAAGACCATGTCGGAGACGACGTCGAGCGCGAGCGGCAGGTCCTCGTCGAGCACGCGCGCGTAGTAGCACGTGTACTCGCGAGAGGTGAAGGCGTTGAGGTCGCCGCCGACCGCCTCGATCGATGCCGAGATCTCCAGCGCCGACCGACGATCGGTGCCCTTGAACAGCAGGTGCTCGAGGTAGTGTGACGCGCCCGCCTCGGCCCCGACCTCGTCGCGCGAGCCGGTGCCCACCCACACCCCGACCGCGGCCGAGCGCACACCCGGCACGTGCTCGGTGAGCACCCGCAAGCCACTGGGCAGCACGGTCCGGTGAACCGTGCCGCCCAGCAGTGCCTGTGTGGGGATCGCAGTCACTCCGCGGCGACAGGCTCCGCGGTGGCCCCGGCATCTGCCGGAGCAGCACCGTTGTCGTCGCCGCCCTCGACCACGGCGCCCAGGCTGATCTTGCCGCGGGGGTCGAGCTCGAGGATCTCGACCTGGATCTTCTGGCCGACCGACACGACGTCCTCGGGGTTGGCGACCCGCTTGCCACCAGCGAGGGCCTTCATCCGGCTGACGTGCAGCAGCCCGTCACGACCGGGGCTCAGGGAGACGAACGCCCCGAAGTTGGTCGTCTTGACGACGGTTCCGAGGAAGCGCTCCCCCACCTCAGGCATCGTCGGGGTGGCGATGCCGGAGATCGTCGAGCGGGCCGCCTCAGCGCTCGGGCCGTCGGTGGCGCCGATGTAGATGGTGCCGTCGTCCTCGATCGTGATGTCGGCACCGGTGTCGGCCTGGATCTGGTTGATCATCTTGCCCTTCGGGCCAATGACCTCGCCGATCTTGTCGACCGGGATCTTGATGCTGATGACCCGTGGTGCCGTCGGGGCCATCTCGTCCGGGACGTCGATCGCCTCGTTCATCACGTCGAGGATCGCCAGGCGCGCGACCTTGGCCTGCTGCAGCGCGTCGCCGAGCACCGAGGCGGGAATGCCGTCGAGCTTTGTGTCGAGCTGCAGGGCGGTGACGAACTCCCGGGTGCCGGCGACCTTGAAGTCCATGTCGCCGAACGCGTCCTCCGCGCCGAGGATGTCGGTGAGGGTGACGAACTGGTCGCCCTCGCTGATCAGCCCCATCGCGATGCCCGCGACGGCCGCGCGCAGCGGCACGCCGGCGTTGAGCAGGCTCATCGTGCTGGCGCAGACCGAGCCCATCGAGGTCGACCCGTTGGAGCTGAGCGCCTCGCTGACCTGACGGATCGCATACGGGAACTCCTCGCGGCTGGGCAGCACCGGCAGCAGCGCCCGCTCCGCCAGGGCGCCGTGGCCGATCTCGCGGCGCTTGGGCGAGCCCACCCGGCCGGTCTCACCGGTCGAGTACGGCGGAAAGTTGTAGTTGTGCATGTACCGCTTGCGCGTCTCGGGGTTGAGCGTGTCGACCATCTGCTCCATGCGCAGCATGGCGAGCGTGGTGACGCCGAGGATCTGCGTCTCGCCGCGCTCGAACAGCGCCGAGCCGTGCACCCGCGGGATGACGTCGACCTCGGCCGACAGCGAGCGGATGTCGGTCAGACCGCGGCCGTCGATGCGGACCTGGTCGGTCACGACCCGTTCCCGCACCAGCTTCTTGGTCAGCGCGCGGTAGGCGGCGCTGACCTCCTTCTCGCGGCCCTCGAACGAGCCCGCGAGCGCCTGCTGGGCCTGCGCCTTCACGCGGTCGAGCTCGGCCTCGCGCTCCTGCTTGCCGGCGATCCGGAGCGCAGAGCGCAACTCGTCGTTCACCGCGCCGGTGACGGCCTCGAGCACGTCGTCGGCGTAGTCGAGGTAGATCGGAAAGTCGCGCACCGGCTTCGCTGCGGACGCCGCGAGCTCGGACTGGGCCGCGCACAGCTTGGCAATGACCGGCTTGGCAGCGTCGAGCCCCTGAGCGACGACGTCCTCGGTCGGAGCCTGCGCCCCGCCGCGGACCAGCTCGACGGTCGCCTTCGTCGCCTCGGCCTCGACCATCATGATCGCGACGTCGCCGCCCTCGAGCTGGCGCCCGGCGACGACCATGTCGAAGGTGGCGTTCTCCAGCTGCGTGTGGCTCGGGAAGGCGACCCAGTCACCGTTGATGAGCGCGACGCGGGTGGCGCCGATCGGGCCGGAGAAGGGCAGGCCGGCGAGCATGGTGCTGGCGCTGGCTGCGTTGATGGCGACGACGTCGTAGAGCTCGTCGGGGTCGAGCGCGAGGATGGTCTCGACGATCTGGATCTCGTTGCGCAGCCCCTTGACGAAGCTGGGGCGAAGCGGCCGGTCGATCAGGCGGCAGGTGAGGATCGCGTCCTCGCTCGGGCGGCCCTCGCGGCGGAAGAACGAGCCGGGAATGCGCCCCGCGGCGTACATCCGCTCCTCGACGTCGACGGTCAACGGGAAGAAGTCGAGGTTCTCCTTGGGGTTCTTGCTCGCCGACGTCGCCGAAAGGATCATGGTCTCGTCGTCGAGGTAGGCAACGGCGCTGCCCGCCGCCTGACGGGCGAGGCGCCCGGTCTCGAAGCGGATGGTGCGCGTGCCGTGCTTGCCGTTGTCGATCACCGCGTCGGCGGTGACCTCCTCGACCTCGGTGGGGTCGGTGGCGCTGGTTGGGCTGGTGGCGCCGTTGCTGGCGACATCGGTGGTGCTGGTCAGCGTGCTGCCCGTCATGGGCAAACTCCTTCTCGTCGGCCGGGCCGGCGAGAGGGGCGGGTCGGAACTCAGTCGAAGTCTCCGGGGCCGAGGCGGTCGGATGACCGGGACCCGGAGGCCACTACCGAGGACCGACAGCGCGTCGCGGCGGTCCGGCAGGTGCCGTGCGGAGTGTCCGCACGGAGCGGGAACAGGCCTGTCGGCCTGCCCCCTGTGGCTGGTTAGCGCCGCAGACCGAGGCGCTCGATGAGCGACCGGTAGCGGCTGATGTCGGTCTTGCGCAGGTAGTCGAGCAGGCGACGGCGGCGACCGACGAGCAGCAGCAGGCCGCGCCGGCTGTGGTGGTCGTGCTTGTGCGCCTTCAGGTGCTCGGTCAGGTCGCGGATCCGCTGGGTGAGCATGGCAACCTGGACCTCAGGGGATCCCGTGTCGCGCTCGACTGTCGCGTACTCGGTCAGGATCCGCTGCTTGACGTCGGTGGCGAGCGGCACGCTCGCTCCTCCTCGGGGCTCGATGTGGGCCCGGAGCTCGTCCGACCGGGCATGACTTCACGCCGGGAACGCCCCGGCTCGAGGCCCACGCTACCACCGGGGCTCCTGCTGGGTAGGCGACGAAGCGGTTGCGGAAACGGCTGCGACACCCGCTCGCATGCCGCGCCAGCGGAGCGGGACCCGCTCCGGCGTGGCTTTCAGGCGGCCGACAGGTAGTTGAGGAAGCGCAGCAGCTCGTCGGGGTCGAAGGGCTTGGCGAGGAAGTAGTCGACGCCCTCGCGCCACGCCTGCCAGGCCTGCGCGTCGTCGGCGGCAGCCGTCAGCATCACCACGGGCAGGTCCAAGCCGCCCTCGCTCTCGCGGATGCGGGTGAGCACGGCGTGCCCGTCGAGCCCGGGCATCATCACGTCAAGCACCACGCAGTCGGGCTGCTCGGACTGCACCATGCGCAGGGCGGCGAACCCGTCGGCCGCGTCCGTGGTGGTGTAGCCGTAGGCCTGCAGGACGTCACACACCAGGCGGCGCACCGACGGGTCGTCGTCGACGACCAGCACCTTGTTGATGCTCATGCACGGGCTCCTAGCACGCCGGGGGCTGACCTCACAGTCGTCGGTCGAAGCGGGCGCCGGCTGAAGTGCGCGTCGGAGTGATCAGCCGGTCGCCGGCACCTGGCCGCCCACCACCTGGCCGCCCAGCACCTGTCGGGTGCGGTCCACGTCGTGCCCCATCTGCTCAACCAGGGCGTCGACCGAGGTGTACGTCTCCGTCGGCCGCAGCTGCTCGACCACGTCGAGGACTACGTGCTCGCCGTAGAGGTCGGCCGCGAAGTCCAGCACGTACGCCTCCACCCGCCGCTCCCGGCCTTCGAAGGTCGGGTTGGTGCCGATGGAGATGGCCGCGGGCAGCCGCTCGTCGCCGCGCACGAGCCATCCGGCGTAGACGCCGTCGGCGGGCACGGCGGCGTAGGCGGTCACCTCGACGTTGGCGGTCGGGTAGCCGATGGTGCGCCCGCGGGCGTCGCCACGGACGACGACGCCCTCGACGCGATGAGGCCGGCCGAGCACGCGGGCAGCCGCGACGAGATCACCCTCGGCGACGCACCGGCGCACGAACGTGGAGGAGAGCGTGAGACCGTCATCGCGCAGCAGCGGCACGCCCTCGACGTCGAAGCCGCCGCGCGCGCCCAGCTCGCCCCCGGTGGCCCGCAGCCGGGCGAGGCTGCCCGCCGCCTTAGCCCCGTACGTGAAGTTCTCCCCGACGACGACGGCGCTCGCCCGCAGCGCGTCCACCAGGATGGTCTGGACGAACTGCTCCGGCGACCGCTGGCTGAACGCGGGTGTGAACGGGACGACGCACAGCACGTCGACACCGAGCTGCTCGATGAGGGCGGCCTTGTGCCGGGGGGTCGACAACAGCTCGGGGTGCGTGCCGGGGCGCAGGACCTCGCTGGGATGCGGGTCGAAGGTCAGCAGCACAGTGGGCTGGCCGGCCCGGTGCCCCCGCTCGACCGCGCTGCTGATGATCTGCTGATGCCCGCGGTGCACGCCGTCGAAGAAGCCGATGGTGACGACGCTGCGGCCGGATCCCTGGGCAGGCTCCAGTCCTCGCCATCGCTGCACCTTCCACAGCCTGCCATGCGGGCGGCACCGGCCGCAGCGACGGCGGCCCGCCAGTGCTGCTCCTCACGCGGCCGCGGGCGGACCGTAGCCACGCGCCGGTCAGGCCGGCGCGAAGACGACGAGCGGGCGCGCGAGCCCGTCGCGATCCTGCAGCAGCGCCAGGACCTGGCCGTCGGGAGCGAACGCGCCCACCGGGCCGTCCGCGGCCGTCGGCTGGAGTGGGCGGCCGTAGCGCAGAGCGACGGACTGCTCCGCGTCGAGGTCGCGCCGCGGGAAGGCGCCCGCCACAGCGGCCTCCAGCGGTACGACGCTCGCCGGGCTGACGTCGCCGAGCACGTGGGCCGCTGCCAGGTCGAACGGTCCGACCCGCGTGCGACGCAGCGCGCTCAGATGCCCGCCGCACCTCAGCGCGCGGCCGAGGTCGCGGGCCAGAGCCCGGACGTACGTCCCCGAGCTGCAGGCCACCTGGACGTCGAGCTCGGCCCCCCGGCGGGCCAGCACCTCGAACGCGGACACCTCGACGTGCCGTGCCGCCAGCTCGACCTGCTCGCCGGCCCGCACCCGTGCATACGCGCGGCGCCCATCGACCTTGACGGCGCTGACCGAGCTCGGTACCTGGTCGATCAGGCCGGTCAGCGCAGCCACTGCGGCGTCCAGCTCGACGTCCGGCACGTCGGACGGGTCACGCGGGCCTCGGGCGACCGGTTCGCCCTCGGCGTCGTCGGTGCTGGTCTCGGCCCCCAGCACGATCGTGGCTAGGTAGGCCTTGTCGGACAGGGCGAGGTGCCCGAGGAGCTTGGTGCCGCGCCCGACGCCGCACACGAGAACGCCGGTGGCCATCGGGTCGAGCGTGCCGGCGTGCCCCACCTTCCGGGTTGCGAGCAGGCGGCGCAGCCGGGCGACCACGTCGTGGGAGGTCATGCCGGGCGGCTTGTCGACGACCACGAGGCCGCTCAGGGGGGTGGGCGCGTTCGGCGGGGTCAGCCCGTTCGGCGGGGTCGGGCTGCTCGGCGGGGTCGGGCTGCTCGGCGGGGTAGGGCCGTTCGGCGGGGTCGGGCTGTTCGGCGGCCGCGGACCGTCCAGCATCCTCAGCTGGTCAACGGCGCGGTCCGGGCGACGGCAGCCCGGAACTTCTCCAGGGTCGTGGCGGCGTCGTCCCAAGAGGTGAAGCCGGCGGCGAGCTGGTGCCCGCCGCCCCCGAGCAGGCCGCAGGCGGCACCGACGTCGACCTTCCCGCGCGAGCGGGTCGAGACCCGCCACGAGCCGTCGACGTCCTGCTTGAGCACCACGGCGACCTGTGACTGCTCGGCCGTGCGGACGACGTCGATGATGCTCTCGGCCTCCTCCAGCCCGACACCGGCGGCCTCGAGGTCATCGACGGATACCCACGTCCAGACGACGTCTCCCCAGAGCTTGACGCGGCCGAGCGCAGCCGCGAGCAGCGGCAGGTAGCCCAGCGGGCGGGTGTCCCAGACCAGCAGGTTCACCTCGGCGTGCCGCACCCCCGCCCGCAGCAGCCGCGCCGCCAGCTCGTGGCTTTCCGGGGACGTCGCCGAGTAGCGGAACGACCCGGTGTCGGTGACCAGCCCGACGTACAGCGCGGTGGCGAGCTCCTCGGACAGCGGCACGCCGAGCTTGTCGACCAGGGCCGCGACGACCTCGGTCGTCGACGCGGCCGTGACGTCGAGCAGGACGTCGGTGCCGAACCCCGTGTTGCTGCGGTGGTGGTCGATGACGAGCACCGCCTGCGCGCCCGCGGTGGCTGGGGCGAGCACACCGAGCCGGTCGAGGCTCCCGGTGTCGAAGGTGATGACCAGAGGCACGTCGTCCGGGAACTGCTCGGGCGCAACGATCATGTGCTGCCCGGGCAGGAAGCGCAGGTTGGCGGGCACGCCGAAGGGCACGGCCTCGAACGAGACGACGACGCGGGCGCCCCGGCTCTGCAGCGCCAGTCCGAGCGCCAGGGCCGACCCGAGCGCGTCGCCGTCGGGGTTGACGTGCGCCAGCAGGCCGATCGTGGTGCCGACCGCGACGGCCTGCTCGACCAGGGCGACGGCGGCATCCCACTGCTCGGGAGAGGGCCCCGAGGCGGCAGCGGCGGTCGCCTTCTGCCCCTGCGAACCCGCTCGCGTCTCCTGGCTCGTGGAGGCCGTGCCCATCGCCGCGCCGGTTGGCCCGGCCGACGCCGCCAGTGGATCGGTGGCGAGGAAGGTCATCACTCCCCCAGTGTGCGATAAGGCTCCGGGTCGCCTGCCGGCCGGGCGTCATGCCGGGCAGCCGCGACCCGTGCATCGTCGGCGCGAACGGCCTCCAGCAGGGCATCGAGGCTCTTGGCCTCGTCCGGGAGGCGGTCATGCAGGAACGCCAGGGTGGGCGTGTTCTTCACGCCGGTCAGCCGTCCTACCGTGCTGCGCAGCACCCCCCGCGCCGACTCCAGAGCCGCCGCGCTCGCCGCGCGGTCGGCCTCGCCGCCGTACACGGTGTAGAAGACCGTGGCGTCACGCAGGTCCGGGGTGAGCCGCACGTCGGTCACCGTCACCATGCCGAGCCGAGGGTCCTTCACCTCGGTCTCCAGCGCAGAAGCGACGATCTCGCGGATGCGCACTGCCAGCTTGCGGGCGCGAGCGAGGTCAGCCACGGCGTCCTCCAGTCGGTCGGTCAGTCGGTGCTGTCATTTCAGTCGTCGTCGTCCGTCCGGAAACCCCGCCGGACCGACAGCACCTCGATCTCGGGATGCCCTTCCAGCAGCCGCTCGCACCGGTCCAGGACATCCGCGCAATGCGTGCGGTCCGCCGCGACAGTCGCCACGCCGATCTCGCTGCGCCGGTGCAGGTCGAGGTGCCCGACCTCGGCGGCCGCCACCTCCCCCCGCCGCTGCAAGTCGGCCACCAGGGGGCGCACCATCGAGCGCTTCTGCTTCAGTGAGCGGCAGTCGCCGAGCAGCACGTCGATCACGAGCGTTCCGGTCCACATGCGGCCACCCCCGTTGCCGGCCGGAGCGCCTGCGGCCAGCGGCGGTTGCCCGCTGCTGGCCGCAGGTTCGGCGATCCTGTGGCTAGACGCGGGGGATCTCCCGCTGCTCGTAGGTCTCGATGACGTCGTCGATCTTGACATCGTTGTAGCCGAGACCGATGCCGCACTCGTAGCCCTCGAGGACCTCGCGGGCGTCGTCCTTGAAGCGCCGCAACGAGTCGACGGTGAGGTTGTCGGCCACGACGACGCCGTCGCGCACGATCCGCGCCTTGCTGTTGCGTACGATCGTGCCGCTGCGCACGAGAGTGCCGGCGACGTTGCCGGTGCGCGGCACCTTGAAGACCTCGCGGACTTCGGCTGTGCCGAGCTGGACCTCCTCGTAAATCGGCTTGAGCATGCCCTTGAGGGCCTGCTCGACGTCGTCGATCGCGGCGTAGATGACCGAGTAGTACCGGATATCGACGCCCTCGCGGTCAGCGAGTTCGGTGACCTTGCCCTGCGGGCGCACGTTGAACGCGATGATGATCGCGTCGGACGCGGCGGCCAGCATGACGTTGGTCTCGGTGATCGCGCCCACCCCGCGGTCGATGATCCGCAGGCTGACCTCCTCGCCAACGTCGATCTTGAGCAGGGCGTCCTCAAGCGCCTCGACCGAGCCCGATCCGTCACCCTTCAGGATGAGGTTGAGCTGGTTGACCTCGCCCTCCTTGATGCGGGCGAGCACGTCCTCGAGCGTCATCCGGCCGCGGCTGGCTGCCAGCTGCGCGGCCCGCTCCCGGGCCTGACGCCGCTCGGCGATCTGCCGGGAGATGCGGTCGTCGGGCACGACGAGGAAGTTGTCGCCGGCACCTGGCACCGCCGTCAGGCCGAGCACCTGCACCGGACGCGCCGGGCCTGCCTCGGTGAGCGGCTGGCCCTTGTCATCGAGCATCGCTCGGACGCGCCCGTAGGCGTCGCCCGCGACGACGCTGTCGCCGACGTGCAAGGTGCCGCGCTGGACGAGCATCGTCGCCACCGGGCCGCGGCCGCGGTCGAGGTGGGCCTCGATCGCGACCCCCTGGGCGTCGATGTCGGCCGGCGCGCGCAGGTCGAGTGCCGCGTCTGCCGTCAGCAGGATGGCATCGAGCAGCTCGGCCAGGCCCTGGCCGTTGCGGGCCGAGACGTCGATGAACATCGTCTCGCCGCCGAACTCCTCGGCGATGAGCCCGTACTCGGTGAGCTGGCTGCGGACCTTCGTCGGGTCGGCGCCCTCCTTGTCGATCTTGTTGACGGCGACGACGATCGGCACCTCAGCGGCCTGAGCGTGGTTCAGCGCCTCGATCGTCTGGGGCTTGACGCCGTCGTCAGCCGCGACGACGAGCACCGCGACGTCGGTCACCTGCGCGCCTCGGGCACGCATGGCGGTGAACGCCTCGTGGCCCGGCGTGTCGATGAAGGTGACAGCGCGGTCGCTGCCCTCGTGCTCGACCCGCACCTGGTAGGCCCCGATGTGCTGGGTGATGCCGCCGGCCTCGCCCGCGACGACGTCGGTGGAGCGGATCGCGTCGAGCAGCTTGGTCTTGCCGTGGTCGACGTGGCCCATGACGGTGACGACCGGCGGCCGGCTGACCAGGTTGGCGTCGTCGTCGTAGTCACCGCCGAACTCCAGGTCGAACGCCCCGAGCAGCTCGCGGTCCTCGTCCTCCGGACTGACGATCGACACCGTGTAGCCGAGGGCCTCGCCCAGCAGCTGCAGCGTCTCGTCGGTGCAGGACTGCGTCGCCGTGACCATCTCACCGAGCTGGGTGACGACGACCTGGACCAGCGAACCGGCGTTGGCGTTGATCCGGTCGGCGAAGTCCGACAGGCTGGCGCCGCGCGGGAGCCGGACCGTCTCGCCGTTGCCACGCGGGACGTAGGCGCCCAGCGTGGGGGCGGTCATGTTGTCGAACTCCTGGCGCTTGGCGCGCTTGGACTTTCGCTGCCGACCCGGACGGCCACGGCCACCGGGGCCGAAGGCGCCCTGCGTGGTGCCACCGCGGCCGCGCCCGACCGTAGCCGGGGCGCCGGGACGCCCAGGCGCACCGCCCGGACGGTATGGACCGCCTGCCGCGCCGCCGGCACCACCGGGGCTGCCGGGCCGCGCGGGAGCACCCGCACGTCCGCCGGCACCAGGAGCACCGGGGCGACCGGCGCCGCGCGGCCCAGCCGGGCCGCCGGGACCACCGGCACCGGGAGCAGGACGCGGGCCACCGACGCGACCGGGCATCATCCCCGGCGAGGGGCGGCCAGGCCCGCCAGGACCGGCCGGACCACCGGGGCGCTGGCCCATCGGGCGCGGCGGCATGCTGCCGGGTGAAGGCGCGCCAGGGCGCGGACCAGCCGGGCCGGGACGCCCGACCGGCGGGCGCGGCGGACCGGCCGCCGGAGGCATGCCGGGTACCGGCGGGCCCTCCGGACTCGCCGGCTTCGGCGCGGGCCGGGCCGAGGCCGGTGTCGTGTAGGGGTTGTTGCCGGCCGAGCGGGGCGCGGGACGCGCCGGACCAGGACGGCCGGGTACGGCACCGGGGGTGGCCGTCCCAGGAGTGCCGGCGCCGGGAGTGGCTGTCCCTGGCGACGCGGCCGAAGGAGGACCACCAGCCGGAGCACCGGGAGAGACAGCACCGGCACCAGGAGCACCCGGCCCAAAGGCACCAGGGCTACCGGGCTGGCTGCCGGGCGCCGGGCGCGGACCGGGGGCCGCGCGGCGGGCGGGCAGCTCCGGCTCGGCGGGCGAGGTGAAACCCGCGCCGGGAGCGGTGGAGGGCGCAGCGGGGCGCACGGGAGCCGGGATGACCGGCGGCGCCACTGGCTGCGCCTCCGGAGCTGCGGGCGCAGCGGCAGAGGTCGCGGCGACCGGGCTGGCCGCACGCTTCACCGGGCTCGAGGCGACGGCGGGCGCCGCTGCAGCGCCGTTACCGGCGGGGGGAAATGCTTCCTTGAGGCGGCGTACGACGGGCGCCTCGATGGTCGACGATGCGGACTTCACGAACTCGCCCATGTCTTTCAGGCGGGCCAGCACCGTCTTGCTGTCGGTGCCGAGCTCTTTCGCGAGCTCGTGAACGCGGGCCTTTCCTGCCACGGTGCTCCTTTTTGTGGGCCCGCGGGCGGTCCGCGTGGCCTCGTCTACTGCATGGTGGTGCTCATTACAGGGAGCTGCTCATCGAGGACTCATCCGTCTCGACCTGCTTCCGGCTCGTCTTGCGGCGGCTCGTCTGGGTGGAACTGGCTGGTGCAGCTGGGACGGTGTCACGTGCGACCGGATGCGGATCTGACCGGTCACGCGATCACTCACATGCCAGTGTCAACGCCTGCCACCCGCGATGTCGTTCCGAGGTGCTCTCGAACCATCCCTGCGTCGGGGTCGCTCGTCAACCGCAGCGCGCGACGAAAGGCGTGTCGGCGCTCCGCCTGGACGAGACACTGCGGGTCGGGGTGCAGGTGCGCGCCCCGACCCGGCAGGCTCCGGCGCAGGTCGGGGACGAGCATGCCCTCGACCGCCACCACGCGTAGCAGGTCGGCACTCGCCGCTCGGAGCCGGCATCCCACACATGTGCGGACCGGCACCGCCCAGCGGGCCGCCTCCAGTCTAACGCGCTGCGCCACGCGCCTGCTGCGACGGCTGCGACGCTCCCGCGGCGACCGACTCGTCGGCGTTGCTGCGGATGTCGATGCGCCAGCCGGTGAGGCGGGCCGCGAGCCTGGCGTTCTGCCCCTCCTTGCCGATGGCGAGCGAGAGCTGGTCGTGCGGCACGACAACCCGGGCCGCGCGTGCTACCGGGTCGACGACCTCCACCGAGATGACCGTGGCGGGCGAGAGGGCCGACCCCACGAAGGCGGCCGGGTCGTCGCGCCAGTCGACGATGTCGATCTTCTCGCCGTGCAGCTCGCTCATCACGGCACGCACCCGCGCACCGACCGGCCCGATGCAGGCGCCCTTGGGGTTGACGCCCTGGGTGCGGCTGCGTACGGCGATCTTGCTGCGATGGCCGGCCTCGCGGGCGATCGCCACGATCTCGACGGTCCCGTCGGCGACCTCCGGGGACTCCAGGGCGAACAGCCCGCGCACCAGCTCCGGGTGGGTCCGCGACACGGTCACCGAGACACCCCGGCCGCCTCGGGTGACGCTGACGACGTAGACCTTGATGCGGGTCCCGTGCACGTAGCTCTCGCCCGGCACCTGCTCGGCAGGCGGCAGCAGCGCTTCGAACCCGCCCAGGTCGACCAGGACCATGCGGGTGCCGGCCTTCTGCTCGTGGTGCTGGACGACGCCCGAGACGACCTCGTGCTCGCGCCCGGCGTACTCGCCGTAGGTGGCGTCGGACTGCACGTCGCGCAACCGCTGCAGGATCACCTGCCGCGCCGTCGTCGCTGCGACCCGGCCGAAGCCCTCGGGGGTGTCGTCGTACTCGCGGACCAGCTCGCCGGCGTCGTCCCGCACGGCCACGAGGACGCTGACCTCACCGCTCTCGCGGTCGACGGTGACCCGCGCGTCCTGCGCCGCGCCCTCGGTGTGCCGGTAGGCGGTGAGCAGGGCGCCCTCGATCGCCTCGACGAGGGCGGTGAGGCTGATCTCCTTCTCGCGCTCGATCCCGCGCAGCGCCACCATGTCGAGCTTCATGCGGGCACCTCCGCCGCGTCTGCAGCATCGGGGCCGTCAGGATCGGCGTCCGTTTCGGCGTCAGCGTCAGTGTCAGTGTCGGCGGCGCCGTTGGCGGCGAACTCCACCTCAACGCCTGCCCGCGCCACCTCCGCGTAACTCACCGTCGTGTCGCCCGCGGCCCGGCGACGCCGGCCGCGCTCGAACGTCGCCTCCTCCCGCACCACCGCCGACGTCTCCCCCGCCTCGAGGACGCGGCCGCGCAGCCGGCTGCCATCGTGCCGACGCACGTCGACCAGGCGCCCGACGGCGCGCCTCCAGTGCCGCGGCTCGGTGAGCGGCCGGTCGACGCCGGGGGTCGAGACCTCCAGCACGTAGGCGCCGGGGACCACCTCCTCGTCGGCGTCGAGAGCGGTGTCGACGGCGCGGCTGACCGTGGCGACCGCGTCGAGGTCGAGCCCGCCCTCGCGGTCGACCACCACACGCACGATGCTGCGGGAGCCCGCCCGGGAGACCGCGACGTCCTCGAGCTCCGCGTCGTGGGCAGCCACGACGGGCGCCAGCAAGTCACGCAACCGCTGCCGGGCCGCCGCCGCCGATGCCACGCTGCCCCCCTGCTCGCCCTGCCGCCCGACCCGTTCACCCGCCCGTACCAGGGGCCCCGTCCCAGGGGCCCCGTACCAGGGGCACTGCCGCTCGCCACGCGTCGACCGCTGCGCGAGCGTACGTGCGCCGAGCTCGGCCGCGCCAGAGCTCTGCTGCGGCCGCTGTTGACGGCTGCTCCCACCCGTCACGCTCTGCTTCCGCGAGGGCGGCCGCCACGTGCTCTGCGCGCTGCTCGTCGCCGCCGGGGACGAGCACCCTGGCTGCCACTCGCCAGGGGCAGCAGGTCGACCTGGTGAAAGGGGAGGGAGCGTGCCGCCCAATCGAGCAGGACGACAGCCACACCCCGGTGGTCGTCAGTCAACTCTGTCAACCCTTCCGCGGCACCGTCACCTCCGGCAGACTGCTGCGACGGCTGCGCCGGTGAGCCGCACGAGGTCCTGCGGGACGATCTCGATCTCCAACCCGCGACGGCCGGCGCTGACGAAGACGGTCGGGTGCTCCAGCGCCGACGAGTCGATGACCGTCGGCAGCCGCCGGCGCTGGCCCAGCGGGCTGATGCCGCCGCGGACGTAACCGGTGGCGCGCTCGGCCGCCGCGGGGTCGGCCAGCTGCGCGTGCTTGCCGCCGAGCGCTGCGGCAACCGCTTTCAGGTCGAGCTGGCCGGCGACGGGCACCACACCGACCGCGAGCGCCCCCGCGAGGTCGATGACGAGCGTTTTGAGCACCCGGTCGGCCGCGATACCGAGCGCTGCCGCGGCCTCGGCGCCGTACCCGGCCCCCGACGTCGCGCCGCCTTCGTCGTGCCGGACGTACTCATGCACCGTGACGGCGACACCCGCCTGGCGCGCGATCCGCGTCGCCGGGGTCTCCCGTCCTGCCACCTGGGTTGCGCCGCTCTCAGGCGGCGAGCTCGGCCACGACCCCGCCCAGGGGGACGCTGCGCCGCTCGCCCGAGCGCCGGTCCTTGACCTCGACTTCACCGGCGGCCAGGGCTTTTCCGACGATGACGATCGTGGGAGCGCCGAGCAGGTCGGCGTCGGCGAACGCCACCCCTGCTGATGCGCCGCGGTCGTCCAGCAGCACCCGCAGCCCGGCCCGCTCGAGGTCGGCGGCCAGCGCTTCGGCCGCCTCGCGCTGCCCTGCCTTGCCGACCGCCACGACGTGCACCTCGGCGGGGGCGATCTCGGCAGGCCAGCGCAACCCGCGCTCGTCGTAGGTCTGCTCGACCACTGCGGCCACGGCCCGACTCACCCCGATGCCGTACGAGCCCATCGTCACCCGCTGGGGCGTGCCGTTCTGGCCGAGCACGTCGAGCGCGAACGCGTCGGCGTACTTGCGACCGAGCTGGAAGATGTGGCCGACCTCGATCGCGCGGTCCAGCGAGGTCGGCGAGCCGCAGACCGGGCACGGGTCGCCGTCGCGCACGCTCGCCACGTCGAGCATCCGCTCGACAGTGAAGTCACGGCCGGCGACCGCGTCTCGGACGTGCGTGTCGGGCTTGTTGGCGCCGGTCACCCAGGCCGTCCCGGGGGCGATGCGCCGGTCGGCCCAGTACGTGACGACGCCGCCCTGCGGCCCGACGTAGCCGCGGACCAGCTCGGGATGGCGGACGAAGTCGTCGGCGTCGAACGGCTCGACCACGGCGGTGCCGAGTGCCGCCTCCAGCCGCACGAGGTCGACCTCGCGGTCGCCGGGCACGCCGATTGCCACGACCTCGCCGTCGACCTTGACCAGCACGTTCTTCAACGTGGCCGACGCCGGCACACCCATGGCGGCGGCCAGCGTCTCGATCGTCGGGGTGTCCGGAGTCGGCACCTCGGTCATCGGGCCGGGAGCCGGCGCATCGGGGTCGGGGCCCGGCACCACGGACGGGACCGCCTCGACGTTGGCCGCGTAGCCGCAGGATGCACAGGCGACGAAGGTGTCCTCGCCGACCGGGGTCGGGGCGAGGAACTCCTCGCTGGTGCTCCCGCCCATCGCCCCGGACATCGCCGAGACGATCCGGTAGTCGATGCCGAGCCGCTCGAAGATGCGGATGTACGCGCCGCGGTGCAGGGCGTAGGAGTGCACGAGACCCTCGTCGTCGAGGTCGAAGGAGTACGAGTCCTTCATGACGAACTCGCGGCCCCGCAGGATGCCCGAGCGCGGGCGGGCTTCGTCGCGGTACTTGGTCTGCAGCTGGTACAGCACGACCGGCAGGTCCTTGTAGCTGGAGTACTCACCCTTCACCAGCAGCGTGAACAGCTCCTCGTGCGTCGGCCCGAGCAGGTAGTCGGCGCCGCGCCTGTCCTGCAGGCGGAACAGCAGGGGGCCGTACTCGTCCCACCGCCCGCTCGTCGCGTACGGCTCGCGGGGCAGCAGCGCCGGGAACAGCACCTCCTGGCCGCCGATGCGCTCCATCTCCTCGCGGACGACGGCCGCGACGCGATCGAGCACGATCTTGCCCAGCGGCAGCCAGGTCCAGATGCCGGACGCGACGCGACGCACGTACCCGGCCCGAACGAGCAGCTGGTGGGAGGGGACCTCCGCGTCGGCCGGGGCGTCGCGCAAAGTACGGACGAACAGCGTCGACATCCGGAGCACGCTCGCGACAGTACCGAGGGGCGGGTACCGAGGGCAGGCAGGACCGAGGGGCGGCAGTACCGAGGGCAGGCAGTACTGAGGGGCGGCAGCGGCGCCCCAAGGCCGAGCAGTCAGAACAGGATCGACGCGAAGATGCCCATCTGCTCGAAGCCCACCCGCGCGTAAGCCTTTCGGGCGACCGTGTTGTAGGCGTTGACGTAGAGGCTCACCACCGGTGCGTGGCGGGCGCGGGCAGCGACGACGACGGCTGCGGTGCCGGCGGTGCCCAGGCCCGACCCGCGCAGCTCGGGAGCGACCCAGACCCCCTGGACCTGACAAGCGGCAGCGGTGGCCGCACCGACCTCGGCCTTGAACAGGACCCGGCCCCCCTCGATCCGCGCGAAGCACCGCCCGGCCTTGATCAGGTCAGCCACCCGGGCCCGATACAGGGCGCGGCCATCGCCGACGTCGGGGGGCACTCCGATCTCCTCGGTGTGCATCGCGATACAGGCCGGCAGCACGATGTCGAGCTCGTCGGGCCGCACCTGGCGCACGCCCGCGTCGGGCGCGACCGCCGGCTCCCGGTCGATGACGAGCAGCGGCTGGTTGGGCCGCACGTCACGCGCCGGTCCCCACGAGGGCTCGAGCAGCCGCCACAGCTCGAGCACGGCATCCGCGGGCCCCACCATCGACGCGCACCGGCGCCCCTGCCGGCGGGCGCGATTGGCGAAGGCCGCGGCGGAGGCGGCATCGACGTGCACCGGCCAGATGTTGGCGCCGGCGTAGCAGAGCGCGACGAGGCGGCCGTCGACCTCGTGGCCCCACACCTCTGCCCCGAGCCGCCACGAGTCCAGACCGACGGCCTCGATGCGGGAAGCAACGACGCAGTCGGTGACCGGATCGGCATGCAGCAGGGCCCGAACCTCTGCCAGGTCCGCTGCGGCGAGCACGCGGACGCGCGGGGCCAGAGCTCCGCGCGTCATCCCGCCCACCTCACGCATCCTGCCGGTCCCGCCTGCTGAGGTGACGGTAGCGCGAGCCCGCCAGGCACCCGGTTCAGCTAATGGAGACGACGGCTCCCACGGCGGGCTCGTCACCCGCTGCACCGCCCGGTGCGTCCGCATCAGCGGCCGGGTCGACACCCATCTCGTCGGCCAGGCGCATGGCCTCCTCGATCAGCGTCTCGACAATCTGCGCCTCGGGCACGGTCTTGATGACCTCGCCCCGCACGAAGATCTGGCCCTTGCCGTTTCCGGATGCGACACCGAGGTCGGCCTCGCGGGCCTCCCCTGGCCCGTTGACGACGCAACCCATGACGGCCACCCGCAGCGGCACCGTCAGCCCCTGGAGACCGGCCGTCACCTGCTCGGCGAGGGTGTAGACGTCGACCTGCGCCCGCCCGCAGGACGGGCAGGAGACAATCTCCAGCGTGCGCTCGCGCAGCCCCAGCGACTCGAGGATGGCGAGGCCGACCTTGACCTCCTCGACCGGAGGCGCCGACAGCGAGACGCGGATGGTGTCGCCGATGCCCTCGGCCAGGAGCGCCCCGAACGCGACGGCGGACTTGACCGTGCCCTGGAACGTGGGGCCGGCCTCGGTCACGCCGAGGTGCAGCGGGTAGTCGCACTGCTGCGCCAGCTGCCGGTAGGCCTGGATCATGACGACCGGGTCGTGGTGCTTGACTGAGATCTTGATGTCGCGAAAGCCGTGCTCCTCGAACAGCGAGCACTCCCACAGGGCCGACTCGGCGAGCGCCTCCGGGGTGGCCTTGCCGTACTTGGCCAGCAGTCGCTTGTCGAGCGAGCCGGCGTTGACACCGATGCGGATGGGGGTGCCGGCGGCCGATGCGGCCCGGGCGATCTCGCCCACCTTGTCGTCGAACGCCTTGATGTTGCCGGGGTTGACCCGCACCGCGGCGCACCCGGCGTCGATGGCGGCGAACACGTACTTGGGCTGGAAGTGAATGTCGGCGATCACCGGGATCTGCGACTTGCGGGCGATCGTCGGCAGGGCGTCGGCATCGTCCTGGCTCGGGACGGCGACCCGGACGATGTCGCATCCGGCCGCGGTCAGCTCGGCGATCTGCTGCAGGGTGGCGTTGATGTCACTGGTCAGCGTGGTCGTCATCGACTGCACCGACACCCGAGCGTCCCCCCCGACGAGCACGCCGCCGACGTCGAGCGTGCGGCTGTGCCGCCGGGGCGCGAGCGGGCGCGGGGGCGCGGCCGGCATACCGAGGCCGATGGCCGTCACCGGGGGCTCGACCGGGCGCTCTGGGGGGTCACGATGGCTGGCTTCCTTACCTGATCCGGATGGGGTTGATGATGTCGGCCGAGGCCAGGACCAGCGTCAGGACGGCGAAGACCGCTACCACAGCGTATGTGGCGGGGAGCAGCTTGTTGAGGTCGACGCGTTGCAGCTGGCCCCGGTAGCCGCGCATGCGGCGCAGGCGGTCGCGGCCCTGCTCAAAGGCGAGGATCGCGATGTGGCCGCCGTCGAGCGGCAGCAGCGGCAGCAGGTTGAAGACGCCGACGAACAGGTTGACGCTGGCGACGATGAGCAGCAGGTCGCTGGCCCGCTCCGACAGCGACGCCGGGGCGCTGGCGATCTCGGCGCTGATCCGGCTGATGCCGACGACGCCCTGAGCGCCGTTGGGGTCGCGGTTCTTGCTGAACACGGTCGAGAGCCGCTGCGGGAAGTGCGCGAGCGCGTCGGCCGTTCCGGTGACGAACTGCCCGATCATCCCGGGCGTCTCCCGGGCGGCGCCGGCCGGCCCGAGGTTCTCGACGATGACCTTCGCGCCCACGCCCATCTTCGGCGTGGTGATGGTCCTGCCGGGGTTGTTCGGGTCGGTTCCGGTCGTCTCGACGAGGGTGACCTGCTTGGTCAGCACCTGTGTGCCGCGCTGCACCTGCAGCGTCACCGGGCCGGCCTTGCTGCCACGGATCAGCCCTGCCAGCTGGTCGAACGTGCTCACCGGCTTGCTGCCGAACGAGAGCACCCGGTCGCCGTCGAGCAGGCCAGCGGCCTTCGCGGGCGTGGTGGCGCCCGGCTGGCACGGCTGGCTCAGGCACTGCCCGAGCACGAGCACCGGCTCGTTGTTGTGCGGCTTGCCGCCGACCCACAGCGAGGCGAAGACCAGCACGATCGCGATGACGAAGTGGGTGAAAGAGCCCGCGGCCAGCACGACCGCGCGCTGCGGAGCCGGCTTGTTGTAGAAGGCGCGCGGCTCGTCCGCCGGGTCGATCTCCTCCAGCGGCGTCATGCCGATGATCTTGACGAAGCCGCCCGCCGGGATGGCCTTGATTCCGTACTCGGTCTCGCCCCGCTGACGGGAGAACAGGGTCGGCCCGAAGCCGACGAAGAACTGGCTCGCCTTCATGCCGTACCGCCTGGCGGTGAGGAAGTGCCCACCCTCGTGCAGCATCACCGACACGAGCAGCGCCACGACGAAGACCGCGACACCGACCGCGCTCATGTCACCTCGATCTGTTCACGGGCCAGGCTGCGCGCCTCGCTCTCCACCTTCAACACATCGGCAACGGTGCGCAGTTCCCGTTCACCCGCTCGTTGGACGGTGGCAGACACCACGTCGACGATGCCCAGGAACGGCAGCCTGCCGGCAAGGAATGCTGCGACGGCCTCCTCGTTCGCGGCATTGAAGGCCGCCGGCGCACCCCCGCCCTGCCGGCCTGCCTGCTTGGCGAGCGCGACAGCCGGGAACGCTGCGCTGTCGAGCGGCTCGAAGGTCAGGGACTGCGCGCGGCTCCAGTCCATCGCCGGCTGCGCTTCGGACACGCGGTCCGGCCAGCCGAGCGCCAGCGCGATGGGCAGCCGCATGTCCGGCGGGCTCAGCTGGGCCAAGGTGGAGCCGTCGACGAACTCGACCATCGAGTGCACCAGCGACTGCGGGTGCACCACCACGTCGAGCGCGTCGTAGGGCACCCCGAACAGCAGGTGCGCCTCGATCAGCTCGAGCCCCTTGTTGACCAGCGTCGCGGAGTTGACGGTGACCACTGGCCCCATCGACCAGGTGGGGTGGTTCAGCGCCTGCTCGGGGGTCACGCCGACGAGATCATCCCGCCGCCGACGGCGGAACGGGCCGCCGCTGGCGGTCAGCAGCAGGCGGCGCACCTCGCCGCGCTGGCCGCCCCGCAGGCACTGGGCGAGCGCCGAGTGCTCGGAGTCGACCGGCACCACCCGGTTCAGATGGGGCAGGACGAGCGGTCCGCCGGCGACGAGCGACTCCTTGTTGGCCAGTGCGACGATGCGGCCGGCCTCGAGCGCGGCCAGGGTCGGGCCCAGCCCGATCGAGCCGGTGATGCCGTTGAGCACGACGTCGCACGGCGTGCGGGCGAGCTCGTCGACCGCGTCCCCGCCCCCGGTCACGTCGGGCGGGGACAATGCCCCGTACGCGGCCGTCAGCGCCGCTCGGACCACCGGCATGCACGCCGGATCCGCGACGGCGACCCGCTCCACGCCGAGCTCGTGGGCCTGCCGGGCGACGAGCTCGGGTCGCCTGCCCCCCGCCGCGAGGGCGACCACCCGGAACTGCTCCGGGCGGCCCCGCATCACGTCGATGGCCTGGGTCCCGATCGAGCCGGTCGACCCCAGCAGGACGACGTCGCGCCTGGGCTGGACCTGGGCCGCTCCTGCGCCTGCGCCTGCGCCGCTCATCTCGCGTGCCGGGTCACGTAGTCGACGACGAGGGCGTCGGCGCTCAGCGTCGTGGTCGTCCGGCCCAGCCCCGCGACGGGGTCGGCGCCCGGCCGCGACGGCCAGGTGTGCCCCCCGCCCTCGACCGTGTAGAGCCGCACGTCACAAGAGTCCCAGCGCAGGGCTGCCACGTCGCTGCCGACCCCGTAGCTCCGGCTCGCGCCGCACCCAGCCGCCCGCGCCCACGCGGTGACCCGAGCGAGCGCGGCCTCCGCCTGCGTGCCGGCAAAGGGACCGCTGCGGCTGCTGCCGCCGCCGGCGTAGGGGACGAACGGGTCGGCGGTCCCGTGCACCTCAGCCATCGGCGGCCACGAGGTGCACCCCCGCGGGGTGATGCTCGGTGCCACGCCCACCGCCGCGCTGGCGATGCCCGTGCACGCGACGAGGCCCGCCATGTCGGCACCGTCGGACCAGCCTGCCGCACCCACCCCGGCGACCCGGCCGCACAGCCGGCTGCGCACGTCGGCGACGACAGCGCGGGAGACCGCGAGGTCATCTCGCAGCGCCGGTGAGCGGGGGAAGTTCCAGGCGCCACCGGCCCCCTCCAGCGTCGCGACCGCAACGCCGTGCGCCGCCCCGTAGGCGCCCAGCCCGGTGTAGGCCTCTTGTGCGGAGGCGCTCTGCTGGTAGCCGTGGTAGTCGAGCACGAGAGGCACCCTCGCGGACGTCGTGATGCCCGCGGGGACGCTCAGCAGGTAGGCCGCGCCCCCGGCGGTGTAGGACCCCGAAGCCGAGGTTGTGCAGCTGACGGGGGCCAGCGGCGCGGCAGGCCGGGTCGATCCCGCGCGGCTCGTCGGCCCTGGTGGCTGCGGCCTGTGTGTTGGCGCAGCGGTGGGCGTTGCCGTTGCCGGCTTTGGGACCGTTGCCTGCTCTGGGACCGTCGGCTGTTTTAGGAGCTTCGGCGTCACACGAACGGCCGAGCTCGCGGAGCTCGGCGCCCGTGACGCGGCCGTCAGGTCAGGTGCCTTCACAACGGCCGGGCTGCTGGCGCCGCAGCCCGCCAGCCCGAGCCCGATGCTGAGCGCGATGCCGGCAGCAACAGCGAGGCCGAACCCACTCAACCGCGGATGGCCGAACACGTCAGCCGACCGCGGCCAGCTGACCGCAAGCGCCGGCGATCTCGCGGCCGCGGGTGTCGCGAACCGTGGTCGGCACCTTCGCCTGGCGCAGCCGCCGGACGAACTCGCGCTGACCCTCAGGGGCGCTCGCCTGCCAGGATGTGCCGGGCGTGGGGTTCAGCGGGATGAGGTTGACGTGTGCCGGGCGGCCGCGCAGCAGCCTGGCCAGGTGGTCGGCGCGTTCGGGCTGGTCGTTGACGTCATCGATCAGCGCGTACTCGATCGACAGCCGCCTGCCGGTGTGCTCGGCGTAGCCGAGGGCGGCGCCCAGCACCTGCTTGACCGGCCACCGCTGGTTGACCGGCACCAGGGTGTCGCGCAGCTCGTCGTCGGGTGCGTGCAGGCTCAGCGCCAGCCGGACCGACAGGCCCTCGCTCGCCAGTTTGGTGATGGCCGGCACGAGCCCCACCGTCGACACCGTTACCGTGCGCTGGGACAGCCCGAGGCCGTGCGGCGCCGGGTCGGTGAGCCGCCGGACAGCGCCGATGACCGCGCGGTAGTTGGCGAGCGGTTCCCCCATACCCATGAAGACGACGTTGCTGACGTGCGCGGGGTCCCCCGACCCGTCGGGAGTCAGGTCACCGGCGGCCAGCGTCCGCTCCGCGGCGACCACCTGTTCGACGATTTCGGCGGTCGACAGGTTGCGCTGCAGCCCGCCCTGCCCGGTCGCGCAGAACGGGCATCCCATCCCACAGCCCGCCTGGCTCGACACGCACACGGTGGTGCGGCCGGGGTAACGCATCAGCACCGACTCGACCAGCACCCCGTCGAGCCCGCGCCACAGCGTCTTGCGCGTCTCGCCGGCATCGCACGTCACCGTGCGCACCGGCGTTAGCAGGGTTGGCAGGAGTGCCTCCGCCAGCCGGTCACGCGTCGGACCCGGCAGGTCGGTCATCGCAGCCGGGTCGGTGGTCAGCCGGGTGAAGTAGTGGCGGGCCAGCTGCTCGGCCCGGAACGGCTTCTCCCCCAGCGCAGCGACTGCTGCCCGCCGCTCTACGGGAGTCAGGTCCGCCAAGTGCTGCGGCGGCTTGCTTCCGGCCGCCAGGGGCAACGACGGACGCCACTGCGCGGTGGCAGCCTCACCCGTTCCGGTGGCAGGGACGCTCGCCCCCTGCGATCGTCGAGGCGACGATGTCACGGCGGGCACCCCCCCATTGTCTCACGCAACGGGCAAGTGGTGACGGTGCAAGCCGCCCGGAGACGGGCCCACGATCCTGGATGGGAGTCGCCCGGAGCCCCAGCCACTGTGGCTCCGCCATCAGAACGGGACCTGCTGCTCAGGTGGTGGCGCTGTTCAGATGGTGCCGGCATCGTCGGGCTGGGAGCGCGGAACACCAGTCGCAGCGGTCAGGGTAGGGGCGCCCAGCTCGTGATCAGCACCCAGGCAACGGGGGCGGTGAGCAGCAGGCTGTCGAGCCGGTCCATCACCCCGCCATGGCCGGGAAGCAGGTTACCCATGTCCTTGATGTCCAGGTCGCGCTTGATCATCGACTCGCCGAGGTCGCCGAGCGTCGCCGAGGCGGTCACCGCTAGCCCGAACAGGACTCCCAGCAGCGCGGAGCGGTGCAGCAGGAAGGCGAAGAACATCGCTCCCGCCACCATGCAGGTGACCGCGGCGCCGGCCGAGCCCTCCCAGGACTTGCCCGGGCTGATGGTCGGCGCCAGCTTGTGGCGGCCGCCGGAGAGCACGCCTGCCGCATACCCGCCAATGTCTGCGCCCGCGCACGTGGCGATGAAGGTGACGACCCGGCGGGGGCCATCCGAGGGCTGGGAGAGCAACGCCGCGAAGCCGGCCAAGAACCCGACGTAGAGCAGGGTGAAGCCAAGCGCGGCAAGATCCGGAAGCAGAGCATCCCGACCGTCGACGAGCCTCCAGGCCGACAGGAGCACGACCGCCGCCGCCGTACCCGTCACCAGCCCGTCGGTCCCCGCCAGGTAGGCGACGAGCGGAAGCGCGGCCGCGATGACTGCTGCCGGTATTCGCGGGATGTGCCAGCCCCCTCGGGCCAGCGCGCCTGCCAGTTCATACGTCCCGACCGCGACGGCCGCGCAGATGACCCCGACCCAGATGAGGCGGACCGTGAACAGGGTCGCGAAGATCATGCCGGCGAGCAGGCACCCGACCGCGATCGCCGCGGGCAGGTTGCGTCCGGCTCTGCTGCCCTTCGCGGGAACGGGCGTGTCGGCGGCGCTCACTGGTCGTCCTCAGACCTCGAGCAGCTCGGACTCCTTGTGTTTGAGCAGCTCGTCGACCTGCGCCACGTAGCGCACGGTGACAGCCTCGAGCTCCTTCTCGGCACGGCGGACGTCGTCCTCGCCCGCGGCGCCGTCCTTATTGATCTTGTCGAGCGCCTCCATGGCGCGCCGACGGATGCTGCGAATGCTGACGCGTGCGTCCTCACCCTTGCCGCGGGCGACCTTGGCGAGGTCGCGGCGCCGCTGCTCGGACAGCTCGGGGAACACGCAGCGGATGATCGAGCCGTCGTTGGTCGGGTTGACGCCGAGGTCGCTGTCGCGGATGGCCTTCTCGACCGCGGGCACGCTGCTCTTGTCGTACGGCGAGACGATGACCATGCGCGGCTCCGGCACGCTGAACGATGCCAGCTGGTTGACCGGCGTCATCGCCCCGTAGTAGTCGACAGTGATCTTGTTGAACATCGCTGGTGTCGGCCGCCCGGTGCGGATAGAGGCGAAATCGTCCTTGGCGACAGTGACCGCCTTCTCCATCTTCTCCTCGGCCTCGAACAGGGTCTCGTCGATCATCGTGCGGCCTCCGTGCGGCGCTGAGTCCTCATGCCCGCGACGCCTCGCGCCGCACGGCTGTCAAGCACGGCTACGGACCTCGTCGTCCGAGTCGCTGTCGACGTCATCATGGTCCATCGTCACCATGGTTCCGATGGTTGCCCCCCGTGCCGCGAGCCGGATGTTGCCTTCCCGCAGCAGGTCGAAGACGACGATGGGCAGCTTGTTGTCCATGCAGAGGCTGATGGCGGTCGCATCCATCACCTTGAGGCCTCGCATCAGCACTGTGTTGTAGGACAGCCTGTCGAACCGCTTGGCGTCGGGGTTCTTTTTCGGGTCGGAGTCGTAGACGCCGTCGACCTTGGTCGCCTTCAGCACCGCCTGCGCCTTGATCTCGAGGGCCCGCTGCGCTGCCGTGGTGTCGGTGGAGAAGAACGGCGCGCCCAGTCCGGCTCCGAAGATGACAACCCGCCCCTTCTCCAGGTGGCGGATCGCTCGAAGGGGCAGGTACGGCTCAGCGACCTGGCCCATCGCGATGGCCGTCTGGACGCGGGTGATGACGCCCTCGCGCTCGAGGAAGTCCTGCAGCGCCAGGCAATTGATCACGGTGCCGAGCATGCCCATGTAGTCGGCCCGGCCGCGGTCCATCCCTCGGCTGGCAAGCGCTTCACCCCGGAACATGTTGCCGCCGCCGACGACGACAGCGACCTGGACGCCGAGGTGCACCACGTCGGCGATCTGGCGAGCGATGGCCGCGACCGTGCCAGGGTCGATGCCAAGAGGGTCGCCGCCCGCGAAGGCCTCGCCAGACAGCTTCAGCAGGACCCGTGACCACCGAGCCGGCTGCTCCTGCTCAGTGGCCACGGACTCCTCCTCGGTGTGTGACGACTCGTGCCGTACCGCTGCCGGCTGTGCGGTCAGGGCCGTCGACTCAGGACTGGCCGACCTCGAACCGGGCGAAGGCCGACACGGTGACGCCGGCGGCGTCGAGCACGGCCTGCACCGTCTTCTTGGAGTCCTGCACGTGTGACTGCTCGAGCAGGACGACGTCCTTGAAGAAACCGTTGACGCGGCCCTCGACGATCTTGGCGAGCGCCTGCTCCGGCTTGCCCTCCTCGCGGGCTGTCGCCTCGGCGATCTGGCGCTCCTTCTCGACGACCTCGGCCGGGACGTCGTCGCGGCGGACGTACTGGGCGCGCATGGCCGACACCTGCATGGCGGCACCGCGGGCTGCTGCCAGATCGTGGCCCTCGAAGGCGACCAGCACGCCGATCTGCGGCGGCAGGTCGGTAGCCCGCCGGTGCAGGTAGGTGGCGACCTGGCCGTCGAGTACCGCATAGCGGCGCAGCTCGATCTTCTCGCCGATCGTCGCGTTCAGAGACTCGATGTTCTCCGCGACCGTTCCGCCGTCAACGAGGGTCTCGGCAAGCAGCTCGTCCCGGCCCGCGGGACGCGCGTTGGCGGCGTGCGCGACGATGTCCGTCGCCAGCTGCTGGAACTGCTCGTTCTTGGCCACGAAGTCGGTCTCGCAGGCGAGCTCGATGATGGCGCCCTCAGCGGCAGCGATCAGGCCGTTGGAGACGCTGCGCTCCGCCGAGCGCTTGCCTGCCTTCGCCGCGCCCTTGATCCGCAGCGCCTCGATGGCCGCCGACTCGTCGCCTTCGGCCTCGACCAGCGCCTTCTTGACGTCGCTCATGCCCGCGCCGGTGATCTCACGGACCTTCTTGATCAGTGCGGCAGTGACCTCTGCCATGGTGTACGGCCTCCTTGACGTGGTGGCGCAGGGCCCGCCGCCCGGCCGGTGCGGCATCGGGCGACGGGAACGCCTACGGGGTGGTGCTGGACGCCGCCGTGTCGGCCGCCGTGTCGATCGGCACCTCGGCCGGCGCCTCGATCTGCGTCTCGGCCGGCGTGTCGGTCGGCGCCTCGGTCGATGTCCCGATCGCAAACTCGGACGCGAGGGGAGCCGTGCTCGGCGCAGGAGCGTCGACGGCCGGGGTCTCTGCGGCACCGACGCCCTCGATCGCCTCAGCGGTCGGGTCGGCTGCGGCTGACAGCGCGTCCACCGGGTTCTCGACGGCGGCCGCCTCCGGTGCGCTGGCCTCGGCTGGCTGGGCCGCTGCCTCGGCTGGCTGGCCGGCCATCAGCTCGCGCTCCCAGTCGGCGAGCGGCTCGCCGCTGCCGATCTCGGGCCGGTCGCCGCCGGTAGCGGTGGCGCGCGCCATCAGGCCCTCGGCGACGGCGTCGGCGATGACCCGGGTCAGCACGGCGGCGCTGCGGATGGCATCGTCGTTGCCGGGCACCTTGTAGTCGACCTCGTCGGGGTCGCAGTTGGAGTCGAGGATCGCGACGACCGGGATGCCCAGCTTTCGGGCCTCGCCGACGGCGATGTGCTCCTTTTTCGTGTCGACGACCCAGATGGCGCTCGGGGTGCGGGTCATGTCGCGGATGCCGCCGAGCGTGCGCTCGAGCTTGGCCTTCTCGCGCGACAGGACCAGGTTCTCCTTCTTGGTCCGGACGGCGTCGCCGCCGCCGGTCGCCTCCATCTCCTCGAGTTCCTTGAGGCGCTGCAGGCGCTTGAAGACGGTCGAGAAGTTAGTGAGCATGCCGCCGAGCCAACGCTCCTTGACATAAGGCATCCCGACGCGAGTGGCCTGCTCCTGGATGGCCTCCTGCGCCTGCTTCTTGGTGCCGACGAACATGATCGTGCCGCCGTGGGCGACGGTCTCCTTGACGAAGTCGTACGCCTGGTCGATGTACTCCAGGGTCTGACGCAGGTCGATGATGTAGATGCCGTTGCGCTCGGTGAACAGGTAGCGCTTCATCTTCGGGTTCCAGCGCTTGGTCTGGTGCCCGAAGTGGACGCCGGCCTCGAGCAGCTGGCGCATGGTGACAACAGCCACGCCGCTGACCTCCCGGTCTCGGTTGTGTGTCCCGTGCCGGTCGGCTCGGGACCCTGACGCCCGACGGCGCGCTGCCCCGCGAGCGGGGACCGAAGCGGCCGACCCGGTCATGCGACCGGACGAGGGCGTGCGAAGTCGGCCCGCCAGAGCAGGCCGTATGGCGAGTGTACGTCTGGCTGGGCACCCGCACGGAACGCCCGTCAGCACGGTCAGTCGTCGGTCAGCACGGTCAACGCCCGCTCCTCGTGGTCCAGCTCGCGCTGCAGGCGCCGCATGTCGGCATCGTCGAGCCGCCCGTCGCGACGCCTTGCCAGCAGCTCCGCGCGCTCGGCCGCGATCATCTCCGAGCGCAAGCGGGTGTAAGCAGGCAACCGGGCACCGGGCCCGTAGCCGTACTCGTCCGGCCCGTCCTGCGGGACGTCGTGACCGCGGCCGAGGTCCTGGCGGTCGAGCGCCTGCTGCCGGAGCCGGTCCAGCACCTCGGCCGGCACAGCATCGGCGACAGCGTCGAGGCGGCGCAGCCCCGCCTCGACCGCGGCATGCCGGGCCGCACCCAGGCTGGCCTGCGCCTGGCCCGGGTCGTCGCGTACGCCCAGGCGGGTGAGCAGGGGCGCGAACGTCAGCCCTTGCCCGAGCAGGGTGCCGAGCACGACCACGAAGGTCAGGAAGATCAGCAGGTCGCGCTCGGGGAAGGGGCGACCGTCCGACGTGAACGGCAGCGCGAACGCTGCCGCCAGTGACACAACCCCTCGCATCCCGGCCCAGGACAGGGCCGCGAGCTCCCGGCGCCGCGGCCCGGTCTCGTCACGCGGTCGGGAGAGCCTCGCAGGCAGACCGATGGTGAGGATCAGCCACACCGGACGCACCAGCAGGACCGCCCCGAGCGAGACAGCCGACGCGAGGACCAGCGTGCTCGTCGAGTAGGGGCGCAGTCCCTCGAGGACGACGGGTAGCTGCTGGCCGATGAGCAGGAACACGAGCCCCTCGAGCACCAGGTCGACCAGGCGCCAGACGGCACGGCCCTGCAGCCGGGCCGCACCTGACATCAGCACCGGCGCCTGGTGCCCCAGCCACAGACCGCAGACCACGACGGCCAGCACGCCGCTCGCCCCGATCTCCTCCGCCGGCAGGAAGGCGAGGAACGGCGTGGCGAGCGAGAGCAGGTTCTCGACCACCGGCTCGTCGAGGACCCGGCGCAGGCGGGACAGCAGCCACCCGACGCCAAGCCCCACCGCGACGCCCCCGACGACGGCTGTCGCGAAGCGAGAGGCGACGTCACCCACCGAGAAGCTGCCGGCGACGGCGACGATCGCCACCTGGTAGGCGGTCAGCGCGGTCGCGTCGTTGATCAGGCTCTCGCCCTCGACGATGGAGACGAGCCGCCGCGGCAACCCCACCCGGCGTCCGATGGCCAGGGCAGCCACCGGGTCATTGGGTGCCACCGCCGCCCCGAAGGCGCACGCCGCCGCAAAGGGAAGGCCGGCCACCACCAGGGTGAGCAGGCCGGCAACGGTGAGCGCGGTGACCACGACGAGCCCGACCGAGAGCAGGACGACCACGCGCAGATGGCTGCGGATCTCGATCAGGCTCGCACTCAGGGCGGCCGAGTAGAGCAGCGGCGGCAGGACGAGCACAAGGATGACGTCCGGGTCCAGCTCGACGTTGGGGCCGGGCAGCTCGGCGTAGACCAGCCCGACGACGACGAGGACCACGGGCGCGGGCAGGCTGGTCCGCTTGGTCAGCAGTGCGGCGGCGCCCACCGCTACCACCGCCGCCAAGGCGAGCGCGACCCCTTCGACCATGCCTGCTCCCCTCCGGCCCCACAGACGTGCCGGCCCCAGACGTGCCACCCCAGACTTGCCGGTCCCTACCCGGCTGTCACCGCTATGAGTTTGCGATCTGTTCCGGCCGCCCGCACATCGGTGGGGGGCACGCTGTGGACGAGCGGCGGTTGTCCACACGTCCCGTCGCTTGTATCGCGCCGGATGGGCCGTGCGGGGATGCTCGCTGCGTGCCTGCCAACGAAGCGCCCCTGGCCCGCCCGGTGCGGGTTGACGTTCCCGTTCGCGGTGGCGGCGCGTCGCGGACCAGAACGCCAACCTCGCGGGCCTTCCCCTCCACCCCCGCAGCGGCAGCGCTCGGGCTTCTGCTGGCCATCGGGTGGCTCGCTGCCGTTACGGCCCTGTCGACCCCAGCGCAGGCGGCACCGCTGGCAGGGACCGGTACGGCGGTCGTGGGCAGCCGCTGGCAGGCACCACTGGTCGGCGCGCTGCAGATCGCTCGGCGGTTCCAGCCACCGGCCACCCGGTACGGGCGCGGTCACCGCGGTGTCGACCTGGCCGCAGCCCCCGGCGCGGAGGTGCTGTCCGCGGGCGACGGCGTGGTGAGCTTCGCAGGCAGCCTCGCCGGGCGCGGCGTGGTCGTCGTGACCTCTGGCGCGCTCCGCACCACCTACGAACCCGTGGTTGCGCTTGTGCGGCGCAAAGACCGGGTGCGGCGCGGCCAGCAGTTCGGACGGCTTACGGCAGGGCACCCGGGCTGCGTCGCCGAGGCATGCCTGCACTGGGGGCTGCTACGCGGCGAGCGGTACCTCGATCCGCTGTCGCTGCTGCACCGCATAACCGTCCGCCTGCTGCCGCTGACCGGGCTGCGCAAGGCCGCCCCGGTGCTCGGTAGCGCCCCGGTGGTGCCCCGACCCAGGGCAATCCGGTCGGCGTCCGGCACCACCGGCCGCTCCGCCGTGCCAGTGGGAGTGCCTGCCGGTGCGGCGCTCGCCCTGGGGCTGACGGTCGTTGGAGCGGCCGGTGTTCGAGCGGCGCGCCATCCCTCGCGCAGTCCGCCCTCGCCCGCGTCTCAGGACGGCTGGGCGAGCGTGCGGCGCGCGACGTAGCGCGCATGGCCGCGGCTCAGGCTCCGGGCAGCAGGACGCCTGGCGTCCCAGGTGTCCACCAGCGCCGCTGGCAGTTCGATGCCCAGCACCGCCTGCAGCTCAGCGGCTGACGCACCCGACCAGGCCCCCCGAACCGTGATCCGCTCCGCGCCGTGCCTGGCCCACCAGCGGGTTGTGGTGCGGTGACCGCCCTGAGCGGGCGTGTGCCTCGCGCTCCAGCAGCGCAGGCTCGGGTTCGACCCCGATCACCCACGCCGCGTCTGCGGCATGGTGCGGCAGCCAGAAACCGGTCCCGCAGCCGAGGTCGAGCAGGACCCGTCCGGCCCACGGCGCCTGCCGTCGCATCGCCGCCAGGAGGCGCCCGTCGGCGAGAGTCGCGGCGTTCTCGCGCTCGTAGACGTCGGGCCGGTCGGCGATGTTGGGCGACCGCACGTAGTCCGGGAGCTCCGGCCGCCCGGTCGCCCCGGAAGGGGGAGCCGTGCCGTCACCGGATTACGGTGTCACGCTGCGGCTGCTGGTCGGGCGGGCGCCACAACGAGCGGAGTGTCAGTCCCGCTGGTCGGCGAGCTTGGCGCGCAGCTGCAGCACGGCCTTGGTGTGCATCTGGCAGATGCGGCTCTCGGTCACGCCGAGCACCTGTCCGATCTCGGCGAGAGTCAAGCCCTCGTAGTAGTAAAGGGTCACGACGATCTTCTCCCGCTCCGGGAGCAGGTTGATCGCCCGGGCGAGCAGGTGCTTGGTCTCCTGGCTCTCGAACGCGCGGACGGGGTCCTCGACCCGGTGGTCCTCGAGGGTGTCGACGAGGCTGACCTTGTCGCCCTTCTCGCCGTTGACGCTGAGCAGCTCATCGAGCGCGACGACGTTGACAAATGACACCTGGCCGAAGATGGCGTGCAGGTCGTCGAGGCTGATGCCGAGCTCGTTCGCGACCTCTCGGTCGGCGGGCGTCCGGTGCAGCTTGGCCTCGAGGTCGGCGTACGCCCGCTCGACCTCACGCGCCTTGCTGCGGATCGAGCGGGGGATCCAGTCGATGGAGCGCAGCTCATCGATGATCGCGCCCTTGATCCGACTGATCGCGTAGGTCTCGAACTTGATGGCGCGCTCGGGGTCGAACTTCTCGATCGCGTCGATCAGGCCGAAGATGCCGTACGAGACTAGGTCGGCCTGCTCGATGTTCTGCGGAAGGCCGACACCCACCCGGCCCGCCACGTACTTGACCAGCGGCGCGTAGTGCAGGATCAGCCGCTCCCGGATCTGCGGGTCGCCGCCGGCCTTGTACAGGCGCCAGAGATCGTCGACTCCACTGTCCTTTGCTTCATTCGAGCGGCGCTGGGCTCCAACGCCCGTCGCGGTGTTGACTGCACCCGTCACCGCGCCTTCCTCCGCCCTCACGCCCTGGGGTGTGCTTGCTGGTAGGCCACGGTGAGGCGCTCCGCGGTCACGTGCGTGTAGATCTGGGTTGTTGCCAGCGTCGAGTGGCCCAAGAACTCCTGGATGCTTCTCAAGTCGGCGCCACCTTCCAACATGTGAGTCGCTGCAGCGTGCCGCATGCCGTGCGGACCGATTCCAGGCGTGCCTGTCGGCCCAGCAAGCGCCAGGTTGACTATCGACCGCGCAGCTCGCGGATCAAGGCGCCCGCCCCGCGCGCCCAGAAGCAGCGCCGCCCCGCTGCTCGGCTTACCCAGCACACGGCGCCCAGCAGGCAGCCATCGGCGCAGCGCCCGCTCGGCGGCGAGGCTGTAGGGGACACGCCGCTCGCGGTCGCCCTTGCCGACGACGCGCAGCAGGCGGCGCGCGGCGTCGACGTCGTCGATGTCGAGCCCGCACAGCTCGGCCACCCGCAGCCCGGACCCGTAGAGCAGCTCCAGAACCAGCGCGTCGCGCACGAGCAGCGCGTGATGTGTCGCGGCCGCTGGATCGCCGGCGAGGGGCAGCGCGGCCGCTGCCTGGGCCCGGGCGTTGAGGACGTCGGTGACCTGAGCCCGGTTCGGCAGCCGCGGCAGCGTCCGCCCCCGACGAGGCGACTCCAGCCGGGCGGCGACATCGGCCGGGAGCAGCCCGCGGCGGGCAGCGAAGCTGCTGAAGCTGCGCGCCGAGGATGCCCGGCGCGCGAGCGTGGCCGCTGTCATCCCGCGGCTGCGCATCCTGGCCAGCCAGCTACGCAGCACGGTGAGATCGAGGTCGGCCAGGGCGCCGCGGTGCATCCGCGCTGCATGGTCTCGCAGGTCGGCTAGGTCGGTGAGGTAGGCCCGCACAGTTGCGGGCGATCGAGCCAGCTCGTGCTCGACGTGCGTCCGGAACGCGGCCAGCGCCGCGTCCCATCCGGAGGCACCGGTGCCGAGCCCTGCTGGCTCTGCCATGATCGATAACTTCACCCGCCAGCAGCAGACCGGTCAAGCGGGCGCGCCGTCGGCTGCCGCCCCAGGCTGGTGATGCGCCACCCGTCGGCCCGTCGCTCGACCAGCCCGTTGGCCAGCAGCGGCTCGAGCAGCGACTCCACGTCCTGCGTCGGCAGTCCCACCCGGCCCGCCAGCGCCGACGTCGGCAGCGACGCCCGGACGGGCAGGGCGTCGAGCAGGCGCTCGACCACCCCGCTGACCCCGTCACGCGGATGCGACGCTGCCAGCGGAAGCGGCGCCAGAGCACCCATCGGGCCGGCTGCCTCCACCACCTCGGCCGCGGTGGTGACCAGCGCTGCCTCGGGCCACTGGCGCAGCAGCAGGTGGCAGCCCGCGGACAGCCCGCTGGTCACCGGACCGGGTACAGCCATCACGGCGCGTCCGAGCCGGCGGGCGTGCCGCGCCGTGCTGAGGGCGCCGCTGCGCACTCCGGCCTCGACGACGACGGTCCCGCTGGACAGCGCGGCGATCAGCCGATTGCGGACGAGAAAGCGCCGGCGCAGCGGTAACCCGGCGGGCGGCGCCTCGCTGACCACCAGCCCTTGCGCAGCGATCCGCTCGAGCAGGGCGGTGTGTGCCCTGGGGTAGGGGACGTCGATCCCGCCCGCCAGCACGGCGATGATGGCGCCGGACCCGACGATGCTGCCGCGGTGCGCCGCGCCGTCGATCCCCAGCGCCGCGCCCGAGACCACCGTCCACTCGGCCTCGGCGAGCCCGAGCCCGAGCTCCCCCGCCACGTGCAGGCCGTAGGAGCTGGCCGCCCGCGAGCCGACGACAGCCACCGAGCGCCGCAGCACGCCCGCGAGATCGAGCGGGCCCCGGACCCACAGCCCGAGCGGCGCCGGCAGGGCGTCCGGACCCGACAGGGCGTCGAGATCGCTCAGCCGCTCCGGCCACTCGTCGTCACCCGGGCAGACAAGCCGGCCTCCCCGCTGCGACTGCTGGGCCAGGACGGCGGCGGGATCAGGGAGCGGTTCCGCCGACGGCGCCTGGATGCCCGCGCGCAGCAGCCGGTCCCAGCACTCGAGTGCTCCGCCGGCCCGTACCGCCCGCGCCGTCACGGGGTCACCGGGCTCCCCGGCCAGCAGCAGCCCGGCCCGTGCCGCCCGCTCGTCGTCGGTGCAGGCGCTCACGACTGCACCGGAAGCCGTAGCCGCAGCGCCGTGTCGACCTCGGCGGGACCGGGTGCCGGGCTGCCCTCGAGATCCGCCAGCGTCCACGCCATCCGCAGGACGCGGTCGACCCCGCGCGCCGTGAGCTGACCGGCCTCGAGGGCGCGATCGGCCTCGCGGACCGTCCTCGCGGGCAGCGGCCAGCAGCGACGCAGCTGCGGCCCGGGGACGTCGGCGTTGCGGTTCCACGGCGTCCCGGCGTACCTCCGCCGCGCGGCCGCACGGGCACGGGCGACCCGTTCGGCCACCACCGCCGTCGGCTCGACGCACGCCAGGTCGTCGCGCAGCTCGGCGCGCGACACCCGGTGCACCGGCAGCCGGACGTCGACCCGGTCGAGCAGCGGACCGGAGAGGCGCTGCAGGTAGCGCCGCCGGGCGGCGGGCGCGCAGGTGCACAGTGCGTGCGTGCGCGTGGTGGCGTGGCCGCAGGCGCAGGGGTTGGCCGCCAGCACCAGGGTGAACCGGGCCGGGAACCGGGCCACCCCCACCGCGCGGGAGACCTCGACGACCCCGCTCTCGAGCGGCTGGCGCAGGGCGTCGAGCGCCCGGGGCGAGAACTCCGGCGCCTCGTCGAGGAACAGCACGCCGCGATGCGCGAGGCTCACCGCTCCCGGTCGCAGCACCCGGCTACCGCCGCCCACCAGCGCCGCCATGCTCGTGGTGTGGTGCGGGCTCCGGAACGGCGGACGGGTGACCAGCGCCGCCCCCGCAGCGAGCACTCCGGCGACGCTGTGCACGGAGGTCACCTCCAGGGCCTCGCGCTCGTCGAGCGCCGGCAGCAGGCCGGGCAACCGCTCGGCGAGCATTGTCTTGCCGGCGCCCGGCGGACCCTGCAGGAGCACGTGGTGACCCCCTGCGGCGGCAAGCGCCATCGCCAGACGTCCGTCAGCCTGACCGGCGACGTCGGCAAGGTCGAGCTGCGCCTCGGGCGCCCGCGCCGCGGCGCACCGCACCACCCGCTCGGGCAGCTCCAGCTCGCCGCGCAGGAAGCTGACGAGCTCCCGCAAGCTGGCCACCGCCTCGGTGACGACCCCGGGGACGAGCGCGGCCTCGATCGCGTTCTCCGCCGGGACGATGACCCGCGTGAAGCCGGCGTCGGCAGCGGCGATGACGGCCGGCAGCACCCCGGGAAGCGGCCGCAGCCGGCCGTCGAGCGCCAGCTCCCCGAGCAGCACGCGGCCGGTCAGCGACTCTGCCGGGACCTGGCCCTGCGCGGCCAGGACCGCGACCGCGACGGCGACGTCGTAACCCGTCCCCGACTTGGGCAGCGCCGCGGGAAATAGACCGACTGTGATCCGCTGGTTGGGCCACGGCTGGCCGCTGTTCAGCACGGCAGCCCGCACCCGGTCGCGCGCCTCGTAGAGAGACGCGTCCGGCATCCCGATGAGGGCCAGCCCGGGCAGCCCCGCCGACAGGTCGGCCTCGACCTCGACCAGGTGCCCCTCGACCCCGAGCAGGGCGACGCAGGCGGTACGAGCCAGGCCCATCAGAAGGCTCCGCGCAGGTGCTGCACATCGACCGCACCGCAGCCGCGGACGACCGTGACGACGTCGAAGCGGATGCTCGCCCAGCCGGTGCCCGGGTGGTCGGCGAGCCACCGCACCGCCAGGCGGCGCAGCCGGCGCTGCTTGGCGGGCGTGACGGCACCGGCCGCACCGCCGTACCCGGCACCCGAGCGGGTCTTGACCTCGACGACGACGAGCGTGTCGCCGTCGCGCGCGACGAGGTCGATCTCGCCCTCGCGGCAGCGCCAGTTGGTGTCGAGCACCACCAGCCCGTCGGCCGCCAGCCGCCCCGCGGCCAGCGCCTCGCCGTACCTGCCGACCGCGTCCTGTACCCGCATCCCCTCGAGCTCCTCACCTGGCCCTGCCGGCACCTGCCGGTCAGGTCGAGGCTGCCGTGCGAGGGGGCCGAGTGTGCCGCCAGGTGCATGCCTGGGGATGACGAGGGGCCGTCCCCACGATGGGAACGGCCCCTCGACAACGGCTGTGCGTGCTGCTAGGGCGAGACCTCGCCGTCGGGGGCGGCAGTCCGAGCCGGGCGAGCGACGCCCGACGACTGGTCGGCCGTAGCCCGCGTCTCCGGCCGCCCCACCGCGGGCGCCTGCGGCGACTCGTCCTGCGACGTGCCGGGCATCGTGTCGGTGTGCGGCACCGACACCCCGTGCGCGTTGCCCGTCCCCGGGTCGCCGCCGTGCCCGTGCTCGTCCGGCCCTGCTTCAGGACCCGTACGGGCAGTGACGGCGCTGGGCGACTGCGCGTTGCGACTGGAGATGTTGCCCGGGTCGGGCGCGGACAGCCCTTCGGTCGCCGGGATCGGCTCGGTCGACGGCTGATTGGTGTCCGGCGGCGGGTTGGCTGACGTCCGTGCCCCCGCGCCCGGCTCGGCGTAGTCGGGAGACTGTCCTTCGGGCGCCGAGTTCGACCCCGGGGACTGCTGCGCCTGCGACTCACCTGTATCGCTCATGGCCTCAGACCTACCCATCCAGCCCTGGCAGACGCGCCGGAGGTAGCCGGAACGTCGACTCAGAGGTCGGCCTTCACCAGCTCCTCGACGTTGACGTCCTTGAACGTCACCACCCGCACGTTCTTGACGAAACGGGCCGGGCGGTACATGTCCCAGACCCACGCGTCGCGCAGGGTCAGCTCGAAGAAGACCTCCCCGTCGGCCGAGTTGCGGACATCGAGGCGGTAGTCGTTGGCCAGGTAGAAGCGGCGCTCGGTCTCGATGACGTAGGCGAACAGCCCGACGACGTCGCGGTACTCGCGATAGAGCTGCAGCTCCATCTCGGTCTCGTACTTCTCGAGGTCCTCCGCGCTCATACGCTCTCCGACTCGCGGATCCGGGCTGGCATGCCCTCATTCTGGCCCACCGTCGGCGCGGGCAGCGTGATGACGGGGGCGTACCTCTGCTCCCCTACCGCCGGCTCGTGCCCCGGGCCGCTGCATCTGGACCCGGCCGCGGCGACGTTGACGTACGTGTGGCGGTGCTCCGGGCAGGGGCCGAGCCGGGTCAGCGCGGCACTGTGCTGCGGCGTCGTGTAGCCCTTGTGCTGGCCGAAGTCGTAGCCGGGGAACCGCTCGTGCATCGCGTCCATCAGCCTGTCGCGGGTCACCTTAGCGACGACGGAGGCGGCGGCGACGCAGGCGGCCACGCGGTCGCCCTTCCACACCGCGAGCGTCCGCGGCCCGAGACCCGGGACCGGGAACCCGTCGGTCAACACGTATGACGGAGCCACGGCCAGCCGGGCGACGGCGCGCCGCATCCCCTCGATGTTGACGACGTGGATGCCGCGCCGGTCGACCTCGGCGGCGGGCACGACCACGGCCGACCACGCGCTTGCCCGCGCCATCACCTCGGCGTAGCACGCCTCCCGCGCCGCGGCGCTGAGCAGCTTGCTGTCGGCTAGGCCGGGCACGCGGCCGCGCTGACCGGCGGGGAGGATCACGGCTGCGACGACGAGCGGTCCGGCGCAAGCGCCCCGGCCGGCCTCGTCGACCCCGGCGACCGTGGGAAACCCCCGGCCCTGCAGTGCGCGCTCGTAGCCCCAGAGTCCGGAGTCCCGCCGCACCGCGGTGAGGGTCGTTGCTGAGCCCATCGCGGCCCGACCCTACGGCAGGCGGCGCCCGGCGGCGAGCACGACCGGCACAGCCAGCAACGCAGCGCCGGCGGGACTCTGGCCGTCGTCAGGCGTCGTCAGGCCTGGTGGCGCCCCCGACGCCCGCGCGGGTGAGTGCACCTTGGAGAAGGTCCCGGGCACCGGCAGGTTTCCGAAGCGCGACACGGGCCAGACGCGCACGAAGGCCCGGCCGATGACGACCCGCTCGGGGATCACCCCGTTGGCGCGCGAGTCCGACGACGCGGAGCGGTGGTCGCCCATCACCCACAGGTAGCCCTTGGGGACCGTGACCGGGCCGAAGATGCGCCCCGCCGGACCCGGGGTCAGCGGCGCCGGCTCGTAGATGTAGGGCTCGTCGAGGGCAACCCCGTTGACCGTGGTGCGGCCGGCGTTGTCGCAGCAGGCCACGGTGTCGCCGCCGACAGCGACCACCCGCTTGATGAAGTCCTTCTCTCCGGGCGCGCCGAGCCCGACCAGCCCCTGCAGGCCACGAGCCACCCGTGCGAGAGCGTTGCCGGGCGGCGGGACGACGCTCTCGGCCTGCTGGAAGCCGGTGGTCTCGCCGTTGAAGACGACGATCTCGCCGCGGTGGACGCTGCGGGTGCGGTAGACGAGCTTGTTGACGAAGACGCGGTCACCGATCAGTAGCGTGCGCTCCATCGACCCCGACGGAATGAAGTAAGCCTGGACGACGAAGGCCTTGACGACCAGCGCGAGCACGACCGCAAGCGCGAGCAGGACCGGGATCTCCCCCAGCAGCGACAGGCGCCGCGGCCGGCCGCGCCGGTGCCTCGTGGCGCCGGCCGCCGTCTCCGAGCCCTCGTCCCCGCTTGCCTCGACCGCGTTGGGCGGGTCGGGCGAACCCGGACCATGGGTGCCCTTGGTGCCAGCAGCGGCCCCCGAGCCGTCAGCCGGGCCGCTGCCGCCCGCGGCTGTCGTGCTCACCTGGTGACTGTCGGCCGGGGGGTCCGCATCAGGAGCCTGGCGGAGCGACACGGGCGGCGGGAACGGCCTGGCAGGGCCGGCTCAGCGGGAGACCGGGTCGCGCTTCTCCTTGATCTTCGCCGCCTTGCCGCGCAGCTCACGCAGGTAGTACAGCTTGGCGCGGCGGACATCGCCGCGTGAGACACGCTCAATGCGCTGGATGATCGGCGTGTGCACGGGGAACGTGCGCTCGACACCGACTCCGAAGCTGACCTTGCGGACCGTGAACGTCTCGCGCACGCCGCCGCCCTGACGCCGGATCACAACACCCTGAAACACCTGGACGCGCTCGCGGGTGCCCTCGACGACGCGCACGTGCACGCGCAGGGTGTCGCCGGCTCGAAAGTCCGGGATGTCGCCGCGCAGCGATACGGAGTCCAGGTCGTCCAGGGTGTGCATGGCAGGCATCCTCGTCAGTAACGGTCAGCGGTCGGTCTTGAGTGAATGTTGGATCTGTAGCGGTTGTTATGTGCTGCGAGCAGTCGGGAGTTGCTCAGTTCCGCATCCGGACCGTGAGCCGACAGGCGCCAGGCGGCGACCCCGGGCCGAGCGCGCGCAGTGCGTACTACTGTGCCACAGACCCTGGCGGCAGGGCGTCGAGCAGGTCCGGCCGGCGCTCCAGGGTCCGGGCGAGCGACTGCTCGTGCCGCCAGCGCGCCACGGCCGCGTGGTCGCCCGAGAGCAGGACCGGCGGCACCTCGCGGCCCTCGACCACCGCAGGCCGGGTGTACGCGGGTGCTTCCAGCAGGCCGGTGGCAAAGGTGTCGTCACCGGCGGAGCCGGCATTGCCGAGCACCCCGGGCAGCAGCCGACCGGTCACCTCGAGCAGCACGAGGGCTGCGGCCTCGCCGCCCGCCAGGACGTAGTCGCCGATCGAGAGCTCCAGGTCGGCCCAGGCGTCGAGCACCCGCTGGTCGATGCCCTCGTAGCGGCCGCAGCAGATGACGAGCCACGGCTCGATGGCCAGCGACACCGCCACCGACTGGTCGAAACGGCGGCCGCAGGGGCTCGGCACCACGACCAGGGGGCGGCCGCCGGGCGCAGCCGCGACACGTTGTGCGGCGTCTGAACCCGGTCGCGGACCCGTGTCGCCCGGCGCCCGGGGCTCTGCGCCCGTGACCTCGCGCAGCGCGGCGAACCACGGCTCGGCGAGCATCAGCATGCCGGGACTACCGCCATACGGGGCGTCGTCGACGGTGCGGTGCGCGTCGTGCGTCCAGCGCCGCAGGTCGTGCACCCGCAGGTCGAGCAGCCCGCGCCGCCGCGCCCGGCCGAGCACGCCCAGCTCGAGCGGGGCGAGGTAGTCGGGAAATACGGTGATGACGTCGACGCGCATCCGGCCCGCCTTCAGAGCTCGAGCAGGCCGGCGGGTGGATCGACGACGATCCGGCCGGCGGCCACGTCGACCTCGGGCACCAGCGCACGGACGAACGGGACGAGCACCTGCCGCACCGGCTCGTCTGAGCCCGCGGGCGCGGCCCCTTCGGCAGCGACCGGCACCTCGATGGCGAGCAGGTCCCCGCCGGGCGGGTGCAGGACCTCGCGCAGCCGCCCCAGGGACGCGCCGTCAGTGGTCACCACGGCCAGACCGGCCAGTTCGGCGTCCCACCAGGCATCGTCGTCGTCATCGTCGTCGCCCGCCGGACCGAGGGCGTCGGGCGAGATTCCGAGGAGCCCCCCACGCAAGGCCTCGGCACCCGCCCGGCCCGCAACGTCCGCGAAGGTCACCACCAGGTGAGCCCCGTGGTATGAGCGGGCCTCGACGACCTCGAGCTCGGAACGATCCGGTAGGGAGCACAGCAGCCGGGCACCCGGTGCAAAACGGCGGTCGGGCGCGTCTGTGCGCACCTCGACCGTGATCTCCCCGCGCAGGCCGAAAGGCTTGCCCAGCCGCCCGACGACGACGACGTCCTCGCTCCAAGGGGGAACCGGTACCGGGGGCACCGGGGGCACCGGGGGCACCGGGGGCACCGCCGTCAGCGGACCTCGTCGGTGTCGACGACGTCGACACGCACGCCGCGACCACCGACTCCGGCGACGATGGCGCGCAGCGCCTTGGCCGTCCGACCACCCCGGCCGATGACCTTGCCCAGGTCGTCGGGGTGCACGTGAACCTCGAGGGTCCGGCCCCGCCGGCCCGTGCGGTCGACGACCGAGACGTCGTCAGGGTTGTCGACGATGCCCCGCACCAGGTGCTCGACCGCAGCCTCCAGCACCCGCTACTCCGCGGGAGCGGTTGCCTCGGCGGCAGTTGACGGCGCGACCGCCGGCTGCTCCGGGGGGCTGCTGGGAGCGTCGGGCGTCTTGCCCTTCCTCGCCTCGGGCGCTGGTGCGCTCAGTCCGGCAGCCGAGCGGGCGGCCGCCTGGAACGCCTCTCGCTTGTCCTGCCGCGGGGCGGCGACCAGCATCGGGGGCGGCGCGGGAAGGCCCTTGAACGCCTGCCAGTCACCGGTGACCTTGAGGATGGCGGCGACGGGTTCGGTCGGCTGCGCGCCGACGCTCAGCCAGTACCGGGCGCGCTCGCCGTCGACCTCGATGAAGGACGGGTCCTCCTTCGGGTGGTACTTGCCGATCGTCTCGATGACGCGGCCGTCACGCTTGGTCCGCGCGTCGGCGACGACGATGCGGTAGTACGGGGCGCGCATCTTGCCGAGGCGCATGAGCTTGATCTTCGTTGCCACGAGTACCTGGTTGCTCCTGTTCGAGTGGTGCGCGTATGCGGCGGGTCCGCGCCGTGGGGAGACGCGGAACGCTGCGAGGGGACGGGCGCCAGGTGGCGGAAGAGGGCCGCATGCCCGGCGGACGTGCTCGGCTGTTCAGTCTGCCAGAAAGCGCGGCGATGACTGGACGATGACGCCGGCGCGGGCATCGCCGGGGGGGGGCCTACTTGCGGCGCCGCGGCGCGGGCCCGGCCGGGCCGGCGGCCCCGCCGGCGCCGAGCCCGGGGAAGCCGCCCATCCCGCCGGGCAGCTTGAGCTTGGACAGGTCGGGCAGGCCCTCCGCCTCGCCGTCGCCGTCACGCGGCAGCCCGAACGGGTTGGGCGGTGCGTCCGAGCGCCTGGCCGCTGCCGCCTGCGCGGCAGCCGCCCGGGCCGCGGGGTTGCCCTTGCGGACCGCGCCCTTGCCCTTCTTCTCCACCCGCCGGGCCTTGCGGGCACCGCCCATCCCGGTCATGCCGGCGACCATCTTCATCTGCTTGCGCGCCTCGTCGAAGCGGTCCAGCAGCTCGTTGACCTTCTGCACGGTCACCCCGGCTCCGGCTGCCACCCGGGCGCGGCGGGATGCGTTGAAGATCTTCGGGTCGGCCCGCTCGGCGGGCGTCATGCTGTGGATGATGCCGACCAGGCGGTCGATGTCGCGGTCGTCGACCTGGTCGAGCTGCTCTTTCATCTGGCCTGCGCCCGGCAGCATGCCGAGCAGGTTCTTGATCGGCCCCATCCGCTTGACCGCGGCGAGCTGCTCGAGAAAGTCGTCGAACGTGAACTCGGACGTGGCGAACTTGGCCGCCATGGCCTCGGCCTCGTCCTGCTCGAACGTCCGCTCGGCCTGCTCGATGATCGTGAGCAGGTCGCCCATGTCAAGGATGCGGTCGGCCATCCGCTGGGGGTGGAAGACGTCGAAGTCCGGCAGCTTCTCGCCGGTGGAAACGAACATGATCGGCCGGCCGGTGACGTGCCGCACCGACAGCGCTGCGCCGCCCCGGGCGTCGCCGTCGAGCTTGGTCAGCACGACGCCGGTGAGGCCGACACCCTCCTGGAAGGCGAGCGCCGTGTTGACGGCGTCTTGACCGATCATCGCGTCGACGACGAACAGCACCTCGTCCGGCTGCACGGCCTGGCGGATGTCGGCCGCCTGCTGCATCAGCTCGGTGTCGACGCCGAGCCGGCCGGCGGTGTCGACGACGACCACGTCGTGGACGAAGCGGCGGGCGTGCTCGATCGACGTGCGGGCGACCTCGACGGGGTCCCCCACGCCGTTGCCGGGCTCCGGGGCGTAGACGTCGACACCCGCCTGCGCCCCGACCAGCTGCAGCTGCTGCACAGCGTTGGGACGCTGCAGGTCGCACGCGACGAGCAACGGTGCGTGACCCTGGCGCTTGAGCCACATCCCGAGCTTGCCGGCGAGCGTGGTCTTGCCCGAGCCCTGCAGGCCGGCCAGCATGATCACGGTGGGCGGCGACTTGGCGTAGCGAATCGTAGTCGTGCCACCACCGAGGATGCCGGTGAGCTCCTCCTGGACGATCTTGACGACCTGCTGCGCCGGGTTCAGTGCCCGGCTGACCTCCTCGCCGCGGGCCCGCTCCTTGACGGCGGCGACGAACGCGCGCACCACCGGCAACGCGACGTCGGCCTCGAGCAGCGCCACCCGGATCTCGCGGGCGGTGGCGTCGATGTCCTTGTCCGACAGCCTGCCCTTGCCCCGCAGTGAGGTGAAGACCTTGTCGAGGCGGCTGGACAGGGTGTCGAACACCGGGTCACCTTTCGGGGGTGGTCGGGGGCTGCTGCCGGCGGTCGGTGAGGTCTGGTCGGTGTCAGGTTACGGCGAGTTCAGCCCGCCGGACGCGTGCTCACAGCCACTCGGGCACCGCACAGACGGGTGCTTCAGCCGACGGGGTCGCCGAGCAGCGCGTCGACGAAGGCCTCGGGTTCGAACGGGGCGAGGTCGTCGGGCCCCTCCCCCAGGCCGACCAGCTTCACCGGGATGCCGAGCTCGCGCTGCACCGCCACGACGATCCCCCCGCGGGCGGAGCCGTCGAGCTTGGTCAGGACCACTCCGGTGATGTTGACGGCCTGCTGGAACACCTTGGCCTGCGTGATGGCGTTCTGACCGGTGGTGGCGTCGAGCACGAGCAGCACCTCGTCGACCGGGGCGAGCTTCTCGATCACGCGCTTGACCTTGCCGAGCTCGTCCATCAGCCCGGTCTTGGTGTGCAGCCGGCCGGCGGTGTCGACGACGACGGTGTCGACGCCCTCGTCGATGCCTTGCTTGACGGCGTCGAACGCGACCGACGCAGGATCGGCGCCCTCAGGCCGGCGCACGACCTCGGCGCCCACGCGCCCGCCCCACGTCTCGAGCTGGTCGGCGGCGGCGGCACGGAAGGTGTCGGCGGCGCCCAGCAGGACGGTGCGTCCGTCGGCCACGAGCACGCGGGCGAGCTTGCCGCACGTCGTCGTCTTGCCGGTGCCGTTGACGCCGACGACGAGCACGACGGCGGGCTGCCCGTCGTGGGCGGAGGTCGCGACGCTGCGGTCGGTCGTGGTGCCGACCTGGGCCAGCAGCTCGTCACGCAGCAGGTCACGCAGGTCGGCCGGGGTCCGGGCGCCGAGCACGGCCACCTTGGAACGCAGCGACTGGACGAGCTGCATCGTCGGCGTCACGCCCATGTCGGCGGTCAGCAGGGTGTCCTCGACCTCCTCCCAGTCGTCCTCGTCGAGATCGTCGCGGGCCAGCAGCGCGAGCAGGCCGCGGCCGAAGACGTTCTGGGAGCGGGAGAGCCGGGCGCGCAGCCGCACGAGCCGGCCCGCTGCCGGGTCAGGGACGTCGAGGTCCCGCGCCGCGGGAGTTCGCGTCCCCGAGTCGGTCTCGGCGTCGGGCAGCTCGAGGGTGTCGACGGTGCGCAGCGGGGTGTCTCTTGGTACCTCGGCGTCGTCGTTGACCCCCGGCTGGAACTCCGGCGCCGGCTTGACTGTGGGGATGGACGAGCGCGAGCGGCGCCGCGGCGCGGTGACGATGAAGGAGACCGTTGCGACCACGGTGAGGACCGCGATCGAGATGATCAGGATGACGAGGTCGATGAGGAACTCCCGGTGCTGCTTGACGTCGGCCGACGCCACGCTACCGAGGGCGTACGACGTGTTTCGGTCGATGTGACGCCGAGCGGGCGCCCGTCAGGCCGTCAGCGGCTCGCGCAGGCGCTGACCGACGACGCTCGTCACGCCGTCGCCGCGCATCGCCACTCCGTACAGGGCGTCGGCGATCTCCATCGTCCGCTTCTGGTGCGTGACGATCAGCAGCTGCGAGTGCTCCCGGAGCTGCTCGAACGCCTCCAGCAGGCGACCGAGGTTCCGGTCGTCGAGCGCCGCCTCGACCTCGTCGAGCACGTAGAAGGGCGAGGGACGGGCCCGGAACACCGCGATCAGGAACGCCAGGGCGGCCAGGGAGCGCTCGCCGCCGGACAGCAGCGACAGCCGCGACACCCGCTTGCCGGCCGGGCGGACCTCGACCTCGACGCCGGTGGTCAGCGGCTCCTCGGGCTCGGTCAGCACCAGTCGACCCTCTCCGCCGGGAAACAGGGTCGGGAACACGAGCGCGAACTCGCGGGCGGTATCGGCGAAGGCCGATGCCATCACCTCGACCACCCTGGCGTCGACGTCGCGGACGATGCCGAGCAGCTCTCGCCGGGCGCGCTGGACGTCCTCGACCTGTTGCGCGAGGAACGCGGCCCGCTCCTGCAGCGCGGCATACTCCTCGAGCGCAAGCGGGTTGACGGTGCCGAGCCGGGCCAGCTTGCGCTCGGCCTGCGCCGCCCGCAGCTCCTGGGCCGAGCGCTCGAAGACGGCGACCTGGCCCTGCTCGGCGTCAGGCGGCACGGGCAGATGCGGTCCGTACTCGTTGATGAGCAGGTCCGGCTCCAGGCCGTGCTCCTCACGGCAGCACCGCTCCAGGCTCTCGACGGCGAGGCGCTGCTCGGTGCGGGCGACCTCGTCGCGGTGCAGCCCGTCGCGCAGCTCGCCCATCGCGCGGCTGACCGCGGACAGTCGCTCCCGGGTGACGGCCAGGCGTGCCTCGCGCTCGCGCCGCGCCGCGTCGGCCGAGTCGCGCGCGGCAGCGACCTCGTCGACGGAGCGAGCGAGCCGCTCGCAGGCCCGTGCGGCGAGCTCGGCCACGGCGCCGGCATGGGCCCGCTCGGCGTCAGCCTGCGCCGCCTGGCGGACGGCACGCTCGCGGGCCGCCCGCTCGGCGCCAGCCGCCTTGCGCAGCCCGTCGGCCCGGCCGAGGGCGGCGCGGAGACGCTCCTCGATGCCGCGGACTGCGACCCGGAGCTCGACCTCAGCGTTGCGGGTGCTGGCCGCCGCGGCCGCCAACTGGTCGCGGTGCCCGGGGTCGGGCTCGGTAAGGGCCGGGGCCTGCTCGAACCGGCCGAGGCGGGCCTCGAGCTCCTGCAGCCGGGTGACCTCGCGGACCCGGCCCTGCCCTACTTCAGCCCGCGCCGACTCGCTGCGCTGCGCCTCGCCGGCCGCCGCCCCGGCCGCCGCGGTGAACTGCGCCACTCGCTCCTGGACGGCGGCGATGGCGGCGTCGGAGTCGTGCAGCCGGGCGAGCAGCGCGGCCGCCTCGTCCTCGGCCGCGGCCAGCTCGGTGCGGCGCGACCCGACGGTTGCCTGTGCTTGCTCCGCCGCCGCTTCAGCCGCTGCGAGGGCGGTGTCCGCCTCGGCCACGGCTGCGGCGACCTGCAGCACCGACGGCGCGGCGCTGGCACCGCCGGTAGCGGCTGCGGCGCTGAGCTGGTCGCCGGTGCGGGTGACGACGAGCAGGTGCGGTGCCCGGGTCAGCAGCTCGGCCGCGGCAGCCGCGTCGGGGACGAGCACGACGTGCCCGAGCAGCGCGGTCATCGCTGGCCCGAGCCGGCCGGGCACGGTGACCACGTCGAGCGCGCGCCGGGCCTGCGGTCCGAGCACCGCGTCCGGAATCGCATCAGCGGCCCCTAGTGGGCCCGACCCCCCGGCGGGATCACCGGCGGGATCACCGGCGACATCACCGGCGACGATGATGCTCACGCGGGCGTCCGCGGCTGCCGCATCGGTCAGTGCCGCAGCCGCACGATCGAGGCCGTGCACCACCGCGCCGTCTGCCAGGGGACCGAGGGCTGCCGCGATGGCAGCTTCCCACCCCGGCTCGACCGCCAGCAGGTCGGCGACGGCGCCGAGCACGGTCGGATCGGGCTGGCTCGCGGCGTGACCGACCGGGCTACCGGGGGCCGTCGCGAGGAGTGCGCCCGTGCCGTCGGGACGGGTCAGGGAGAGGGCGAGCGCATCGCGGGTGGCTCGGCGGGTGCTCACCTCCCGCTCGGCGCCCTGCAGAGCCGACAGCGCGGCGTCGAGGGCGACCCGCGCCGCAGCCGCGAGCCCTTCGGCCTGCTCGTGCTCGGCGTCGAGTGCCGCCTCCGCGTGCTCCAGGGCCGCCAGCTCCTGCTGGTCGCGCTCGGCGGCGGTCTGTGCCTGCGCCGCCCGCTCCTGAGCCGCGGCTGCGGCGGCGCCGAGCCTCGTGCCCTCGGCAGCCCCGGCAGCGAGCCGGCCGCGGGCGGTCTCGACCTGGCCCCGCAGCTGCGCGATGCCCTCGCGCCGGTCGGCTGCCGCACGCGCGGCGTGACGCGCCTCGCGCTCGTCGGCGGCCAGGCGCGCCTCGGCCTCCTGGCGTATCGCTTGGGCAGCGGCCAGGCGCCCGCGTTCCTCGTCCAGCTCGGCTCTGAGCGACGCCTCGGCTTGTGCGGCCGCCGCTGCGTCGCGCTCGAGCGCCTCCGGGTCGCGGCCGGGACGCTCGGGCTCGACCAGGCCGGCCGCTGCCGCGCGCTGTTCGGCGAGGGCCGTGACGCCGGCGAGCCGCTCGCCCAGGCGGGTCAGGGCGTGCCAGGTGTCGCGCGCGGCAGAGGCGGCAGCGACGTCCGACGACAGCCCACTCGCCTCGCGCTGCTCGTCGGCGCTCAGCAGGGCCTGCTCGGCGTCGAGCCCCGCCAGGGCGTCGCGGCGCGCGGACTCGTCGCCGGCCGCCCCCTGGTAGGTACGGCGGGACGTCACCAGATCGTCGGCCAGCAAGCGCAGCCGGGCGTCACGCAGCACCGCCTGCACCGCGCCTGCCGTGCGGGCAGCCTCGGCCTGCCTGCCAAGCGGGCCGAGCTGGCGCCGCAGCTCGACCGACAGGTCCTGCAAGCGCTCCAGGCTCGCTGCGGTCGCGTCGAGCTTGCGCAGCGCCCGCTCCTTGCGCTTGCGGTGCTTCAGGACGCCCGCGGCCTCCTCGACGAACGAGCGCCGGTCCTCGGGCCGGGCACCGAGCACCGAGTCGAGCGAGCCCTGGCCGACGAGGACGTGCAGCTCACGCCCGATGCCGCTGTCGGACAGCAGCTCCTGGACGTCGAGCAGCCGGCAGGCGGAGCCGTTGATGGCGTACTCCGACTCCCCGGAGCGGTACATCAACCGCCCGATCGTCACCTCGGCGTACTCGATGGGCAGAGCGCCGTCGGCGTTGTCGATGGTGAGGATGACCTCGGCGCGGCCGAGCGGCGGGCGCCGGGGCGAGCCGGCGAAGATGACATCCTCCATCTTCCCGCCCCGCAGCGACTTCGCGCCCTGCTCGCCGAGCACCCAGGCGATGGCGTCAACGACGTTGCTCTTGCCTGAGCCGTTGGGACCGACGACGCATGTGACGCCGGGCTCGAGTGAGAGCGTGGTCGTTCCGGCGAAGGACTTGAAGCCGCGGAGGGTGAGACTCTTGAGGTGCATCAGCACCGGACGCTAGCGGCGCAAGGGCCGCTAACCACGGAAGGGACGCCCCCGCGTGGCGAGGCGTCCCTATGAGCTGGTGGTCAGTCACACGGTTCCGCGAGTTTCGGGTGGCACCGTCGTTCGGCGGTCCCGTTGGCCCCGGTGGTCGGTGACGCCACTGGCCGTGCAGCCCCGGGCGGGGTCAGGTGAGCGCAGGCTCCTGATCAAGGGCGCGCAGGTCGTCGCTAACATCAATGCGTGAGGCAAGGGCCTCGTTGACCATCCGGGCCCGCGCGAGTTCGGCCTCCAACTCGTGGACACGCCCCCGCAACGTGCGTACCTCGGCCGCAAGACGGGTGTCCGTCGCAAGCCCGACGTGACCGAACAGGGCCTTGGCCATGACAGAAAGCCTCCACACTCGTCGTATGCACACCATCGCGCGACTGACGCTGCAGGTGGTGCCGAGGGCCAGGGGGCCGCATCAGTGCCAGTCGCATGACTGCAGCCCGTAGGGCGCGCCAGCAGCGTACGAGCGTTATCGTCGCACGTCAGACCTGGCGGAGTCAATACTCGTCCGTAGGTCCCGGACTGCCACCACCCGTGTGCGCGTCCCCGCTGCCAACGTTCCCGATGGATTCGACACGTCCTGATCGCCTTCAGCCCGGGATGTCCCTTCTGCCCACCTGAGATGATCCGGTTGTGTCGGCGAGCGACACATCTTGATCGACGCGAGGAGCATCTGCCCGATTTGCCGGCTGTCGTTGATCGGGTTGTGTCGAGGTGCCCCGCTGAGGGTCAGCGCTCGACGAAACTGTGGATGCCGCCGCGAGTGCTCGTCCACCGGTGCGTGACGCCGGCGACCCGTCCGGGTGACCCACCACCCTCGAGCCGGACGAGCAGGGCTTCGCACGCCGCCCGCGGCCCCTCGGCCACCACCTCAACGCGGCCGTCGTCGAGGTTGGCAGCACTGCCGACGAGGCCGAGTTCGAGGGCGCCGGCACGCACCCACCAGCGAAAGCCCACGCCCTGCACGTGGCCGCGAACCCATGCGGTGAGCCGCACATCCGAGCCGGGCGTGGGCTCGCCGGAGGGCGTGAGATCCTGGTGGGGTGGATCGACAGGCTCTCTCGTCATCGCCCGCTGAGGCTACGTTTCCTTTGTCTCGGCGCCGGCTCGCCGCCCCGTGCAGACGTGCGCTCGCGGCAGGACTCGTCGGCCTCGCGATCCTGCCGGCGAGCCTGCTGGTCGGCTGCGGCAACCAGGCGCGTCAGCAGTCGGGCGACCACCGACCCGAGCCCCGTGCCAGCACCGAACGCGCCAGGGTCGAGACACCGCAGCCCGCCTCACAGCTGCCTTCGGCGGGAGCGACGGTGCAGCCGCAGACCCCGCTCGGCCCCGCGGGCGGCACTGACACCTCTCAGAACCGCTGAGGGTCAGCCCCCGGCGGGAGCGCCGCCGGGGCGCAGCCGGACGTGCCTGAGCTCCCGGAGGTCGAGACCGTCCGTCGCGGCCTCGAACGGCTGGTCGTCGGCCGGAGCGTCGCGGCCGTGCAGGTGGATCACGCCCGGGCCGTACGACGGCACGAGGCGGGAGCTCAGGACTTCGCCGGGCTGCTGGTCGGCCGGACGCTGCAGGCCGCCGTCCGGCGCGGCAAGTACCTGTGGCTGCCGCTGGACTCCGGCGACGCGCTCGTGGCCCATCTGGGCATGAGCGGCCAGCTGCTGGCTCTGGCTGCCGAGGCGCCCGCCGGGCCGCACCTACGGGTGCGCGTGCGCTTTGCCGACTCCGGCCCGGAGCTGCGCTTCGTCGACCAGCGGACCTTCGGTGGCCTGGCGGTGCAGGAGCTGGTGAGGGACCCAGCAGTACGAGGGGAAACAGCAGTACGAGGGAATACAGCAGTCGGGGTGGGCGCAGCGCTGGTCCCGCGCGGCGTCGCCCACATCGCCCCCGACCCGCTGGAGCCGGCCTTCGACGATGCCGCCTTCGCTGCCGCCCTGCGCAAGCGGCGGACCGGCGTGAAGCGAGCGCTGCTCGACCAGACCCTGATCAGCGGAATCGGCAACATCTATGCCGACGAGGCGCTGTGGCGCGCCCGGCTGCACTGGGCCCGGCCGACCGAGGCGCTGCGCCCCATCGACGTCCGACGGTTGCTGCAGGGCGTCCGCGAGGTGCTGGCCGATGCCATCGAGGCCGGCGGCACGTCGTTCGACGCGCTGTACGTCAACGTCAACGGCGAGTCCGGCTGGTTCGACCGCTCCCTCGACGCCTACGGCCAGGAGGGTCGGCCCTGCCGGCGCTGCGGCACGCCCATCCGCCGCGACAGGTGGATGAACCGATCGGCCTACTCGTGCTCGAAGTGTCAGCCCCGACCGCGCTCACTCGGGCTCTGACGCAAGCTCCGGCTCCGACGCAGGCTCCGGCTCCGGGCCGGCCGCCGGCGCGCGCGCCGACAGGGCCTCGTAGGCTGCCGCGGCCGCTGCCTGCTCAGCCTCCTTCTTGCTGCCGCCCGAGCCGTCACCGAGAGCCTCGCCGCCGAGGAGTGCGCTTGCCGAGAACACCTTGGCGTGATCAGGGCCATGCTGGGTGACGGCGTACTCGGGTGGGCCGAGCAACCGAGCCGCTGCCAGCTCCTGCAGTGCGGTCTTGTGGTCGCGGCCGTGTCCCTCCGGCGTCTGGCGGTCGAGCAGCGGTCCGATCAGGTCGAGGACGAGCCGCGTGGCGACGTCGATTCCGGCGGACAGGTAAGCCGCTCCGATGACGGCCTCGAGCGTGTCGGCGAGGATGCTGGGCTTGTCGCGGCCACCGGTCGACTCCTCGCCGCGGCCGAGCAGCAGCCAGCCCCCGAGGCCGACGCTGCCTGCATCGGTGCCGGTGCTGATGCCGGTGCCGAGGACGCCGTCGGAGCCGTAGGAGCCGTCCGAGCCAATGCCGCGTGCAACGTCTGCGAGCGCACGCATGTTGACCACCGAAGCGCGGAGCTTCGCCAGCTGTCCCTCGGGATTGTCCGGGTACCGCCGGTAGAGCGCGTCGGTCACGACGAGCCCGAGCACCGCGTCGCCGAGGAACTCCAGCCGCTCGTTGGTCGGCAGGCCGCCGTTCTCGTAGGCGTACGAGCGGTGCGTCAGTGCGAGGGTGACCAAATCCACGTCGAGCGGGACGGCCAGGGCTGCGACGAGCTCGCCCGCCGGCCGCGCGGCGAGCCTGGACCTGGCACGCGCTCTCACAGCCGGGAAAGTGTCAGGTCGACGGCGTCGCCGACCGTTGTCAGCCGTCCGATCTCGTCGTCCTCGAGGTGGATCGAGCGGCCGGCGTCGCGCAGCCCGGCCTCCACCACCTCGACCACCTCGATCAGCGCCAGCGAGTCGGCGCGAAGGTCATCGACCAGCCGGGTCTCACGCGTGAGCGTGCCACCGTCGACCTCGAGGACGAGGGTCACCGCGTGCCGAACGAGCGCGAGTACCTGCTCGTCGTCGATGCTCGTGGTCAGCACGCGTCCGAAGTCACCAGCTCGTGGGTGGGGTCGATGCGCCGGGTGCAAGCTCTATACGTCGACGACCTGGCGGTCGCCGTACCGGCCGCAGGTGGGGCACACGGTGTGCGGGCGAGTGACGTGCCCCCGGGGGCACGTCGACAGCGACGGCGCCGCCGCCTTCCACTGCGAACGGCGCGCATGGGTGTTGGCACGCGAGGTGCGGCGCTTCGGGACGGCCACGTCAGCTCTCTTTCTCAGGTGCGGGTGGTGAGGTCTGCAGGGCTGCGAGCGCCGCCCATCGTGGGTCGACCTGCTCGTGCCCGTGGTCGGCCGGCAGGTCGTCGAGGCGCTCGCCGCACTGGGGGCACAGGCCCCGGCAGTTCTCGTCGCACAGCGGAGTCATCGGCAGTGCCAGCACGACGGCGTCACGCAGCACCGGCTCGAGGTCGAGCAGCTCGTCGACGAGCACCAGCTCGTCGTCATCGTCGCCGCCGGCTTGCTGCTGCACACGCGTGACGGCCTCGGGGTAGGCGTACAGCTCCTGCAGGTCGACGACCAACTCACCAGTCACGGGTTCCAGGCACCGGCCGCACTCCCCTGAGGTGTGCAACGCCGCGGTGCCGGTGACGAGCACGCCCTCGACGACGGACTCCAGACGGAGCTCGAGCGCGACGTCACTGCGCGTCGGGATGGCAATGACGGGCGTGCCGAGGTCGGGCGGGGCAGGAACGGTGGCATGGACACGGCGCATGGACCCGGGCCGGCGGCCGAGCTCGTGGGTGTCGAGCACGAGGGGCTGGCGAGGGTCGAGGCGCGGGGCTGCTGAGCGTGTCTTCATAACGGGAACGCGCGCACGGGAAGCGGGCATGGATCAGCCTACCCGTCTAGCGACGGCGTGCCGGGGATGTCGGACCGCGGAGCCCGACTGCCTCAGCTCAGGAGCGGCTGACCGCCGGCTCGGACTGTTCCTGCTCGCCCGGCTGGCCGTTCTGATCCGGCCCGTCGGTCAGGTCGACCACCTGCTCGGCGCCACCCGGGCTCTGGTGCTCCCCCGCGTACCGCTCCTGCTCCTGGCCCTCCCCGTACCGCTGGTGCTCCTGCTCCTGGCCCTCCCCGTACTGCTGGTGCTCCTGCTCCTGGCCCTCCCCGTACTGCTGGCGCTCCTGCCCCGAACGGATGCGCTCGCGTCCGGTCGTGACGGTGTCCAGCGTTCCGGTCAGCAGGGCCTGGATTCGCGCCAGCAGGGTGTCGACGTACGCCTCGGTCTCGAGGCGCATCCGGCTCGACTCGTTACGGGCGTAGTCGAGCACGTCCTGGGCCTCCTGCTCGGCCCGGGCGAGGACCTCGTGCTCGTTGACCAGGCGCTGGCACTGCTCGTGCGCGGCCGCGAGCAACCGGCGGCCTTCCGCCTTCGCGCCCTCGATGAGCTGCTCGCGGTCGCGCAGCACCTGCCGGGCCTCGGACATCTCCCCCGGCAGCAGCTCGCGCAGCTCCTCCAGTGCCCCCAGCAGCTCCTGGCGCGACACCACGGCCTGGTGGGCGGCGAGGGCCCTGCTCCTGGCCTGCTCGACCATCGCGACGATCTCGTCGAGCTTGCCCTGCACGTCAGCCATGGGTCAGGCTAACCCTGGGGCCGGGCGCGTTCCTACCCCGTGGCGTGCGCTACTGCTTGATGCGGTCGCGCAGCTGTTCCATCACCAGCGGCGGGACGAGGTGGGAGACGTCGCCGCCCCACGTTGCTACCTCCTTGACCAAGCTCGAAGACAGGAACGAGTACGTGGGGTTCGTGCTCATGAACAGGGTCTCGACGCCCGCGAGCGAGTGGTTCATCTGCGCCATCTGCAGCTCGTAGTCGAAGTCGCTGACCGCCCGCAGGCCCTTCACGATCGTCGGGATGTCGTGGGTGCGGCAGAAGTCGACGAGCAGCCCCCGGAAGGAGTCGATGACGATGTTGCCGTACACCGCGGTCGTCTTCGTCAGCTGCTCGATGCGCTCGTCGATCGCGAACAGCCCGGACTTGCTCTTGTTGACGAGCACCGCCACGACGACCTCGTCGTACAGCTTCGACGCACGGCCGATGATGTCGAGGTGACCGTTGGTGACCGGGTCGAACGAGCCCGGGCAGACTGCTCGCCGCAACATCGGCCGGCTCATGATCGGCGACCGTACCAGAGGGTGCTGTCGCCGTAACGACGGCTCCGCTCGCACGCTATCTCCGGCGGCCACGGTGGCTCACCGTCACGAGTTGCGCGCTCGACGACGACCCGACCGGCGGCCCACCGACCGACCTGTGCGAGCACCGGCGCCAGCGCCAGGGCATACGGAGGGTCGAGGAACACGACGTCGTACGGCCCGTCCGGCGGCGGGTCGGCCAGCAGGCGCTCGACGCCCATCGCGCGAACGTGAGCACCTGGCAGGCCCAGCGCCGCCACGTTGGCCCGCAGCACCTGGACCGCCCGGGCGTCGCGCTCGACGAGCATGGCCTCGGCCGCCCCGCGCGAGAGCGCTTCGAGCCCGACCGCGCCCGTCCCGGCATAGAGGTCGAGCACCCGCAGGCCCTCCAGGTCGCCGAGGGAGGAGAACAGCGCCTCCCGCACCCGCTCGGCTGTCGGCCGGGTCGCCCGCCCAGGCGGCACCCGCAGCCGGCGGCCCCCTGCGACCCCCGCGACGACCCGGGTCACGCCTTCTCCAGGTAGGCCGCCCGCTGCTCGTCCAGCCGCTCGGCCAGCAGCGCGGCGAGCTCGGGGCTGCCGGCGAGGGTCGGATCCTCGCTGACGAGGGTGGTCGCCTCCTCGCGCGCCTCGAGCAGCAGCGCCTCGTCGCGCAGCAGGTCCAGCAGGCGCAGCGATCGGCGCCTGCCCGACTGCGCGGTGCCGAGGACATCTCCCTCACGGCGCTCGCGCAGGTCGAGGCGGGCGAGCTCGGCGCCGTCGAGCGTGGCGGCCACCTGCTCGACGCGCTGGTGGGCGGGGGTGCCGGGCGGTGCACCGGTGTGCAGCAGGCACCAGCCCGGCGCTGAGCCGCGGCCGACGCGGCCGCGCAGCTGGTGCAGCTGGGAGACGCCGAAGCGGTCGGCGTCGAGCACGACCATGACGGTGGCGTTGGGGACGTCGACGCCGACCTCGACCATGGTGGTCGCGACGAGGACGTCGATCTCGCCGCGGGAGAAGGCGGTCATCACCCGGTCCTTCTCGTCTGCCGGGAGCCGGCCGTGCAGCGCCGCCACCCGCAGGCCGGCGAGCTCGCCGGGGACGAGCTCGGGCAGCACCTCGAGCACGGCGAGGGGCAGGCGGCCCTCGTCCGGGCCGCTCGCGAGCGGCAGCTGGCCCGGGTCGCCAGCCACGTTTTCAGGGTCACCAGCGCCGGTGTCCGGGCCGGCACCACCTGCTTCGCCGCCGATGCGCGGGCAGACGACGAACGCCTGGTGGCCGGCCGTGACCTCGTCGCGGACCCGCCCCCAGACCCGGTGCATCCACTGCGGCGGGGCGATGTGGCTGCTGATTGGCGAACGGCCGGCCGGCAGCTCGGTCAGCATCGACGTGTCGAGGTCGCCGAAGACCGTCATGGCCACGGTGCGCGGGATGGGCGTGGCCGTCATCACCAGCAGGTGCGGGGCGGTGCCCGCCCGGACGCGCAGGGTGTCGCGCTGCTCCACCCCGAAGCGGTGCTGCTCGTCGACGACCACGAGGCCCAGGTCGTCGAACGTCACCCCCTCGGACAGCAGCGCGTGCGTGCCGACCACGATCCCCGCGCTGCCGTCGGCGATCTGCGCGAGCGCGGCCCTGCGCTGGGCGGCCGGCAGCGAGCCGGTCAGCAGGGTCACGCGGGTGGCCCGGTCGGCGGCGCCGAGCTCCCCGGCAATGCCGAGCGGGCCGAGCAGCTCGCGCAGGCTGCGGGCGTGCTGGACGGCGAGCACCTCGGTCGGGGCGAGCAGCGCCGCTTGGCCGCCGGTGTCGACGACGGCGAGCATCGCCCGCAGGGCAACGACGGTCTTGCCGCTGCCCACCTCGCCCTGCAGCAGGCGGTGCATCGGGTGCGGTCGGGCGAGGTCGCCGGCCAGCTGCTCGCCCACGACTCGCTGGCCCTCGGTCAGGGTGAAGGGCAGCGCGGCGTCGAACGCTGTGAGCAGGCCGTCCTGCGGCGGGATGCGGGGGGTACCCGGCGTCTGCTCCGCGGCCGCCCGGCGCTGGGCCAGGGCGAGCTGCACGACGAGCGCCTCGTCCCAGGTCAGCCGCTTCCTACCGGCCCTGACATCGCCGTGCGTCTCGGGCCGGTGCACCCGCTCGTAGGCCTCGTGCTGAGTGCACAGCCGGCGCCGCTGCCGAAGCGGCGGCGGGAAGGGGTCGGCCAGCTCGCCGAGGGTGTCGAGCACGGTGCGCACCGACTGCCCGATCTTCCATGACGGCATCTTGGCCGTCGACGGGTAGATCGGCAGGATGGCGCCGGCGAAGCTCTCGTCGGCGGCCAGCTGGACCTCGGGGTTGGTCAGCTGCAGCCGGCCGCGGAAGGCGTCGACCTTGCCGGCGAAGAACGCGGACGACCCGACGACGAGGTCGCGCTCGCGCCAGGGCTGGTTGAAGAAGGTGAGGCGTAGCTCGCTGGTGCCGTCGGTGACGACGACCTCGATCATGCTGCGCCGACCCCGCATCGGGCGCTTGGCGACCCGCCCCACCCGGGCCTGGACCGTCACCTGCTCCCCGACCGCCAGCTGGGAGAGGTCGGTCAGCTCGCCGCGGTCGGCGTAGCGGCGCGGCAGGTGGTCGAGCAGGTCACCGGCGGTGTGCAGGTCGAGCTGGTCGGCGAGGACGGCGGCCGTCCGGCCGCCGAGCAGGTCGCGCAGCCGCTTGTGACGAGGGTCGCCGAGCGCCGCCTCGGCGTCGTCCGGCACCGTCATCCCCTCCTGTCGCGCATCCGATGGCGTGCAAGCTCATCCGTCGGCGTGCCACTGCCGAGTCTGGCACGACCTCCCGACGGCTGCGTGCGTCGTGCACACCCGTCTCGCCGTAGGGACATCGCCGAGCCGGGCTCGCGATACAGGCACCCCGGCGGAAGCCCTCGCGGCGGCGGATGGCAGGGTGAGGACGTGGACCAGGACTTCGCCGGACGTGTCGCGCTGCTTACCGGAGCCACCCGTGGTATTGGGCTCGGGATCGCTCAGGAGCTCGTCAACCGCGGGGCCTCGGTCGTCATCACCGCCCGCAAGCCCGATGACCTCGAGCAGGCCGTCGCCGAGCTCGACCCCGACGGCACCGGGCGCGCAGTCTCCTCGCGTGGCAGCGCCGACGACCAGGAGCACCAGGCCGCGGCGGTGGCGCTCGCCCTGGATCGCTTCGGCCGGCTCGACCACCTCGTCAACAACGCCGCCATCAACCCGCAGTACGGCGCGCTGATGGACGCCGACCTGTCTGCGGTGCGCAAGATCCTCGACGTCAACGTCACCGCTACCCTCGCCTGGACGCAGCTGGCGTGGCGGGCGTGGCTGCGCGACAACGGCGGCAGCGTGCTCAATGTCGCGAGCGTCGGCGGGATCCGCGCGGGCTCCCCCATCGGCGCCTACAACACAAGCAAGGCGGCGCTGATCCACCTCACCCGGCAGCTCGGCGTCGAGCTCGGCCCGACGGTGCGGGTCAACGCGATCGCGCCCGCAGTCGTCAAGACCACGTTCGCCCGCGCCCTGTACGAGGGGCGCGAGGACGAGGTGGCCGCCGCCTACCCGCTGAAGCGCCTGGGCGTTCCGACCGATACCGCCAAGGCCGGCGCCTTCCTGCTGTCCGACGACGCCTCGTGGATCACCGGCGAGACGCTCGTCGTCGACGGGGGCGTCACGCTGGGCGGGTAGCGCGCCTGCTCACCACCCGCGTCGGCCCACGCGGGGGTCCGGTAACCTGAAGTGCTGCCGGGCCATCGGTCCCGCGATCTCGACCAGCAACGCTTGCTTGTGTCAACAGCAGGCCCCCGACCAGCAAATGGAGAAGCGCGTGTCCTCGGTGTGCGACGTCTGCAACAAGGGACCCGGCTTCGGCATGTCGGTCTCGCACTCCCACCGGCGCACCCGCCGGCAGTGGAAGCCCAACATCCAGACGGTGCACGCCATCGTCGGCAAGACCCCTAAGCGCCTCAACGTCTGCACCTCCTGCCTGAAGGCCGGCAAGGTCACTCGCGGCTGAGATCGCCGCAGCCTGTCGATCACGCAGGCGGCTCGGGCCTGTTGAGCATCGTCAGCACCGCGTGGGGTTGGGCGCCGGCCCCGTCTCGTCTTCGGTAGACACGTCGCACGACCTTGCCTGGAAGAGGGGGGTCGTGCTGCGGGTAGGTGGGTCGGCATGAAGATTTACGCCGATGCCCCGGTCCGGCGGGGCCGCCAGCTACTCACCGACGGCGTGGTCGTGCTCTGGGTGGTGCTGTGGGTCCAACTGGGTCGCGTCGTGTTCCACGCCGTCGATGCGCTCGCCGCCCCCGGCCGTGCTCTGCAGAGCGCGGGCGGCGGCTTGTCGCGCTCGCTCGGGGATGCTGCCGGCCGGGCCCGCGAGCTGCCCCTCGTCGGCTCGCCTCTGGCCGGGCCGCTGAGCGCGGCTGCGCGAGCGGCTGACGACGTCGCCGGCGCAGGGGCGGCTCAGCAGACCGCAGTGGCCCACCTCGCGCTCGTCCTCGGGCTCGTCGTCGCACTTCTGCCGATCGCGCTCATGCTGCTGCGCTGGCTGCCGCAGCGGGTCAGCTGGGTGCGCACCGCTACCGCCGCTGCCAGATCCCGAGACCACCTGGATGAGGACCTGCTGGCGCTACGGGCCCTTGCCCACCGCCCGCTATGGGAGCTGCAGCGGATCGACCCGCGCCCGGGGGCCGCATACGCCGGTGGAGACCGGACCGTTGTTGCCCGCCTCGCCCGACTCGAGCTCGACGCGCTCGGCCTGCACGCCCGCGGCACGTGACGGCGCCAGCAGGCGCGAAGGCGACGAGTAGGACCGACGACCGTCCGGTGCATCAGCCCGGTTTCGTACGCTGCGTCCGATCGGCGGTGGCGCACCGACCACAGACGCCTGAACCGGCACGAGAGGCGTCTGTGCAGACCCGGTCGGTCACCGCGTGGTTGACGCGGTCCGTTCTCCTGCTAGCCATGGCCGCCGGGGTAGTGGCGTGCAGCGGGAATGAGACCGTCCGGTCGACGAGCACGTCGACGGCGGCCTCTGGCGCCCCTGCAGCCCCTGCCGCCCCTGCAGCCCCGACGGCCCCTGAAGCCGCTGCCGCTGCACGGGCGTCGGCGGGTTGTCAGGGCCTCGCCGTCGCGGCGGGACGGACGACGCAGAACTTCAACGCCGCCGGCCGCTTCGGGTTCTTCATCCAGGAGGTGCCGGCCTCGTACACCGGCAAAGCGCCCGTCCCACTGATCGTCGACCTGCACGGCTACGCCGAGCCGGCCGATCTCCAGGCCAGGTTGAGTGGCCTTGGCTCGCTCGGAGCCACCCAAGGCTTCGTCACGGTCACCCCGCAGCTCAACGGTCCGGTACCGAGCTGGGTGCCAGACGTCGGTGGTCAGGACGTCGCCTACATCGGCGCGCTGCTGGACCGGCTCGAACGGACCCTGTGCTTGGACCAGCGGCGGGTCTACGTCACCGGCTACTCGAACGGGGCGATGCTGGTGTCCGCGCTCATGTGCGCTGACGCCGACCGGTTCGCGGCAGCAGCACCGGTGGCCGGGCTGCGGGAGATCCCCGGGTGCCGGCCGTCCCGCCCCGTGCCGGTGGTGACGTTCCACGGCACGCAGGACTCGTATGTGCCGTACGACGGGAGCTCCAGCCGGTCCGCGGCCCAGCTGCCGGCGCCCGACGGGTCACATCGGACGCTCGCCGACGTCAAGAACGAGAACGCTCCCGGCGCGGCTATCACCCGGAGCGTGCTGAATGGCGGTTCAGCCGTGCCGGACATCCTCGCGAGCTGGGCAGCCCGGGAACGCTGCCGCGCGGGCGCCCCGGCCCAGAGCCGCATAGGCCCGGACGTCACTATCCTGCGCTATGACTGCCCCGCGGGCAGCGCGGTCGAGCTCTACCGCGTCACGGGCGGCGGCCACGCGTGGCCGGGTAGCCCCGGTTCTGCTGCGCTGGCTGCAGCCGTGGGCCGGACTACCTTCACCGTCAACGCCGATGCCGTCATGTGGGCCTTCTTCCGGGCTCACCCGCTGCCAGCGGCCGGCTGACTCCACATGCTCGGCTCGGCGCGACGCCATCGCCAGGCGTGGTCGACCGGACCGATGCCCCGCCCGAGCGGGAAGCCGGCGGCGATCGCCCCGGTGACGTAGTCCTTCGCCTGCTGCGCAGCTGCGGGCACGTTCAGCCCTGACGCGAGCCCGGCGGCGATGGCGGAGGCCAGGGTGCATCCCGTGCCGTGGGTGTGCCTGTTGTCGTGGCGGGCGCCGGTGAGCCAGTGCGATGCGTGACCGTCGGTCAGCAGGTCGACGGCGTCGCCCGGCAGGTGCCCGCCCTTGACGAGGACCCACCGCGGGCCCATCGCGAGCAGCGTGTCGGCTGCCTTCGGCAGGTCGTCGGTGCTCGTCACCTCGATGCCGGTCAGCAGCCGTGCCTCATCGGTGTTCGGAGTGAGGACGGTGGCGAGCGGCAGGAGCACATCTCGCACGACAGCAACGGCCTCGTCCGCCAGCAGCGTGTCACCGTGCTTGCTCACCGCGACGGGGTCGACGACGAGGGGGGCGCCCAGCTCACGCAGCTCGTCGGCCACCGCCTTCACCAGTTCGGGTGAGGAGAGCATGCCGGTCTTCACGGCATCGGCGCCGATGTCGTCGAGCACCGCCCGGATCTGCGCGCGGACGGCCTCGACCGGCAGGTCCCAGACGCCGTGCACGCCGACGCTGTTCTGCGCGGTCACTGCGGTCACGGCGCTCATCCCGTGCACGCCCAGCGCGAGCATCGCCTTGAGGTCGGCCTGCACCCCGGCGCCCCCGCCGGAGTCCGAGCCGGCGACCGTCAGCACGCGAGGCGGGGGGTTGGTCATCGTCCGACCGTAATCAACGCCAGCCGATGCCCGGTCAGCCGAAGTGATCGAAACCGCCAGTGAGGGGGGAGCCGGTGGGGTCGACGACGGCCCCCGGCGTGAGCCCGGTCCCCGCTTCCAGCACCCGCCCGATGACGACGGCACCTGCCTCGCACGCATCGCTCACCGCGGCGGCCGGGACGGTGGCCAGCAGCGCGTGGTCCTCGCCGCCGCCGAGTACCCACCCGCGGGGGTCGCTGCCGGGAAGGGTGGCGACGGCACGCCACTCGTCGTTCGCCGCCTGCTGCTCCGCGGCGGCCGGGTCCAGCTCGATGGCGACACCGGATGCCGACGCGAGCGAGGCGGCATCGACGACGAGCCCGTCGCTGACGTCGCACATCGCGGTCGCGCCGAGGCGGGCGAGCTCGACGCCCGCCCCGAGTGGGGGCTCGGGCCGGCGGTGCGCCCCCAGCAACCCGCTCCACCGGGCCTTCTGCTCCGGCGACGCGACTCGGCCAGCGCGCAGCAGCCACAGTCCGGCGGCCGATCGGCCGACGGCGCCGGCGAGGACGACGGCGTCACCCGGTTGCGCGCCGGACCGCAGGACGGGCGCACGGCCCTCGAGGTCCCCGAGGGCGGTGACCGCCAGGACCACCTGGTCGGCGCGCACCAGGTCGCCGCCGACGACGGCAGCCCCGGCCGCGGCGCACGCCTCGCGCAGCCCGTCAGCGATGCCCAGTGCCACTCGGACGGGCAGCTCGGGCGGGGCGGCGAGCCCGACGAGCAGCGCGGTTGGCCTCGCTCCCATCGCGGCGATGTCGGCGAGGTTCTGGACGGCGGCCTTGGCTCCGACATCGGTCGGCGAGGACCAGTCGAAGCGGAAGTGCACGCCCTGGACCAGCAGGTCCGTCGTTGCCACCACCTCGGCGCTGGGCACGGGGACGACGGCCGCGTCATCCCCGGGGCCGGCTGGTGTCGGCGGCGCGGCAAGGCGGCCGACGACGCGGCGGATGACCTCCTGCTCGCCGAGGTCGCCAAGGACCAGCTCAGGTGCTCGTTCGGTTGGAGGGCCGGTCACGCGGTGTCACATGCTCCACATGCTGCCGGGCAACCCCACGGGAGAACTGGCGCCCAGGGCGGTGCGGTAGCGTGCGCTCCGCAATCGAGCAAAGGAGCTTGCGTGGTTCACGCCTACATCCTCATCCAGACCGAGGTGGGCAAGGCTGCCCCGGTGGCTGCTGCCATCGCCGGCATGCCCGGTATCACGCAGTCGGAGGACGTCACCGGCCCCTACGACGTCATCGTCCGTGCCGAGGCGCGTGACGTCGAGGAGCTGGGCCGCCAGATCATCGCGCGCATCCAGGGCGTGGAGGGCATCACCAGGACGCTGACCTGCTCCGTCGTGCACATCTGACGTCACCATCGGGCTTGCGGCGGCCCCGGAGCGGCACACCCGCCCTATCTGCCGGGCTGTTGGCTTCGGCTGCGCTGCTGGGCGCCTGTTCCCGCTCCACTCCTGATGTCGCCGTGGCCGCGCCGACCCCGGCTGCCAGCGACCGAGCTGGGTGCGGCCGCCTGGTCGCTGCCCTCCCCCGCTCGCTCGGGCCGCGCCTCGACCCTCGGGTGGTGCAGCCGTCAACGGGCTACACGCGGGCCTGGGGGCGGCCGGCGGTCGTACTGCGCTGCGGCGTGGGCTACCCGGCGGGCTACCTGCCGACCTCGACCGTCGACGAGGTCGACGGGGTGAGCTGGTTCGCCACCCAGGAGCAGGGCGACGTGGTCTTCACGGCAGTGACCCGGCGTCCGCGCGTGTCGGTGGCGGTGCCGCGCAGCTACGGCCAGGCGTTCGACATCCTCATCTCGTTGAGCGCGCCGGTGCGGGCCACGACGGCGGCCACCGTCCGCTGAACCCCTCGGCAGTAGCTCAGGTGCGGCGGCCGCGCTCCAGGGCCAACTGGACGAGCCGCTCCACCAGCTCGGGGTAGTCGACGCCCGATGCGGCCCACATCCGCGGGAACATCGACACCGGCGTGAACCCGGGCATCGTGTTGACCTCGTTGACGATGACGCTGTCATCGGGCTGGACGAAGAAGTCGACCCGGGCCAGCCCCGCGCAGTCGAGTGCCTCGAAGGCCGCGACGGCCAGGCGCTGCACCTCGGCGGTGACGCCCGTGGGCAAGTCGGCCGGGACGTCGAAGGACGTGGCGTCGGTCAGGTACTTGGCAGCGAAGTCGTAGAACTCGTAGCCGTCGGCGAGGTGGATCTCCGCGGGCACCGAGGCGTGCGGCGTCCCGCCGCCGAGCTGGCCGAGCACGCCGCACTCCACCTCCCGCCCGCTGATCCCCTGCTCGATGATGACCTTGGCGTCGTGCTGCCGGGCGAGCGCGAGCGCGGCGTCGAGCTCGGACCAGTCCTGCACCCGGCTGATACCCACGCTGCTGCCGCCCCGCGCGGGCTTGACGAACACCGGCAGGCGCAGCTCGTCGCGTACCGCCGGTGGCAGGCAGGCGCCAGGCAGGAGCGTGGCGTACGGGCCGACCGGCAGGCCGGCCGCGCGCAGCATCGCCTTCATGTGCGACTTGTCCATCGCCGCTGCCGACGCGAACACCCCCGAGCCGACGTAAGGGATGCCGGCCATCTCCAGCAGTCCCTGCACGGTGCCGTCCTCGCCGAGCGGACCGTGCAGCACGGGAAAGACGACGTCGATCGAGGCCAGCGTTGGCGTCTCGTGACCCCTGCCGGGCAGCTGCGCCGGCAGCGTCGGGTCGGCGGGCAGCACGAGCACGGTGCCGCTGCGGACCTCGGGCAGGGTGGTCCCCTCGATCGCCAGCTGCTGGTCGTCGCCCGGCAGCACCCAGCGCCCCTCGCGGGTGATGCCGATGGGCACGACGTCGTACCGCTCGGCGTCCAGCGCCTGCAGCACGCTGCCCGCGGACACGCACGAGATAGCGTGCTCGCTGCTCATCCCGCCGAACAGGACGGCGACCCGCAGGCGCGAGGAGGGCCGGGGGGGCTCCGAGGGCATTCACCGACCCTAGAGGTCCCGGCGCCCCGACGGGCAGCGCGACGTGGCCGGCGCGGCGGCCCGTCAACCCGGCAGGCGGGCCGCGTCAGCTCGCGCGAACCGCCACGGCAAGCGCCTGCTGGAGGTCGGCCAGCAGGTCCGGGGCGTCCTCGAGGCCGACGGGGATGCGCACCCCGCCCGGGCAGATCCCGGCCCGGGCCAGGCCTTCGTCGTCGAGCTGGCGGTGCGAGGTCGACGCCGGGTGCGATGCGAGGGTGTGCACGCCGCCGAGGGAGGTCGCCTGCGGGATGAGGCGCAGCGCGTCGAGCATCGCCAGCCCCGCCGCCCGGCCGCCGCGGGGCGTCACGGTGAGGACGGCGCCGTAGCGACCCTCGTCACAGAGCCGGTGCGCCAGCGCATGGGCCTGGTGACCGGGCAGGCAGGGATGGTCGACCTGCTCCACCCGGTCGTCTGCGGCGAGCGCGGCGGCGAGCGCGGAGGCCGTGGCACATGCCCGGCCGACCCGCAGGTCGAGCGTGGCCAGCCCGCGGTGCAGCAGGTAGGCCTCGTCCGGGGCGAGCACGCCTCCGAGGTCGATGCGGGCGGCCCGGATCCGTGCCATCAGCTCGCCGGCGTCCGCACCGCCGACCACCACTCCCCCGGTGGCGTCCGAATGGCCGCCGAGGTACTTGGTCGCGCTGTGCACGACGAGGTCGACGCCGTGCTCGAGCGGGCGCAGCATCGCCGGCGAGGTGAACGTGGAGTCGACCGCGAACGGCACCCCCGCCCCCCGGCACACCGCCGTCACGCCGGGAAGGTCGGCCATCCGCATCGACGGGTTCGCCATCGTCTCGGCCCATACCAGTCGGGTGCGCGGCGAGAGGGCGGACTGCACGCTGGCAGGGTCGGCGAGGTCGGCCCACACCACCACGATGCCGAGCCGGGCCAGCATCCCGGTCAGCAGCGAGGCCGTGTTGCCATACAGGCTGTGCGGCGCGACGACCTCGTCGCCGGCGGACAGCAGCGCCAGCATCGTGGACGAGATGGCCGCCATCCCGCTGCCGAACGGCTGGGCGAAGGCGCCGCCCTCCAGGCCCATGACGGCGGCGGCGAAGGCGTCGGACGTCGGGCTGTCGACCCGCGAGTAGGAGTAGCCCTTCCGGGCGCCGGAGAGCAGGTCCGCGAGGTGTGCGGCGTTCTCGACCTCCCACGTGGTGGCGTGGAACACCGGCGGGACGGGCGAGCGCTCGGCGGGCAGCGCCGCCAGCGGGGTGGTCAGAGCACGGGTACGCGGCGAAGGCACCCCCTTAGGGTGCCCCCTGCGGCCAGCGGCGGCGCGAGCGCGTTTACTCGCCGCGCAGGCCGGTTACTCCGCGCCGGTGTCGCGGCTCATCACCCGGGTCATCGCCTCGCGCGGGGACACCCCCTCGTGCATGACGAGCACGACGTGCTCCACGATCGACATCCCGATGCCGTGCGCCGCGGCGAGCTGCAGGATCGGCTGGCACGACGTCACGCCCTCGGCGACCTGGCCGTGCTCGTGCACCACCTCGGCCAGGCTGGCCCCGCGCCCGAGCGCCTCCCCCAGCGACCGGTTGCGCGACAGCGGCGAGGAGCAGGTGGCGACGAGGTCGCCGAGGCCGGCCAGCCCCGCGAAGGTCATCGGGTCGGCGCCCAGCGCGACGCCGAGCCGGGCGGTCTGCGCCAGCCCCGCGTGATGATGGACGCCCGGGTGTTGTCGCCGAACCCCATCCCCTCGGCCATGCCGCAGGCGATCGCGATGACGTTCTTGACGGCGCCTCCGAGCTCGCAGCCGACGACGTCGCGGTTGGTGTAGGGGCGCAGGTAGGGCGTACGGGTAGCGGCCTGCAGCCGGCGGGCGACGGCCTCGTCGGTGCAGCTCACCACGGTGGCGGCCGGTTGCTCGGCGGCGATCTCGCGCGCCAGGTTCGGGCCGCTCACCACCGCGACCCGCTCTCCAGTCACGCCCGCGACCTGGCAGACGACCTCGCTCATCCGCAGCATCGTGCCGAGCTCGACCCCCTTCAGCAGGCTCACGTACACCGCCGCCGGGTCGACGTGCGGCACCCACGGCTGCAAGTTGGCGCGCAGCATCTGGGACGGGACGGCGATGACGACGAAGCCGGCACCCGCGAGCGCCGCCGGCGCGTCGGCCGTCACGTGGACGGACGCGGGCAGCCGCACGCCCGGCAGGTACTGCGGGTTGCACCGGTCGCGGCGCAGCGAGTGCGCGAGCTCGGGGCGGCGCGCCCACAGCCGCACGTCGCAGCCCGCATCGGCCAGGATCTTGGCGAAGGTGGTGCCCCACGAGCCGGCGCCCATGACTGCTGCGACTGCGGGCGGCCCGCCACCGACCAGGCCTGCGGCGGTCGGCCCCGAGGCCTCGAGATCGGGTCCTGGGCGGCTCACCTGAACACCCTCTCGCGTGACAAAGCGCTGGTCGAGCGGGGGTACGTTCGGCGGGTGCCAGGCCGACGCTCCCCGTGCGGCCGGCCGGTTCACATCGCTTCAAGACACCGGGCGCGTACCGGGCTCGGTGTCGGCTCGGCCGGGCTCCTGACCGTCGTGCTGCTCGGGTGCGGCGGTGGTGGTGGTGATCGGCCCGCGGTTACGGCTCAGCCGATCGCCGCCGGCAGGTCGTCCATCCCCAGCCCGTCGCCCGCGCCCGATCCTGCCGCCCGTGGGCCCTGGTCGGTGGGCGGCCGAACCCTGTCGGTGCCGGGGCGTCCGGGTGCTCCCGCGCTCACGGCCGACGTCTGGTACCCCACGGCTGCCAGCAGCGGGGCGAAGGCTGCCTACGGGCTCGCCGGCGTGTCCTACCGGTCCGACACCGCCTACGACGCCACCCCGCCGATCGCGGGCCGCCGCTTCCCCCTGGTCGTGTTCTCGCACGGGTATGGCGGCATCCGCTTCCAGTCCAGCTTCCTCACCGAGCTCCTGGCCAGCCACGGCTTCGTCGTCGCGGCGGCCGACCATCCCGGCAGCACGGTCGTTGACGAGGCGCTCGGCACCGCCGACAACCTGGACGTCGCCGCGTCGCACCGCCCGGCCGACCTGGAGGCGCTGGCCAAGGGGGTCGAGCACGACCCGGCCACTGCCGCGACGATCGACCCGGCGAAGGTGGCGGTCGTCGGGCACAGCCTGGGCGGCACGGCGGCGCTCGCTGTCGGCGGCCACGTCGCGGGAACTGGCACGGCGCTAGCTCACCCGTCGGCCGTCGTCGCGCTCGCGCCCGCGAGCGAGGTGCTGAGCGACGATGCGCTGCGCGCCGACACCGTCCCGACGCTGCTGATGGTCGGCACGCAGGACGTGCTGACGCCGCCGGACCTGTCCGTCAAGCGGCCGCTTGCCCTGGTGCCCGGGCGCCCGCTCGCGTCCGTGCTGCTCGACCGCGCCACCCACTACAGCTTCACCGACCTGTGCCGGTTCGCGCAGGTGCTGCGTGCGAGCAGCCTGCCCGCCGCGCTGACCCAGCAGGTCACGGTGAACGAGGGCCCGACGTGCGGCCCGACCGCGCTCCCGATCGCGCGGGCGCACGCGCTGATCGGCAGTTACACGGTGGCGTTCCTCCTGGCGCACGTCGCCGGCGATGCCCGTTACGCGACGCCGACCAGTGGGCTGCCCGACGCCACGCTGACGGTCGCGCCGCCGCGGTGACGGCGGCGAGGCAGACCGGCTCGCTCCTGCCCTGGACCATCATCATCCCGGTCAAGCGGCTCGATACGGCAAAGACCCGGCTCGCCCGGCCTGACCGGGCCGATGTCGCGCTGGCGATGGCCCTTGACACGGTGCGGGCGGTGCGGGATGCCGAGGTCGCGGGGGTTGTCGTCGTCACCGACGACGAGCGGCTGGCTGCCGTCGTCACGTCATGGGCGCTGACGGTGCCGGACGAGAAGCGAGCCGGTCTGAACGCCGCGCTGCGCCACGGCGCCCTTGTCGCGAGGGAGCAGGCACCGGACCGCGGGGTTGCCGCACTGGCCGGCGACGTGCCGGCGGTGCGTCCAAAGGAGGTGCGCGCTGCGCTTGCATTGGCCGGTGCGCACCCGCGGACCGTGGTGGCAGACGCCGCGGGCACGGGGACCGTCCTGCTCACCGCTCAGCCTGGCGTCGAGCTGGCGCCGGAGTGGGGCGAGCAGAGCCGGTTGGCCCACGTGCGCAGCGGCGCCGTCGACCTGACCGACGAGCTCGGCGACCAGGTGCCCGGGCTGCGTCTGGACGTCGACACCCTCGCCGACCTGGCGGAGGCGCGGACGCTCGGCCTCGGCCCGGCGACGGCGCTGCTGCGCTGACCGAACGGCGGCCAGCGGGTGTTCAAGAAACACGCCACCCCAGTCCGGCCCACCCGCTTCGTCCGTTTCGCCAGGCACCTGAGGGCCACCGAGGCGGAGGAGGCGTGCATCTCGAGCAGGTCCCGCCCCCGAGGCTCTCTCAGCGCGGGGAGTGCAACCGTGCCCGTCACACCGAGAAGGACCAGCTACGAGCGCGCTACCGGCGTGTCGAGCAGCCCGAGCGTGACGTCCCACAGCCGCTGCGCCTGGGCCGGGTCGAGCGCCCACTCGCGCACCCCCGCCTGCACCTGCGCGTCGTTGGCCACCGTCGGGGCCTCGTTGCAGTCCTCGAGGTAGTGGCCGCCGGTGCCCGCGAACTCCGGTGCGACGGCGGCGACCAGCGTCGTCGCCGCTCCCTGCTGCGGCGTCTTGGGCGTGAACCGGCCGGTCTCGATCATCTTTGCCCAGTCGTCCTTCGTCGACTGCGGGACGTGGCGCTGCAAGTTGGTCATGATCCCGCCCGGCATCAGCGCATTGGCGACGATGCCGTCGCCCGCCCAGCGCCGGGTGGCCTCGACGGCGAACAGCACGTTGGCCGTCTTCGACTGCCCGTACGCGGCCCACGGCTCGTACGGACGCCGCTCGAAGTGCAGGTCCTCGAACACCACCGGAGAGTTCAGGTGGCCGCTGGAGCTCACCGAGACGATGCGGGCGGACCCGGCGGCGGCGAGCGCCTCGTGCAGGCCCAGCGCCAGCGCCATGTGACCGACGTGGTTCGTCGCGAACTGGCTCTCCCACCCCTCCGGCGTGCGGGCGAGCGGGCTAGCCATGATGCCCGCGTTGTTGACCAGCAGGTCCAGAGGCCCGTCCCAGGCCCCGGCGAAGGCCCCGATCGTGGCGCGGTCGACCAGGTCGAGGCGTGCCACGCGAACCTGCTCGTTGCCCGTCGTGTCCGCGATGTCGCGTGCGACCCGCTCTCCGGCGCCAATATCACGCACCGCCAGCGTGACCTCGGCCCCTGCTCGGGCGAGTGACCGCGCCGTCTCGACGCCGATGCCCGACGCGGCACCGGTGACGACGGCGCGTCTGCCGGTCAGGTCGACACCCGTGACGACCTCGTCGGCCGTCGTCGTAACTCCGAAGCCCGTGCTGATCAGTCCCACGCTCGCGCCCTTCGATGGTGCCGGTTGTTTGTCAGGCGAATGAATGCGCCGGAGGCGCAGTGTCAACCGGCGGCAAAGCGGCGATGATGGGAGGCATGACCGAGGCCCTGACCGATCGGCGTCTGCAGCGTAAGGCGCGGAGCACGCTGCTCGAGCCGCTCGACATGCCCAAGCCGCCGCCGCATGACGCCAGCCTTCCCGACGACCGCTTCGTCAACCGCGAGCGCTCATGGCTCGACTTCAACGCCCGGGTGCTCGAGCTGGCCGAGGACACCGAGGTGCCGCTGCTCGAGCGGGCCAAGTTCCTCGCGATCTTTGCGGGCAACCTCGACGAGTTCTTCATGGTCCGCGTCGCCGGCCTCAAGCGCCGCGAAGCAGCGCGCCTCGAGGTCAGCAGCCCTGACGGCCTGTCCGTCCGCGAGCAGCTCGAGCTGATCAGCGAGCAGGTGACGCGACTCGTCGAGCGGCACTCCCGCTGCTGGGAGGACTCGGTCGCTCCCGGCCTGCGCGAGGCGGGCATCGACCTCGTGCACTGGGCCGAGCTCCCGACCGCCGCACGCCAGCCGCTGGCCGACTACTTCCGCGAGCAGATCTTCCCCGTCCTCACCCCGCTCGCCGTCGACCCGGCCCACCCCTTCCCGTACATCTCCGGGCTGTCGCTGAACCTCGCGACGATCGTCCAGACTCCGACTGACGGCACCCAGCACTTCGCCCGCATCAAGGTGCCGCCGAACGTGCCGCGGCTCGTCCCGGTCGACGCCGGTCGCTGGCTGCCGCTCGAGGAGCTGATCGCCGCCCACCTGCCGCAGCTGTTCCCCGGCCTGCGGGTCATCGGATCGCACCGGTTCCGCGTCACCCGGAACGCCGACATGGAGGTCGAGGAGGACGAGGCCGAGGACCTGCTGCAGGCCCTCGAGCGCGAGCTGGCCCGGCGCCGCTTCGGCCCCGCGGTGCGGCTCGAGGTCGAGGAGAACATCGACCCCGGCATCCTCGGTCTGCTCGTACGCGAGCTGGAGGTCGCCGACCGCGACGTCTACCGCATCCCGGGCGGGATGCTCGACCTGTCGATGCTGTGGGCCCTGCACGGACTCGACCGGCCCGATCTCAAGGAGCCACCGCGGGTCGCGGCCACGCACCCGCGGCTGGCCAGCGGCGAGGGCGAGGCGCCCCCGGACTTCTTCGCGGTCCTGCGCGAGGGCGACGTCCTGGTGCATCACCCCTACGACTCGTTCACCACCAGCACCCAGCGCTTCCTGGAGCAGGCGGCGGCTGACCCGCACGTCCTCGCGATCAAGCAGACGCTGTACCGCACCTCCGGTGACTCCCCCATCATCGAGGCGCTGATCGACGCGGCCGAGGCGGGCAAGCAGGTCGTCGTCATCGTCGAGATCAAGGCGCGGTTCGACGAGTCCGCCAACATCCGCTGGGCCCGTGCCCTGGAGCGCGCGGGTTGCCACGTCGTGTACGGGCTGATCGGGCTGAAGACGCACTGCAAGACGGCGCTCGTGGTGCGGCAGGAGGGGCGGCACCTACGGCGGTACTGCCACGTCGGCACCGGCAACTACAACCCGAAGACGGCCCGGCTGTACGAGGACCTGGGGCTGCTGACCGCCGACCCGGCCGTCGGCGCCGACCTCACTGACCTCTACAACGTGCTGACCGGCTACAGCCGGCAGACCGAGTACCGCTCGCTGATGGTGGCCCCGGCCCGGATGCGCGACTCGATCATCGAGCGGATCGACGCCGAGGCGGCTGCAGCCAGCGCCGGCCTGCACTCGGGCATCCGGCTGAAGGCGAACGCCCTGGTCGACGAGCTGGTGATCGACGCGCTGTACCGCGCCTCGCGGGCGGGCGTGCCGATCCAGTGTCTCGTGCGCGGCATCTGCGCGCTGCGGCCTGGTGTGCCGGGCCTGTCGGAGACGATCAGCGTGCGCTCCATCCTGGGCTCCTACCTCGAGCACAGCCGCATCCTGCACTTCCAGAGTGCCGGCGAGTGGTGGATGGGCAGCGCCGACATGATGCACCGCAACCTCGACCGGCGGGTCGAGACGCTGGTGCGGGTCTCGGCGCCGGCGCTGCAGGACCAGCTGTCGGTGCTGCTCGACCTGGCGTTCGCTCCGCAGACGGCCGCCTGGTCGCTGTGCCCCGACGGCCGGTGGCTGCGCGACGCGAAGCGCGCCGACGGCACGAGCAAGCTCGACTACCACCGGGAGCAGACCGGCCTGACCACGCTGCGCGCCGAGCTCTGGGCCGGCCAGCAGTGAGTCGCGCCGCGGTGGGGCACGCCGCCCTAGGGCGCGCCCGGTGAGCCGGGCAGGAAAAGCCGGGCCGGCGATCAGCCGGGCGCACGAGGACGAGCAGAAGTTCTCGGTGCAGGGAGCCTTCACGCTGCCCGACCTCACTGACCCCGAGCACGGGGTTGCGGCGGCCGTGGAGAAGGGGACGCTCGAGCTTCGCGCCACCTACTACGACGCGGCCGACCTGCGGCTTGCGCGTGAGGGCATCACCCTGCGGCACCGCACCGGCGAGAACTCGCCGGTGTGGACGCTCAAGCTGCCGGCCGGGGGCACATCCCGCACGGAGCTGACGCTGCCCGCCCGGTCGCGCACGGTGCCGCCGCAGCTGCGCACCCTGCTGACCGCCTGGCTGCGCGGCGAGCCGCTGCTGGCTGCGACGACGCTGCACACCCGGCGCCAGGCGACATCGCTGCGCGACGACGAGGGCACCGAGATCGCCGAGGTCGTCGACGACGACGTCAGCGTCCTCGAGGGCCGCGAGGTGGTCTCGGGCTTCCGCGAGGTCGAGGTCGAGCGGCGCGGCATCTCAGCCGACGCCTTCGACGCCGTGGCCGACCGGATCGTCGCCGCCGGGGCGGTGCACGGCCAGCAGGTGTCCAAGGCCATCCGGGCGCTCGGCCCGCGGGCCGCCACCCCCAGCGACCTGCCGCCGCCGCGCGAGGTGCTGCTCACCGACCCCGCGGCCGGGCTCGTGGCCCTGTCGCTGCGGACCAATACCCGGCGGCTGCTGCTGGCCGACCTCGGCGTGCGGCAGCAGGAGCCCGACGGCGTGCACCAGCTGCGGGTCGCCTGCCGGCACCTGCGCAGCGACCTGCGCACCCTGCGCGACCTGGTCGATGCAGAGTGGGCCACGCTGCTGCGCGAGGAGCTGGCCTGGCTCGCCAACGGGATGGGCCTCGCACGCGACACCGAGGTGCTGCGCGAGCGGCTCGCGGCAGTGATCGCAGCGGAGGACGAGGCCGCCGCCTCCGAAGCGGGGCTGGCCTACGACCACGAGGCGTGGCAGCGGCTCGACGCCCTGCTGGGCGAGCGGGAGCAGGGCGCCCTGCGCGATGCTGCGGGCGTGCTGACGTCCGCGCGCTACTTGCGCCTCGTCGATGCGCTGATCGCCGCGGCACGCGAGCCGGTGACGACGCCTGCCGCAGCCGCGCCGTGCAGCATCGTGCTCCCCGCCCTGCTGGCCCGGACGTGGCGCCGGCTGGAGTCGCCCGCGCGCCGGCTCGGCCCCTTGGTGCCCGACGCGCAATGGCACCGCACCCGCATCCGCGCCAAGCAGGCCCGGTACGCCGCCGAGGCGTTCGCGCCCGTGCTCGGCGCGCCGGCCGAGCAGACGGCTGCCGCGGCCAAGAAGGTGCAGGAGTCGCTCGGCGTCCATCAGGATGCCGTGGTGGCGGCTGACACGCTGCTGGCGATCGCCGCCGAACACCCGGCCGACGGTCAGCTCTCGCTACTGCTCGGGCGGCTGGTCGAGGCGTCGCGACATCAGGCGGCGGCATCGCGTGACGAGTTTCCGGATGTGTGGCGCGCAGCCCGCGAGCGCGTCCCAACCTCCGTGCGCAAGGCTGCCCGCGCCTGATGAGCGCGACCAGCCGATGAGCCCGACGGGCACGGTGCGCAAGAGCGGCGACCAGCAGGCGGGCGGCGGCCTGCTCTGGCGCACCAACCCCGACTCGGGGGAGGTCGAGTTCGCGCTCGTGCACCGGCCGCGCTACGACGACTGGAGCCTGCCCAAGGGCAAGGTCGACCCGGGTGAGCAGCTCGTCATCACCGCGCGCCGGGAGGTGGCGGAGGAGACCGGGCACCTCGCCACCGTTGGCCGCGCCATCGGCGAGGTGCGCTACCCCATGCAGGGCGGGATGAAGTACGTGCGGTACTGGAGCATGTCGGCGGCTCCGGCATCCGGTCCCGGGCCGGCCACCTCCCCGATCGACCCCAAGGAGATCGACGATGTCTGCTGGCTGCCGGCCCGGGCCGCGGTGCGCCGGCTGACCTACCAGCACGACTCCCGCCTGCTGCGCCGAGCCCTGCGCGCACCGCTGACGACGACGAGCGTGCTGCTCGTGCGGCACGGCCAGGCCGGCGACAAGAAGGCCTGGCACGCGCCGGACGAGCTGCGCCCCCTCGACGCGCTCGGCGAGGCCTCGGCGGCTCGGCTGCGTGTCGTCGGTCCGTGCTACGCGCCGCGGCGGGTGCTCTCCGCCGAGCCGGTGCGCTGCGTGCAGTCCGTCCGACCGCTCGCGGATGCTCTAGGGCTAACGGTCGAGGTGGACCCGCTGTTGAGCAAGCAGTCGTTCGCCGACAAGCCGGAGGCGACCGCCGAGCGAGTGCTCGACCTGGCCGAGGCTGGTGAGCCCGCGGTGGTGTGCAGCCAGGGCGAGGTCATCCCCGACCTGCTGCGCGCGCTTGGCTGGGAGCGGCGCCAGCCATCGACCCGCAAGGGCAGCGTGTGGACGCTGTCGTTCGACGGGCGACGCCTCGTCGACGCCGACTACGACCCGGACCTGCGCCCAGCGCTCGAGTAGCGCGCGAGGCGCTGCTGGGTCAGGAGGCCTTTTTCCGCGCCGGAGCCTTCTTAGCAGCTTTCTTCGTCGCCTTGGTGGCGGTGGTCGTCTTTGTGGCGGTGGTCGTCTCTGTGGCGGTGGTCGTCTTGGCGGCCGTTGACTTGCTGGCGGTCGATTTCGCAGGTGTCGACTTTGCAGCTGTCGATGTGGCAGCCGTCGATTTAGCCGGGGACTTGGCGGCGGTTGACTTTGCCGGCGTTGACTTGGCCGGCGTTGACTTGGCGGCGGTGGATTTGGCCGGCGCCGACTTTGCCGACGTTGACTTGGCGGCGGTGGATTTGGCCGGCGCCGACTTTGCCGGCGTTGACTTGGCCGGTGTCGACTTGGCCGCCGTTACTCGTGCGGCCGTCGCCTTGCTCGGCGTCGACGTGCTCGGTGCCGACGTGCTCGGCGTCGACGTGCTTGCCGACGCTGGCTCCGTGGCAGGGGATGCGGTGCTGTCGGAGCCCGAGCTGCTCGGTGCCGGGATGCTCGGTGCCCGGCTAGCCGCCTGCTTCGTGGGCGCCGGCGTGGAGTTTGCTCCGTCAAGGCCTGCTGCTGCCAGCGCTGTGCTCGCGGCGGAGCTGACCGCGCCGCGAACCAGCTCCTGCGCACCGGAGACGTAGGCGCGAAAGTGCGTGCCGGGCCGGAACTTGGGCACCGAAGCCGCCTTGACCTCGACGCGCTCACCGGTGGCCGGGTTCCGGCCGGTACGGGCAGCCCGCTCGACCTTCTCGAACACCCCAAAACCAGTGATGGCGACCTTTTCCCCGCGCGACACCGTCTCCTGAATGGTCTCGAACACCGCATCGACGGCACTGCTCGCCGCCGCCTTACCTCCTTCGATGCGCTCGGATACCAGGTTGACGAGCTCGTTCTTGTTCACTGCGCCTCCACCAGTTCGCGATCTCGAAGAAGTGATCTACGACTGACGGTAGGGGTAAGCGCTTGGCTCGGCAACGATAGGGGGCGTGTCGGCGCGTGCGGGAAGTCGGGCGCAAGGCGACCTACGGTCGCGTGCCTGTCGACCACGCGGCAAGAACAGCGGCTGCGAAGCGTCCGGTCAGCGCCCCGTGCCGGCGAGCGTCCGAGGCATCCACGCGGGCCGCTCCTGCTCGAACGCGCCGATCTCGTCCACCGCCTGCAACGTTTGGGCGATGTCGTCCAGACCGTTGAGCAGTCGGTGCCGGATCGAGGGGTCGACGCTGAACTCGCTCCCGATCGTTCCCGCGGTGAGCCGGCCGGCCTCGAGGTCAACGGTCACCAGCAGGGACGGGTCGGCCTCGATCGCGTCCTGCAGCGCCTCGACCGTGGCCTCGGGCAGCTGCACCGGCAGCAGCCCGTTCTTGTACGAGTTGCCGCGGAAGATGTCGGCGAACCGCGACGAGACGACGGCGCGGAACCCGTAGTCCTGCAGTGCCCACACAGCGTGCTCCCGGGAGGAGCCGGTGCCGAAGTCGGGGCCGGCGACGAGGACCGAGGCATCGGCGAAGCGGGGGTCGTTGAGGACGAACGCGGGGTCCTGCCGCCAGGCTGAGAACAGGCCCGCGCCGAAGCCGGTGCGCTCGACGCGCTTGAGCCACGACGCCGGGATGATCTGGTCGGTGTCGACATCGCCGCGGCGTAGCGGCACGGCACGACCGGTGTGGACGGTGAACGGCTCCATCACAGTGCTCCTGGGGCTGGTAGGTGGGACGCGAGAGGGCCGAGCCGGCTCAGGACAGGTCGGCCGGTGAGGCGAACCGGCCGACGACAGCTGTCGCCGCCGCGACCCCCGGCGAGACCAGGTGAGTGCGGCCCCCGACCCCCTGGCGCCCCTCGAAGTTGCGGTTGGAGGTGCTGGCACAACGCTCTCCCGGCGAGAGCGTGTCGGGGTTCATCCCCAGGCACATCGAGCAGCCGGCGCTGCGCCACTCTGCCCCCGCGGCGCGGAAGACGGCGTCGAGGCCCTCCTGCTCGGCCTGCAGCTTGACCATCATCGAGCCGGGGACGACGAGCATCCGCATCCCCTCGGCCACGGTGCGGCCGTCGAGCACCGCCGCCGCCGCCCGCAGGTCCTCGATCCGTCCGTTGGTGCAGGAGCCGACGAAGACGGTGTCGACGGCGATGTCGCGCATCGGCGTGCCGCCCTCGAGGCCCATGTACGTCAGGGCGCGCTCGAGCGTCGAGCGCTGCTGCGCGTCGACGACGCTGGACGGCTCGGGGATGCTGGCATCGAGCGGCACTCCCTGCGCGGGATTGGTGCCCCAGGTGACGAACGGCGCGAGTGACGCGGCGTCGAGCCGCACCTCGCGGTCGAAGGACGCGTCGTCGTCGGTGACCAGCTGCGACCACGCCTGCACGGCGGCGTCCCAGTCGGCCCCCTTCGGGGCGTGCGGGCGGCCCTTGAGGTAGGCGAAGGTCGTCTCGTCCGGCGCGATCATGCCGGCCCGGGCACCCGCCTCGATCGACATGTTGCAGACCGTCATCCGGCCCTCCATCGACAGCCCGCGGATGGCCGAGCCGCGGTACTCGATGATGTGGCCGGCGCCGCCGCCGGTGCCGATCTCGGCGATGACGGCGAGCACGACGTCCTTCGCGGTCACGCCGGGCGGCAGCACGCCCTCGACGGTGACCGACATCGAGCGCGGGCGCGCCAGCGGCAGCGTCTGAGTGGCGAGCACGTGCTCGACCTCGCTGGTGCCGATACCGAACGCGAGGGCGCCGAATGCGCCGTGCGTTGAGGTGTGCGAGTCGCCGCATACCACCGTCATGCCGGGCTGGGTGAGACCCAGCTGTGGGCCGACGACGTGCACGATGCCCTGGCCCGGGTCGTTCATCGGGTGCAGCCGCAGGCCGAACTCGGCGCAGTTGCGGCGCAGCGTCTCGACCTGGATGCGGCTGACCGGGTCGGCGATGGGGGCCAGCACGTCGAGCGTGGGGACGTTGTGGTCCTCGGTGGCGAGCGTGAGGTCGGGGCGCCGGACAGTGCGGCCGGCCAGGCGCAGCCCGTCGAAGGCCTGCGGGCTGGTCACCTCGTGGATCAGGTGCAGGTCGATGTAGAGCAGGTCGGGCTCGCCGTCGGCCCGGCGCACCACGTGCGCGTCCCACACCTTCTCCGCGAGCGTCGTGCCCATCATCGTCCTCCCGGTGCTGTTGCGTCGCTGCCCTGTCGCCCACGCTTGGCTTCTCACCATATGGGATGGCAGTATCAGTACGTGGACCACGATAGCGGAGTTGGCGTCCTTGACAAGGCCGTTCGCGTTCTCGATGCCCTCGAGGGCGGGCCGCTGCCGCTCGCGGAGCTGACCGAGCGCTCTGGCCTGCCGCGGGCGACGGCCCACCGCCTGGCTGTCGCGCTCGAGGTCCACCGGCTGGTGGCGCGCGACGCCGCCGGCCACTTCCTGCTCGGGCCGCGGCTGGCACCGGTCGGCGACGCCCTGGTCGCCGCCGCCGGCCCGGTCCTCGCCCAGCTGCGCGACACCACCGGCGAGAGCGCCCAGCTCTACGTCGTGCGCGGCAGCGGCCGGGTCTGCGTGGCTGCTGCCGACCGCGCCAGCGGCCTGCGCGACACGGTGCCGGTGGGCGCGGTGCTGCCCATGTCGGCCGGATCGGCGGCGCACGTGCTGCTGGCGTGGTCGCGCGCTGCAGACGGCACGAGCGGGACGAGCGGGACGACAAGGCTGGCTGAGGTCCGCCGCCGCGGCTGGGCGCAGAGCGTGGAGGAGCGCGAGCCCGGGCTTGCCTCGGTGTCGGCCCCGGTGCGGGCCGGCGAGGCCCTCGTGGCGGCGGTGTCGATCTCCGGACCGGTCGAGCGGCTCAGCCGCTCCCCCGGCAAGCGGCACGGCGCCGCCGTCGTGGCGGCCGCGGATCAGCTCGCTGCCGCCCTTCGCACGTAGCCGCGCTCGTCATGCACGCCGCGCGCTGGCTCTGTCCCCGGCCCGAAATCTGTCCCCGGCCGAACGAGCAACTTTGAGGCTCGACCAGCGGGAGTGGCGCGCTCCCGAGCCGGGGTCAGCAAGCCGCTGACGCGTCGCGCGAGTTCCCGCTGAGGAGACTGCGCGCCGTAAAGCCGGCATCACCGACTCGTGAGCCGCACCCGCGGAGGCTCGAACAATTGCATGACGCTCCCTGCCTTCCTGTCCGTTATAGGTACTTACGGCAGGTCAACACCCCGCCGATGGCGGGGAGCGTCATGCAATATGCCGCACCCCAGCCCCATCTGCACCCCTCCTCCACCGGCGTCGTCCGGCTCGCACCGGGACGCTGGCCACTGGCCGGGCGAACCGTCGCCGGCACGAATCACAACGCGGTGAGCACCAGCGCCGCGCCGAGCATCGCGACACCGGCGAGCTGCCAGGCGATGTAGTCACCGACGTGTCCGCTGTGCAGCTGGCGCAGCATCCGCACCGGTCCGGCCGCCCGCGTCTGCACGACCCGGCCGACACCACGCACCGCCGCCGCCGCGATGACGACAGCCAGCACCGACGCCAGCAGGCCCGTCACGACGCCCTCGGTGGTCCATCCCTCGACGTGCGCCTGCGCCCCGGCCGGGCGCACCACGCCGTCGAGCACCTGGGAGGCGAAGCCCGTCCGGTCGATCAGCACCTCCGCCCCCCGTGCGGCCCACGCGGTCGCACCGGGCCACAGTCCGAGCGCCAGTGCTGCGCCCAGCAGCAGCACGGCGGGAACGAACATCGTCAGCGCCACCCGCTCGCCGGGGACGGGCCCGGTCGTCTCACGCTCGTCGTCGCCGGGCTCGTCGGAGTTGCGCGAGCTCTGGTCCTCCTCGGCCGGCTCGCCCCAGCCGCGGAACACCCGGGCCCACATCCGCAGCACGGCCGACCCGGTGAGCGCCCCGGTCACCACGCCGACCACCGGCATCCACGATGCGCCCGCTGCGTGCTCGGTCACCGCCTTACCAAGGCCGGTCCCGAACGGCGGGCAGCCGGCGAGCCCCAGCCCACCGAGGACGACGAAGGCGCCCGTCACCTGCAGCCTCCGTGCCTGGCCATGCAGCACGGCTTCGCTGATCGACGCATACCGGTGCAGCACGATGCCGACCAGCAGGAACAACGCCCCCTCGACCCCGGCGTGGCCCAGTGCGTCGACCGTGGCGCCGGCCAGGCCGTCGGCATCAAACGCTCCGACCCCCGCAATGAACAGCCCACCGTGCGCGACCGTGGCGAAGGCGAGCATCCGCTTGAGGTGGTGCTGCAGCACGCTCATCACCGCGCCCACCAGCGCGGTGACGGCGCCCAGGGCGATGAGCGGCCCGCGCACCGAGCTGGGCGGCAGCGCGCCGGAGAAGACGGTCCAGTAGACCCGGGCGATGCCCAGCGATGCGAGCGCGACCAGCGAGCACGACAGCAGCACGCACACCGGGGTGGGTGCGACGGCCTCGGCGTCGGCCGTCCAGAAGTGGAAGGGCACGGTCGCCGCCTTGACGAGCAGGCCGCCGACGACCAGGACGAAGGCCGTCACGACCAGGACGTCCGGCGGCCGGGTTGCCAGTTCCCGCCCGATCGGTGACATGCCCAGCGCAGAGGTCCGGGCGTACAGCAGGCACAGGCCGGTCAGGAAGAACAGCCCGGCCACCGTCGTCGTGACGCCGAACGTCAGAGCACCCTGGGAGGGCTGGTCCTGCTGGACGAGGTAGCCGGTCAGCGCGTACCCCGCGGTGCCGGTGAGCTCGAAGAAGACGAACAGCGTGAACAGGTCGCCGGTGCACGCGAAGCCGACCAGGCCGGCCCCCAGCACCAGGACGAGCGCGTGGTAGCCGGCGCCCTCGACCTCGAAGAACCGCCACGAGTAGATGAGCATCAGCACGACCAGGGCCGCCGACAGCACCGCGAGGGTGGCGCCGAGCTGGTCGACAGCGAGCACGATGCCGACGCTGCTGCCGCGCCCCGGTGGCCCGTGCGGCGTCCATCCACCGGCCCAGGCGATGACACGGTGGCCCGGCGCCGAGTGCACCCGGGCGAGCAGCACCGCGGTCAGGCTGGTACTCGCCATGGCGGCCGCGATGGACACCAGGTCGACGACCTTGCGCGGCACCCACCTGCCGACGGCCGCGACAACCGCCGCGGCCGCCAGGGGAATCGCGACGGCGAGCATCGCCAGCACCGGCTCAGCCCCCCAGCACGGCTCGGTACCCCAGCACGGCTCGGTACCTCAGCACAGCTCAGCCGCCCAACTCGGTCAGTGCATCCGGGTCGCGGCTGCCCGAGACTTTGTGCACCTGCACCGCTAGCGCGAGCAGCAGCGAGAGCACGGTCGCCCCGACGACGACGTCGGTCAGCGCAAGGGTCTGCACGACGGGGTCGACGACCCGGGTGGTGGGCGGCACGTCGCTGAAGACCGGAGCCGTGCCGCCTCGCCGGTAGCCGATGCCGAGCAGCAGAACGTAGGTGCCGGACTGCGCGACCGACAGGGCGACGACCGTACGGATGAGGTCGCGGCTGACCACAGCCCCCGCCAGACCGCCGAGCACGAGCCACGCGGCGACGAGGTAGGGCAGCACGCTCACGACTCGCCCCGTTCGCGCACGACGAGCGCCTGGTCGAGGAACTCACCGAGCAGCAGCACCATCCCGCACGCCACCTCCAGGCCGACGACGACGTTGAGCAGCCCCACCGTGCCGCCCGACAGCAGCGTGTTGAACGACCCGAGCGGCAGCGTGTTAGCGAGGAAGGAAGCGCCGGAGACCAGCCCGACGACGCCGATGGCCACGTAGCCCACAGCGGCGACGGCCTCCCCCACGTCGACCACGGGAACCGGCCGGACTCGCCGCAGGGCCCTGTAGTCACCGGCGATGTAGAGCAGGTGCAGCGCCGTCGCGAGCACCACACCGCCCTGGAAGCCGCCGCCGGGCGAGAGGTGCCCGTGGCCGATGAGGTACAGCCCGACCAGGGTGACGACGGGCAGCAGGAGCGCGCCCATCAGCCGAACGGCGTCGAGTGCCTCGGGAGCGTCCGCGACGGCGCCGCTGTGTTCGCCCGGTTCCGGCCGCAAGAGGACGACGGCGCCGAGCACCGACGCGAACAGCAGGAACTCCTCGCCGAGGGTGTCGAAGCCGCGCTGGTCGAAGGTCAGCGACGAGACGACGTTGGGCGTGTGGCGCAGCTCGACCGACGTGGCGATCGCGGCATCGCCGTACGGGTGCTGGTCCCGGCCGCTGGCTGGCGCCCGCAGCAGTGCGGCGACGAGCAACACAGCCAGCCCGCCGAGGCCGAGGACCAGCAGCCCGAAGCGGGCCCGACGCGTCACTTCGGCTCCGCGGACGCGTCCGACGTTGGCTGGTCACGCGCGTGGGGGGTGTGGGTCTTGGCGAGCGCCAGCAGCACCATCAGTGGCACGACGGCGGCTCCGACGGTGACTTGCGACAGGGCGACGTCTGGAGCACCACCCACGGTGAACAGCACCGTGAGGACCAGGCCGTGAATCGACAACACCACGGCCTGCGCCAGCGGTGAGCGGGTCAGCAGCACGACCGTGCCGGAGGCGGCCACCAGGACGAGGGAGACGGCGAGCAGCGCGGTCACTCGTGCTGCTCCTGGTTCGGTGCCGCCGAGCGGCGGGCATCCGCCCGCGTGAGCGCCGATCCGGGCGGCGGCTCGAGGCCAGGCGGTGGGTGGGCCGACTGCGCGGCGGCCCGGGCTGTCACTGTGGCCGCCACCGGCCCAGTCACGACTAGAACCAGCGCGACGATCAGCACCTTCCCCGCGTTGCGGCCCAGGCCCTGGTCGATGGCCACCGCCGCGCACACCATCGGCACCCCGATGGTTCCGGCGGGGGCGAGGCCGTGCAGCTGCCCTGCGAGCTGCGGCAGCCGGAGCAGGGCGACGCACGACAGCAGGACCGCCGAGCAGCCGAGGAGGAGCAGGACGTCGACGAGCAGGTCCTTTGCGGTCACGGCAGCCCGCTCACGCTCGGTTGCGGCCATGAGAGGCGCTGCATGAATGGCGGTTCGAAAGAGGCGCTCACGAGAGGCGCTGCATGAAGCGCAGGAACACGAGGGTGCCGGCGAACGACAGCAGCGAGAGCACCAGCGCGATGTCGAGGTAGGACGAGCGCCCGGCCCCGTCGGCGATGAGCACGAGGACCAGCGCGACGACGCTGCCGGCCAGCTGCAACCCGACCAGGCGCGACAGCACGCTGCCCACGGCGGTCCTGGCGAGGCAGAGCGGCAGCCCTACCGCGGACAGCGCGGCGGCGGCGAACAGCGACGCGTTCACGCCTTGGCCACCGCAGCCAGCAGCGCGTCGCCGCCGTCGTCCGGCCGCCCGGCCGAGCCAGGCTTCCCGCCGGGCAGCTCGTGGATCAGCAACTCGTCGTGCTCGGCGTCGACGACGTAGCTGCCGGGGGCGACGCCGAGAGCGAGCACGGCCAGGGCACGGCGACCGGCGCGCAGAGCGTCGTCCTCGTTTGGCAAGCGCACGAGCCGCAGCGTGCCGGCCTCCCGCTCGGCACGGGGTCGCAGCAGGAGCCGGGCGACCCGCAGGGTGTCGCGCACGGCGGCTGGGGCCGCGAGGACGAACCAGCGCAGCCACTGCAGGCGGAACCGGTACTGCCGGTTCTGCTCGGTGCGCCCCAGCAGTGCCGCCCCCGCGGCAATGGCGCCGCAGCAGACCCCTAGCACTATCTCGGGAAGGCTGCTGGAGGACACCAGCTCGACCCACAGCAGGGTCAGCAGCACCCACCACACGCAGAACTCGCGGCCCGGGCGCATCCCGACACTGTGCCGACGGTGCGCAGCGGGAGCGAGCCGACGCGCCGTGCCGCTGTGTTGTCGTCCAGGTTGAGCCGTCGGTCCACGACACGCCGCGGGTCCGGACCAGAAGCTCAACCTGCAGGTGCGTTGCGACCCAATGGCGGTAGGTGAGCCCTGAAAGCACGAAGGCCGGCCCCCGCTACTCGCGGGAGCCGACCGGTGGTAGCCCCGACCGGATTCGAACCGGCGCTACCGCCTTGAGAGGGCGGCGTCCTAGGCCACTAGACGACGGGGCCGTGAGTTGGTCGCTGGGGTACCAGGACTCGAACCTAGACTAACGGAACCAGAAACCGTCGGGCTGCCAATTACCCCATACCCCAGAATCCCTCGCGGGCTCTGCGGCCACCATACCCCACCCCCTCCGGCACTCGCCCACGGACCGAACGGCGGCGTGGCCAATCAGTCAGCCGAACCTCGGCCCGGTCACGCCCCGCCCGCGCTGTCAGCGGCGCGGCGCAGCCGGCCGAGGGTGCGCACGCGCCCGAGCAGCTCCATCGACTCGAACAGCGGCGGCGAGATCATCGACCCGGTGACCGCGACCCGCACCGGCGCCGCTGTCTTGCGCTTGTTCAGCCCCAAGAGCTCGCCCACCGACCAGACGGCTGGCTCCACCTCGGCGGCGACCCAGTCCGCGACCGGCTCCAGGCTCTCGATCACGGCGCGCAGGATGCCGACGGCGCCCTCGCCCAGCGCCTTTGCCGCGGCTACCTCGTCAACGGCGAACTCCGCCTCGTCGACGAACAAGAAGTGCAGCAGCCCCGGCGCCTCGGTGAGCTGCGCGATCCGGGTGTGAATCAGCGGCAGCGCCCGGCCCAGTACGTCCTCATCGGTAGTCGCCGTGTCGCCGAGGAACGGACGAGCTCGCGCGGCAAACTCCTCCGGAGACAGCGAGCGGATCCAGTCGCCGTTGAGCGCGCGCAGCTTGTCGACGTCGAAGCGGGCCGGGTTGCGGCTGACCCGGGTGACGTCAAACTCGCTGGTCAGCACGTCGGTGCCGAACAACTCACGGTCGCCTCCTGGCGACCAGCCGAGCAGCGAGAGGTAGTTGACGAGGGCCTCGGGCAGGAAGCCGTTGCGCCGGTAGGAGGCGACCGATACCTCCCCGTGGCGCTTGGACAGCGGCGCGTGGTCGGCGCCCACGATCAGCGGCAGGTGGCCGAACGCCGGCCAGCGCTCCTGCGGGCAGCCGAGCGCGGCGTAGAGCGCGAGCTGCCTCGGGGTCGCGGCGACAAGGTCCTCGCCGCGCAGGATGTGGGTCAGCCCCATCGCCACGTCATCGGTCGCCGCGGCGAGCAGGTACAGGGGATGCCCGTCTGAGCGAGTCAGGGCGAAGTCGGGGATCTGCGCGTGCTCGATGGTGATCTCGCCGCGCACGAGGTCGGCCCAGGTGGTGCTGCCCTCGGGCATCCGAAATCGAACGACGCTCGTGCGCGCCTCGGCCTCGAAGGCAGCTCGCTGCTCATCGGTCAGCGACCGGCAGCGCCCGTCGTAGCCCGGCGGACGCCCGGCGGCGCGGTCGGCCTCCCGGCGCTCGGCCAGCTCGGCGGGGCTGCAGTAGCAGCGGTACGCCGCACCGTCGGCCAGCAGCCGGGCGGCAGCCTCGCGGTAGACCTCGACCCGCTCGGACTGCCGGTACGGCGCGTGCGGGCCGCCGACCTCCGGCCCCTCGTCCCAGTCGAGCCCCAGCCAGTGCAGTATCTCCAGGGCGGCAGCGAAGGACGCGTCGCTGACGCGGGAGCGGTCGGTGTCCTCGACGCGCAGCAGGAAGGTGCCGCCGTGCCGGCGCGCCAACGCCCACGAGTACAGCGCGGTGCGCACGTTACCGACGTGCAGATCGCCGGACGGGGCGGGCGCGAAGCGGGTGCGCATCGTGGCGTCCATCGGCGGCGCTGCGAGGTGCCGGACGGCGGTCATCGGCGCGCCGTTCGGTTGACGAGCGCCCCGATGCCCTCGATCTCGACCGTGACGCTCTGGCTCGGCTGCATCGGGCCGATACCGGCCGGCGTCCCGGTCAGCAGCACGTCGCCGGGCAGCAGTGTCATGTATGAGGAGACGTAGGACAGCAGCGTCGAGACGTCGAACACCATGTCGGCGGTGCTGGCGTCCTGCACTGCCTCGCCGTCGAGCAGTGTGCGCAGCCGCAGGGCCGCGGGGTCGACCGCGGTCTCGATCCACGGGCCGAGGGGGCAGAACGTGTCGCAGCCCTTCGCCCGGCTCCACTGCCCGTCGGACTTCTGCCACTCGCGTGCGGTCACGTCGTTGGCGCAGGTGTAGCCGAGCACCATGTCGAGGGCCCGCTCGAGCGGCACGTCGCGGCACAGCCGGCCGATGACGACGGCCAGCTCCCCCTCGTAGTCGACCCGGGTGTCGGGCATCTGGATCAGGTCGTGCGGGCCGACGACGCTGGTCGCCGGCTTCAGGAACAGCATGGGCGCCGCCGGGGCCTCGTTCCCCAGCTCCTTGGCGTGGTCGACGTAGTTCCTGCCCACGGCGACCACCTTGCTCGGCAGCATCGGGGCAAGCAGCCGGACGTCGGCTAGCGGCACCCGGCGACCTGACCGCGCCGGGAGGCCGAAGGGATGACCGTCAATCGCCTCGATCGTGGCACCGTCACCGGGACCCTCGACCGAACCGTCACCCCCACCCTCGACCGGGCCTTCGACCGGGCCTTCTACGATGCCGAACTGCACCTCACCGCCGTGGCTGTACCGAGCGATGCGCACGAGGGGCCAGGCTACCGGGCGGCTGCTGGCGGTCGACCGCGCTGATAATGGGCCCCCGCCAGGTGGCCCTCGGGCGCGCTAGGACAGGGTCCGGTGCTTGCCCGGCAGGCCGGCAAAGCAACTGAGCTCACGGGGAGCCGTCCAGGAGGTCGGCGGCCGAGGTGCTGCGCTGGCCTGGAAACAGTGCATCCAGCGGCTGGGCGCCCCCGGTGAGCTCGAGGGTGTCCATCAGGTCGGCGGCGCGGTTCTGGCGAGCGACGACGGGGCTCAGTGGGCGGGCCACGGTCGCCAGCAGCCGCAGCAGCGGGCGGGGCAGCCGAGCGTGCCGGTGGCTCCCGCTACGACGACTGTCACGGTGCCCGCTGGACCTGACGCCGGACAGTCTCGCCGATCGTTCCGGCGGCCTCCTCGACGGGCTCGAGGTAGAAGCGGGCCCACCGTGACCGACCCTGGCGCACCCCGAAGATGATCGTCCCGCGCATGAGATGAGCTGACCCGTCGCGGCGCGTGCCGCCCATCTCCCACTCTGTCCACAGGGTCTCGCCGTCCGCGTGCTGGCGCAGCACCTCGGCGTGAACGTCGGGGACGCCGTCGAAGATCAGTCGCCAGTTGGCTCGGACTTGTTCTCGGCCCGTGAAGCCCCGGGCGGGGTGAGCCGGCGCCTCGTTGCGGTAGTCCGCGGCGAAGCAGTCGACGAGCGCCTCGAGATCGTGATCGTTCGTAGCCTTGCAGAGCCGAGTGGCAAAACCCGTCACGTCGTCGTTCATCAGCCTCAACCGTTCGTTACAGGCATTAGTATTAGATACGTGACTATGGAACGGACTGATGCCGGCGTCAAGCGGTCCTACAACGGCACTCGACGCCGCGAGCAGGCAGGTCGCATTCGCACCGACGTCCTCGAAGCGGCTCACGCCCTACTGCTCGAGGAGGGCTACGCCGCCACGAGCGTCGCGCGCGTCGCCGGCCAGGCGAACGTCTCGGTTGAAACGATCTACAAGGCGTTCGGCAACAAGCCGGGGTTGGTACGGGCAGTCGCCGAACGGGCGCTGGAGGGGACGGGAACAGTGCCCGCCGAAACGCGCTCCGACGCCCTCCATACCGGTAAGCGCGACCCGAGATGTGTGCTGCGCGGCTGGGGCGCCCTGGCCGCCGAGGTCGCCCCACGAGTCGCGCCCATCCTGCTGCTGGTGCGCGCGGGTGCGGCCCACGACCGCGACCTTGCCGGGTTGCACGACCAGCTGACCGAGGCGAGGCATCAACGCATGGCAGCCAACGCGCACCGACTCGCCAAGGGGGGGCACCTACGCACGGATGTCGACATCGCCGAGGCTACCGACGTCCTCTGGACCTACAGTTCCCCCGAGCTTTACGAACTGCTCGTGCAACGCCGCGGCTGGAACGCGGAACGCTATGGCGCATTCGTCGCTGAGGCGATCATTGTCCACCTGCTACCCAGGTCCGCCGGGTCGTGAGCACCCTTGCTGTCGTCGGTTCGCCGGCGGCGTGGGGTCGGCTCTTTAGACGCTGTGAAAGGCCGCGGCATGGTCGCGGGCGAAGTCCTGGATCGACCTCGCGGGCCGTCCGGTGGCCTTGGTGACCTCGTCGGTCACCACCGCTGCCCCGCCGGTGCGCTGCAGCTCGGTCAGCTCGGCGAGGGCGTCGACGCGATACTCCGGCAGGCCCGCTGCCAGCAGCCACCGGCGTACCTCAGCATCGCTCGCCGGCTGGTAGCGCACCTCGCGGCCGCGCGCAGCCGCGAGGCGGTCGGCCACCTGCTGGTAGGTGAGCGCCTCGGGTCCGGTGATGACGTAGCTGCGCCCCTCGTGCGGCGCGGGGTTCTGCAGGATGTGCGCGGCGACGGCAGCGATGTCGCGGGCGTCGACCCACCCGATCGGCTCGTCCACCGCCGGCTGCGCCAGCACGCCGTGTCCGATGCTGTTGGCACCGGCGAGCAGGTTCTGCATGAAGTAGTTCGGGGCCAGGACGGTGTGCGGCTGCCCGGCCGACACCAGGCGCTCGACTGCCTCGCGGTGCCAGCGTGAAAGGGCGGTCTGCCCCTTCTCCCAGCCGAGGGCGGCGACCTTGACGACGTGCGGCCGCTCGGTCGCGCGGGCGGCGGCATCGGCGAACGCGCCCTCCAGATCGGGCTGGCGCGGCCCCGACGGAGTGACGAGGAAGGCCGCCGAGATGCCGCGCAGCGCGTCGTCGAGCGACTCCGGGTGCTCGAGGTCGCCGATCGCGATCTCGGCGTCGTAGCCGCGCAGGTCGTCTGCCTTCTCCGGACTGCGGACGAGCGCGCGGAACGGCACCCGCGCCGCGCTCAGCTCGCGCACCACTGCCCCGCCGACCTGGCCGGTCGCCCCCACCACGAGAACTGTCATGGCTGGCGCAACTCCGGTGCGCGGCGGGCTGTTCCGCGCACCGGGGCGCCTGTAGCCGGCAACCGCAGCTACGCCCGTGCCGGCATCACATCCTGCCGATCATGGCAGCGACGTCGTGGTCGCCGCCGGCGTAGACCTGGGCGGCGCGGCCCGTCATCGCCGCAATGCCCTCGAGCGCGCGCTGCAGCCGCGCCGCTGAGGTCTGCCACTCCTGGTAGAGCGCGGCGTACTGCGCATGCGAGGCGCCGGTCCAGACGGCGTCGAGCCCCCGCACCTCGCCGGTGCAGGTGGAGAGCTCGCCGGCGATCGAGGCAGCGCTGCCTCGCAGCCGGCTGCTGGTCGAGAGCAGATGGGTGGGGCTGACGGCATAGGCGTCGGTGGGCACGATGACCTCCAGGGACGAGAAGAGCTGACCCGGCGGACGCTAGCGCCGACCTGTCCCACCTCGCTGACGTTGTCCACAGGCACGGGCGCGATCGCTCGGGCCCGCACCGCGGCTGCCCACTACCGCTCGGGCTGCTCGCCCTGCCGGCGCAACCCGTACGACACCGCGTCGTCGAGCGCCTGCCACGACGCCGCGATGATGTTCTCGTCGACCCCGATGGTGTCCCACTCCGCCGTGCCGTCGCTGGTCTCGACCAGGACCCGCGTGACGGCTCCGGTGCCGCCACCGCCTTCGAGTATGCGCACCTTGTAGTCGACGAGCTCCAGGTCGACCAGGCCCGGGTAGGTCTTCTCCAGCGCGGTCCGCAGGGCGCGGTCGAGCGCGTTGACCGGCCCGTTGCCCTCGCCGGTAGCGACGATGCGCTCGCCGCGCGACCACAGCTTGACCGTGGCCTCGCTGACCACCTGCCCGTCCGTCCGCTGCTCCACGATGACGCGCCAGGACTCGAGCGTGAAGTACCGCGTGGCCCCCTCGACCTCGCTGCGCAGCAGCAGTTCGAACGACGCCTCGGCCGCCTCGTACACCCACCCGCGCGACTCGCGCTCCTTGATGGTCTCGAGCACCCTGCCAAGGGCCTCGCGGTCGCCGGACAGGTCAAGCCCCAGCTCGCGGCCCTTCAGCTCGAGCGTGGCGCGGCCAGCGAGCTCGGAGACCAGCATCCGCATGTCGTTACCGACGGCCGCCGGGTCCATGTGCTGGTAGAGGTCCGGGTCGACCTTGATCGCTGAGGCATGCAGCCCCGCCTTGTGCGCGAAGGCGCTGACTCCGACGTAGGGCCGGTGCGGCTGCGGCGTGACGTTAGCGATCTCGTCGATGGCGTGGCTGACCCGGCCGAGCTCGGTCAGCCGGCCGGGCGGCAGCACCGGGCGGCCCATCTTGGCCTCGAGCCCGGCGACGACACTGAACAGGTCGGCGTTGCCGCAGCGCTCGCCGTACCCGTTGGCCGTGCCCTGCACGTGCGTGACCCCGGCGTCCACCGCGGCGAGAGTGTTGGCGACCGCGCAGGCTGTGTCGTTGTGGCAGTGGATGCCCAGCCGGGCACCGCTCGCGCCCAGCACGTGGTGGACGACGCCCGCGAGCCGGGCCGGCAGCATCCCGCCGTTGGTGTCGCATAGCACGACAACCTCGGCGCCCGCCTCGGCGGCGACGCGCACCACCTCCAGGGCATAGTCCGGCGCGGCGGTGTAGCCGTCGAAGAAGTGCTCGGCGTCGAGGAACACCCGGCGCCCCTCTGCGCGAAGGTGCGCGACGGTGTCGCGGACCATCGCGAGGTTCTCTTTGCCCGTGGTGCGCAGGGCGCGCTCGACGTGGCGCAGGTCGGACTTGGCGACCAGGCACACCACGGGCGTCTCGGCCTCGATCAGCGCCGCCACCTGGGGGTCGGCGGCCGCGGCGACCCCGGCGCGGCGCGTCGACCCGAATGCGGTCAGCGTCGCCGTGCGCAGCGACAGCTCGGTCTTGGCCCGAGCGAAGAACTCGGCGTCCTTCGGGTTCGAGCCCGGCCAGCCCCCCTCGAGGTAGCCCACCCCGAGGGTGTCGAGGTGCCGCGCGACCGCAAGCTTGTCGGCGACGCTGAGCGAGAGCCCCTCCTGCTGGGTCCCGTCACGCAGGGTCGTGTCGTAGACATGCAAAGTGGCGGGGTCGTAGACATGCAACGTGGCGGGGTCGTCCACCCGCAGGTTCGCCCTGTCGTACTCCTTGTCGGCCACGAGCACCTTTCCGGTCACACCGACGCTCCGGCCAGCGACGCACAGCGCAGCCAGGCGGTTGGCCGGCCACGTGAGTCAATGGTGCCAGGTGAGGGCTCCCGGGTGCCCGGCCGAGGTGGCCTCGTTGTTCCGGGTCAACGCGGGCAGGCGGGTCAGCCCGGGTGGTGCAAGGTGCTCCAGGAGCGCACCACGTCGCGCATCGACAGTACGCCCACGACCTGGCTGCCCGCCCCGCCGGTCTCGCAGACGATCAGGTGGCGGAAGCCGCCGCGCAGCATTGCTGCGGCCGCCTGGTCGAGTGACCAGTCGGGGTCGGCGATGACGGCGTTCTGGGTCAGGTGCTCACCCGCCCGTTCGGTGTCGGGATCGTCGCCGCGGGCGACCGACTCGAGGATGTCGCGCTCGGTGAGGATGCCCGGGCCGGGGCCGTCCTCGTCGTGGACGACGGTCGCCCCGACCTTGCGCAGCGACATCTGCTGGGCCACGTGGCGCAGGGTGTGACCGGGTCCGACCGTGAGAACGACGTCGCTCATCGCGTCGCGCACCTGCATGTGTGCTCCCCTCGGCGGATCGTTGGGCCACCCTAGGCCACCGTGCGTGCCGCTTGGAAGAGCGGTAAGCCGATCAGTCGCGGGCGTACTCGTTCCACAGCTTGTACCTGTCGATCTCGCCGCGGGTCGCGGCGTGGTACTGCTCGATGAGGTGCTTGGCAACCGGACCGGGCGCGCCGGTGCCGACCGGCCGGTCGTCGGCCTCGACGATCGGGACGATCTCCGCCGCCGTTCCGGTGAAGAACGCCTCGTCGGCGAGATAGAGGTTGGACCGCACCAGCGGCGCCTCCACCACCTCATACCCCTCGTCGCGGGCAATGGTGACGACCGAGTCGCGGGTGAGGCCGGCGAGCACACCGTCGACGACCGGCGGGGTGACGATCTTGCGCCCGAACACCAGGAAGATGTTCTCGCCGCTGCCCTCAGAGATCCGGCCGTCAGGCGTCAGCATGACCGCTTCGTCGTATCCGGCCTTCAGGGCGCTCACCTTCGCGAGGGCCGAGTTGATGTACTGCCCGGTCGCCTTGCCCTCCGGCGGAATGGTGTTGGGGCCGATCCGCTCCCACGACGACACCATCACTCGGCAGCCCTTGGTCGCAGCCTCGTCACCGAGGTAGGCGCCCCACGGCCAGCAGGCGATCGACGCCTTGGTCGGGCTGGGCAGCGGGTTGACGCCCATCTCGCCGTAGCCCAGGTAGAGCAGCGGCCGGACGTAGCACGACTCGACCTCGTTGATGCGGATGAGCTCGCGCGTGGCCTCGACCATCCCCTCGACCGTGTGCTCGGGCTCCATCAGGTAGATCCGCGCGGAGCGAAACAGCCGCTGGATGTGCTCGGTGAGCCGGAACACGGCCGGCCCGCGCTTGGTGGCGTAGGCGCGCACGCCCTCGAACACGCCCCAGCCGTAGTGCAGGGTGGGGTTGAGGATGTGAATGGTCGCGTCGTCCCAGTCGACGAACTCGCCGTCCATCCAGATCTTGCTTGTCGGCGTGATCGGCACGGCTCCCCCAGCTGTCGGGCGGACGCGTCCGCATGCTGTTCTTCTGCTTGTCGGCCTGCGTCTGCAATGTATCGGTGCGGTCCGACACCAGCGCGGTTTTTATCCCGCGGCGCGAGCCGCGAGCGCCTCGCCGACCTCGCGGGTGCTGCGTCGCGACCCACTGCCCAGCCCGGACTGCTCCGCCAGGTCGGCGGCGACGGCGGCCTCGACCCGCTTCGCCTCGTCGGCATGCCCCAGGTGCGTAAGCAGCATCGCGACCGACAGCACGGTCGCCGTCGGGTCGGCCACGCCCTGGCCGGCGATGTCTGGCGCCGACCCGTGCACCGGCTCGAACATGCTCGGGTTGGTGCGGCTCACATCGAGGTTGCCGCTCGCCGCCAGCCCGATGCCGCCCGCGATGGCCGCACCGATGTCGGTGAGGATGTCGCCGAACAGGTTGTCGGTGACGATGACGTCGAACCGCGACGGCTGGGTCACGAAGAACATCGACGCGGCATCGGCGTGCTGGTACTCGACGGTCACATCCGGGAAGTCGGGCGCGACAGCGTCGACGGTGCGTGACCACAGGCCGCCGGCGTGGGTCAGCACGTTGGTCTTGTGCACCATCGTCAGGTGGCGCTCGCGGTCCTGCGCGCGCCTGAAGGCGTCGCGGACGACCCGCTCGACGCCGTAGCGGGTGTTGACGCTCTCCTCGTTGGCGACCTCGTGCGGGGTGTCCTTGCGCAGCGAGCCGCCGACCCCGGCGTACGGCCCCTCGGTGCCTTCGCGCACGACGACGAAGTCGATGTCGGGGTCGCCGGCCAGCGGCGACGTGACGCCCGGGTAGAGCTTGACCGGGCGCAGGTTGACGTGGTGGTCGAGCTCGAAGCGCAGCCGCAGCAGCAGGCCGCGCTCGAGCACGCCCGAGGGCACGGAGGGGTCGCCGATGGCCCCGAGCAGGATGGCGTCGGCCTCACGCAGCTCGGCCAGAACCGAGTCGGGCAGCGTCTCGCCCGACGCGTGGTACCGGCGGGCGCCGAGGTCGTACTCGACCGTGTCGACCTTCTCGTGCACGGCCGACAGGACCCGCAGCCCCTCGGCCACGACTTCGGTGCCTATGCCATCCCCGGGGATCACAGCCAGCCGCATGCGCCAGAGGCTACCGGGCAGCACCCGGCGGTCCGCCCCCGCTCCCGGGCCTACTCAGTGCACCTGCTGGGCGGCCGCTCGGTTGACGGCCGACACCACGGCCCGCAGTGAGGCGGTGACGATGTTGTGGTGCAGCCCGACGCCCCAGAGCACCCGGTCGTCGACGGCCACCTCGACGTAAGCCGCCGCGCCCGCGTCGGCTCCGCTGCTGACCGCGTGCTCGGTGTAGTCGAGCACGCGGATGTCGAGACCGGCCGAGCCGAGCGCGTCGACGAAGGACGAGATCGGGCCGTTGCCGACCCCCTCCAGCACGTGCGGCTCGCCGTCGACCATCACCGTGTAGGTGCCCTCGTGGCTCACCAGCGCGTACGGCTCCTGCCGCGTGAGGTATTCCTGCTCGAAGATCGACCACAGCTCGTCGGACGTCACCTCGCCGCCCGCGACGTCGGTGTGCCGCTGCACGACGGCGCTGAAGTCGATCTGCAGCCGCCGCGGCAGGTCCAGCCCGTGCTCGGCCTTGAGCAGGTAGGCCACGCCGCCCTTGCCTGACTGGCTGTTGACGCGGATGACGGCCTCGTAGCTGCGGCCGACGTCCTGGGGGTCGATCGGCAGGTAGGGCACCTCCCAGCGCCGCTGACCGGTGCGCTCCATCGCCTCCAGGCCCTTCTTGATCGCATCCTGGTGCGAGCCGGAGAAGGCGGTGTATACCAGCTCCCCGCCGTACGGGTGGCGAGGGTGGACCGGCAGCTGGTTGCAGTACTCGACGGTGCGCCGCACGTCGTCGATGTCGGAGAAGTCGACCATCGGCTCGATGCCCTGGCTGAACAGGTTGAGCGCCAGGGTCACCAGGCAGACGTTGCCGGTGCGCTCGCCGTTGCCGAACAGGCACCCCTCGATCCGGTCGGCACCGGCCAGCAGGCCCTGCTCCGCGGCCGCCACCGCCGTGCCGCGGTCGTTGTGCGGGTGCAGGCTGAGCACGACGCAGTCACGACGGGCGAGGTGCGTGCCGAACCACTCGATCTGGTCGGCGTAGATGTTGGGTGTGGCCATCTCGACCGTGGCCGGCAGGTTGAGCACGAGCGGGCGCTCGGGTGTGGGCTGCCAGACGTCCATCACCGCCTCGCACACCTCGAGCGCGTAGTCGAGCTCGGTACCGGTGAACGACTCGGGGCTGTACTGCCAGCGCACGTCGGTGCCCGGCAGCAGCGACTCCGCGTACTTCTTGCACCATTCGGCGCCGCGGACGGCGATGTCCTTCACGCCCTCACGGTCGAGGCCGAACACCACTCGCCGCTGCAGCGTGGAGGTGGAGTTGTAGAGGTGCACGAGGGCGGTCCCGCGAAAGCCCACGAGGGACTCGATCGTGCGCTCGATCAGCTCCTCGCGCGCCTGGGTCAGGACCTGGATGGTGACGTCGGCGGGGACGACGTCGTCCTCGATCAGGCCGCGGACGAAGTCGAAGTCGGTCTGGCTCGCCGACGGGAAGCCGACCTCGATCTCCTTGTAGCCCAGCCGCACCAGCAGCTCGAACATGCGGCGCTTGCGGGCCGGGCTCATCGGGTCGATGAGCGCCTGGTTGCCGTCGCGCAGGTCGACACTGCACCACTGCGGGGCGGCCGTGATGGTGCGCTGCGGCCAGGTGCGGCCCGGCAGGTCGATCGGGGTGAATGCCGCATAGCGGTCGATCGACATCCCCGAGGGACGCTGCGGCGACTTCTGGCTGTCGTTGTTGTGGATGACGGTCATGGTGCGGGTGCTCCTTGCTGCCTGTGGAGGGCTTGGACGGCCCGACGTGGTGGCAGCCGGCGAACGTGCGCTAGCCCGCGGCGAGGAAGCCGGCCTGTCAGGCCTCGCCGCGGCAGCTAAGGAGCAGCAGGTTCGTCATCGGCACCGACGGTAGCAGGTGTCACCGCCGCAGGCAGCATGCGCCGGTCAGATCGAGGCGGGTTCCCCGATGGCCCGAACGACGGACGCGGCGAGGCCGGCCAGGTGGGCGAGCCGGACCACCTCAGAGGCGCGGAACTGCGGGCCGCCGGTCCGGCCGAGCAGGATGACGATGTCGGGGCTGCCGACGGGCGCTGCCGCCAGCTCGGTCCCCCGCTCGAACCACGAGTAGGGCACCCACGGCTCGTCGGGCCCGAACCGCTGGCCAGAGGGCAGCGGCAACCAGGAAGCATCGAGGTCGCGCTCGCTCGGAGCCGCGGCTGATGCCGCGACAGTCACGGGGGTGCTGACCACGGCGGGTGCATCTGCCGTGCCTGAGACGGTCTCGGTCTCCAGGCGCAGGACGAGCGCCCACGAGGCATGGAACGCGTCGGGTGCGAGCTCGGCCAGCCGGGTGAAGGCGTCCTCGGGTGCCGCCGCAAGGGCATCGACGACGTCGAGGTCGCGGGTGAGCTCGTGCGCACGGTGGAACGGGCGGACCGACTCGACCTCGACGCCGGGCACCGAGCGGGCTGCCGTGACCAGGCTGTCGGCCAGACCGTTCGCCGGCAGCGTCACGACGAGGTCGTCGACCGCACCGAACGGCCCGCGCTCCACGACGTCGAGCGACTCGATGTCGACGCCGGTACCGCCGAGCGCTGTTGCGACGGCACCGAGCGAACCGGGGCGGTCGGGAAGCACCAGCCGCAGCAGGTAGGTCATGCTCACCAGCCCATGATGCCGTGACGCAGGTTGCCGGGGTGTTACGCGGCGGGATCAGCACGGTGTGCGGCACCGGTTCCTGCCCCGGCGGTGCCGGTGCCGGTGACGTCGACACCCGTCACGGCAGCCAGCTCCTGCAGCGCCTCGGCAGGGTCCGAGACCTTGATCGTGGTCATGCCGAGCGCGCGAGCGGGCTTGAGGTTGACGCCGAGGTCGTCGAGGAAGACGCACTCGTCGGCCGGCGGGCTGCCGACCCTCGACAGTGCCCGCGCGTAGAACTCGGGCTCGGGCTTGCGGACCCCCTCGACGCTCGACTCCACGACGGCGTCGAACAGCGTCAGCAGCTCACCGAGCTCGCCCTCACGCGGCATCGGGACGTGGTTGTTGGTCAGCAGCGCCAGTCGCAGCCCGCTCGCCCGCAGGCGTCGGACCGCCTCGACCATCGCCGGCCGTACGGCGCCGCTGAGCGCTGCCAGCACCCGACGGGCATCCAGGGTGACGCCGAGGGTCCGCGCCTCGGCCTCGAAGACGGGGATGAAGCCGTCGGGGTCGAGCTGGCCGCGCTCGAGCCGGGCCCAGGCGTTCGTGTCGGGGTTGGTGGTGTTGATCCGCCGGATGATGCCCTCGGGCAGGCCCGCCTCGCGCTCGTAGGCGTCGAACGCGTGGAGCGGGCTGTCGACGATCACGCCGCCGAGGTCGAAGAGCACTGTCGAGACGGCCACGGCGACGAACCTAGTCGTCCTCCACCGCCAGTCTGCTCAGGGGTTGGAAAGGGCAGCCAGCTGCCCTGTGCGGGCCAGGCGGGCGTAGGCGTGAGCGCTGGGCCGCGGCATGCGCGCCAGGCCGTGGGCGCGGTCGATGCCGACGAGCCCGAAGCGCGGCCGGTAGCCCTCGGCCCACTCGAAGTTGTCGAAGCTCGACCAGTAGTGGTAGCCGCGGACAAGGGCGCCCTCGTCCATCGCCTGCTTGACCGCCTCGAGGTGGCTGGCGAGGTAGGCGACACGCTCGGTGTCGTCGTCCGTCGCGATCCCGTTCTCAGTGACCACGATCGGCAAGCCGGACCGGGCCGCCTTGTGCAGGGTCTGCCGGAAGCCGTCGGGGTGCAGCTCCCAGCCCATCGCGGTCAGCGGGACGCCCGCCGGGGGGCGCGCGAAGAGCCCGGGCAGGGCCGGGTCGACGCGCATCCGGGTGTAGTACTGCACTCCGACGAAGTCGCCGCGCAGCCCGTCGAGGTAGGCGTCAGCCATCATCCGCTCGAGCTCCTCGTACGCCGCCACGCAGGACGGGTCGTCGGGGCGCGCGGGTTCGAGGGCCGGCAGCTGCAGGCTGATCCCAGCCTGCGCCTGGCCCGGGCCTGCCGCGATGACGTCGAGCGCCCGCTCGTGGGCGAGCCGCAGCGTGCGGGTGACCCGACGCCACGACAGCGGGTTCTGCCGTCCGGGCGGGTGGTAGCCGGCGAGGTAGCCGAACAGCGCCACGATCTGCGGCTCGTTGATGGTGCAGTACCAGGGGACGAGGTCGCCGAGGGCGTCGACGACCCGGCTGCAGAAGTCGCCGAAGCGGTCGACCGCGTCGGGAGCGAGCCAGGCACCGCGCGCGTCGAACCAGCGCGGCACGGTGAAGTGCATCAGGGTCACGAAGGGCGTCAGGCCGTGGGTGTGCAGCGACTCCAGTACCCGCCGGTAGTGGTCGAGCGCGGCGGGCGACCACTGTCCGGGCTCGGGCTCGACCCTCGACCACTCGATGGAGAAGCGGTGGGCGGTGTGCCCGAGCGAGGCGAGCAGCGCGAAGTCGGCGTCGTAGCGGTGGTAGTGGTCGATGGCGTCGCCGCTGGGCTCGGTGGCCGTCGAGCCCGGCGTGTGCTCCCACGCCCACCAGTCGTTGGCGACGTTGCCGCCCTCCACCTGGTGCGCCGCGGTGGACGAGCCCCAGAGGAAGCCGGCGGGGAAGTCGCGCTCGCTCACCAAGGCACCGGCGTCATCGCTTGGCCTGGTCATCGCTCGGCCTGGTCGGCCCTGGTCATCGGTCGGCCTGGTCGTCGACGCGGTTGGCGCCGTCGCCCGGACTGACGGCGAAGATGTCGGGTGCGGTCCAGTCGCGCTGCCGGTAGGCCGCGCTCACGGCCGCGCGCACGGCGTCGACCGCCTCGTCGGGGACAAGGGCGATGGCCGACCCGCCGAAGCCGCCGCCGGTCATCCGCGCCCCGAGCGCGCCCGCGCTCCGTGACTCCTCGACCGCGACATCGAGCTCGTCGACGGAGACCTCGAAGTCGTCGCGCAGACTGGCGTGGCTGGCGTCGAGCAGCGGGCCGAGTTCGCGGATACGACCGGCGTGCAGCAGGTCGGCCGCCTCCCGGACCCGGGCGATCTCGGTCACCACGTGGCGGGCGCGCCGCCGCAGCGGCTCGTCCAGGGTCTCGAGCGCCCCGAGGTCGGCGTCGCGCAGCGTCGCCACGCCGAGGGCCTCGGCGGCGTCCTCGCAGGCGCTGCGCCGCTCGCCGTAGGCGCCGTCGCCGAGCGCGTGCGAGGCCTTGGTGTCGATGACGAGAAGGGTGAGCCCGTCGAGCGGCAGCGGGACCTGCTCGGTACCGAGGTCGCGGCAGTCGAGCAGCAGCGCGTGGCCCTCCTGGCCGAACAGCGACGCCATCTGGTCCATGATCCCGGTCGGTGCACCGACGTACTCGTTCTCGGCTCGCTGGCAGATGCGGGCGAGCTCGAGGCGGTCGAACCGGTCCCTCGCGAGCCCGAGCGCCACGGAGCACTCCAGGGCCGCGCTGGACGACAGGCCGCCGCCGGTCGGCACGTCGGAGTCGACGACGAGGTCGAAGCCCGCGGCGGGCAGGCCGGCGTCGGCGAGGGCTCTGGAGACCCCCCGCGGGTAGGTCTCCCAGGAGTTGTCGTCCTCCTGCCGGGACCAGCAGCGGATCGTGCTCGAACCGTTTCTTCCGGTTAAGCGGATCGCGGCCAGCGCCTGCCGGTCGATCGCGATCGGCAGCACCAGGCCGTCGTTGTAGTCGGTGTGCTCCCCAATGATGTTGACCCGGCCCGGCGCGGCCCAGATGCCGTCGGGTTCACCGCCGGTCAGCTCCGCGAAGGCCTTGCGCAGGGCGGGGATGCGCCGCTCGAGGTCCATCTCAGCCCCCGGCCCGGGCACCGGCTTCGCGCATGCGTTCGGCAGCCGCCTCGGGGGCGACGTCGGTCAGGTAGGCCCCGCCCATCATCTCCGAGCCCGCCACGAACTTGATCTTGTCGGCACTGCGGTACGGCGGGGCGATCTCCCAGTGGACGTGGCTGACCGGGTCCCAGTCCTCGGCGTCGTCGGTCGGCCGCGAGTGGATGCCGAGCACGTAGGGCATCGAGAAGCCGAACAGCGCGTCGTACCCGGCGAGCACCGCTGCGAGCACCTCGGCCACCTCGTCGCGCTCCGCCGCGCCGAGCGCAGCCACCGACGTGCGATGCGCCAGGGGCACCACGTGCACCTCGTAGGGGAACCGCGCCCACTGCGGGACGAACGCCGCGACCCCGGCCGTCCGCGTCACGACCCGAGCCTCGTCGGCGGCCTCGGTAGCGACCACGTCACACTCGACGCACCGACCGGTGCGCTCGCGGTGGGCCTGCGCCGCCCGCAGCTCGCGCAGCGGCCGTGGCGGCACGTCGGAGTAGGCGTACACCTGCCCGTGCGGGTGCGACAGCGTCACGCCGATGATCTCGCCCTTGTTCTCGAACGGCAGCACGTACGACACCCGCGGGTCGGCGCCGAGCACCGCCCACCGGTCGGCCCAGACGTCGACCAGCAGGCGGATGCGCTCGCGCCCCGCCTGGGCGAGCGTGGTGTGGTGGTCGTCGCTGTAGACGACGACCTCGCAGCGGCCGTACGCCGGCTCGACCGGGACCAGCTCGGTGCCCGGCAGGTCCGGCGGGGGCGGGTCGGTCGACAGGCTGGGGAACCTGTTGTCGAAGACGGCGACCTCGTAGTGCTCGCGCGGGATCTCGGTCGGGCGCGACGGGTCACGGGTGGGGCACAGCGGGCACAGGTCGTCCGGCGGCTTGTAGGTCCGGTCCTGGCGGTGGGTCGCGAACGTCACCCACTCGCCGGTGGTCGGGTCGTAGCGGCGCTCGCTCACTGCTCGCTCACTGCCCGACCGCCGGCCCGACCGCCGTGCCCGCCACGTGGCCGCCCCCCTGGCCCGCGCCGACCTGCGAGTAGTAGGTGATGCGTCGCCCGTCGGGCAGCGCCTCGACCTCGCGGTGCGTCGTCGGGCCGGTGGCGTCGGGCCCGTTGGCTCCGGCTGGTCCTGCTCGCCCCGTTACCGGGTCGCCTGCGGACGGGGAGCCCGCGGACGGCTCTCCGGTCGGCACGGGGCGCACGCTACTCTGCTGCTGCGCGACCGGCCGAGCCCCCTGACCCGGCCGGTCGCTGCCACCAGCACGTGTCGCGTCGATGGCCTCGCGCCGTCGACGCCGGAGCGAGCGTCAGTCCTGCTCGATCCAGCTCATCATCGGTCGCAGCTGCGCGCCGACCTTCTCGATGCGTTGCTCCTTGCCCTCATCGACGAGCTTGGTGAAGGTGGGGCGCCCGGCCTCGTCCTCCGCGACCCACTCCTTCGCAAAGGTGCCGTCCTTGATCTCGGCGAGGATGCGGCCCATCTCCTGCTTCACCGCGTCGGTGATGATCCGCGGCCCGCGAGTCACGTCGCCGTACTCCGCCGTGTCGGAGATCGAGTAGCGCATCCCGGCGATGCCGCCCTCGTACATCAGGTCGACGATGAGCTTGAGCTCGTGCAGGCACTCGAAGTACGCGACCTCAGGCTGGTAGCCGGCATTGACAAGCGTCTCGAACCCGGCCTGTACCAGCGCGGTCGTGCCACCGCACAGCACGGCCTGCTCGCCGAACAGGTCGGTCTCGGTCTCCTCGGTGAAGGTGGTCCTGAGGGTGCCGGCGCGGGTGCCGCCGATGCCCTTGGCGTAGGACAGGGCCAGCTGCAGCGCCGAGCCACTGGCATCCTGCTCGACGGCAACCAGGCACGGCACGCCCTTGCCGTCGGCGAACGTCCGGCGGACCAGGTGGCCGGGGCCCTTGGGCGCCACCATGCACACGTCGACCCCCGCCGGCGGGGTGATCAGGTCGTACCGGATGTTGAAGCCGTGGCCGAAGAACAGCGCGTCGCCGTCCGACAGGTTCGGGGCGATGGCCTCGGCGTAGATCGCGCGGTGCGTCGTGTCGGGAGCCAGCAGCATGATGAGGTCGGCCTCGGCACACGCCTCCGACGGCGTCAGCACCCGCAGGCCTTCGGCCTCCGCGCGGGCACGGCTGCCGGAGGTCTCGGGGAGCCCGATGCGGACGTCGACGCCGCTGTCGCGCAGGTTCAGCGCGTGGGCGTGGCCCTGGCTGCCGTAGCCGAGCACGGCGACCTTGCGGCGCTGGACGAGGCTGAGGTCGGCGTCGTCGTCGTAGTAGATCTCGGGCATGAGGTCCTTTCCTTGGTGCAGACGAGTAGTGGTCGGGCGGAGGGTCAGGCTGGCAGTGGCTCAGGCGCTGCGCTCTAGGGCGCGCAGCGAGCGGTCGGCGATGGAGCGCGAGCCGCGGCCGACGGCCACCAGCCCCGACTGCACCATCTCGCGGATGCCGAACGGCTCGAGCACGCGCACCAGGGCCTCGAGCTTCTCGCGGGTGCCGGTCGCCTCGATGATGACGGCGTCGGTCGCGACGTCGACGATCCGCGCCCGGAACAGCTGAGCGGTCTCGAGCACCGCTCCACGGGTGCCGGCGTCGGCACGCACCTTGGCGAGCAGCAGCTCGCGCTGCACGCTGGCGCCGTCGTCGAGCTCGACGATCTTGAGCACGTTGACCAGCTTGTTGAGCTGCTTGGTCACCTGCTCGAGCGGGCTGTCCTCGACGTTGACGACGATGGTCATCCGGCTGACGTCGGCGTGCTCGGTCGGGCCGACGGCCAGCGACTCGATGTTGAAGCCGCGCCGGCTGAACAGCATCGCGACGCGGGCGAGCACGCCGGGCTTGTTCTCGACGAGCACCGACAGGGTGTGGCGGTTCATGCTGCTCCTCCGGTGTTGCTCTCCTGCGGTTCCTCGACCGACTCGCCCATCTCGTAGTCGAAGTCGGGGGCGGTGTCGCGGGCGACCTGGATGTCGTCGTTGCTGGTGCCGGCGGTGACCATCGGCCATACCATCGCGTCCTGGTGGACGACGAAGTCGATGACGACCGGGCGGTCGGTGATCGCCATCGCCTTCTCGATGGTGGCGTCGACCTCGCCGGCCGACTCGCAGCGCAGCCCGACGCAGCCGAGCGCCTCGGCCAGGCCCACGAAGTCGGGCACGTACTGCGGCCGGTCGCGGCGCAGGTCGGTGTGGGAGTAGCGCCCCTCGTAGAACAGGGTCTGCCACTGGCGCACCATCCCGAGAGCGCCGTTGTTGATCACGGCGACCTTGATCGGGATGCCCTCGACGGCGCAGGTCGCGAGCTCCTGGTTGGTCATCTGGAAGCAGCCGTCGCCGTCGATCGCCCAGACGGTCGCGTCGGGCTGCCCCACCTGCGCGCCCATCGCGGCGGGGACGGCGTAGCCCATCGTCCCGAGGCCACCGGAGTTCAGCCAGGTGTAGGGCTTCTCGTAGCTGATGAACTGGGCCGCCCACATCTGGTGCTGGCCGACGCCGGCGACGTAGATCGTCTCCGGACCGGCGATCTGCCCGATGCGGCTGATGGCGTACTGCGGGCTGAGGCTGCCGTCGTCGGGCTCGTCGTAGCCGAGGGGGTAGGTGCTGCGCCAGCCGTCGACCTGGCGCCACCACGCGGTGAGGTCCGGCAGCGGCTCGCCCGCCAGCGCCGCGCTGAGCTCGCCGAGCACCTCGCGGGCATCACCGACGATGGGCACGTCGGCCAGCCTGTTCTTGCCGATCTCGGCGGGGTCGACGTCGGCGTGGATCACCTTGGCCTCGGGCGCGAACGAGTCGATGCGGCCTGTCACCCGGTCGTCGAACCGGGCGCCGATGGTGATGAGCAGGTCGGACTTCTGCAGCGCCGTGACGGCCGCGACCGTGCCATGCATCCCCGGCATCCCGAGGTGCTGGCGGTGGGAGTCGGGGAAGGCGCCGCGGGCCATCAGCGTGGTGACGACCGGGATGTTGGTGGCCTCCGCGAGGCGCATCAGCTCGTCGGCCGCCCGCGCCTTGAGCACGCCGCCGCCGACGTAGAGCACCGGCCGGCGGGACTGCGCGATCAGCCTCGCGGCCTCGCGGACCTGCTTGCTGTGCGGCCGGGTGGTGGGGCGGTAGCCGGGCAGGTCGAGCTGGGTTGGCCAAGCGAACGTGGTGCTGGCCTGCAGGACGTCCTTGGGGATGTCGACCAGGACGGGGCCGGGCCGGCCGGTGCCCGCCAAGTGGAAGGCCTCGGCGATCGTGCGCGGGATGTCGTCGGCGTTCTGCACCAGGTAGTTGTGCTTGGTGATCGGCATCGTGATGCCGCAGATGTCGGCCTCCTGGAAGGCGTCGCTGCCGATCGCCGCGCTCGGGACCTGCCCGGTGATGGCGACGATGGGGACGCTGTCCATGTAGGCATCGGCGATGGGGGTGACCAGGTTGGTCGCGCCCGGCCCGGAGGTCGCCATGCAGACCCCGACCCGTCCGGTGGCCTGGGCGTAGCCGGTGGCGGCGTGGCCCGCGCCCTGCTCGTGCCGGACCAGGATGTGCCGGATCTTGTCGGTGTCGAACAGCGGGTCGTAGGCGGGCAGGATGGCTCCGCCGGGGATGCCGAACACGATCTCTACCCCGGCCGCTTCGAGTGAGCGGACGAGCGACTGGGCCCCGGTGATCTGGTCTGGCATGTCGGTGCTGGTCCTTCTGGTCCAAGGTGGGTGAGAGCGAACGATCGAGCACAAAAAAGTGCCCCTCGTGCCGGTGGCACGGAGGGGCGGCGCGCGAAGCTCAGAAGTGGTGAGCTACGCGCGCTGGCGAACTACGATTCGCAGAGCAGGCACGCCCTTCAGGGTGCCTGAGCGGGGCGGGACGGTCAAGTCGGCCCGTCCGGCGTCGCAGGTTGGCGAACGCGTCCACGACACGCCGTCGCGGCGGACACAATCGTCAACCACCGCGGCCCTCGCCCTGCAGAGCGTCCCGTACGAGGCGGATCACGTAACTCGGCCGCTTGAGGACGTCACGGGCGGTGATGCGCACGATGTCCCAGCCTGCGGCGACGAGCTCGTTCTGCCGGTACCGGTCGCGGTACACCGCTGCGGGCTGGTCGTGGTGCGCCGAGTCGACCTCCAGCCCGAGCGGACGCGGCATCCGTGGGCGCTGCTTGTATGCCATGTCGAGCCGGGCAATGACTCTGCCCCAGCCATCACGGATCCGGAGCTGGAGTTCGTCGGGGGGCAGTCCCGCGTCCGTCAGCAACAGGCGTGCGATCGACTCAGACGGTGACTCGGCTCGACCGTCCGCGAGAGCCAGCCACCCGGAGGCTCTGCGGCCGCCGGGGAGCGTGCGAAGTCTCGTGGCGAGTTCGGGTAGCCCGGCCGGGTCCAGGCGCGACGACGCGAGTGCGCTGTCGACCAGGCTGACGGTCGTCGATCGGTTGCAGCAGAGGGCGACGTCCATCAGGGTCCGTTCGACCGAGGTGATGCGGAGCCCCGAGAGCTCGGACCGGTCTTGTTCGTCGAGCTGTGACCAGTGCAGGTGCAGCCCCGGCCGCTGGGCTCGTCGGGACAGCTGGCCCAGTTGCAGGTGGACACCTTCTTCCCACGTCCACCACGGCAAGCCCTGCAACCCGTGCAGACGCGCAGCGGTCGGCCCGCAAAGTATGGATCCAGGAACCGACAGCAGTGCCATGCGGGCGGACGTCCGGAGGGGGTCGCGGACCGGTGGCACGACGGCGAAGCCCGGCAGGGGCACCGCGTCCTCGTCCAGCTGCCGCAGCAGACGACATTGCCGGTCACTCAGCCCCAGAGCTCGCGCCTGGCGTAGCAGCACGACGTCGTCCTGACGCTGAGCGAGGTCGAGGACGGCGACGAGCGGGTCAAGGGGCACGTCCGCACACTGACGCTGCGGTGGCGGCGGCAGCACTCACCGTGCGCGGTCTGTGGATACGCCGTTGCTGTCCCGACCGGTGGAGACAGAGGTTGACGATGCCGTCCGCGACACGCCGGCACAGCGAACACGATCGCCAACCTGCGAGCGCCGGCTGCGGTGCTAGCGGGTGCCCAGCGCGGTGAGGAAGCGGGAGGCGATGGGCGCGGCGACCTCGGCGCCGAAACCGCCGTTCTCGACGATGACGGCAAAGGCCACCGTGCCGCGGTAGCCGATGAACCAGGCATGCGTGGGCGGGTCCTGGCCCTTGGGCGCTGACCCGTACTCCGCCGTACCCGTCTTGCCGTAGACCGTGCCCGGGAACGACACCGGCGCTGCCGTCCCCTCGACGACGACGGCCCGCATCATGTCCTGCAGTTGCGCGTCGACGCCGGGCGGCAACGGGTGCGAGCGGGGGGAGGTGCCGGCGACGAACGGCTGGTGCCACGTCCCGCCGCCCACCGCTGCCGCCACCGACGCCATCTGCAGCGGGCTCGCCGCCACAGCGGCCTGCCCGAACGCCGACGCGGCCTCGTCGACCGGCCCAGTGGGCTTCGGGTAGAGCCCTCCGGCGCTGGCGATGGGCAGCGGCGGGGTGCCGTCGAAGCCGTACAGGGCAGCGGCCCTCTGCATGTCGGTCTCGTGGATCTGCTCGCGGATGTTGACGAAGGCGGTGTTGCAGCTCTGCGCCAGCGCGGAGCGCACGGTGAGCGGACCCAGGGCCTCCTCGTGCGCGTTCTTGAACGTCACGCCCGAGACGTCGACGGTGCCGGGGCACGGAACCACCGTCTGCTCGGTGAGCCCGGCCATCAGCGCCGCGGTGGCCGTCACGACCTTGTACGTCGAGCCGGGTGGGTACTGGCCGCGCAGCACCCGGTCGTACCCCCCGATGGGGTTGTTGACGAGAGCGAGCACGCCGCCGGTGCGGGTGTCGATGGCGGCGAGGGCGGCCGGCTGGCTGACGCCGATCACGCTCTCGCCCGCCTTCTGTACGGCGAGGTCGATGGTGGTGCGGACGTCGGCGCCGTTGGTCGCCGGGTAGCTGGCCAGCGTCGCGGCCACCGTGCTGCCGCGACGCAGCACGACGCTGCCTCCAAGCCGGCCGCCCAGCTGCTTGTCGTAGACCCGCTCCAGGCCGGTCTGCCCGGCGACGTCGCCTGTCCGCTTGCCGGCGTCGGCGTCGGCCTTGGCCTGCTCGACGGTCAGGGGGCCGACGGTGCCGAGCAGGTTGGTGTCGAGCTCGGCGTCGGCGCCGCGCAGCACCGTGCCGTCTGCCGCGAGCAGCCGGCCCCGGCGACCCTCGGACCGGGTGCGGCCGAGGCTCGAGCCCGGGGCGAGCTGGGGATGCAGCGCTGCGGGCGAGAACTGGACGCGCCACTGCGAGCCCATCCGCTCGACCGGCAGGGCGCCGCTGTAGGTCCACGGTCCGAGGCCCTGCAGCGCGAGGGAAGCGGTGTAGGGGGCGGTGAAGCCGGATGAGGCGCCAGGTGTCCGCGTCACGGGCCCGGGCGTGATGGTGGCCGAGGTGACCTGCAGCCGGTCCGGTCCGCCGCGTCGAGCGCGCCGATCTGCGCGGGGGTTCCGGTCGATGCCGCCGCCATCCCGGCGTAGTCCGCCGTCGCCCACGCGGCCAGGTAGCCGCGCGCCGTCGCCTCGGCGGCCTTCTGCTGCGCCTGCCGGTCGCTGTGCTTTCCCAGTAGGTAGCCCGCCCCCCCGCCCGCCACGAGCAGGACGACCACGACCCCCGCGACGACGCCGAGGCCGCGGCGGCGCTTCGCGTGCTGCTCGTCGCTGCGGCCCGGGCCCGACATCATCAACCGTGAACCACGATCAACCGCAGACCGCGCCCGTCGCCGCGGAGCCGACGAGCTTGGCGTACTTCGCCAGCACACCCGAGGTGTAGCGGGGCTCGAGCGGCTTCCACCCGGCACGCCGGCGCTCGAGCTCGGTGACGTCGACCAGCAGGTCGAGGCGGCGGTTGGGGACGTCGAGCAGGATGCGGTCACCATCGGCAACGAGGGCGATGGGTCCGGCGTCGGCGGCCTCCGGAGCGAGATGGCCGACGCACAACCCCGACGTGGCGCCCGAGAAGCGGCCGTCGGTCAGCAGCGCGACCTCCTTGCCGAGGCCGGCCCCCTTGATCGCCGCCGTGACCGCGAGCATCTCGCGCATTCCCGGGCCCCCGCGCGGGCCTTCCCAGCGGATGACGACGATGTCGCCGGCCTCGATCGCACCGGCGCCGCCGGTGGTGACCGCGGCCATGGCGTCGGCCTCGCCGTCGAACACGCGGGCCCGGCCCTCGAAGACCAGCGAGTCCATCCCGGCGCTCTTGACCACCGCGCCGGCGGGGGCGAGCGAGCCGCGCAGGATGGCGAGGCCGCCGCTGGCGTGCAGGGGGGCGTCGAGCGGGCGCAGGACGGTCCCGTCGAGGTCCGGCGGGGCCAGTGCCGACAGCTCCTCGGCCATCGTCCGGCCGGTCACCGTCAGGGCGTCGCCGTGCAGCAGCCCCGCCTCGAGCAGCGCCCGCATGACGACCGGGACGCCGCCGATGTGGTCGAGGTCGTTCATCACGTAGGCGCCGAAGGGACGCACGTCGGCGATGTGCGGCACCTTCCGGCCGATGCGGTCGAAGTCGTCGAGGCTGAGGTCGACGCGCGCCTCGTGGGCGATGGCTAGCAGGTGCAGGACGGCGTTGGTGGAGCCGCCGAGGGCCATGACCACCGCGATGGCGTTCTCGAACGCCTCGCGGGTGAGGATCTGGCGGGCGGTGATGCCCTGCTCGATCAGGTGGACGGCGGCCTCGCCCGAGGCGCGGGCGAACGCGTCGCGGCGGGCGTCGGGGGCGGGGGCGGACGCCGAGCCGATGATCGACATGCCCAGCGCCTCAGCTGCGGACGCCATGGTGTTGGCCGTGTACATGCCGCCGCACGACCCCTCGCTGGGGCAAGCGGCGCGTTCGACGGCCCGGAGCCCGGCGTCGTCGAGAGTGCCGCGGGTGCGCGCGCCGACGGCCTCGAAGACGTCCTGAATGGTGACGGGGGTGCCGTCGGGCAGCCGGCCCGGCAGGATCGACCCGCCGTAGAGGAACACGCTGGCGAGGTCGAGCCGGGCGGCAGCCATGAGCATGCCGGGCAGGCTCTTGTCGCAGCCGGCCAGCAGGACCGTGCCGTCCAGCCGTTCGGCATGCACCACGAGCTCGACGGAGTCGGCGATGACCTCCCGGCTGACCAGCGAGGCCCGCATCCCCTCGTGGCCCATGGAGATGCCGTCGCTGACAGCGATGGTGCAGAACTCGAGCGGGAAGCCGGACGCGGCGCGCACGCCCTCCTTGGCCGCCGCGGCAAGCCGCTGGAGCGGCAGGTTGCAAGGGGTGACCTCGTTCCACGACGAGGCGACGCCGATCTGCGGCTTGACCCAGTCGTCGTCGGTCATGCCGACAGCACGCAGCATCGCCCTGGCAGGGGCGCGCTCGACGCCGTCGGTGACCTCGAAGGATCGGGGCTTGCGGGGGGAGTCGGCCACGGGCGAACTTTACGTCTGCCGCCTGGGGCTGCTGCGGTCCGACAGGCACCCCGCCGGCCGACTACCGGGCGCGTCCACGGACGCGACGGGACGGCCTACGAGAGCCGTCGAGTACCAGCTCAGCCGGCGGCGAGCCGCTCGAGCAGCAGCGCCCGGACCCGGGCGGCGTCGGCCTGCCCGCGCATCGCCTTCATGACCGCGCCGACGAGCGGGCCCGCGGCGGCGACCTTGCCCTCGCGGACCTTGGCGGCGATGTCCGGCGCGCCGGCGATCGCGGTGTCGACGGCAGCTCCCAGGGCCGCGTCATCGCTGACGACGGCCAGACCGCGCGCGGCCATCACTGCATCAGGATCGCCCTCGCCGGCCAAGACCCCCGCGACGACCTGACGCGCCAGGGCGTTGGTCAGGCTGCCCGCGGCCACCAGCGCGATCACCCGGGCGACGTCGTGCCCGGTGATGCTGAGCACGGTCGGCTCGACCCCGGCGTCGACGGCCGCGCGCGCCAGCTCGTTGAGCCACCACACGCGGGCAGCCTCGCCGGAAGCACCCGCCGCGAGCGTCTCCTCGACCAGCTCGAGCACGCCGGCGCTGCGCATCTGCTCGAGGTCGCGCGGGGTGTAGCCGAAGCGCTCCCCCAGCCGCTGCCGGCGTTGCGCAGGCAGCTCGGGCATGCTCGCGCGGACCGCGTCGACGTAGTCGGCGCCGAGGGCGAGCGGAGCCAGGTCGGGCTCCGGGAAGTAGCGGTAGTCGGTCGCCTCCTCCTTCGTCCGACCGGGAAGGGTGACGCCGCCGGACTCGTCGAAGTGCCGTGTCTCCTGCACGATGCGCTCGCCGGCGTCGAGCCGGCCGGCCTGCCGGCGGATCTCGAAGATCGCGGCCCGCTCGACCGAGCGCATCGAGTTGAGGTTCTTGGTTTCCGTACGGGTGCCGAACGGCGCGCCCGGGCGGTGCAGCGAGACATTCGCATCGCAGCGCAGCTGGCCCTGCTCCATCCGGGCCTCGCTGACGCCGAGCGAGCGCAGCAGCTCGCGCAGCTCGGCCACATAGGCGCGGGCGACCTCCGGCGAGCGGATGTCGGGCTCGGTGACGATCTCGATGAGGGGGACGCCGGAGCGGTTGTAGTCCAGAAGCGAGTGTGTGGCGCCGTGGATGCGGCCGGTCGACCCGCCGACGTGCAGCGACTTGCCGGTGTCCTCCTCCAGGTGCACGCGGGTGATGCCGACCCGGTGCGTCTGGCCCTCGAGCTCGACGTCGAGAAAGCCGTTCTCGCACAGCGGCTCGTCGTACTGGCTGATCTGGAAGTTCTTCGGCATGTCGGGGTAGAAGTAGTTCTTGCGCGCGAAGCGGCACCAGGGCGCGATGGAGCAGTTGAGCGCCAGACCGACGCGCACAGCGAACTCGATGGCCCGCTCGTTGACGACGGGCAGCGCGCCGGGCATGCCGAGGCACACCTGGCACACCTGGGTGTTGGGCTCCTCACCGAACGCCGTCGAGCAGCCGCAGAACATCTTCGATGCGGTGCCGAGCTCGACGTGGGTCTCCAGGCCGATGACCGGCTCGTAGCCCTCGGGCGTCAGCGCCGCGGTCGCGCCCGAGGATGCCGAGGTGCCGATCGTCGTCGTCATGGCTGCTCCCCGTCGGTCGGTGCGGGCATCAGCGGCGGTGCCTCGTTGAGCAGCGGGTGCCCGCGTCGGGCGTCGAGCTCGGCCTCCAGCGCTCCCGCGAGCCGGTACATCCTCTCATCGGCGAGCGCCGGCGCCATCACCTGCAGCCCGACGGGAAGCCCGTCGGCGAGGCCGCAGGGCACGGACAGGGCCGGCGTGCCCGCAAGGTTGGCTGGGATGGTGCACAGGTCGGCCGCATACATGGCCATCGGGTCTCCGGTGCGCTCCCCCAGCGGGAAGGCCACTGTCGGCGTGGTCGGCGACACCAGCGCGTCGACCCCCTCGAAGGCGGCGGTGAAGTCGCGGGTGATCAGGGTGCGGACCTTCTGAGCCTGCCCGTAGTAGGCGTCGTAGTAGCCCGACGAGAGCGCGTACGTCCCGATCATGATGCGGCGGATGACCTCCGGGCCGAAGCCGGCGGCCCTGGTCAGGCTCATGACCTCCTCGGCGCCGGTCTGGCCATCGTCTCCGACCCGCAGCCCGTAGCGCATGGCGTCGAAGCGGGCCAGGTTCGAGGAGCACTCGCTGGGCGCGATGAGGTAGTAGGCGGGCAGCGCGTAGGCAAATGAGGGGCAGCTGACCTCGACGACCTCGGCCCCCAGCTCCTCGAGCACCGCGACCGCCTCGCGGAACCGGGCCTCGACCCCGGGCTGGTAGCCCTCGCCGGCCAGCTCGCGGACCACCCCCACGCGCATCCCGCTGACATCACGGCGGACCGCGGCGTCGACGACCGCCGGTACGGGCGCGTCGATGCTCGTCGAGTCGAGCGGGTCGTGACCGGCGATGACGTCGTGCAGCAGGGCGGCGTCGAGCACCGTGCGGGCGAGCGGACCGGCCTGGTCGAGGCTGGAGGAGAAGGCGATCAGCCCGCTTCGGGAGACGCCCCCGTAGGTGGGCTTCACCCCCACCAGCCCGCACACAGCGGCCGGCTGACGGATGGAGCCTCCGGTGTCGGTGCCCAGCGCGATGGGCGCCTGGCCGGCCGCCACTGCCGCAGCGCTCCCCCCCGAGGAACCGCCCGGGATCCGGCTGAGGTCCCAGGGGTTGGCCGTCGGGCCGTAGGCGGAGTTCTCGGTCGAGCTGCCCATGGCGAACTCGTCCATGTTGGTCTTGCCCAGGACGACCACGCCGGCCTCGCGCAGCCGGCGGGTGACGGTCGCGTCGTACGGCGGCCGCCACCCTTCGAGGATCCGTGACCCGCAGGTGGTCGGGACGCCCTGCATCGTGAAGACGTCTTTCAGCCCGAGCGGCACCCCGGCCAGCGGACCCAAAGCCTCGCCCCGGGAGCGGGCAGCGTCGACGGCGTCGGCCGCGGCCAGGGCGCCGGCGGCGTCGACATGCAGGAAGGCATGCACGGCCTGGTCGGTCGAGGCGATGCGGTCGAGGTGCACCTGCGCCACCTCATGGGCGCTGACCTCGCCGCTGGCAATCATGCCCGCCAACTCCGCCGCGGTACGGCTCACGAGGGTCGCCTCGCTCGTCGTACTGCCGGTCGTGCTGGTGCCCGTGGCCGACACGGTCACGCCTGCTCGTCGAGGATGCGAGGAACGCGAAAGCGGCCACCTTCGGCTGCGGGCGCGCCGGACAGCACCGCGTCGCGGTCGAGGCTGGGCCGCACCTCGTCCGGGCGGAAGACGTTGGTCAGCGGCAAGGCGTGGCTCATCGGCGGGATGTCGTCAGCGGCGACCTCACCCACACGGGCCACGGCACCGAGGATCACGTCGAGCTGCGGCGCCAGGTGGTCGAGCTGCTCGTCGGACAGGTCGAGCCGGGACAGCCGCGCGAGGTGCGCAACCTCCTGCCGGGTGAGCGCCATGGCCGAATCGTACGGGCGGGCGCTGGGCGGGCACTGACAGCAATGGCGCTCACGACTGGTACCTCACAGCGCGGCAGCGCCGGGTTCCGCGGCGAGCTCGCCCGGCTCGGCCGATCCCGCCGCTGCCTCGCCAGCCGGCTCAGCCGACCCGCCTTGCGTCGCCTCGCCTGCGTCCTCGTCGTCGCGGCGCAGGGCCGCGGCGCCCAGCTCGAGCAACTGCCGGAAGCCGTCCTCGTCGAGCAGCGGCAGCTTCAGCGCCACTGCGCGGTCGTACTTCGATCGCCCCGGGTCGGTGCCGACGACGACCGCGTCGGTCTTCTTGCTCACCGAGCCGGTGACCTTGCCGCCCCGAACCTGCACCGCCTCGACGGCGGCGTCGCGGCTGAAGCTGGTCAGGCTGCCGGTGATCACGACGCTGACACCCTCCAGCGGCCGTTCCCCCTCGTCGCCTTCGTCATCGGCGGTGCGGGCACCGCCGGAGCGGATGCGCCCGAGGATGTCGACGTGGCGAGGGTCGGCGAACCAGCGGACGATGACCGCCGCGGTCTTCGGCCCGATGCCCTCGACCTGCTGGATGCGCTCGACGTCGGCCGCCTGCAGCGCGGCGAGGCTGCGGAACTCGCGGGCCAACGCCTGCGCGGTCGGGACCCCGACGTCACGGATGGACAGCCCGACGAGCAGCCGCCACAGCGGCCGGTCGCGAGCGGCCTCCAGGCCGGTGAGGATCTGCTGCACCTTCTTGGCCCCGAACCCGCGCAGCCCTTCGAAGGACTCGGCGCTCAGGTGCAGCACGTCCCCGACGTCGTGCAACCGGCCGGTCTCGGTGAGCACGCCCGCCGTCTCGAACCCGAGCCCGTCGATGTCGAGGGCGCTGCGGCCGGCGAAGTGGAAGACCGACCACTGCAGCTGCGGGGGGCACGACACCGCGTTGGGGCAGCGGATGTCGACCTGGCCCTCCTCGCGCAGCAGCGGGGTGCCACACGCCGGGCAGTCGGTGGGCATGACGAAGGCTCGCTCGGCGCCGGTGCGGGCCGCCACGACCGGGCCGACGACCTCGGGGATGACGTCGCCGGCGCGGTGCACGACAACGGTGTCGCCGATCAGCACGCCGCGCCGGACCAGGTCGTCCTGGTTGTGCAGCGTCGCCTGGCCCACGGTGACGCCCCCCACCCGCACCGGCTCCAGCACGGCGAACGGCGTGGCCCGGCCGGTGCGGCCGATGCTGACGACGATGTCGTTGAGCTTGGTGTTGGCCTCCTCCGGCGGGTACTTGAACGCCACCGCCCAGCGCGGAGCCTTGGCCGTGGCCCCGAGCCTGCCCTGCAGCGCCAGCGGGTCGACCTTGACCACCACGCCGTCGATCTCGTGCTCGACGTCGTGGCGGTGCTCCCCCCATCCGGTGATGTACCCGAGGACGCCCTCGGTGGAGTCGAAGACCTTGTAGTGCGTGCTGATCGGCAGTCCCAGTGCGCGCAGCTGCTCGTACGCTGCCGACTGGCTCGGCGCGCTGAACCCGCGCGTGGCACCGATGCCGTGCAGCAGCATCCGCAGCGGGCGGGACGCCGTGACGCGAGGGTCCTTCTGCCGCAGCGACCCGGCGGCCGCGTTGCGCGGGTTGGCAAACGGCGGGCGGTCGGCATCGACCAGCGCGGTGTTGAGCGCCGCGAACTCGTGCAGGGGCAGGAAGACCTCGCCGCGCAGCTCGAGCAGCGCCGGGACATCGCTGTCCATCGGGGGCGTCAGCTGGTCCGGCACCGAGGCGATGGTGCGGATGTTGTTGGTGACGTCCTCACCCGTCCGGCCGTCGCCGCGGGTCGCCGCCCGCACCAGCCGGCCGTCCTCGTAGACCAGGTCAATCGCCAGTCCGTCGATCTTCAGCTCGCACAGCCACGCGGGGACGCTGACCTCTCGCTCCGCCCGGGCCGCCCACGCCAGCAGGTCGTCGGCCGTGAAGACGTTGTCGAGCGAGAGCAGCCGCTCGAGGTGCGCCACCGGCTCGAACAGGGTCGACCACGACGAGCCCACCCGCTGGGTCGGCGAGTCGGGCGACTGCAGCGAGGGATATGCCTCCTCCAGCGCTTGCAGCTCGCGCATCAGCGCGTCGTACTCCGCGTCGCTGACCGTCGGCTGGTCGAGCACGTGGTAGCGGTAGGAGTGCTCGTCGAGCTCTCGTGACAGTGCAGTGTGCCGCGCCTGCGCTACGACGGGGACCTCGCCCGGGGCGCGCGTGGTCATCGGCCTGCCTCGCTCACCGGTCGGGCCTGTTCACGCGCCACCCGCTCATTCGGGCTCCTCGAGCAGCACCCGCCCCGCCTCGACGCAGCGGCTGAGTGCTGCGCGGGCGTAGTCGGGAGAGGCCCCCGCCAGGCCGCACGTCGGCGACACCACCACCACCTCCGCAAGCCGCTCGGGGGCGAACCCGAGCCGGCGCCACAACGACCGGACCGGATCGACGGTAGCGGCGAGGTCCGACAGAACTGCGTCCGTCGAGGGGACGAGCCCGGCTATCAACCGGGTGCCTGCCTCGACGGCCTCCCCGACCGCATCCTCGTCCAGGGCGAGCGTCGCATCGAACGACAGGAACGTCGCGCCGGCCTCGCGCAGCAGCCCGAGCGGCGGCCGTCGGGCACAGCAATGAGCGCCCACCATCACCCCCGCGGTAGCGAGTGGCGCCACGACGGCCGAGATCCTGTCGCGGGCCGTGGCCGGGTCGAGCGCGCTGTACCGCCCGAAGCCGCTCGCCGTCGGCACCGCGCCGGCGAGGACAGGGGGAAGGGCAGGCTCGTCGAGCTGCACGACGATCGAGGCCCCCGGCACCCGCCGGGCGACGTCGGCGGCGTGGGCGACGAGTCCGTCAGCCAGCGAGGCGGTGAGGTCACGGACCGCGCCGGGATCGCCGAGCGCCCGGCCGCCTCGCGGCAGCTCGATCGTCGCGGCAAGCGTGACCGGGCCGGCCGCCTGCAGCTTCAGCAAGCCGGTCCAAGCCTGTGTTGCCTCCTCCAGCGCGTCGAGGTCGCGGTCGAGCAGGTCGAGCGCGCGGCGATGGTCGAGCCCCGGCCGGTCGACGAAGCGCCACCCGGCCGGCTGCAGGTCGACGAACAGGCCGGCCAGCAGCGCGGCAGAGCGGCCGGTCAGGTCAGCTCCGGCCCCGCGTTCGGGCAGCTCGGGCAGGTGCGGGAACGCGGGCAGCTCGCCGGCGACCAGGCGGGCGGCCTCGCGCGCGTCGGTCCCGGGCAGGCTGCCCACCCCGGTCGCCGCGCCCAGCGGCCAGGCGGCCGTCGGGGCCGCGTCAGGGCCTCCCGTCACCGCTTGCGCTCGGCGCGGTCGAGCTCGTCCGCTTGCTGCGGCGTCGGCGCCGACCCGCCCATCCGCGCCGGCAGCCAGAACGGGGACTCCCCGGGCGCTGTTTTGTCGGGGTAGCTGTCCTGGGCCTGCCGCTGCAGCTGGGTCATCCGCTCGCGGAGCCGCTGGGTGATGACGTGCGCGGACTCGTCGGGGCGGAGGGCCATCGGCTCGCCGACGGTGACGATGATCGGGATTCCGCGCTGACCGAAGTTGCGGGGACGGCCCTTGGTCCACAGCCGCTGCGTCCCCCAGACCGCGAGGGGTATCAGCGGAACCCCGGTTGCGCTCGCCAGCCGCACCGCCCCACTCTTGATTGCTTTGACCTCGAACGACTGGCTGATCGTCGCCTCCGGGAAGATGCCGATCAGCTCACCGCTGCGCAGCGCCTCGAGCGCCGCGTCGTACGCGCCGGCGCCCGCCCGGCGGTCGACGGGTATGTGCCGCATCCCGCGCATCAGCGGCCCGGACACCGGGTGGTCGAAGACCTCCTTCTTGGCCATGAAGCGCACCAGCCGCCCGGCCGGACGGGCCCCGAGCCCGGCGAAGATGAAATCCAGGTAGCTGACGTGGGTGCTCGCGAGGACGGCGCCTCCCCCGGCCGGGACGTGCTCGGCGCCGCGCACGTCGATCTTCAGGTCGAGGGCACGGAATCCGGCGAGCACGACCTGGATGACGGGCGGGTAGACGAGCTCGGGCACGGCCAGACGCTACCGGGAGCCTCCAGATGGTCGGGCTTCCGCCCCGCGAGCGCTGACGCAGCCGGCATCGCACACCACGTCAGCGAAGCCACCCGACACGTCGGCCGACGTGGTTGAGCTCGGTCAAGGCGTAGCTACGGTGCACCTGAGGTTGGGCGCTCGACTGATGCCGCGGTCTAGCGTCACCAGCGGCGCGTTCGCCAGCTCGGCGACGGCGACGTAGCTGGCGTCATAGCTGGAAAGGTTCCTGCGCAGCTCCCACACCCTGGGGCCGAGGAGCTCGTAGGGCCAGCACTCGATGGCGAGGTCGAGCAGGTCGGCGTGAGCTTGCGCGGCTTGGTCGGCACGGACGAGGTGGGCGAGTTCCTGCCGCGGATGATGTTGCTGGACTCGAACATGACCAGGGTCGGTGCGATCAGGCTGGCGCCACCCAGCATTTCGGCCGCCCAGCGACCGTCGGGCCCTGCATCGAGCAGCAGGGCGACGACGGCTGAGGCATCGCAGACTGCGATCGCACTTAAGGCCGGTTGGCGTCTCGCGCGGCCAAGATCGATTGCGCACCGGCTCGCGCTCCAGTCGCGGTCACGCGCGCTCGAGCTCGCGCGATGACGTCGTCGACTGGCGGGCGGGCGGCAGTGTCCACGAACATGCCACGGAGGTATTCCTGCAGCGACTTGCCGGCACGCGCGGCGCGAGCGGCGAGCTCGTCGCGGACCGCCTCCGGAACATGCCGAACAGTGATGACCACACCCATGCAGTCAGATTGCCTGCATCGCAGTTGCTGTGCATCTGTCCGGGCTGTCACTAACCGCCAGTGCGTCTACCGCGAAGGAGTTGCGACGGAAATCGACTCCACGGCGTACAGCACTCGGGCCAGATCGCGGTCGAGACCGGCGTCCGCAGGCGCGTGTCCAGTCCGCGGCGGCGGTTACCAGGCGCTGGCGATCCACCCGCCACCGAGCACGCGGTCACCGGCCGGGTCCTGCGCGTAGAGCACCACAGCCTGCCCCGGAGCAACCCCGCGCACCGGCTCGTCCAGCTCGACGCAGAGTCGGTCGGCCTCCCGCCGCGCCGTCGCGGGCACCGGCTCACCGTGCGCCCGCACCTGCGCCTGGCAGCGCAACGGCCCGGCCGCGGGCGGCACCAACCCGGACGCCGACGAGGCCTCGATGCAGCGGATGTCCAGTGCGTCTGCCGGCCCGACCGTCACCGTGCGCGTCACCGGCGAGACGCCGAGGACGTAGCGCGCCCGCCCGTCCGCGGCAGGCCGCGTCAGACCGAGCCCCCGGCGCTGCCCGACCGTGTAGGCGTAGGCGCCGTCGTGCTCCCCCAGCGCCTCGCCGCTCGCGGCATCGACGATCGGCCCGGGCTGCGAGCCGAGCCGCGCGTGCAGCCATCCCGCCGTGTCACCGCTGGGGATGAAGCAGATGTCGGTGCTGTCGGCCTTGTCGGCGACGCCCAGACCGCGCGCGGCGGCCTCGCTGCGTACCTGCGCCTTGGTCATCGCGCCCAGCGGCAGGACCGCGTGCGCCAGCTGCGCGGGCCGCAGGGTGCCGAGCACGTAGGACTGGTCCTTGGCGGCATCGACGCTGCGGCGCAGCACCGGCCCACGCGGAGTCTGCTGCAGCCGGGCGTGGTGGCCGGTCACGACAGCGTCGAAGCCGAGGGCGAGGGCGCGGTCGAGCACCGCGGCGAACTTGATCCGCTCGTTGCAGCGCAGGCAGGGGTTGGGTGTGCGGCCGGCCGCGTACTCGGCGACGAAGTCGTCGACGACATCTTCGGAGAACCGTTCAGCGAGGTCCCAGACGTAGAACGGGATGCCGATGACGTCGGCGGCTCGGCGGGCGTCGCGCGCGTCCTCCGGGGTGCAGCACCCACGCGAGCGACCGGTTCCCGCATCGGGCACCCGCGACAGGGCGAGGTGCACGCCGGTGACGTCGTGCCCGGCACCGGCGGCGAGGACGGCAGCCACCGCGGAGTCGACGCCACCGCTCATCGCGGCGAGGATCCGCACGTCAGCCCCGGGCAGCGGTAGCGAGGGCGCCTGCGCGCCTGGCACGCTCCACCACGCCGCCGATCACGTCGCCCAGTGCCTCGACGTCAGCGAGCGTCGAGGTGTGACCCAGGGAGAACCGCAGTGACCCGCGGGCGCGGCTCTCGTCACACCCCATGGCGACGAGCACGTGGCTCGGCTGGGCGATCCCGGCGGAGCAGGCCGACCCGGTCGAGCACTCCACGCCGCGGGCGTCGAGCAGCATCAGCAGCGAGTCGCCCTCGCATCCGGGAAAAGACAGGTGCGCGTTGCCCGGCAGCCGCTGTGGGCCGGCGCCGGGACCGTTGACGACCGCGTCGGGCACCGCGTCGCACACCCGCACGAGCAGCTCGTCGCGCAGCCCGGCCATCCGCGACGCGCGCTCGGGCTGCTCGTCGACAGCGATCCGCAGCGCGGTGGCGAGACCCGCCACCGCGGGCACATCGAGGGTGCCCGAGCGCACTTCACGCTCCTGCCCACCGCCGTGGGTGAGCGGGGTGCAGGCGAGCCCGCGCCGCAGGAACAGCACGCCCGCGCCGTAGGGGCCACCGAACTTGTGCCCGGTGATGGTCATCGCGTCGACGCCGCTGGCCTCGAAGGAGACGGGCAGCTGCCCGACCGCCTGCACGGCGTCGGTGTGGAACGGCACGTCGTGTGCGTGCGCGACCTGCGCCAGCTGCTCCACCGGCTGGACGGTCCCCACCTCGTTGTTGGCCCACATCACGCTGACGACGGCCGTGCTGCCGGGGTCGTCGGCCAGCACCGCATCGAGCGCCTGGGGCGACACCCGCCCCCAGGAGTCGACGGGCAGCTGCACCACCTGCGCGCCCTGCTCAGCCGCCAGCCACTGGGCGGCGTCGAGCACGGCATGGTGCTCGACGCTGCTGACGACGACGCGGCGCCGGCGAGCGTCCTCCGCCCGCCGGGCCCAGTACAGACCCTTCAGGGCGATGTTGTCGCTCTCGGTACCGCCGCCGGTGAGCACGACCTCCGACGGGCGCGCGCCGAGGGCGGCGGCGATGCTCTCGCGGGACTCCTCGACGATGCGACGGGCGCGGCGGCCGCTCGCGTGCAACGACGATGCGTTGCCGACCACCGCCATCTCCGCCACGACAGCCGCCGCGGCTGCCGGATGCATCGGCGTCGTCGCCGCGTGGTCGAGGTACCGCACCCTGCGACGATATGCCCCGCCGGGCCATGGCTCCGTCGAGCGGCGGGGGCTGTACGCCACTGCTGCCGGGGCACTGCAGGTCAGCCCCGCGGCGCTCCGATGACCGCCCGGACGCTCGGCAGCACCACGCCGGGAAAGCGGCCGGTCGTGAGCCACAGCGGCAGGCTCGTCCCTGTCGTCGACACCGTGACGCTGGCGGGACGCGCGCGTCCCGCTCCGCGGACCGTGCTGCGCCGTAGGACGGTCCCGGCGACTGCGCCGGTCTCGTCCGGGAAAGGCTGCAGGACCGGGAAGGCGGCAGCCAGGGGCAGCGCCGGGCCGCGCAGGCGGACGCCGACCCCGACCGACCAGCCGTCGCCGCTCGCCTGCACCGACTCCAGGCCCAGCCAGGAGAAGGTGGCCAGCACCTTCGGGAGCGCCCAGTGGGCCCGGCCACCGGCGACACTCGCGACCGAGTCGACGGCGATGAACGGGATGGTCGCAGCCGGCGCTCGGCCGCTCAGCACCAGCCGGGGCACGCCGACGATCTCGGAGTAGGCGCCGACGGGGGTGTCGAGGTAGCGCACCATCGCGCCGACCGTCAGCGGCAGTGAGCGCGCCTCGGACAGCGCGTCGGGCACCACGGCTGCAGCCGCGGGAGCGGCCCGGTGCCACCAGATGATCGCTTCGGCGCGTACGGACCAGGGCGCCGCCGGGGTGCTCTCCGGCAGTCGGGCGGCGAGGGCGGCCGGCAGCATCGACTCGGGCGCTGCGTTGACGTCGGCGAGCCGTGGCGCAGCCGGCGTCATGGCCGCGGGGTCCGTGTCATGTGTGCATCGTCTCAGGGCGGCCGCGCTTCCTGGCGCCTGACGGGCCGCCGACCTCGGGTGGCCGTCCGGCGCGCATCCGGCTGTCGCGGCTAACCTCGCACGGTGACCGAGGCGGCGGGAGGGCCCAGCTCGGCACTCGGTGGCCGCACGTGGCCCGAGCTCGGCGCCGCCGGCCGGGCAACGCTGCTCGTCCCGCTGGGGTCGACCGAGCAGCACGGTCCGCACCTGCCGCTCGACACCGACACCCGCATCGCGACGGCGCTCGCGGACGCGGCGGCCGCGCGGTGCCCCGGCGTCCTCGTCGCGCCCGCCTGGCCGTACGGCGCCTCGGGTGAGCACGCGGGCTTCCCCGGGACCCTCTCGATCGGGACGGAGGCGCTGCAGGCGGCCCTGGTCGAGCTCGGCCGCTCGACCGACCTGCGGCTGGTGCTCGTCAACGGCCACGGGGGCAACGCTCGCGCCGTGCAGAATGCCGTCGGCCGCCTGGTGTACGAGGGACGCGACGCCCGCACCTTCGCGCCGCGCATCCCGGGAAGCGACCCGCACGCGGGACGCACCGAGACCTCGATGATGCTGCACCTGGCGCCGCAGCTCGTCCGGCTGGATGAAGCGGTGGCCGGCCCCGTCCCGCCGCTGGCCGACCTCGTCCGCGACGGCGTGCGGCAGCACTCCCCGAGCGGGGTGCTGGGCGACCCGGCCGGGGCCAGCGCGGCCGAGGGAAAGCAGCTGCTCGCGAACCTGGTGGAGGACCTGTGCCGAATGCTGTGATCACCGGAGCCGGCCGCGGGATCGGGGCGGCCGTCGCAGCTGCCCTGGCGGCGCAGGGCTGGAGGCTGGCACTGATCGACCGCGGGGCTGACGACCCGGACCTTTCCTACCCGCTCAGCACGCCGGGGCAGCTCGGGGAGGTGGCGCGCCGAACGGGAGCGGTGCCGCTGCAGGCCGACGTCCGCGACCCGGCCGCCCTGGCGACTGCGGTCAACGAGGCCGCCGAGCGCCTCGGAGGCCTGGACGCTGCGGTCGCCTGCGCCGGGGCCATGGCCGGGGGCGTCCCGCTGTGGAGGACCGACGACGCCACCTGGCGCGTCCTGCTCGAGGTCAACCTCGGCGGGGTGTTCGCCCTGGCCCGCGCCGCCGTGCCGCATCTGCTGCAGGCACCCACGGGCCGGTTCGTCGCCATCTCGTCGGCGGCGGGCACCCGCCCTTTGCCCTCGCTGGCCGCCTACGCCGCAGCGAAGCATGGCGTCGTGGGGCTGGTGCGCAGCCTCGCCGCCGACCTGGCGGGGACGGCGGTCACCGCCAACGTCGTGTGCCCCGGCTCGACCGACACCCCGATGCTCGCCGCCACCGCCCCGCTGTACGACCTGGACGACGTCGGCATCTTCGCCCAGCACGCCTACCTCGGGCGGTTGCTCCGGCCGGAGGAGATTGCCGCGGCGGTGGCGTGGCTCTGCTCTCCGGGCGCGTCGGCGGTCACCGCGGCGGTGCTGGGCGTCGACGGCGGCTTCACCGGCTGACCCCGTCCGGGGCGCCGCCGCCCGAAGCGGCGGGCACGGAGGCAAGCAATGACACCGCGCGGTACCGGGAGCAGCGGCGGCCCGGGAATTCAGAACGGGCGGCCTCCTCACCCGAGGAGACCGCCCGCCTGTGCGCCGTGAGCGCGGACCTACTTGCGCTTGCTGACCTCGTCGGTCAGCTGCGGCACGACGTTGAACAGGTCGCCCACCATGCCGAAGTCGGCGAGCTCGAAAATCGGGGCCTCGGGGTCCTTGTTGATGGCCACGATCGTCTTCGAGGTCTGCATCCCGGCGCGGTGCTGGATCGCACCGGAGATGCCCACCGCGATGTAGAGCAGCGGCGAAACGGTCTTGCCGGTCTGGCCCACCTGGTTCTGGTGCGGGTACCACCCGGCATCGGTCGCCGCGCGGGAGGCGCCCACCGCTGCACCGAGACTGTCGGCGAGCTTTTCGATCAGGTCGAAGTGCTCCGCGCCACCGAGGCCACGGCCGCCGGACACGACCACAGCCGCTTCGGTGAGGTCGGGGCGTCCGCTCTTCTCCTCGACCACGCGGTCGACGACCTTGGCGCCGGTCGCTGCCTCGGACAGCGACAGGGAGATCGCCTCCTCCGTGGCAGCACCCGACGCCGGCTGGGCCGCCGTCGAGTTGGGCCGCACGGCGAAGATCGGCGTGCCCGTGGTGATGTGCGAGCGCACGATCGTCGACCCGCCGAAGATGCCCTGGGTCGCCTTGAGGTCGGACGAGACGTCGACGGCGTCCCAGATCACGCCGCTGCCGGTCTTGACCGCGACGCGGGCGGCGATCTCGCGCGGCTCAGGGGTGGCCGCGACGAGCACCGCGACCGGCGACGCCGACGAGACGACGGACGCGAGCGCCTCCGCCTTGGGCGCCACGAGATAGTCGTCGAGCTCGACCGCCTCGGCGACGTAGACCTTGGCCGCGCCGTACTCCGCCAGGTAGTTCTTGGCCTGCGCGTACGTCCCCTCGCCGCCGAGGAACACCGCCGAGGGCTCCCCCAGCGTGCGGGCAAGCGTGAGCAGCTCACCGGTGACCTTCTTGGGCGTGCCGCCTTCGTGCTCGACGAGCACCAGTACCTCAGCCATGTCCGGTCCTTCCTAGATGAGCTTCTGCGCGGCGAGGAAGTCGGCGACCTTGCTGCCGCCGTCACCCTCGTCCTTGACGATCTCGCCGCTGGACTTCGGTGGCCGGGGCTCGGCCTCGTCGACGGCGCTGGTGGCGGACCCGAGGCCGACCGAGCCCGCATCGAGCCCGGCGTCTGACGCCGTGAGGGTGGTCAGCGGCTTCTTCTTCGCCGCCATGATCCCCTTGAACGACGGGTAGCGCGGCTCATTGATCTTCTCGACGACTCCCACCACGGCGGGCAGCTTCGCCTCGACCTTGGTGTAGCCGTTGTCGGTCTGCCGCTCGATGGCCACGCTGCCGGCGCCCGAGTCGACGTCGACCTTGCGGGCCAGCGTCAGCTGCGGCAGGCCCAGGCGCTCGGCGAGCAGCGCCCCCATCACGCCGCCGCGAGCGTCGGACGCCTCGGACGAGGTGATGACCAGGTCGGCACCCAGGGCCCCGATGACCGAGGCCAGCGCGGCGGAGGTCTGCAGCGCGTCAGACCCGTGCAGAGCGTCGTCGGTGAGGTGGACGGCCTTGTCGGCGCCCATCGAGAGCGCCTTGCGGATGGTCTCGACGGCCTTGGCCGGGCCCATCGTGACGACGGTGACCTCGCCCCCGTGCGCCTCCTTGATCCGCAGCGCCTCCTCAACGCCGTACTCGTCCATCTCGTTCATGACGTTGTCGACGCTGGCGCGGTCGGTCGTCATGTCGGAGGGGTCGAGCTTCTTCTCTGCCCAGGTGTCGGGCACCTGCTTCACAGTCACGACGATGTTCACGCCCACGAGCCTCCATCAAGCCGCGATTGACATGGTTGGTTCCAGCCATGCTCTCATCCGGTCTCCGCCAAGAAATTACCCAGGGGTAACGACAACGCCACCACCACCTACGGGTGACAGGCGTCTCAGCAGGCGCGGCGCCGGTCAGACCGACACCTGCATGTCAGAGGCGTCCTTGCCCGAAAGGGAGCTGTCGTACCGCACCAGTGCGGGCACGACGGCAGCCAGCACGAGGACGACGACGGCGCACAGCACCCCGCCGGCGACCCACGAGGTGGTCAGCCCGACCCCGGCCGCCATCGCTCCGGCACGCAGGTCGCCCAGCCGGGGGCCGCCCGCGACGACGACCGTGAACACCCCCTGCAGCCGGCCGCGCATCTCGTCGGGGGCGTACACCTGCAGGATCGTCTGGCGATACACCGCGGAGACGAGGTCGGCCCCGCCGCCGACGGCGAGCAGCGCGACCGCCAGCACCAGCGAGTGCGCCAGACCGGCCGCCGCGACTGACACCCCCCACACGACGATGGCGACGACGAGCGCCACGCCCTGCCGCCGCACCCGGCCGATCCAGCCCGAGCCCAGGCCGCCGAGCACCGCCCCGATGGCGATGGACGCATACAGCCACCCCACCGCTCCCGGCCCGCCGAACCGCTGCGCCGCGGCCTGCGGGAACAGTGCTCGCGGCATGGCGAGCACCATGGCGCAGATGTCGACCGCGAACGACATGAGCAGCACCGGCCGCTGCCAGATGAACGCCAGCCCCTCGATCACCGACCGCAGGCCGGGACGCCCGGCGACCGGACCCGACGGTGGCAGCCGCGGCAGGCGCAGCGCCGCGTAGAAACCGACCGTGAACAGGGCCGCGTCGACGCCGTAGGCGGCCGCGAACCCGAACCGGGAGATGACCACACCGGCGATCAGCGGCCCGGTGACCAGCCCGACGCTGCTCATGGTGAAGCTCAAGGTGTTGCCGGCGGGCACGAGGCGGACCGGCAGCAGCCGGGGGACGATGGCCTGCCGCACCGGTGACGAGACCGCGAAGCCCACCGACTGCACGGCCACCAGGGCGAGCACCAGCACCGGGCTCGCGACGTGCAGCAGCGCCTGCAGCAGCAGCAGCCCGGTCGCGGACCAGACCAGGGTGGAGGATGAGATGTAGAGCATCCGCCGGTCGACCGCGTCGGCGATCGCCCCGCCGTAGAGCCCGAAGATGATGAGCGGGACGAGCGCGGCGATGCCCAGCAGGCCCACCCACAACGAGGAGCCGGTGAGGGCGTAGACCTGTACCGAGACGGCGACCGCGGTGAGCTGGTAGCCGATGAACGCCACGCCCTGGCCGAGGAACAGCCGGCGGAAGTCCGCGTGGCGCAGCGGTTCGACGTCGATCGCCGTGCGCCCCACCAGCGCTCGCCCCCGCGCCAGCGTGGAGGGCCCGGAGCGCATCCCGCCAATCTAGGCATGCCGGCGGGCAGGTCGGCCGACGTGGGCAGCGCCACCGGCAACTGTTCGTCCGCCGTACCGCCGCTGTGCTCGCGTCCGGCTCGCCAGGGCCCTACGGTGGCGATAGCGAAGGAGGCCGAAGGGAAGGAGGCGCCGTGATCGAAGCCCAGGGGCTGACCAAGCGCTACGGCACCAAGGTGGCCGTCGACGACCTGTCCTTCACCGCCCGCCCCGGGCTGGTGACCGGCTTCCTCGGCCCGAACGGCGCCGGCAAGTCGACGACGATGCGCATGATCATCGGCCTCGACGCCCCGACCAGGGGGGGCGTCACGGTCGGCGGCCGGCGCTACCGCGACAGCCCGGCCCCGCTCACCGAGGTGGGCGCGCTGCTCGAGGCGCGCTCGGTGCACACCGGTCGCAGCGCGCGGGCGCACCTGCTGGCGCTGGCGCAGACCCACGGCATCGGCCAGGGGCGGGTCGACGAGATGCTGGAGCTCGTCGGGCTGACCGAGGTCGCCCGCAAGCGCGTCGGCAGCTTCTCCCTCGGGATGGGCCAGCGGCTCGGGCTCGCGGCAGCGCTGCTCGGGGACCCCGCCGTGCTGTGCCTGGACGAGCCGGTCAACGGGCTCGACCCTGAAGGCATCCGCTGGGTCCGCACCCTGCTGCGCGGCCTCGCTGCCGAGGGCCGGACCGTGTTCGTCTCGTCCCACCTGATGAGCGAGATGGCGATGACCGCCGACCAGCTGGTGGTCGTGGGGCGGGGTCGGCTGATCGCGGAGACATCGGTGGCGGAGTTCACCGCCGGCGCCTCCACCGGTGGCGTCCTCGTGCGCAGCCCTCACGCCGCCCGGCTTGCCGAGGCGCTGCGCGGACCCGGCATCACGGTGACGCCCAAGGATGCTGACACGCTGGAGCTGACCGGGATGACGGCCCCGGCAGTGGGCGAGGCCGCCCTGGAGGCGGGCATCGTGCTACACGAGCTGACGCCGCAGCAGGCGTCTCTGGAGGAGGCCTTCATGCACCTCACGGCCGATGCGGTGGAGTACACCGGGCACGCCCCAGCGTCCGTCGGGGGACAGCAGTGACCACAGCGGCGGGCAGCGCGGCCGGGTTGTCTGCCGGCTCCGGCGGCGCGGCGCCGGTCGGTGCCAGCAGGCGCGGCAGCGCGAGCGGAGCCGGCGGGCCCATCCGGGTGACGCAGGCACGAGTCATCCGCTCGGAGTGGACCAAGCTGCTCACGCTGCGCTCCACCCTCTGGTCGCTGCTGGCCGCCATCGTGCTGACGGTCGGGCTCGGAGCGCTCATCTGCCTGGCCAGAGGGTCCAACTTCGACCAGGAGTCGCCGGTGGAGCGGCTGCTGTTCGACCCGACGGCCACGAGCCTGGTCGGCCTGTTCCTCTCCCAGCTCGCGATCGGGGTGCTCGGCGTGCTCGTGATGAGCGGCGAGTACGCGACCGGGATGGTGCGCTCGACCTTCGCCGCCGTCCCGCACCGGCTCCCCGTTCTCTGGGCCAAGGCGCTCGTCTTCTCCACGGTGAGTTTCGTGCTGATGACGGCGGCCTCTCTTGGCGCCTTCCTCGCTGGCCAGGCGGTCTTCTCGCACTACGGCCTGGGCACCTCGCTGGGGGCGCACAACGTGCTGCGCGCCGTGATCGGAGGCGGCCTCTACCTGACCGTCATCGGGCTGCTCGGCATCGGCCTCGGTGCGCTGCTGCGCCGGACCGCCGTCGCCATCGCCGTGCTCTTCGGCGTGCTCCTGGTACTGCCGATCATCGTCAACTTCCTGCCCTCGAGCTTCAAGGACCCCATCCAGAAGTACCTCCCGAGCAGCGCCGGGCAGTCGATCCTGCAGGTGGTGCACGATCCTTCGTCGCTGGGCCCGTGGGCCGGCTTCGCCGTGATGCTCGCCTACGCGGTCGTGGTGCTGGCTGTCGCAGCGTTCTTCCTCGTGCGCCGCGACGTCTGACCCCGCCTGACCGCCGGCCCTACCGCCGCCGCCGCGGCAACCACCACGACGACCAGTAGCAGCATGGCGCCCAGCGGGTGGGCCCGCACCAGGCGCACCGCCGGGGTGGGCGTGGGCAGCGTCACGGCCGACAGAGCCAGACCGCCGACCAGCAGTGCGCGCCGGGCCCGCTCCCCGGCGACAGCCGACATCGGCACCACCGGCGCGAGGTACCAGGGGTAGAAGACGGGCCCGAGCACCGCCACGGCCGCCAGCGCGCCGGCCAGGCGCGCGACCGAGCCGGTGCGCCGCAGCACGAGCCAGGCGGCGATCACGACCGCGACGGCGCTTCCTACGGCCCGGGTCACAGCCAGGGTCTGCGATGCATCCAGCGGGACGAGCGGTCCCAGCACGAGCGCGGCGAGCTCGACCGGCGCGAGGTGGGTGTGCAGCCGCCCGGGAGTGGCCAGGTTGGCCAGCCAGCCTGAGCCCGTTCCGGCGGCAAGGCTGGCCAGCACGATGCCGGCCGCCAGCGCCGCTGCGTCGGTGGCCACGGTCACCCCGGCCGCGCGCCACCTGCGGGTGGCCGATGCGCGCCACAGAGCGGCCACCCCCGCCGCGGTCAACCACAGCGCGGCGACGAGCACGAACAACTTGGCCGTCGCCGCCACCCCACACAGAGCCACCGCGGCGCAGCGCCGCCAGCCCGCCGGCTCCGCCCGATGATCAGCGCGCACGCCGGCCAGCAACAGGGCGAGGACGAGCAGCGCCGCGGCGACGGCGTCGAGATGGGCGCCACTGACCAGGTGGATGAGCAGCGGGGGACAACCGCCGACGAGGATGACGACCCGCGCGCGCTCTTCCGGCCGGGCCAGCCGCGCCGAGCCGAGGACCAGCACGACGACGGCGAGGACAGCCAGGACCCGGAGCGCCACCACGGCCGGGAGCGGGCGCCCACCGGCGATGGCAGCCGCCGCGTGCTCCAGCAGCACCCCCAGCCCGCCGTACGGCGGCTTCGTCTCGCGCCACCGCGGGTCGACCGCGGCCAGCATCGGACCTGGTCCCAGTCGCGAGACGGGCACCTGACTGGGGTCGAGACCCCGGCGGACGAGCTCACCCTGCGCGGCATAGGCCCAGACGTCCCGACTGCCCAGCGGGGGGCCCAGCGCGAAGGGCGCCGACCACAGCAGCCACGCGGTCGTGGTCGCCCGCAGTCCCGCCGTCCCGCGGGCGGCGAGCCGCTGCAGCCACCACCACCCGGCGCCGAGCGCGAGCAGCCCCAGCGCCAGGAGTGCTTCGGCCAGGACCACGCGGGCATCCCCCTGGTGCCGACTGCCGATCAGCCCGAACCAGCTGCTTGGATCGGTCGCGGGGGTTGTCGGTCCGGTCCGCGCCCAAGCACCCACCGTGACGACGGCGCCGACCAGACCGAGGGCGGTGGCAGCTGCCGCAGGGTGGCCGGCCCCGCATCCCGGAGCGGCGGTCATGACGGGGGGCCCATGACAGCAGACACACTCCCCCAGCCCCGGCGTGCTTGCTGACCGCGGTGCGTTGCGCCTGAGAGACTGTGGCCATGCGCGTGGGGGGAGGCCAGACGATGACCGCGAGCCCGCTGCACGCCGAGCTTCAGCACGCACCTGTCAGGCCGGCGCCGGTTGACGAAACCGGCCTCACGGCTGCGCTCGGTGACGCCGCTGGCCCTGATCACGGTGTCGACGGTGCCATGCCGGCCGCTCCGGCGCGGGTACGAGCCCTGCTGGGCCGCGGCGCCGCCCTGCTGCGGGAGCGGCCCTGGGTGCTGACCCTCGCCCTGTGCCTGGTCGTCCTCGCGGTGGGTCTGCGCGGCTCCGACACCCCCGCCGAGTCCTACCGGGTCTGGCTGTTCCAGCACCGCGGCCTGGTGCTCTGGGACAACCAGTGGTACGGCGGCCACCACGTCCTGGGCTACAGCGTGATCTTCCCGCCACTGGCGAGCCTGTTGGGATCGGCCGTCGTCGGAACGCTGTCCTGCGTGTTCACCACGCTGTTCCTCACCCGGCTCATCCAGCGAGAGGCCGATGTCGACCACACGCTCGGCCTGCTGTGGCTCGCGGCCGCAGTCGTCGTCGACCTCGTGATCGGCCGGCTTCCGTTCGCCCTCGGCTTGACCGGTGCCAGCCTCGCGATGCTCGAGGTGACCAACGGGCGGCGGGTCCGGGTGGGGCTCGCGGCTGCCGCCGGTTCTCTGGCGAGCCCGCTGGTCGGGCTGCTGCTCCTGCTCGTCGGGGTGGCGTGGCTGCGGGCTCGGCCCTGGCGCGAGGTCGCGCCGCTCGGCTTCGCGGCCGCCGGGCTCGTCGCGGCGGTGATGTTCCCTGACGGCGGCGTCTTCCCGTTCCCGTGGATCACCCTGGTCGGCGTGCTCGGGGTGGTTGCCGTCGGCCTCGTCGTCGTCCCGTCCTCATCCAAGGTCATCCGCACGGGCCTGATGGTGTACGGCGCCGTCGCCATCGTGCTGTTCATCGTCCCGAGCCCGGTGGGTGGCTGCTTCAGCCGGCCGGCGAGCCTGCTCGCCGGCCCCGTCGCCGCCATCGTCCTGCGCAAGCACCTGCGCTCGCTGGCGACCGTGGCGCTGCCGCTGCTCATCTGGGAGCTCGGGCCGGTCACCACGGCGGTCGCCCAGCAGGCCGACTCGTCGGCGAACCCCGCCTACTACGCGGGGCTGCAGCACTTCCTGACCTCCAGCAGCGCCCGGCCCGGTCGGCTCGAGGTGCCGTTCACCCGCGAGCACTGGGAGGCGCGCTACCTGGCCCCCACGATGCCGCTCGCCCGTGGGTGGGAGCGCCAGCTCGACCTGCGGTACAACGCCGCGCTCTACGAGCCGACGCTGAGCGCAGCCCAGTACCTCGCCTGGCTGGAATCGCACGGGGTGCGCTACGTGGCCCTGCCCGATGCGCCGCTGGAGGAGGCCAGCGCCAACGAGGTCGCCCTGCTCGAAGACGGCCAGCCCTACCTGCAGCCGGTCTACATCGACAAGCACTGGCGGGTGTGGGAGGTCAAGGACTACAAGGGGCTGGCCAGCGGCGCGCAGCTGACTCACCTGGGGGTCGACGGCTTCACCCTGCGCTTCTCGGCGGCCGGCAACGCCAACGTGCTCATCAACTACAGCAACTACTGGGTGGTCACCTCGGGCACCGCGTGCGTGACGACGACTCTCGACGGTCAGACCCGCGTCCGCAGCCTCGGGGCCGGCGACGTCACCGTCGCCGCCAGATGGTCGATCCCGGCGATGGTCGGGGGCTCCACCTCCTGCAGCGACCTCGCCCACGCCCCGCACTCCCCCGCCGCCGGGGACTGACCCGAGCGCACCGACATCCCGCACAGGTTGGCGTTTCAGTCCGCGCCACGCCGAGTGGGCGGACGTCATCGCCAACCCGGAGCGCGTCCGTGAGAGGACGCGGACCTCTCAGCGCCCGGGCGGGGTGCGCCGGGCGACCATCCGCTGGCCCTGCCGGACGATGGCGGGCGCCGCACTGCCGAGCACCGCGTCCATGAGCGCGCCGACGGGCGGAAGCGAGGCCAGCCGCGCGACGCCGGCCGACCGCGGCACCGCCACCGTCCGCGGACGCCCGGCCTGCAGGCAGGTCAGGACGGCATCGGCGACCCAGCGAGCCGGCACCCCGGGCGACAGTGGGGCGGCCGGGTCGTCCTCGCCCGGCTGGTACCAGGCGGCCCGTGACAGCCACTCGGTCGCCACCGGACCGGGGTTGACCGAGTGGATGCGCACACCGCGGCCATGCACCTCCCGCCGCACGCCCTCGACCAGCCCGTCGACCGCGAACTTGCTCGCGCAGTAGGCGACGATCGGCGGAACCGACGCCCAGGCGCCCACGGAGCTCATCATCACGACGTCGCCGTCGCCGCGCTCGAGCATTCCCGGCAGGACGAGCCGGGTGAGGTCGGCAACAGCCGTGACGTTGGTGGCGTAGAGCCGCTCGAGGTCGGCAGCCGTGAGGTCGACCAGCATGCCGACCGTGGCGACGCCCGCGTTATTCACAAGCGCATCGATGCGGCCGTGCCCGGCGAGCACGCCAGACACCAGCTGCTCGCGCTGCCGCGGGTCGGTGACGTCACACACCACCGGCTGCCACCCGCCGCCCTCGGCAGCCGCGGCATGCAGCCGGTCGGCATCGCGGCCGCACCCCACCACCGTCGCCCCGCGGGCGTGCAACTGCTCCGCGCTCGCCCGCCCGTTGCCGGCGCTTGCACCGGTCACGACCACCACTCGTCCTGCCATGCTGCTGTTTCCCATGTGGCCACCGCTGCCCGGCGTCATCAACAGCAACCCGCCCCTGGGTGTGGGGCGGCAGACATCGGCTACAGGTCAACCATGACCGCCCGAACCATGACCACCGGAACCGTCAGCACTGAAGCGCTGACCACCCGCGCAGAGCCGGCGCCCCCGACTGCCCTCGACCGAGCTCTGGCCTGCGCCTTCGCCCTGCTCGGCAGGCTGCGCGGCGGGCGCGCGGTGCACGGCCGGGGCGAGGCCTGGCACGGCGAGCTCCGGGTGCCCGCCGCGAGCCGAGGCAGTGACGTGGGGGGTACGGAGCGTTGGGGCGCTCCGCTGCTCGACGAGCCGGGCACGCACGCCGTCCTGGTGCGCCGCTCGCGCGCGCTGGGGCTGCCCAGCTGGCTCCCAGACGTCACCGGAGTCGCCATCCGGGTGCTGGATGCCGGCGGCACGGGGCTCCACCAGGACCTGCTGCTCGACACCGGCGGACGCTCGGTCATCGCCCGACGCGTGCCCACCCTGCACCTCGCCGGCCATGAGCAGCACTACAGCAGCCTGCTGGCGTGGCAGGCCGGCAGCGGGAAGGTAATGTTCGGGGCTCGAACCACCGGTCCGTCGAGCCTGCAGCTGCTCCTGGCCCGGTCATCTGGTCCCTGGCAGGCCTGGGCGACGCTCACCCTGACTGAGCGCCTGCCCCCCGATGCGGCCGACGCACTGCACCTGAGCCCGGCCAACACCGGTGCCGGGCTGACCCCCGTCGGCTGGCTGCAGCGGCTGCGCCCGGACTCCTATGCGGCGTCCGCGCGCGGTGACGCAGATCACGTCTAGTGGCATCCCCCAGGTAGTTGCGCTCCCGCGCGCCGCTTACCGGTGCAACACCGCGGGAACTTCTCGCATATGACTGCAGTCACGTCAGCCGACACGACATCAGCTCCCGTCACCAGCCCGTCGACGCCGCTTCGGTCTGTTACGAGGCCACCCGCCATGCCCGCGACCAAGCCGCAACCGCTCGCCGCGCGTCTCGTCGCCGCCCTGTCCGCCGCCTCCGCCGACGAGGGTGCGGGCCTCGACGCACTCGCCGGTGCCATGCCCGTCGACCGCCACGACAGGTTCATGACCTTGCTGGCGATCTACGACCTGACGACGGCTCCGCTGCGGTCGCTCGGCATGACTGCACGCCACGCGGGCCACCCAGCCGTTGCTGCCCTCAAGGCCAGGCTGGAGACGGTCTGGCTGGCCGAGCTCGAGGCGGCGCCGCTGCCCGCCGGGCTGTCCGAGTCCGCGCGGTCGGACAACGCCGCCGAGGGCATGCGCCGCCTTGCCGCCCGTGACCGGTTGCCGCAGGCGTACCGGTGGCTGGCCCGCGAGTCGAGCTGGGAGGAGCTGGTGCGCTTTCTTGCCATCGAGGGCGGGCCCGACGGCGGCTTCGACGACCTCGTGGCGGCGTGCCAGATCGGGCTGTCGGGCGCGGCCAAGCTGGAGCTGGCTCAGAACTACTGGGACGAGATGGGCAACGGTCGGCTCGAGGCCGTGCACACCACGATGCACGAGGCGATGGCACGGGCTATCAACATGCCCCGCATCCCGCGTGCCGAGCAGCCCGTCGAGGCGCTCGAGCGGGTCGCGCTCGGCGGCCTGTTCGCGTCCAACCACTGGCTGCAGCCCGAGATGGTCGGAGCGCTCGGCCTGCTCGAGCTGCAGGCCGGTCCCCGTTGTCGGCTGGTGCTGCAGGCCTTCGAACGGCTGGGCGCACCGAGCGGCGCGTATCCCTTCTATGCCGAGCATGCGGAGGTCGACCCTCGTCACGGCAAGGACTGGCTCGACAAGGCGGTCGTGCCCTTGTGCGAGCAGCAGCCGGAGTGGGGGCCCCGCATCGTGCGCGGGGCGTGGTGGCGCTCGCACACCAACCGCGCCCTGTTCGACCTGTTGCTGCAGCAGTTCTCGGCGAGGCCGCAGGCTCAGGCGGCCTGAGGCCGGACCGCATGCCCGACTGGCGACCGGCCGGCGGATCGGCGTCGTCCGGCTAGCGCCGCACCGCGGTGACGAACCGGTCGAGCCCGTCGTGGTCCGGGTGGTCCTGCACGTCGTCCCAGTCGTCCGCCGCGGTGAACACGGCCGGAGCCGAGCGCCCCTGGCGGTCGGAGTGCTCCACGACGACGAGGCCGCCGTGGCGCAGCAGTCGCAGGGCCGTGGCTTCAACAGCCCGAATGACGTCGAGTCCGTCCGGACCCGCGTGCAGGGCCACGGTGGGGTCGAAGTCGCGCACCTCGGGAGCGACGCCTGTCAACTCCCCGGTCGCGACGTAGGGCGGGTTGCTCGCCACCAGGTCGACCTGGCCGTCGAGCTCAGGCAAAGCTCCCGCCGCGTCCCCCGCATGCAGCCTTACCGCGACGTCGTTGTGGGTGATGTTGCGGGCCGCCCACTCGAGCGCACCCGGGTCGGCCTCGACGGCGTGCACGACAGCGCCCGGCACCTCGGCGGCCAGCGACAGTGCGATGGTTCCGGACCCCGTGCACAGGTCGACGCACACCGGCGACACTGACCTCTCCGACGCCCCCGGCGCCCCCGACGCCCCCAACGCCCCCAACGCCCCCAACGATTCACGCCGCTGCAAGGCGTCGACTGCCCACTGCACCAACGGGCTGGTCTCGGGCTGCGGGACGAACACACCGGGACCGACCAGCAGCTCGACGCGGCGGAAAGTGACCCGTCCGATGAGGTGCTCGAGCGGCACCCGCTCGGCGCGACGCTCGACCAGGGCGGTGAACTCCTGCTCGCGCTGCTCGCCCGGCAGGCTGCTGACGTGCTCGGCGAGCACCTCGACGTCACGGCTGGCCGAGCCGACCCCCGCCTCGGCCAGCCGACGCTCGGCGGCCGCGAGCCGGTCGGCGGGCAGCGCGGGTGCGGCGTCCGGTGTGCTCACCGTCGGCCCCTCCCCGCGGATGAGCGCGCTAATCGGCTCCACCGGGCGAGCCCGGTCGGCTCGTCACTGAGGCACGGCCCTCCCAGGCGGGCGGCACGTCGGCGGGAGTGGAGAAGTAGGCATCGGCGCCGACGAGAGCAGTCAGCCCGTAATCGTCGAGCTGGGTGTGTACCGCGTCGTGGATCTCGCACAGCACCAGGCGCATGCCTGCCGGCGTTGCGGGCTCTTCGCACTTCTGTGGGGTGGGGCTCGCCATGACCGGGTTCACGCCGCTCGGGTGAGGGCGATGTGGCTCATATGCGCCGCTGGTAGTTGTCCATGTTGCGAAACCCGCAGCCGGTGCGCTTGACGTGCTTGATGATCCGGTTGAAGCCTTCGGTGCGGGCGTTGGTGACGCCGAGCTCGAGGAAGACGAGTACGTGCGGCCACCACGTCTCGATCGTCGTTGCCAGCCGGCTGGTCTCGGCCATGTTGGCTGTCGCGCACGCGGAGTAGAACGCCCACAGCCGGCCGCGGATGTCGGCCGGGTCGCGGGCGGCGAACAGCTGGCGCAGCAGCTCTTGTCTGTTTACCGGCCCTCGTGGACTGACGCACGACACCGACACTAGGGCCGAGCGGGGCGTCCCCCGAGGTGGCGGCCGAAGCGGGGATAGTGCGGCACGAGGGAGGCATCAGCGTGGTTGCCACGATTGCGGTCGGCCGGGGCGGTGACGGGCATCGCCTGGTCGGCGGGTCGGAACTTGCCATGTTGGCCAATGGGTTCTTGGCTCATCTGGCCTGGCGGAACTTCTCTCTGGCGACAGTCCGCGGCTATGCCTACGACCTGGCGAACTTCGGGACGTTCTTGGCTGATCGTGAGCTCAGCGTCGGGTCGGTGGTGCCGAGTGACCTGTTCGCCTACCTCGACTGGCAGCACAGCGTCCTGGTCCCGACGGTGACGACGGTGGTGACGCTCGCGCCGCGACGACCCGTGGCCACGACGATGAACCGGCGCATCTGCGCGGTGCGAGGCATGTTCGAGTACGCCGTCATTACCGGCGTCCGTGCCGACAATCCGGTGCCTGCTGCGCGCCGGTCTTCGGGGTTGCGTGCCTCTGGCCGGGGGCTGCTGGGTCATCTGAAGCCACGAGGCGAGCACGCCGGCGGAACTTTGGTGCGCTCCCCGCATCGGCTCCCGGAGAACCTGCCGGACGGCGAGGTGTCGACCTTCCTTGCCGACCTGCTGACGTTCCGCGACCGGGCGATGGTGCTGGCGATGCTGCTCGGCGGGTTGAGGTCCGCGGAGGTCCGATCGCTGCGGCTGGCCGATGTGGACATGGGGCTGCGGCGGGTGCGGGTCGTCGGTAAGGGCAACAAGGAGCGTGTCGTCCCTGTCGATCAGGCATTCTTCGCCGAGACCGCGGCCTACCTGCGCTCTGAGCGTCCAGCTGGTTGTTCGACCCCGGAGTGCTTCGTGGTGCTGCGGGGCCCCACGACCGGCTGCCGGGTCAGCGAGGCTGGGCTCCGCAAGATCTTCCGGACACACCGGGCCAGCTCGGGTGCTGTTCGGGTGCGGCCGCACCGGCTGCGCCACACCTATGGCACGGAGCTGGCCGCCGCCGGTATGGACCTGCTGGTGCTCAGGGAGCTGATGGGGCATTCGTCTCCGGAGTCGACCGCGGCCTATGTTCACCTCGCGCCCGAGCACCTGGCAGCGCAGTATCAGGCGGCCAGGACCGCCGCGGGCCGGTGACGCCGACGGCAGCCGTCGCCGGCCTGCCTCGCAGGCCGGCGGCCGATGCTGACGCCCTGGCGGAGCGCTATTTGGCGTTCTGCTCGTCGTCGATGCCGCAACCGGGGCAGGCGCGCCGGCGGGCGAGCGGGGCTGCAGCGTTCCTGGCTGCGCACCCGCACGTCCACGGGTGGATGCAAACAACCCTGCAGAGCCGCCTCGCTGACCTGCGCCGCTATCCACTTGCCTGGCCGTTCCTGGCGTTCGTCATGCTCTGCGGCGAGGTCTGCGGCGACCTCGAGCTGCTCGCCGGCAAGAACGCCGGCACCAGCCTGGCCTGGACATGTGAGCAGCTGTTCCCCGCCGAGCTGGGCACGCTCAATCAGGCCGCCGCACGGCTGGGTCTTGCCCCCACCTGGACCGCGCACGTGCTCCGGCAGACGCTGCCCGTGATCGTCGCCGAGTCCGGACATTCACCAAAGGAGCTGACGGCGCAGGATCTGGACCGGGTCCAGGCCGGGCTGTCGAGCTCACCGTTGGTGTCGCCGCCGATGCGGGAAGGTCATCTGGCCCGCGTCCACGCCTTGCGGCGGCTCCTCTACGAAACGCGGATCATCAACGTCCCAGCGGCGCGGCGCCGCGGGGACGGCCCAGCCAGCCGAGTCCAACAGTTGCAGGCCGTCGCGGCTGCCGAGATCCGCCGCACCATGCTGTCCTATCTGAGCGTCCGGTCCGCGGTGCTGCGCCCGTCCAGCCTGGCCAAGCTGGTGACCAACCTCGCCAGTTTCGGGGAGTACCTCAGTGATGCCCACCCTGAGCTGTCCTGCCTGGCACGGTTGGAACGCCGCCACGTCGAGGGCTACCTGGCCTGGTCCTCGACTCGACACTGGCGGGGCGGCCGGTGCCGCGAGCGGCAGGTCGGCCCCAACAGTGTCCTGCAATCGGTGTTGTGTCTGCGGACCTTCCTCGATGACATCGCCGCCTGGGGCTGGGCCGACAGTCCACCCCGCCGGCTGGTGTTCTCCGCCGACGTCCCGCGGCCTGCACAGCCATTGCCCCGAGCGTTGCCTCCTGACATTGACCGTGCAGTCATGGCCGCCGTCGCTGAGCTGCCGGATCCGATCGCCCGCGTCGGACTGCAGGTCATGCGCGGCACCGGCGTGCGGATCGGGGAGCTGCTGGACCTTGAGCTCAACTGCATCGTCGACTACGGCACGCAAGGTAGCTGGCTGCGTGTTCCCCTCGGCAAACTCAACACCGAACGCAGCGTCCCGCTCGACGAGACGACGCTGGCGGCGCTGGTCGGCTGGCTCGCCGAGCGAGACCAGCAGCGTGCCCTGCCGCATCCTCGCGATGGACGGCTCACCGACTTCGTCTTCGTCCGCGCCGGGCGACGCCCCGGAGCACGACCTCTGCAAGCCGGGCTGACCCAAGCCGTTCAGGCAGCCGGGCTGACCGGGACCGACGGCGAACCAATGCACGTCGTGACCCACCAGCTACGCCACACCTACGCCACCAGCCTGGCCAACGCCGGCATGTCGATCCAAGCCCTCATGGCGCTGCTTGGACACAACTCCCCGGCGATGACGCTGCGCTACGCCACGCTGGCATCGCCGACCCTGCGCACCGCCTACGACCAAGCCATGGGCAAGATCCGACCCCGCCTGCCCATCGCTCCCACCGGGCGACCGATCGTGCCCGACCGTGTCGACTGGCTCTCCAGCGAGATGCTCAAGACGCGCGTCGCCCACGGCTACTGCTCCCGCGACCTCGTCGCCGAAGCCTGCCCCTACGCCAACATCTGCGAGGGCTGCTCGAACTACGTCACCGCCCCAGAGTTCACACCCGCCCTGCAAGACCAACTCGCCGATGTCCAGGCACTGCACGCCGACGCCCAGAACCGCGGCTGGGCGTCCGAAGCTGCCAGACACGCCGGCGTCATCACCAGCCTGAAGAGCCACCTGCAACGCCTCGACAGCGTCCCACCGAATCAACGGGCTTGACACGCCCCCCAAGGCCGGTTAATTGCAGCCCCAGGCCGCGCCGATCTCGTTGGTCGGGTCATCGGCGACCAGGACCCCGGACGAGGCGGTCGAGCGCGGTGGCTGAGCCGGTCGCCGGCGGCCAGCAGCATGCGGCGGTGCACCACGCGGGGTCGGCTGTGGTGCCGCGGCGGCCGAGCTGCTCACGGGCGACGCGTTGCCGGACGTCGGTGACCATCTCGTTGGCCAGGCGGACCAGGTGGAAGTGGTGAACAGCGGTCCTGGCGTGCGGCAGCGCGGTGCGGATGCCGCAGGCGTAGGGCGCCGACGGGTCGATCACCACGACCTGCACCGCCGCCCGCAAGACGGTGCTCTGCTCGGCGAGCCAACCCTTCACGCAGCCAGCGGAACGCTCTGGTGCCAGGCCGAGCAGCAGCCCCCGCCGGTTCGGCTCGACGTCGACGAGGCTGGTCAGCCACGGGTCCGACCGGCGCCAGCCGGTGCTCTCACGCAGCCAGCGCACGCTGCGGGCCCTGGTCTCACCGATGCCCAGCACCGTCGTTGGGGTCGGCTCGGGCAGCCACCGCGCGGCAGCCCAGACAAGCGCCCGGTGGGCAGTGTGCCAGCTGACATGGTGCTCGTCGGCAACCTGCGACACCGGCCGGTTCGACCCGGCGATCGCCGCAGCCAGGTGCTCACGCCGCCGGGCCGTGAGCCGCGATCGCGGTGGGATCGCCGTCGTCCGCTCCAGGAACGAGCGCCGAGGGCAGGCCGCCGGCAGACACACCAGCCGCCGTTTCCGCCACCACAGCTCCACCCGCTGGCCCGACGCCGGCAGGTCCTTGACCCGGCGCAGCGGCCGGTCCTTGACCCGGGCCGAGCCCGTCCCGCACTCCGGGCAGGCACCCTCCCGCCTGGCGGTCTCGATCACCACCGGGACGACGTCGTCACCGTCGACGCGGGTGACTTCAACAACCGTGAACTCGCCGAGCCCAAACAGCAGCGTCCTACCGTCTTCCATGCTCGTGGCCTCATCTACTGGATGCTTGAAGCACAACCAGCATGGCGAGGCCACGAGCCTCACCTACAGCACGACACCCCCGTCAAGTGCGAAGAGGTGTGCCACGAATGAGGAGGGCTGGTTGATGTAGGTCGACTGGCTTGAGTCAATGCTGTGCAGCCGATGAAGGTTGGCCCTTCGGAGTCGCCCTGCGGGGGG